>ERZ1504691.1-NODE-1-length-603873-cov-17.166818_pt1 | contig 603873 bp, 542 predicted proteins | sample MGYA00572414_ERZ1504691 | MGnify/ENA primary metagenome ERZ1504691 (study PRJEB39906, sample SAMEA3182114) | gut metagenome | biome: human; feature: gut; material: Stool; isolation source: human stools | place: Canada | collected 2013-06-10 ...
TCGTGGGCTCGGAGATGTGTATAAGAGACAGCCGTTACGGCGGCTCGTCCCTTTTTTAACGGTACTTTACACGCGACTTGTGTTTTGATATTATATTATCGATATATTATCGATTTAAAGGAGGCGTTCGGATTTGGACAATGACGAAAACAAACTGAAGAAGCGCTTCGCGGAGCTGTCGCTGCGCGCCGTCGAGCAGCGAAGAACCGTAAGCTCCGATTTTTTAACGCTTGACGAGCAAAGCACTTTAGCATCTGCGCAGCTGTTTTCGAGGGTGTATCTTTACGGCGGCTATCCACTTGCCGAGCGTCGTGCGGCTCTTTTCGGCGAAAAGAGTGAGGAGGAAAAAGCAGCCGAATGCGATTTTGTGTGGGTGAAAATTTCACCGGTGGCAAAAAAGTTTGCCGACGAGCTCACTCACCGTGATTTTCTCGGTACGCTTATGGGGCTCGGTATCAAGAGAGAGACAATAGGCGATATTCTCACGGATGATAATTGCGGATACGTTTTTTGCGAAAAAAAGGTAGCGCGGTTTATAATCGACAATCTTGACAGGGTCAAGCACACCACGGTGCGATGTGAGATGACCTTATCTCCTCCGGACTCTGTCGGAGCCTTGCCAAAGGAGCAGACGGTTACGGTGCCGTCTCTGCGACTTGACGCGATGGTTGCCGCGGTTTATAAAATATCGCGCAGCGAGTCACAGCAGCTTTTTATGCAAAAGCTTATATTTGTAAACGGCAAAATGACCGTTAATTCATCATATATACCGAAAGAGGACGAGATAATATCGGTGCGGCACAAGGGACGGTTTGTGTTTTGCGGCAAAATCGGAGAGACAAAAAAACAGCGTCTTAAAATCTCCGTCAGAGTTTTTTGAAATACGTACAAAAAATCGGACTGTAAAAACGTGCTTTTTACAGTCCGACATATTTTTATATTGTGATTATGAGTTTTGGTCTATCTGCTCCTGCAAATTAGGTATCAGAACCTTTTGTGTAAGTAAAAATACCGTCAGTCCGTCCTTTAAGGAACAACCGTCATTTCCCGTATAGCCGCCGGTACGGCTTACCTTGGAGCAATCGGCGTTTACGTAATAAACGTATTTAAGCGTGTCGGCGTTTCTTATGAGCTTGCCGTTTTCGTCTCGGCTGCCGTTAAATTGCCAGACGTAGTTACTGTCTCTGCCCTTTACCGAATATGCGGTTATAAGACCTTCGCGGTCAATTCCGTATTTCGCGACTACGGCGTCAACAAATTTGTTGTCCGTATCGAAGTCAAGCTGCGAATCGCCGTATTGTGCTTCGTATTCCGTTGTTTCCGTGCTGACTGCGGCGGGAGCCGTGCTTTGAGGCTTAGTGGATTCGGCCGTGGTTTTTTCAACCTTTTTTGTCGTCGTTTCGATTGGAACGGTTGTTTCGGAATATGAGACGGCAGGTGTGGTATAATCCTCCTGCTTTTTTTTGCCGCAGGAGCAAAGACACGCGAGCATCAGCAATATACATAATGAGATTTTAAAGTGCTTCATAACAAATCCTTATAAAAAATCAAGCGGTGTAACCGAAATTACACCGCTTGTCGATTGGCTTGATTATTTGCCGCCGATGATGCCGCCGATGAGACCCATTATAGCGTCGATGATAGGCTTAAGGGTCGGAAGCACGTTAGCCTCGAAGAAGCCCTTGATTGTTTCAAAGATAGAACTGAAATCCATGGATTATCTCTCCTTTTTTTTAATTGGGTTTAGGATCCTTCCTGTGTATAATATAACAGAGAAAATAAAAAAAGAAAAGAACTTTTTTCGAAAAAACACTACAAAATTAAACTGCTTATATTGGTAAAAACTAACAAGTCGGGCCGGAGTGTTGATTTGCTGTGTGCAATGAGGCGGATGTTTTTATTGTAAGAAAAGACATTTTGTGATACAATAATATTGTTGCTGCAAAGGTATCGGGCAGATACGGCGGCAGAATACAAATATATTGGGAGAGTGCTCTTATGGCTCTTAAAACAGGTGCGCTGATTATAGCCGCAGATAATAAAAAACGCGAAAAACCCATTTATATGTGTGAGGCTTTGTCTTTGCCGCTCATTTCGTATGTGAAGTCATATGCCGAAAAGGCTGATGCGGAAAAAACGGCAATTATAATTGAAAGTGATAGCTCCGGTGTTGAAGCAATAAAGGGCGACAGCCGGGTGTTTGTATCGCCGGATGCCGAAAATGACAGCGATTTTCTGCTTGCAGCCGACGGCTTTGCAGACGAATTTGACTATGTATATGTTCTCTATGGAAATGTACCGCTTATGAGCGGCAGCTCTCTTAAAAACGCGCTTTCTCTCTGCGTGAACGAGGGAAATGAGGCGGCCGCCGTCTTTTCAAGACAGCCTAATGGTGAGGACGTGACCGGAGCGTATGTGTTCTCTTCGAAAAAACTTATGACACTCATTAAAAACGGCGCACCGCGCTCTGCCGAGGAGCTTTTTCGCGCCTGTGATAAAAAAGCACGGTTCCAAACCGATTGCAGATGCGAAACGAGTGCCGTCTATGATATGTGCTCACTTCACGAAATTAGTGAGACTGTTCGCTTAAGAGAGATAGAGCATCAGCTTGACTGCGGTGTGAATATCCCGTGCTTTGACGGTGTTATGATTTCCCCGAACGTAAAAATCGGCGAGGGTACGCTTATTTTGCCAGGCACGATTTTACGCGGAAACGTAACGATAGGCAAAAACTGTACCGTAGGACCCAATACGCTTCTTCACAATACAACTGTCGGCGATGATGCGTATTTAAACAGCGTTCAAAGCTTTGACGCAAGGATAATGAGCGGCGTAAATATAGGCCCGTTTGTTCATATAAGACCCAATTCGGTGATAGGCGAAAAGGTGCATCTCGGCAACTTCGTCGAGGTGAAAAATTCCAATATAGATACCGGCACAAAGGTTTCGCACCTTACGTATGTCGGCGACAGCGACGTGGGCAAGAGGGTAAACTTCGGCTGCGGAACGGTAACGGTCAACTATACAGGCAAGGCGAAATTCAGAACCACCATAGGCGACGATGCGTTTATAGGCTGCAACACAAATCTTGTAGCTCCCGTGACGGTCGGTGACGGCGCATATACCGCGGCAGGCTCCACAATAACAGAGGACGTTCCCGGCGATTCGCTCGGTATAGCAAGAGCACGTCAGGTCAATAAGATAGGCTGGTGCCTAAAAGATAAATAAGGACAGGTAAACACAATAATGTTAGGCAGATTCAAAAAAACGGAAGCTGTCGGCGCACCCGAATTTTTAGTGGCAGGACTCGGTAACCCCGAGAAAAAATATACCCTGACACGTCATAATTCGGGGTTTTTGTGCGTTGACTTTCTTGCCGAAAAGCACGGTTTTAAAATAAATAAACTCAAGTTCAAGGCGGTTATAGCCGATACGGTTATAAACTCGCACCGCTGCATTGTAATGAAGCCGCAGACCTATATGAATTTAAGCGGAGAGGCCGTAAAGGCTGCGGCAGATTTTTATAAGATACCTCCGGAAAAAATCATTGTGATTTTTGACGATATATCGCTTGACGTAGGCAGACTGAGAATACGCCGCAAGGGCTCAGACGGCGGTCATAACGGTATAAAGAGTATAATATCCTGTATAGGCAGCCAAAATTTTCCGAGAGTCAAAATCGGCTGCGGCAAAAAGCCTCATCCCGATTACGACCTTGCCGCATGGGTTCTCTCCGAGTACAAAAAGGACGAGGCACCGGAGCTTAAAAAGGCACTTGATAATGCCTGCTGTGCGGTGGAGCTTATTCTGGACGGCAAAACAGACGAAGCCATGAATAAATATAATTCCTGAAGGAGCTTTAATTTAATATGTCAGCATTTGCTGAGGTCTTAAAGACCTCGCCCGAATATAAGACGCTCGAAAAGGCGGTAAAAAGCAAAAAACTGCCTGTCGGAGTTCTCGGCGTTTCGGGAATCCATAAGGCTCATATTATAAATTCGCTCTGCGGCAATTTAGACCGCAGGGCTCTTGTCATTATGCCCGACGAAGCGGCTGCGACGAAGCTTTGCGAGGACTTGCGTGTTTTCGGTAAGAATTCGTTTCTGTATCCGGCGAGGGACTTTTCGTTTACCTCGGCGGAAAATCGTTCCCACGAATATGAGCAGCGCCGTATAAATGCGCTCACAAATATTTTAAACGGCACCGCCGATATAGTGGTTTGCTCCGCAGAGGCGGCGGTTCAGAGGACTATTCCGCCCGAGGACTTAAAAAAACATTCGCTTACGATAAGGCGAGGCGAGGATATTAAGCTCGGCGACATAACGAGTGTGCTTCTTTCCGCAGGCTATACGAGAGCCGATATGGTGGAGGGAGTAGGTCAGTTTTCCGTGCGCGGAGGAATACTCGACCTGTTTTCGCCCGATGACCAAAATCCCGTCAGAATAGAGTTTTGGGGCGATACCGTTGACACCATGGCTCATTTCGACATAATGTCTCAGCGAAGAACCGACAATGTTGATAAGCTGACGCTTATGCCGTCAACCGAGATAGTCTTTTCGGGCGGCGACGACTTAATGAAAAAGATTACCGCATTTTATGATACCGTAAAGGGTAAGGGAGCCAAAAAGGCTCGCGAAATGCTGCAAAAGGATATAGACAGGCTCAAAAACGGCGTGAGCTTAAGCTCTGCCGATAAGTATCTTCCGCTCGCTTACGAAGAGAATGCGATAATTTTAAGCTATGCCGATTCGCTTTTGCTTATTGTTTGCGAGAGTGCCGGAGTCAAGGAAAAGGCAAACACCGCAATAAAGCTCCAAAACGAGGATATCAAATATCTCCTTGAGGACGGCGAGCTTTGCCGCGGACTCGACGAGTTTACGATGACCTTCCCGGAGCTTACACGCGAATATGAAAAAAAGGATACTGTTTTTCTCGACGATTTTGCGCGCGGTTCGTTTGACGTACCGGTACGCGACCTTGTAACGTTTACGGCGTCAACACTTCCCGTATGGAACGGAAAGCTCGACATACTCTTGGACGATTTGTCTCCGCTTGTTCAAAAGGACTCGACGGTTGTGGTAATGGGAGGAACGGAAAAGGCTGCAAAAAACCTTGCTGAGGATCTCGAAAACGAGAATGTTCCGGCACTTTATTTTCCGCTTGAGCCTGCCGAATTTCCGCGTGGCAGAGTTTCGGTTTTGCCCGGCGCGCTCTCGGGCGGCTTCGGCTATCCGCACGAAAAATTTTATGCCTTTACCTATGGCAGAAACGCCGTTGCGTCCAAAAAAAGAAAAAGCAGGAGCGGGTTTAAAAAGGGGCAGAGCCTCCACTCGCTTGATGAGCTTAAAAAGGGCGACTACGTTGTTCATTCGCTCCACGGTATAGGCGTGTTTGACGGCATCAATAAGCTTGAGGTCGGCAAAATAACCAAGGATTATATCAAAATCAAATATGCAAAGGGCGACGTTCTGTATGTACCGGTAACGCAGCTTGACCTTGTTTCAAAATATATAGGCCCTCACGAGGACGACGGCAGAACAGTAAAGCTGAATAAAATCGGCGGCAAGGACTGGGAAAAAACGAGAAATAAGGTTCGTGCCGCAGTCAAGGATATGGCGGATCAGCTCATAGCCCTGTATTCAAAAAGGCAAAACAGCCCCGGCTATGCATTTTCTCCGGATATAGATATGCAGAGCGATTTCGAACGGCGGTTTGAATATGACGAGACGTCAGATCAGCTCAGAGCAATCGATGAAATAAAGGGCGATATGGAAAAGCCTTATCCCATGGACAGACTTCTCTGCGGCGACGTCGGCTTCGGAAAAACCGAGGTCGCGCTTCGTGCGGCTTTTAAATGCGCGGCAGACGGTAAGCAATGCGCGATACTTGTTCCCACAACAATTCTCGCGTATCAGCATTACCGTACCATACTTAAAAGATTTGACGGTTTCCCTGTCGAGATAGAGATGCTGTCACGCTTCAGAACTCCTAAGGAGCAGGAGAAAATACTTAAAAATTTGAAGCGCGGCTCGCTTGACATAATCGTAGGCACGCACCGTCTTGTTTCAAAAGATGTAAAATTTAAGGACCTCGGCCTTTTAATAGTCGATGAGGAGCAGCGCTTCGGCGTGGCTCAAAAGGAGAAGCTTAAGGAGCTGTTCCCAACGGTTGATGTTTTGACCTTGTCGGCGACGCCTATCCCGAGAACGCTTAATATGGCTATGACCGGCATACGCGATATGTCCGTAATAGAGGAGGCTCCGCAGGACAGATACCCCGTTCAGACATATGTTATAGAGCATGATATGGGAATTCTCTGCGAGGCCATGGAGAAGGAACTTCGCAGAGGCGGTCAGGTATATTATCTCCACAACCGTGTCGAATCAATCGAAAGCACGGCGGCTAAGATAAAGGAAATGATGCCGTCGGCTCGTATAGCCGTGGCGCACGGCCGAATGGGCGAGGAGGAGCTGTCTGAAATCTGGCGTGACTTGCTTGAGGGCGACATAGACATACTCGTTTGCACCACCATCATTGAGACGGGCGTCGATGTTCCGAATTGCAATACGTTGATTATCGAGGACGCCGACAGGCTCGGGCTTGCACAGCTTCATCAGATACGCGGAAGAGTCGGCAGAAGCACACGCAGAGCGTCGGCATATTTCACGTTTAAGCGTGGCAAGGAATTGTCGGAAATAGCGAACAGACGACTTTCGGCAATAAGGGAATATACCGAATTCGGCTCCGGCTTTAAGATTGCCATGCGTGACCTTGAAATCCGCGGAGCGGGCAACGTCCTCGGTGCGCAGCAGCATGGCCATATGGAGGCGGTAGGCTACGATATGTACCTGCAGCTTCTCGGTGAAGCCGTGGAGGAGGAAAAGGGCGAAAAGCCGATTTCGCGTAAGAAGGAGTGTCTCATAGATATGCAAATAGACGCTCACATTCCCGATAATTACATCAAGAGCATTCCTCAGAGGCTTGCGGTCTATCGCAGAATTGCGGACATTAAAAATACCGAGGATGCAGAGGACGTTAAAGATGAGCTCCGCGACCGATTCGGTGAAATCCCGCAGTCGGTTCAGGGTCTTATCGATGTTTCGCTTCTTCGTAATACCGCCGCCGCAAAGGGTATATACGAAATAGGGCAAAAGGGCAATTCCGTTATCCTTTATGTGAACGATATAGATACAAATACGGTTTTGAACCTGTCCTCCATGATGCGCGGCAGAGTGTCTATAATGGATTACGGCAAAAAGCACATCGCGGTAAAGATTGCCGATGGTCAGTCGCCGCTCGATACGCTCAAGGAAATATTCGGATATATGGTGTTCTGATTATGAAGATAGCTGTTGTTTGCGACTCTTTTAAAGGGAGTCTTACGTCAAAGGATGCTTGCGCCGCGGTTAAAGACGGACTTCTTCGGTGTAACAAAAATTTTGAGGTGCTTTCTCTGCCGTTTGCCGACGGCGGAGAGGGGACCTCTCGCTGTTTTTACGATATACTCGGAGGGCAGCTTCGAAAAGCGGCGGTGCACGACCCTCTGCTTCGTGAAATCACGGCGGAATACACCGTTTTGCCCGACGGTACTGCTGTAATCGATATAGCCTCGGCAAGCGGGCTGACGCTTCTCAAGAGCAGCGAGCGCGACGCCGTGAAGGTGTCGTCATTGGGAAGCGGAGAACTGATTTGCGACGCTGCGGAGCATGGGGCAAAACATATAATTCTCGGACTCGGCGGCAGTGCTACCACGGATGCGGGGACGGGCATTTTGTATGCCCTCGGTATGCGGTTCTTTTCGGAGGACGGCGTCGAGGTTTTGCCCGACGGTCAAAATATGATACGAGTTAAGAAAATACGGCGAACCGAGAATTTTGAAAGATTCAAGGATATAAAGTTCACTCTCGCGTGTGACGTTACAAATCCTCTGTGCGGAGAAAACGGAGCGGCTTATGTTTTTTCTCCGCAAAAGGGAGCCTCGAAGAACGATGTGGAGCTTTTGGACGACGGCTTACGAAATATAGGAGAGATTTTTGAAAAAGAGTCCGGCAAAAAGATTATAAATCTTCCGGGAGCCGGAGCTGCGGGCGGCATCGGCGGTGGCTTATCCGCCTTTTTGAACTGTGAGCTCCAAAGCGGATTTGATGTGCTGGCAAGGGCTGCATCGCTTGAGGATAAAATACGTCGCTCCGATGCGGTTATAACAGGCGAGGGCAAGACGGACAGGCAAACCCTATTCGGCAAGCTTCCTAAGAGGGTCTCGGACATAGCCAGAAAATTCGGTGTTCCGTGTATCCTTTTGAGCGGCGACGTCGAAAATGATATTTCCGCCGAGAAACTCGGAGTATGCGAAATACATAAAATAAAGGAAAACGGTATAAGCCTTGAGCATTGTATGAAAAACGCCGCCTCGCTTTTGTCCGAAAGAGCCTTTACGATAGGCAAAGACTCAAAAATAATAAATAAGCAATATAGCAGAAAACAAGAGAAAATGCGAGAAAACGAGAGATAAATCATATAATCGTTAAAATATTGAAAAAACGGTGTTGACGAAATCGTTTCTTCGTGATAATATATTCGGGCAATAAAAAAGAAATAATTATTCGGAGGTTATGTTTTATGTCAACTTATATGCCTAAGGCTGCCGACATCAGCCGTAATTGGTATGTTCTTGATGCTGACGGCAAAACCCTCGGTTCCGTTGCTGCAGAGGCTGCTACGCTTCTTCGCGGCAAGCACAAGCCGACATTTGCTCCTCACGCTGACTGCGGCGATCACGTAATCGTAATCAACGCCGGCAAAATAGTTCTTACAGGCAACAAGCTTGAAAAGAAAATGTACTATCATCACACCGGTTATATCGGTAACATGAAGAAGATTCAGTATAAGACCCTTATGGCTGAAAAGCCCGAATTTGCTCTTAAAAAGGCAGTTAAGGGTATGCTTCCCGATAACTCACTCGGCAGAAAGCAGCTTACAAGACTTCGTATCTTCAAAGACGGCGAACACACACATGAGGCTCAGAAGCCCGAAGTTAAAGAATTCTGAGAAAGGGAGGCAAAAATAAATGTACGAGACTAATCCTTATTTTTACGGCACAGGCAGAAGAAAGAAGTCGGTTGCAAGAGTTCGTGTTTATGCAGGCTCAGGCAAAATAACGATAAACAATCGTGATATCGACGATTATTTCGGCCTTGAAACACTTAAACTTATAGTTCGTCAGCCTCTCGCTCTCACCGGCACAGCTGACAAATTCGACATCGTCTGCAACGTTCAGGGCGGCGGTGTAACAGGTCAGGCAGGCGCAATTCGCCACGGCCTTTCAAGAGCTCTTCTTCAGTACGACGAAAATCTTCGTCCGGCACTCAAGAAGGCCGGCTTCTTGACTCGTGACCCGAGAATGAAAGAGAGAAAGAAATACGGTCTCAAAGGCGCTCGTCGCGCACCGCAGTTCTCAAAGAGATAATCGGTTACGATTTTTCAATCAAATACTTCAAAAGCCACGGGAAATCAACGGTTTTCCGTGGCTTTTTTATATAGCGATACCATAAACGGCTTCTTTGCATAGGCCGAGAAAAGGATTTTGCGTTCGGTTCGCTGTGTTTTAAATTTTCCCCAAAAAGCCTTGACGGGTAACCGAACGGTTACTACTATTTGAAAGCGAATTTATGACGGGAGATACAAAGGAGCGTATTTCGGAAACCGCGCTTGAGCTTTTTGCTCAGAGCGAAAGAAATGCTGTTAATTGACGAGGTTGACAATAAAGAGCTCCTTACAAAGCTTTTTGAGGCAATGTACAATGAATTGTCTCCGCGATAAAAAGAGTTTGCGGTTTTTGTCCTGTATGATGGCGAGACTAAAAGCGTTGTCGGGAAATTGTCTTTTATTTAACAAAAAAACAGCCTAAGCTATTGCAATTATTGTTGAAATATTATATAATCTGCTCATTGATTAAACAGAAAATAAATTTGGGGGATAACTATGAGCTGGACATTATATTGGGTGCTTTTGGCAATCGGCATTGTTATGACAGGTATATTTTTGTTCTTGCGTGTTAAAAAGGGCGGAATTTCCGCACTGTATGCCAAGGCGGCGGCGAGTCTCTGTTTTATTTCAACCGCTTTTGCCGCAACAAGCGCAAACCGCGACAATATTCAATTCGGCCTTTGGGTGGCGTTTGGACTCATACTCGGAATGGTCGGCGATATTTGGCTTGACTTGAAATGGATTTATTTGCAGGATAAGGATTCATATCTTTATTCCGGCTTTATCTCATTCCTTTTAGGTCACATCTGTTTTAACGTGGCGATTTATAAAAGTTACAGATTTACCGGCAAAACACTTGCTGTTTCTATAGGCGTATCACTTCTTATAGCTCTCGGCAATATATTGACCGAAAAGCTTATGAAAAATCATTTCGGCAAGTTTAAATTCATTGTATTTCTCTATACCTTCTTCCTGGCGTTGACTATGGTTTCAGCCATTATAGCGGCAATTGCCACCGGATTTGAAAAGGTTTGGGTTGTTATGGCTGTGGGCGGTGTCCTCTTTACTCTGTCCGACGCGGTTCTTTCGGGTATGTACTTTGCCGAAAACAAGAATACAAAGTTTAACATATTCTTAAACCATATCTTATATTATGCCGCTCAGTTTACGATGGCGGCGACAATCCTTTGCATTAAATAAAAAAACGGTGGGAGCTTAAATTTAGTTCCCACCGTTTTTTATAGCCGCCTTTAGTTAAAAAATAACTAAGCTTTGATTATTACATTTTTAATGCTTTCAGTCCTGAAATGACTTTAGGGCGTCAATCGTATTTTGTATCAGCTCATCAAGCGAAATACCGAGCATATCCGCACCGCGCTGTATGACCTCGCGAGAGCAGCCGGCGGCAAAATTCTTCGCCTTAAATTTTTTCTTCACGGATTTAAGCTCAAGATCCTGTACGCTGTGTGACGGGCGCATTTTTACAACGGCTCCTATAAGCCCCGTAAGCTCATCTACCGCATAAAGGACCTTTTCCATCTCGTGTTCCGGCTTAATGTCTACCGTTATGCCGTACCCGTGGCTTGCCGTTGCGTGAATTATCTTTTCGTCAATGCCTCTTTCGCGCATTATTTCCTGTTCCTTTATGCAGTGCTCTTCGGGATACATTTCAAAGTCAAGGTCGTGCAAAAGACCTACGATTCCCCAAAAATCCCTGTCGTCGCCGTAGCCGAGCTTGTCGGCATAATACATCATTGTTTTTTCAACCGTTTCGGCGTGCTCAAGGTGAAACGGCTCCTTGTTGTATTCCGTAAGGAGCGCGTATGCTTCGTCTCTTGTCATATTCAAACACCCTTTTCTTTATTTTGCCCTGTAATTCGTCAAATCTTTTACGACTTCACCTGCTATTATCAGCCCGACTACCGACGGGACAAACGCATTGCTGCCGGGGATAGCGCGTCTTTGCGTGCTTTTTCTCGCCGTATCGGGAGGGCAAATGCAGTGCTCGCGGCAACTTATCGCCGTATCCTCAATTGGTACAAGCGGCTTTTCCTTTGAATAAACTACCTTGAGTTTTTTAACTCCGCGTTTTTTCAGCTCGTATCGCATAACTCTCGCAAGCGGACAGACCGAAGTCTTATAAATATCAGTCACCTCAAATGCAGTCGGGTCCATCTTGTTGCCGGCACCCATTGAGCAGATTATGGGAGTTTGGCTCTTTTGCGCCTGCATAACAAGCTCGATTTTGCCCGATACGGTATCTATGGCGTCAACAACATAGTCGTACTGTGAAAAATTAAATTCCGCCGACGTCTCCGGAGTGTAAAACTTCCGATGCGTTGTAACCTCGCAGTCCGGATTTATGTCCTTGATGCGTTCTTCGGCAACCTCGACCTTATATTTCCCTATTGTTGAATGCGTTGCGATTATCTGACGGTTTATATTCGTAAGGCAGACCTTGTCATCGTCTATAAGGTCTAATTTACCAATGCCCGATCTTGCAAGCGCCTCCACGGTGTAGCCGCCGACGCCGCCTATGCCGAATACGGCAACGCGCGAATTTTGCAGCTTTTCCATGGCTTCTTTTCCGAGAAGCAGCTCGGTACGTGAAAACTGATTCAGCATAATTTCCGCCTTTGTATTATAATAAGTATTTTTGCGCAACAGGCAGCGTGCTGTCTGCGATTCCGTATATGGGTTGTTTCGAATTTATTTTTATCAGATGCAGTAAGAGCCGTTTGCGCCTACTGCCTTGTCGATTAAATCCTGAATAGTGACGCTGTCGGCATATTTGTTGATAACATCGTAAAAGCCGCGCCAAAAATCAAGTGTCTCACAGTATGAGCTGCGCTCGCAATAGTTGTTTTCGTTCTGTAAACAGGCAACGGGCGACAGCGAACCCTCGCAGACTCTGAGAATGTCTCCCGCCGTGCATTTTTCGGGGTCAACATTGAGCTTGTATCCGCCGGCATTGCCGCGAAAGCTGCGTATAAGGCCGGCCTTACTCAGAATTGAAACCACCTGTTCAAGATATTTCACCGATATATCCTGCCTTGAGGATATATCTTTAACAGAGACCGGTGCGGCATTTTGGTGGCGGCCTATATCTATCATAACGCGCAAAGCGTAGCGCCCTTTTGTTGAAATCATAACATATCCTCCGTTTCAAAATATATCCCTATTATACTACCGATTTAGTAGGATAGTCAAGACCGAGTTTATGTGTTAAAAATCCCTGTTTAACAACAGAACTTAAAGAATAATGAGCAAAACAAAGAGAATGTTATTAAGACGGTTTCAAGAAACCGTCCTCTGACAAAAATAAATGCCGAAACTAAGAAGTAAAATTTACTGCTGCGTTTCGGCTTTTCGTATTCGTAATATGTAATTTTAAATGCTTCGAGGGTTACATATCGCCGTTTTTATCCTGCGGCTTCTCGGAACTTGCCGCACGCATACTTTGAGGCATATACGCATTTGACTTTTCTTCCGGAGCGTTGTATTTTTCAGCCTGAAAAGCGGGCTCGTTTTTGTCCTCGGCAACTTTGTTTTTATTGCCTTTTACAATATTTATAATAGGTTTGACTGCGCCGAGTGCACACAGAAATATGCCGATTATCAGGTCGGTCACATATGATTTGGAGATTTCGGGCTCACTGAGAAATCTGTAAGCATTTCTCAACGACTCGGCAAAGGTGAGCGTAAAATCTATCTCGCCGTCGGCAAACCACGACTGATAGGCACTGTAAACATCCTTTGCAAGACAGCAGTACCAAGCGAGAATTATCACAAGCAAAGCCATAACCACGGAAATTATGCAGCCGAATTTGCTGAGCTTTTTAGCGAAAACCTCATATCCTTTAAACGCACATATAACTCCTATCAGTCCGCTTATTGCGGCAATATAGCCTACTTGGTACAGCAGAAAATACACTACTCCTCCCGCAAGTGAAAAAAGGAGCGCACCTACCGTGCCTGCAAGACGATTTTCGGGAACGACCGCAATATCGGAGCTCTCCGTATATTGTGAGAGAGGTTCGATTTCTTTTGATTTTTTCATTTTGAAATTCATCACCTTTCGGGCATCGGATGCTTGCAGGCACCGTTTTGCCGCAATTTTGATTTAACTTGACATCGGCAAGGCGAACCTTACAGAGAATGCAACGATAAGATTATACATAAGAATGCGAGTTTTGTCTATAAAAAGATTATGTTGTCATTTCTTATGGCAATGTTACGACGAATAAAATATAATCTTTCGCGAAACGGTGTAAATACGTCAGCAGTTTGTAAGCGGATATTTTTCATACAAAGAAAAGCGGAGCAAAGCGATCTTTGCTCCGACGTGGTGCGGGTAGCAGGACTTGAACCTGTACAGAGTTGCCTCCACAAGAACCTGAATCTTGCGCGTCTGCCAATTCCGCCATACCCGCATATTAAGTTTTACCCTCTGAATTTTACACGGCGAGGACATCCGAGGCGGAGCTTACTTTCAGATAAATCTTACTTTCGGCTTGTTCCGCAAATATAAAAACGCATTTCTGCGATTTTAACGTTTTCGGCGTGGGCGCATTATCGGACACAGTATCTGCCGATTTGCCGCACAAAACATATGATATTAAAAATCAAAGCCTCGTATTACCGAGAAGCGATAAAGTATAGATTTTTAATTTCCGCTGTTTATAATACCATTTAGCGGCGTTGTTGTCAAACCCTTTTTATGCGCGCATAATTGACAAAACGGTCAAAGTAACTTATGATATAAACATCAAAAGGAGTTGATAAAATGGGGAGCGGTAAATTGCCTGCCGATGGAACAAACAGCCCAAAAAGGCTTTATTATATCGATATTCTCAATATTCTGTCTTGTTTTGCCGTTGTGGTGCTGCATTGCTCCGGCGGAGTTTTTTATTATCAGAAAACACGCCTTTGGTTCATATATATGTTTTTGCAGACCGTAGCTCATTTTGCCGTGCCCGTGTTTTTTATGATAACCGGTGCAAATTTGCTCGATTACCGCAAAAAATACGATACAAAGACGTTCTTTAAAAAACGTGCCGCAAGAACACTTGCACCGTTTCTTTTTTGGTCGCTGCTTTACTGGGTACGCCCGTTTGTGTTAAAACAGGCAACCGCGCCCATGAGCGCAAAGGGGCTTTTCCTTGCGATATTCAATAACGAGGCAAATTATGTATTTTGGTTTTTCTATTGCATTTTTGCCGTATATATGTGCCTGCCGCTGTTTTCGCTCGCCGCGGATAAGAAAAACATCAAAACCATAGAGTATGTGTGCGTTCTCGGCTTTGTGTTCAATTCGGTTTTGCCGCTCGTCAACAGATTTGTAATTCCCGTATACGGTGGACTGACTCCGGTTATAGTAACGGGCTATGTGGTATTTGTCTTTATGGGCTGGCTTATAAAAAACAAGGATTATACCAAAAAGGCGCGTATACTTATTTATATGTCGGGTATTTTCGGAGCCGCTCTGATGTTTTTCGGAACATATATTGTCAGCAAAAAAAGCGGGGAAACCGACACTTTGTTTATGGACTATACGTCGATAGCCTGCCTGCCTATGTCCGCCGCCGTGTTTACGGCAGCGAAATATATCAAATGGGAGCGGCTTTTCAGGGTTATTCCGGAAAAATTCATAAGAGCCCTGTCATCGCTCAGCCTCGGAATATATGTTACGCATATGCTCGTTTTGTATGCATTTGACAAGGTGACTGTTTTTGCGGAGCATCCCGTGTATTATTCGGTGTTTATGCCGTTTATAGCATATATTATATGCGCCGCACTGTCGTTCGTCATCAAAAAAATACCGATTTTAAAACATATTATGCCTTAAAATCCTTTTTCAAAAATTCAGCTACGCCGTCATCATTGTTTTCCCCTATGACTTCATCGGCAATCTGCCGAAGCTCCGGGACAGCATTTTTGACGGCGTATTTTCTGTCCGCCAGCGAAAACAGAAGTATATCGTTTCTGTTGTCGCCGAACGCCGCGATTTTGTCCGCGCCGACCATAGCCATAACCTCCTGTGCGCCGTTAGCCTTGCTCGCCTTACTGCTGTATATTTCGAGAAACCAGTATGGGGTGTATGTGTCGGCGTAAAAAGAACAGGTGACTCCGTTCGTTTTCTGCGCCGCGTCATAGATGGGCTTCAGTTCGTCATATCCGTCGGAAAGACTTATAAAAACGGGGTGCATATCGTCTAAAATCTCGTATTCGGAGACTTTTTTAAATTCGCCGAAGAATTTACCCTTCCTTTTTTCGTAAAAATCACGGTGAATGGGCAATTTGAAATCAGTGTATTCTATTGTGAATTTTCCGTCGTCACCGTAGAAAAAGACAAACGGCGATTTGTTCCTTCGCACAAATATTTCCGTTATCGCAAAAAAGGCGTCCTTCGGTATCTCGTGGTAGGTAACCGCTTTTTTGTTCTTTAAATCAAACAGAAACACACCGTTCATAAGCACCGCCGGCACGGATATATCAATATCCTTCAAAAGCTCTGCGGCAGACATTGCGCTTCTTGCGGTAGCAACGGTAAACAGCATACCTTTTTTTATAAGCTCATTTATTATTTCGACGCTGCGGCGGCTTACTTTCCCGCCGTCATTCAGGAGCGTTCCGTCCATATCCGATATGTAAAGTGTTTTCATTTATCTCTCCGTTAATTTTTTAGGAAGAGTTTAGCATACGCAAAATGCATTGTCAAACCATATGGCAGGATAAAAATTTTAATTGCCTTGAATGTTGATTTATGGTAAAATTTATGTAAAATATCTATCCGAAAGGGGTACATGAAATGACAAAAAAATCCAAAACCCTGATTTCAATATTGCTGTTTGTAGTTTTGTTCGGCGGACTTCTTTTAACCGCTACGTTTACCGATTTGCAGGTGAGCGATATCCTGACGCGGCATGCTTTGGCGTCACATTCGTATTACACTAACGACCCATTCGGTGCCACATTTGAGAGCATCGGCAGCGCGCCTGTTTATTTTATGCTTGCATTCAGTATACAGATACTCTTTTGGGGTGTTCGCAGATTTTGGAAAAAACGCCCGATAAAGGATATTGTTGAAGTTATAGGCGTAATAGCGGGTACTGCGGCATATTACGCATTTTTAAGTGAGACCGTGGGCTATCTTTTACAACACCTGAATGCGGAGAACTACAAGGGCTCGGCTTTTTTGTCGGGGATTGCGCTGTTTTTGGCGGCGCTTTTTATGCTGTTCGGAACCCTTGCCGTAAAGAATTTCTCCGATGAATCCATAAAAAAGCTTATAAACTTTGCGTTTGCAATGATTTGCACCGTAATACTCGCAAATGCCGTGGTTGCGATAGTTAAAATCCCGTTCGGCCGTATGCGTTACCGCGCTATGAATACCGCCGGCGGTGCTTCAATAGGCGGATTTGCGAATTTCACAAGATGGTATGTGAGAAACGGTCAGATGGATAAGGCGCAAATGATGACGCTCTTCGGCACGACAGACGCGTGCAAGTCTTTCCCGAGCGGTCACACCTGCGCCGCGGGAATGAGCTACGGGCTTATAATGCTCGCGGATTCTCTCGGTATAAAGAGTAAGGGCAAAAGAGCCGCCCTTTGGATATGCCCGATATTGTTCACGGGAATTGTTGCCGTAAGCAGAATAGTTGTCGGCGCTCACTTCTTCAGCGACGTGCTTATGGGCGGTACTATTTCTTTTCTCTCGGTTATGCTTTTCCGCGAAATATTCATTTTAAAGGGCGCAAATCTCAAAGCCGTTTTTGCAAAAAGCAAAGACTGATAAAAAATTTTTTACATTATCAAATATGGTATTGAAATTCAAAAAATATATGTTACAATGTGTTTAAACATAATAAAGGAGGTCATGTAAAATGGCATATAAGATTTCGGATGACTGCATTTCATGCGGCGCTTGTGCTGCTGAGTGTCCGGTTGAGGCTATCAGCGAAGGCGACGGCAAGTATGAAATAGATGCAGATAAGTGCATTGACTGCGGTACTTGTGCAGATACATGCCCGGTAGGCGCTCCCGCACAGGAATAATTTAAAGAAATAAAGGTAAGCGAGGATGTTTTCCCCGCTTACTTTTTTTATGCTCCGAAGCTGCGGCGGAGTACACATTTTTGCTCGTTTCGGCTTCGGCAGTATCGTCGGGAAAATATATTCCGCCGTTTTTCGATAAAAACATTGACTTTTTATGATTTTCAAATTATATTTATCTCATACCAATTAGGGAGTGCATACTTTTGTACTTCCCAACAATATCTATCGGTTGGAAAGGGGCTGCATAATTGGAAAACAAAGCAGTAATAATTGACCTTAAGAACATTTCAATAAGCTTTGACGACCAGCCTATACTAAAAGATGTGAGTCTCGAGATACACGACGGCGAATTCGTCACTTTACTCGGACCCTCGGGCTGCGGTAAAACGACGACACTTCGTATAATAGCCGGGTTTCTCTCTCCGGACAGCGGCGATGTCATTTTCGAAGGTAAAAAAATAAATGGTGTTCCTGCTCATAAACGACAGGTGAACACCATTTTTCAGCGTTATGCACTGTTCCCCAACCTTAACGTTGCGGACAATATCGCCTTCGGCTTAAAGCTTCAGAAGAAGTCAAAAAGTGAAATTAAAAAAATCGTTGAAGAGATGCTCTCGCTCGTAAACCTCAAGGGATTTGAAAAACGCAATGTTTCTTCGCTTTCCGGAGGGCAGCAGCAGCGCGTCGCAATTGCGCGCGCCCTTGCCGTTAAACCGCGCGTATTGCTTCTCGACGAACCGCTCGGAGCACTTGACTTAAAGCTTCGCAAGGATATGCAAAGCGAGCTCAAAGCCATACAGCAGCGGCTCGGCATAACGTTTATATATGTAACGCACGACCAGGAGGAAGCACTCTCCATGTCCGATACCATAGTGGTTATGGACGGCGGCGTTATTCAGCAGATAGGCTCGCCCACCGATATTTACAATGAACCGCAGAACGCTTTTGTTGCGGATTTCATAGGCGAAAGCAATATTGTGGACGGTGTTATGCTCTCCGACTACAACGTCGAATTCCAGGGTATGCGCTGCCGCTGCGTCGATAAGGGCTTCGGCCTTAACGAACCCGTAGATGTAGTTGTGCGACCGGAGGATATAGATATGGTGCCGCCCGGGGAGGGTATGCTCTCCGGCGACGTTACCTCTGTTACGTTTAAGGGCGTTCACTATGAAATAATCGTTGACATTAAAGGCTTTAAGTGGATGATACAGACCACCGAAAAAGCCGAAGTCGGCGACCGTATAGGTATTTCGATAAAGCCGGATGAAATTCAGATAATGAAAAAGAGCGAATATTCGGGTCTTTACGGCGATTACAGCTCGTTCAGCGAAGAATTTGACGAGCTTTCCGACCCCAATGCAGAGCTTACGGATGAAGACGAAGTCTCCGAGATTGGAGAGTAAGCCATGAAAAAGTCTTCTCTCACCTTAAAGCTCATAAACGCTCCGTATATGATATGGGCGGTGCTTTTTATCTTGGCTCCGCTTATAATGGTAATCTACTACGCTTTTACCGACCGCAGCGGCGCATTTACCCTTGACAATATCAAGGCGCTCTCATCCTACGGAGCTATCTTCGGCAGATCTGCGTGGTATGCGGTTTTGGCTACGGTCATTTGCCTTATTCTTGCATATCCGCTCGCGTATATTATGGCAAAGAGCCGTGCGAACACTCAGCGAACCATAATGATGCTCATAATGCTCCCCATGTGGATGAATTTTCTTATCCGCACATATTCGTGGATAACGATTCTCTCAAATACAGGCCTTATAAATTCGCTTTTAAAGGCTGTGGGGCTGCCCACGGCGCAGCTTATCAACACTCCGGGCGCGGTAATCCTCGGAATGGTATATAACTTTTTGCCGTATATGGTGCTGCCGATATACTCCGTTATGTCAAAGCTTGATAAAAGCCTTGTTGAAGCGGCACAGGATCTCGGAGCGGGTAAGCTTCAGGTGCTCAAAAAGGTCATCTTTCCGCTAAGCCTGCCCGGCGTTGTTTCCGGTATAACAATGGTGTTCGTTCCGTCGGTAAGTACCTTTTATATCAGCCAAAAGCTCGGCGGCGGAAAATTTCTGCTTATCGGAGACTCCATTGAAATGCAGTTCCAGTCAGCGTACAACTACAATCTCGGAGCGTCGCTCTCACTTGTGCTGATGCTTCTCATAATAGTATGTATGCTTATTATGAATCGCTTTGCCGATAATGAAGAGGGGGCGATGATAATATGAAAGCTCTCAAAAAAATATACATCGCTCTTATAATGTTATTTCTTTATGCCCCGATGCTCGTTATGGTAGTGTTCTCGTTTAACGCCTCAAACAGCACAAGCGTTATGTCGGGATTTTCGCTGAAATGGTATGTCGAAATGTTCCGTAACGCCACGGCTCTTACGGCTCTTCGTAACACACTTGTTTTAGCCGTTACCTCCGCTCTTATTTCGATTATTATCGGAACGGCGGCGGCAGTCGGAATAAATGCAATGAAAAAACGGTGGCTGAGAAGTGCCGTTATGACCGTTACAAACGTACCTATGATGAATCCGGAAATAGTTACGGGTGTTTCGATGATGCTCCTTTTTGTATTTGCCGGCAAAATAGTGTCGTCGAGCAGCGTTTTGGGCTTCCCCACGCTTTTAATAGCTCACGTCACGTTTAATTTGCCTTATGTCATACTTTCCGTATTGCCGAAGCTTCGACAGACCGACCGCCATCTCTCGGAGGCGGCGCAGGACCTCGGCTGCACACCGACCTCCGCGTTTTTCAAGGTTGTGCTTCCCAATATCAAGTCCGGTATAATAACCGGCTTTATAATGGCCTTTACGCTTTCACTTGACGACTTCATAATCAGCTATTTTGTAAGCGGCGCAAAATTCCAGACTCTTCCGATAGTCATTTTCTCAATGACAAAGAAGAAGGTAAAACCCGATATGTATGCGTTATCGACGCTGATATTTGTATCGGTGCTTGTGCTTATGATTCTTATGAATGTGCTTCAGGCGCGCAGCGAAAAGAAGGAACGTAAAAGAGCCAAAGGCTCAGAGGGTTGAGAAAGGAACGTGAAAAATGAAAAAGATAATTTCTGTTGTATTAACATTGACTTTGCTTGCGGGAATACTTATGCTTTCGGGCTGCTCGCTTAAAACCGAAAAGCTTGATACGGCCGCTCTTCTCGGAAATTATAATATCGAGGAGCTCAAAGGTACCGAAATAAATGTATATAACTGGGGTGAGTACATTTCCGACGGCGAGGGCGGAAGCGTTGACGTCATCTCCGAATTTGAAAAGCTTACGGGAATAAAGGTCAACTATAATATGTACGACAGTAACGAGGACCTTTATGCAAAGCTCAAGAGCGGCGGAGTAAATTACGATGTTATAATTCCGTCGGATTATATGGCAGAGCGTTTAAAGAACGAGGGACTCTTGCAGAAGCTTGACTATTCGGTGATAACCAATTACGAGGGTATCGGCGACGAATACAAAAACCTTTTCTTTGACGAAAACAACGAGTATACCGTAGCTTACACGGGCGGTATGGTCGGACTTATATATAATACGACCATGGTTTCCGAAAAGCCCGACAGTTGGAGCGCTATGTGGGATCCGAAATATTCCGGCGAAATTCTCACATTCAACAATTCACGCGACGCATTCGGCGTGGCGCAGTATCTACTCGGCTACGATGTAAACTCGACGAATCCCGATGAGTGGCGCGCTGCGGAGGAAAAGCTCAAGGAGCAAAAGCCGCTGATTCAGTCATATGTTATGGATGAGGTATTTAATAAGATGGAGGCGGGCGAAGCCGCCATGGCTCCGTATTACGCAGGAGATTACCTCACAATGAAGCAGGAAAATGACGATCTTGCATTTGTTTACCCCAAGGAGGGAACAAATAAATTTGTTGACGTAATGTGCATCCCGTCAAGCTCTGAAAACAAAAAGGCTGCTGAGCTGTTTATAAATTATATGTGCGAGCCCGAGGTGGCACTCCACAACGCCAATTATCTCGGCTATCTCTGCCCCGTTACGGCTGTTCTCAGCGATGACAGGTATGAGTATAAGGATAACGAGGTGCTCTACCCCAAGCAGGAAGTGAAAACGCAGTTTTTCCACAATCTTGACCAGGATACGCTTGATCTTCTTTCAAAGCTTTGGGAGGATCTCAAGCTCGCGTAATTCGGTTTCGGCTATACGTTAAAAATTTTAAATCGTGTTTGGCGCGTCGCAACGGCTGTGAGCCTTTGCGGCGCGTCTTTTGTATCTTATATATCGACAGTTTTTGTGCCTAACGGTCCGCTTTTTCTTGACTTATTATATAAAAAGATATAAAATATCTTAGATAGTGTATTAAAATGCGAACAGTATTACAAATGATACCGTTACACTGTCAAAAACCAATAAATTTTCTTATTTTCAAGCATGATAATCGGAAAACTAAAAACCAAAAGGAGGTGCAGAACTTTTTGAATCCTGTAACGATAGCTATAATAGCCGCAGTCGCAGCTGCAGTTGTTTTCGGAGTCGTCGGATTTGTACTCGGCGAGGTACACCGTAAAAAGGTGGCGGAGTCTGCTATAGGCTCAGCTACGGAGGAAGCTACCAGAATCGTAAATCAGGCTGTTCAGACAGCGGAAAATAAAAAGAGAGAAGCGATTTTGGAAGCAAAGGACGAAATCCATTCGTTGAGATCCGAGGCTGAAAAGGAAAACAGAGAGCGCAGAGCGGAGGTTCAGCGGCAGGAACGCAGAATAATTCAAAAAGAGGAGTCTCTCGATAAAAAGACAGAGGCTCTTGAAGCAAAAGAAGAAGCTTTAAACGAAAAGGTCAAAACAGCCGATAAAAAACTCGAAGAGGTTGAAAAAATCAAAAAGAGCCAGTTCGATATGCTCGAAAAAATTTCGGGCTATACAAAGGAACAGGCTAAGACCTTGCTTTTGCAAAATCTCGATGAGGAGCTCACTCACGACAAGGCCGTTAAAATTATGGACTTTGAGCAGAGAACCAAGGATGAGCAGGACGCTCTTGCGCGTGAGATAATCTCTACCGCAATACAGCGCTGTGCCGCTGATCAGGCTGCAGAAGCCACGGTTTCGGTGGTTACTCTTCCCAATGACGAGATGAAGGGCCGTATAATCGGTCGCGAGGGCAGAAACATACGTACACTTGAAACAATAACCGGTGTTGACCTTATAATCGACGACACACCGGAAGCCATAACCGTTTCAAGTTTTGAACCGGTTCGCCGCGAAATAGCAAGACTTACTATCGAAAAGCTTATTTCCGACGGCAGAATACATCCCGCACGCATTGAGGAGATGTACGAAAAATCAAAGCGCGAGGTTGAGCAGACCATACGTCAGACCGGTGAACGCGCAGTAGTTGACGCAGGTGTAAACGGCATACATCCGGAGCTCGTCAAGATACTCGGAAAATTAAAATACCGCACAAGCTACGGCCAGAATGTGCTTAATCATTCGCTTGAGGTTTCCTACATAGCGGGGCTTATGGCGGCAGAGCTCGGTGCCGATGTTAAAACGGCTAAAAGAGCGGGACTTCTCCACGATATAGGCAAGGCGCTTGACCGTGAATTTGAAGGCTCTCATGTCGATTTGGGCGTTGAATACGCAAGGAAATATAAGGAAAACGAGAATGTAGTACATGCAATTCAGGCTCACCACGGCGACGTGGAGGCGAAAACGGTTGTTGCTTGTCTCGTTCAGGCGGCGGACGCAATTTCAGCCGCAAGACCCGGTGCAAGACGTGAAAATGTTCAGAACTACATCAAGCGTCTTGAAAAACTCGAAGAAATAGCAACGTCGTTTGAGGGCGTTGAAAAGTCATTTGCAATTCAGGCAGGCCGTGAGATTCGCATAATGGTTAAGCCCGAAGTTATAAGTGACGATCAGATGGCACTTGTTGCGCGCGAAGTTGTCAAAAAGATTGAGGATGAGCTTGAATATCCCGGTCAGATAAAGGTCAACATCATACGCGAAAACAGGACTGTCGATTACGCGAAATAATTTTTAAGCCCTGATGCCTTAAAGAGAAAAACTTTGAGTGTTATCGGGGCTTAGCTTTTCGAAAAAACAAACAGAAACGGTGCATTATGTCAAATACAATAAACATCCTCGCCGTGGGTGACGTCGTATCGGCGTCAGGCTGCGAAAAGCTGAGGAATTGTTTACCGAAATTTAAAAGAGAAAATAATATAGACGTGACGGTGGTAAACGGCGAAAATTCCGCTGTCGGGAACGGCATATTGCCGATGTCCGCCGATGATATTTTTACGAGCGGCGCGGATGTTGTAACCGGCGGCAACCACACCTTCAGACGTCGTGAAATATATGATGAGCTTGAGAGAAACGAGTTTCTTTTAAGGCCCGCAAACTACGGAAAAGAGGCTCCCGGCAGAGGCTATACGATAGTTGACAGGGGCGCATACAGGGTAGGCGTGGTAAATCTCTGCGGCACGGTGTTTATGGAGCCGCTCGAAAATCCATTTATATGTATAGACCGTGTATTGGAGAAGCTGAAAAGAGAAACCGATATAATAATTGTCGATTTCCATGCAGAGGCGACTGCCGAAAAGCGCGCTATGGGCTTTTATCTTGACGGAAGGGCTTCGGCTGTGTTTGGAACTCACACCCATGTGCCCACGGCAGACGAGCAAATATTGCCGCACGGTACGGGATATATAACCGATGTAGGCATGACCGGGCCTAAAATGTCCGTATTGGGCGTTACCCCCGAGCTTGCGATAGAAAAGATGAAAACCAATTTGCCGGTGCGCTTTCAAAATCCCGACGGTGAAGCCGAGCTTGACGGTGTTATATTCACCGTAAGCCGTGACACGGCAAAAACCGTTCGGATTCAGAGAATATCGCTTTAAAAGGAGAGTGCGACAGTGAAAAAGAAAATATTTTCTGCAATATGCCTTTTGCTTTCTGCGGTATGTATTTTTTCGGCCTGCCGCAAGGATAACGGCAACGGCGGCTCGGATGAGCAGACCGGCTCTGCCGCCTCGGGCGACAGCACCGCCTCATCGGCAAACGACCTTATTTTGCCGTATTCCAATAATGATTCGCTGAATCCTTTTTTTGCCGTCGGCACGGAAAATATAAGCCTTACGGATTTAGCCTACGACCCGCTTTTTAAGGTCAAGGCAGACTATACGCCCGAAAATGTGATAGCCGAAAAGGGTGATATTAGCGGAACTTCGGTTACCGTTACACTCTCAGGTGCGCGCTTTTCGGACGGTTCGTCCGTTTCGCCGCAGGACGTCGTATATTCGTTCAATAAGGCAAAGGCGTCGTCGCGCTACGGGCAGCTGCTGTCTAATATTCAGTCGGCAAAGGCGTCCGGCGGAGCTGTTACGTTTACGCTCTCTTCACCGGACCCGTATGTGCTGAATGCACTCAGCTTTCCCGTTGTAAAAAACGGTACAGCCGATAAGACGGAAAATATACCGATAGGCAGCGGCCCTTATGTGTACAGGGACGGGGTGTTTTCCAAGAATGAAAATTACGGCGGCAGCGTAAATATACCCGAGATAAAGCTTTATGAAATAGAAAATTTCACCTATGCCGAAAATGCTCTCGAAATAGGCAATGTGAACTTTCTCTTCAAGGATATGAGCGACAGCGTTTACCGCCATGTCTCCGTTGACAGCAGTACGGTCAATATGAACAACCTTGTTTTTCTCGGCATTAATGACTCAAAGGAAGTTCTCTCATCGTCCGCCGTCAGAACCGCAATATATTACGCAATAGATAAAAAAGACATTGCTTCGTCGTCGTATCAGGGTTATGCAACAGCAGCTCCGCTTCTGTTCAATCCTGCGTTTTCAGAACTTTCGGGAATTACAAACATCAATTTCGCCGAGAGTGCAAATGCCGACAAGGCAAAGTCCATACTGACAAAAACAGGATATAATAAATATGCAAAGGACGGTTCCCTTACAAACGGCTCACAGAACCTTAAGGTGTCTCTTCTTGTGAACAGCGAAAACAGCTTCCGCGCGGCGGCGGCGAACAGCATAGCCGAAAGCCTCAGAAGCATAGGCTTTTCCGTGACAGTTGATGCCGTTCCGCTTGATAAATACAACCAGAAAATCGCTTCCGGTGATTTTGACTTGTATTTAGGAGAAATCAAGCTTACCGAAAATCTTGATTTGCGCCCGTTCTTTTCGGAAAAGGGGTCTGCGTCAAAGGGTATAGATTTCTCGTTGCGTGCGGTTACCGATTACGAAGCCTTTTGCGATGGCAGCATAGGGCTTTCAGAGTTCCTTGACAGCTTCTTAAACGATATGCCGTTTGTTCCCGTTTGTTACAGAAGCGGCTTTGCGGCGTATAAAAAGGGGCTAAAGCCGGATTTCTCGTATTCCTCCGACCATCTCTATGCGGGGATTTGCCGCTGGAGCTTAAGCTGAGCCGCCGTTCGGATACAATATTGTATTTGTGCGGTTTATGGTATATAATAACAACATCACAGGAAAGGAGAATATTGCGCTTTTGCAATATAAACCGATGTATGATTAAAATTGAAAATTATCTCGGCGTTATTGAGATACATCAGCATTATTTTTCTGAGCTTATCGGTCAAACCGTAACCTCATGCTTCGGCGTTGCGGGTATGGCTAACAGCGGCGCGTCACAGGGGCTTCGGTCGCTTCTTTTTAAACGTAAGAATTATCCGGATAAGGGCGTCGGCGTGCGTGCCGACGGCGGCGATTTAATAATAGATCTTCACATAATCGTGACTTACGGCGTTAATATCGGAACCATAGTCGATTCAATAACGAATAAGGTCAGATATACCGTCGAGCAGTCAACGGGCCTCGGCGTGAAAAAAGTCAATGTGTTTGTTGACGGAATGAAAGAATAATAGGAGTGTACAAGTTTTGTTAACAGGTAAGCAGTTTAAACGCGCTTTCATTTCCGGCGCTAACAATATACTGAATCACAGGAAGGACGTTGACGCGCTCAACGTATTTCCGGTACCGGACGGCGATACCGGAACAAATATGTCAATGACCTCCTCGGCGGCAGTCAGGGAGCTTCAGGTGGTAAGCGATGACGAGGATTTGAGTATCGTCGCGGCTAAAACCGCCGCAGCTCTTTTGAGGGGCGCAAGAGGAAATTCGGGTGTTATATTATCGCTCGTTTTCAGAGGTATTTCAAACGGCTTCAAGGGTAAAAAGGAGGTAGGCGGCAAAGACCTTGCCGCAGCCCTCACTCTCGGCAAGGAGTCGGCTTATAAGGCTGTTATGAAGCCCACCGAGGGTACTATTTTAACCGTTGTACGCAAGGCGGCGGCAGCGGCGGAGGCACTCGCCTTAGATGACTGCGGCGCTGTTCTCGACGAGGCTTACCGCGCGGCGCAGGAGGCTCTTGCCGAAACACCTGAGCTTTTGCCCGTTCTCAAAGAAGCAGGCGTGGTAGATGCCGGCGGCCAGGGATTTCTCTATATACTCGACGGTATCAGAGGCTATATAAACGAGGGCAAGTTTATAGAAAGCAATGACGATGCCTCGCCCGCAAAGAGCAATGCCGAGGAAAGCAAATCCGTCGTGGCGGCGGCTTCGGGAGACATCAAATACGGTTATTGCAGCGAGTTCCTCATAACCAAATCGAAAACTCCGGAGAGCACACCGCTCAAATTAAAGGCATATCTTGAGTCGATAGGCGACTGTGTTGTTGTGGTTGACGATGACGATATAGTAAAGGTTCACGTCCATTCAAACGAACCCGGCAATGTAATTCAGGCCGCTCTCAAAATAGGTCAGCTCATAAATATTAAAATAGATAATATGCGTTATCAGCATGCGAATGCCGATGTCGGTATGGATGCCAAAAAGGACAACAAAGAAGAAAATTTAAGTCGTGACACCGAAATCAATAGAGTACAGCCGACCAAAGATTACGGCTTTGTCGCAGTTGCGGCAGGTGACGGTATGGCAGAGCTCTTTAAGGAGCTTGGCTGTGATGTAGTCGTTTCGGGCGGTCAGACTATGAATCCGAGCACCGATGATATTTTAAATGCCGTTGAGTCAACTCCGGCAAAGCACGTTTTTGTTTTGCCGAACAATAAAAATATTATAATGGCGGCGGAGCAAACCGTAAATCTTGCTGACAGGGGCGTCAGTGTTGTCGCAACAAAGACTGTTCCGCAAGGCATTACCGCAATGCTCAATTTTGACGAGAGCCTTTCAAGCGAGGAAAACCATTTGAATATGGCGAAGGCGGCCGAGAGCGTTCATACGGCTCAGGTCACGTTTGCCGCACGTGACAGCGTGTTCGGCGGACAAAAAATCAAGGAGGGTCAGTACCTCGGCATGGAGGACGGCAAAATAACCCTTGTGGAGGATGACCTTGTAAACGCCGCATACAGAGTTACACGCCGTCTTGTCAAGAAATTCGGCGGCTCGCTTATAACCGTATTTTACGGTGAGGACGCCGACGAAAACTCGGCAAATGTCCTTTCGGCGCGGCTTCAGGAGCGTTTCCCCAATGTTGAGGTAAATGTCATTAACGGCGGTCAGCCGGTCTACTACTTCATTTCGTCCGTCGAATAACAGGACGTTTTCAAAAACAATTCTCGGATGTGTTCATAATGGACTTTTCAACCGAAATACAATATTTAAAGGGTGTCGGACCTGCTCGTGCCGAAGCATTTTCAAAGCTCGGCGTCGATACGGTCGGCGCCCTTTTGCGCTTTTATCCGCGCGCGTATGAGGATTGGAGCCGCGTTGTCCCCATAAGGGAAGCTCCGGTTGATACGGAATGCTGTATCCGTGCCGTTGTCAGCTACACTCCCTCTAAGATAAGAATACCCGGAGGCAGGCTGCTTTCAAAAACAAGCGTTACGGACGGCAGAGGCATATTAAATCTTGTCTTTTTTAACAACAAGTTTATTGACAGTATGCTGAAGGAGGGCGAAGAGTATCTCTTTTTCGGCAAAATCACAGTAGATAAGCACGGCATAAGGCAAATGGTATCGCCGTTGATTTCAAAAGGAGAGGATAAGGACAGAATACGTCCAGTTTATCCGCAAACGGCAGATGTGAGCTCGAAACTCACGGAAAAATGCACAATGCAGGCATTAAAAGGCTGCAAAGAAATACCTGATTTTATGCCGTCCGAAATACTTGAGAAAAACGACCTTTGCTCTCTTGATTATGCAATACGCAACATCCATTTTCCGGAAAGCTTCGAGTCACTTGACAGGGCGAGAAAAAGGCTTATTTTCGACGAGCTTTTCATATTGCAGCTGGGACTTTTATCCATCAAGGAACGAACGGGTGAAGAAAAAACCGAGATGGTTATCAAAAATGACTGTACTGAAGAGTTTTATCACCGTCTGCCGTTTTCTCCGACAAGAGCGCAAAAAAGAGCGGTCTTTGAGGCACTGTCCGATATGAAATCGGGTGAGCCGATGAACCGTCTGCTTCAGGGCGACGTCGGCTCCGGTAAAACTCTTGTGGCGGCGGCACTTATATATAACGCGGCAAAAAACGGTATGCAGAGCGCATTTATGGCACCTACGGAGGTCCTTGCCGAGCAGCACTACAGAACTCTTTCAAAAATCTTTGACGGTACAGATATAAAGATTGTGCTTTTGACCGGAAGCAGCACGGCTAAGGAAAAGAGAGAAATAAAAAAAGAGTTGCGCGACGGTTCTGCGAAGCTTGTCATAGGAACGCACGCGATTATACAGGGCGACGTTGAGTTTAGCCGCCTCGGATTAGCCGTCACCGATGAGCAGCACAGGTTTGGTGTGGCACAGCGGGCGTCGCTTTCCCAAAAGGGAGAAAATCCAAACATTCTCGTTATGTCGGCTACGCCCATACCGAGAACGCTCGGACTCATAATTTACGGCGACCTTTCGGTGTCGGTACTCGACGAGTTGCCGCCGGGCAGGCAAAAAACCGAGACATATTGTGTGTCTCAGGCCCTGCATGAGAGAATATACAAATTCATAAAGAAGCATCTTGACAGGGGCTTTCAGGCTTATATCGTCTGTCCGCTTGTCGAGGAGGGCGACAGCGACCTGATACCTGCACAGGAGTATTACAAGCTTTTACAAAATACCGCATTCAGGGGTTACAGGCTCGGACTTTTGCACGGCCAAATGAAGCCCAAGGAAAAGGACAATATAATGCGCGATTTTGAGAGCGGAAAAATACAGCTTCTTGTGTCCACCGTGGTTATCGAGGTAGGTGTGGACGTGCCGAATGCCGTGGTTATGGTCATCGAAAACGCCGAGCGATTCGGACTCTCGCAGCTTCATCAGCTTCGCGGCAGAGTCGGCAGGGGAAGCGCGCCCTCCACGTGTATTTTGGTGTCGGATGCACAAAACGATGAGGCGAAACGCAGATTTGATATAATGTGCAAGACTACCGACGGCTTTTTAATAGCGGATGAGGACCTTAAAATGCGTGGCCCCGGAGACTTCTTCGGTTCAAAGCAGCACGGATTGCCGTCGCTGCGGATTGCGGATATTCTGACGGACACCGGAATGCTTAACGAGGCGCAAAAGAGTGCTCAAATGATAATTGCGACAGACGGCGGTTTGCTTTTGCCGGAGCACAAAGGAATAAAACGCCAAATAGATAAGATGTTCGGCAACGGGTATGTAAAAGCGTAAGGTTGAAATTTGTCGCATTGTATGGTAAAATAACTTTTACTATTTTATTGTGAGGCTGTTATGTTTTTTGAAAAGCTTTACAACTTAATATATCACATAGGTTTTACGGCAGGCTCCGGATTTATGAAATTCGGGAAATGGTTGTCGAGGGGGCTTTCGCGTCCCGTAAAAACAGTCGGAGCGGTATTTTTTGCCGTGTTTCTTGTGATTGACAAATTTATACTCAAGACCTTCAAAACCGTAAGCACGGAATTCAAGCTCCTTATGGCAGATATAAAAAGAGTCAGCTCAGGCTTAAATTCCCTTATCCATACAGATAGAAAATCCGCCGAAGCGAAGCTGCGTATTTATATAAAGAAGGCATTTTCGAGGCATGGCATAGTGTTTACTTTTGCGGTAAATTTGCTTGTCCCGATTATTTGCCTCGGTGTGCTTTGCTCCACGATAGGCTATTGGAACAAAGCCACGCTCGCTCTTGAGATAAAATATAACGGCTCCGTAATAGGCTATGCCAAAAACGAGTCGGAATATCTCGACGCCGAGCAGCAGGCCAAAACAAGGCTCAAAACCGCTGCGTCTGCCTCCGGTAAGGAGCAGGAGCTTATTAAGCCTGCGCAGTATCAGCTCAAGGTCGTAAATAAGACCGACCTTACCGACTCCTCGTCAATGTGCGATAAGCTCATAGAAAATTCAGACAGCAATATCACCAATGCCTGCGGCATATATATTAACGGCGATTTCTTGTGCGCCGTTAAAAATGAGACGGACGCTACAAGCGTTTTCGATAAGATACTCAGCGATTATAAAATAGATGACCCCAACGCGGCAAAGAGCTTCGTTGAAAACATAACATATGAGCAGGGGCTTTATCCCGATAATGAGGCCACGGTTTGGGACGCGGAAAAGCTATCCGCCAAGCTCAAATCAAAAAAGAGCGAAGCGGTGTATTACACGGTAAAGGACGGAGATACCGTTTCGGGAATCGCTTCCGCAAACGGGCTCACCGTTTCCGAATTGGCACAGCTGAATCCCGGCCTTTCCGAGACGATTCGTTCCGGCGACAAGCTGCTTGTTTCGAGTGAGGTAAACTATGTCAGAGTGCAGGTCACAAAGACCGAAACTCATAATGAAGCAATAGCCTATACAAGCACAAACGTAAATAATGCCAATCTCTATACAGGCACAAAAAAGGTTACAACAAAGGGTGTGAACGGAGTTCAGCAGGTTACGGAGCTTGTAACCTATATTGACGGTACTCGTGTTTCATCGAAAGAGGTTTCAAGAGTGACTCTTTCGGAGCCTGTAAACGAGGTTATACAGATAGGCACAAAGGCACCGATCACCGGAAAAGGCAGCTCAGGCGGCAAGGTCATTACAACAGGCGGCAGATTCGTTTGGCCGGCAATAGGCGCAACGTCCGTTTCTTCGGGCTACGGCGGAGCAAGACGTCACGGCGGTATAGATATAGTAAAGCCGGGCGGCGGAAGTACCGGTCTTACAATAGTAGCGGCGGCTTCGGGAACCGTAACCACGGCAACATATCATCCGAGCTGGGGCTATTATATTGTCATAAATCACGGCAACGGCCTTTCAACGCTCTATGCACATACCTTACCCGGTTCGTTTAAGGTGCGTGTCGGTCAAAAGGTTTCGGCAGGTCAGCCTATTGCGAATATAGGCTCCTCGGGTAACGTAACCGGACCGCATCTTCACTTTGAGGTCTATGTAAACGGCAGACGAACTAATCCCATGCCGTATCTCGGAAGATAACAAATAAACAGTAAAAGCACGTTTGAGCAATAACTCAAACGTGCTTTTTTGCTTTATAATCAAAATAATTCAAATCAAACCGAAATGCGCAAACGCTTTGTACAGACCGTCATCCGTGATATCGGCGGTTATATACGAGGCCAAGTGTTTGAGCTCGTCACAGGCATTCCCCATTGCGATGCCCGTGTTTACGCTCTTGAACATTTCGACATCGTTTTCCGCGTCGCCGAATGCGAATGCGTCGTTTATGTCTCCGCCGCAGCAATCGAGATATTCTTTAATTCCGCTGGCTTTGTTGACTCCGCGCGCCGCAATCTCCCCGCTTGTATTGCCGAGATTGCCGAAGCTGTATCCGACAATATAGAATTCATCGCCTATATTCTTTTGCAGCTCGGAAAAATCAACACCCGAATCGTAATATATCAGCTTTTCAATATCGCTCCTGCCTCCGGCGTTATCATCGATTACCGTTTCTCCGAAGAGCGTCAGTAAATCCTCCTTGGTGTATCCAAGCTTATTAAAGAGCGAAAGCGTGCGGTCGACGCACCATTTTTTGGATACGAGAAAATTCTGTGTTTGCAGATAATATGCGGTGTTGCTGTTCTCGAAGTAATCGGTCAGCTTTTTGAGACTGCTTTGACTTATAAAGTGATGAGCTACCACCTTGCCGTCATTTATAACCATAGCTCCGCCCGATAAAATCAAACCGTCAAAGGGGATCTCCTTTAATAGCCACGGATAAACCTGCGAGAGTTGTCTGCCGGTGCAGATTACGAGCTTGTGACCGTTTTCGTGAGCTTTTTTCAGCGCCTCCGACGCCGACGAGGGCATAACGCCGTCAAAACCTACGAGCGTGCCGTCTATGTCAAGAAAAAGATATTTGGTATTCATCAGCCTAAAATTTCCTTGAGTATTTTTTGAACCTCTTGAGCCGGTGCCTTGCCCTTGAGAGCACGCATTGCCTGACCCATGATGTATCCCATTGCCTGGGTTTTGCCTGCTTTATACTCGCTTACACTCTTTTCGTTGTCGGCTATTACCTGCTCAATTACGGGGCGAATAGCCGAAAGGTCGGTGACAAGACCGAGGTTGTTTTCTTCAACATATTTTTCGGGATCGACATCCTCGGTGAATATTTTTTCAAATACCGATTTTGCCGTGCCGCGGTTGATTTTACCGGCCTTTATCATATTTATGAGTTTGCCGAGCGAATCGGGATTAAACGACATATTTTCTGACAGGGTGCCGGTGTCATTGAGCATTTTCATAAGCTCGCCCATTATCCAGTTTGCCGCATCCTTAGGCGAATTGCAGATTTCAACGGTATGCTCAAAGAGCTTTACGAGATTTACGTCCGAGGTTATGATTCCGGTGTCGTATTCGGGAAGACCGAACTGTGACATATAGCGAGCTTTTTTTGCTTCCGGAAGCTCGGGCAGAGTGTTTTTGACATTTTCTATATATTCGTCCGAGATTTCAATCGGCGGAAGGTCGGGCTCGGGGAAGTACTTGTAATCCTGAGCGTCCTCCTTGGAACGCATTGCATAGCTGTATCCCTTGTTATCGTCCCAACGGCGCGTTTCCTGCATTACCTTTTCGCCGTCCTCAAGAAGCTCGATTTGTCTTTCGGCCTCATACTCGATAGCTCTCGCTATTGCTCTGAAGGAGTTGAGGTTTTTCATCTCGGTACGTGTTCCGAATTCCTTTTGTCCCTTTGGGCGAACCGAAAGGTTCACGTCCGCTCTTAAAGAGCCCTCCTGCATCTTGCAGTCCGAAACGCCGATGTACTGAAGAATCGAACGCAGCTCCGTAAGATACGAGAGCACCTCCTCGGCACTTCTGAAATCCGGCTCCGAAACAATTTCAAGCAGCGGCACGCCGCAGCGGTTGTAGTCTACAAGAGTACAGTCCTCAAATTCATCGTGGACGAGCTTGCCTGCATCCTCCTCCATATGAATTTCGTGAATTCCTATCTTTTTGGAATTGCCGTCCTTATCCTTGACCTCTATAAAACCGTTGCGGCAGATAGGCAGATAAAGCTGCGATATCTGATACGCTTTCGGCAGATCGGGGTAAAAATAGTTTTTTCGGTCGAATTTGTTATTTTGAGTAATCGTGCAGTTTGTTGCTATGCCGGTTCTCACGGCAAACTCCACAACTCTTTTGTTGAGAAGCGGAAGTGTTCCGGGCATACCGGAGCAAATTTCGCAAACGTGAGTGTTCGGCTCACCGCCGAACTCGGTGGAACAGCCGCAGAAGATTTTGGTCTTGGTGGCAAGCTCCGTGTGGACTTCAAGTCCCATAACTATTTCCCATTCCATAAAGCTTTACCTCCTTAGCCTAAATCCGGCAGCTTATTGTGAAAGTCGGTGACATTTTCAAATGCCTTTGCGGCACTCATAATTTCCGCCTCTTCAAACGGCTTGCCTATAATCTGCATACCTATCGGCATATTGTCTTTGTCAAATCCGCAGGGGACGGACATTGACGGCATACCGGCTATGTTTATCATAACCGTGTATATGTCGCCGAGGTACATTTTAAGCGGGTCGGAAAGGCTTTCACCTATTTTAAGCGCCGTAGTGGGAGCTACGGGGCCTAAGAGCATATCATATTTTTTGAAGGCGTCGTAAAAGGCGTTCTGTATAAGCTTTTTAGCCTTAAGAGCCTTATTGTAGTATGCGTCATAATAGCCGGAGCTTAAAACGAAGTTGCCGAGCATTATGCGACGCTTAACCTCCATGCCGAAGCCCTCCGAACGTGTTTTCACGTATGTCTCCATAAGCGTGTCGGCGTTGGGGCTTGAATAGCCGTATTTTATGCCGTCATATCTCGAGAGGTTTGAGCACGCCTCCGCACAGGCAATAATGTAATATGCTGGTATTGCATATTTTACTATCGGCATCTTAAAGGTTTCAACCGAAGCACCGTTTGCACGGAAAATATCGGCAGCGGCAAGAACCGCGTCCTTTACGTCGGGCGAAATGCCCTCGCCGAGATAATCTTCGGGAATACCGATTTTTTTGCCGCCGACGTCGCCTTTGACGGCTTTATCGAAGTCAAATTTCGGATAGACCATGGATGTGCCGTCTTTTTCGTCTTTGCCCTGAATTACGGAAAAAAGAGCGGCGCAGTCGTCAACCGTTTTACCCATAGGGCCTATCTGGTCGAGAGACGACGCATAGGCTACAAGCCCGTAACGCGAAACCGCACCGTAAGTCGGCTTGAGACCTGATACGCCGCAGAAAGAGCAGGGCTGACGGATAGAGCCGCCGGTGTCGGAGCCGAGAGCCACGGGAGAGAGTCTTGCTGCCACCGCGGCCGCCGCACCGCCCGAGCTTCCGCCCGGAACCTTGTCTGTGTCCCACGGGTTATGTGTGACTCCCGTTGCCGAGGTTTCGGTTGTGCTGCCCATGGCGAATTCGTCCATATTGAGCTTGCCTATTATTACCATTCCCTCGTCATTCAGACGGTTTACAACCGTTGCATTGTATGTGGGAATGAAGTTTTCGAGTATCTTGGAGGAGCAGGTTGTAAGAATGTCCTTAGTGCAGATGTTATCTTTAATGCCTATCGGTACGCCTGCGAGCCTGCCGTTATATTTACCGCTGTCAATTCCCTTTTGCACTTCCTCGGCTCTTTCATAAGCCTCTTTTTTGCAGAGGGTGTTATAGCAGTGATATTTTCCGTCGTATTCGTCTATTGCCGCAAAAAATGCGTCAACTGCGTCCTTTACGGAAATTTCTTTATTTTTTACGGCATTTGATATTTCAAGAGCCGTCATTTCGCAAATATTCATAGTTTACCTCACTCAACCGTTTTATGAACGACAAAGCAGCCGTCGCGACTTTGCGGAGCATTTTTCAAAATGTTTTCCGTATCGGCGCCGTTTGTAACTGTGTCGTCACGCATTACGTTTGCAACCGGGAAAGAGTGGGAAGCCGGCTCAACACCGTCCGTGTCAAGTTCATTGAGAGTGTCAATGTATGAGAGTATGCTCTGCAAATCCTTTTCAGAAGCGGAGCGCTCTTCCTCGCTCAGGTGTATTCTGCCGAGCTTTTCGAGGTATTCTACAAGGCTTCTGTCTATCGTCATAAGATCACTTTCTTTCGATTAGTATGTCGGTTATTTTTCGGGCACGGGGCGGCGAAGCTTTATGTGAACCTCGCGCAGCTGCTGCTCCGAAACGGTATTGGGTGCACCGAGAAGAAGATCTTGAGCGTTTGAATTCATCGGGAAAGCTATGACCTCTCTGATATTTTCCTCGTCCTTTAAGAGCATTATCATTCTGTCAACACCGGGAGCCATACCGGCGTGAGGCGGTGCTCCGTAATGGAATGCGCGGAACAGCGCTCCGAAACGCTTTTCGACCTCATCGGCTGTGTAGCCTGCGAGCTCAAATGCTTTTATCATAATGTCGGGACGATGGTTTCTGACCGCGCCCGAGGACAACTCAACACCGTTGCAGACTATATCGTACTGATAAGCCTTTATTGTCAGCGGATCCTGATTTTCGAGAGCGTCCATACCGCCCTGAGGCATTGAAAACGGATTGTGAGTGAAGTCGAGCTTGCCCTCGTCCGTCTTTTCATACATCGGGAAGTCTGTTATGAAGCACATATCGAAACGGTCCTTGTCGATAATTTCAAGTCTCTCGCCGAGGGCCGTTCTTATCTGACCGGCAAGAAGATTTACAACCTTGATGTTGTCGCTTATAAAGAAGAGCGTGTCGTCAGTCTTGAGGTTAAGCATGCTGTTAAGCTCCGCCTTCTTTTCGGGAACGAGGAATTTGTCAATAGGACCCTTGAAAGAGCCGTCCGGAAGCACGGTAAGATAACCGAGTCCCTTCATGCCTATCGAGAGAGCATATTCGAGGAGCTTTTCAAAGAAGCCCTTGCTCTTTTTGCCGCAGCCGGGAGCCACGATTCCTCTGACGGGTTTGCCCTTGAAGGGCTTAAAGTCAACGTCCGAGAAAAACTCGGTGAGGTCGCAAATCTCAAGCGGATTGCGAAGATCCGGCTTATCGGTGCCGTATTTAAGCATTGCCTCTTCAAACGGTATTTTTCTGAACGGAGCGGGGCTTACCTTTTTGCCGCCTCCGAATTTTGTGAATGTGTCATAGAGAACCTCTTCGGCTACGGCGAAAACATCCTCTTGTGTGGCAAAGGCCATTTCAAAGTCAAGCTGATAGAACTCTCCCGGGGAACGGTCGGCTCTTGCGTCCTCGTCGCGGAAGCAGGGAGCTATCTGAAAATATTTGTCGAAGCCCGAAGCCATAAGCAGCTGCTTAAACTGCTGCGGAGCCTGCGGCAGAGCATAGAATTTGCCCTCGTGCTTTCTTGAGGGGATTATATAGTCTCTTGCGCCCTCAGGAGAAGAGCAGGTGAGTATGGGCGTGTTTATTTCCGGGAAGCCGAGGCTCTCCATTTTCTTGCGGAGATAGCTTACTACCTCGGAACGGAACAGAATATTGTCGTGAACCTTTTTGTTCCTGAGGTCGAGGAAACGGTATGTCAGTCTTACGTCCTCTCTTGTGTCGGTTGAGGTCTCAACGTCAAAGGGGGGTGTTTCGGAGCATGGGCCGAGAATTTCGACCTCGTTTACACGCACCTCAAGCTCGCCCGTGGCAATCTTTTTGTTAACGGTGTCCTCGTCGCGCTTTACGACTTTTCCCGTAACCGAGATAACGCTTTCCTTTTTTACGCCCTCTAAAAGCTCGTCGTTGTTTATTACTATTTGGGTAACGCCGTATTGGTCACGAAGGTCGATGAATGCTACTCCGCCGTGATCGCGAATGGTGTCTACCCATCCTGCAAGGCTGACGGTTTTGTTTAAATCGTCAAAGGTAAGCTCGTTGCAGTTGTGTGTTCTGTAAGCCATTGATTTATACATCCTTCCGAGATTTTTGCAGCGTTGCCGCAGCGGACACCGTACTGCATAAAAAACCTAATTATACAGTATCGTATTATATCATAATGTTCGGATAATGTATAGTATTTAATTACATAATATTGTAACAAATATTATGATTTTTGAATTGAAAAAGCTTATGCAATATGATACAATACGAACGTATATGTTTATGTGCTTTTGAAGTGCTTCATCTGACACGGAGGTTTAAAACGATGAATTCAAATAAAAAGATAGTCATAGCCGCCATCGTTATGCTGCTTGCCGTATTTTGCGTAATGTCGGCGTGCAAAAAGAACATCGCAAATTCCGGCGACGGCGAGGTTGTGGTAGTTACGGATGAAAACGGCGTGCCGATAACCGACGAAAACGGCGAGGCGGTAACCGTTGTGCTTGATACCACCATAGTTGATGTAACAAACGAAAACGGCGAGCTTGTCTATGATGAGGACGGTAATGTAAAGACCTCTGTTGTCTATATTTCAAAGGAAGTCGGTATCCCCGTTACGGATGAGAACGGCAAGGCGGTTACCAATGCGCGCGGCGAAGTGCTGACCACAATGATAATCGTGCCGCCTACCACGGGCGGACCCGTCGTTACCGAGCTTCCCGTAACCGACGGAAACGGGAATGTCGTTACAAAGCCGGGCGGCGAAACGGTCACATACACCATGGTCTATACAACCTCTCCCGCAACGCCGGGCGACAACAGTGCAAACTGGGGCTCAAGCTACGGCGGAAGCGGTAATGATTCGTTTAACGATACCGCCAAAACTCCCGACGGAGGCTTTGTTGCCGTGGTTCAGGCAAATTCCGATGACGGCAGCCTTAAAAATCTTTCGGTTAAGAGCACTCCGGCAGCTGTCGTGATTAAATATGACAAGGACGGCAGACTGCAATGGCAGAAATATCTCCCGTCAAATAACGGAATAATATTGTCGTCCGTCGATACCGATTCTTCGGGCAATATAATAGCGGCAGGCTACTCAAAATCCACCGATCTCGGCGTGCAGAGCTACGGCGATTACGACGCTGTTATATACAAGTTAAATTCCTCGGGTGATATACAATGGATACGCTCCTTCGGCGGAAGCAAAACGGACGGTTTTTATTCCGTCAGTGCTTCTCCGGACGGCTCATATATAGCGGCAGGCATTACGTTTTCATCGGACGGTAACGCGTCGGATGCCGGCGCCGTAGGCTCTTCTAAGGCAATCATCGTAAAATACTCTTCGTCCGGCGACGTGATTTTCGTTCGTTCCTTCGGCGGAAACGGCGACACCTTCAACGATGTAAAGACCGCCTCCGACGGCAGCATATATGCGGTCGGAGCGTTCCAGTCGGGTGCTTTGTTCCGAAGCCGCGGCAGAGCCGATGCAGGCGTAGTAAAGCTCAGCTCCGGCGGCGATACGCTGTGGGTCAAGCAGTACGGCGGCAGCGGCATAGACAATTTTGTGTCGGTAACGCCCGCCAATGACGGCGGATGCGTTATAGCAGGCAAGAGCAATTCCTCGGACGGCGACCTCGCGTCACTCGGCAACGCAGGCTCCTTTGACGCGGTAGTCGTGAAATATAACGGTGACGGCTCATTCGGTTGGCATACTGCCGTAAAGGGCTATTTCGATGAGGAATTCAATGCCATAGAAGCTACTAACGACGGTTATGTTGCGGTGGGAAGCTCGTGCTCAAGCAACCGTGACCTCAAGGCGGTAGGAAACCGCGGAGGCTCCGATGCTCTCGTTGTGACCTTCTCTAACGGCGGCTCGCTCAAGAGCATACAGAGCTACGGCGGCAGTCGTGACGACTCGTTCGGCGGCGTATGCGTGCTCTCCGACGGTCAGATAATAGCCTGCGGCTCCACATACTCCGACAACGGCGACCTGATAGGCTCAAAGTACCTCAGCAACGGCTCCGCAAGCATGGGTATGATAGCAAGATTTAAGTAAAGGACTTTTGGTTGATGAAAAATTATCCCGGCTATTTGCCTCAGAGCCACAGAATACTTTGGCTTTTAATTCGCGTCGCTTTGATGCTTTGGGGAATTTACGGTATTTTCCACGGCTCCGTGGTGGAATTTCTCGAAGCGATATTTGCCATTCTTTTTACGCATCTTTGGGACTATTTTCAGGTGTTCGGCGGCAGATCGTTTATTATAAGAATCGGCTACGAAAATCAGACAATGCTCAACGTGTTCATGTTTGTTTGCGTTGTAATAGGCTCTACTCTTAATAACAGAACCGATTTCGGCAGCTTCGACATAGTAACGCACACCTGCTCCGGCTTTATCTCGGCGTGGTTCGGCTATGATTTTGCGGTGCTTATGCAGGAGAAAAATTATTCAAAGCTTTCTCCGGCTCTCGCGGCGATGTTCGGCCTTTGCTTCTCACTCGGCATTGACGTCGGCTGGGAGATATACGAATTTACCATGGACCATCTCTACGGGCTTTCGCTTCAGTGCTCTTCGCCGACAACGGATTACGGCCTTATAGACACAATGGGCGACTTTATATGTGCCGCAAGCGGAGCACTTGTGGGGATGTTTGCCGTGGCGTTTTACAGGAACGGCGTTATCGGTAAAAATAAAAAAGAGGTTCGCGCAAGGCTTATGAGAGAAAAAGAAGAGGAAAAGCTCAAAAGGCAGCTTCTCGACGAATATCTCAAAGCACACAATGATACCAATATCTGATTTAACGGAGGTTCGGCGATTGAAAAAAGCTGTAATTTTGCTTATAACAGTTCTTACGGCGACATTGGCGTTTTCGTCGTGCAATAAAAAAAGCTCCGTTTCGGTGAACGGCGTACCCGTTTCCGAGGGTGTTTATAATTACTATTATGATATAGAAAAGAATTCCGATGAGGACAAGTCGCAGCAAGAGATTTCCGACGCCGCGCTGTCCGATGTCGCAGCCTATGTTGCGGTAAATTCGGAATTTAAAAACCGTGCTCTCTCGCTTTCGTCCGAGGACAAAAACGAGATTTCGCAAAATGTCAATAATTATTGGCACGTCTTTTCCGTATACTACAATACCATCGGAGTGTCCAAGCAGGATCTCCAAAAAATTGAAGAGAGCAAAAAATACAAGGATGCCGTAATGGCGGATTACTATTCGGAAAACGGCGACGAGCCTGTTACCGACGATGAACTGCGTTCGTATTTTTCCGAGAATTTTATTGCCTTTAAGGCCGTAACGGGCTATCTCCCGTCGGGAAGCGATACCGATGAGCTTGAAAAGCAGGCACTTTTGCAGAATTTTACGCAGTATGCGGGCGCCGTTAATGACGGTGCGAGCATAGACGAGGTCGGAGCGGCTCTCGAAAATGTTAACACCGATTCCGATACCGTTGTAATAGGAAAAAACGACACCTCGTATCCGGACGGCTTTTTTGACAGCGTTTCTGCCATAGAACCCGGCAAGACAGGGGCGTTTATCGCAGGCGACTATGTTTATATTGTCAGTCGTGAGGATGTAAGCGGAAACGACAATCTGTTTTCAACTTATCGCATTAAATGCCTTAAGGAATTTTGCGGTGAGGAATTCGATAAAAAGCTCTCGGAAATTTCCAAGGCTTATAAAGCGGTGAAAAAGTAAAAAAGCTTATACAGCATATATGTAAAAGACCGATTCGCTCTGGCGAATCGGTCTTTTTATGCGCTTGTGAATTTGATTTTAAACTCTTTTGAGCATTTTTTGAATCTCTTCTTTTGAGAAATGATATTTTTTGTGGCAGAAGTTGCAGACAACCTCTGTGGTTTCGTCCTCAGCCATCTCCGAGAGACCGCTCTTTCCTGTTGCGATGAGAGCCTTTTCGACTCTTTCACGCGAGCATGTGCAGCGATAAGCCGTATTCGTTTCGTCAAGCAGCTGCAGGTTGAATTTTGAGAGTGCCTTTTTACATATTTCTTCGGGAGTCATACCGTTGGAAAGCATTTTTGTGACGGGCGGCAGGTCTTTTATGCTCTCTTCGACTCTTTCTATTATCGTGTCGTCGGCCGTTGGGAGCAGCTGTATCATAAATCCGCCGGCGCATATTATTTCGCCGTTGTCATGCTCCGTGAGAACGCCGAGCGCGCAAACCGTGGGTATTTGTTCGCTGACGGCGTAATATGAGGTTATATCCTCGGCTATCTCTCCGGATACTATCGGAGTTTTGCCGATGTACGGTTCCTTAAGCCCGAGGTCTTTAATAACTGTTACAAAGCCGTTTTTGCCGACGGCTCCGGCAACATCGAGCTTTCCTTTTTTATTTATAGGCAAAGAAATATCGGCTTTGCCTATACAGCCTCTGACATTGCCGTCGGAGTCCGAAACCGCCAAAACCGTGCCGCACGGACCGCCGCCGTTTATTTTTACCGTGATTGAATCGTCTTTCCCTTTGAGAGTGCTGCCCATCATGGTGGCCGCGGTAAGCATTCTGCCGAGTGCGGCGGAGCAAACCTTTGACGTGCCGTGTATTGAGCGCATTTCGCGTACTATATCGGTGCTGTCCGCAGCTATTACGGAAAGCGTACCTTCTTCGTCTATCATTCTTACGAGCTTACCCATTGTTTTTGCCTTTCCGAGCCGCAAATACGGCTCTTTGTGAATTGTCGCTTATAGGTGTGTTGTCATATCCGTCATAAATACCTATAATTTCAAAACCTGCTTCGGTGAGAGCGTCCTCTATGTCGCAAAGCTCATATGCGCGTTCGGAAAAGCTTTCCGAATATCTCTCGTAAAGGCCGTTATCCGCCTCCGCAAAGAAGTCAAGCTCAATATTTACCGTGTCGCCGTCAAGGCTGTTTTGCCACGCGCAAAGAGCGTCGCCGTTTTCATAGATAAACGCATTGTTACCGAGAACTTTTTTGTGCTTGTAAAGGGTGTTGACGTCAAAAACGAAAATTCCGCCCTCCTCCGTAAAAAGCGAAACGAGGGAGAATACCTTCTTTATTTCGTCAAGACTTTTGAGGTGATTCAGACTGTCGAGCGTGCATACGGTGCAGATGATTGTGCCGTAAAGATTAAGCTGTGTCATATCCTGGCACAAGAAGAGTATGTCGGCATTTTTAACTGCCGCCTTTTGCTGTGCAACCGACAGCATTTCGGGAGATACATCAGTTCCTATTACGGAATATCCCTTTTCGGAAAGGCGCACCGCGAGAGAACCCGTACCGCACGCAAGGTCAAGCAAAAGCCCCCCGTTTATTCCTTCTCGGGATAACAGGGAGCATACAAATTTTTCGATTTTGTCATAATTCACGTCATCTGTGAAGCTGTCATAGAATTCCGCAAAATAACCGTAACTCATATTTATTTGTCTTTTTCTTCGACGCGCTCAAAGATTTTTTCGTATCCGTTGCAGCCGAATTGAAGAGAACGGTTAACTCGACTAATTGTGGCTGTGGACGCGCCTGTCTCCTTTACGATGTCGCTGTAAACGCGATCGTCAGACAGCATTTTGGCCACGACTATTCTCTGAGATATAGCCTTAAGCTCGGTTACGGTGCACAGATCCTCAAAAAAATCATAACATTCCTCACGGGTCTTTAAGGAGAGCACGCAGTCAAAAAGAAAGTCCGTATCGGTGTTTTTTAATTTACTGTTCATAATAATTCCAATGCCTTTCGCACCGCGATATTGTTTTGGCCTTGCGAGCCCCTTGCCGCGGCAAAAATCAAGGAGCCGAAACAGCCGCATATTTAAATTACGCGCAGTTGGTTTCAAAGTGAAAAAAACAGGCAAAAATCAATAATGAAATCGCCATGTTGTTTTTATATTTTAGCACACTAAATCTTAAAAGTAAACACAAAAGAGGAAAATAACAAAAATCTTTACAATTCATATAATGTAATATATAATAAAACGGTGCCGAGACCGAAAAAATAAAAAAATTAATTTTTTTGCAAATTAGTGTTGACATCGGGCTTAAAATATGTTATCTTATTTCAGCCGTCAGAAAACGGCGGCCAACAAATGGGAGCATAGCTCAGCTGGGAGAGCATCTGCCTTACAAGCAGAGGGTCATAGGTTCGAGCCCTATTGTTCCCACCATTATGGCCTGGTAGTTCAGCTGGTTAGAACGCTAGCCTGTCACGCTAGAGGTCGTCGGTTCGATCCCGATCCAGGTCGCCAATTTGCCTCTGTAGCTCAGTCGGTAGAGCAGGGGACTGAAAATCCCCGTGTCATTGGTTCGATTCCGATCGGAGGCACCATAAATGCGGATGTAGCTCATCCGGTAGAGCGCCACCTTGCCAAGGTGGAGGTAGCGAGTTCGAGCCTCGTCATCCGCTCCAAAAAGGACGCTTAAAAATATTAAGCGTCCTTTTTTCCTAAATCCAATGACACAGAAATAAGGCGACATAGCCAAGTGGTAAGGCATGGGTCTGCAAAACCCTGATTCCCCAGTTCAAATCTGGGTGTCGCCTCCAAATAAACGGTAAGTATCATTTGATGCTTGCCGTTTTTATTTTTTATTTTTTCACGCTTTGGTCTGTCCTGAATTCTTGACAAGTTTCCGTTGCTGAATTATAATATTTTTAAAGCTTGGTTGTACCTCGCGGGTGCAGCTTTATTGCGATAGTTTAATATCGGGGGTGTCGGCGCAAAAGCCGGCTGAGATTAAGGATAAATGCTCCTTTGACCCTTTAACCTGATACGGATAATGCCGTCGTAGGTAGTATAATCTCAGCCTTACGGTATTTTTATATCGTAAGGCTTAATTTTTTTGAGAGGGATTGATATTGTGGAAAAAAGAAATTCTACAAAAAGACTTACAGAAAGCGCATTGCTTCTTGCAATAGCTGTGGTATTGGAACTCGTTTCAAAGCTTTTGGGACTTGAGCTTCCGTTCGGAGGAACAATAACGCTTGCAAGTATGTTCCCGGTAGTTCTCATCTCTTACAGATACGGTGTGAAATGGGGGTTGCTCAGCGGCTTTACCTATTCGCTTTTGCAGATGATAATGGGTGCTAAGGTGGTTTCGGCTATGTTCCTGCCGGGCGAAGACCAAATGGCTGTTTGGCAGGCAATATGCGTTTGCCTTCTTGACTATGTGCTCGCTTATACCATACTCGGCGTCGGCGGTATGTTTAAGGGCAAATTCAAAAAACCGGCATTGGAGCTTGCACTCGGCGTATTTGTCGCCCTGCTCTTAAGGTATATTGTTCATATTATATCGGGTGCGATATTCTACGGAGCATGGGCCGAATGGTTCTTCTCTCAGGAGGGCTTCTATAAGATAGGAGAGAGCATACTCGGCAAATATTCCGGTACGGCTCTGTCGATAGTTTATTCGGTATTCTATAACGGCCTTTATATGGTTCCTGAAATAATCATAACAACCGTTGTGGCAGCTATTCTCGGTAACGTTCCGCAGATAACCGGAGTTAAAAATCCGAAAAAAGATAAATAACAAACGCTTGACAAATTTTTTAACTGTAATTATAATATAAAGCACAATCGAAAAGATCGCCTTTAAAAACTGTGAAGGAAACAAGACGGTTACCGTGAGTTTCAGAGAGCTGCCGTGTGGTGAAAGGCAGTACCAAGTATCCGTGTATAACTCGTTCCGGAGTTTCATAGCTGAAGTCATAGGCTGTGACGGCAGACACCGTTATATGTCAGGTCTTGTTGGAGACCGCAGAGGGCAGCCTCGGCTGCCGAATTAGGGTGGTACAGCGTGGTTTTTACTTCGCCCCTATCTTCTTCAGAGATAAGGGCGATTTTTTGTTTTGTAAAGACTGCGCTTTATTTTTTATATTTTTCGCTGTGCTGTCAGTCTTTGCAAAGCAAGCTATATGATTGGAGTACTTCATAGGAGAAATAATTATGAAAACAAACAAGTACATTCCTTTTGAACCTATCGACATTCCGGACAGAACTTGGCCGTCCAAGACCATAAAAGAGGCGCCTGTTTGGTGCTCTGTGGATCTCCGCGACGGAAATCAGGCTCTTATAGACCCCATGAACCTTGAGCAGAAGCTTGAGATGTTCAAAACGCTTGTAGACATCGGCATAAAGGAAATCGAGGTCGGCTTTCCTTCCGCATCGGAGACGGAATATGAAATTCTCCGCACGCTTATAGACGGGAATTATATTCCGGACGATGTGACAATTCAGGTGCTTGTGCAGAGCCGCGAGCATCTTATCAAAAAGACCTTTGAGGCTGTAAAGGGCGCAAAGAACGTTATAATACACTTTTACAATTCCACATCGACTCTTCAGCGCAAGGTCGTATTTAAAAAGGATATGCCGGGCATTATCGATATTGCGGTAAACGGTGCAAGACTTATTAAAAAGCTGTCGGATGAGCTTATGGAAACGTCCGACATAAACATACGCTATGAATATTCGCCGGAGAGCTTTACCGGTACCGAAATGGATAACGCGGTTGAAATATGCCAAAGAGTTTTGGAGGAGCTCGGCGCAACGCCCGAAAACAAGGTCATACTCAACCTTCCTTCAACCGTTGAGGGCAGCACGCCGAACGGTTATGCCGATCAGATAGAATATTTCTGCCGTCGCCTTAAAGACCGTGACAGCGCCGTAATCAGCCTCCATCCTCACAATGACCGCGGTACTGCGGTCGCAGCTGCCGAGCTCGGTCTTCTTGCAGGTGCCGAGCGTATAGAGGGAACTCTTTTCGGCAACGGTGAGAGAACCGGCAATGTGGATATAGTTACGCTTGCTCTCAATATGTATACGCAAAATGTCGATTGCAAGCTTGACTTTCACGACATCAACCATATTAAAGAGGTATATGAGGACGCCACAAATATGAAGGTAGGCCCTCGCCAGCCGTATGCCGGTGAGCTTGTTTTTACCGCCTTTTCAGGCTCTCATCAGGACGCCATAAACAAGGGTAAGGCGTTTATGCGTGAGAATAATCCCGACAAGTGGGAGGTTCCTTATCTCCCGATAGACCCGGCAGATGTCGGCAGGGAATACGAGCCGATAATCCGTATAAACAGTCAGTCCGGCAAGGGCGGTGCCGCGTATATTATGCAGGAATACGGATTTGCGATGCCTAAGGCCATGCACCCCGAATTCGGAGCGGTCGTTCAAAAGGCCTGTGATGAAAAGGGTAAGGAACTCAGAGCCGATGAGGTATTTGAGCTGTTCTGTGAAGAATATCGCAATGTCTGCGGACCTTATAAGCTTCTCAACCATAAATTCAGCGAAGAAAAGCTTGAGAGCGAGTCTCGCACCAGGGTGCATTTTACGGGTACCATAAAATATAACGGAAACGAGCCGGTATCTATCGAGGGCGTCGGTTCCGGCCCCATAGAGGCGTTCTTTAACGCTCTGTCGCACGTGGGAATCACGGGGTACAAATTCAAGAACTATGCGGAGCATGCAATTTCAATCGGCGCGGACGCCAAGGCCTGCTCCTATATCGAGCTTGAAGCTCCCGACGGCAAGGCCGTTTTCGGCATAGGCATTTCACACAACATAAACTATGCTTCAATAAAGGGTATTTTGTGTGCCATAAACCGTTGTCAGCCGAATGTTGTGCGCGAGCCGCAGCAGCCGATATTTGAGAAAAAGCAATAAGCTTTTGCGACAAGGCATTTTACCTGAACACAATTCGGCGTTTTATTTGTCCGCTTTATTCGGCAAAGCGTGCCGTGAGCGGCAGGAAAGGATATGGAAGTAATATGAGAGAACATAATATTGTAGTATTAAAGGGCGACGGTATCGGCCCCGAAATAGTCGACGAGGCTGTAAAAGTGCTTGATGCAGCAGGCAAAAAGTACGGCTTTAAGATGAATTATGATTATGAGCTTATGGGCGGCTGTGCCATAGACGAGACGGGTGAGCCGCTTCCGCAGAAAACCGTAGATGCCTGCAAAAAGGCGGATTGTGTGTTTTTGGGAGCGGTAGGCGGCCCTAAGTGGGACGGCGTTCCCGGCAACAAACGCCCCGAGGCAGGGCTTCTCGGAATACGCGGTGCGCTCGGACTTTATGCAAATCTCCGTCCTGCAAGAATATTTGCCCCCTTAAAAGACGCGTCGCCGATTAAAGACAGCATAACCGAGGGTAACCTTGACATAATGATAGTTCGCGAGCTTACCGGCGGAATTTACTTCGGGGAGCGCGGCACGGGTGTCGAAAACGGCGAGGAATACGCTTATGACACCGAAAAGTACACCGTTTCCGAAATTAAGAGAATTGCGAAAACCGCTTTTGAAATGGCAATGAAGAGAAGCAAAAAGCTCACAAGCGTTGACAAGGCAAATGTGCTCGATTCATCAAGACTGTGGAGAAAGACGGTTATCGAGATGTCAAAGGACTATCCCGAGGTAGAGCTTAACCATATGTATGTTGATAATTGCGCCATGCAGCTTGTACGCAATCCAAAGCAGTTTGATGTTATAGTTACGTCAAACATATTCGGCGACATTCTCTCGGACGAAGCGTCTATGATATCGGGCTCGATAGGAATGCTCGCTTCCGCTTCGCTCTCGGACGGAAAATTCGGACTCTATGAGCCGATACACGGCTCTGCGCCGGATATTGCAGGCTTCGGCGTCGCAAATCCGCTTGCCACCATACTCTCCGCAGCCATGATGCTCAAATACTCTCTTGATGAGAGTGACGCTGCGGCGGATATAGAAAACGCGGTAAACGCAGCACTCGAAAATGTTCGCACTCCCGATATATACAAAGACGGATTTAGAAAGGTATCTACTTCGGGTATGGGCGACGAGGTTATTAAGCGCCTTTAATAAAAAGCAGAATATTGCTTCGGCGGCTCCGTTTTTACGGAGTCGCTTTTTAATTTGTGAACAAAAACTGAATTTATCGTATTTTGTTTGAAATATCATAAAGTAAGTGTTAATATATAGAGGTATTGTACTTGTTTGGTACAACGCCGTAATAATTTGCAAGGAGGATTTTCCCTTGGACGAAAATAAAGACAAGACTTTATCCGGCGGAAACGACGAGAGCTACGGCTCAACATTTGACCGCAATACCGAGGATGTCAAAAAGGAAATGGAAGAGCTTGCGGCTACATTTCAGCGCGAGCTTGACAAAACCAAGGCGGAGGCAGAGGAAAAAGGCGAGCTTATACAGGAGCTTGAGGATATCCCCGAGGCTTCGACCAGAAATGATGACGAGGAGCCTTCGGAAGCCGAGCTTTGCGAATGCTGCGGTGAGAAAAGGCGCGGCACAAAAGCCGACCCCGATTCGCCGTATTGTGAAGAATGTGATCTCGGTCTTCGTCACTATCCGTTCAGCTTCTTAAATATATTCTTTGTCATTGTTGTTATTGCGCTTGTTTTTTACAGCGGCTATGTATTTGCGGGGCGTATGGGCGTTTTAAACGATGTCTATAAGGCAGATAAATATGTTTCGCAGAAGAAAATGGATTCAGCCGTTACCGCATATGAGGATACGGTTTCCGCAATGGAGAAGGCAGGTATAAAGGGCGAGCTTGTGTATAAGCGCCAAATAATGGCAAATTACCGCATAGGCTACCTTCAGGATATTGACTCTATGAGCGGCAATATAAATTCTTGGGAGCTGTCTCTTCCGCACTTCAGAAGCGTTAAAAAAGCAATGGGCGAGTCGGCGGATTTTATAGCCACCGTGCGCAAGGCTTATACAATACTTACAAAGTATGATGTCAACGATCCTTCGGATTTCCCGTATGACGACGCTATGGCGGCTTTGGTGTCGCTTGAGAGCGAGCCTTATACCGAGGATACAACGGCAAATACTTCGTCCGCGACGACGTCATCCGTTAAGGCCACGCAGTATAATAAGGCCATGGTATATTACTATGAATATTATATATCGGTAATCTGCAATAAGGATAACGACGAACAGCTCAAATACCTTGAAAAGATTAAAGAAGAATATCCTCAGTATATTTGGCTTTACGGTTCGGCCCTCGGCGATCTTTACGCAAAAACAGGCAAGGACGTCACCGAAATCTGCGATAAAATCCGCAGCAATAATTCCGAGGACCCGTCGCCGGATCTTATTGAAATAGAAAGCCTGCGCATAAAGGGCGATTATGACGCGGCAATAGCGAAATGTGAAGAATACGCTTCACCGGATGACTGCACGGTCAAATATGAGATTTACCGTCAGGAGGCACTTTGCTATATCCTCAAGGACGATTACGACACGGCTTTAGAAACGGCGAAAAAGGCTTATGACGATAACGGCAATTCTCTTGAGGTTATAGATACCTTGGCACTTTGCGCTGTTTTGAAAAACGATGATGCCACATACAACAGCATGGAATCGCTTTTGGACGGCAGCGGTTACAGCCTGTCCGATAAGGTTACCGGCTTTAAGGCAGGTACCGTTACGCTTGATGATATTCTTTTGAAAGGAGCTTATGACGTAGAATGAGAGCAGTATATCTTACAGTAAAATATATAACCATCGTCGGTACGTTCCTTCAGGGCTTTTTTGAACATCTCTCATGTCGTATGTATGATGTTCTGATAGAGGACGGCAGATATTTGAGATCAAATGAGATGTGCGGGCATATAGAGCACGAGCTTATTAAAAAGAGAGGCACCGCATTCGGTGTGTGCTTCTTCCCGTTCCTTTTCAATTTGCTGATAGGTCTTATCCTGACCGCGGCAGGCTCGGTAAATATTTTCTATCTCGGTGAATTTTTTATGAGTGCCGATTCAAAAGTACCGAATTTCCCGAACTTCTTATTTCTGTGGGTCGGTATTTCGTGCCTTACCAATCTGTTCCCGCAGATAGAAGACGCTCTTACCCTCAAAGAGCAGATTTACGGCAAGGGCAAGTCAAATCTCTTTGTGAAAATAATCGCCGCGCCGATATTCGCCGTGCTGTATGTCGGCTCATATCTGCAGAGCGTCGGGCTTACGCTTGTCACGTCTGTGGTATTCTCGCTGTTTATGCCGTCGATTCTCGGCACGTTTATACCTCAGCTCTACAATGCCATAGCAGGCTGATCGGCATTACAGTATATATTATGCTAAACGGGAAGTGTTTTTGCACTTCCCGTTTTTGTTGTATAAAATATTGTAAAGTGGTAAAATCAAAGCGGTGAAAACATTGCTTACGGTACGCGGTCTGCTTCGGCGACGGTGACTGCGTGGATGAATTCTCCCGGTCATAAAGAGAATATTCTCTCGGAGAATTTTACGGAGGCCGGCTTCGGCTGCTATGAGGTGAGCGGAGTAAGGTATTGGGTTCAATTATTTATAGGATAGGCTATGAGCTGCTTTTTGTACGTGCAAAAAGCAGCTCGCGTGCTTATTTGCAAAATACGTGTGCGCCTATGGTCTGTATAACGGGTCTTGTGCGTATCCACTTGTTTGAAGTCTTTGCCGGATTATAGTAGTATATGGCACCGCCCGACGGATCCCAGCCGTTTATTGCGTCCTGAGCCGCCTTTCTTGACTGTGCCGTAGGCTCTGTGCTCCAGTTGCTGTCGTTTACGCAGGAAAATGCTCCGGGCTGATAGACTACTCCGGCTATTGAGTCCGGAAAAGACGCGTGCTGAACGCGATTCAGAACAACCGCACCCACTGCAACCTGACCTATATACGGTTCACCTCTCGCTTCGGCTGCAATCACCTTTGCAAGCAGATATATGTCGCTCGAGCTGTATTGTCCCGAGGACGCAGAACCGATTCCGAGTGCCGACAATGTTTTCGGACCCGCAATGCCGTCGGCAGCAAGACCTGCGGATTTTTGAAACTTCTTTACCGCGTCTTTGGTAAGTGTGCCGTAAATACCGTCAACGGATCCGCTGTATATTCCCTTAGATTTCAACTTGGTTTGTATCTGTCTGACCTCTTCGCCGCGAGAGCCCATTTTTGATAAAACTTCGGTGCTGTGGCTTGCACTCTGTTTGTATACCGCTATCGAGCCTACGGCAAAAAGCAGTGCGGCGGCAAGACACACGGCTAACATCTTTTTGAACTTTGCACCGGGAGAATTCATCTTCATAATAATTTACCGACCTTTTATCTGTTTAAGTGCTCGCTTACGCAATTATTGTTTTCATGCGTGACACTTTTATACACATAAATTGTGTGTCACAAAAAGACATATACTAAATATTGACAGATAAAATTCGTTTTGAAAAAAATTCGATTTTTTTAAAAATAAGTGTTGACTTTTGGGTTGCGCTGTGATATTATATCAAAGCTGTCGCGAGAGACACGGAAACAAAATTGAACAGAACGCTTGATAATTCAACGTTTTTGATTAAACAGTTTGAAAAAAGCACTTGACAATTTCGTTAGCTTATGTTATTATATAAGCCCTCCGATAATCACGGAGAACAGCACAATGGACCTTGAAAATTAAACAACGACAAAAAACAAGGAACCCTGAGATTCTAAAAGTTGAAAGACTTAAAGAGTTTTAGAAGTACGAAAGTACGAACAGTAAATTCGGGAAATTGAGAAATTTCTTGGATAAAGTAAAAGAGCTAAAGAGCTACTTTGAAGAATGATTAAAGCGAACCGAAAGGTTCGAGTTAATACAATTTTTTAGAGAGTTTGATCCTGGCTCAGGATGAACGCTGGCGGCGTGCCTAACACATGCAAGTCGAACGAAGCTTGACGGATGATTTCTTCGGAATGAAACCAGATATGACTTAGTGGCGGACGGGTGAGTAACACGTGAGCAACCTGCCTTTCAGAGGGGGATAACGGCTGGAAACGGTCGCTAATACCGCATGATGTGTTCGGATGGCATCATCTGAACATCAAAGATTTATCGCTGAAAGATGGGCTCGCGTCTGATTAGATAGTTGGTGGGGTAACGGCCTACCAAGTCTGCGATCAGTAGCCGGACTGAGAGGTTGAACGGCCACATTGGGACTGAGATACGGCCCAGACTCCTACGGGAGGCAGCAGTGGGGAATATTGCACAATGGGGGAAACCCTGATGCAGCAACGCCGCGTGAAGGATGACGGTTTTCGGATTGTAAACTTCTTTTCTTAGTGATGAAGACAGTGACGGTAGCTAAGGAATAAGCATCGGCTAACTACGTGCCAGCAGCCGCGGTAATACGTAGGATGCAAGCGTTATCCGGATTTACTGGGTGTAAAGGGAGCGCAGGCGGGACTGCAAGTTGGATGTGAAATACCGTGGCTTAACCACGGAACTGCATCCAAAACTGTAGTTCTTGAGTGAAGTAGAGGCAAGCGGAATTCCGAGTGTAGCGGTGAAATGCGTAGATATTCGGAGGAACACCAGTGGCGAAGGCGGCTTGCTGGGCTTTAACTGACGCTGAGGCTCGAAAGTGTGGGGAGCAAACAGGATTAGATACCCTGGTAGTCCACACTGTAAACGATGATAGCTAGGTGTGGGGGGTCTGACCCCTTCCGTGCCGGAGTTAACGCAATAAGCTATCCACCTGGGGAGTACGACCGCAAGGTTGAAACTCAAAGGAATTGACGGGGGCCCGCACAAGCAGTGGAGTATGTGGTTTAATTCGACGCAACGCGAAGAACCTTACCAAGTCTTGACATCCCTTGACAGGCATAGAAATATGTTTTCTCTTCGGAGCAAGGAGACAGGTGGTGCATGGTTGTCGTCAGCTCGTGTCGTGAGATGTTGGGTTAAGTCCCGCAACGAGCGCAACCCCTATTGTTAGTTGCTACGCAAGAGCACTCTAGTGAGACTGCCGTTGACAAAACGGAGGAAGGTGGGGACGACGTCAAATCATCATGCCCCTTATGACCTGGGCTACACACGTAATACAATGGCCGTTAACAGAGGGAAGCAAAGCGGTGACGCAGAGCAAAACCCTAAAAACGGTCCCAGTTCGGACTGTAGGCTGCAACCCGCCTACACGAAGTTGGAATTGCTAGTAATCGCGGATCAGCATGCCGCGGTGAATACGTTCCCGGGCCTTGTACACACCGCCCGTCACACCATGGGAGTTTGTAACACCCGAAGTCAGTGACCCAACCGCAAGGAGGGAGCTGCCGAAGGTGGGATAAGCGACTGGGGTGAAGTCGTAACAAGGTAGCCGTAGGAGAACCTGCGGCTGGATCACCTCCTTTCTATGGAGAAAAGCCGAAAGGCAAAATCCAAGGTCAGAGGATTTCTTGGAAGAAGTCGTTGTTTAATTTTTGAGGTTCAAAAAGAACTTCAAAAAGCAAGTGGAGAACGGACCCCGTGTGAAAAATGGGGGTGTAGCTCAGCTGGGAGAGCACCTGCTTTGCAAGCAGGGGGTCATCGGTTCGATCCCGTTCATCTCCACCACGCTCTGGCAAGAAAGAGCGATGAAACCGTTTACGGGCTCATAGCTCAGGTGGTTAGAGCGCACGCCTGATAAGCGTGAGGTCGGTGGTTCGAGTCCACTTGAGCCCACCAGATTACGTAGAGACGTAATCGAAATTGCACCTTGAAAACTGAACAAAGAAAAAGGTAAAGTGATAAGAAAAATATTTTAGGGTAATAACTACAATATTAATTATCGTCGAGAAACAACCCAAAGAAGAACCAAAAAAAGATTCGAGCAAATTTGGTCAAGCTACAAAGAGCGTAAGGGGAATGCCTTGGCACCAGGAGCCGACGAAGGACGCAGCGATCTGCGAAAAGCCACGGGGAGCCGAAAGCAGGCTTTGATCCGTGGATATCCGAATGGGGAAACCCGCATGGTTAATAGCCATGCGACGTATACTGAATAAATAGGTATGCGTCGGGAACCGTCTGAACTGAAACATCTAAGTAGGACGAGGAAAAGAAATCAACCGAGATTCCGTAAGTAGTGGCGAGCGAACACGGAAGAGGCCAAACCGAAGGTAGCAATATCTTCGGGGTACGGACAGTAAACGGCATTGCGGTATCTTAGCAGAAGTGCATGGGACGGCACACCATAGAGAGTGATAGTCTCGTAAGCGAAAAGAGAAGGCAGCCAACTGTATCCAGAGTACCGCCGGACACGTGAAACCCGGTGGGAACATGGGGGGACCATCCTCCAAGCCTAAATACTCCCTGGTGACCGATAGAGAACAGTACTGTGAAGGAAAGGTGAAAAGAACCCCGGGAGGGGAGTGAAAAGAACCTGAAACCTTATGCTTACAAGCACCGAGAGCCCATCAAAGGGTGATCGGGTACCTTTTGTAGAATGGTCCGGCGAGTGAATGTAACTGGCAAGGTTAAGCACTTCAGGTGTGGAGCCGAAGCGAAAGCAAGTCTTAATAGGGCGTCAAGTCAGTTGTATTCGACCCGAAACCGTGTGACCTAGCCATGAGCAGGCTGAAGTGGAGGTAAAACTCCATGGAGGGCCGAACCCACTCCCGTTGAAATGGTAGGGGATGACTTGTGGCTAGCGGAGAAATTCCAATCGAACTCGGAGATAGCTGGTTCTCTCCGAAATAGCTTTAGGGCTAGCCTCGATTTGACATTACCGGAGGTAAAGCACTGAATGGGCTAGGGGCCGAGAGGTTACTGAACCCTATCAAACTAAGAATGCCGGATAATGATAATCGGGAGTCAGACAGTGTGAGATAAGTTTCATTGTCAAAAGGGAAACAGCCCAGACCCACAGCTAAGGTCCCAAAGTACAGTTAAGTGGTGAAGGATGTGGAATTGCATAGACAACCAGGATGTTGGCTTAGAAGCAGCCACTCATTAAAAGAGTGCGTAATAGCTCACTGGTCGAGTGATTCTGCGCCGAAAATTTAACGGGGCTAAATTGTACACCGAAGCTTGGGATACATCTAATGTATGGTAGGAGAGCGTTGTATACGGGGTGAAGTCAGAGCGGAAGCGCTGGTGGACTGTATACAAGTGAGAATGCCGGAATGAGTAGCGAGAATTATGTGAGAATCATAATGGCCGAAAGACTAAGGTTTTAGAAGGAAGGTTCGTCCGCTTCTAGTCAGCCGGGAGCTAAGGCGAGGCCGAAAGGCGTAGTCGATGCACATACGGTGGAGATTCCGTAGCCGCCATTAATTTAAACAGAGGGACACTTTCAAGGGGCATGACCCGGGCGTTGGTAGACCCGGGCGTAAGGGACCGAAAATTAGTAGGGAAGCATGCTTTAAGGAAGGCGAGAAAAGCTCTGTGTATAGAAGATGGCGCCCGTACCGCAAACCGACACAGGTAGTCAGGAAGAGAATTCTAAGGCCAACGGGAGAAGGGTAGTTAAGGAACTCGGCAAATTGACCCCGTAACTTCGGAATAAGGGGTGCTCACGAGAGTGAGCCGCAGTGAATAGGTCCAGGCGACTGTTTATCAAAAACACAGCTCTCTGCTAAATCGAAAGATGACGTATAGGGGGTGACACCTGCCCGGTGCTGGAAGGTTAAGAGGAAGGGTGCAAGCTCTGAATTGAAGCCCCAGTAAACGGCGGCCGTAACTATAACGGTCCTAAGGTAGCGAAATTCCTTGTCGGGTAAGTTCCGACCCGCACGAATGGTGTAACGATCTGGACACTGTCTCAACTACCCACCCGGCGAAATTGTAGTACCGGTGAAGATGCCGGTTACCCGCGGCAAGACGGAAAGACCCCATGGAGCTTTACTGTAACTTGATATTGGGTTTCGGTATTTTATGTACAGGATAGGTGGGAGACTATGAAACTAAGGCGCCAGCCTTAGCGGAGTCGCCCTTGGGATACCACTCTTAAAGTACTGAAATTCTAACCTGCGGCCGTGAATCCGGTCGGGGGACATTGTCAGGCGGGCAGTTTGACTGGGGCGGTCGCCTCCAAAAGAGTAACGGAGGCGCTCAAAGGTTCGCTCAGCATGGTCGGAAACCATGCCTTAGAGTGTAAACGCAAAAGCGAGCCTAACTGCGAGGCTGACGGGCCGAGCAGTAACGAAAGTTGGAGTTAGTGATCCGGCGGTATGTGAATGGAAATGCCGTCGCTCAACGGATAAAAGCTACCCTGGGGATAACAGGCTGATCTCCCCCAAGAGTCCACATCGACGGGGAGGTTTGGCACCTCGATGTCGGCTCATCACATCCTGGGGCTGAATTCGGTCCCAAGGGTTCGGCTGTTCGCCGATTAAAGTGGTACGCGAGCTGGGTTCAGAACGTCGTGAGACAGTTCGGTCCCTATCTGTCGTGGGCGTAGGATATTTGAAGAGCGCTGTCCCTAGTACGAGAGGACCGGGATGGACGCACCGCTGGCGCATCGGTTGTCATGCCAATGGCACGGCCGAGCAACTATGTGCGGTTTGGATAAACGCTGAAAGCATCTAAGCGTGAAGCCATCTCTAAGATAAGATATCCCATAGCATAAGCTAGTAAGACCCCTCAAAGACTATGAGGTTGATAGGCTGCGTGTGTAAGTACGGCGACGTATTTAGCTTGGCAGTACTAATAGGTCGAGGGCTTGACCTTTTGTGACAGCTACGTCACCTTTGGTCGAATCTTTTGTTTCTTCCTCTTCTCCTTTCTCTCTTTCCTTTGTTCAGTTTTTAGGGTGTAATTCAATATGCACCATTAGCTCAGTTGGTAGAGCACCTGACTCTTAATCAGGGTGTCCGGAGTTCGAGTCTCCGATGGTGTACCACCTGATTTAAACATGGCCCGTTGGTCAAGTGGCCTAAGACTCCGGCCTCTCACGCCGGCAACAGCGGTTCGAATCCGCTACGGGTCACCAGAGTGTATAACGGGGCAACCTGTTTATATAAATCCCACTTTTGTGGGCTAAATAGTTATAAATCAGTTTTTGCTGATTTAGTCGGTGTTTATTACGATGAGGGTCCACCCGTTCCCATTCCGAACACGGTAGTTAAGCTCATTCGTGCCGAAAATACTTGGCTGGAAGCGGCCCGGGAAAATAGGTCGATGCCGACATAAATAACCGATTAAGCTTTGCTTAGTCGGTTTCAATATTCCTCCATAGCTCAGTCGGTAGAGCACGCGGCTGTTAACCGCGGTGTCGTTGGTTCGAGTCCAACTGGGGGAGCCAAAAATAAAGACGTTCTTTTGAACGTCTTTATTTTTTTCTTTCAAATTGAATTCGGTCAATGACAGCTTGTCAAACATTAGAAATGAAAAAACGATGAGGTATGAAACTGAGCTTAAGTAAATAAAACAAAATTTTCCGCCGGTTGTTCCGGATTTGTTTGCACTTTTAGGCTTTGCAGAAATCGCTGAAAATGACGATATGGGATTGCTGTGGATATTAGAGAGTATAGAAAGCAAAAGCCGTATTTTTCTAAATGCAGAGAGATTTCTAAAAAGATACAATAATTTGGTTACGCTATCTCGTCGCACAGTCACGTGAATAGCACCGAGCTTTATGCGGAGTGTTTTTTCATATAACCGCTTATATGTTTTGACTCCCTATTTTATTCAGCGGTAGGGAACCCAAATTTTAGGGCAAATCAGGTTTGATTTGCCCATTTTATATATTTCTTCCATTAACTGTATTTTTGTGCTAAAATATCCGTATAGTTGTAATATTTTCAGCTCGCAATATTAGAGTATAAATGGAGGCGTGTTTATGAGAAGAGATAAAACGGCAACATATGTATTTTCGTCATTTGTTGTGGCAGGTGCACTGTTTTTTATTGTCGGCTGCGTTATAGGTTTCAGGTCGCTTAACCGCAAAAATATGACTGCTGCCGAGGCGGAAATTGTTAGGATAACGACCGAGAGAGGCGCCGATGATGAGACAAACCATCGAGTCTATGTCGCATTTGATGTTGACGGTGAAGAGCATATCACCGAGATAGGCACTTATACGAGCTCGTATCGTGTCGGAAAGATAATTAAGATTTACTATGACAACGATAACCCCGACAGAGTTGCTGTCGGCGACGATTACGGAATATCAATATTTATATGTGCTTTCGGCTTTATATTTATCGCGGTAGGCGGCTTAAGCCTTATAAAAGAACACCGTGCTTATAAGCGTTATCTTAAAAATTTAAGGACGGTTTACGCGACGTACACCGAAGTCAGCGTGAATGAAAATTATTCTGTCAACGGTCACAATCCGTACGTCGTACTCTGTGAATGGACCGATCCCGTAGACGGAAAGGGTTACGTTTTTGTAAGCCCTAATCTCTGGTTTGACCCTACGGATTTAATTGCCCGCAGAAATATTACATCATTTCCCGTGCAGATAGATTCGGAGGACCCGTCCTATTATTATGTCGATATAAGCTGTCTGCAAAATCGCACCGACGAATAATGCGGCAGACGCAATAAATTCAATTTCAGTATAGAAAGAAGTATAGCCGATGGATATTATGGAATTATTAAAGACCAGGCGTACATACCGCAGATTTAAGCAGGACCCCGTGCCCGACAGCGTGGTAGAGGATATTTTGACTGCTGCGCGATATGCATCAAGCGCAGCTAACAAACAACCGCTCTCGTTTGTTGTGGTGAAATCACCGGAAGCGGTTAAAAAGACCTTTTCGTATACAAGATGGGCGGGCTATTTGCCGCCTGAGGTGGGACAGCCCAAAGAAGGAGAAGAGCCGACGCTGTTTATAGGAGTGGTTGAAAACCTCGATATAAATAAAAACTGCGATACGGACGCGGGACTTGCCATTTCCAATATGACGCTTGCGGCGTGGGATAAGGGCGTCGGAAGCTGTATTATAGGTGCCTGTAACAAGGTAAAGCTGTCTGAGCTTTTCGGACTCACGGAAAATCAAACGCTCCATACTGTGGTCGCATTCGGTTATCCTACACATAAAAGCAAAATAAAAGACATAAATGACGAAGACGTGAAGTATTTCATCGACGGTAACGGCGATTACGTTGTCCCGAAACGAAAAACCGAAGATGTAACAAAATATTTGTGATTTAGGTCGCATATACGGCTTGATACGCAGTATGTACAAAACGGGAGGTGAAAATTTTTCACCTCCCGTTTTTTGCTTTCAGCAATTGCCCTTGTTTTTTATACCGCGCATAATATGCGTAAATATCGGCGAGACTGCACTCTCATAAGTCTTTCCGCCGAGAAGAAGTTCCGTAACTTTGATTTCTCCGAGTCTTTCCTTGGGGACAGTATAGGGATTTTCGGAGAGAATTGCCATATCGGCGATTTTTCCCGTTTCCAGAGAACCGCGTTCCTTTTCGTCAAATGTGGCAAGGTACCCGTTGTAGGTGCACATTCGCAGGGCGTCTTTTACGGACAACGCTTCTTCGGCGCAGGAGTGATTGCAGGCTTTGTACATCCAGTTAATGGGGTCGGGCGTTGTGCAGGGCGCGTCCGAGCCCGCCGAAAGCCTTATACCGTTTTCGGAGAAAGTCTTAATCGGATTTAGTCTTTTTGAGCGCGCGCCGAGTATTTCTTTGAGATATTCATCCGGCTCTTGTCGCCAGTCGATGAATGCGGTTTGCACCGATAATGAGATGTTGTATTTTTTGCATATTTCAATGCCCTCTTCGGTGGGCAAACACGCGTGAATTATTGTGTGACGGTGATCTTCTCTCGGATAATCGTCAAGGGCTGCTTTCAGGGCTCTTGTCGCCTGATTAAAAGCCCTGTCACCTATTGCGTGCATCTCTATCTGTAAGCCCGCGCGGTTTGCTTTTTTACAAAATTCCGTCACCTTTTCATCGGAATAATATAAAACTCCGCAGTCGTTACTGTTTTCATACGGTGTGAGAAGAGATGCGTCTTTTGAGCCGAAGCAACCGTCGAGAGCTGTTTCAAAGCATCCGCCGATTCTTGTAAGACCGCGTTTGATTACCTTTTCTGTATCCATGGTTTGGAAAAATACACGATATTGCATACCGTTTTTCAATCCCGCACCGAAATAGCGTTCCATATCGACGTCCAAATCGTGAGAAAATCCGACGCCGCTGACGCTGTGTATCATTCCTATGCCGACAGAGGCCATATAGTCGGCTGCCTTTTGCATATTCTTTATAAGGTGCAACGGTGAAACAGAATTTGTAACATAATCCGAAACGGCAAAAAACGCTTCTTGATTCATTTCGCCTGTATCCTCGTGAAAGCCGCGAAGACCTTTTATTTTATCACGGATTTTATTTAAAAGAGCGGTGTTTATAACGCAGGCGTGACCGTCGTATTTAACTATAAACACAGGCTTGTCGGGGCAGACGCGGTCAAGCTCGGTGCGCCTGACAAGATGACCGTCGGACACCGAATACGGAGAGGCTCCGAAGCCTATAATTATTTTTTCCTTACTTTTTCGGACGTGAGACTGCAGCATTTCAAGTATTTCCGAGTTGCTTTTTGCATCCATAACGTTAAGACCGGCATAAAAAGTGGCAAAGCTCGCAAAATGTATATGAGTATCGGCAAATGACGGTACCAACGCCTTTTCACGAAGCTCTATCGTCTTTGCGTCTTTAAAAGCCTCCGGCAGACTGTCACCGACATAAACTATCCTGCCGCAATTTTCAACAAGATATTCGGCGACGGTATCGTTTTTATCTACCGTAAGTATGTTTCCGTGATAGACTTTCATATTTTTCACTCCTAAATAAAAAAGAAGCGAGCTGTACAACTCGCTTCTTTGCTTTAAATCATTATATTATCGCAAACCGTATTTGTCAACAATTATTCTGTTTTGCACACAATACCGCTTTGGTGTTTATCACTTTTCGGGGAATTGTTTATTGCCGATTTCGTGTTTGTGTGATATTATTAACTTGATAATGTATCCGATTTGTCGCTGAGAAAACCGGGTGCAATTTATAAGTGTATTATGGGAGTTGGAACAAATGTTAAAGCAAAAAGAAATGCCGGCTGTCGGCGAAAAAGTAGCCGTTATCAAGACCGACAAGGGCGATATTAAGGTGAGACTTTTCCCGGAGGAAGCACCCAAAGCGGTTGAAAACTTTGTTACGCACGCTGAAAACGGGTACTATGACGGACTTATATTCCACAGAGTAATAAAGGATTTTATGATTCAGGGCGGTGACCCCAAGGGTACCGGAACGGGCGGCGAGAGCATTTGGGGCAAGCCGTTTGCCGATGAATTTTCAAGCGAGCTGCACAATTTCAGAGGCGCGCTTTCCATGGCTAATGCAGGCCCCAATACAAACGGCAGTCAGTTCTTTATAGTTCAGGCGGATTCAGTTTCCGACGATCTTGTCGATCAGCTTGAAACCGCTTCGGAAAAGCTTTTCCCTCTCGAGGCTGTGCGCGAATACGAGAACAACGGCGGTACTCCGTGGCTCGATTATCATCACACGGTATTCGGCCAGGTGTTTGAGGGAATGGATGTCGTTGACGATATAGCAAATGTCAAGGTGGATTTCTTCCAAAACAAGCCGTTAGAGGATGTAAAAATACAGACAATAGAAATAGTCGAAAATTAAGGGCGCAAAACGCCCTTTTTTCGTAATATGCAAAGAGGAGCTTTTATGTTATTTAAAAATATCGGTATTGTTGATGAAAACTTTGATTATGTAAAATCAATGTTCGTGGAGACAAAGGACGACAGAATTGTTTACGTGAGCAGCGTCCGCCCCGAAAATTATGAAGGCGAAGAATACGACGGTACCGGCAAGGTGCTGATGCCCGGCTTTGTAAACGCTCATTCGCATTCGCCGATGACGCTTTTGCGCGGCTATGCCGAAAACCTGCCGCTTCAGCGTTGGCTGAATGAAAAGGTTTTTCCGTTTGAGGACAGAATAAAGGGCGAGGACGCATATTATTCGTCAATGCTTGCGATAGCCGAAATGCTCCGATACGGAACCGTATCTTTTTCAGATATGTATTTCTTTTCCGAAAATGTCGCGAAAGCCGTAACGGTCAGCGGTATTAAATGCAATTTCAGCCGTGCAATAACGAGCTTTGAGGATACCGATATTGAAAATCTGCAAAGCTTCCGCGAAAGTGAAGATATAGTAAAGCGGTTTCACAATGCCGCAGACGGCAGACTTAAAATAGATATGAGCCTGCACGCCGAGTATACAAACAGAAGAACAATAATTGAGCAGTTCGCCGAAAAGGTCCGCGAGAGAGGGCTTAGGGCGCACATACACCTGTCTGAAACGAAGAAAGAACACGAAGAATGTAAGGCGAAGTACTCGTTAACTCCGACGCAGCTCTTTTATAAATGCGGAGTTTTTGACGTGCCGACAACTGCGGCTCACTGTGTTTGGGTTGAGGACGGAGATATTGAGCTTTTACGCGAAAAGGGCGTGACGGCAGCCACGTGCCCGGCGAGTAACCTGAAGCTCGGCAGCGGTATATGCGATGTCTACAAGCTCTTAAAAAGCGGCGTCAATGTGGCAATAGGTACAGACAGCGTCGCCTCAAACAACAATCTTAATATGATAAAGGAAATGTTCCTTTGCGCGCTTTTGCCGAAAGGTCTTCATAACGACGCCTCGGTGGTTTCCGAACGCGATATTTTAAAAATGGCTACCGTAAACGGATACAAGGCACAGGGTAGAGAGGACAGCGGCGCAATAAAAGCGGGGTACAAAGCTGACCTTTGCGTTTTAAACATCGAAAGCGAGCATATGTATCCGCAAACCGATATGATAAATAACCTTGTATATGCCGCAGACGGTGCCGATGTTGTGCTGACTATGGCGGACGGAAGAGTGCTTTATAAGGACGGAGAATTCACAACGATTGACATTGAAAAGGTCAAAAGCACCGTAAATGCCGCAGCGAGCAGAATTATAAGCGAGGTAAAGAAAAATGGCTGACATCATAGAGCGAAACGCAGATTATATAAGGTCGAAAATAACCGAAATACCGAAAACAGCAATAGTCTTGGGCTCGGGGCTCGGCGATATGGGCGAAAAAATCGAAAACCCCGTGTATATAGATTACGGCGAGCTTGAAGGCTTTGCCGTATCTACCGCTCCCGGTCACAAGGGCAGATTTATCGTAGGCAGGCTTTCGGGAAAACCCGTTATTTGTATGCAGGGCAGGCTTCACTGCTATGAGGGTTGGGAGCTTGATAAAGTCGTATTGCCGATAAGAGTTATGCGTGCCCTCGGAGCGGAAAATCTGATACTTACCAATGCCGCCGGCGGAGTTAATCTCGACTTTAAACCCGGGGATATTATGCTTATAACCGACCATATCAATTTTATGGGCAGAAATCCGCTTGTGGGAAAAAATGACGACAGCGTAGGCACACGTTTTCCGGATATGTCGTTTGCATATAATCCGTCACTTCGTGAAATTGCCGAATCGTGCGCCGCAAAAACGGGTACCGACCTTAAAAAGGGCGTATATCTCGGCTGTCTCGGGCCGTCGTATGAAACACCGGCGGAAATTCGTGCATTTCGTATACTCGGAGCGGACGCAGTCGGTATGTCCACCGTTCCGGAGGTAATAGCCGCCAATCATTGCGGATTTAAAGTGCTCGCTTTTTCTCTTATCACAAATATGGCGGCAGGAGTTTTAAAACAGCCGTTAAGCGAGGAAGAGGTGCTGACCACGGGTAAACTCAAGGCTCGCGAAATGCAAAAGCTCATTTCGGAGATACTTCTGAATTTGTGATTTTACGGTGCAAATCTTCTTCCGGAAGCTCGTTATAAAGCAAAAAAACATTGACACAAAGCGAAAACTGTGATATTATAGTTTTCGCCTAATACGGAGAGATACCGAAGTGGTTATAACGGAACGGTCTTGAAAACCGTCGTACGGCAACGTACCGTGGGTTCGAATCCCACTCTCTCCGCCACTTAGAAGAGAAAGCGGATTTTCCGCTCTCTCTTTTAACAATCGAATAGTGTCATAGACGCTACCAATGCAGAAGTACTCAAGTTGGTGACGAGGCGCCCCTGCTAAGGGCGTAGGTCGGGTAACCGGCGCGAGAGTTCGAGTCTCTCCTTCTGCGCCAGAAAAAGCACAAGGATTTTTCCTTTGTGCTTTTTCTTTTTGTATATATGAATTTGTTTGGAGAGACTCGAACTCTTCGTCCATCTTTTTGCGGAGCAAAAAGGGACATAAAATAAACTGTTCGCAAAGCGAACACGACGGGTTGAAAACCCGTCGAGTCTCTCCTTCTGCGCCAGAAAAAGCACAAGGATTTTTCCTTTGTGCTTTTTCTTTTTGTATATATGAATTTGTTTGGAGAGACTCGAACTCTTCGTCCATCTTTTTGCGGAAAACAGCCTCCCTTGTAAAGGGAGGTGGGCCTCGTTAAGGCAAGCCGGAGGGATTTTCTCAAAAAATAGATTTCAAAAAGAAAGTGTTTCGCTTTTTAATCCCTCAGTCATCTTCGCCATTGCCTCCCTTGTAAAGGGAGGTGGGTTGCCGTAAGGCAAGCCGGAGGGATTTCCTCAAAAAAATAGATTTCAAAAAGAAAGTGCTTCGCTTTTTAATCCCTCAGTCATCTTCGATGACAGCTCCCTTTACAAGGGAGCCTAATTTAAGCCCTCAGTCTGTTCGCGTTGCTCACAGCCAGATCCTGACGGGAGAGAGTCCCCTTTGTCGCTTCGTGACATTTCCCCACACCGTGGGGAATCTCCCTTTTTGAGGGAGTCTACTAAATCCCTCACTCTACTCCCCTCGTTCGTAGCAGGTCCTAACGGGAGAGAGCCTTTTTTTACGATTGTTGACGTTTTCTGTACACAAACGGATATTATGTATAAAAAAGCACGCTTTGCTTGTCTGTTTTGTTATTTGTCTTGAATATAATGTGAAATAGTGATATAATTCAAGGCAGCCTACTTTTAATTTTTCTACAAAATAACAAGAAAGAGGTGCTTGTGGTGCCAGCTAAGGCAAAAAAGGTTATTAAGGTCATTTTAATTATTTTACTTGCGGCGGTTCTGATAGTGGGGGGATATGTCGCCTATGTTATGATTGATTATCACAGAATTGAAGATAATCAAGCCTTACAAATTAACGATGCAACGAGTGATGCTGCCCTTGTAGATACGGAATATAAGGTCATATCCTACAATATCGGCTTCGCGGCATATACTCCCGATTTCGGCTTCTTTATGGACGGCGGTACACAAAGCCGTGCCGAATCGGAGGAGTCGGTCAAAAATGTGATAAGCGGCGTCGGGGATTTTCTTAAATCAGAAGCTCCCGATTTCATCCTTATTGAAGAGGTCGATAAAAATGCGACTCGCAGCTATCACTATGACGAAGAGGCTGCTCTCAGAAATATGCTTGAGGGTTATGACTCTACATTTACCGTGAATTTTGACAGCCCGTATCTATTCTATCCGCTCAGCAAGCCGCATGGAAAATCGTATGCCGGTATGCTTACATTATCAAGATTCAACATTGAAAGCGGACTCAGACGCAGTCTGCCTATCGAAGACGGATTTATGAAATTTGTTGACCTTGACCGTTGTTATTCGGTATCAAGAGTTTCCGTCAGCAACGATAAGGAGCTTGTGCTATATACGCTTCATCTTTCCGCATACACTTCCGACGGCACAATCGCCACCGAGCAGCTAACCATGCTCATAAATGATATGCAGGCTGAGTATGAAAAGGGCAATTATTGTATCGCAGGCGGCGACTTTAACAAGGATTTGCTCGTCGACTCCGGAAAAATATTCGGAATCGACGGTGCCGACTATACTTGGGCACAGCCGGTAGATCCGACGCTGTTTGACGGTACCAATCTCAGTATGGTAGCTCCGTTTAACGAGGAAAAACCCGTTCCGTCATGCAGAAATGCGGACGGTCCGTATAACGACAATCAATTTGTCCTTACTGTTGACGGCTTTATAGTCTCAGACAATGTTACCGTTTCCGGCAGCGATGTCTACGATCTCGGATTTAAGTATTCCGATCACAATCCGGTGTATATGACGTTTAAGCTAAATGGCTAAATTTGAGATTTTCGGTCGCAGAATAAAGAGAGGGGCATTCCTTATGTCTGAAAAACACAGCTCGGCGTCAAAGAGTAAATTACTCGGCACGGTGCTTTTGATTTTGGCTCTCTTCGGGTTCTTTGTGTTTATCTATCGACTTTGTTACTATCACTACGAGTACGACCCGCAATACAGCCCGGTGGATTACGGCAAATACAATATCCTGTCTTACTTTACCGTGCAGTCAAATTTCTTTGCGTATGTGTATTTCCTGTGCGCGGCACTTTCGATATTCGGAGTTAAAAAGGCGGAGAAAATAGGCTTTAATCCTTATATTGGTGCTCTTGTTACCGTATATGTTCTCGTGGCCGGAATTACATATTGCGCCGGTATTCCAATGGGGCTTACTCCGCCCTTTAAGTGGGATACGCCGGCTCATTCGATGTCGAGCTTTATACAGGTGTATTACCATATGATAATGCCGCCGGCGGCGCTTATAGTATGGTTTTTCCCGTTTACCGACCGTGCAATAGGCAAAAAATGCTTTTGGCTGTCGGGAATTTATCCGCTTGTTTATTCGATTTTTTCAATGGTGCGCGGAAGATTTTCCGATCCTACATATTATCCGTATCCGTTTTACAATCCTGAATTTATATGGGAAACCGTTGCAAAAAATGTGCCGTTCAATATCGGACTTTCATATTTAATTATAGCGGCTTTGCTTATTTTCGGCATATTGATTTTTGCGCTGTTGACTCTTCTTATCGCCGCTCTACATAATAAACTAATCAAAAGGATAAAATGAGTTTTATAGTAAGCAGTGTTAAAAGTTACTTTGAACTCGAAAAATTGACAAAAAATTGACAAATTTTACACTGAAATAAAACAGATTTCACAAAAAATTAATTGCTTTACATTTTATACTATGTTATACTGTATTTTACATCAGTATAAACGGGGGAGAATAATGGAGAAAAAAGAATCCAAGGCAGTTGAAACGACTGCTCCGCATCCGAACAAAATAGGCATCAAGGAGGGCATAGGCTATATGCTCGGCGATGCCGGAAACCTTTTTGTTTTAACTTATGTCTCGTCATTTTTAAAGGTGTTTTACACCGATGTACTTAAAATAGCGACAGATAAGGTAGCCACATTGTTTTTGGTTTCGCGTCTCTGGGATGCGGTAAACGATCCTATGTGGGGAACGATTGTTGCAAAAAGGCGCCCAAATAAGGACGGTAAATACCGTTCGTATCTCAAATGGCTCGCAATTCCGCTTGCTCTCTCGCAGCTTGTGTGCTTTATTGATGTTAGGGCGATAACAAATAAGCAGTGGGCACTGCTTTTGTTCGCGTATGTTACATATATAGCGTTCGGTATGCTCTATACCGGAATGAATGTTCCGTTTGGTTCTCTTGCGTCTGTTATAACCGACGATCCCGACGGCAGAACCCTTCTTTCTACCTTCCGCTCAATAGGCGGCGGAATCGGCGGAGCGGCTCCGCTTCTTTTGGCTCCGTTTATTATTTATACCAAGGTCAAAAATCCCGACGGATCTACATATAACGTTGCAAATCCCAACGGTATGTTTTGGTTTGGCGCGGCTATGGCGGCGTGTGCGGTTATATTCTATTATGCCTGCTATGCTAACACCAAAGAGCGTGTTCCCTCCGAGGCAGAGCCTAAGGTGGATATGAAAAAGCTGTATGCCGGAATGTTTAAGAGCCGACCGTTTATAGTTTTAGCTCTTACGGGAATACTGATAAGCGGTCAGCTTCAATTTGCTTCGCTCAATCAGTATCTCTATAAGAACTATTTCTGTAATACAAGCCTTTCCGTTATAGGTACAATAGCACAGTATTTACCTATGGCTGTTATGATACCGTTTGTGCCGAAACTCGTTAAAAAGTTCGGCAAAAAGGAGCTCAGCGGATTCGGAGCGTTTTTCTCGGCTCTTGCCGCAATAGCGTGCTATATTATAAAGCCGAGACCCGATCAGGCAGGCATTTTTATTTTCCTGCTGTTCATTATAGGCTTCGGATATTCCTTCGTTTCCATAACAAACTGGGCGGTTGTCGCCGACGTTATCGACTATCAGGAATATAAGACCGGAATTAAAAACGAGAGTGCGGTATACGCCGTTTATACCTTCTGCCGTAAACTCGGTCAGACAGCGGCTGACTACGGCGGACTTATGCTTCTCGGCAAGGTAGGCTATGATGTGCAGCTTATGTCAAACGCCGGCTATGTCGACGGCGTAAGCGAGGGAATACTCAAAATCTGCACACTGATTCCCGCAATAACTTATACTCTTATATTCCTGCTTTATCAGTTCGCATATCCGCTTTCGAAGAGCAAGCTTGAACCTGTTTACGATTATGTTCGCAATATGAACTGTGCGGCGCAAAGCAGAGAAACTTATTGAATAACAATTAAAAAAGTAAAAGCGCAACCCGGAGCCCCATAAAAGGCTCCCTTTACAATGAAACGCGACATAAGCTTCAAGCTGTCAGTCATTCTGCTCTCGACCCATTCCGAATGGCAGCATATGGCGATAGTGGTGTAAACCGTTCTATTGGAAGACAAAATGGATATAGGCAGGATACTATTTATGATGTCGTTAGTTCTTTGCCTTCAGATTCACCGGTTAATTTTAATTTGTTGTACAACCATAGGCATCTTTAAATATCATTTTTAGTCGAAAGGAATATAGAAATGAAATTTTCAGATGAATATAAACTTACAGAATACTATCAAGTGCAATCGACGATTGATTATATTACGAAAGGAAAGAATAAATTATCCGCTGGAAGCTACGGAGATGGTATTTTCAGCATTTTGGATATCGATACTTCTGTTAATATAATTAAAAGTTGGAATTGGAAATTCAATAAAAGATTTATTCCTATTGTAGCAACTGCATTTGGTGATCTATTTTTGTATTGTGTTGCCAACCAATACGTGTACTATTTTCAGCCACAATACAATACTAACGATATGATTACAAAAAATATAGATGAATTGTTTGATGAGGCATTCAATCATCCAAGTATAAAATCGGGATTACTACAAGAGGAAAAATTTAAAAAAATCACATCACTATTTGGCTATCTCAAATATGGAGAAGCATTTATTCTTAAACCATGGATTTTACTGGGAGGAACAGATAAACCCGAAAATTATGTTATAGGTAATTTGAGTACATATTTAGATTTAGTTTCACAAACACTCAATAAATAAAACATAATTTGGTTCAAAAAACATGCATGTTGAATTTTTTGTGATTAAGTAATTTCAATATGACTGTATTACTGGTAAGATGATATAAGAATAAATTTACTCTGAAAGAACCCCAATCGCCGTATCTTGCGATATGACGGTTGGGGTATACTGGATAAGAATAAATCTCCAAAGGGGATGAATGGTATGAATATGTACTTTTCTGCAAGAACGCAGACGCTGGCACAGTTCAAGGAAGCCTATGACAACGGCAAAAATCCGGAGCTTGTCTTATATAAGAAAAGATGACAAATGGGACTCCTCCCGTCAGGAGCTGTCACCACAGATAACTTAGGGATTATCAGGCTCCCCTAAAAAGGGTGATTCCCCCCACGGTGTGGGAAACGTCGCGAAGCGACAAAAAAGGCTCCCTTGTAAAGGGAGCTGGCTGTGAGCAATGCGAACAGACTGAGGGATTAAAAAACCAAAGTATTTCTTATTTAAAATCTATTTTTTAAGGAAATCCCTCCGAGTTGCCTTACGGCAACCCACCTCCCTTTACAAGGGCGGCAATCCCTCCGGCTTGCCTTAACGAGGCCCACCTCCATTTTAAGGGAGGCACGTCGGCGAGAAAAGTGAACGGTAAAAAGTAAAATCGGCAAGCATTTTTTATGCTTGCCGATTTTTGGCTGGGGTGGCAGGATTTGAACCTACGAATGCAGCAGTCAAAGTGCTGTGTCTTACCGCTTGACGACACCCCAATATTTACTTTTTAAAATTATACCTTAATAAACGTAAATCTGCAAGAGAAATATCTTGCAGATTTAGAAAGTGGGGTGGATAGTCGGATTCGAACCGACGGTCTCCAGTGCCACAAACTGGCGCTTTAACCAACTAAGCTATACCCACCATATTAACTGGCGCGCTTGGAGGGACTCGAACCCCCGACCCTCTGCTTAGAAGGCAGATGCTCTATCCAGCTGAGCTACAAGCGCATAACAGGTACACTTTTAAGTGCTTGAATATTATATATGCAACAGGCGTTTTTGTCAAGTACATTCTTGTGATTTGTCGTCGAAAATATAGCATAATGGCGGTGAAGCCGAAACTACGGTTTATCGCCCTATTTATAAAAATATTATGTTAAATCACCAAATGAGGTTTTTGCTCTTCGGATACCGTTAAATTATCGGGTATCTTTTTTCCTTCTTCTTCTCCTTTTTCGGGCTTTTTGAATTCCTCCTCCGGGAAATCGACTGTATTTTTGCAAATCTCATCAACCGGGAGTCCTTCAAACAAGTTCTTTTCGGAAAAATCTATTTCATCGTCGCCGTTTTGGTTAAGCGGATCAAACATTTTTTACACCCTCTTACTTATCAATCAAATGTACATTGAGATGATTATACGTCATTTCAATGCCTGCGTTATCAAATTCGGTCTTTATCCTCTCCATAAGGGCAAAGTGAGCGTCCCAATACTTCGGTGTTTCAACCCATGCCCTTACAACATATTTTATGCTGCTGTCATCGTAAGAGAGTACCGCCGCAAAAGGTTTTTCGGGGTCGTCCAAAAACATATCCGTATTTTCAACTGCGTCAAGCAGAGCCTTGCGGACTTTTTCAATGGGCGCGTCATATGACGCCGAAATTTCTATATCAACACGCCGCTTTTCCTGCGAAGTGTAATTTACTATTTTTGCCGCTATTATTTTGCTGTTGGGAACATATATTACCTTGTTGTCTATCGCCTTTATTCTTGTGTGAATAAGTCCCGTCATCATAACAGTTCCCGTAACCCCGTCAGCCTCGACATAATCGCCTATTTTAAACGGCTTTGCAACAAGTATCATAATGCCGCTTGCAAGGTTTGAAAGCGAATCCTGAACGGCGAGAGATGCGGCAAGGCCGACCACCGAGAATGCCGCCACAAGCGAAGTCGCGGAGACGCCGAGCGTATCTATAACTATTATTGCGGTTATAAAACAGAGAATAAATTTTATTACCGCCGTTATTATTTTACTGAGTGTCGCGTCAAGGCTTGTTTTGCCGAGCACTCTCTTAAGCACCTTCATAATAATGCGTATCAGAAAGTAGCATATAACAAATACTATGACGGCCTCAAATATTTTCCCCACAGTAAATGAGCCGACGGAGTAATTCAGTATGCTTTGCAGCTTTTCCATTTTTTATACCTCGTTTAAAACGAATTATCATTTACACTATATAATGTTAGCAGAAAAATCGCAGCTTATCAAGTGCACCGCATAATTTATTGAAGATACAGTTGATTTGTGATATTATTTCAGGGAAAAGTAAAAGGAGAGCCGTCTTTATGCTTATAACTAAACCGGATTTTTATGACAGCTTTAAATGCAGGGCGGGTGAATGTACGGATTCGTGCTGTATAGGCTGGGAAATAGACATTGATGATGAAACAATGCGAAAATATGAGAATGAAAACGACTCTCTATCTGTAAAGCTAAATAGATTTACAGATAGAGAGAAGCAATGTTTTATCCTGACAGAAGACGATCGCTGCCCGTTTCTCAAAAGCGACGGTTTGTGCGAGCTGATACTGACAAAGGGCGATGATATGCTGTGTGAAATATGCCGTGAACATCCGCGATTTTACGCGCGATACGGCGATTTTTACGATATGGGCGAGGGGCTTTGCTGCGAGGAAGCTGCAAGCTTACTTTTTCTCAATACATCTCCACTGAAGCTGATTACCGAGGCAGAATCACGCGATGATGCCGCATATTTTGATGACGGCCTGATTGATCCGGAAGCGCTATATATGTTAAGGCAAAGTACTTTACATATGCTTTGTGACAGAACACAGACTCTTTATGACAGAATTCACTCAATATTTGAAAACTTACTTTTAAAGCAGTACGGAAAAATCAACTTTGCTTTTCCGAGCGAGGATGAATTTTACGACATTTTAATTAAAGCGTCGAAAAAAACAGAGGCGTATGACGCTGATTTTACTCATCTGTTAAAGTGCCTGTGCGAAAACAAAGCCGAGGCTTTGTTTTCCCGAAAGACTTTTATATCTTATCTCGGTGAAAGAACGGCTGACTACGAAAAGCTCTTATCGTATCTTGTGTTCCGCCATTTTCCAAAAGCCGTGTATGACGGCGATGCTTTAGGCAAATTCTGCTTTTGCGTCGGCGTTACGGCGATTACATTTTATGCCGACGTATTGCTTTTTGCGGAGCGCGGAAAATTTGACCTTGACGATAGGATAAACAGCGTGAAATATCTCTCAAAGCAGTTTGAATACAGCGATGAGAACCCGGAAATTCTGTCTGAGGAGCTTAAAAAGAGAATATTACGGATATGAGTTTTACAGTGAAACACACAATAAATCCCATCAGAGTCGGGAAAATAAAGGAAACGGCGGTCCAAAAATGGCTGTGCGTTTCTTTTTTTATTGTCAAAAGAGTTGTTGAGCACGGCCAATGCATCAGGGAAAACAGAATAAAGCAAACAGCGGTCGTATAAGTCCAACCGTTACAGATGAGAATGTCTTTTAGCCCTGAAAGCGAGTCAAAATCCGTAAGCGTACCGGTTGCCGTGTATGCCATTATCATTATCGGTACAACTGTTTCGTTAGCGGGAAAGCCGAGTATAAAGGCTGTCAATATGACTCCGTCGAGCCCTATGAGCTTTGCAAATGGGTCCAGCGCACCCGAAAAAGCAGATAACAGGCTTTCTCCGCGAACAGTTACATTTGCCGCAAGCCAGATTATAATGCCTGCCGGAGCGGCAACTGCGGCGGCTCTTCCGAGAACAAAAAGGGTCCTGTCAAAAATAGAACGCACTATGACCTTTAAGACCTGCGGCTTTCTGTACGGAGGCATCTCAAGAGTGAATGACGACGGTACTCCGCGAAGAAGTGTTTTTGACAGTATACGCGACGAAACAAAGGTTAAAAGTACGCTGAATACAATAACAAGCGTCAAAAGTGCGGCGGTAAATACCGAACGGCATATGCCGAAGCTGCCGGCGGCAAAAAATATGGTTATAATACTTATGAGCGACGGAAAACGCCCGTTGCAGGGGACAAGGCAGTTTGTTATAACGGCTATAAGCTTTTCGCGAGGACTGTCTATTATGCGGCAGCCGGTGACCCCTACTGCGTTGCACCCGAAGCCCATACACATCGTGAGAGCCTGTTTGCCGCAGGTACCGCATTTTCTGAAGCCGTGGTCAAGATTAAACGCAACTCTCGGCAGGTATCCGAAGTCCTCAAGCAGGGTGAACAGGGGGAAAAATATTGCCATGGGAGGCAGCATTACCGATATGACCCAGCATAAGACCTTAAACATTCCGTTTACAAGCATTTCGCGCAGCCACACAGAAACGCCGGCATTTGTCAAAAGGAGCATAAGCTTTTGTGTGAGAAAACCGCTTGCACGCTGTAAAAGCTCGCTCGGGTAATTGGCACCCACCGCGGTAATCCAAAATATGAGCAGTAAAAGCAGCAACATTATCGGTATTCCCGTAAGCTTGCTTGTGAAAAGCTTATCTAATTTGCGGTCAAAGTCATGCTTCTTGTTTTGATTTGTTTTTACAACGCCGTCAACTGCATTTTCGGCTGTTTTAACTATGCTTTCGGGAATATCGTCTTCTATGTTTTTTCTTCCGCCGCACACACGGTACGCTCTTTCCAGCGCGTCCGAAATATCGCAGTCTTTTAATTTGTCGTCGCCGAATATCTCCTTAAATTCCTCCGTGTTTTTTTTCGGCTCTGTTAAAAGACGCAGAGCCATGTATCTTTCATTCAGCGGAAGATTTGTATTTTTTCTTAATGCGTCGCAGAGAATTTCTATTGCCTTTTCGGTGCTTTCACTGTATTTTACGGGGAAAATCGGTGCTTTTTTATCTGCCGACATTTTTTGAACCGCGGCCAAAAGCTCCGGAAACCCCTGCTTTGTACGTGCACAAATGCCGACTGTCGGAACACCGAGTCGTTTTTCGAGCTTTTCCGTGTCAATTTCTATGCCCTTTTTTTTCGCCTCATCTAACAGGTTTATACAAACAATTATATTACCCGTTATTTCCATGGCTTGCAGGACGAGATTTAAATTGCGCTCAAGGCATACCGCGTCGCATACAACGATTACGGCGTCATACCGATGAGATTGCAAAAATTTACCTGCATTTTCCTCTTCTTCGGAGTGTGAGCAAAGAGAATATGTACCCGGCAGATCGACCAAAACATATTCTCTTTCTTTATAAAGAAGCCTGCCCTCTGCGGAGTCTACCGTCTTGCCCGTCCAATTACCGGTGTGCTGGTGCATACCTGTGAGCGCGTTAAATACCGTGCTTTTTCCGACGTTCGGATTGCCGGCAAGTGCTATTACTTTTTTATTGGGAATTTTTTGTTTTTTCAAATTATCACCCTATTTAAGAAGTATCTGCTCTGCGTCGGACTTTCGTATCGCAATGTATGCGCCGCGTATCATGTAGACTTTTATGTCGCCGGATATGCTGTCGAGAACACAACCGATTTCGGTGTCCCTTATAACTCCGAGATCCTGAAGCCGTCTTTTCATATTGCCTTCGTTTTCAACCGATAACACCCTTGCTTTTTCACCGACAGGCAAAAAGGCAAGGCTTTTTTTATGCTCCAAGGCTGTTCTCTCCTTTGCTCTGATATATACAGTATCATTATATTTTGAAAAAACGGTATTCGTTACCATATTGCGACAGCTTTTTTAATGCTTGTCCGTTAAAATGAAAGAAAACTCGGAAGGGATGAAAAAATATGTCCGTTGAAATTAAGACAGACGAAGATGTTGTTACGGCATTTTTATCAGGTGAAATCGACCATCATGTCGCTTTGCCCATACGCGAAAAAACAGACGCGGCAATTATTTCGGCACACCCTAAAAGAGTCGTGCTTGATTTTTCGGGAGTCACATTTATGGACAGCTCCGGAATAGGACTTGTGATGGGCAGATACAAGATATGCGAGAGTATGGGAGCCTCACTCGAAATTCACGGCCTGTCACGACATGCATATAAGGTAATGTGCCTCGCGGGGCTTCAAAATCTCGCGGTGCTGAAAAAGAAAAAGGAGGCGGAGAAAAGTGAAACCGCTTAATGAACTCAAAATGCAACTGGAGAGCCGTTCCGTAAACGAAGGATATGCGCGTACAGCGGTGTCGGCGTTTATTTCACAGCTTGACCCCACAATAGAGGAGCTGAACGATATAAGGACCTCCGTCAGCGAGGCGGTGACGAACTGTATAGTCCACGCCTACAAAAATTCGTGCGGAAAAATATACATAGACGTCAAAATTTTCGGCGATGGTAAAACTGTGACGAAAATACGCGACAGAGGTCGCGGAATAGAAGACATAAAAAAAGCCCGTCAGCCGCTGTTTACAACGCTCGGCGGTGACAGGTCGGGTCTCGGGTTTTCCGTGATGGAGAGCTTTTCCGATAAGGTAAGAGTGACGTCAACGCTCGGAAAAGGCACAACTGTAACCTTATATAAAACGATAAAGGGTAAAGAGCAATGGACCGAAAAGAGCTGATTGAGCAAAATCTCGGCTTGGTACACGCCTGTGCAAACAGGTTCCGCGGCAGAGGAATAGAATATGAGGAGCTTTATTCCGCAGGGTGTCTCGGACTTGTCAAGGCGGCGGACGGCTTTCGCGAGGAGCTCGGCTTTGCTTTTTCAACGTATGCCGTACCTGCGGTTTTGGGAGAAATCAGAAGACTTTTCAGAGACGGCGGAGCGGTAAAGGTCAGCCGCTCCTTAAAGGAACGCTCGCGCGAAGCCGTTAAGCTCAGCGAAAAGCTGACAAAAGAAAACGGCAGAGAGCCTACCGTAACAGAATTATCAAAAATTCTGGGGATAGACTGCTTTGCCGTATCGGAACTTTTAAATATTTCCTTGCCGCCCGTGTCGCTCACTGCGTCGGACGATGACAATGAACGTCAAACCGATGTTCCCGTGCCCTCGGGCGAAGATGCCATTCAGGATAAATTGGCTCTCGAAGAGGTTTTAAAAGCTTTGCCCCAAAAAGATCAAACCCTTATAAGGCTCAGATATTTCAAGGGGTTTACACAAAGTGCGACAGCCGAAAAACTCGGAATGTCACAGGTGCAGGTTTCAAGAAAGGAGAGAGCCGTGCTTGCGATTATGCGAAAAAAGCTGACGGACGATTATTCTCAGTCGGCAACATAGGCTCTGACTCTAAGCGGGATACCGAGACTGTCGGCAAGCTCTCTGCATTTTTCAATATCCTCTTTGGGGATCACATCGACCACCGAAAAACGCAGATCCTGACCGTACTGTTTACACTCTTTTGCAAATTTGATGATGGCGTCAAACGATTTTTCACCGAATGCCGGAGCACACAGCTCACAGTATTTTTCGCTGCTGTATTCGTTAAGGCTTATCGAGATTTTATCGGTGTTTTCACATAATTCCTTGGCTGTCGGCTTTTTGTTGAGCAGGTCGGAAAGGCCGTTCGTATTAAGACGAACCTTTAAGCCGAGCTTTTCGTGAATGTATTTGCACGTCTTTATGAGATTGTCATATGCAAAAGTCGGTTCACCGTAGCCGCAGAATATAACCTCGCCGTTGTAGCCGGTGAAATCGTATTCGTCAATAGCTTTTTTAATTTCATCAAACGAGGGGTTGTGACCCGAGAACCAAAGCGTGTCCGCGTCGCCTACCGAATCCGAATTATTGCGGATGCAGAATTTGCATTTGCACGGACAGGAATTTGTGATGTTAAGGTATACGCTGCCCTCAAAGGTGTAAACTATGTCAGCCATTAAAAAGACTCCCTTTAGGATAATTTTGTTTTGAATTTAACTTTATCAAGAGCCGGAGCGGCAATATAGTAGATTATTGCACTGCCGACTGCCTGAATAATCGAGAACGGAACGGAGGTTAATGCCGTGGGGAACGAATATAAAAGTCCCTCCGCAAGAAGATAACCGAAGATTGTTATAAGACCGGAAACAAGAGGCATAAACGCGGTGGTCTTATTAAGAATTTTGTTGGGGCTCTTCGTTGCGTGGCAGGTATAAACGAGTGCAAACGGCAGAGCGTTAAGAGCCTTAATTACTGCCGTAAACGGAGCCCAAGCGGCAGCGCCGGCAAGTATATCGGCACAAAAACCGCCTATTGCCGCAGCCGCCATTGCGTACGGAAGCGGAAGAATACATGCGGCAAGGTAAATCATACTGTCGCCGAAGTGGAGATAACCGTCGTTTATACCGGTGTTAAATTTGATGTATGCCGTCATTACGGCAATAAGAGCGGCAAAAACCGCAGCTTTAACGAGGTTTAAAAGCGCTGTCATTGATTTTGATCTTGTGTTCATAGTGGTCACCATATTCTTTCGTAGTGAAATATCCGAGAAACTCGCGGTGCCGGATTGCAGGGCGCAATACGGCTCTTTGTGAGATGCTTTACATAAGCTTCCCCAAATATTTTTCAAAATTTACCCCGAAATTACGATCCGTGTTTTCTTCGTAAGAATCCCTTATGGCGCCTTCAAGGAATTCTACGGCTTTTTCGGTGGCACATAGCGGAGCTTCGCCTTTTACGGTAAGTCCCGCAACAGCCGCGGCAAACAGATCACCCGTACCGGAAAAGCTTCCGCCGTATTTTTTGGATGAAACAGTTTTAAAACCGCTTTTATCGGCGACAACGTTTAAAACGGTGTCGTCTTTTTTTATGCCGGTAACAATGACCGTGCTCAGAGTATCGTTTAAAAGGGACGATGCGGCTTTTGCTATATCGTCCGGGTCTGATGAAGAGAGAACTTCGTAGCTTTCCCCAGTCAGAACACACAGCTCCGTGAGATTCGGAGAGATAATGTCGGCTCTTTTTGCGAGACGCGTTACGGCGTCGCACATAGCCTTGTCGTATATATCGTAAATTTGTCCGTCATCCGCCATAACGGGATCACAGAAAAAAACGGTGTCGTCATTTTGAAATTCGTCAAGAAAACGAAATATTTTTTCCGCCTGACGGTGCGACGCTATAAAGCCTGTAAGAATGCCGTCAAAGCGAACGCCGAGCTTTTTCCACTCGCTTGTGAAAAAATCCATTTTATCGGTAAAATCATCGCAGTAAAAGCTCTCAAAGCCTGTTTGATTTGACAGTACCGCCGTCGGCATCGGGCAGCATTCAAGCCCAAGAGCCGATATAACCGGTATAGCCGCCGTGAGAGAGCATTTGCCGAAGCCGGAAAGGTCGTTTATAACGGCTATTTTTTTCATGGTTTTTAACACCCTTCCGTTTTTTCGAGATGATTTTTCGCCGAAATACGAGTCGGTATTTAATACTTGCCCAACTCCTGATTTTAATATATAATATACCCGATGTGTCATTATTGAAATACACAAAAACTAAAATTTTTTAGGGGACAGTTATGGAGAATACTGTGGATTCCGGACTGAATAAGGAAAACATTCCGCTGTATATGCGAGTTTACGAATATTATAAAGACCTAATCACCGAGGGCAAGCTGTCTCCTGGTGCGAGACTTCCGTCGATACGGCGATGCGAAAGGGAACTGTCGGTAAGCCGCACTACGGCTGAGGCGGCGTATTTCCAGCTTGCGGCGGACGGATATGTTGTATCAAAGCCGCAGAGCGGGTACTTTGTGACGGATGTTGCGCGGCGTGAAAAAAAAGACGGCACGGTAAGAGGAAAAAAAGAGCTTGAGCCGAAAACCGACTATGATTTCACTTCTCTCTCGGCAGACAGGGAGAGCTTTGATTTCACGCTGTGGCGAAGATACATCAAAAGTGCTTTGAGGCAGGATGAAAGACTGCTGTCCTACGGCGAGGCGCAGGGAGAACGCGAGCTTAGGGAGGCTCTTTGCAAATACATCACGGAGCACAGAAATGCGGTCTGTTCACCCGATAACATAGTCATAGGCGCGGGCGTGCAAAGCCTTTTACATATAATATGCGCCGTGCTGCCGCGTTCGCAAAAGGTCTTTTTCGGAGAGTCGGAATTTGAACAGGGCGCAGCGGTGTTTTCCGACCACGGTTTTAAATCATGCCGTACAAAAGAAGAGGCCGATATAATTTATGTGAGTCCGTCGCATATAAACCGCCTCGGCGACGTTATGCCGACAAGTGAAAGACTTCGCCTTATTCGTCTTGCGGACAGAGAAAACAAGCTTATAATCGAGGATGATTACGACAGTGAGTTTGGATATTTCAATCGCCCCACACCATCCCTTCAGGGACTTGACTGCGGCAGAAATGTAATTTATATCGGTACGTTTTCAAAGCTGCTTTTACCGTCTATCAGACTCAGCTTTATGATACTTCCGGACGCGCTGCTCGGCGAATACGAAAAAAAGGCGGAGCTGTATAACCAAACCGCCTCAAAGACCGAACAGATAGCTTTGTGCAGCTTTATCCGCGACGGAAATCTGTCAATAAGAATAAGAAAAATCAAAAGACTGTATACCCAAAAAATGAAGCTGCTGACATCAGCCCTGAAAGAGGTTTTCGGCGATAAAGCCAATATCTACATCGGCGAAACGGGCTTTGTTTTAAGACTTGAAATAAAGTGCGCCATGTCGGAAAAAGAAATCGTGGAGCGAGCCCTTATAAGCGGCGTGGCGGTAAAGGAGAGCGGCACGGGGAAAAAATATCCGCAGATTTTGCTCTTGTGCTCGTCCGTGGCGTCCGAAGATTTTTTGCCGGCTGCAAAAAGACTTTACGGCAGTATATTCGGAGCATAAAAAACGTTCGTAAAACGCTGTTTGTATGTTGTATTACGCGTTTTACTGTGATAAAATATCAGCAATAAAAAGCAATACCGGGAGGTAAATATGCAGACAGACTTTTATGAGGACAGGCTCAGGGTGTTCCTTGAGGAGTTCAAAAAAAATACCGTGGCATACAGTGAAAAAATCGAAGGCTTTTTATATAAGCCGTGCGAATATAAAGTCGGTAACGAATTGCCCGTTGTTGATGAGAGCTTTAAGAGCTTTGAAAAAAATGACCGCTGGGGCGGAAAATATGATGCACACGCCTGGTTCTATAAAAAACTGATTGTTCCGAAAGAACTGACAGGCAAAAATCTCGAGCTTACCGTCTCCACTCAGCTTGACGGCTGGGACGCGGTAAATCCTCAGTTTATAGCGTATGTTGACGGCAAATTGCAGCAAGGGCTTGATGTGAATCACCGCGAAATATTCCTTGATAATGCAAAGGGCGAATATGATATATTCCTTTACGCCTATTCCGGCAGAAACGACTGCTTGCTTGATTTTAACGTGACTCTCAACGCGTATTACGAAAACGCACGCCGCCTCTATTATAAAATCGCCGTGCCGTATGAGGTTACGCTTTATCACGAGCCGTATGAAAAGGTCTATGTCGATATTGAAAACTACGTTGTCGGCGCAATAAATCTCATTGATATGCGCGTACCCGGTTCAAAAGAATTTCTTGACTCCGTTGATACTGCCGAAGCATATCTCGACAGGGAATTCTACGGCAAATACTGCAAAAAAGAAGACGTAAACGCCGTCTGCATAGGCCATACGCATATAGACGTAGCTTGGCTCTGGACTCTTGCACAGACGAGGGAAAAGGTGTTGCGCTCTTTTTCGACCGTACTTGAGCTTATGAAAAAATATCCCGAATACAAGTTTATGTCGAGTCAGGCACAGCTCTATAAATTCCTGAAGGAGGAAAGCCCCGAGCTTTACGCCGAGGTAAAAGAAATGGTACGCCTCGGCAGATGGGAGGTCGAGGGCGCCATGTGGGTAGAGGCGGACTGCAATCTGTCGTCGGGCGAGAGCCTTGTAAGGCAGATACTATACGGCAAGAGCTTCTTCAAAAACGAATTCGGCGTTGATTCAAAGGTGCTTTGGCTCCCCGATGTATTCGGTTATTCCGCGGCATTGCCGCAAATCCTCCGCAAAAGCGGCGTTGATAAATTCGTGACCTCCAAAATCGGCTGGAGCGAGACCGATAAAATGCCGTATGACACCTTCTTCTGGAAGGGGATAGACGGTACCGATATATTCACGTATTTTATGACCGCGCAGGATAAGGTCAGAGGTAAAAAGCCGGCGACAAACGTCACTTACAACGCAAAACTCAACCCTTGCCAGCTCATAGGCGGATACGACCGCTATCAGCAAAAGGATATAAACAACGAAGTGATGATAACCTTCGGTTACGGCGACGGCGGCGGCGGACCTATAAGAAAAGACCTTGAATATTACGATGTACTGAAAAAGGGCGTTTCGGGAGTACCGTGCGCTAAAATGGAATTTGCCGGCTCATTCCTTGAGCGAATTAAAAAGAGAGCCGAAAAAAATCCGAAAACTCCTTGTTGGCAAGGCGAACTGTATCTTGAATATCACCGCGGAACCTATACCTCCATGGCGCAGAATAAAAAGCTGAACCGCCGAAGCGAATTCCTTTATGAAAATGCCGAAATGCTGTCCGTGACGGCGCAAAAGCTGCTCGGCAAAGAGTACCCGAGGGAGGCTCTTCACGGTGGCTGGGAGACAATACTTTTAAATCAGTTCCACGATATAATACCCGGCTCATCAATAAAGGAAGTATATGAGGTATCGCATCGGCAGTATGAGAAAATCGGCGAAGCGGGCAAAAGAATCAAAAACGACGCCGAAACCGCCGTCGCGGAAAATATAAACACACGCGGCGGAGTGCTCGTTTTTAATCCGAACTCCTTTGAGGCGAGCGGCGAAACAAAGCTTGACGGCAAAACCGTGTATGTTAAAAACATACCTCCGAAGGGATATAAGGTTGTAACGGATGTTTGCAATACAAATTCCGTAAAGGTTACCGATAAATTCCTTGAAAACAGGTTCTTTAAAATAAAGCTTGATAAGACCGGAGCGTTTTCTTCTCTGTTCGATAAGAAAAATAAACGCGAGGTGCTCAAAAAGGGCGAGCGCGGAAATGTGCTTACTGCATACGAAGATATTCCGCGTGACTACGACAACTGGGAGATAAGCAATTACTATACCGACAAGTCTTGGGAAGTTGATTCCGTAGTTTCAATAAAACCGCTGTCGGACGGTGTCAGAGCCGGCATCGAGATAACAAGAAGATTTCTCTCAAGCACCATAGTACAGCGCATATGGCTCTATGAAAACACGCCGAAAATCGACTTCGAAAACGATATTGACTGGAAAGAAAGCCATATACTTCTCAAAACCGCCTTCCCCACGGACATAAATGCCGACAAGGCGACATACGACATACAATTCGGTACGGTTGAAAGACCGACTCACAAAAACACAAGCTGGGACGCGGCAAAATTTGAGGTGTGCGCGCATAAATTCGCCGACCTTTCCGAATACGGCTACGGCGTAAGCCTTTTAAACGACTGCAAGTACGGCTATGATATTCACGACTCGGTTATTCGCCTTACGCTGATTAAGTGCGGAAACTATCCCAATCCCGACGCCGATAAATGCAGGCACGAGTTTACATATTCGCTGTTCCCGCACAGCGGTGATTTCAGGGAGGCAGGTACGGTAAAGCTCGCTTATTTGCTCAATTCTCCGCTTGAGGCGAAAAAAATCGAAAGTCAAAACGGTACTCTTCCCGAAGAATATTCCCTTTTGTCGATTGATTCGGAAAATGTCATATGCGAGACAGTGAAAAATGCAGAGGACGGCGACGGCGTAATCGTGAGATTGTACGAGTGCTGTAATTCACGCGCAAATGTAAATCTCACGCTCGGCTTTGATTTCGACGATGTGTATTTGACCGACCTTCTCGAAAATGAAGAGAGAAAGCTTCGAAAACACGGCAGAACGGTAAATCTTACGTTGAAACCGTTTGAAATAGTAACTTTAAAGCTGAAATAAAACAGATTGCTTTTTTTCGAAAGGATAGGTGCTTAAAATGAAAAAATTTATGGACGACGACTTTTTGCTGTCAACCGATACCGCAAAGGATCTCTTCAGGGCGGCAAAAGAAATGCCTGTATTCGATTGGCATTGCCACCTGTCACCGAAGGAGATATACGACAACAAAAATCCCGACGATATAGCTGAGCTGTGGCTTTCTTATGACCACTACAAGTGGCGCGCCATGCGTTCGTTCGGCATTGATGAAAAATATATCACGGGCGACGCCGACGGCTATGATAAGTTTAAGGCGTGGGCTAAAACAATGCCCTATCTTATAGGTAATCCGCTTTATCATTGGACTCATCTGGAGCTTCAAAGATACTTCGGAATTTATAAAACGCTGTCTCCCGAAACGTGCGATGAGATATGGGAAAAATGCAACGCAAAAATCAAAAAAGGCGGTTTTTCTCCGCGCGAGCTTATAGAAAAATCGGGTGTTGTGTACGTCTGCACAACAGACGACCCGGCCGATACACTTGAATACCATAAGCTTTTGGCTAAGGATAAGAGCTTTTCATGCCGCGTGCTTCCGGCGTTCAGACCGGAAAAGGCTCTCGGTATAGAATTGCCGTCATTTCCGGAGTGGCTCTCCCGTATGGAAAAAACGGCGGGCGTGAAAATAGATTCTTATAAGACGTTAAAAGAAGTCCTTAAAGAAAGAATACGCTATTTCGATTCCGTAGGCTGCCTTGCCTGTGATCATTCTTTTTCATATATACCATATAAAAAATGCGGCGTGGATGAGCTCGAAGAGATATTCAGAAAGGGTGCGGCAGGCGAAAAACCGACTGAATTTGAGTGCGACTGCTACAAAACCGACCTTTTAACCGAGCTTGCAAAAGAATACGCGGCACACGATTGGGTTATGGAGCTGCACGTAGGTGCTCTTCGCAACAACAACACAAGAATGTTTAAGAAAATCGGTGCCGATTCGGGCTTCGATTCAATAGACGATTGTAACACGGCTTCGGGGCTTTCAAAATTCCTCGACTCGCTTGACAGCCAAAACGCTCTCCCCAAAACGGTCATTTTTAATCTTAACCCGCGTGACAATTTTGTCTACGGCTCTATGATAGGTAATTTCCAGGGCAGCGGCAATTATTCAAAAATACAGTACGGAGCGGCGTGGTGGTTCAACGACAATTACGACGGAATGAGAAAGCAGCTTGCGACGCTCGCAAATCTCGGCTGTCTCGGTAAATTTATCGGTATGGTGACGGATTCGAGAAGCTTTTTGTCATATCCGCGCCACGAGTATTTCAGACGTATTCTCTGCGAATATATAGGCGACCTCGTCGAGGAGGGAAAATATCCGCGCGATATGGAATTTCTTAAAAATATCGCGGAGGATATATCGTATAACAATGCCGCGGCTTACTTTGGCATTTGACAAGCCGAGGTTAATATAATAAAATACATAGAGTGAGCAGCCCGAGCAGTTGCGGAGCGCTTTGCGCGATGAGGAAAGTCCGAGCATCACACAGCAGGGTAACGGCTAACGGCCGCCGAGGGTGACCTCCGGGACAGTGCATAGAAATATACCGCCGCTTTTGCGGTAAGGGTGGAATGGCGAGGTAAGAGCTCACCGGAATGTCGGTAACGGCATTGCCAGGCAAACCCTACCCGATGCAACATCGACAGAAGTTGTCAGCTGGGCAAATACTTCGAAGGATGGCTTGAGCGTGCCGGCAACGGTACGCCTAGACAGATAACTGCTTTAAACGACAGAACTCGGCTTACAAGGCTGCTCACTCTTTTATTTCCGCCTCATATGATGATATGGGGTGGTTTTAATGTTAGAGGGCTTTTTCGGCGCGGTTTTTGTGGGACTTATAATATTGGGCGTCTTTGCCGTAGTATATGCTGTGCTGTTAAAACTGCTGCTGAAAGCAAAATACGAATACTATGTACTTATCCCGTCTAAGCATTGCGGGAAAAATGTGTCTGCGGCAGTATACGCCGCGAGAATGAAAATGAATCTCATAGGCGATGAGGATTACGGTAAGGTTATAGTGCTTGACACGGGAATGACCGAAAAAGAAAAGCTCGGCTGCCAAAATATTTGCCGTGAAACAAACGGCATATATCTTTTTACCGCCGAGGATTTAGAGGAATATTTGAAATGAGCGAAACTCGCGAAAAAGAAATAATAGAGGGTACGGTAGAGGACATAAGGTTCAGAAATGAGCAAAACGGATATACCGTGCTTTCCGTCGGCTGTGATGATGACCTTATCACGGCCGTCGGCGTATTTTCCGATATTTCCGTCGGCGAAACCGTAAAGCTTCAGGGTGAATGGACTTATCACACAACCTTCGGCAGGCAATTTAAGGTGGAGGCGTTTGAACGCAATATGCCGGCAACAACCGAACAGCTTTATAATTATCTTGCCGCAGGCGCAATAAAAGGAATAGGCAGGGCCACGGCAGAGCGTATTGTGGATATGTTCGGCGAAAAAGCATTCGATTATCTCGAAAGCAATCCCGAGATGCTCTCAAAGGTCAAGGGCATTTCGCCGGAAAAGGCAGAAAAAATCTGCGCGTCATATCGCAGTCAGTTCGCGATACGCAGCATTACCATGACGCTCGAATCGTACGGTATAGGTCCGCGCGAGTGCCTTGCCGCATATAAAGCGTTCGGCGGTGATGTGGTGGGCAAGGTCACGGAAAACCCGTACGTTCTCTGTTTGCCCGAGGTCGGCGTACCGTTTGACCGAGTTGAGACAATAGCTGACAATCTTCCGCACAGACCAAATGATTCATACAGGATAAAGGCGGGTATAGAGCATATTTTAAGACATAATTTATATGTTGACGGACACACCTGCATACCGCGTGATAAGCTTTTGCGCGTGGCTGCCGAATTCCTTAATACAAATGCAGATACCGTAGATATAATGACGGACGAGCTTTGTCATGAAAACCGACTTGTCTCAAAGGTGTTTACCGACAAGGAGTACGTTTTTTTAATTCAGGCATTTCGCGATGAAAAGAGTATAAGCGACCGCATAAAGGTGCTTTTGAATTTTCCGCCGGCAGGCCATTCGGCACTTGACAGCGAAATAGAGAAAATCGAAAAAGCCGATAATATATCGTATGCCGAAAAGCAAAAGCTTGCCATAAAGACAGCGGTGAACAAGGGCATACTGATTTTGACCGGCGGTCCCGGAACAGGTAAAACCACCACGCTCAAGGGCATACTTCGTCTCTTCCAAAGTGAGGGACTGGACATAAGCCTTGCGGCACCCACGGGAAGAGCGGCAAAAAGAATGACCGAGCTTACCGGCAAGGAGGCTAAGACCATTCACCGGCTTTTGGAGGTTGAGTGGGACGAGCATGACAGACCTACATTTAAACGAAATATCCGCAATCCGCTTGAGTGTGAAGCTCTTATACTTGACGAGCTCTCCATGGTGGATATAAGCCTTTTTGCGAGTCTTTTAAACGCATTGCCTCTCGGTTGTCGCCTTATTATGCTCGGTGACTCCGATCAGCTGCCTCCGGTCGGTGCAGGCAATGTGCTTCACGATTTAATTGAATCGCGCCTTTTGCCTGTGGTTGAGTTGAAGGAGGTCTTTCGTCAGTCCATGGGCAGCCTCATAGTCACCAACGCACACCGTATAGTGAACGGTGAAAAAATCGTGACAGACCGAAAGGACGGCGACTTCTTTTTGATGGAACGGCAGACCCCGGCTCTTGCTGCGAAAACGATAGCGGAGCTTTATGCCGAGAGACTGCCGCGCGCATATTCGTATTCTCCGCTCAGAGATATACAGGTGCTTTGCCCGTCAAAAAAGGGCGAGGCCGGCACGGTAAATCTCAACAAAATACTCCAGTCTCTTGTGAATCCGCCGTCGGATAATAAAAACGAGCTGAATTCGGGCTTCCGTCTTTTCCGCGAGGGCGACAAGGTAATGCAGATAAAAAACAATTACGATATCCATTGGGACGGCGATAAGGAGTCCGGCGAGGGAATTTTTAACGGAGACATCGGAATAATCGAAAAAATAGACTTAAAGAGCGAGACTGCGTTTATAAGCTTTGACGACAGAACCGCACAGTACGCAAAGGAGCAGATGACCGAGCTTGAGCTTGCATATGCCGTTACCGTGCATAAAAGTCAGGGCAGCGAATTTAAAGCCGTTATAATGCCCGTCGTAAATGTAATACCGCAGCTCTGTTACAGAAATCTGCTTTATACCGCAGTAACAAGGGCGAAGGAGCTTATGATAATTGTCGGCACGAAAGACGAGGTTATGAAAATGGCGGCTAACGATAAAAAAACACGTCGCTATTCGGCACTGAAAAAGCTGCTGCTTAATGATGCCGCTCCCGCAATTCTCGGTACAACGGGTATTTAAAAGAGCTGAACCGATTTTTAAGAGCAAACAAAAGACACCCCTTGGGCACTTTAAGTACTCAAGGGGTGCTTTTTTTCTTGGATTATATCAGGCTTCTTCTTTTTTCTTTTTGATTATCACGCCTGCCGCGGCAACTGCCGTAATAACGGCAAATGACGATAACGCAATACCGCGTTTTGCGCTTCCGGTTTTTGGAATTTTGGATGAGACCTTATTTTCGCCGCCTGAAAGTCTTACTTCGGCGCGCTCTTCGATATTCTCCGGAGTGTTTTCCGTTGTATCCGCCGGAGCTGTTTCGGTTACGGGTGCAGGCTCGTTTTCGCCGATTATAAGCTTTGCGGCGTCATTTATGAACGGATAATCCTTAATTTCATCGTCGCTTAAGTGCGTAAAGGTAAATGTTTTTTCCTTTATGAGCCTTTGTGGACTGTTGAGACGGTATCTGACCTTTATGCTGATGGGCTGAGTGCTTTTGGCAAAGCAGTGGTCGGTCATGGAAATTACCTTGGTGCTGCCGGCACCTATTCCGGAATAAGAATTGTACTCCGGGAAAAGGTTGAAGCCCTTAGCCGAAATGTCGAGAATATCTATTGTGTATTGCTCCGAGAGATTTGTAAATACAAGTGCCGTGTCCTCCGACGTGTGAAAGCCGGAGTTTGTATTGTCAAATCTCATGTAGAGACCGTCCGCCGGATTCTGGGCAAGCTCAAATTGCGGATATTTGGGATTTGAGTATATATCCTTTATACTGTCGCCGAACATAAACTCGAGTATAAACTCGCGAGAGTATGAGTCCCAGTTGCTTTGACCGTGGAACTGCCCCTTTATAAACCATGTGTTTTCCGGAAGATAGGAGCAGGTGGCGTCTATATCCCTGTCGGGAGAGATGTGCCAATGCTTTTTGTTGCCGCACTGTGTTCCGACGGGAGCGTAATCCTCCGGAAACTGCTCTCCGAACGGAGCGCAGGCAGAGCCCGATGAAGTGTGCACGTCTATTATATAGTCGGAGTTTTTGTATGTACCGGTAACGCCGTTTATGCCCGTATTGGACATTATGGCTATCTGAGTGCCGGCTTTTTGTGCTCTTTTAAGACCCTCTCTCATATTTGCGAGCGCGTTGTAGTGAAATTCGTCCGAGGCTGCTATCAGCGGAGCGGCCGCAACGGGGTCTACATATCCGTCTCTTATAAGACGGGCTTTCACTTCATCGTATACGTTAAGAGGGATAAAGTCCCATATACTGCCGAATTTGTCAATGTAATCCACAATGTATTTCTGCGCGACGAGATTGACTATTTTGTTGAGGTTTTGGTAACCGCCCGTAAGAGATGACAGGAACTCGAGTATCCATTCCCACTCGTTTTCGGAGCGGAACCCGATTTCGACAAACTGCAATATCGTCGGGAAGTCAAGCGTTATATCGTTGCCGAGCAACGGGTCGCCTACCATATTGGTTCCGCCTATTGCCGGAACGTTGAGACAGGCCTTGTGAACCTTTGCTTTTTCGCCGTAATAATAGAGATACGAGGCACCGCATTGACCGCCGAAGCTAAGGCCGTATATATCTACCTTGTCGGAACAAGTCAAGGCTCTTACTTCATCGATATATGCGTCAATGTCCTTTGCGTATTGCGCCTGACCCTTACGCCAATCGTTGGTGTAAATGAATATGTAGTCGGCGGCATTTTCAACGCCCTGCTGTGTAAGTTTTTCCACGAAGCCGGTCATTATGGGCTTTTCGCCGATATACTCCTCCTGACCGTTTGCAATAAGCGTGGACAATCGCGTGGCCTCGGCGCCCTTCGGGAAGGTATCAAGGTTGTATTTCGATGAACCGTCCGCATTGCAGGCTATCGGGTCCATCACGTCGAGAAGAATCGTGCCGAGTGTGTCCACAAGCGGATCGGGGTTGCCTTTTGCATATTCCTTCGCGCCGTTTGCAAGCTCTTTGCCGTAGTCGTTTAAAACGTGCTCCTTGACCTTGTCAAAGTCAAGACCCCAGGCTTTTTCACCAGTGTCCTGATTAAAGAGCTGTGGGCCGCTGTAGCCCTGCAAGAGAATGACCGGATAAACTTTTTCTTTTTTGCCGTCTGCCGCAAAGGCCGCCACAAAGAGCGAGCCTGCTGCCAGTATCAGCGACAAAAGTACCGCTAAAAACCTTTTCATTTTTTTACTCCTCCAAGCTTTGTGCATTTTATACACAAATTATTATTGATTATAACATTTTTAATTCAAATTGTAAATAAAATATTTTTCGTTTCGTATAACCCCTATTTGTGTTAAGTAAAATTCGGCTTTTCGCTCTTTTTTATTGACTTTAATACGCTTTGGTGTTAACATAACAAGGATATGCCAACTCGCAGGAGGGTAATTTATGAATATTTCAAGCTCACTTGCATCGCTTATAAGTGTGCCGTCGGATAATATTATATATGCCGTTATCTTGTTTGTTATAGGTCTTGTGCTTATAGTTAAGGGCGGCGATGTTTTTGTTGACGCCGCTACATGGATAGCCGAAGCTACGGGAATTCCGAAATTCATAATCGGCGCTACGGTAGTCAGCTTTGCCACGACGCTTCCGGAACTTCTTGTTTCGTCAATAGCGGCGGCAAAGGGGCAAAACGATATGGCAATAGGCAATGCCGTAGGCTCGGTAACCGCCAATATCGGCCTTATAATGAGTATTTCCGTTTTGTGTATGCCGGCCGTCATTAAACGCAGCTCCGTTGCATTAAAGGGCTCGCTTATGATTCTCGCGGTTGCCGCGCTTTTCGCATTTTCTTATGACCTTGATTTAAATCTTTGGCAGAGCATTATAATGATAGCGATATTTGCCGTCTTTATGATAGAAAACATCATTTCCGGCAAAAAATCCCTCTCCGCCGATTCCGGCGAGGTTGAGAAAACGGAACACACCGGGAAGCAGATGGCACTCAATATAGTTAAGTTCTTGATAGGTGCCGCGGCCGTTGTTGTGGGAGCCGATTTGCTCGTTGACGACGGTACCGTGATAGCTCGCCATTTAGGCGTGTCCGAGGCGATAATCGGCGTTACCATAATAGCGATAGGCACATCATTGCCCGAGCTTGTAACAACTCTTACCGCCGTTGCCAAAAAGCAGTCGGAGCTTTCCATAGGCAACATTATAGGCGCAAATATCATTGATTTGACTCTCATTCTTCCGATATGCGCGTTTTTATCGGGCGGAACTCTTACGGTCGGCAAGCAGTCGGCGTTTCTTGATATGCCGGTTTGTTTGCTCGTCATAGCGATAGCCATAATACCTACGTTGATTTTCAAAAAGCTCAGCCGTTGGCAGGGCGCTTTGATGGTTTGTATTTATATCGGCTATGTGGCGGTGCTTGTCACGAATTCGTCCATGCATTATCTTCCGTTTTAAATGATAGGGGCTGTATTTTTTACAGCTCCTTTTTTTGGGGATTTTCAAAGGTCGTTTTTATTTTTATGTTTAATATTTGTATTGAAATAGAACCCGAAATATGATAAAATTTTCAATTAAGTAAAAGCATTTGTTTGAAAGGTCGGTGTATTGTTTGAAAGCGTATTTGATGCTTGAAGACGGTTCCGTATATGAGGGAACCGCAAGGGGCGATTTTAAAGAAACTGCCTGCGAAATAGTGTTTAACACTTCCATGACCGGATATGTTGAAATTCTTACTGACCCGTCGTATGCGGGGCAGGGAGTTGTTATGACCTATCCCATGATAGGCAATTACGGTATAAGCCGAGAGGATTTTGAGAGCGAAAGGCTTCAGCCGAGTGCCTTTATAGTCCATGAGCTCAGCTCCGACCCGTCAAATTTCAGATGCACTGATACAATAGAGAATCTTTTAAAGGAATACAATATCCCGTGCATATCGGGCGTTGATACGCGCGCCGTCGTAAAGAAACTGCGCGAGAGCGGAACCATGCGCGGCGTACTCACTTCGGATATTGGCGACAGGGAAAGGCTTATGGATGTCATTAAGTCCTTCCGCCAAATTGACCTTGTCGGCAGCGTTACCGCAAAGCAGACAAAGGTATACGGCGAAGAAAACACCGGTGCTGAAATAGCACTTATGGATTTCGGAACAAAGCGGAATATAATAAATAATCTCGTGAAGAGAAACTGCATTGTAACGGTTTATCCGTCATTTACGTCGGCAGACGAAATAATAAAGACATCGCCCGACGGCATTATGCTTTCAAACGGCCCCGGCGATCCGTCGGAATGCGTCGATATAATCAAAGAGATAAAGAAGCTTTACGATTACGGTATACCGACCTTTGCAATCTGCCTCGGCCATCAGCTTATGGCACTTGCCAACGGCGGCGAGACCGAAAGAATGAAGTACGGTCACAGGGGCGCAAATCACCCGGTCAAATTCCTTAATGAAGACAGGACCTACCTCTCGTCGCAGAACCACGGCTATATGGTAAACGGCAAGGGGCTGCCGGATAACGCCGAAATCAACTGCATAAACGTAAACGATAAGACCGTTGAGGGAATAGTTTATCACGGAAAGCCCGTGTTCACCGTGCAGTTCCACCCGGAGGCCAACGCAGGTCCGCGCGATACGGCGTTTTTGTTTGACAGATTTTTGAAGATGGCAGCGGAGGGCAGATACAATGATTGATAAGACGATAAAAAAGGTACTTGTTATCGGCTCCGGTCCTATTATCATAGGTCAGGCTGCCGAATTTGACTACGCCGGAACTCAGGCGTGCCGCTCTCTGAAGGAAGAGGGGATAGAGGTTGTACTTGTAAACTCAAACCCCGCTACAATAATGACCGACGGCGATATAGCGGATAAGGTGTATATCGAGCCGCTGAATGTTCCCACGCTCACCAAGATAATAGAAAAAGAAAAACCCGATTCGATTCTCCCCACGCTCGGCGGTCAGACAGGACTCAACCTTGCTATGGAGCTTGATGAAAAGGGCGTTTTAAAGGCCAACGGTGTGCGCCTTATCGGTATCAAGGCGTCCTCTATCAAAAAGGCTGAGGACAGGCAGGAATTTAAGGATACCATGGAAAAAATCGGCGAGCCGTGTATCGAGTCGCTCGTTGTACACGACGTTGAGGCTGCGGTTGAATTTTCCGATAAGATAGGCTATCCCGTAATAGTCCGCCCGGCATATACGCTCGGCGGTACGGGCGGCGGAATTGCCGACGATGAGGAGGAGCTTCGCGAGATATGTTCAAACGGACTTCGCCTGTCGCGCGTAAACGAGGTTCTTATCGAGAAATGTATTGCCGGCTGGAAAGAGATAGAGTATGAGGTAATGCGTGACGGCAAGGGCAACTGCATTACCGTATGTAATATGGAAAACCTTGACCCCGTAGGCGTTCATACCGGAGACTCGATAGTTGTCGCACCGTCTCAGACCCTTATGGATAAGGAATATCAGATGCTGCGCTCCGCGGCTCTTAACATCATAACGGAGCTTGGCATAGAGGGCGGCTGCAATGTTCAGTTTGCACTTCATCCCGATTCATTCCGCTATGCCGTAATCGAGGTTAACCCGCGTGTTTCACGTTCCTCGGCACTTGCTTCAAAGGCAACCGGTTACCCCATAGCGCGTATTGCCGCAAAAATAGCTCTCGGACTCGGGCTTGACGAGATACCGAACGCGATTACCAAAAAAACATATGCTTCGTTTGAGCCGGCTCTCGACTACTGCGTCGTTAAAATCCCGAAGTGGCCGTTTGACAAGTTCGTAAACGCAAAACGTACACTCGGCACACAGATGAAGGCGACCGGCGAGGTTATGGCAATTTCACGTTCATTTGAATGTGCGCTGCAAAAGGCTCTTCATTCGCTTGAAGAAAACAAGACAAGCCTTTTGATGCCCGAGTATACCGGAAAAAGCTGCGACGAGCTGCTCGAGCTTCTTAAAAATATCGATAACACGCGTCTTTATGTTGTGGCGGCGTCGATTTATAACGGCATTTCTCTCGGCAAAATACATGACATCACAAAGATTGATATGTGGTTCCTGACGAGAATTGAAAATATCGTCAATATGGAAAAAACGCTTATGACCGGCGCGTGTGACCGCGACACTTTGCTCGAAGCGAAACGTCTCGGCTTTACGGACGACGTTATAGCAAATGATGTCGGCGTTTCCGAGGCGTCAATCAAAAATCTCCGCAGAATGTGGCATATCACTCCGTCATTCTCGATAGTTGATACCTGCGCCGCGGAGTTCAAGGCCGAAACTCCGTATTATTATTCGGATTACTGCGTTGAAAACGAGGTCGATACAACTCCGAAGAAAAAGAAGATTATCGTTCTCGGCTCGGGTCCTATAAGAATAGGACAGGGCGTAGAATTTGACTATTGCTCGGTGCACTCTATTTGGGCGCTTAAAAAAGCCGGCTGCGAAGCCATAATCGTAAATAACAACCCCGAAACCGTATCAACCGATTTCGACGTTTCCGATAAGCTTTATTTTGAGCCTTTGACTCCCGAATACGTTACCAATATAGTCGAGGCGGAAAAACCCGACGGCGCAATAGTTCAGTTCGGCGGTCAGACCGCTATAAAGCTCACAAAAACGCTTAACGACCTCGGAGTCACGATTCTCGGTACCGACGCCGACCACGTTGACGCCGCAGAGGACAGAGAGCGTTTTGACGAGATACTCGAATACTGCGACATTCAAAGACCTAAGGGGCATACCGTGTTTACCGTAAACGAGGCTCTCTCGGCGGCACATTCGCTCGGTTATCCCGTATTGGTAAGACCGAGCTACGTTCTCGGCGGTCAGGGCATGCAAATTGCCGCAAGCGACGATGACATAAGAGAGTTTATGGGTATCATAACCCGTACCATTCCCGATTTGTCCGAGCACCCCGTGCTTGTAGATAAATATCTTATGGGTCAGGAGGTTGAGGTCGACGCTATATGCGACGGCAAAAACATACTGATTCCCGGTATTATGGAGCACATTGACCGTGCCGGTATCCATTCGGGCGACTCGATTTCCGTCTATCCCGCAGTCACACTCTCCGAAAAGGTTCAAAAGACCATAGTTGATTATACAAAGCGTCTCGCTTCCGCGCTTCACGTTATCGGTATGATGAATATACAGTTCATCGTGCTCAAGGAAGAAGTTTACATCATCGAGGTAAATCCGCGTTCTTCAAGAACCGTACCGTATATAAGCAAGGTAACCGGCATTCCGGCTATTGCACTCGCTACAAGAGCTATGCTCGGCGAAAAGCTCTCTGATATGGGTTACGGCACAGGCCTTTTCAGAAACAGCGGATATTATGCAATCAAGCTTCCCGTATTCTCGTTTGAAAAGATAATCGGTGCCGATACATCTCTCGGACCCGAAATGAAATCTACGGGCGAGGTGCTCGGTATTTCGCAGGATTACAACGAGGCACTTTTAAAGGCATTCGACGGCGGCGGAGTTTCGCTTCCTAAGGACGGCAAGATTATTGTCACCGTCCGCGATAAGGACAAGGCTGAGGTCTGTGAGATGCTTAAGGCGTTCAAGGATTCGCAGTTTAAGTTCTACGCAACTCCGGGAACGCGTAAGGCTTTGCTTGAGGCAGGCATAGATGCGAAGCCCGTAAATAAGCTCACCGGAGAGAGCCCCAATATTATGGATATGCTCCATTCCGGCGACGTTTCGCTCATCATCAATACGCCTACTCACGGCAGACGCCCCGACAGAGACGGCTTTAAGCTTCGCCGAATTGCGGTTGAGAGCGGCACTTCCTGCCTTACCTCGCTTGATGCGGCAAAGGCTCTTATGGAGAGTACGTTTATAGTTCCGAGCGATAAAATGTCGCTTACCGATATTGCGACGCTCAAAATAACTCCGAACGTAAACTGACAATTCGGTTGTCGCTTAAAAAGGCACCGAGACTTTACTTGACTTTTCTTTGAAAGGCTCTTGTGGTTCACAGGAGCCTTTTAATTGTGATTATGAATAAATTGTGAAGTTTTGTATTGCATATTTATACATTATTTGTTATACTAAAAGGGCTATGTAAAAACCGTGGGAGTGTTTTATCGCTTCCGAAATCTCATTAAGAGGAGTAAAACTATGGCAGATAAGAAAAAAATAAGCCTCGGCGGTATAGACAACGCCGCAGAGGAAAAGGGCTCTTTTATGAAGGCTCTTTGGCAGTTCATTAAGTTCCTTGTAGTAAGCGGACTTGTCACCATCATTCAGCTGGTGCTTGCGAACGTTCTTCCGCTTATCTTCGACAGCGTGACAGCCACTCTTCCCGCTTTCCTTCAGGGAATCTTCGCACCGAACACAATCTTTGACGCAGCTACCGCAAAGGGCGTTGAGCAGATAGGTAAATATGTTGTCGGCGGTGTTATCGAAAACGGAACCGTCATAGGCGGCGTAGTTACTTGGGGCTATCTTCTTCCGTTCTTCCTTTCAAACCTTGTAGCCAATATCTACGGCTTCTATCAGAATAAAAAGACGACCTTTAAATCTGATGCTCCCTGGTATAACTTCGCAATTTACATATTCCTTATGATTGCACTTATACTCTTCTCAACCTGGTTCCAGGGCTGGCTCGTCGGCGTTATCGGCAGATCCTCATGGGGCTGGTTACAGGCTCTCGCAAGAACTATTGCGGGTCTTGCGGCAGGCTTTGTTCAGATGGTAGTTCTCTTCCCGATGGAGAAATTCGTTCTTCTTAAAGAAAAGAAGAAAGACGGCGAAGATGACGCGGACGCTGACAAAAAAGAGGAAGCTAAGGCATAATTCAACCGATGAAAAAGGTTCGCGTAAGCGGACCTTTTTTTGTTGCACATAAAAACAAAAGCGACCGTAAGAACCGAAGCTCTTACAGCTGTCTTTTTGTTATAAATACGAATTTCGATTGGTTTGGTGGGTTATCAGAAAAGCCCCGATACATTCCCGTCGTCGTCAACGTCTATTTTATACGCCGCAGGCTGTTTCGGGAGCCCGGGCATTGTCATTATGTCTCCTGTGAGAGCCACTATAAATCCGGCGCCTGCCGACAGGCGGACATCGCGTACCGTGAGTGTGAAGCCCTTCGGACTGCCGAGCTTTTGCGGGTCGTCCGACAGAGAATACTGAGTTTTCGCAACACAAATCGGGAGCTTGTCTTTGCCGAGCTTTTCAATTTCGGAAATTGCTTTTTCCGCATTCGAGGTGAATACAACATCTCCGGCGCGGTAAATCTCCTTTGCAAGAACATTCAGCTTTTCCTTTATCGAAAGCTTTTCGTCATATATGGGCTTAAAGTGAGCTTCTTTTGTCTCAATCGTTTTAACGACCTTTTCGGCAAGCTCCTTTCCGCCTTCTCCGCCGCGGGCGAATACCTCTGTAAGCGAAACCGGGACGTCTTTTTCCTTGCAAAAAGCTTCTATCGTTTCGATTTCCGCTTCGGTATCCGTCGCAAAACGGTTTATCGCAACCACAACGGGTAAGCCGTATTTTCTCATGTTTTCAATATGAGTTTCAAGGTTTACGATACCATTTTTCAGAGCGACGGTATTTTCCTTTGACAGCTCGGCCTTCGGTACGCCGCCGTTGTATTTCAGCGCGCGGATTGTGGCTACTATTACAACGCAGGAGGGCTTGAGGCCTGCACAGCGGCACTTGATGTCGAGAAACTTTTCGGCACCGAGGTCTGCCCCGAAGCCGGCCTCGGTTATGCAGTAGTCGCCGAGCTTCAGTGCGAGACGTGTGGCGGTTACCGAGTTACAGCCGTGTGCTATGTTGGCAAACGGTCCGCCGTGCATTAAAGCGGGCGTGTTTTCGAGTGTTTGCACAAGATTCGGCTTTATTGCGTCTTTTAAGAGAGCCGCCATTGAACCGACTGCATTCAAATCCCTTGCGTATACGGGAGTACCGTCGTATGTGTATGCGGTGAGTATTGAGCCGAGGCGATTTTTTAAATCTTTGATTCCGGAAGAGAGGCAGAGTATAGCCATAATCTCGCTTGCCACCGTTATCATAAAGCCGTCCTCACGCGGTACGCCGTTTACCTTGCCTCCGAGACCTATCACAACGTTTCTCAGCGCTCTGTCATTCATATCAAGGCAGCGCTTGAAGAGAATCCTTCTCGGGTCGATGCGAAGCTCGTTTCCCTGCTGAATGTGATTGTCGATTATCGCGCACAAAAGATTGTTTGCGGCCGTTATAGCGTGCATATCGCCCGTGAAATGAAGATTTATGTCCTCCATCGGTATTACCTGAGCGTAACCGCCGCCGGCAGCACCGCCCTTAATTCCGAAAACAGGACCCATGGACGGCTCACGCAAGGCTATTACGGCTTTTTTGCCTATGCGGTTCATCGCTTCGCCGAGACCTACCGTGACGGTGGTTTTCCCTTCACCTGCGGGCGTCGGATTTATGGCTGTTACAAGTATGAGCTTGCCGTCCTCTTTGTTTTCATTTTTTTTGAGCAGCGACAGCGGAAGCTTCGCTTTGTATTTGCCGTAAAATTCAAGCTCGTCGGCACTGATGCCGAGCTTTTCGGCAATGTCGGATATAGGCTTAATGTCGGCCTGTTTTGCTATTTCGATATCAGTTAACAATTAAAACCCTCCAAATGATAATATTCGATAGCACATATATTAAATTATAAATGAAAACACACAGTAAAACAAGCCTTATTTTTTAACCGGCACAGCCGCGTCAAGGTTGACAAGAACGGCTATTGAATGTATAATTTTTTATTATGTTGATAAGTGTGCCGTAATGCTTAAGCCGTTTCGCTTAAACGGATAAGACCCGCGACACGTTAAGGAGATTTTTACAGTATGGAATGGACAGGTCTTAACGAATTAAGAGAAAAATACCTCAGCTTTTTCGAAAGCAAGGGCCATTTGAGACTGCCGAGCTTTTCGCTCGTACCGCAGCACGATAAGAGCCTTTTGCTTATAAACTCCGGTATGGCTCCCATGAAAAAGTGGTTTACGGGCGAGGAAACGCCTCCGCGTAAGCGCGTAACAACTTGCCAAAAGTGTATAAGAACGCCCGATATAGAAAATGTCGGCAAAACCGCGCGTCACGGAACGTATTTTGAGATGCTCGGCAACTTCTCGTTCGGCGATTACTTTAAGCACGAGGTAATTCCGTGGGCATGGGAATTTTGCACCAAGGTATTGGAGATGGATCCCGAAAAGCTCTATATCAGCGTTTATGAGGATGATGACGAGGCTTACGATATATGGACTAAGGATATAGGCGTTGACCCGTCGCACATGGTTCGTTTCGGCAAGGAGGATAACTTCTGGGAGCACGGAGCGGGTCCGTGCGGACCGTGCTCGGAAATATATTATGACCGCGGCGAAAAGTACGGCTGCGGCAAGCCCGACTGCAAGGTAGGCTGTGAGTGCGACCGTTATATCGAATTTTGGAACCTCGTATTCACTCAGTTCGAAAATGACGGTAACAACAATTACTCGCGTCTTGCGCATCCCAATATAGATACCGGTATGGGCCTTGAAAGACTCGCTTGCATATCGCAGGACGTTGACAACCTCTTTGAGGTTGATACGGTTCAGAATATAATGAAGCACATTATGAAAATTGCCGGCGTGAAATATCACGATGATGAGAAAAAAGATATATCTCTTCGTGTTATAACAGATCACGTAAGAAGCACCACAATGATGATATCCGACGGTGTTATGCCGTCAAACGAGGGCAGAGGCTACGTTTTAAGACGTCTTTTGCGCCGCGCAGCACGCCACGGCAGATTGCTCGGTATTGACAGACCCTTCCTCTACGAGGTTGCCGAGACGGTTATTAAAGAGAACGATACAGCTTACCCAAGTCTTCTTGAAAAGCACGACTTTATCATAAATGTTATTAAAGCGGAGGAGGAAAACTTCGCAAAGACCATTGATACGGGCCTTAATATGCTCGAGGAAATGGTTAAAAACACCGACGGTAAGGTTATGAGCGGTGCCGATGCGTTTAAGCTCTCCGATACTTACGGTTTCCCGCTTGACCTTACAAAGGACATTCTTGACGAAAAGGGTATGACCGTTGACGAGCAGGAGTATACGGCTCTTATGACCGAGGCTCGCAAAAAAGCTCGCGAGGCTCACAAGGACGCAGGCGCAGAGGCTTGGAAGAGCTCGGGCAATGCCACCAAGGGAATGGATAAAACCCCGTTTATCGGCTATGAAACACTTTCGGGCGACAGCGAGATACTCGCTGTTGTAGTTGACGGCGAAAAGAAACAGGCCGCAACGGAAGATGACAATATAACACTTGTGCTTTCCGAAACTCCGTTCTATGCGGAAAGCGGCGGTCAGGTTGGCGACGTCGGCGTTATCAAGGGCAACGGATTTGAATTTACCGTTGAAAACACCACTAAAACACATGAGGGCGTAGTTCTTCACCACGGCTACATCTCGGACGGCGAGACTGTATCGTGCGGCGACAAGGTTCACGCTGAGGTCAATCGTTCTGTACGTGAAGCCACCATGCGTAACCATACCGCGGCGCATCTTTTACAGGCGGCTCTGCGTAAAATACTCGGCACTCATGTTGAGCAGGCAGGCCAGCTTGTAAACAGCGAGGCTGTCAGATTTGACTTTACTCATTTCTCGGCTCTCTCGGCGGATGAGCTCAGAAAGGTTGAAAATACCGTAAACGAAGTAATAATGTCGGCCGTGCCGGTTGTTACAAGCGAAATGCCGATTGACGAGGCGAAAAAGCTCGGCGCAATGGCATTATTCGGCGAAAAATACGGCGATATCGTAAGAGTTGTAAAGGCAGATGATTTTTCTGTCGAGTTCTGCGGCGGTACGCACGTTAAAAATACGGGATCAATAGGGCTCTTCAAAATAGTATCCGAGTCATCGGTAGCGTCGGGCGTCCGCAGAATAGAGGCTGTTACGGGCAATAATGTTATGAAATACATTGATAAGAGCAATGAGCTTATTGCCGAAACCGCCAAAAACCTTAAGCTTACAAATTATCATGAATTGGCGTCCCGTGCCGCGGCTCTCTCTGCGGAGCTTAAAGAAAAGGAACGCGAAATATCGTCTTTGGAGGCAGAGATTGCAGCATCGAAAACTGCCGACCTTATGAAAGATGCAAAGCAGATAGGCGGTGCGCGCCTTGTCACAGCCGATATAGGCGAAGCCGGAGCCGATGCTCTTCGCTCGCTTTGCGACAAAGCACTTGAAAGCGGAGATGATATTATCGCCGTGTTCGCAGGCAAAAATGCCGAAAAAGGCACAGCGTCGTTCGCTTGCCGCGTCGGTAAAAAAGCCATAGAGTGCGGAGCTCATGCAGGTAATATAGTTCGCGAGGTGGCACGCGTTGCAGGTGGTGCAGGCGGCGGAAAACCCGACAGTGCCATGGCAGGTGCCAAAGACGTTTCAAAAATACCCGAAGCCCTTAAAAAGGCTTCCGAAATAGTCGGCGCTATGCTTTTAGGCAAGCGATAATAATCCGAGCTCGCCTAAAATGGCGTATTTTCGGCGTATTTTAACTTGTCGTCTTTGTGAGGCGTCAGCCTCACTGCATCCTCCGCATGAAACTCCACTCGAAAATCAGCTCATTTTAGGTCACTGATTTTTATGCTTGGCAGATTTTTATGCAGAGCGAGGCAAAAACGCAGTTAATCCTGTCGGATTAACGAGTATTTTAACATGGCTATGCGAAAAATCTGCAGCCTAAAAACGGGTTCGGATTTATTATTGCTTGCCTAAACGGAGGGTTTAAAATGGAAGATTGCCTTTTCTGCAAAATAATAGCCGGAGAAATTCCGTCAAAAAAAATATATGAAGACGATTTGTGCTATGCGTTTTATGATATAAATCCGCAGTCGGATACGCATTTTCTCGTCATCCCGAAGCAGCATATCAGCGGAGCGGATAAGATAACAGGCGAAAATTCCGCTGTTGTTGCGCACATTTTTGAGGTGATTTCCTCTCTTACAAAGCAACTCGGCCTCTCATCCTATCGCATTATAAACAACTGCGGCGAGGGTGCCGGTCAAACGGTGATGCATCTTCATTTCCACGTTCTCAGCGGAGGTAATCTCGGCGAAAGACTCGTTTGATTATGAAACGGCCGCTTGCAGTTACGGGATTTACAATGCTCTTTACACTTCTTGTATTGAGCGGTTCAAATGATAAAGCGATAAGCGCAGTGCTTTTGGCTGCGCTTATCGCTTTTGTTGTTTTTATGTGTATTAAAAAGGTAAGGCGAGATAAAACCTTGCCTTTTGCGGCTCTCAGCGCGGCGGTTGCCGTTTTGCTCCTGATGTCAAATAACGCATACTATTTAGGCAAAGCAAAGCCGCTAAACGGCAAAGAAGTAATCATCAGCGGCACCCTCTCGGATTTGCCGTACGAAAAGGACGGAAGCTTTTATTATGTGCTGAAAGCAGATGTGGTGAACGGCGAAAAAAGCTCTCTGTCATTTCGTGTGGTATCAAAAACTCCGCTCTGTATAGACGTGACGGACGAGGTCAGCCTTTCGGCAAAAGCATTCCTCTTAGGCGGCGATAGCGACGAAATACTCAAATACTATAAGTCAAAATCTTTGTTTCTCGGTGCGCATTCACCGGATAATATAAGCATAAAAAGGGGAGAAAAGAAAAACATCGGCACTATGTTGCTTTTGCTTCGTCAAAAATTGACGAGCGAGACACTGTGCCTTCTGCCGAACACATACGGCGGACTTGTGGCAGGGCTTTGCTACGGTGACAAGTCGAATATTCCCCGAAATGTCACTACGGCGTTCTCGGCAGCCGGAGTTTCGCATTTGCTTGCCGTTTCGGGGCTTCACCTGAGTGTGTGGTCCTCGCTTTTGTATATGATTATGCGAAAGCTGCATGTGTCGCGCCGCATCTCTTCTGCGTCGTCAATCGTGTTTATTATTTTCTTCGCAATACTCACGGGAATGAATCCTCCCGTTGTAAGAGCAGGCACTATGATAGGTCTTGTATTTGCTGCCGATTTGTTCAAGCGAGAGGCTGATTCTCTGAATTCAATAGGACTTTCGCTTATTTTATTGCTCGTATTTAATCCGTATATGAGTACCTCTTTAAGCCTGTGGCTGTCGCTTGCCGCTACGCTCGGTATGATGTACTTCTTAAAGCCGCTGACACGGGCACTCGACAGACCGATAGCTAATGTAAAGCAAAATGTCTTTACAACTGTGTATAAATCCGTATCGTCTCTCGTAGCTGTGAGCTTAGCGGTAACGGCATCATCATTGCCTGTCTTTGCCGTCAGTCTGCCGACCGTCTCAACAGTATCCGTGCTTTCAAATCTGCTTATGGTTACCGTCGGATCGGTTTGTATGACAAGCGGCGGACTCGGGGCACTTTTTATGCTCATAAAGCTTGATATTATAGGAAAACCGCTTGTTTTGCTATCGGGAATTACGGCGAAATACCTCACGGAAACAGCTGTTAAAATATCGGAATTTCACCACGCTTTGCTACCGATAGACTCGATTTTCACAAGAATCAGTATCGCCGCAGCGCTTATTGTTTTTGCAGTCGTTTTGCTGCTCGGATACAAAAACAAAACAGTTGTAAAGCGAATTGCCATTACACTTTTCTGTATGATATTTTTATCCGCAGCCGTAGTTTCAACGGTACAAAACAATAAACTGTGCATTGCTGCCGTGTCGGTGGGCGACGGATCTGCCGTTGTTATGAAGTACAAATATAAAACTTATGTCGTAGGCTGCGGCGGTAACTACTTTTCAGGCTCGGCGGTTTGTGATATAATAAATACATTGGGAAGCTCGAATATAGATTATATCATTTTACCGGAGGACAGCGAGAAAAGCCTTTCCGGTGTGAGACGCGTAAAGGAGACATACCGGATATCGTCGGCGGTTACGGCAACCGACCGCATAAAAGACGGTTTTTCCTTTGATTCCGTTGTTTCTTTGAACGGAAATTCTGCGGAAATTACCGACGGTAAGCTTAAAATCACCGTACAGGATAGCCGAGTTTATGTTTCCTTCGGCGACTCTCTCTCGGAGATATCATTCGGCGACGTCAATGACGGCTCGGATGCAGGGCTTTTAATTTGCCGCGGGCTTACGGGATACGAAAAATCCGATATAATACTTGTTTCAACCGATAAAACCGATATAGGGGATTTACCGTCGCAAAAGGTTATATTGACTTCACAAAACGGGACGGTGCTTTTTACCTTGTCCCATAACGGAAAAATGACATACCGGAGGATGGCATAATGCCGAGTCTTGACACAAAACAGCTCAAAGCGCAGCTGAAAGAAGAAAAATTTGAGCGTTCATATTTAATATACGGAGAAGAGGATTATTTAAAGCATTATTATTCGGAGCTTATAGCCTCAAAATGCGTTACGTCGGGTATGGAGGGCTTTAACCTAAAGCGATTTGATTATTCGCAGGGCAGTACCTTTGAAGAAGTGCGCGCCGCATCGGAAACTCTTCCGGCTTTCGGCGGATACGCCTGCGTTGTAGCTAAGGATTACCCCTTGGATTCAATATATTCATCGGATAAAAGCGCATTTGAATCGTTTCTCAAGGAGCTTCCCGACAGTACCGTGGTAATATTTTTACAAGACACGGTGAGCGTAGATGCAAAGCGCAGCGCAAAATATAAAAGCATCATTGCACAGTTTCAAAAATACGGAGCGGAGATATGCTTTGACAGGCTCGATGTTACGTCACTTACAAAAATTATAATGTCGGGTGCCGCAAAGCGCGGTTGCAATATAGACCGTGAGACGGCGGCATATCTTATAGAGACAAGCGGAAACGACCTTACGATTCTGCAAAACGAGACCGATAAGCTGTGCAATTTCAAAAACGGGGATCGGATAACAAAAACGGACATTGACGAGGTGTGTGTAAAATCACTTGAAGCAAGCGTGTTTGACCTGTCAAGGGCTGTAACGAAAAACGACGGCAAAAAGGCGTTTTCGGTTCTTCATAAGCTGTTTGCGGAAAAGGAAAAGCCGGAGCTGATTTTAGGCACTATGATAATGGCGTTCGTCGATATGTACCGCGCCAAGGTTGCCGTGTCATCGGGAGAAAAAGCGAATTTTGCCGCAAGCTGTTACAATTACCGCGGCAGGGAATTCAGGCTTCGCAACGCCTCTTACGACAGCCGCAATATAAGCATAAAGACTCTGCGTAAAAATCTCGATTCGTTAAATGAAGCGGACAGAAAACTCAAAATCAGAGTAACCGACGAAAAAATAATTCTCGAAAAGCTGCTTGTTGAGCTGCTTCGGAGTGAACAGTAAATGATACAAATAAAGCAAGCCGTCATAGTCGAGGGCAAATATGACAAAATAAAGGTATCAAATATACTTGATACCCTGATAATCGAAACAGACGGATTCGGAATATTTAAGGATAAAAACAAGCAAAAGCTTATACGCCGCTTAGCAGAAACAAGGGGTATACTTATTTTGACGGACAGCGATTCGGCAGGCTTTACGATACGTTCTTTTTTAAACGGAATCGTTCCGAAGGAGCAGCTCATAAACGTGTATATTCCCGACATATTCGGAAAGGAAAAACGCAAGAGCGAACCGTCAAAAGAGGGAAAATTGGGCGTCGAGGGCGTAAAGAGCGACGTTATAATAGATGCTCTTAAAAAAGCGGGAGTTAAGTTTGACGTCGATGCCGAATCCCCTAAAAAAACACAGCCTGTTACTAAGACCGACCTTTTTCTTGACGGTCTTTCCGGCGGAAAAGACAGTGCCGAAAAAAGAGCAAGGCTTTTAAAGCAACTTGATTTGCCGGAGCATCTCTCCTCTAATTCTATGCTGAAGCTCATAAATTCATTTATGGATTTTGATGATTACAAAAGAGAAATACAGAAGCTAAACGAAGGTGTAAAAATATGAAAATACTTGTGTTGTCAACAGGCGGAACAATAGGCTCTGCGACAAAGGACGGGGTTATGTCACCCGACAAAAACGCAACGGCCCTGCTTGTACTGCTCTATGAGTCCTCGTTTCAGGACGTGGCGGAATTTGACTGTGAGAGCGTTTCGGATATTCTTTCCGAAAATGTCACCGAGCCTTTTTACGAAAAGCTTATAAACAGGTTGCTTGCGGTTGATACCGAAAAATATGACGGCGTAATCGTTCTGCACGGAACCGATACGCTCGCATATACGTCGTCGCTTGCGGCAATGGTGTGCCGCAGTCTCTCTATTCCCGTGGGATTTGTCGGAGCGAATTATCCTCTTAAGCACCCAAAGAGCAACGCGTTTGTAAATTTCCGTGCCGCCGTGGAATATCTTAAAGCCGGCGGTAGGGGGTTCTTTGTCCCATACGAAAACAGCGATGGCAAAACATATATTCACCTTGCTACAAGGCTCACCGAAGCCGACTTCCTTCACGACGATTTCCATTCGCTCGGCGATGCCGTTTTGGCAGAATTCAAGGACGGTAAAATTATATTCTCAAATGATTCGCGTCTGCCGTCTCAGGAGGTGCTTTCAAAGCCTCTTCCCGGTATAACGGACGGAGAGTTCGAGCTGTCCGGAAGAGTGGTGCTCTTAAAATCATATCCGGGGCTTGACTATTCCGAGCTTCGCATAAAGCATGATAATGTCTGTGCGGTTGTTAATGTTACATATCATACGGGCTCGGCACCCTGCGCGGGCGGCTCCTTCGGGCTTCCCGAATTTTGCGACGAGTGCCACAAAAACGGTGTAGACGTCTATCTTGCCGGGCTCAGAAAGACAGATGACATATACGAGACGTCAAAGCAAATTTACGAGCACGGTGCAGAGCCTATCTATTCAGTCAGCGTGCCGGCTGCCGTTTCAAAGCTTCGCGCGGCATATAATTCGTCTCTCAAAAATATTGATACGCTGATTTCAAATGATATTTATTACGAATCATTGCCGCAGGAAGAAAAATGAGACGCTACCGTTCGTTAAACGATTATCTTAAGGATACCTTCGGCGAAAAAGTGTATAAATTAGCCCTTGACGGCGGTATGACCTGTCCGAACCGCGACGGGACAAAAGGAACAGGCGGCTGTATATTTTGCAGCGAGGGCGGCAGCGGAGACTTCGCGGAAAGATATACCGGCAATATAGAGACACAAATCACCGATGCTATATCCCGTATAAGCGGCAAGACTAAAGCGGAGAAATTTATAGCCTATTTTCAAAGCTACACAAACACCTATGCGCCGCGTCCGTATCTCGAAAAGCTGTTTTGTACGGCTGTCGAGGACGAACGCATAGCGGCTCTGTCAATAGGCACCAGACCCGATTGCCTGCCGCCGGATATAATCGGTCTTTTGGACGAACTGAACAAAATAAAGCCTGTCTTCGTCGAGCTTGGGCTTCAGACCTCGAATGAGGCAACGGGAAAACTTATACGAAGGGGCTATCCGCTGTGTGTTTATGACGAAGCCGTATATGAGCTTAAAAGCATCGGCGTAAATGTTGTGACGCATATGATAATAGGCTTGCCGCATGAAACGACCGATGATATGAAAAATACGGCGCGCCATATAGCTGAGGTTCATTCCGACGGTATAAAATTACAGCTTTTGCACGTGCTCCGGGGAACCGCACTTGAAAAGATGTATCTCGAAAATGAATTTAAAACGCTGACCTTAGACGAATACGTAGATATTTTGTGCGAAATTTTGCCGATTTTGCCGCCCGAAACGGTAATTCACCGCCTCACCGGAGACGCGCCGAAGAGCCTTTTGGTGTCGCCATTGTGGTCGGCGGACAAAAAGAATGTATTAAATACTATAAACCGCGCCTTTGCGGAGCGGAATGTTTTTGAGGGCAGCGCATACGAAAATACCGCGGCTAAACCGTAGGCAAGTTCGGATTATTATCGCTTGCCTAAATACTTTGTCTTGCTTTTCGGAAGAAATTTCGATTGCAAATATATTATTTTTAATAGAAAGAGGTAAAAGCTATGGCAGAACTTAAAGGTTCAAAAACCGAAAAAAATCTTATGGCGGCATTCGCAGGTGAATCACAGGCGAGAAATAAGTACACTTATTATGCGTCTAAGGCTAAAAAGGACGGCTTTGTTCAGATAGCAAATATTTTTGAAGAAACCGCAAACAACGAAAAAGAGCACGCCAAAATTTGGTTTAAACTCTTGCACGGCGGCTCGATACCTGATACCGCGGAAAATCTCGAGGACGCGGCTGACGGCGAAAACTACGAGTGGACCGATATGTATGCCGGTTTTGCCAAAGAGGCAAGAGAAGAGGGCTTCGATGAGATAGCCGACCTCTTTTTGATGGTTGCGGCTATTGAAAAGGAGCACGAGGAGCGTTACAGAACGCTTCTTCTAAATGTTAAAAATGAAATGGTATTTTCAAAAGACGGCGACGCTATATGGCAGTGCTCAAACTGCGGCCATATCGTAATCGGACAAAAAGCTCCAGATGTTTGCCCCGTATGTAAGCATCCGCAGGCATATTTCCAGATGAAAGCCGAAAACTATTAAGCGAAATTCTAAATAATGCAACAAAGAGCGGTAAAGGCCTATTCCTTTACCGCTCTTTTGCGCTATGCTGTGTATTTAAACTCTATGTATATGCCGTAAGCACTCGATTCGACAGACATTATATTGTGCGTGGCTTTGTCTCTTGTCACTCGAAAATCGGTGCCGCCGAAGGTGCCCTCGTTGATTATCCTGCCGCCGAAAGCATAACCGTCGCATTCGCCGTTTTTCAGAGCGTTAAAAACCTTTTTCGTAAAGCACAGTGCCGATGAGTCGGGCAAAGACACGATAACAGGCTCCATTTCGGGGCAGGTAACCTTTGCTGTGTCGTCTTTAAGCGACACGGTGATGCCCGCTATGTCCGACGGCTCGGAATAGCTGAGCGTAAGACCGCTTTCCGATGAAAATGTGAGCAATCCCGAAAACGTAAAGTCGCCTTGCTTTGCCGTTATTTCGGCAGAAAAGGCGTCTGACGGCGGAAACACATATTTTTGACCTCTGCCTTTTTTATTATCCTTTCCTGAACATCCGCACAGCAGTAAAATGAGTGCAAAAAGAAGCGAAAGGATTTTTTTCATTAAATATACTCCTTCAATCAGCGCTCAAGAGACCTGAGTATCTTCGGCAACTCCTCTGTCATCCTTGTGGGCGTGGTGCCCATCATGGAGTATTTGCTTTTTACAATATCTCCCGTCATTCCGTGTACGAATACGCCGCACACCGCCGCGGAAAAAGGCTTTATTTTCTGACAGATAAACGACAGTATAATACCCGACAGCATATCCCCCGAGCCTGCGGTTGCCATACCGGGATTACCGGTGAGATTTACGTAGAAGTCTATTCCGTTAGCGGTCACAATTGTGCGCGAGCCTTTGAGCACAACCACCGCGCCTGTCTTTTCGAATATGGCCTTGCAGGCGGCTTTTCTGTCTTTTTCGATTTCGCCGACCGTGCAGCCGAGAATTCTTGCGGCTTCGCCCGGGTGAGGGGTTATGACTACCGGAGACAAACAGCTCTTTATAACATTTATATTGTCTTTAAGGGCATTTATGCCGTCTGCGTCTATTATTACGGGCACGGCGGAGCTTTTCAGCACGGTTTCCGCTATGGCGGCGGTGTCGTGGTCGCAGCCCATTCCGCAGCCGATTAAAACGGCGTCACATTTGCCGAGCTCGTCCTCTATCTTTTTAATGTTTTGCGATGAAATTCTGCCGTTATTGTTTGTCATAAGCGGCAACAGTATTTTTTCCGGACACGATGAGGTTACCGCGGGATATGCTTTGTCCGGAAAGGCGAGCTTTATAAGCCCTGCTCCGCTATTTACGGCTGCCGCGGACGCTATAACTGCGGCTCCCGGCATATCGTAGCTTCCGGCAATAATAAGACCTTTGCCGAAGTCGCCCTTGTTCGCGTTTTCTTTTCTGTGCGGAAATTTAGAGCGTATTTCATCGGGACTCAGGGTATAAGCTCCCGTGTATTCGCTGAATATTTCCTCCGGGATTCCTATCGGTACCACTATAACATTGCCTGCGAATTCCGCAGCCGGGAATGTCACAAGTGAATTTTTCAGCGCCATAACAGCTATTGTCATTTGAGCCTTAACGGCGGCACCTTTTACATATCCCGAATCGGCCTCGATGCCACTCGGTATGTCAATGCTTACGGTGTATCCGAGGCTTTTTGATATAGTCTTGAAGATGTGCGCGTTCTTTTCGTCGGCGGCTCCCTTGAATCCGGTTCCGAAAACAGCGTCAACCGTGATGTCGGCTCCGACTATGAGCTCTTCACAAAGCTCGGTGTCATCGTCGTAAAGATAGATGCCTATATCCGTGCCGCGAATTCGCGACAGCATCTCGCCTGCGTCCCCGACGGGCGGCTCACGTGATGTAAGTACAACGTTGACATTATATTCATTTTCGGCAAGCTTTCGCGCTATAACATATCCGTCTCCTCCGTTTTTGCCCTTGCCGCACACAATGGTTACGTTTCGTCTTGTCGTCTTGTCGAATTTCTTGCGTATCGCCTTGGCGCAGGCGCTGCCGGCGTTTTCCATAAGCCTTAAATACGATATACCGCTTTGGTTTGCCTTCGCCTCTATCTCTCTGATTTCATTTGACGGCAATATTTTCATCATAATATGTTTTCACCTTTCGTAACGCAGATTACAAATGCCGTGGCATAGTCGCCGTCGTGCGAGAGCGACAGCGAGAATTCGGCGTGTATTTTATCCGATACGGCTTTCGCTTTTCCGGACAGAAAAAGGTACGGCGCGCCGTTTTCCTTATGCAGAACTTCCGCTTCGCACAGGGAAAAGCCGCGTATTCCGGTTCCCAGGGCTTTGCCGAATGCTTCCTTTGCCGCAAATGCGGCGGCGAGACTTTCAAGCCTTGCGCCGCGTTTTTCAAATTCCGCACGCTCGCGTTTGCCGAAAACCTTTTCATAGAAGCCGGGCGTTTCCAATGCCTTTTCAAGCCTTGATATTTTTACAATATCGGTGCCGCAGTTTATCATGGTTTTCCTCCGTATTCGCTTTTGATTAATTGTATCATATTTTGTGCGACAGGTAAATAAATGTTGAAAAAAGTCTTTGTTATGCTATAATAATAGGCGTTTATGAGTTTAAAGCATACGGAGTGAAAAACATGGAAATCAAAATTTATGACAATGCCGAAGAAATAGGAAAAGAGGTCGGCTCGGAATTTGTAAAAGCCGTCAATGCAAAGCCGGGTATCGTACTCGGACTTGCCACGGGAGCGTCTCCGATACCGACTTACAAATATATTTGCGAGCAGTATAAAAACGGACTTGTAAGTCTTGAAAATGTCAAAACTTTTAACCTTGATGAATATGTGGCTTTGCCCAAAAACGACAAAAACAGCTATTACACATTTATGCACGTTCAGTTTTTTAATAATACTGATATAAAAGAAGAAAATGTGCATTTCCTGAACGGCAACGCCGATGATGTCGATGAGGAGTGCCGCGCCTATGATAAGCTTATAAAGAATGCCGGAGGTATTGATATTCAGCTTCTCGGCGTCGGCAGAAACGGTCATATAGGTTTTAATGAGCCGTCAAATCATTTTACAAAGGGCTCGTTTAAGGTAAAGCTTACAGAGAGCACCATTGAGGCAAACTCAAAATATTTTGACGAAAACCCCATGCCGCACTATGCGCTTACCATGGGCGTCGGTTCTATTATGAGCGCGAAAAAAATTATACTTATAGCTACCGGCAAAGCCAAGGCAGACGCCGTAAAAGCTCTCGTTGACGGTGAGGTTTCGCCCGCTTGCCCGGCGTCGATTCTTCAGTTCCATCGCGATACCGTGATTTATCTCGATAAGGACGCCGCAAGCCTTCTTTAATTAAAATACAACTATAAGCTCCGAAGCCTTGTGTGCTTCGGAGCTTTTTTTCTGTCTTGCACAATGCGACAAATTACGGAGAGGTTTTATCGTATAATTACAAAAAGAACAGTATTGATTTTTTGCCTTGCGGAGTGATTAAAACGAAAATATATGTAGATGTGCTTGTTGTAATAAATATCTTTATAAACTATTTTTTGTTGTCGGCGGCCTCGCTGATTGTAAGGCTAAAGCCGAAAAGAATACGGCTTGCGGCAGGCGCGTTTACGGGCGGAGCATACTCTCTTGTGATTTTTTTGCCCAATATTCCGAATGTACTGTCTGTTTTTATGAATTTCTGTATGTCGGTGCTTTTGGTTCTTATTGCCTTTGCACCGAAAAAAATTACGGTGTTCATAAAAGAATTTGCCGCTTTTTTTGCCGTGAATTTCATTTTCGCCGGACTTATGCTTGCCGTCTGGCTCGTTTTTAAGCCGAGCGGTATGGTGTATAACAACGCCGCGGTCTATTTTGATATAGATGTGAAGCTTCTCGTTTTGTCTACGGTTGCCTGCTATGCGGTTTTGACGCTTTTTTCAAAGCTTTTAAAACGAAATTCGCCCGACGACAAGCTTTTTGACGTAAAACTATGTAATAAAGGGGCGGCTGTTTTTACAAAGGCACTTTTTGATACGGGAAATCTTCTCTCCGACGGCTTCTCGGATACGCCCGTAATTATAGCCGAACGCTCTGTTGTGAAAAAGCTTGTGCCGGAGGGAATCTTTTCGTTTATTGACGGAGAAGCCGCTCTGCCGATAAATGCCGATGACGGAAGCATCAGACTGATTCCGGCGGGAACGGTAGGCGGTGAGAGTATACTGCGAGCCGTGCTTATAGATTCGGTTACGGTAATCGGAAAAAAAGAAGAAAGAGAAGTAAAAAATGTCATTTTGGCGGAGAGTAAGACGCCGTTTTCTTCAGGTGATTATTCGGTGCTTTTAGGGCCGAAAATTTTTGAGATAAGAGAGGGAAACCAAAAAAATGAACGCGCTAAAAAAACTGCTGACAAAGATTAAAAAGCTTTTCCTTTTAAATGACGTACACTACATAAACGGACCTGAGACTCTGCCTCCGCCGCTTTCAAAAAAGGAGGAGGAAAAGCTGCTGTCCGATATACTCATCGGCAACGGAAACGATGTCGAAAAGGCCAGGCAAGCCCTTATAACTCACAACCTGAGACTTGTGGTTTATATTGCAAAAAAATTTGAAAATTCCGGTGTGCCGGTAGAGGACTTGATTTCGATTGGCACAATAGGTCTTATTAAATCCGTAAACACCTTCAGACCCGAAAAAAACATCAAGCTTGCTACTTACTCCTCGCGCTGTATCGAAAACGAAATACTTATGCATCTTCGCAAAACAAATTCGCATAAGGGCGATGTTTCCATAGATGAGCCGTTGAATGTCGATTGGGACGGGAATGAGTTGCTTTTGTCGGATGTGCTCGGCAGCGAGCCGGACGAAGTAAATCGAAATATCGAATACGATGACGAGAAGAAGCTCCTTTTAAAAACGGTTGACGCCTTGCCGGACCGTGAAAAGCTGATTATGAATATGCGCTTCGGTCTCGGCAGATATAATGAACACACTCAAAAGGAAGTGGCGGATATCTTGGGCATTTCCCAAAGCTATATTTCAAGACTGGAAAAACGAATAATAGCGAGATTGAAGACGGAAATAGAAAAAGTTTCGTGAAAAATACGTCTTTGGAGCTGAAATACGGTGCGTTGATAATATTTATCAAAAAAGGCTGTTAATTTTGAGGATTTTGTGATACAATACTAAAGCTAATATATGTTTGTGGTGATATCTTTTGGTCTTTTCAAGTCTGACTTTTTTATACCTGTTTTTACCGCTGTGCTTTATTTGCTATTACATAGTGCAAAAAACATCCTCGCGCAACGTGATTTTGCTTGTCTTTTCTCTTGTGTTTTATGCATGGGGCGAGCCTAAATATATATTTCTGATGATTGCCACCGCGTTTGTGGATTACGTTTTCGGGCTTCTTATCGAACGCTTTCGCGGCAGATGGCAGTCAAAGCTTTTTCTCACTTTTGCGGCGGTTATAACTTTGTCTTCGCTCGCGCTTTTTAAATATTCTTCGTTTTTCAGCGAAAATGTTAATTCTCTTTTTTCGCTGAATTTGCCGAGCCTCAAGCTTGCGCTGCCGATAGGAATTTCATTTTATACCTTTCAGGCACTTACCTATGTTATCGACGTATACCGCGGCAGCGTCAAGGTGCAGCCGTCGTTTTACAAATTACTCTTGTATGTGTCTATGTTCCCGCAGCTGATAGCAGGACCCATAGTTCGATACAGCGATGTGGAGGAGCAAATAGAAGAGCGTACAGTCACGCTGAAAAATATTTCCGCCGGTGTTATGCGTTTTTCGGCCGGACTTTTGAAGAAGGCAATTATAGCAAATTTTGCGGGTCAGCTCACGGAAAAGCTCATAGGCGGAGATTTGACCGGGCTTTCAAGCGCGGGAGCGTGGATAGGTATAATCTCATACACCCTGCAAATCTACTTCGATTTTTCGGGCTATTCCGATATGGCAATAGGCCTCGGGCATATGTTCGGCTTTTCGTTCCCCGAGAATTTCAATTACCCGTATTACGCCGTGTCTGTTTCTGATTTTTGGCGCCGCTGGCATATAACGCTGTCGTCGTTTTTCAGAGATTACCTTTACATACCGCTTGGCGGTAACCGTAAAAACTGGGCGCTGAATATGCTTATAGTTTGGCTTCTCACCGGTCTTTGGCACGGTGCAAGCTGGAACTTTGTCCTTTGGGGACTTTATTATTTTGTGTTCCTGATGCTTGAAAAAATGTATATCGGAAAGTTTCTCGAGAAATTGCCGCGAGCAGTCGGGCATATTTATTCGCTGATTGTTGTAATTATCGGATGGGTGTTCTTCTATTTCGACGACTTATCCAAGATTAAATACTTTTTCAAAGCGGCGTTCGGTGCCGCAAACGGATTTGTTACGCTTACGGAAAAGACCGTAATTGTAAATTATGCGGTACTGCTTATAATAGGTGCCGTGTGTGCTATGCCGCTTTTGCCGCGCATCAAAAATTTTGCCTGCTCTCTTTCAAAGACGCGAAGCGGAAAAGTTACCGTGGACGTATTATCGGTTTTGTTTGTGATTTTTTCGCTTGCAATTTCAACGGCGTCGCTTGTCGGGAACAGCTATAATCCGTTCCTTTATTTCAGATTTTAACGAAGGGAAGACCTTTTTTGCATATAAAAAGCTACTGTGCCGCGCACAGACACGGCTTATTCAGTCCGCAGTCAAACACGGGCAGGGCGGTTTTAAGCCTCGCTTTTGCGCTTGTTTTGACCGTTGTAGGACTTATATCGATATTCGATACCGATAAAACCGTATCCGAAGAGGAAAACAGAAAGCTTGCGGCAAAGCCCAAGTTTTCGTTCACGGCACTTTTTGATAAGAGCTATACTTCGGATTTTGATACATATTACGCCGATACATTTCCTTTCAGAGATGAATTTCTCGGACTCAACAGGAAAATATCGGAAATACTCACTGGGACCAAAGGCTCGGGAGACATTGTTCTTGTCAGCAAGCAGGATAAGGACGATTTTGCCGGCCAGGATATAGATTAGTGAAGTCTCACTAAGCTGAATAAAAACAAGGGGTGGATTTTTTATGAAGTACGATGTTGCCGTTATAGGCGGCGGCGTTGTCGGCGCTCTTATTTCGAGAGAACTCTCGAAATATGACGTAAAGGCAGCAGTGCTTGAAAGGTGTAACGACATTGCAATGGGAACTACCAAGGCAAACAGCGCAATCGTCCACGGCGGCTTTGATGCTGTGTCGGGTACCGTGAAAGCAAAGCTGAATGTTGAGGGTACGGCTATTATGCCGAAGCTTTGTAAAGAGCTGAATGTTCCGTACAGAAATAACGGCTCTTTGGTAGTCGCTTTTTCCGAAAAGGAAATGGAGCATGTGCATCTTCTGTATGACCGCGGAATTAAAAACGGCGTTCCCGAGCTCGAAATAATTGATTCAAAGAGGCTCCATGAGCTTGAGCCGAATATCAGCGACGAGGCAGTCGGCGCACTTTACTCAAAATCCGCGGGTATAGTATGCCCGTATGAGTTAACAATAGCGGCGGCTGAGAATGCTTGCGAAAACGGCGTTGAATTTATAAGAAATTGTCTTGTAAAGGCAATAAGCTTTAACGGCTCGGAATTTGTTCTCGATACCACGAAGGGCGATATAACCGCGTCATATGTAATAAATGCCGCAGGTACTCACAGCGACGAGGTTGCCCGTATGATAGGCGACGATTCCATAAAGATAGTAGCCCGTAAAGGCGAGTATTATCTTCTCGATAAATCCTTCGGCCATCTTGTTGACCGCACCGTATTCCAGTGCCCCAACGAAATGGGCAAGGGCGTATTGGTAACTCCTACGGTTGACGGCAACCTTCTTGTCGGCCCGTCGGCGACGGATGAGGATAATAAGGACGATGTGGATACTACTCCCGAGGGTCTTGAGTTTATTCTCTCCAAGGCTTTGAAATCCGTTCCGAACGTAAATGTCAGAGGCGCAATAACATCGTTTGCAGGTGTCAGAGCGCATCCTGTTACGGATGACTTTATCATAGGCTATTCCGATAAAAACGACCGCTTTATCAATGTTGCGGGTATAGAATCGCCTGGTCTTTCCGCTGCGCCCGCCATTGCAAAATATGTCGCGGAGCTTTTCGCCGAAAAGGCCGCTCCCCAAAAGAAAGCAGACTTTAACGGCAGTCGTCCGGCACCCGTTCGTTTCCGCAATATGACAAAGGAAGAGCGTGAAAAGCTTATTGCAAAGGATAAGCGTTACGGCAGGATTATATGCCGCTGCGAGACCATTACCGAGGGCGAAATTCTCGACGCCATACACGCTCCCGTAGGCGCAAGAGACGTTGACGGGGTTAAGCGTCGCACAAGAGCAGGTATGGGCAGGTGCCAAGGCGGCTTCTGCGGCTCAAAGGTAGTCGAGATACTTTCGAAGGAACTCGGCGTTCCGATGAACGAGATAACAAAATTCGGCGGCGAGTCAAAGATTATCTTTGACAGGACGAAATGAGGTGGAATAATGGAAACGTGTTATGATTTAGTAGTTGTAGGCGGCGGCCCTGCCGGAATGGCGGCTGCGCTTGAGGCCTATGACAAGGGAGTTAAAAAAATCCTTATTTTGGAACGTGCCGATACTCTCGGCGGTATACTTGAGCAGTGTATACACACCGGCTTCGGTCTGCATTACTTCGGCGAGGAGCTCTCCGGCCCCGAGTATGCCGGCAGATTTATAAAGCAGGTTAAAGAAACCGATATTGACGTTAAAGTCGATACAATGGTTCTTGATATTTCAGACGACAACGTGGTAACTGCCGTTAACAATAAGGACGGGCTTCTCACAATAAAGGCAAAGGCTGTTGTGCTTGCAATGGGCTGCCGCGAAAGACCGAGAGGTGCACTTTCCATAGCAGGCTGCCGTGCGTCGGGTATTATGACCGCCGGAACCGCTCAGAAATACGTTAATATTGACGGATATATGCCGGGTAAAACTGTTGTAATCTTAGGCTCGGGCGATATAGGTCTTATTATGGCAAGACGTATGACCTTAGAGGGCGCGAAAGTTAAGGCTGTTTGCGAGCTTATGCCGTATTCGGGCGGACTTACGAGAAATATCGTTCAGTGCCTTGAGGACTTCGGTATTCCGCTTCGCCTTTCCTGCACGGTTGTCAGCACTCACGGCAAGGACCGTCTTGAGGGTGTTACCGTTGCCAATGTAGACGAGCATTTGAAGCCAATTCCCGGCACGGAGGAGTATATACCCTGTGACACGCTTATGCTGTCGGTAGGACTCATTCCCGAAAATGAGCTTTCAAAGAATGCCGGTATCGAGCTTGACCGTATAACAAACGGCCCGATAGTTGACGAATACCGTGAGACAAAGCACAAGGGCGTGTTTGCGTGCGGAAACGTTTTACAGGTGCACGATCTTGTTGACTATGTAACAGAGGAGAGCCAGCTTGCAGGCGCAGGTGCCGCAAAATATATCCGCGGTGAAAAGAACTGCGACGAATTTGTAAATACAAAGGGCGAAAACGGCGTAAGATACATAGTTCCGCAGAGAATTTCCCACGATACCGATAAGGACGTTAAGCTCTATTTCCGCGTTGGCAGAGTCCTTAAAAACGTAACTCTCACCATTACCTGCAACGGCGAGGTTATCTATACCAAGAAGAAAAAGAAAATGTGCCCCGGCGAAATGGAATATGTTCCGATTAAGGCTGATATTATCCATTCTCTGCCCGTAGACAGCACCATGGTAGTTTCCGTAAAGGAGGATGCGTAATATGGCTAAAAAAGAACTTGTATGTGTTTCATGTCCTATCGGCTGTTCCATAACGGTTGAGCTGTCAGACAGCGGAGAAGTTCTTTCCGTTACGGGAAACACGTGTAAACGCGGTGACGCTTATGCGAGAGCCGAGTGCACACACCCCGAAAGAATGGTAACCTCCACCGTTAAGGTTGAGGGCGGCAGACTTCCCGTAGTGCCGGTTAAAACAAGCTCGCCTATACCCAAGGAGAAGATTTTCGAATGTATGACCGAAATAAATAAGGTCACACTTAAAGCTCCCGTCTCAATCGGAGATGTTGTAATCGAAGATGTTCTCGGCACAGGGGTAAATATAGTCGCCACAAACAACGACTGAATAAGATAAATAAAACCGCTTTTCGTTTCGGCGAGAAGCGGTTTTTGTTGTTTGTATAATTGATTATTATTCCTGCGGATAGTCGTACAGCGACTTAAATGTGTATCCCTGCTCTCTTGCCGAGTCAATAATTCTGCCGAGAGCCGCCGCATTGTCGGGAGATACCGCATGCAGAAGTATTACGGCTCCGGGGTGCAGCCTTGACATAACGGTGTTAAATGCAAATTCTTCACCTTTTTGCTTTTTTAAATCCCAATCGGAATACGCCACAGACCAAAATACGCTTGTGTATCCGAGCGAACCTACCGCGTCGAGTGCGCTGTCGGAGTATTCTCCCATCGGGAAACGGAAAAACGGCGCGCTGTATCCGAAATAGGTCCTTAAATAATCGTCCATGCCCTTGATTTCGTTTGCCATTTGGAGTCTTGTTAAGGTCGGGAATGAGGGGTGTGTTACGGAGTGATTTCCGACAATATGGCCTTCGTTTATCATTCGCGCTATGATTTCGGGATTTTCCTTTACCTGCGGAAGTGTGCAGAAAAATGCGGCGGTAACCTGCTTTTCCTTTAATGTGTCAAGAATTTTTGCCGTGTAGCCGTTTTCGTAGCCGCAGTCAAATGTAAGGTATAATACCTTGTCAGTTGATTTGGTGTCGAGGCAAACCGCTTTGTAGCCGTTTGTCTCAAAGTATTTTTGATTGTTTACGGATATATCGTTCGGCTTGCCGTCTTTCGCTATGCCGTAGCCGTAGCCGTGCTTTTCGGTCGAAAGACCGCGTGTGTTTTCGGGATCGGAAACGTTAAAATCGACAAGCGGCAGCGGAGCTTTACCCGTGTAGGTTTCGCCGTCTTTTAAAGCGGCGTCGCCTGATAACACCGGCTTCGGGTCGGGAGCGGTCGTGCTTTCTGTCGTGGGGGCGGCGGTTTCGCTCTGCTCGGCAGCGGCTTTATCATTCTTTTTTCCGCATCCGAAAAAAGCTGCTCCGAGCACTATCAGCAATGCGGAAAAAATACAGAGAATTTTTTTCATTTTTTTCTTCCTCCTATGTAACAAAGCGGCGAAAACCGCTTTGCTCAGAGAATACTTTGATACGACTATTTTATCATATCCTGCATATTATCGACAATGGTATTTATGGTGTTTGCCGCCTTTTTTGCTGCCTTTTTCATCTTGCGTTTTCTCGAAGACGATTTAGCGGCGGTTGACATTACCGCGGCCGCCGTTCCCACGGCAAGACTCACGCCTACTGTTTTCATTGCCGAATTCATATTGTTATTCATTATTTTTTCCTCCGTTTTATAAGATTGTATTAGTATCTTGTGCAAAACGGACGGTAAAAATACTGTTTAGTTCTTTATATTTTTGAAAAATATGGTAAAATTGTTTTTGAAACTTTTTGAAAACGGTGATAAAAATGATATTGAATGTGGTTATGGTCGAACCGGAAATTCCGCAGAATACCGGAAACGTGGCACGCACGTGCGCTCTGACAGGCGCAAGACTTCACCTTGTAGGCCCCATGGGTTTTAAAATCGACGACAGGAAGTTAAAGCGTGCCGGTCTCGATTATTGGCACCTTTTGGATATAACATATTATGAGAACCTCGAAGAGTTCTTTCGCAAAAATCCGGATAACGGAAACTTTTATTATTTTACGACAAAAGCGACTCATCGTCATACCGATGTAAAATATCCCGACAATGTATATCTTTTCTTCGGAAAGGAAACAAAAGGCCTGCCGGAAAATCTTTTACACGATAATCCGCAGACCTCTGTGAGAATACCTATGCTTAATAACCCCGACGCGCGCAGCCTAAATCTCTCAAATTCCGTGGCGATAGGTGTGTACGAGGTTTTGCGCCAATGGAATTACCCAAAGCTTCTGTGCGAGGGTAAACTTCGCGACTATGAGTGGGATGTGTGACGTTTAATATGTAGGGTGCTCCTGATGCTTGCGGTAAGCGTCCATAATGTCTTTAAAGACCTCTCCGTTTGTCGGCGGCGTCCATGTTACGGCGTTTGCGCCGGCGGCGATTGTGGCCTTGATGGTTTCGTCTGTGGGACCGCCCGTTGCCATTATCGGTATGTCGGGATATTTTTTGCGGATTTTTTCGATAAGCTCCGGAGTTTTAGACGCCGCGGATACGTTGAATATCTCCGCTCCCGCCTCAAGTCTTCCGGCAATATCGTCCTCCTCTGAAACTACGGTGACAATAACCGGTATGTCAAGAGCCTCCTTAAGCTCCTTAACGGTTGAATTAGGCGTCGGTGCATTTACAACAACGCCGAACGCGCCTTGGTATTCGGCGTGTCTGCCGAGGCCGAGAACTCGCTCGCCCTTTGTAAGTCCGCCGCCTATTCCGACAAATACCGGCGTGTCCGCTGCCATCATTACTGCCTGAGTGATGACAGGCTGCGGCGTAAACGGGTACACGGCAATAACCGCGTCGGCGTTGGAATTCCTTATTATGCTGACATCGGTTGAAAACAGAACCGATTTTATTCGTCTGCCGCATATTTTAATCCCGTTGCAGGTATAAATAGCTTCGGGGACGCTGAGTCTGAAATCTCTCAAAAAACCTTTTACTTCTGTCATTGATTTTTTCCTCGTTTCGTAATATATTATAAAAAGAAATGTTTTAACGGAGTTGATAAATATGTTTAAAGAAATTAACGTGCGCGAGCTGGACCGTTCGCCGATACAAATGATAAGCGATGATTGGGCTCTTTTGACCGCCGGCAAAGAGGGCGATTGGAATACTATGACCGTTTCGTGGGGCGGCGTAGGAGAGCTTTGGGGCAAGGATGTAGTGTTTGTTTTTGTCCGTCCTCAGAGATATACCCTCGAATTTATGGAAAAATACGATGAGTTCACGCTCTCGTTCTTCGACGGCGAATATAAAAAGGAGCTCGGCATATGCGGTGCAAAATCGGGCAGGGATATTGATAAGGCTGCCGAGACGGGTCTTGTCCCGGAATATATAGATAATGCCGTCACATTCAAGCAGGCTAAGAAAGTGCTTGTTTGCAAAAAGGTAGCGTTTAAGGATATGACTCCCGACGGATTTTTGGACAGCTCAATAGAAAAGTGGTATACAAATAAAGATTACCACAGAATTTACGTCGGCACAATCGAAAAAACGCTTATTTCGGAATAATTTTAAAAATATTAAAATTTTTTAAACTTTTTTGCAAAAAACACTTGCAATTTGAGAAACCTTGTGATATACTTACTCTCGCACTTGAGAGATGAGTTCAAAAACAAAGTTTCTCAAAAGTCGGTGTTTATTACGATGAGGGTCCACCCGTTCCCATTCCGAACACGGTAGTTAAGCTCATTCGTGCCGAAAATACTTGGCTGGAAGCGGCCCGGGAAAATAGGTCGATGCCGACATTTTATGAAAGTAGTTCTCCAATAGGGGAGCTATTTTTTTGCGTTTTTTTACTCCGTGAATTTTTCACGGAGCTTTTTTAATGCCCTTTTTTCTATTCGGGAAACATAGGAGCGCGAAATTCCCATTTCTTCGGCGATTTCACGCTGCGTCATCGGCTTTGACATAAAAAGCCCGTATCGCTTTAAAATTATCTCTCTGTCGCGAGAGTCGTCCATTTCGTCGATATATTCGCGCAGCTTTTCTATTTTGATTTTTTTATCCAAATCATCTGCGATGGTATCGTCTGTATAGACAATATCCGAGAGTGTCAGTGGATTTCCCTCGGAATCCGTATCAATAGGTTCGCTCATGGAAATATCCTGAGCCGACTTTTTTTGACTGCGAAAGTGCATGAGTATTTCGTTTTCAATACAGCGTGAGGCGTATGTCGCAAGGCGTGTACCCTTGGTGTAATCAAAGCTGTTTATGCCTTTTATAAGCCCTATTGTGCCGATTGAAATAAGATCCTCTTGGTCGGAGTAATTTGAATAATATTTTTTAATTATGTGCGCCACGAGCCGCAGATTGTGCTCTATCAGGCGATTTTTGGCTTCTGTGTCACCGGAAGCCATTTGTTCAAGAGCCTTTTTTTCTTCTTTTGCGGACAGCGGCTTCGGAAATGACCCGGCATTTTCAATATGCAGAATCAAATAAAGCATTTTTGTGGTTATGGCGGATAAAAGCTCCAAAAGCATTAAAATCGACCTCTCTTTCATATTAAGAATATGATTGTGAAAAGCCGTATTTGCAAGTCCCGAAAGAATGCTTGCGAATTTGCGTGAAAACAAGACCGTAATAAATAGGCAGAGTATAACGCGCTTGTGTCGACAGAGTGTGTTTAATCCCTTTTTCGCGCTTAAAAGCAGACGTTATTGACAAATCTGTGCAAAAATATTATACTTTATTGTGAAAAAATGATAAATTGCGGAAGTAACACATATTGTGTTCTTTATAAAAAACAAGTGGGGGAAAATATGAAAAACAAGAAAATTTTAATAATATCGCTTTGTGCTGTTCTGATTGCTCTCGTAGCGGCAGCTTCGGTTATGCTCAAAAGGAACAGCATATCAAAGCACAGTTTGATTTATGCCGATGTAAATAATAGGTTGATTTCCTATAAAATATCCGAGAAAGCGGAAACCCGGATTTCTTTTGACGGATATTCGGAATATTTGCTTGTCGGCAAGTATATCGGCGGGGATTATTGCTGTGTTTCCAAGGGCGAAAATTCATTTTTTGATGTGCTGCTGATAAAGAACGGCAATATTGAAAAAACATATCAATTAAGCTTTTGCCCCGATGAAATTGCGGCAACCGACGGCGGCATTTATTGCTTGACAAACGGTAAAATTTACCGTTTAAGTACAGCGGATAATACCGAAAGCCTATATAAAGACAATGTTTATACCCATGATTACCGTTTAAATATGCTTATTACCGATAAAGGGGATTTGGTATATTCAAGGCAGGAAAACGACGGAAGCGTCTCTCTTGTGCTCGACTGTGACGGACAGGAAACCGACGTTTTTACATTTAATCCTGATGATACTATTGCCGTGGGACTTAATACAGATAACCGATTTTTATATAAAGACAAAAGCGGCAATTATAAGACGATGGCTGTGTCGGTTTACGGCGGTAAGCAGCAGAAATACGGCAAATCCGTTACATTTGTTCAAGCTTCGTCGGACGGCAAGCTTGCCGTCAAATATAAAAGACAGGTTTTGGGCGAGTGCTCCGATGTCTATATAGTTGACGGTAAAACGGGTATTGCCGTGTCAACAAATTTGGTCGATTTGGATATACCGTATTCGGCTGTTGTAGTGTAGATTTTATAATCTGCTCAAATGCGCGTAATTGGCTTTGACAGGTGCGTCCGTGTAAGCTTATATATGAATTCTTAAATTCATATAACTGTTCTGTTGGATTTGAAAGGAATATTATATGAAAAACAAGAAAAATAAGAAGGCTGTTACTGTTGTATCGGTAATTTTAATAGTGCTGATTTTGATTGCGGTTGCTGTAATATCCGTGCACAAATACCGTGAGGCAACCATAAATAAAAACATTCAAAAAATCAATATTTCGTGGTCTGAATTTTATCCGACGAATGAAAATGATTTGAGCAAATTTCCCGCTTATACCGTTAACGACTGCGATGTTTTTTGTAAGTATAAAATCAATGATAACGGCACAGGCGATACTGTGGTAAGAACAGATTTTAAAATCAGTGACTATGTTCCGTATACAATCAAATACACTTTAAAAAATGATTCGGATTATAACATTGAAAGCACACATATTTGCGGACAGTATTCTTCCGATGTCGTTATTACAGAGGTTAATACAGATTGGGGCTATTGGTATGGTCCTTCCGTAAGCTCGCACTCACAGCAAACTTTTGAATCGCTTGTTTGGGTAAAAAAAGATTTAACCCAAAGTCAGGTAGACGAAATTTTCAAAACATTGGAATTTGATTGCGATATATCGGTTGACTGTACATCAGGTAACGAATGGAATCCAAAGACTGTTACATTGAAATGTTCACATGAGTGATACCACAATGGGCTTTTAAAATGTTACACTAAAAGGAGGCGGTTATAATTATGATAAAAAAGGCAAATAAAAAAGTTGCGGTTTTAAATTTTGTTGTTTTATTTATTCTGATTCTTGTTGGTCTATTTGTTTTGAGCGTTCCCCAATTTGACCTTTCGTCATTGAGTGTCGCTTCATTTTACCTGTATTTTCCGAGTGTCGCATTATTGTTGGTATACTGTATTCTTTATCTTTCCTTTGCCCTTACCAAAAAGGAACATTCCGCGCAAAAAAAGATATTAAATGTTTATACGGCGCTTATGATTGCGACGATTGTTATTGCCGTGTGTGCTTCTCTGATTGTGACATTTTGCGGCAAAAACGGGAAAGCCGAAAAAGAAAGATTTTTAAATACTTTCGGTACTCAAGCCTTATTTGGACTTGACAGTGCCGACGCCGATTTATCCGTTCCAAGCTCAAAAGGGAATGAACATAACACGCGTAATTTTGTATTCGGTAATACATATATTACCGACCAGAACCGTTCGTTTGTTTTCCGCGGCGAACAAAATAATGACGGCGGAGATTTTGCATTTATAAATATTACCGGAAGCGGTATACTTAATGTGCCAAAACCTATATGTGAATTATTATATTCATTTCATTTGCTTAACACTTTTGACTTGACGGATACCAAAGTCGAACAAATCAATGATGATGTACAGGGGTGTGCCCGTATCAGCGACTTTTCCGACGGATTCAAGTATGGTTCTTTTCTGTTTTTCAACGGTAAGTCGATTGTTTACTTAAACATTAAATATTCGGACAGCCTATCGCTTGATAAAGACTATGTTACAGAGCAGTGCGTTCGGTATCTTGAAAATACCAAATGATATACACAAACTGCCGAGCATTAACCGCTGTGCATCTAATTTGAGACAAAGCTGAATATCCGGCGAAAAGCAGGTGTTCCGTTTTTACCGAAAAAATACCCCTCCTGATGTGTACTCTGCATCAAGAGGGGATTTTTTATTTTGCACCCGATAAAAAAGTGTTACGTATCAGCACAAATATGGTTAATATACATCTAAAATGTGCCGATGCGTAACATATATTTCCGGACACTTATGTTTTAAGTTTGACTGTTTTCTCACTATTTTACCGTCAAACAGTTCTAAACTGTTAAGTCCAATATTTCAGACGTTTGCGTTTGTTTTTCCAGAGACAAATTGTCAAGGACTTTTTAATCAAATTCACAAAAAATCTACAAAAAGGTGCCAGAAGCACCGTATGGCTCCTGACACCTCGTTTGATAGATTACATTTTTCCGTTCAGCAGGTCTTTGCAGAGATACGCATAGTCTGGCAGCTGGTTGATATATGGCTCCCAGCGCCGCTTGATTTCGGCCAATTCCAGCGGATCGGCTGCTTCCAGTGCATGATCGTTGCCTGTCATATATAAAACATCCGTAGCAACATCATCCAAACACCTGCCGCAGAGATCGGCGGCTGATTCGATTCTGATACCGGTATCCACATAGACTGGATTGACGCCAATCGTCAGCCAGACATAGCCTACCTTGTCCGACCAGAGCAGTTCAAAATCAGGGCTTTGCCGCAGATGTTCCGCAAAGACCTCCTTTACTCGCTCAATTTCATGTTTTTCTTTTTCTGTGTAAAGCATTTTCGTATCCTCCTTGACAAAAATTTTGGTGCGTACCATCATCAGTTTAGCACAAGGCGGCTTCGTTTATCAGTCTGTCACATCTGCTGAATTTCATTTTTGAGCATACGCTTGATTTTATCGCTCATGGTTTCTGTGCTGGTATTGCTGAAATGGACATGAACCTTGTAGGTTGTCTTGCCGATTTTCTTTACCATCGCTGGCGTGTTTTCCGGCGCTCTGGACGCAGTAGCGGCGTCTGCCACCTGCATAGTACGGGGTTCTCTGTTCATGGCGCTCCTTTCTCCGAACGGGTCTGTGCCGCCCGGTAAAAAATCAGTCTTGCTTACTGTTTACAATGTCTTTTGCTGTCTGTCGGGTAGCACCGGCATTTTCTTCCCGGAAATTCTTCCCGTCAAAAAGAATCGGCGCACACCGTTCCAAAATACGGTCATAGATACGGGCGTGGGCCAGATCAGGCGGTTTTTTCAGCTCGGACAGTTTCAAGTTTGTTGTGATAATCATGGGCCTGCGGCTGCGGTAGCGGCTGTCGATGACGAAAAACATCTGCTCCATAGCATATTCGGTACTGCGCTCTACTCCCAGATCGTCAATGATAAGTAGGTCATACTCATTAAAGCTGGCGATAAAGTCGGCCCTATCCTCGGAGAACATCCCTGTCAGGCGGTTCAGGATGGTGGGAAAGTTCGTCATCAGCACAGGCACATCCCGGTCAAGCAGGGCGTTGGCGATGCAACCGGCGAAAAAAGACTTGCCGGTTCCCACATCCCCGAACAACAGCAGGCCGGTGTTGTTTTTATATGCCTCCTTCCAGTTCTCCACATAGGCGCGGGCCTTGTCCATCAATGGGTTTTGGCCGTTGTCGTTGGCAAAGGTGTAGTCATAGAGATAGCGGTCTTGCAAGCCCTGTGCCTTTCGGCGTTTGATACGCTCCATGCGGCGCTGCCGTTCTTCAGCAGCCTTGCGCTGTTCCTCGGCCTCCTGCTGGCACTGGCAGATGCAGCGGGGCATGAAGTAGCCTGGTTTTCCAAAGCATGGCACAACGGTCTGCCTCTGGCCGCCGCACTTCTTACAGTGAATGAGGCCGTCTGCCGGGTCTATGTACTCGTCCCCGGCCAGTTCCACACCGGCGGCTGCCTTGTCGATCAGCGCCCGGATTTCTGCGGTAATCTCAATCATACGGTTTCATCTTCCTTTACGCTGTAATCCCGGTTGCGGGTGGGCGGGGCTGCTTTCTTCGCGTCCTCACCGGCCCAGCGCCGGATGGTGGCGGCATGGCTCTGATACCGCTTACCGGTAGAAGCCATGTACTCGGACAGTTTTTCGATGTACTGGCCCCATACAGTGGGAAAGCTGGCCTGTAAGTCTGCCAGTTCCCCGTCCGTCAGGAAAACATTCTGGTAACGGCCATAGGCGGGGGCGGGGTGTCCCTTCTCTATCTCTCTCTTTATCTCTATCTCTTTCTCTAACTCTATCTCTATCTCTGGTGGACGAATGTCGGACAAATGTCCGCCGTTTGTCCGGGGCGCGGAAAGAGCCTTGTTTTGGAGCCTCGCCGCCCGCTTTCGCTCGGCCTCGGTAGAGGACTGGCCGATTAAAAGTTCGATGTTGCTCATGTAGAATGTGCCGCTGTCCAGCACTTCCACAAGACCCAGCTTCAAAAAGATCTGCAAGGCTCTCTCCACAGTGCCGATCTGCTGGCGGGTAATGGTGGCGATCATCTGCGCCGTGTAGGGGATGTCCTCGTCAAGCTGGAGCCGCCCGCCATGTTTCAGCGATTTCAGATACAGCTTGAGCAGAATGTTGGAATACAGCACACCATCCTGCATACTTTCCAGCAGCACGATGGAATCATCGTCAAAATAGTTTTCTTTGAGTTTCAGGTAATAATATTTTCGGTTGTCTGACATAGGGTTCCTCCTTGGGGGTTCTCTTGGGATTCTGTACGCATTTTAAGGCCGTTTTAGTGGTCGGAAGATAAATCTATCAGCCTGTCTTTGACACCCTCGAAAAAAACCTTGATTTACAAGGGTTTTTCAGCCCCTAAAGCGTGACATTTCTCCCGTTGTTTCCGCTTACGCTTTGCGGCATTGATCCGCTTCATGCGTGCGGCACATTCCGGGCAGTATTTGGCCCGGTTGGAACCGGGGGTAAACAGCGCCCCACATACGGCGCATTTCTTCGCATTCATCCGGTGGAACAGCGCTGTTTCCAGTTCCTTATCCTGCGGCAATACCGCCGCCCGAAACCACCTGCACAACAGGGAGTAGGAAATAGACTGGACACAGACACATTCCTCCCCATCGTCCAGGGCGATACAGTTTCCGTCGATGTAGTTACAGCACTCATGCACCAGCCTCCGCGCTCTGCGGTACTGGCGGTAATCCATGACAGGGATAGGTTCAGACTTATTGTTCTTCATAAATGATTTCTTTCATAGTGTAGCTAACCTCCTTGAATGAATTTATTTTTAAATATTCGTGCAAAGTATTGTTTTCTTCGTGCAAATGGCATATACTATAATTGCCAGCAGAAAGGGGTTGATCGTATGGCTGGAAATACCACAAACATCAGTATCCGCATGGACGCAGATTTGAAAGCGCAGGCGGACGCACTGTTTACTGAACTTGGCATGAACCTGACTACGGCGTTTAACATCTTTGTGCGCCAGTCGCTTCGTGAAGGCGGCATTCCCTTTGAAGTAAGGCTGGAACAGCCGAACAAAGAAACGGTTGCTGCCATGCTGGAAGCGGAAAGGATTGCAAAAGACCCGTCTGTAAAGGGCTACAATGACCTTGACGAGTTGTTTGCTGACCTGAAAAGATGAAAGAAACCAAATATACCGTCAAGTACACGACCAGTTTCAAAAAAGACTACAAACGAGCCATCAAGCGTGGCTTGAAGATCGAGCTGCTGGAGCAGGTCGTAGCGTTGCTGGCGATGGGCGAACCGCTGCCGGATAAGAACCGTGACCATGACCTGTCCGGCGATTGGGCAGGCCATCGGGAATGTCATATTCTCCCGGACTGGCTGCTTGTCTACCGCATAGAAGATGATGTTCTGGTGCTGACGCTGGCCCGCACCGGCACACACAGCGACTTGTTCGGCAAATAAACCGACTGCCGCCGTATGGGGAAACCTGTACGGCGGTTTTTCTGTGTGCAAAAGGGTGTCGTGAAACGCGACGCACCTAAAAGGAGTACGCCAAAACGCGGTAGCCCTTACCGCTCCGGTTCCCGGTCGTGAGGTTTGTCCCGTTCCTGTCTGGACAGCTGCTCGGCGGTTTTGCGGAGCCGTTCCACTGCTTTCAAATCCTCCCGCATGGATTTCATGGCAAGCGTGTCCGCCTGCTTTCCAGCGGCCAGCTGGTCAATTTCCAGCTGCCATGCCTTCGGGGTGATTGCCTCGCCGCTGTCTTTCAGTTCTTTCAGATACCGGTCTGCTGCGTCATAGAGGATCAGTTCCCGGCTGTGGCGCTGTTCAAACTGTTCCCGTTTTTCCGGCTTTACTTTGGCAAGCTGCTTGTGGATGGACTTGTACTGGTTGTACTGTTCCCACATCTCCCCGCGCTCGGTAAGGGTAGTGATCCGGCGCTCGGCCTTGACGATCTTTCCGCGCAGGTCATAGTAACGGCTGTTCATATCAGCGATTTTTTCATGAAGCTGCTGCATAGACTGGATGCCGTTTGCCTGCAAAAAGCTGAATAGTGCAGCGCTTTCCTGCAAAGCCCGGATTTTTCCGGTGCGGGTGCGGGGAGCGTTCAACTGCTGCTGGGCCTCCCACAAGACGGTCAAGCTGCTTTGCTGCGTTTGTGGTTTTTCCGCTTCGGCTTTCGACCAGCGATAAAGACGGGTAATGCGGGCTTTGATTTCTTTCAGCAGTTTGTTGTCGGCGGCGATCTGCCGGTTTACTTCCCCCTTGTCGGTGCGGATGCCGCGCTTTTCCATTTGGCTGGCAGCTGGCCCCAGATGGACAGAGGGAATTTTATCAATGCCCTGCCGCTTGTAGCTGCGGTGGTCAATGCGCTCCGGTCTACCGGCAGATTCCAGCGCCCGGTTGGTGTAGGCTGCCCACGCTGCCCGCCAAATCTCCACATTTCCTTTATCGTTCCAATCGGTTGTATCCTCACGATGATTTTTCCAGCCGCCTTTCCCATCCGGGATACGCTGTCCATTCTCGTCCAGATCGTATGCCTTGCGGCACTTTGCGCCCCACTGTCCATTTTCTTTCAGAGGCCGGAGCGTCAGCATGATATGGACATGAGGGTTGCCGGTTCCCTTGTCATGGATAGCAAAATCGGCGCACATCCCCTTGTCCACAAAGTTGTCCTTCACATAGGACCGGACAAGGGCAAGCTGCTGTTCTCTGGACAGTTCGCGGGGCAGAGCTGCCTCAATCTCGCGGGCAAGCTGGCTGTCCCTTGCTTTCTCGATTTGCTCCACGCTGTTCCAGAGGATAGAACGGTCTGCAAATTCCGGCGGGGCGTAGGCAGGCAGCATGATCTCCGCATGAACAATGCCGCCTTTCCGGGTGTAGTCGTGGGTCATTCCGCCCCATTCATTTGTCAGCTTGGTTCCGCTGCGGTAAGCAGCTGCGGCAACGGCAGAACGGCCCTCGCTGCGCTTGATAATACTGACGGGGATATGACAGAAATCTATGGGGAACACCTCCTTTCAGTGAGGGGATAACAGGCTCTGTGGAGCCGGACAAACGCAAAGCGGGTGTTTGGCTGCGCAGAGCGCACAAGGGGTTTGGGGAGCGTAGCTTCCCATCGCGGACGAAGTACGCAACGCCCCCGGCAGGGCGCACAGCACCGGCAACGGTGTATAAGTGCGCCCTTGTAAACAAGGGACTTATGGCGTGTCCCCGGATTTTGGCAGGTTTGCAGTCAATTCCGCAGCCCCCGGAAGATGGGACAGGGCAATCAGGAACGCTTTGACCTCTACGCCGGGAAGGTCGGGGGCCAGAGGGAAAATGCCCTCCAAAACGGCCCCACGCTCAATCAGGCGGCGGGTGCGGGCCTTGCGTTCCTCGTTCCGCTGCTTGTTCTCCAAAATCTTCTGGCGATTCTCAAGCTGCCGAATCTCCTTCAGGACTTTCTCCCGTTCTTCTTTTTGGGGGTGGGCTGTAATTTTTTCGTTCATGTCAGGCACCTCTTTTCTTTGGAAATACTCATAGATTGACCGTCCATTTCTGACGCGCAAAGTACCGGCGCAGCCTCCGCAGTGCGGCATGGATGGATTTTCCTGCCTGTGATGGCGTGATACCCTCCATTGCGGCAATATCTTTCACTTTCATACCCAGCATATAGCGGGCATGGACACGGCGAGCCTGCATAGGCGGCAGGAAAGAAATGGCTTCGTACAATCGCCGTATCAGTTCTTCGTATTCGGCTAATTCTTCTTTTTCTATCAGGTAGTCCTCCGGCGATGGCTGCGCCCAGCCGATGGCGGCATTTTCGATTCCATCGTTACAATCGAGGGAATAAAACGCCTTATACCGGAACATCTTGCGATCTCTGGCGGCCTCGGCTCTCTTGTCCAGAAGAAACGCTTCGACGATCTCATCGGACACCTCCACAAAAATGTCCTCTTTGCAAAATGGATAATATTGTTTGAGATTGATGGTCTGCATAGGCACGCCCTCACTCTGTTTGAAAAAGGACATCATAGCAACGGCGCATATTCCGCAGCCCCCGGTGGATGGCAACGCTGACCTTACTGCTGTGGATACCCTCTCTCCGGGCGATTTCCGGCTGCTTGATACCGGCAATGTAGTAGGTGTGAACACGGCGGGCCTGTGTCGGAGTGGCATGAGCCAGAGCCGCGGGCAGAGCTGCAATCAGGTGCAGGCGGGTGGTCATTTCTTCTCGTTCCAGCAAAATATCTTCCGGCGATCTGCTGTGTTCCAGTGCGTAATTTTCCAGCCAGCTGTATGCGTCCAGAGAGTAGTAGGCGCGGTGGTAGACTTTCCGGCGCTCATAGTTCTCCATCTCCCGCTGGGCCTGATACATCGCTGCCCATACCTCGTCTGTAACATCCACAAACTCATCATGCCGGTAGTGGGGATACATCCACCGCAGATTGATTGTTTTCATAGGCTTACCTCCTGAAAATCGGAGAGGCGGACAGCTCGTCCGCTGTCCGCCCCTCGCTGAGATAAGGGAAATGATCCCTTTCACTTGGTAGCCAGAAAACAGGTCATTCGTTAAGCCTGTTCTCAAAGAAATTTATAAATTTTTTTCTAACCGCCTCCACACTTTGATAAACAGCCACTTTGGAGCAGCCGCACAGCACACCGATCTCTGCAAGGCTCAGCCCGTCAAGCGCATAGAGCAGGAACCGGCGGCGCTGGGCCTCGGTACAGGTGTCCAGAACAGTCATCAGCTCATGCAGCGTTTCCATGCGGCAAAGGTATTCTTCCGGCGTTTCGCCGTAGCCCCCTACACCCTCGGTGGTAATGATGTACTCGTCAAACTCCCGGCCATCCCAATGCCGCCGCTGTTCATGGAACAGGTTCTCCGTTTTATGATCGGCCCGGTCAAGAAATTCATAGACTTCCAGCGTAACCTCCACGGCCACAGCTTGTCCGTTATAATTGATGGTAACTTCCATCTGCCTTTCCTCCATTCAGATTTTTTTGGTAAATCTGAATGGGGCGGCGGAGAACGGCACCGAGGATAAAGTTCGGGCCATGCTGACCCGATGTTCCGGCTCCATAGGGACAAAAAAGCGCCCGGACGGCATAAAGCCATACGAGCGTAATGAAATCTATTTTGCTGTTTAGTTACATGGTATAGTGCATACCGCTGGCCGCATTGCTCCGCTGCTGGGAACAGACTTTTTTTAGCTGGTGCAGGTCATGGGCACTGTGAAAAAAAGCAAAAATAGACACGGCGGCAATCCTCCTATATGCCGCCGTGGATTTACACGGTGTTAGGTCGTCGTTGGTTTAGGGGAGACGAAAAGAAACGGCGGCTCTGAAAATCAAAGCCGCCGTTTCAAATGGGCGTGTCAAATTGTCTGCTCTACGACGGCTTTTTTTCTTTTGCCGTCGTCCGGCAGATCATTAGATATATTGCATTTATTTAGTCTTGCGGTTCAATCCTTTCAAAATTAACAATGACAAAATCACACAAACCATCAGAATTACAACGCCGATTAAAACCTGAAACATATTTGCATTATAATAACCAGAGATATTGAAAACGGCTGTCATGGGATATACCGTCTTTAACTGCTGGGACATACTCGCAAATAATCCAGCAAACGAATATATTTCTGCAAATACCAGAGCCAGCCAATACCCCTTTTTCATCCGCGCTACCAGAGCGATAATAGGCGAAATTGCAAAGAATACGCCTACCCCATCCAGAAAATATATTTTAAGATTTTCTAACACAAGGCCAACGGAAAGTGCTTTTAAATGCAAAACTGCCTCGACAAGAAAGGTAATTGCAAAAAGTAAAAGGTAAATCAGAACGCTGAACACAAAGGCAAGTATCATTTTGGCAAGTGTCAGTTTCACTTCATCTACGGGAATGAGCCGCAGAGATTTTAAGGTATCCTCCTGTTCCTCCCGGCAAATCATATAACTTCCCAATAGGGAAATTACAGCAGGCAGAACATAAAAGGTAGCAAGGGATTGGGCCGCTGTCATAAACCATCCAGCCCCGTCAATATATCGGCGGTCATAGAATGTAAACTGTCCCTGTGCAAAGACTATCAACCCTACCATGACTGTTGCAAACCCAGCAATCCAGAGTATTTTGGAACGGTGGAGCTTCTGGCTCTCCGCCCAAAGCAAATCTTTCATCATTTTTTGCACCTCACTTTCTCCGAACCAATGCCACATTCGCCAATACAGCCGAAGCAGCAGCCCATACACCAATACACAGAAATGCGGCTGGAATATTTAATGGCTGATCGAATACAACACCCGGAATATCATACATAACAATAGCGGTCATACTGGACAGCGGATGTAGGTACATATTCACCATCAAGAGGATAAAGCCGAGGAATGTATAAATCAGCGTCAGGCAAACAGGAAGAATATAGCCCTTTTGCGCTGCGGCAACCGCCAGTACTGGTAACACCGCAAAGGCGGTCAACAGAGAAATTTCCATACACTTCCGCAAAAGATAAAGGACACTTTCACTGTCAAAGGGAATATAACCGGATAGTACGCCGGTCAGAATGGACGCCGTTGCGGTGACTAGCATAAAGCAAATGGAATACACCAGCACCACAGCAAACTTGCTGAAAAAGTATGCCATTTTATTGACCGGTACAATCCAAAGCTGTTTGAGCATATCATACTGGTTTTCGTTATACATCAGCATGGTACACAACATCCCCAGCACTACCGGTAGGATGATCCACGGGGTATAGCTGAACGCTGTCCATTTGTAAAACATAATGGGGTCCACACCGGTTCCTTTGACACTTGAAAAGTAAAATACGGCAGCCAGTGGCATAAAGAGCGCCGCCAGCAGCATGAGCCAGATAAACTTTCTCCGGCGCAGTTTTAGAAATTCAACTTGTATCAGTTTAAGCAATTCCCGCTCCCCCTGTGATCTGTTTGAAATAATCCTCAAGGGTATCATTGCAGATTTGGGAGCTGATAACAGCTACATCCTGCACCACAAGAGCCTTGTTGATTGCCGCCATATCCAGTGCGGTGTCATAAAGCCGCAGGTTGTGTTCGTCCTGCACCGCATAATCGGTCACATGGAATTGCCTTTCTAAAATTAAAGAGGCTTTTGGAATATCCGACACTTGAAGCTGGATGTATTTCCGATTTTTCTTTTCTAATTCTTCCATGCTGCTTTCTTCCAGCAGAACCCCGTGGTCGATAATGCCTATGTCATCTGCCAACAGTGAAATTTCGGAAAGTATATGGCTGGAAATTAGGATTGTTTTGCCACGCTCCACACTTAAATTCTTAATAAAGTTCCTCATTTCGGCTATACCGATAGGGTCAAGTCCATTGGTCGGCTCGTCCAAAATCAAAAGCTCTGGGTCATGCAGAATAGCGTTGGCAATACCGAGGCGCTGCTTCATGCCGAGGGAATACTTACTGAACAGCTTTTTGTCCTTGTAGGGCAATCCCACAACTTCTAGCGCGTTCTTGACGGCATTGGGCTGGGGTGTTCCTCGCAACTTCGCAAAAATTTCAAGGTTTTCTGTGCCAGTCAGATTCGGATAAAAACCGGGAGTTTCGATGATTGCCCCAATACGGGGATAAATGCGTTTCTCATGGCCTTTGATGTTCTGTCCGAACACATCCACTTCGCCGGAAGTGATTGGTGTAAGGCCCAAAATCATTTTCATAATTGTGGTTTTACCGGCTCCGTTGCGTCCTAAAAGTCCATAAATCCGACCCGGTTTCACATGAAGATTCACAGAATTAACGGCAGTTTGTTCCCCGTAAATCTTTGTCAGCTTTTTGGTTTCAATCACAAGATCACTCATAAAAATACCTCGCTTTCTCATTTTGTTTCGTTCTTCCAGATAACATAGTTGTAAAGGCTGCCATCCGGGAAATAGTTGATGAATACTCTGAAATTGCCTTTGTCACAAGGAATGACAAATTCAACACGGATTTGGTCAGAGTGTTCCGGCACATAGCAGGACACATCCGGGGAAGTGTTCTGCGGCAGCCCACCCAGCTTATCGACTTCTTCTTCCCATGTTTCCTGTATCGTCTCCGCAGAAATATTATCCTGTACGCCCTGCGGCAACGCATTGAAGAAAGTTTCAAAATCTCCATCCATCATTTGGTTAAAGTATTCTGTTGCTTCTTCCGTAATGGCCTGTTGGTCGGGAGCCTCGCCGGAAGATGGAGCGGCCTGCTGGCAGGCACAAAGAGAAAAAACAAGCAGAATACCGAGTAATAAACAACTCAATCGTTTCATAGGTCTTTCCTTTCAGTAAGATTGCTTTTTTAGAGCCACTACGGATGCGGCGGCAAATGCAGCACCGATCAAGAGCAGCGAACCGACACAAACAAGCGGCGAAGTATTGAATAAAACGCCTTGCATCAGGCTTTCTACCATAGCTGCGGCCGCTTCGGAAATATGGGGATAAATCCCCATCACGCTTGCCAGCGGGTGTATTCCCGTAAGATAAGCCGGGGCAATGACTACGGGAATCAGATAAAGCAGCGTTGCGCCAATGGGCAGGATATATCCCTTTGACAGCGCGGAAAGAAACACAATCGGAAGCATAGCTATGGGAATCAGAATACCACCTGCCAGATACAAAAGACCAGCGTCCATCAGTGTTTGGGCGTTCAGATCGGGAAAGCCTCCGGCAATCAGCCCACCGACAACACACAAAAGAAAAGTAATCAGGCACAGTCCTACGGACATCAGAATAACCACAGCGACTTTTGAAAAGTATAGCTGTGCTTTTGTAATAGGAATGATAAGCAGTTCTTTCATCGTGTCATTTTTGTGTTCATCGAAAAACAGTGTCGTTGCAAACATTCCCAGCACAATCGGCAGAAACAGGCTGGACAGATTCTTAAAGGCCAGTGTGTAAAGGTCGCCAAAACTATCCATAAAGGGACTGCTCCTTGAAATGCTGCAAGCCCTCTCAATCGCAAACGCTCCAAGCAGAAGTGTCAGAGCCAAAATACACCAGACAATTTTATTCCGTTTCCATTTCTGGATTTCAGTTGTAATAATCGTCATACGGTTTCCTCCTTTCATGGTTCCCATTATAAGGGGCGAACCTTGCCATAACCTTGCCGAAATCTTGTTTTAACCTTGTTTAGATAGCAAGAAAGCCCTGCGCTATCACAGGGCTTTCGGAAGCATGATTGTAAATGTTGTTCCGGCTCCGGGAATGCTGGCCGCTGTAATAGTTCCTTTATGGACGCTCACCAATTCCTTTGCAATAGAGAGTCCCAACCCGTTCCCCTTGGCAGCCCGGGAATGGTCGCATTGATACATCCGTTCAAAGATATGGGGAAGATCAGAGATGGAAATCCCTTTCCCATTATCGGCAACAACAATTTTTGCCTGTTGCTCCGTTTCGGTCACAGTGAGGGACACTTGGCTTGCAACGCTGTGCGTCAGGATATTTTGCAGCAGGTTATTGAGAATACGGGTGTAGGCGGTGGAATCAACTCTTGTCATGTATTCTGTTTCAGGTATCTCTATCTCATAGGTAAGATCGTGACTTTCCAGCAGCGGCACCCAGTCAGCCATAATATTGCGTGAAAGCTCGTTCAAATCGCAAAGCTCAAAATGAAAAATCTGTTCCCCGGCGTCCAGCTTCACCCATTCAAACAGGACAGTCACAAACTCTTTCAGATGGTGCGCTTTTTCCGCAGCCACCCGAATGTATTCTTCTTGCTCGGCCCCAGTCACCATCTTGCTTTCCACGGCCTCCAAATAGCCCACCAGAGAGGCAAGAGGGGTTTTCACATCATGGGAAAGGCTTGTCATAAGCCGCTTATAAGCCTGCTCAGATTGCTTCTGTTGGATAAGCCGGGATTGGCTGCTCATGGCAATCTCATTGATGTCATAGCAGATTTGCTTTGTCATGTCGCTTTCCCGTACAAGTACACGGCGGTTGAGGTTGCCGCTCTTTATGTCCATCAGGGCATCTTTGATAAGGGAAAGCTGGCCCCGGACACGGTGGAGCCTTGTCAGAAGATAGGCGATCACCAGCAGGGTGGCCAACAGCGCCAGCAGCAGATACAGGTTGACATCCATGCCTATACCTCCTTATTGAACCGATACCCTACACCCCGGACAGTTTGAATGTAAAACGGTTGTTCAGGATTTGGCTCAATCTTCTTTCTTAATTTGCTGATAAAGGACATGATGTTGCTGTCGTCAAAAGCGTATTCTTCCGCCCATACTTGCGTATAAATCTGTTTTTTCGTAAAGACACGCCCTTTGTTGGACGCCAGAAATACAAGCAGATCAAATTCCTTGCCGGTCAGCTCCACCGGGAGATTTTGAAGCGTCACGGTTCGATTGACTTTATCAATCACCATATCTTTCAGCAACATTGTTGCCGCTTCGCTTCCTGCCACGGGATTTAGGGTGGTATAGCGCCGGATCAGCGAATTGACACGGGCCATCAGTTCGTTAATTCCAAACGGTTTTGTCAGATAATCGTCTGCCCCCAGCCGCAGGCCCGAAACCTTATCTTCCTCGTCGCTTTTGGCAGTCAGCATCAGAACCGGCACATTGTTCTTCTTACGGATTTCCTGCAATACCTGAAAACCGTTCATATCCGGCATCATCACATCCAGAATAATCAAAGAACAGGTATCCTTGTTTTCTTCCAGCAGCCGCAGGCCCTCTAAACCGCCATGTGCTACTACCGCAGATAAGTTTTCCTGTTCTACACATTTTTTCATCAAGGTACAAAGTTCCTTGTCATCGTCTATAATCAAAACACTATTCATGTTTTAGCAACCTCCCTTGTTTTGTCCGGCCATCAAGCGGCTTCTCCGCAGTTTTAGGGATCAGCCAAACACCAGCCATCTTCACAGCACCGGGGATACGCCCTCCGGCACAATAATAATTTACCCTACGAGGTGTCACGCCCCATTTCTCGGCAGCCTCTTTCAATGTCATATAGTCCATTTCGCACCTCCACAGAATACATTATAGTTCTCTTTCTCGAACAATGCAAGAAACGGAATATGAATTATAAACTTCAACCAACCTGCATATAGTAACATTCCACGGGCAAAGTATGAATTATACAATGTAACCGGGTGATGTTATATGGCGAAAGTTGAAGATTGTCCCGGTTTTGAAACCTTCGGTGCAGATGTCAAAGCCGCACGAGAGGCAAAGCGTCTGGCACGAAAAACATTGGCAGAAATGGTTGGGATTGAATGGCGGTATCTTGCCAACATTGAGAATCAAGGTGCGATTCCGAGCCTGCCTGTGATGATCCAGTTGATTAAGGTCTGCGGACTTCCTGTGGAACGCTACTTCAACCCGGCAATCATGCGGGAAGAAAGCGAACAGCGGCAGCGGGTCAGCCACAAGTTGAAGCTCTGCCCTGAAGAATACCTGCCGATTATCGAAGGTGCCATAGACGGGGCGCTCAAAATGGAACAGACTGCGAAGCAGAAGGAGGACGCATAATCGCGGCCTCCTTCTGGCGTTTCTATATCAGTTTTCCCGGCACTTTTCAAAAAGTTCCCTGCACCTCTGCTGGATTTCTCCGGTTTCTGTCACAGTCAGATCACGGTCATTTCCAGTAATCTTATCTTCCAGAAAGTTGGCGTATGTATCCAACAAAGCGTTCCGTAAATCCTCCGGGGTTTTCTGTATTTCGGCGCTGTACCAATCATTCTGGTGGGGTTCCCATGCCATCAATGTATAACCGTGGCTGGTCTGAACCACCTCATACAGAGGATCATCCTCCAGATATGCCTGAAACACTTTCAAAATATTTTCAAAGGTCAGCATTTCCCGCACCTCCCATTCAACTGCAAATCAGTTCCCTGATTAAAATTTCCTCAATCTGTGCCGTTAATGTGTTCATCAGCCCCACCCAACGCATAGGATCACAGGCTTTCAGTTCCTCAGTGACACCCGCAACCTCCATCATGTGAGGTAACATGGCGTCCATACGCTCCCGCGCCGCCCGGTCAATCTCTAACAGGTGTGGATACAGCTTCTCGCTCATCAGCAGATGGTTGTAGAGAATGGGGCGATGTTCCTTTAGGTAGGATTTTCGCATTCTGCCGTACTTGCCGATAGAAGTTTCCGGCTGTTCAGAAAGTTTTAGGTTGGGTATATCATAATCTCCACAACGAATGTAAGTCAACTTACTCATATTCATTCTCCTTTGCTTCGTGATAATTAGACTGCTGCGCTGGCTGCTATGCTGCCTTTGCGCGGTTCTTCTTTTGGTAGCTGACCGATAGTAGAAAAAACACCTTTTTTCATATCCTCAGCCCGGATCAGGGCTTTCTTAGCGTCCATTTCCGCTTTTTTCTTCGCCTTGATTTTGTTCTCATATCGTTTTTGTGCGCCGCTGGCTTTCCGCTTCAAATAGTTCTGATGAAGCCTGTCCTTGCGTTCTTCTTTTTTCCGCAGTTCTTCCTGTTCCTCCGGGGTTAAAGGAACCGGCTGTAAGGATGGTGGGATATAGCGTCCTAAAAAATTGAAGTAGATTTCAATTTCCTGCGTGGTGTCCTGACTGCCTTTTCGGGCGCGTTCATGGACAAGGATTTTCTCTACAAACTCGTTGAGCATGGTGTTTGTCAGCGTGTCAAAATTTTCGTACTTATCAATCAGGGCTATAAATTTCTCCGCTGATTTCTGGCTCTGCTCATAGCCGGTAACAGCCTTTTCCAGCTCTGCAATTTCAATCTCAAGTGCATCCTGCTCTTTGGCATACTGTGCATCAAGCGCTTTATATCGTGCATCCGGCAGCTTGCCGAGGGCGTTGTCCTCATAGATTTTGCAAATCAGTTTTTCCAGTTCTCCGGCTCTCTTTTGGGCAGCAGCCAGACGCCTGCGCTTTTTCGATATATCGGCACTCTGTTGAGCAACCTGCGTCTCCTGAACAGTGTGAATAAATTCCGTCCGGTCATTTTTGGAATATTCAGCGATAGCCCGGAGCGTGTCGGAAACCAATGTCAGGACAGCACTCTCATTGATACGGTGTTGTGTAGGGCATAGTGTCCCACACGGAACTTTGGTATAATTGGAACAGGTATATTGAGAAACCCGCTTGCCATTGTTGGTGCGGTGGACATACATCTTGCCGCCGCAATCGGCACAATAGAGCAAGCCTGTGAGGGGAGCCGCTTCGCCCCAGCCGTTTGGATAACGCCGTACATTGCTGCGGATTTTCTGCGCCAAATCAAAGGTCTGCTGGTCGATAATGGCTTCATGGGTATTCTCAAAGATCGTCCATTCGTCCTCAGAAACATAGTGGCTTTTCTTGTCCTTAAAGTGCTTACGGGTCTTGAAATTGATGGTATGCCCTAAATACTCTCGTTTTTTCAAAATGTTCACGATGGTAGATGATCCCCACCCATAGGGGTCTTTGACCGGCTTTGAACGGTTCACACCCTCGTTGAAGCGGGCAAGGTGTACGACAGGAATTTCAATCCGGTCTGTGGATAATTTGCAGGCGATCTGATAAGGCCCATATCCCTCCAGCGTGAGGGAGAAGATACGGCGTACCACTTCGGCAGCTTCCTCATCTACCAGCCAATGCTCCCGTTTTTCATCCCATAAGTAGCCGTAAATCACAGTGCCGGTCAGGTGCTTGCCGCTCATGCCTTTTGACTTGAACACAGAGCGGATTTTCCGGCTGGTATCACGGGCGTAAAATTCATTCATAATGTTGCGGAACGGTGTAAAATCGTCATCGCCTTTCAGACTGTCCACACCGTCGTTGATCGCAATCAGCCGAACGCCGCGCTGCCGCAAAACCTCCATAACTTGACCGACTTTCAGATAGTCGCGCCCCAACCGGCTCATGTCCTTGATGACGATTGCCTCTACACGCCCTGCCTCCACTTCCTCCATCATTGCCAAAAATCCGGGGCGGTCAAAACGGGTGCCTGAGATACCATCATCGGTAAAGTGCGTAGGGTTGGGCAGCCCATTCCGGCGGGCAAAATCCTCTAACATCTGTTTTTGGTTGGATATGGAGTTGCTCTCGCCCTGTAACTCATCGTCCCGGCTCAAGCGCTCGTACAGTGGGGTATTTTTTTCATTTCTCATGGCTGTACCTCCTGAAACAAAAATGCTCTAAGTGATTGCTTCACTAACCATGACAAAATCATGATTAAGAAGTCACTTAGAGCATATATCACCCCTGATAAATATGTCAGTAATAAAGATGCTCCGTCTTTTGAAAATTTTGCTTCAATAACAGGGGTATCAACATTTGAAAAATCTAATTTGAACTCTTCGTAAAACAGGCTTTTGTCGAAAATGTTTTGCACAACAACCTTTCTGTTTTCCAAAGGATTCTCTTTGGAAACATCAATATATGCAATTAACTTATCTGAATTAGTCAATACATTTGTGAATTCCCCTGAAAAAATATTCTCGTTGGCGTTGTAATACTTATGTATTGTAATTCCCGTCCCCATACCGATTCCAATGTCAATCGTGTCATCACTAATCATATTAATTTCAATAGGACGGTCGGTTTTTTTCGACAGCGCAATTTTGCCCTCAGGATTATAAATTTCGTAACGGACTTGATTGTCGTTCTCTTTATAAATGCGATAATATTTTCCGGAATCAATAATTTGCGTTTGTTTAAGGTTGCTGTACGGTGAGCATGCGGTTAAAAAGCAGAAAAGAACGGGAAGTAATATGTATAAATATTTTTTCATGAAAGTTTCTCCGAAACAAATCATTTATGTCGTTTTCTATTTTATCGGTGTTTGAAAATGTAACACCGTCTAATCCGATATTTATTTTATTGCATAGTTTTCTAAATATCTAAAAAATAAATTAAAAATAATATTGCAGAAAGAACAAATAAGGCGATTCCTAAAAAAAAGATAAGATGAAATAATGAATTATCTTCTTTAGTATGCCCCCATTTTTTGTGAACATAAATACTTGTGGCCCAAGGCACAATAAAAAATACGAAGAAATATACAAGAATTATTGTATCTGCTATGTCAGAGTATTTATAGGTCTTTGAAAAATCATGAAGACATCTTGCAACAGTCAAGACAGGAACACCTAACATTGTGACATACATCATCGAACACCAAGGTCTTTTTTGAGGTTCATCCTGCTTTAGTTTCTTTAAATTTATTACACTAGCGACTAGCATAGCTATCATTAACAGTACAAAAGGTATGAAAGGTATGTCATACAATAAATTACCCATAATATGTCGTTTCTCCTAATATTCTCATGCGTGCATAATTCTCTGCCGAAGATATAACCGGTAAACCTGCCGACAATTATCAAAAACTAAAAAAACGGACAATATCATAGATATTATCCGTGCGTAAATTTAAAGTTTTTTAATTTGCCGCACTTGAAAGCTTTTATTATTAACCCTTAAAATTCGCCGTAGGGGGTTGCCCTCTTTTTGTCCGCATCGGCAGTACCGCCCGTACAGGGCGCACATTGTTTAATATTAACAAAGTAGGTTTACACAACAATATTAACTGAAATTACCATGTTTGTCAATTTGTTTTTTGGCAGTTTTGTCGAATAAAACGGTATTTGACGATTTTGCGGCGAAAAGCAAAAAATATGTTACGTATCAGCACAATTGTAGTTAATATATATCTAAAAACGATGAACTGCAAAGCTTCGGGTGGTATCCGACGATTGCTTTAATCACTGCCGCTTTTGAAATTTACGTTTAGCTCATCGGTTGCAATCGCATATGTAAAATGCCATACCGTTATCCTATCCTTTTAGCTATGGCGGCGGTTACGGCGCAAACCTCTTTTGCGCCTGCTATTTTCAGCATTTTAGCACACTCCGAAAGCGTGGAACCGGTGGTCTTTATGTCGTCTGCAAGAAGTATTGTTTTGCCGTCAAGATATGAAAACTCTTCCGCTGTCGCGAATATGCCGAATACATTGCCGCGCCGTTTGTTTCCCGGGAGAGTGTGCTGGCGCGGAACATCATAGAGCTTTACGAGCATCTCCCGACACGGCAAACAAAGCTCCTCACCGAGCCGTTTTGCCAAAAGCTCGCTCTGGTTAAATTCCCTGTCGTGTTTTTCGGCTTTTGAAAACGGCACAAAGGTTATTATGTCAAATTTCTTTTCGCCGTATTGCTCTTTTACGGTTTTTGCCATATCCTGTGCGAGAGTACGTGCAACAAAATCCTTTCCCTCAAATTTCAGGCGGTGTATTGCGGTTTTGGCGGCACCCTCATAGTAAAACGGAGCGGCGACGGCGGAATATTCGTTTTTTGCCTGCTTACATGAGCAGTCCTCTTTGCTGTGACCGCAAAAACGGCAACACGGAGGCAAAATACGCGGCAGGGAGCTTTCGCAGCTTTCACAGACGTCTTTTTCCGGGACTATCAATTCTCCGCAGTATTTGCACCTTTTTGGGAAAAAGACGGAAAGAAGCCTATCCGCAAATTTAAGCAAAATATTCACCTCCGCAAGCTCAGGCTTTTTTTATGTCAAACCAAAATACAACTCCGTCGTCCGTGTTTTCGACACCGTATTTTTCGCCGTGCAGCTTTTGTATTGCACCGACTATCGAAAGGCCGAGTCCGAAACGCCCCTCTGCGCGCGAATGAGACTTGTCGGCGCGGTAAAAGCTTATCCATATTTTATCCATATCATCGCTGTCTATATGACTTCCGCTGTTGTATACGCAAATCCGTATGCTGCCTTCGTTCGGGCTTTGCCCTTTATAGACTCTTATAATGTTGTCGCCGGAAACGTGTGAGCAGGCGTTCGATATGTAGTTGTTAAATACCATTCGTATTTTAACGCTGTCGCCGAGTCCGAAGCAGTCGCTCGGAATATCATTTATAAATTTGATTCCCTTGCTCTCAAATTTTAATCGGTTTTCTTCGCCGTATTCTTCAGCGGCTGCGCGAATGTCTATCTTATCCATACTGAGCTTGACGTTACCTGATTCATACATTGAAAGCTCGAGAAGCTGTAAAACGAGCATATTCATCTTGTGAGTTTCGTCGGTTATTATTTCACAATATTCCGAAGCACCTTTTGTGTCGCCGCTGTCGAGCATCAGTTTGGCGCCCTCCGAATAGCCCTGTATTATTGAAATCGGAGTTTTCAACTCGTGCGAAACATTAGAGATAAAATCCTTGCGGATTTTGTCGAGCTGCTGTTCTTTCTCTATATCCTCCTGCAACCTGCGGTTTTTCTCGTTTAAATCGACAAGCGTTTTGTTGAGCGAATCGGACAGCTCGTTTATACTGCTTGCCAAAGTGCCTATTTCATCGTTTCCGCCGTATTCGCATTTCTTTGAGAAGTCCATATCTGCCATGCCGCCGGTGACGCTGCTCATTTCAATAAGCGGCTTTGTAAATTTCTTTGAGTAAAAATATATTGCAACAAGCGTGGCACAAAGAGCGAGTATGCTGGTTATAAGCATTACGTTTATGGCTGTATCGGCATATGAGTCTATCGTCGTTTTTTTGCTGTACATCTCAAGGTCTCCGCCGAATTTAAGACTTTTTCCGTAGACTATGAATTGCGTGTCGCTCATAGCGTTTTCCTGAATTTCAAAGAAAGAGCCGTCGGGGTTGTCGTGTCGGTCCCTTATCACTATTTTACCTCCGGTTATACCGGTAGGCACGGCACCGTAGTAAAGGGGAGTGCCGTCCGACATATATACGTCTATGGTAACTCCGTTGTCTTTTTCGAGCAATGCGATTTTAGAACTGTAATCGGCGGCGGAAACATCGTAGGTGTCGATTTCCTCCGCAAGATACTGCATGGTACGCTTTTGATTGAGTATGTATATTGACGAGAGATACCATTTGTTGAGGGCGAGTATCATCATTACGGCAATAAGAACTATGGCTCCGACCTGTAAAAACAGCCGCAGCCTTATACTTATGAAGCGCTTACTCTTAGTCTCTTTACTCATATTCACTCCTCTATCTTATAGCCTACGCCGTATACGGTATGTAAATGCTTTGTTCCCCAGTCGCCGAGCTTTGTACGAAGCCTTGCAACGTGAGAATCTACGGTTCTTATATCGCCGTCGTAGTCAAAGCCCCAAACATCATCAAGCAGCTGTTCGCGTGAGTAAACTCTGCCGACAAAGCCGAGCAGCTTTATTAGAATACTGTACTCCTTAAGCGTTAGCGAAACGGCTTCGCCGTAGACCTTGACCTCGTGCGCGTCTTTGTTTACCGACAGCCCCCAAAGCTCGTCGGTGTCGGAGACAAATCCGCTCCCGGAGCGGCGCAAAAGAGCCTCCACTCGTTTCATAAGCACGGCAGGGGAAAACGGTTTTGTTACATAGTCGTCTGCACCGCTTTCAAATCCGGTTAATTGATCAAAGTCCTGACTTCTTGCCGAAAGCAGCATAATGGGCACGGCAGAGTGCCGTCTTATTTCCCTTGTCGCTTCCCAGCCGTCGAGCTCGGGCATCATAATATCCATTATTATGAGGGCGGTGTCTGGATTTTGGTTGAAAAGCTCTACGGCCATTTTGCCGTCCGCGGCCTCAAGCGGCGTGTGACCCTCTTTAATCAGGAAATCGCACACAAGTCGCCGTATGAGCATTTCATCGTCTGCCACTATTATTTTTGCCATTATGACATCGTCTCCCGTTTCATGCCGACATATCGGCGCAAAAAAAATAATCTCAAAAACAGCAGATGCCGTTACTGAGATTATTTTATCACAAACCGATAGCTTGTTTCAATATATAAGAGTTATTTAAGGTATTTACGAAGTCCCGTTTTGTTTATTGCTGCGCAAAGCGGCATTCCGGCGGCGTAGCATACCACAAGCTCGCCGAGACCTACAAATGCTGCCTGTATAAGAAAGCCCTTGAACGTAAAGCCTTCGGGCAAAAATACAGCTATTTCCGCCCCGACTATAACGGCGTTGAACACTACCGAAAAAACCGGCGCGAGAAGCGGCAGCCCCTTTACCTTGACCTTTCTCGTGAGATACGTAAATACGGCGGCCAAAAGCGTTGCTGCCGAGCCGCATATTATGTCCGTAATACCGTACGGACTTCCGAGGTTTGCCAAAATACAGCCTATTGTAAGCCCGGGTATTGCGGCCGGTGTGTATGCCGCAAGAACCGTCAGAGCCTCGGAAAATCTGAACTGTACCGCTCCGTAGGCAAGATTTGCGGCGGATGCGGCATAGGTCAGCGCGGCATAGAGTGCGGCAATTACCGCACCGCAGACGAGAAAGTTAACATCTTTTTTCTTATTCATTTTTCAAACTCCTTAGTTTTGATTTGGGCATTTGCCCTGTCAGGCGGATCTCGAACTGACAACTTTGATTATGAGATTTTCAAAGCATTGAAATTGTATAATAAAAGAGCCTGCTCGTCAAGGAAAAACAAAAAGATTTTCCGTGAAACGGCTCAAATATTGACTTTTTCGCTTCCGTTTGCTATTGTTTTTATAAATAAAACGGTAAGGAGCGTTTGTCTTGAAAAATTACGTTCTCAAATATAACAAGCCTGCGGAGTATTCCGAAAACGGATGGCAAAACGAGGTTTTGCCCATAGGCAACGGCATGCTCGGTATGTGCGTATTCGGAGGTGTTTCCGAGGAGCATTTGCAGTTTAATGAAAAAACTCTTTGGACGGGCGGCCCGTCAAAGAGCAGAAAGGACTATATCGGCGGAAATGTCGAAAACAGCTATGAATACCTTGAAAAAATCAGAGATGCACTGCGCCGCGGTGATAAAAAGGCCGTCCTTAAATTTAAGGATAAGCTTGTAGGCGTAAAGGACGGCTACGGGGCGTATCAAAATTTCGGGGAGATAGTGCTCAAATTTCCTCACGATGTTTTTTCGGATTATGAAAGACAGCTCGATATAACAAATTCCGTTTGCACGGTGAAATATAAGAGCGGCGGAGCTTCCTTTATACGCGAGTGTTTTGCGTCGCACAACCCGTCGGTTATCGCCGAAAAAATCACCGCCGATAAAAATGGTGCGCTGAACACCGAAATTTCATTTTCGGCGTCTCACGAGACCGGCAGCATAAGAGTGCAGGATAATTCCCTGATTTTGTGCGGCAGGCTCTCGGATAATGACCTCGCATACTATGCGCGCCTTTGTGTTACAACGGACGGTGAAATGGTAAAAGGCGACGGTAAGCTCATCATTAAAGACGCCTCATATCTTGTTTTTGCCCTCTCTGCCGGAACAAACTATAAAAACGAATATCCGAATTACAGAGGCGAATTGCCCGAAGGCAAAGTAAATTTCGCAATAGAAGAATTTTTGAAAAACGGCTATGATGAGGTTAAAAAAGAGGCGATTGCCGAATACAAATCGCTGTTTGACCGTTTTTCATTTGAGGTTACAAGCTTCACAAGCGCCGAATACACGGATAAACTCCTTTCTTCATACCGTGAAAACCCAGATTCAAAGGACGGGCGGTACTTGGAAGAGCTTTTGTGCCAATACGGCAGATACCTGCTTATTTCAAGCTCTGCCGAAAACGATGAACTGCCCGCCAATCTTCAGGGCGTATGGAACAATTCCAATTCGCCTGCGTGGAGCTGTGATTATCATCTGAACGTAAATCTTCAGATGTGTTATTGGCACGCGTATGTCACGGGACTTTTCGGCGCGGCAAAACCGATGATACGCTATATGGAGTCGCTTCGTGAGCCGGGCAGAGTTACCGCGCGGTGTTACCACAATATCGTTTCCGATGAAAAAAATCCCGAGAACGGCTGGGTGTGCCATACTCAAAATACGCCCTTCGGTTGGACTTGTCCCGGCTGGGATTTCTATTGGGGCTGGTCTCCGGCGGCATCATCGTGGATGATGCAGAATTGCTTTGATTATTATGCGTTTACCGAGGACGCGGACTATCTTCGCTCCGACATATATCCCATGATGAAAGAAAATGCTGTTTTTTGGCTTCAAAATCTTGTTTACAGTAAAGAGCAGGACAGATATGTTTCGTCTCCGTCTTATTCTCCTGAGCACGGGCCCATAAGTATAGGCAATACATACGAGCAGACGCTTATATGGCAGCTGTTTACCGATACCGAAAAGGCGGCAAGGGTTCTCGGAGACGACGACTTTGCGGCTGAACTTGAAAGAGTGCGTGTAAAGTTAAAGCCCATTACAAAGGGACGCTGGGGTCAGATAAAGGAATGGTATGAGGAGGACGAATGGTACAAGTCCTTGAAGCTCAGAAAGCTTAAATATAAGCTACATTCCTGCCAAAACCGCCACAGACACGCATCTCATTTGCTCGGACTTTATCCCGGAAACGCGATAACCGATAAAACTCCCGAACTTATCGAGGCTTGTAAAGTGTCTTTGCTTGACAGAGGCTTCGGCCAAAAGAGCGGCGCAAATGGTTCGGGCTGGGGCAAGGCGAATAAGGTAAACCTTTGGGCAAGGGCGAAGGACGGCAACAGAGCATATTCAATGCTGCGTGAGCTTATAAACAAAAACATCGCGCCGAACCTTTGGGATTTCCATCCGCCGTATCAGATGGACGGAAACTGCGGATACACAAGCGGTGTCTGCGAAATGCTGTGTTACAGCTCCGATGATATTATAGAGCTTTTGCCGGCACTCCCCGAGGAGTGGAAAAACGGCAGCGTAAAAGGACTTTGTGCCCGCGGAGGATATTCTCTTGATTTCACGTGGGAAAACGGCAAAATAAAGAGCCTGTCGGTATATTCGTCCTGCGGCAAAAAGACGGCACGCATTAAAACGGGCGATGAAATCAAAACGGTGAAAACGGTCGGTTAAAAGCGCCGAAAATTTACTCGTTGTATTTTTGAAAGGATTTGAAAACAGTGAAATATCTTGTTATAGGTGTCGGCGGAACAGGAGGCGCAATAGCCGCATACCTTACAAAGGCCGGAATAGATACAACTCTGATTGCGAGAGGCAAAAACCTGTCGGCTCTCAGGGAAAACGGCATTACTCTGAGCCTTGATAACAACGAATACACAAATGCCGTAAAAGCCTTTGATATGAACGGTTTTGAGAATGCTGTGAAATCCGGCGCAGCCCTTTCTCCCGATGTTATTTTTGTGTGCGTAAAGGGGTATAGCATTACAGACACAATACCGTTTATAAAAAGCGTATCCAAGCCCGAAACCGTGGTAATACCGATACTCAATATTTACGGCACGGGCAGACATATGCAAAAAGAGCTTCCCTCTCTTACGGTGACGGACGGGTGTATATATGTTTCCTCAAGTCTTGTCTCTCCGGGGAAAATACATATGTACGGTTCGATTTTTCGTATAGTTTACGGGTTGCCTTCGCACAAAAAGGATGATTCGCGGCTTATAAAAATCGAAAGCGACTTAAAACTGGCAAACATAACGCCGGTTTTTTCCGATAATGTCGAAAAAGACACTCTCCAAAAATTTTCATATGTTTCGCCTATGGCGGGATGCGGTCTGTATTTCGGAGCAAATGCCGCCGAGATGCAAAAACCGGGAGCGGAGCGCGAGCTTTTTTCTGAGCTTATCTCCGAAATTGAAACGCTTGCGGCTGCAATGGGAATAAAATACGAAAAGAGCCTTGTAAAAATAAATCTCGATATTCTCGACGCTCTGTCGCCGGACGCCTCCACCTCTATGCAGCGCGACATTGCTGCCGGTAAGCAGTCGGAAATAGACGGTCTTATATATGAGGTTGTGCGCCTTGCCGATAAGTACGGACTCTCTCTTCCGGCTTACCGTAAAATATCCGAGAAATTTCGGCTTGACGGCCTTAAATAATGAAAAGCCGCCGAAGCTTTTCACGGTTGACGAAACAGAGGGTTTGTAGTATAATTTTTCCTAATATATTATTTTGAAAGGAGTCCACAAATCATTATGGACGACGCAGGACCTGCGAGTATTATTCTTAAACTTTTTTTACTATTTATTCTTATTTTGATCAACGCTTTCTTTGCAATGTCGGAGATAGCTATCATTTCGCTGAATGACGCCAAGATGGAAAAAATGGCGGAGGACGGCGACAAAAAGGCAAAACAGGTATTAAAGCTTACCAAAAACTCCAGCAACTTCCTCTCGACCATTCAGATAGGCGTAACCCTTGCCGGCTTCCTTACTTCGGCTGTCGCGGCTCAGAACTTTGCGGTAATGCTGACCGACGCTCTTGCGAAAACATCTGTTGTTAAGGTAATTCCGGTCGGTGCGATAAGCGTAATTTCGACTATACTTATAACGCTTGTTATGTCTTATTTTTCACTCGTTCTCGGCGAGCTTGCTCCTAAAAAGTTCGCTATGCAGAAGTCTGAAAAAATCTCCTTTGCAGTCACTCCGATACTTCTCGGCTTCAGTAAGATAACAAAGCCGTTTGTAAAGCTTCTTTCTGCTTCCACAAACCTTATAGTCCGTATGTTCGGTCTTGACCCCAACGCTGATGAGGAAACCGTCACAGAAGAGGAAATCCGTATGATGGTTGACGTCGGTCAGGAAAAGGGCGTAATTGAGGACAGCCAAAAAGAAATGATAAACAACGTCTTTGAATTTGATGATATCGACGTTGCCGATATAATGACTCACCGCACCGATATGGAGTGCGTTGACGTTGAGGATTCTCTCCAGGATGTAGTCAAAACCTCAATGGAGCACGGCTATTCGAGAATCCCCGTATATGAGGAAGACCCCGACAATGTTGTCGGTATTATATACATTAAAGACCTTTTAAAATATGTCGGGTCCAATCTGCCGAAAACAAAAACGCCTAAGGACATAATGCGCGAGGTATATTGCGTTCCCGAAACAAAGCGCTGCGGCGAATTATTTTCGGAAATGACCGCTAAGCATATTCAGATGGCAATAGTGGTTGACGAGTACGGCGGAACTGCCGGCCTTGTAACCCTTGAGGATATAGTTGAGGCTATCGTCGGTAATATTCAGGACGAATATGACAACGAGGACGAAGAAATATCCAAGATAAACGATACCACCTTTACGATAGACGGTATTACCGATATCGAAGAGGTTGAGGAAAAACTCGGTATAAAGCTGCCCGAGGGAGACTACGATACTCTCGGCGGATTTATAATCAGCCTTTTGGGCTTTTTGCCGGTTGACGGCGATATGAACACCGTTCAGTATAAAAACATCAGGTTTACCGTGTTGAACGTAGAGGAACGCCGTATAGGTAAGGTCAAGGTCGAATTTTTGCCGGAGGAACAGCTCGGCAACGAAAAAACGACTGATGAAAAGTCCGAGGAAAAGGATAAGCGTAAAAGCGGTGACAAAGACGATGAATAATGTGCTTCTTCACTGCTGCTGTGCGCCGTGCTCGCTTTCCTGCATAGACCCTTTGCGAAACGAGGGAATAGAGCCGGTCGCATTTTGGTATAATCCAAATATTCACCCTTGGAAAGAATACGAGGCAAGGCGTAATTGCCTTATCGACTATGCTTCGAAAATAAATATGAGGGTTTTGGTCGAAGAGGATTACGGACTTCGCGAATTTGTGAAAAATGTTGTCGATGATATAGATAACAGGTGCACCTATTGCTATGAGACGAGGCTTCGCAAAACAGCCGAATTTGCGGCGGAACACGGTTTTAAGCAGTTTACAACCACGCTTCTCGCAAGCGTTTACCAAAAGCACGAGCTTATAGCCGCGGCAGGCGAGCGTTTCGGAAAAGAGTTCGGCGTGGAATTTCTCTACCGCGATTTCAGACCGAATTTCAGAGCTGGCAATCAAAGGGCAAGAGAGCTCGGCTTTTATATGCAAAAATACTGCGGATGCGTCTTTTCTGAGGAGGACAGATACAAAAAAGCAATCCTCCGCGAAAAAGAAAGGTTTCTTGAAGAACTTGATTCTTTTACATTATAAAATAAAGATAAAACGGCTTATAGGGAGCTTAATCCCGATAAGCCGTTTTTTTATGCGTGATTTAAAATCCGACTACCTGATGAGTTCTCGGCACCGACGGCGGATCGCCTATTCTGCCGTAGACCCTGAGCGACGCTATTCTTTCCATATCTTCGTCGGAAATTTCAAAGCCGAATACATCGGCGTTGTTCCGAATTCTGTCGGGATTTGCCGACTTAGGAATGGGAACGGCACCCTTTTGCACTATAAAGCGTATGCAAAGCTGGGCTACCGAAACCTTGTATTTTTCGGCAAGCTCTATTAGGAGTTCGCGCTTAAATGCCTGACCTTGTATGAGCGGACTCCAGGCTTCGGGCAAAACAGAGTTTTCTTTGCAGTATGCTATCATTTCGTCCTGCGGATTTTGCGGATGCATCTGAACCTGATTTATCAGCGGATAATCGCCGAGATTTTTCTTTAAAATCTCAATATGCTCCGCCATAAAGTTACTTGTGCCGATGGCTCTTACCTTGCCGTCGTCGCGCAGTCTCATCATTGCGCGCCAGGTATCGCAAAGGTCATCTTCGAGGCGGTCCCAGTTTGTGACAAGCACCGGCCAATGTATTAAATAGCCGTCGAGGTAATCCGTACCGAGCTTTAAAAGCGAGCTCTCGCACGCAGCTATGGCTTTTTCATAGCCGTGATCGTCGTTTGGCAGCTTGCTTACCAAAAATATTTCGTCCCTTTTAACGCCGCTCTTTTTTATTCCGTCGCCGACGCCTTTTTCGTTTCTGTAAGCGCCTGCGGTGTCGATATGACGGTAGCCTGTATCTATTGCGGCTTTTACGGCATTTTCTGCGACTTCATCCGGCATTTTCCATGTGCCGAAGCCTATGCACGGTACTTCTACGCCGTTTCTGAGTATATATTTGTCCTGTAAGCTTTTCAAATTCTCACCTTCATTTCAAAGATGAGTATATTGTATCACAATATGCGGTGATTTTACACCTTAAATTTATCGCCGCTGTCGTTATATCTTATCATATTTCGGTTATGCCGCCTTTAAGAATCCCCACGTTGTCGCTGTATATTTTGTCAAACTGCGTAAGGGGCAGGGGGCTTTGACCTAAGCCTACCTCTATTGTGTATCCGGTTCTGTCATAATACTGTATAAACCAGTCCTTGTACCCTGCAAAGCCCGAATTATACGGTGTTTCCTCTACTGCATAGCCGCTGATTCGCCCGAAATATTCTGCGATTTCACGTGATTTTTGCGGCTCAAAGTCAAGGTACTTCCAGTATATGATTTCACCCTGGCTGTGGTATGACAGGGTAAGCGCAAAATTGTGTTTCATTGTAAAATTAAACACCGCCTCACTTTCGGGAGCGGAAAGGGGAGCCGAGCCGACAAAGTCGCGCGGAGCTGGAGACGTAAAACCGAGCGAATACTTAATCTTTTTTGCTTCGTCCCAGCCTGCCGGATATTGAAGATTAAGGTCAACTCCCGCGATGTTCGCTTTCCAACCGTTCGGATACGGTATGTCGGGATAACGTGCCGAAATTTTGAGCGTCTCATTTTTATATCTGTCGTTACGGAGTACACCGTTTACAAGGTCAACGCCGTCGGGGTTAACCATGGGAACAATATAAAGAGTTGCCTTTTTAAATAACTGTACCGCGAGAGTACCGTACAGCGAGCCTCCGTTTGCAAAGCTTTCCGAATATTCTTCGATGAATTTTAAAAGTAGGGGAGTTGTTATCCATTCGTTTGCGTGGTGCGACGCGTTGTAAAATACCTCGTCTTTGCCCTGACCTATGCTTAGATACGGTATGCTTTTTCCCATAACGCTTTTTCCTATAACTCCGCCCGAAAGGAACGGATACCGCATTAAAAGTCCTTCGCAGATGTATGTTAAAAGCATATATGAATACGGCACGTCGGTGGGAACTACCGAAAAAGCAAACGGAACGGTTAAAATTGTGCCTATCTGCAGGTTCAGCGGATCAACCGTCGGATTTGCAAGCATAATTTTTCTTATGCTTGTATTGTGCATGGCGGCAATCGAATAGAGCGAATCTCCCTTTTTTACACGGTGAATCGTGTACCCTTTGAGATACGGTAAAAGTGCGGCGTATGTTTTCGGACCGACAATTCCGTCGGGCGACAGAGAAGCGGCCTTTTGAAAAGAAATTACGGCATTTCTTGTATCGCTTCCGAAAATGCCGTCGATTTCACCATCTAAAAACCCGGCCCTTTTAAGTGCCAGCTGTATTACGGATATTTCTGTTTTGTTGTTTTGATAATTCATAAAATGTTCGTGCCTCCCAAAATGTTTATTATATTATACGAATTCGGCGGCACTTTGTTGCAAAACGGCATAGCTTGATTTTTGCGGACTTATGAATTATTATAAAATAAAGATAATATGACGGGAGACGATATTATGACGCCTTGTGAGCTTTTGATATGCGCCGAGGACGCTATGGTAAATTCATATTCGCCGTACTCGGGCTTTTCCGTCGGTGCGGCGCTTATTACCGCAGGCGGAAGAGTTTATAAGGGGTGCAATATCGAAAATTCGGCTTTTTCACCCACGATATGTGCCGAGCGAACAGCTTTTTTTAAGGCAATCAGCGAGGGTGAAAACGATTTCGAAGCTATTGCGATAGTCGGTAAATACAAAAACGGCGAATACAAGCACCTTTGCTATCCGTGCGGCGTTTGCCGTCAGGTTATGAAGGAGTTTTGCGGCGGTGATTTCAAAATAATTCTCGGCGACGGCAAGGGCGAATATGAGGTGCATACGCTCTCGGAGCTTTTGCCCGGCGGATTTGATTTGCGAAAGGAATAATTATTGAAAATCGGCACAAAATAATTCCGAAAATCGGAAGGGGAAATGTTTTTTGCTGGTTTTTCTTAAAGCGTTTTTTGTCGGCGGACTCATATGCGTTATAGGACAAATACTGATAGACGTGACAAAGATGACGCCTGCAAGAATACTCGTTACCTTTGTTGTGCTCGGAGTTATCCTCGGTGCGACCGGAGTATATGATAAGCTCGTTGATTTTGCCGGGGCGGGGGCTACGGTACCGCTTACGGGCTTCGGTAATGTCCTTGTGAACGGAACCAAGGAGGCAATCCGTGAAAAAGGCTTGCTCGGTGTTCTTACGGGACCGTTGTGTGCGGGCTCCGCAGGAATTGCGGCGGCGGTGCTGTCGGGACTTGTGGTTTCGTTTTTTGCAAAACCGAAAAGCAAATAAAAAACACCCGTTCAAAGACTGAGTGTTCGTAAGAAATCATTGGTTTCCTGCATAAAAAACTCTTATGCTTTTGTAAAAAAGGCTCGCAAGGCGACAGGCTTGCTTAGTTTTCTGCTTTCGGTATAAAAAGATTTTACGCCTACGAAACTGCAAAGCACTTTAAAATATTATATTTTTGATACAAGAAAATGAAAACCCCTCAGATAAGCCGGAGCTCATCTGAGGGGTCAATTATTATTGCACAAAAAATATTGTTTTGACGCAAAGTTTCCTTATAAACACTCAGCCAATCGGGCGTTTATAATACGTTTTTATTTACGCAACGGTTTCGGAAACGAAGTTGTCGTCGCAGCAGGAGCATGAAACATAATTTTCAGCGTCATTGCCGATAACTACTTTTTTGCTGTCAACATATTTTTTCACTATTACATAAACGCCGAAGATAGCGCCTGCAACAGCGGCGATGATACCGATAACTTTAAGAACTTTTTTCATAGGTAAAATGCCTCCCTTAATTTTTGTAAAACTATGTGTTTATTATATACGTAAAAAAGGCAAAAGTCAATGAATAAAATGTAAATTTGACCGAAAAAGCAAAACACCCCGGTCTAAAGACCGAGGTGCATTAAAAACAACATTAAGCCTTGTTGAGTTTGCAAACGAGGGCTGACTTTTTGCGAGCGGCGTTATTCATATGAATAAGACCCTTTGCAGAAGCCTGGTCGATTTTCTTAACTGCAGCTTTAACAAGAACTTCTTTGTCGGCAGCATTTGACTCAATAGCGGCATTAGCCTTTTTGATAGCTGTCTTGAGAGCGGTGTTTCTTGACTTGTTGCGGTCTGCTCTCTTGTTGTTAACGATTACACGTTTTTTAGCTGATTTAATATTCGGCATAGTTTAACCTCCTTTGCGTATCACATTAGCGGAATATATAATACCATTCTTTCCGAAAAAAAGCAAGTTTTTTTTCATAAACAGCCTATAAAATTTATGCCGGTGCAAATAATATATCGTAAAGTGCGCCCGAAATTCGCAAAATGCGGCAAAACGGGCTGCAGCACACAAACATTTATCGAAAGAAAGGCAGCAGTATTTATATGATTTTCGGAACCGATCTCGCAATTGAGCGCAGAGAGATAACAAACAGCGGCAAAAATGACGGCGTGACGGTAAAAAAGCGAAGGATAAAAAGCGCGTCGGTCACCGAAATAGAAATTACAACGGATGCCGGTGCCGAAAAGCTCGGCAAACCCGTCGGCACATATGTCACGGTGGAGCTGCCGCCGTTTTCATCGGAATTTGATGATGCAGACAGAAGAATGCTTGCCGTGAGAGATGAAATTAAAAAGCTGTTGCCGAAAAACGCCTCGGGAGTTCTTGTGGTGGGGCTCGGCAATTCGGATATTACACCCGACGCTCTCGGTCCCAAGACCGCAAAAGATATATTTTCAACGCGCCATATCACAAAATCGCTCGCGGAGGAAGTTGGTCTTCCGTCTCTTCGGCCCGTATCGTCCGCTTCTCCGGGAGTGCTCGGTCAGACCGGCATAGAAAGCGCCGAGATGATTCGCGGAATAATGAATGAGACTTCCCCCGACGCTGTAATAACCGTGGACGCGCTGTCGGCACGCAGCATAAAAAGGCTCGGCTGTACGGTGCAGATGACAAATACCGGTATAGTTCCGGGCTCGGGAGTCGGCAATCATCGCGCCGAGATAAGCCGAAAGACCCTCGGAGTGCCGGTAATAGCGATAGGGGTGCCGACGGTGGTAGATGCCGCCGCACTTGTCTATGATATAACGGGAAATGAAAATATACCGCAGCCGGAACGCGAAAGAGCCGAAAAAATGATGGTGACACCGCGCGAAATCGACGTTATGATAAGCCGTGCGTCACGCCTTTTGGCTCTTGCGATAAATTCCGCTCTGCAACCCGATATGGATATGCAAACTCTTCTTTCTCTCGTATAACATCGGAAAAACGCGCATATAATCTTACAAAGGTCATATGCGCAGCTGTGTGATATTGCCGTATCGTCCTAAGCCTTTTGTTATACGCCGTATACGGCTGCAACATACGGCGTATGACTTGCGAAAAAACAAATTGCGGCCGGAAAGGCTATGTAAATCAAATGAAAAAACGAAAAAGACATACGGGTAAAATTCCGAAAAAAAGAAATGAGGTGCTTGTCGCCCTGCCGATAATCATAATATTGGCATTTGTGTGCGGAAGCCGTTTCGGAAATGCCGTCGGCAGAACCGCCGTTATAGGCGCGGGGCTGATGCTGCCGGAGGGTGCCGTTCTGTCTGCAAAAAGCAGTGCGGTAAGGTCAATCGAAAAAAGCGTTTCCGCGCAAAGCTCACAGCAAAACGCCGTAATTTCATTGCCGAGCGAAAAAAACGAGCAGAGCGAAAGCGTCGTCGGAAGCACTCCGACTGTTCCTCGCGATATAGTTAAAATGATGGCTGACGCCGAAAAACAATACGCCTCGGCAAATCATGACGGCACAATAGTCGAAAAGAAATTCGATGCATCGTCCGCAACATCGACATATAAAAATATAACGGTACGAAACACAACGCCGTCGCACAGCATAAATATCGAAAGCTCGTTAAACGGCGAGTGTAATCTCAATATTGCCGATAAGAGCGCGCCAACGGTTCTTATTTTTCACACCCATACCACAGAGTGCTATCAGCTTATGGATAAGGGCTGGTATACGCGCGATTTTGAACTGAGGAGCGATGACCCGTCGCGAAATATGGTGCGCGTGGGCGACGCCGTTTCGGAGGAGCTTCAAAAGGCGGGAATAGGCGTAATACATGACACCGAGATACACGACAGAGCGTATACCGGTGCATATGACCGCTCGCGTGAGACAATACTTAAAATAATGGAAGAAAATCCGTCCGTAAAGATAGTTCTTGACGTTCACCGCGACGCGATTGAGCAAAGCGACGGTACGCGCATAAAGCCGACAACCACGGTAAACGGCAGAAAAGCGGCGCAGATAATGATAATTGCAGGCTGTGAGGACGGCAAGGTCACGTCGTTTCCGACATGGGAGCAAAATCTTACATTCGCGCTAAAGCTGCAGCAGACAGCCGAAACCATGTATCCGGGGCTTATGCGGCCGATATTGTTTTCCGCAAGAAAATACAATATGGACGTAACGCCGTGCTCGGTGCTGCTTGAGTTCGGCAGCGATTCAAATACAATAGCCGAGGCGGAATATTCCGGGCACCTTATGGGAAAAGCTCTTGTCGAATTTATAAATTCCAACGTCTGAAGCATTAAATAAACGAAAGGAGTATTGTGCCGTATACGGAGGTGACCCGTTGCGGCAAAATGACCGTATTAAAATGAAGAAAAAAGACAGGATAATTAAAAAATATCTCGCGGTACTGACCGTTGTTTTGTGTGCCTTTGCGCTGTTTGCGGGAGTGTCTGAGTCGGCAAACAGAACGTCTCAGCTCACTCGCGGAGTATCGGATTCCGTTTATACCGAAAAGCAGATACTGGAGAGCGTCGCGAAAGAGGCGAAAAACGGCAGAGAATTTCTAAATGCGATAGATGAAAAAATAACAGAGATGATTTTCGGCTGAATACAGAAAAAAGATACTTTTTTTGAGGGCTGTAAAATTTTTTACAGCTCCTTTTTTATGGCGTTTTAACGCACAATGCCTTCTCTGCGTAGAATAGAAACAGGGGAGGCAGATAAAGTAATGAAAAGGAAAAACTGTGCAAAAAGGGTGTTCTTCTCTTTTGCTGTGTTCGTTATGAGCATTTCGGTGCTTGTTTTCACCTTTACCTGCCGTATGCGCCCCGTCATTACGAGGTACAGCGAGACAGTAGCCGAAAGAATACTTTTAAACTCGACAAATAAAGCGGTTGCCGAGGTCCTTGCCGAATCGGAAACAGCATATAACGATATAGTTAAAACAGAAAGAAACGCGGAGGGAAATGTAACTTCTCTCCACGTTGATACAGTTAAAATAAATTTACTTCAAAGCAATATTTCCCTTGCCGTATCCGAAATCGCCGCAGAAAACGAAACATTCAGCATATCTATACCAATCGGAACGTTTTTGGGAAGTGAATACACAAACGGCTACGGCCCGCGCGTGAAATTTAATGCTCAGCTGACCTCCGGTACGGTTGTGACATTTTCAAACGAATTCAGGGAGGCCGGGCTCAACCAGGTAATACACCGCATTGTTTTTAATATTGAGACAAGCGGCAGGCTTGTTATGCTCGGAAAGACTGATGGTTTGTCCGTAACAGCGTCCGCCGTTGTTGCGGAAACCGTTATAGTCGGCGTGCTGCCGGAGGCACTCACAAACGTGATAGGCTCGCCGAGCGAGCTTGCCGGAATTATAAATGACTACGGAGCGGCGTTTGATTAAGCGGTAATATCAAATATCCGCCACAAGCTCCACGGGACAGTGGTCTGAGCCTTGTATATCCGAGAGAATGTCGGCGGAAACGAGCTTGTCTTTGAGTTCTTCCGATACAAGAAAGTAGTCTATTCTCCATCCTGCGTTGTTTTTACGCGCGTTAAATCTGTAAGACCACCAAGAGTATCTGCCCGGCTCGTCAGGGTGAAAATACCTAAAGGTGTCTATAAAGCCGCTGTCTAAAAGGGTCCCGAATTTTTCTCTTTCTTCGTTGGTAAACCCGGCATTACCCATATTCGTTTTCGGATTTTTCAAGTCTATCTCTTTGTGTGCCACGTTTAGGTCGCCGCAAAGAATAACAGGCTTTGTCTTTTCAAGCTTTTTAAGATATGTCAGGAATTTTTCTTCCCACGACATTCTGTATTCAAGCCTTTTGAGTTCGCTTTGAGAATTCGGTGTGTAGCAGGTTAGAAAGAAATAATTTTCGAATTCGAGCGTTATGACTCTGCCTTCATTGTCGTAAAACGGCTCGTTTATGCCGTAAAATACGTCTTTTGGTTCCTCTTTTGTGAATATCGCTGTGCCCGCATAGCCTTTTTTTTCGGCATAGTTCCAATAGCTTTTATAGCCGTCAAATTCCAGGTCGATTTGACCTTCCTGAAGCTTTGTCTCCTGTATGCAAAAGATATCCGCATCAAGAGAATCGAATACCTCCTTGAAATTTTTGCCGACTGCGGCGCGCAGTCCGTTTACGTTCCATGATATCATCTTTTTCATTGCGGTAATTGCCCTTTCGGGTGCTCCTTTTTTATAATAATATTTGCTTTAGGCGCGGCGCTGCAAAACGCAAGATGTATTTTTGCAGTCTACTGCCTTTTTATGTAGCCCGTGCCGAAGCCGAGCTTGTTTCCGCCGAGCATATATTCCTTTGCACTCTTTTGTAAAGAGGTATCTTCGCAGTAGTCGTTTATATCGCTTTTTCTTTCTCCGAATATGCGCTCTATTGCCTGCGAATCGTTTTCCGTCGAATATGCCGGAGTGAACAAGTCCATAAATTTAACTATGTTGCTGTCTTTTGCCATAAAGCTTCGGTTGCCGGGAAACAAAAGCCAGCTCTCACAGAAGAAGTAATCATATTCGTAATTCGGAAAATGGCTTCTGAAAAATTCCTCGGCACGCCTTACGGAGTCCGTACAGCTCTCCCTTGTCAGCTTTTCTCCCTGAGGAATGTGAATGTATAAGAGGTTGTCGCCTCTTTTAAACGGCAGCTTTGTGTAGTCTGGCCCCATGGGAGCTTTATACATCTGGAATTGCAGCCTGCCTATTTTAAATAGCTTGCCCGATGCGTGATTATGAAGCCAACGGTAGTTTTTAAGACCGTTGTTTTGATTGTTTTCGCACCAGACGGCTGCATCCTTTATCGTATCGTAAAAAACATCGTCACTTATTATTTTGCTCTTGTAAAAATCGTGAGTTCGCTCAAAGCTCTTTAAAACAACCGCGAGTCTAACCATATCCGATTGTCCCTTAAGTATGTCGGGAAATGGGAAAAACAGCTTCGAGAGCGCATCGATTTTAGTTTTGCTGTTTGTGCATATATCATCCGCTTTTTCGCGCAGCGACTGCGGCAGTCCTACTTTTTTTATGTCGTAATTCAAATTTAAGAACCTCTTTTACAGCAGCTTCTGAAGCTCGTTCAGCTTTTTCTGCGGCATTTCCTCTCTGTCGCCGAACGGGAAGAAAATATTTAAGCTTTCATATTTTTCTTTGCAAAGCTTGCGGAACGGCAAAAGCTCTGTTTTTTCAACGCAATTAAAGGGCTTTAATATTTCGCGAAGCTTCAGAACATCGTCTTCGGTATCGTTAATGCCGGGAGTTATAACCTGTCGGATTATAACTCTTTTTTTTGCCTTTTCGCATTCCGCAAGAAACGCAAGCGGAGCGGAAAGGCTCACTCCTATGTATTTTTTATACAGGTCGTCACGTGAAAATTTTATGTCGAGCAAAACTATATCGGTTTTGCCGAGAAGCTTTTTTACGCTGTCATTCATTATGACGCCGGAGGTGTCAAGCGCAGTACCTATGCCTTCCTCCTTGAGCCTTGTAAACAGCTCGTATACAAATTCGACTTGCAAGAGCGGCTCGCCGCCCGATACGGTAGCTCCGCCATCCTTGCCGAAATATGAGCGGTATCTTAAAATCTTCTTTACCGCGTCATCAACAAAAATATCTTCTCCGGCATTTTTGTCCCAAGTGTCCGGATTGTGACAGTATGGGCAACGCAGTGGACAACCCTGCAAAAACAGAACTGTGCGTACTCCGGGTCCGTCTACCGTACCGAGACTTTGAAATGAATGGACTTTGCCTGTCATAAATTCACCTTGCATTTTGTCGTAATAATGTTACAATATATTGTATTTGTTTTTTAGGAGTGTCAGCTTTGTCAAATTCAGTTTTTGCCGAAACCAAATATTTTATTATAGATATGGACGGCACTTTTTACCTTGACGGTAATATTATACCCGGTTCTGTTGATTTTCTCAATACGGTGAAGCAAAAAGGAAAGGATTTTCTCTTTTACACCAACAATTCGTCAAACAATGTCGAGGTTTGCAGAACACGACTTCACAATATGGGTTACGATATTTCGCCGGACAAAATCGTAATTTCGTCTCACGTTACAATTGATTTCCTCAAAGCCAACAGGAACGGCAAAAGGGTGTACCTGCTCGGCAACGAACGGCTCACGGCTGATTTTGTGAATGCGGGAATTATTCTTGACGACAAAGACCCGGATATAGTGGTGCTCGGTTTTGATACCACTCTTACGTACGAAAAGCTGAGACGAGCCTGTCGCTTTTTGGCGGAGGGAAAGGAGTATATTGCGACGCATCCCGATTTCAATTGTCCCACAGCTGACGGGTTTATGCCCGACACGGGCTCTATGATGGCTCTTTTTGAGGCATCAACCGGCAGAAAACCCGATATGATAATGGGCAAGCCGCATAAATACACGGTCGATTATCTTACTCGGCTTTTGTCTTGTAAAAAAGAGGAGCTGTGCTTTATAGGCGACCGACTTGAAACCGACATACTGATAGGGCAGGCTAACGGTATACCGTCTGTGCTTGTGCTGTCGGGTGTTACGAGCCCCGAGCAATATAAAAAGAGCGATATTCGTGCGAGTGAGGTCGTCGGCTCGTTAAAGGAGCTTGCAACTTTGCTGTAAAGGCAATTACAATTACATATTTTCTTGTGTGTAAATCATATCACATTACAAAAAACAACCGACAAGCAGCAAACAGCGCCTTGCCGGTTGTTTTTTTGTTACAGAATTATACAGATAAGCCCGTTGCAGCCCTCGTTTATAACTCGTTCGAGCGTCTCTTGAAGCTTCATTCTCGCGTCTGACGGCATATGATTAAGCTTGCCTCTGAGACCTTCGTTTACAAGCTCGTGAAGTGATTTCCCGAATATATTTGACTCCCATATCTTTTGCGGGTCTTCCTCAAAGCCCTGAAGCAGATATTTTACGAGCTCCTCCGACTGGCTTTCGCTGCCGACAATCGGCGCAACCTCGGTCTTTATGTTGGCTTTGAGCATATGAATTGACGGTGCGCTGGCGGACAGCTTAACCCCGTATTTGCCGCCCTGCTTTACAAGCTCGGGCTCTTCAAGCGTCAATTCGTCTATCGACGGCATCACTATTCCGTAGCCTGTCGCTTCCACCTCGTCAAGCGCGCACTTCAGCCTGTCGTATTCCTTCTTTACCGAAGCGAGCTCGCGCATTGTGGCCATAAGACTTTGCTCGTTTTCCACGGTAAGACCGGTTGATTCGGAAAGAACCTTATAAAAAAGCCTCGACCCTACGCGTACCGAAATATTTGCGCTGCCGCACCCCAGATCCATACTGCTTACAGAACAGTCATCCGTATATTCGCATTCCTTCAGGCGCTCCGTCATTAAGGATACGTCGCGTACAAGCTCCATTTCGTTTGCCGCGGAAGCAACTGCGCCGAAAAGTGCTTTCCTCAGCCAATGGTCGTGTGGCAAAGCCGTCAGCCAGAACGGAAGCTTTACCGACACCTCGCGAATGGGAAATTCAAACAAAAGCTGCGTCATTATCTCTTTAATTTCTGTTTCGGTAAGCTCAAGGCAGTTTATCGGAAGCACGGGGACGCCGTATTTTTCGGAAAGCTTTACAGACAGCTCCTTCGCGGGAGCCGCGTGTGGGTACATACAGTTTAAGAGGACTATAAACGGTTTGTTTAATTCTTGAAGCTCGCTTATTACGCGACCTTCCGCCTCTTCGTATTCGTCACGCGGAATGTCGCTTATGCTGCCGTCTGTCGTTATGACAAGACCTATTGTCGAATGTTCCGCTATGACCTTTCGTGTACCGATTTCGGCAGCCTTGTCAAACGGCATTTCGTCCTCCGCCCACGGAGTGTGAACCATTCGCGGCCCGTCGCCCTCAATATAGCCAAGCGAGCTCGGAACAATATAACCGACACAGTCAATCATCCTAACCTTAAAGCTTGCGTTATCCGGAAGATTTATCTCTACCGCATTTTCGGGGATGAACTTCGGCTCGGTCGTCATTATTGTTCTGCCGGCGGAGGATTGCGGTAATTCGTCTACCGCTCGGTCGTGCTGACCGGCGTTATCTATATTCGGTATCACAAGGGTGTCCATAAATCGCTTTATAAACGTTGATTTTCCCGTCCTCACGGGACCTACGACGCCAACGTAGATGTCGCCGTCGGTTCTTTTTGCAATATCGTTGTAAATACTTGTTTTTTTCATTTTCGGCTCCCCCTTATGCACGCGGAATGAGCAGCCTGCATTTTTCGGTGACGAGCATGCCCTCAAGATTGTTTTCACTTATAATTTTGTCGGCTGTCGTGTTGTAATGTCGCGCTATATCCCATACTTTTTCGCCCTTGTCGGCGAAATATACCGTAAGTGCGGCTTCGGACGGCTTTTTCGGCCTTTCACTGTCAACGGTAATATCCGTAATGACGTTTACCGTGCTTACGGAAAAAACAGCTGCGGATATTGTAATTTCCACACGGGCGTCAAGAGTGTCACCGGAATTAAGTATATAATCAGATCCCGTGACGGTTATAAACGGCGAAAATTCCGTTCTTTCGCCCGAGAATTCTTCGCGGCGTCGGTATTCAAAATCAAATTGCCGTTCAAAAAACGATATTTCGTTTTCTTTGCTTACGGTGAGCAGATTAACTTTTATTGCGCCCGAGATTAAAAGCTCGTCTTTTACGCGTGAGGTATTGTACTCTATGCCGGCGACTGACATATCTAAAATTCTCTCGGTATCGGTACCCGATAAATCGAGCCGGCCCCTGCAAAGATGAGTGTCGGTAAAGCTGTCGTCAAGCCGCCGTATCTCCGTCGGTGTCAGCTTTGATTCGATTTCGTAATTTACCGAATATGCGTCCGTCACCATGCTCATTTCTTCGCTTTTGTATGTTTCGGTGTATGCGCGTATTTCGGCTCCTGCGTCCAAAAGGCGAAGAGCTCCTGCGGCGTCGGACTTAGCGGATACGGCTAAATCCGAAATCACAAGCTTTATTATATTGATGCTTTCGTCATCTGCTTTTTCGACTTCAACTATTTGATTTATCGGCATGGTGTGCTCGGTTGTTTGCAGCTCGTTGTCATTTGTCTCCGCAATATAGAGAGTTTTTACGGTAAGCTCGCCTTTAATAAGAATTTTTCCCGATACCGCCTTTGTATCCTCTATTACGGCACTTGCGTAGGAACGCACTATCTGCGATATCGACGGCTTTGCATCTCCGATTTCGTATATTTCGCTGACGGTGAAGCCCTTTTCCGAACAGCCGAGCATATTGCACACTTCATTCTTTTCGCATTTGGTTTCGACCCCGCCGCCGCGGCATGCGCAAATAAGTTTTTTACGCTCGCACGAATAGCATGAAAAGGTTATGCTTATGCTGCCGTGAATATCAAGTCGCCTGCCGGAAACGGCACGGCAGTTGACATATTCCGTTTTCGCTCTGACGCAGCATTCGCATTCCTCAACCGCTCTGTTTTCAAAAAAACGTGAAAAGGGGACGCCCTGCTCAAGGCATTGCAGCTTTCCGGTATCGCTCATGTATAGTACCGAGAGTCGACCCGTTCCGTCTGCCGTTACCCTGTCACCGGTTTTCTGAACGCTGCTTATATGTGCAGTCAGCGAACATTTTAATACTCTTTGAATATCGGGGAGGTATTCGGGCAGCGTTATATCACATTCAATAGGTTGCTCCAAAGCTTCCCGACAGGCTGTTTTTCTTTTTGAAACTTCATTCGTTTCCGCACAAAAATCCATTACTGTCTCTCCTCTTTGCTGAAATGTATTTTTCGTTTCTAAGAATATTTATTCAAATCCTGTCCGCAATATTACACCGCTGTGCAAATTGAATATGCAGTTGATTTTACAGCTTTGAAAAAATTTTAAAAAAATTTCAAAAAACACTTGCAAAAATAAAAATCTGTGCTATTATAATAATAACGATAATCGTTACTGATTATTGAGCGGTTACAAGCCGCAACGTAAAACGCAGTTAAAGCCGTTGATATAGACACGGCTTTTTACGGCGCACGTTATCCGATATATTAAGAACGGAGGCTGAATATTGCAGGAACAGCGTTACAGTCGGCAAAGGGAGGCAATCCTTGAAAATTTAAAAAACAGATATGACCACCCGACTGCCATGGAGCTTTATCTCTCCGTCAGGGAGGATATTCCGAATTTAAGCCTCGGTACTCTCTACCGCAATCTTACTCTTCTTCGTGACAGCGGCAAAATCATAAGCCTTACCCTCGGCGGGGAGGAGCATTTTGACGCTAATACAAATCAGCATTATCATTTCAAATGCACATCCTGCGGCAGATATTTCGATTTACCCTCTGAGCCGCTTGACTCGTCCGTTACGGCACGTTGCTTGGGTGATTTCAAGGGCAGGGCAGAGGGTTACAGCCTAATCTTTTACGGCAAATGCGAAGAATGTTTAAAGCATTTGTCCGTGTCAAATAATAAAGATAATAATTAAATTCTTGGAGGAATTAAAAATGAAAAAATTTGTATGTCCCGTATGCGGTTATGTTTACGAAGGCGAAAATCCGCCTGAAAAGTGCCCTCAGTGCGGCGCTCCCGGTTCAACCTTCAAAGAGGTTAAAGAGGAGTCAAAATCTTGGGCTGCAGAGCACGTTGTAGGTATTGCGAAGGATGTTCCCGAGGATATCCTTGAGGGTCTTCGCGCTAACTTCACAGGCGAATGCTCCGAGGTCGGTATGTATCTTGCAATGGCAAGAGTAGCTCACAGAGAGGGCTATCCCGAAATCGGTCTTTACTGGGAAAAGGCTGCCTATGAAGAGGCAGAGCATGCCGCTAAATTTGCAGAGCTTCTCGGTGAGGTCATCACAGACAGCACCAAAAAGAACCTTGAGATGAGAGCCGAAGCAGAGAACGGCGCTACACTCGGTAAGTTTGAACTTGCTAAGAGAGCTAAGGAAGAGGGCCTTGACGCTATTCACGATACCGTTCATGAGATGGCTCGTGACGAAGCGAGACACGGCAGAGCCTTTGAGGGTCTTCTCAAGAGATATTTCGGTTGATTTTTTAAGCTTTGTTAAATAAATGTATTGTAAGGAAGTGTTTGCTTTGAAAAAATATGTATGCCCCTGTGGCTATGTTTACGATCCCGCAGTGGGAGATCCCGATAACGGCGTAGCTCCCGGAACCGCGTGGGAGGATGTTCCCGAGGACTGGGTTTGCCCAGTATGCGGTTTGGGTAAAGACTCCTTTACGGTAGAAGATTAATTTGGCAAAAGTCGGATTGCGTTTTTAGTGCAGTCCGACTTTTCTTTTTATATGCAGTTTTGCTAATGTCGAAATTTGTTGATTATTACGTCTTGAACACGGTTTTGCGCTGTGATAAAATAACTTCAGAGATTTGTAAACGGAGGAGACATATGGAGAGACGCGATAAGATAAATTATTATCTTGATTTGGCTGAGGCGGTGGCTCAGCGAAGCACTTGCCTGAGACGTCATTTCGGTGCGGTCATAGTAAAGGATGATGAGGTTATATCAACCGGTTACAGCGGCGCACCGAGGGGCAGAGAAAACTGTACTGATTTAAATTACTGTGTCCGTACAAGGCTTAATGTTCCGCGCGGCGAGAGATATGAGCTTTGCCGCAGTGTACACGCCGAGATGAATGCCGTTATAAGCGCGGCGAGAAATCAAATGCTCGGCAGCACGATGTATCTCGTCGGAATAGAATGCGATACCGGCGAATACGTAAAAGAGGCGAGTAGCTGCGCACTTTGCAAACGAGTGATAATAAATTCCGGAATAGACCATGTTATTATCCGTGACACTCACAATGATTACCGCATAGTCAATGTGAAAAAGTGGATTGACGATGACGAGACTTTAACGGGCAGCGTGGGATATTGATTACATAATCAGTATATAAAAAAGACGTGAAGCGAGATTTTTCTCACTTCACGTCTTTTATTGTTGTGATTTTGCCGAAGTGTCAGTTGTCGGCGTTTACCGGAATTTCGCCGTTTGCATCCGAGCTTTCGAGTGCTTTTTCCTCCTCGGTCATCTTGCGTACTCTTTCAAGGCGTCTCTCTTCAAGCTCTTTCATCATATCTTCCTTGAATTTGCCGTGAACGTTAAAGAATATAAGTATTATACCAAAGAGAAATCTTGCAATGGCAGGCATAAGGGCAAATACCGCAAAAAATCCCATGAGAACCTTCGGACTTGTGTCACGTAGTACGTTACCAAGTGCGTCCTTGTGCGAGGTGTAGCCGACAAAGGTTATGACAAGACCCGAGAGAAGTCCGGTAACGGCATTGGCAAGCTTTGTAAAATAGTTTGATACCGTTGCTACAAGGCCCTCATTGCGGACACCGTATTTCCATTCGCTGTAATCGTAAACATCACCCTGCAAAACCGCCTGACAAACACGGATTATACAGTTCGGCAGACCGCATATTGTCAGCATTATGGTAATGTAAACCATATTTGCGACTCCGCTGCCGCCGCTGAAATTCTTGTACCTTTCCGCACCGGAATAGCTTCCGAACGGAGCATAACCTATTATGAACATCAGCGTGTATGCTATGCCGCCGAAAATGCCGGCACCGATTGCGGTGTTTCTGGCACCGAATTTATGTATAAGCTTCGGCGTAATCGGCGTTATTATGAAGTTGGGAATGCCCGTGAATAAGCCGGCTATTGTGCCGTTTGCAAGGCTGCCCGTGTTGTGAAGCCAAAAGAAGCTTTCGGTAGAAGCTCCGACTGATTTGAATCCGTTGAAAAAGTTTGCGAGCATAAGTATAAACATAGGCTTGTTCTTGACCGCATTTTTAAACGAATCAAGAACGCTGATTTCCTGCATCTGCTCACGAGATGCGAGCGGGACTCTTTCTCTCATTGCAAAGAATCCGTATATTGCCGTGCCGCCGGCTATTACCATCATGGCTACGGCAAATCCGGAGTAGACGTCCTGCATACCGATGCTTTTCGAAATCTTCGGCATAAACGAAACAAATATCGGCACAAAAGCCGGAATCCACGTTCCGAAAAGCTCAAAGAACTTTGAAGTCGCTATAAGGTTGTCTCTCTCGCGAAGGCTCGGGGTGATATTGTAAAGAAGTATCTGCCAGGCATTGAAATATGACATACCTAAATTGTATGCGAATATTGCAATTACCGCCCAAACTATTTTTGATGTGTTACCCGAGAGGAACTGCGGCGTTGTGAAAAGCATCAGCGTGGCAAGGCCCCAAATCGGTACGGTGATTATCATGTACGGGCGAAGTCTGCCCCAACGAGTTCTTGTTCTGTCAATGATAAGACCCGAAAGAGAATCGTCAACGGCGTCGTATATTGATTCAATAAAGACTATAAGACCGTAGGCACGTCCCGAAATTCCGAGAAAGCTTATCATAAAGAACTGCCTGTATGCGTTTACAAACTGGTCAAGGTTCTTTTGACCGAAGGTCGTAAGCAAAAACGCTACGAGCTCGCTCGGACGGATATAACGTCTGTTTTGCTCGGAGGCTTTTTTGACCTCTTTTTCAAGCTCCTGCTCGGACGGATCAGCAACAGTTGTACTTGTGGCATTTTCTCCCAAAAAAATCACATCCCGGAAATTATTTGTTAAAAATAAAAATATTTTTATTATTTTAGCATAATGATTTCCTTAATTCAATAATTTTACGGTAATTTATTTTATATTTATCATATGGCGAACATTCATATGGCGAATATTGCCGCAAAGCACGCGAACTTTTTTGCAAAAACCGGCAGTAATTGACTTTTTATGCGCACAATGCTAAAATTATTTAAATTGATTTCCAAGGAGGCTGTGTCATGCTCGAAACGGATACGGAAAAGAATTCATCATACGGCAGCAAGCCTGCTTTGCCGCGTGCGGGCGAGCAAAAAAAACGTGCCTGCGAGGAATTTCAATATGATTTTTCGAATGGCACAAAGCGAAGCGAATCAAGACCCGAGGAAACATATTTTTACGGCGAAAATCAGCCGATGATGTTTGAAGAAGCTGTCAAAGCAAAGAACGGCGGCGGAAGCAAAAACGCAGAAAAGGGGCTTGCGGTGTTTTTGACCGTGGCGGCGGTGCTGCTTGCTTTGGTAAGTGCCTTTTCGATTTTAACCGGGTTCGGCATCATAAAAAATTATACAGGCCTTTTTGAGAAAACAACGACTGAAGCCGCGGCGGATACCGACAAAGGCTCAAATTACGTATACAACTCCGGCATTTCCGCAGAGACTTCGGAAAGCGAGACTTCATCCGGAGAGAGCATCACGACCGGCCAATGATGTTGTTTCACAATGCTTTTTATGCGAGCCGATAAAAAACCGCTCGCGGCAATGAAAGCTGCAAGCGGCACAAAAGCTTTTACGGCAAACGCTCTTTATGTGTAAAAGCTTCTGCATTAAATAATATGCTCCGAAATCGGCGTTATATGCAATGAATTTTCCCGGCATATAAAAAAATTATAAAAAAGACTTGCTTTTTTACACCCAGTATGATAGAATGCTTTAGCATTCTGAAAACGAATTCAAATTTGAACGGAGGAAGAAAATGTCGGCTCTTGAAATAATTCTTGCTGTATTACTTATATTATCATCTGTTATACTGACCGTTGTTATCCTTATGCAGGAGAGTCGCCAGGCAGGCCTTTCCGGTGCAATCGCCGGCGGTGCCGATACCTTCTTCGGTAAGAATAAAGGCAGAACCATGGAGGCTAAGCTCAGCAGATTCACGAAATACTTCGGTTTATTCTTTTTTGTGCTTGCACTCGGTGCCACACTTCTGCTTCTCTTTTTCTAAAATATAAAAGCGGTAAAACGCTTTTTATATGAGCCATTAGCTCAGTTGGCAGAGCACTTGACTTTTAATCAAGGTGTCCGGAGTTCGAATCTCCGATGGCTCACCATTCATAAAACCCTTAAAAAGCTTGATGTTATAAGCTTTTTAGGGGTTTTATGTTTTGCCTTTTTATGAAAATGCAAAGTGCCGAAATAGGAAAAAAGTCCGTGAAAATGCCCGAAAAGTCCGTACATAATTAATGGGGGAGAGCAATCGAACTACCACTTAAATTATAGCTGTCTGCTCCTCTTCCTCCAAAATTCTGAATATTTATTTGTAACAATTTAACTTTCTCCTAACAAAGTAAAAAGGCATTGCATTTCTGCAACGCCTTTTTTATATTCTGTTTTTAGTCTTCGGGAATTACGCCCTCGGCTCCGTCTCTAAAAGGACCGACTTTGTATTTTTTCATTACAGCGGTTCTCTCTTCAACGGTGGTCGCCGCATTGAACTCTTTTTCGTAAGCAAGTTCTTCTTCTGTCGGTGGAGCATTAAATATAGCCTTGAACTCTTCTTCCATTTCGTCAAGGGTTTTCTCTATTGCCTGGCTTATCTCTGCATCGGTTGCGGGCTGTAATTTGTTCTCTTTCACATTCTTCGCTCCTTTTTATTTATTATAACAAATTAAATTATGTGCCACTTAATATGCGATATTTCTATTGATATTATATCTTATCCCTTTACACTTTTCAATCTCTCGGTAACCTTGTTTTCGTAGTAATACACAGGAATGTCCTTATAATCGTACTCAACCTCTCCGCCATATACTGAAATTGCATACGGTTTTGTGCGCTTTATCATTTCATCCATACCGCTTCGCTGTTTGATTAACGGGTTTTGTCCCGTGATTTTATATTTAACAGCTAAAAAGCTGAAAAACAGCATTAAAAAAGCACCTTGCATTTCTGCAAAGTGCTTTAGGTATTAAGTTGTCTGTTAAACCTTGTATCCTTTTTTCCTTAAATAATCCAAAAACTCTTTTCGGCTCTTTTCCTTTTCTTCTTCAGAAAACTCTATATGTCCTGTAACAACGGGAAGCTGTTTATCGTTCCATCTGAGAGAAGAATACAAGGCGTTTTCTTTTTTATCATCATTTTTCATTGTTATTGCTTCTCTCTATAAATCTTCAACTATCTCTATCCCATTATTTTCACAATACTCCTTGAAATCTCTGTCTACTCGTTCCTTTTCTTCTTTTGTCAACTCCTTGTAGCCTGTAACAACGGGAAGCTGTTTGTCATTCCACCTTGGGTGTGAATATGGTTTGGATTTATCGTTATTTTTTATCATTTTGCTCCGTTGTTTTTTCAACGTATTCGTCAAAGGTAATCGCTTCATCAAAGAAGTGACCGGGCGTTACGTCGATTATGCGGTCGGCAACCGTCTCCACAAACTGATGGTCATGCGATGTGAAAAGTATTGTTTCGGGATATTTGATAAGACCGTCGTTTAATGAGGCGATGGATTCAAGGTCGAGGTGGTTTGTCGGCTCGTCAAGCAAAAGTACATTTGCGCCAGAGAGCATCATTTTGCAGAGCATACATCTTACACGCTCTCCGCCGGAGAGCACGTTTGCCTTTTTGGTGGCTTCTTCTCCCGAGAACATCATTCTGCCGAGCCAGCTCCTTATATCGGCTTCAAAAACAAGATTAGAGTAGTTCCTTACCCAATCTATAAGAGAGTCTTCACAGCCGTCGAAATAAGCGGAGTTGTCCGTCGGCAAATAACTGCGTGACGTGGTTACACCCCACTTGAATGTGCCTTCGTCCGGCTCGATTTCTTCCATGAGAATTTTGAATAGTGTTGTTTTTGCAAGAGGGTCACTGCCGACAAAAGCGACTTTTTGTCTCGGCAGTATGGTAAAGCTTACGTTGTCGAGAACTTTTCTGTCACCTATCGTCTTTGAGATTCCCGTTACAGTCAGCACCTCGTTGCCTACTTTGCGGTCGGGCTTGAAGTCAACATACGGAAAACGTCTTGACGATACGGGAATATCCTCAACCTTTATGCTGTCAAGAAGTTTTTTGCGGCTTGTGGCCTGTTTCGATTTTGACGCATTTGCGCTGAAACGGGATATGAAGTCCTGAAGCTCCTTGATTTTTGCCTCAGCCTTTTTGTTTTGCTCGCGCATCTGACGCTGAGCCATTTGTGTGTATTCATACCAGAAATCATAATTTCCCACATACATGGTGACTTTCTTATAGTCAATATCTACCGTGTGGGTGCAAACCTTGTTTAAAAAGTGACGGTCGTGCGATACAACTATGACGGTGGAATCAAGGTCGATAAGAAATTCCTCAAGCCAAGCTATGGCTTCAAGGTCGAGGTGGTTTGTCGGCTCGTCCATAAGAAGTATGTCGGGGTTGCCGAAAAGAGCCTGCGCAAGCAGAACCTTAACCTTTTGGTCGCCCGTAAGCTCGCTCATTTTGAGATAGTGGAGGTCGTTTGTTATGCCGAGGCCGTTGAGCAGTATTTCGGCGTCGCTCTCGGCACTCCAACCATCCATCTCGGCGAATTGCTCTTCGAGCTCACACAGTCTCATACCGTCCTCGTCTGTCATCTCTGCCTTGTTGTATAAGACCTCTTTTTCGTCCATTATTTCGCAGAGCTTGGGGTTGCCGAGCAAAACGGTGCGTATAACATCGTATTCGTCATAAGCGAAGTGATCCTGCCTGAGAACCGAAAGACGCTCGCCGGGTGTGCGGATAATCTCACCCTTTGTAGGCTCTATTTCGCCCGAAAGAATTTTTAAAAATGTGGATTTGCCGGCGCCGTTCGCACCGATAAGACCGTAGCAGTTGCCGCTTGTGAACTTCACGTCCGCGTGCTCAAAAAGCGTCCTGCCGCCGTATTGTAAACCTACGTTTACCGCTTCTAACATCTTTTGCTTCACCTCATATATTTACTCACAAAAAACCGCCTTAGCGTCACACAAAACAGCGCAAGACGGTTTTTAATTTAAATTTTACTGTTTGCTTTCTTGCTCGCAGACATTTGATTCTGCGTTTTCGGGTTCGCCTATAAGCTCGGGAGACTCGTCCGCGGTGAAAAACTCGTAGCTGTCGCTGTGGTGGAATGCCTCTGTGCTGTCGTCGGCTTTAAAGAATACCGTAAGCGTCTGGAAGATAAGCTTAATATCCTGCCATATGCTGTATTTCTCGATGTACATAAGGTCGAGCACGAGCTTGTCCTTAGGCGAAGTGTTGTATTTGCCGGCGATCTGAGCAAGACCCGTAAGACCTGCCTTGACGCGCAAACGGTAGCTGAATTCCGGCAATGCCTGTGTGTATTCGTCTACATTTTCTATCATTTCCGGACGTGGGCCGACAACGCTCATTTCACCCTTGAAAATGTTGATTATCTGCGGCAGCTCGTCTATGCGGAATTTGCGCAGAATTTTGCCGACCTTTGTAATTCTGTCGTCGTCCTCGGTTACGGATTTGTTTATTGAGTTCTTTTCTTTCATCGTGCGGAATTTGTAGACCTTGAAAATCTTTCCGTCCTTTGTGGCACGTTTCTGCTTGAAGAATACCGAACCGCCGTCCTCAGCCTTTATGGCTATTGCGCAGGCGAGCATTATGGGACTTGTAATAATTAAACCCACGGTAGATACAAAAAGGTCCATGGCACGTTTCATTATGCGCTGTTCAACCGTAAGCCCTTTAACGGTTGAAGCTATCATCGGCTTGTCGTCAAGCATTGCGTTTCTGCCGCGAAGAGAAACAACGTCGCACATCTCAAAATTATAGTAGATGTTTTTGTTGTTTGCGTAGCAGTATTCGACAATCGTTGTGCGTGAGGCTGCCGGTACGTCATATACAAATACCGTGTCACAGCGGTTTATGATGTCAAACAAATCCGGATTTGTGAAAAGTATTGCGTCCGTTATTAAATACTGCTTTTTATACTTCTTGATTTTAGGGACGATGTTGTTTAACGAATACTTTGAAGTCGTTATAACACAGCATTTTTCGGGAGAATTTATTGAAAAGTATACGAAATTTCCGAAGTATGCGAAAAATATAATAACGAGTATCTGAATGACCATAACAAGCAGTAAAAGCAGGGGGTGCTCATACTGGAATTTTTGGTTGTTTGCCGCATTTGTGTTCATTATGCAAAGCTGCAAATGAGTTACTATGTCGGTGAATACGGTGGAGAGCGTCATAGAGTAGATTATAGGCTTGCTCTTTGTTATTCCCACGGAATATCCGCCGTATATTGACATAAGTGCCGAGCCGAGAACGACAAACGTAAGCATGGTTACCGCGGCGGTTCTCGAAAGGCGCAGCAGCCATTCGTTTTCAATACCGAAAAAAACAAAAAAAGTGGCAAACAAAATAAAGAACAGCAGTACCTTTAAGAGAAACATAACCGTTCTTTGGGTTTTCTGTAAAAACTTCATTATATTTACTCCCTGTCGGAAACATATTTTTTTACACAGATATATGCGATATTTTACGCTTTTTATTGTCTTTTGTCAACTTGCAACATAGTTTTTCGGGCTTGACGCGCTTAAACTTCACTCTTTATTTTGTCGCTGCGGTGTTATATAATACAATTAACTCGGTAAGCTTAACGCGGATACGTTAAATATAACGATTTGGAGAAAAAAAAATGGTTAAAAAAACAGAGTATAAGATTTATACGGAACGCGAGTGCAAAGAGGAGCCGTACCGCAAAAAAGTACAGCTTTTCGGATATGTTGTCGGAGAAAATGCGCCCGTGGTGCTCATATGCCCCGGCGGTGCGTATAAATTCATCTCGGATTTTAACGAGGGAGAGCCGTTTGCGCGCGAATTTAACAAAAGGGGAATAAATGCCTTTGTGCTTTTTTACAGCGTGGGCTACAACGCGAGGTATCCGCGCCCCGTTAAAGATGTGGCAAGAAGTATGCAGTTCATAAAGGCAAACGCCGAAAGGCTCTGTGTTGACGGAAGCAATATTTCTCTTATGGGCAGCTCTGCGGGCGGCCATCTTTGCGCTTTCTTCTCTTCACAATGCGAAAGATACGAAACCGAATACTGCGGCAAGGAATACTCTTTAACCCCCAAAACCCTTATGCTCTGCTATCCGCTCATAACCATGGGCGAAAAAACTCATAAGGTATCGCGCAGGAATTTTCTCGGATTGTTTCCCGGCAAGACCGAGATTAATGCTTCAAGCGTTGAAAAGCTTGCAAACGGGAGCTTTCCGCCGACGTTTGTCTGGGCGTGCGAGGATGACGGTACGGTCGATTACAATAACAGCGTAATGCTGTGCGACGCGCTTCGCAATAACGGTGTACCGCATGAATTTAAACTCTTTAAAACCGGCGGACACGGCATAGGTCTTGCAAACGGCAAAGAACCGGAGGGATGGTTTGACAGCTGCTTTGAATTCTACAAAAAGCATATTTAATGTATATTTTTCATAAAATTGTATATTTAAAGTGCAAAATAAATGTGGTAAAATAACTATAATGAGAATTTGAAAGGGGTTGTACTTATGAAACATTTACCCGCATATCCGCTTGTGACGGTAGATCCGTATATCAGTATTTGGAGCATGAAGCACAAAAAGCTGTATAAGGATAATACGAGAATGTGGGCAGGGTATCAGAAGTGCCTCCACGGCCTTATGATGATAGATGACAAGCCGTATCGTTTTATGGGCGAAAACGGAGTACATCATATGCACCAAAAGGTGCTTAAGGTCACTCCGCTTTGCACTACATATGTGTTTGAAAAGCACGACGTTCAGCTCAAGGTCGATTTTTGGACTCCGGCTTTTCCCGATGACCTTTTGCTTTTGTCTTTGCCGTGCGCCTTTATAGATTATGAGGTTACGATTCTTGACAAAAGGCCGCATTCCGTTTCGATATCGCTTCTTGTGGATGAAAACTTTTGCTATGACAGCGAAAAGGGAAAGGAAATTATCGGCGATGCGGTTAAGACCGACAGCTCATACTACGCATATATGAGGCAAAATGAGCAGAACGTTCTTGAGTATTCGGGTGATTTCAATGCCATAAACTGGGGAACGGTTTATGTTACGGGCGGCTTTGTCTCATTTGGCAAACCCACAATTAAGCGCAATAAGCGTGACGGCTTTGTAAACTACATTCACAGCGAGCATAAGGCATATGAGCCTGTAAGCGACAAATTCTGTGCGCACGACACATTGTTTTTTGACGATGGCTTCAGCATAGAATATATGGGCGAAAAGCTCAGAGGATATTGGACCGAGAAATTTCCCGACGCCGTTTCGGCACTCAAATACTGCGACGAAAAACACGACGAATTGAGGAAACAGGTTTCTTTGCGAAATACGCGGATTTTGCGCGACGGTCAGCGTTTCGGCAATGATTACTGTATGCTTTTGTCGGCCGCGTACAGAGAGGTCATAGCGTCTCATAAGCTTGTAAAAACCGATGACGGAAAGCTTTTGTATGTTTCCAAAAACTGCACCGCCGGCGGATTTGCCGCCGAGACCGATGTAACGTACGCGTCGTCGCCGCTTTTCCTTTTGTATAATCCGAGTCTTGTGTTTGCCGAGCTTAACGGTATATGTGATTTTGCGCGTTCTGCCGCGTGGAAATTTGATTTTGCGCCGCACGATATAGGCACATATCCCATAGCTGACGGGCAGACATACGGTCTTAAAGCCGACTTTGACGGCGACAAGGCTAAGGTATATTCGACCTCGGACAACATATATGATGAAGAGGAACAGATGCCCGTCGAAACAAGCGGCGATGTACTTATACTCGCTTATGCCGCGACGGTTCTTTCCGGCGACAGGAGCTTTATTGCCGAAAATAAAGATTTGCTTTTAAAGTGGGGAGATTATCTTGCCGAAACGGGCAATGATATAGCTAACCAAAAGAATGCCGACGACTATGCAAAGGCGATATCGGGCAGCGTAAATCTTGCCGTTAAATCCTGCATAGCACTGCGCTGCTGCGGAGAAATATGCAAAATGCTTGATTCTGACGGAGGAAAATATCTTAAAGCCGCCTCTGAGAACGCGGCAGATATTCTCAAAAGAGACGAGGGCAGGGAGTGCCTTTCGTTTACTCTGTTAAAGAAGGAGAGCTGGAGCCTTAAATATAATCTTGTGTGGAATTATATATTCGGGTTTGATTTGTTCCCGCTCAAAACGGCCAAAAATGAAATTGCGCGATATATCAAAGTTAAAAACGAATACGGCCTGCCGCTCGGGCCGCGTAGAGACTATGCGCGTACCGATTGGACGATGTGGGCGTGCGCCCTTGACGATACCGGATTTATGACCCAAAAGCTGTCGGTGGATATAATGCGTATGCTTGACCATACCGAAGATAAATATCCGTTTACGGATTGGTATGATACAAAGAGCGCAAAGTCAAAGGGAAGATATCACCGACCCGTTCAGGGCGGACTTTGGATGCCTGTACTCGCGAAAAAGTGGAATGAAATTTTGCCGTGAGATAAAATGCCCGTGCGTTGCCGACAGCGATATATAATAAGTAATAACAAATAAACGGCCGCCCTCGGAAATGCTTCCGAGGGCGGCTTTCTCTGTTTTGCTTGATTTTAGGCTTCGTATGTGCTTTCGTATTTTTCGTAAAGCCATTTTATGCAGCTTGTAAGACCGTCCGGCGTCAACGGGAAATCCTCTTTTTTATCAGTAACGGTGCATTTTTCATAGCAGAGATCCTCGTGCCATACCTCGCCGACTATGTTCTCGTCGGTGTGCGATATTCTGTATCTGAATTTGCTGCCGCTGCTTCCGAAATAATCATTTCCGCTTGTAAAAAAGTTTATTGCGGGGACGTCAAATATTTCATCGGCTTTGCCCAAATCCCTTTTCATATGTTATATACCTCTCTTTTGGTGTGTTATTACTGTTTTGATTATAATATTAACGACGAAATTAAGCAAGGAATTTATCAAATTAGCACTCTGCTTGGTAGAGTGCTAATAGTTTACAGTTTGTTCATATTTATATAACAAACGGATAACATTACAGGGTATAATGATAATTGTAAACAGAAAGAGAGAGCGAGAGGCCGAGAGGCCGACGGAATCTCTTTTTAGCTTGCGGCTCGCAAGTCACCTGACCGAGCGAGCAAAAAATAAATCGGGCAGCATAATTCAACTTATATCGGAGGAATTTATATGTTTGATTTAAGACCCTATAACCGTAAAAACAATGTTACATCCTATAATCCGTTCCGCGAAATGGACAGCTTCTTTGATGACCCGTTCAGATTCTTCGACGGTAAGGCGCTTGCCGAATTCAATACCGACATTATTGAGAGCGGCAACAATTATATCCTTGAAGCAGATCTTCCCGGATTTGAAAAGGGCGACATTAAGCTTGATGTCAAGGACGATATCCTCACCATCAAGGCAGAACGTCACACCGAAACCGAGAAAAAGGACAAGGACAGCAGGAGTATCTGCTGCGAGCGTTCCTACGGCTCATATTCAAGACAGTTTGACGTTTCCGGTATTGATACCGATAAGATTTCGGCTAAATACGAAAACGGTGTCCTGAAGCTCACAATGCCTAAGAAGGAAGCTCCGAAAGAGACTTCAAAGCATCTTGAGATTGAATAATCAAAAGATAACGCGACCCGGAGAGCGACAGCTCCCCGGGTCTTTTTTTGCTCTTAATGCTTATAACGGGCAATCCATATCCATATGCGGAATGTGTATATCGAGATATTCATTCCCGTATGCCCTGAATCCGTATTTTTCGTAAAACGGAACGGCATATACCTGTGCGCTGACGTATATCTTTTTTGCGCCGAGAGCCTTAGACCTCTTTTTAAGCTCTTTTATAAGCTCTGCGCCGAGATGCTGACCGCGGTATTCCTTTAATACCGCAAGCCTGCCTATCTTTGCCGTCTGCTCGTCCGTCATAAAAACGCGCGCCGTTGCGGCAGGTGTGCCGTCAACCGTTAAAAGCAGATGATCGCATGTTTTGTCGTGGTCGTCGAATTCGACGGAAATAGGGTATTTCTGCTCATTCACAAATACCTTTTTTCTGATTTCATCGCCGTCGGGGCAGGCTGTGCCGCCTAAAAACCAAGTGCTTTTTATCATAGCTTAAAAATAACCTTAACCTTTCCGGCTCTCTTTGGAGCTTATCTTGCTATCGGCTTCATGGCAAAGCGGAATTCAATCGTGTCGTCTAATACAAATCTGTATTTCGTAAGCGTGTCCTGACCGCAGCTCGCCGTGCCTGTTCCGCGAACAAAACCGTCAATTGAAACAAACGTGGTGTCCTCGTGTATTACGTCCTCGCGGTGACGTGCCGCGCAAAGGATTTTTTGTGTATAATCATGAGCCGAGAAGCTGAATTTCGGAGCACCGAGGAACGCTAAGCCTTTTCCGTTACCGTCGGTAAATTCCGCAAATCTTACGGCTCCGTGGTTGCCGTTATCCTGAGGCTTGATATAGTCAACGTGCATTTCTTTAACGGTTGTTTTATATAAGCCTATCGGGGATTGACCGTTAAAATCACAGAGGTTTTCATATGGCCCTCTGCCGAGGTATTTCACGTTTGAAAATTCCTTCGGGAGCTCCGCTGTAAGGCCGAATCTCGGCAACTCTTTCCAGCCGTATCTCTTCTTCGCGAGAGAGGAACGAACTTTAACCGTGCCGTCGGAAAATACGGTGTACTCTATAAAGCTCTTGTAGTAGAGCCTTTTACCGTCAGTCATATCGTAATAAGCGGTTATTTTTACCTCTTTTTCATCGCTCTCGGCTCTCATTCCCTTGTAGACCGCTTTGACCCTAGCTAGCTTTTCGCGATTCCACTTCGGTACGGGATTTACCTCTTCGTTGTCTGACGGAGCACGGTAAATATTCGGTAAGAAGCCCGAGATGCCGCTCAACGGAGTTTTGCTGATAAGCTCTGTGCCATCTGCCGTATATGAGAGAATTTCTCCGGTGGAACGTGAGAATTCGATTTTTCCGTTATCAAATTCCGCCGAGTAACCGGAGTCGCTCTCCGTGAGAAGAACTTTTTTATCGCCTGTTTCGATTGCGGCAGGAGCGTCACAGAGTACGTGCTGCTCTCTTGATATTTCGGCTCCGTTCTTGTCTTCGTAAAATATGTTGAGCGTTACAAGGCGGTCGCTCGGTATTCGGCCGAGCGGCAGCGTTACTTCCGCGGTAGCAGACGGGGCTATTACCTTGTCGATAACGCCGTCCTTTACCTTTTCGCAGTCGATACAAAGCTCCCATTTTACGGTAAGAACATCTGTGCTTAAAAATCTGTATGTGTTTGTAAGAAGAAGTGTGTTGCCGCCCGATACTACTGACCTTACGGGTCTGTATGCGTGCTTCATTTCAAGCGCGCCGGTATGGAGCGTGCGGTCGGGGAATACAAGACCGTCTACGCAGAAGTTTTTGTCGTGCATTTCCTCGCCGTGGTCGCCGCCGTAGGTGTATTCGTACTTGTACTTTTTATCATCCTTGCCATGGTATACCGCATGGTCGCACCATTCCCATATACAGCCGCCCATAAGCTTGTCGCTTGAATAAAAGACGTCCCAATATTCTTCGAGCGCGCCGGGGCCTACGCCCATGGCATGGCAGTATTCACAGAGGAAAAACGGCTTTTCAAAGTACTTCTTGCCTCTTGTGCCCTTTGCGGTTTTTATAACATTTTCTATGTCGGTATACATTTCCGATATTACGTCATACCCGACTCTCTTTGTGCGGATAGCGCCCTCATAGTGTACGGGTATTTCCGGACATACAGATTTCAAAAATTCATAGCATTTGTCCTGGCATTTGTATCCGCCGGATTCATTGCCGAGAGACCACATCGTGATTGACGGGTGGTTTCTGTCTCTGAAATACATACGGCTCACTCTGTCAACGTATCTCGGTGCCCAAGAGCGGTCGTTGCTTATGAAATTGGGCTTATAGAGGTTGTATTTGCCGAGACTTCCGCAGCCGTGTGTCTCGATGTCGGCCTCGTCTATTATGTAAAATCCCATAATGTCCGCAAGTGTAATGAGCATCGGGTCAGGCGGATAGTGCGACGTTCTTATCGAGTTTACGTTAAGCTCTTTCATAAGAACAAGGTCTTTTTTTATGTCCGCGGCACTCATCACGTAGCCGGTTTTTGCGTTGCTGTCGTGATGGTTTACACCCTTGAATTTTATTTTTTCGCAGTTGAATTTAAATACGTCGCCGAGAATTTCTATATGCTTGAAGCCGGTATAATTTCTTACGGTACATAGTGTATCGTCACCGTCCTTAAGCGTTAAATAAAGCTCGTAAACATTCGGCGTTTCCGCAGTCCATTCCTTTACGTCGAGTGCCGAGAAGGAAAATTTGACGCAGACGTCGGCATCCTTTTCGTCGGAGCATATCTTTTTTCTGCCTGAGAAAAGCTCTGCCGAAACTTTTTTTCCTGCGGCTTCGCCCTCAAGGAATACGTCTATATCGAGGTCATATTCTTTTCCGCCGTTTAAGCGTGTTTTAACCTCGTAATCGTTTATATATGCTTTGTCATATGTGTAAAGCAGAACGTCGCGGAAAATTCCGTTTTCTCTGAACATATCCTGACATTCGAGATATGTCCCCGTGGACCAACGGTAAACAACGCAGAGTAGTTCGTTTTCACCGGAAATCAGCATATTTGAAATGTCAAATTCCGCACTGTTGTGTGAGCCCTCGCCGTAGCCGCAAAACTCACCGTTTACATACAGCTCAAGGCACGCGCTGAAGCCTAAAAATGAAATGATATGAGTTTTGGTTTTGTCGTCAACGGTTATCTTTTTTCTGTATACGCCTACGGCAACCTCTTTCGGAAGCTCCGGCGGAAAAAGATGAAATTCGTATCTTGTATTTAAATATACAGGCTCTCTGTACCCGGTTCTCTGCCAGGTGGACGGAACCTGTATCTTATCAAAACGGATACGCTCCGTGTCCATTTCATACGGTAAAACATTCTGCGTTTCGTAATATTTAAAATCCCATTCTCCCGAGAGGACCGTAACCATATCGCTCTTATAGCGTTCGGTCAGACAATCGGTCTTTTTGAGACGCGAAAGCTCTCTGAAGGGAATCGAGTAAGCTCTTCCGGGCAGCCTGTTTATGTTCAGTGCCGAAAAATCTCTGTAATTATCTCTGTTTAGCTTGTATATCACAAAATTTTCCCCTTTCTGCAATCTGTAAACAGTTTAACACAGAATTAAATCATTTACAATTAAATTGCGATATATTATACTTTTTAAGGTAAAAGTATCAAGCGCTTTTTTATGCAGTTTGAGTAAAAATAAGCCGAAAGGACGCAGGTGGATTTTATGGAGCTTTCTAAGGTACAGTGGAACGGCAGGGCATATGCGGAATTCAGAGATTATCTATTGTCGTTTTCAGATGAAAAATACAGAGCTTTTCACAGCGGGCTCTGCAAGACATCGAAATATCCGATAATCGGAGTAAGACTCCCGATAATGCAAAAGATTTCCTCCGAAATAGTAAAGGGCAAGCCGCTTTATTTTCTTATGGCGGCCTCTGTGCAGTCGTATGAAGAGATTATGATAAGAGGACTTGTCACGGCCAAGCTCAAAATGCCGTTAGCCGAAAAATTCGTATATATAGAGGAGTTTTTGCCGTATATTGATAATTGGGCGGTATGTGATTCGTTTTGCACGGCGCTGAAGCCTAAGAAGAACGAGCTTTATATGCTTTTTGAATTCTGTAAGGAGCACGCTTTTTCACAGAATACGTATGAGACTCGTACAGCTGTTGTTTTGATGATGCGCTATCTTTTAACGGACGACTTCGGAGAGGACGTTATTTCGATTTTGGAAAATATCGATTGTACAGAATACTATGTCGGTATGGCGGTTGCCTGGGCTCTTTCGGAGAGCTTTATAAAATTCCGAGAGAGAACGCTTGAAGTATTTTCATCGGGGAATGTAGACGCCGCAACTCAAAACAGGGCAATACAAAAAATCAGAGACTCATACCGTGTGTCCGACAGCGATAAAGCATTTGTAAACAGCTTGAAAAGGTAAAAAACAATATACGGGTTTCGGTAAAATTTGTATAAACTCTCAATTTTTCATTGCCGCTATTGAAGAAGAATACAAAAAAGATTATAATATTTACGAAACGGAAGCATACCGTTACTGTAAAAAATAAAGGAATGGTAATTTATGAAGGCACGCAATCTTATTGACCTTGAGGACATCAGCCTTGAGGATATTGACGAGATAATTCATCTTGCCGGTATGATAAAGGCAAATCCGTCGATTTTTACCGACGCCTGCCACGGCAAAATAATGGCGACGCTTTTTTATGAGCCGTCAACAAGAACTCAGATGTCGTTTAAAACCGCCATGCTTCGTCTCGGCGGCGAGGTTATAGGGTTTGACAATCCGTCTAATGCGTCCGTGTCAAAGGGCGAGAGTTTGAAGGATACCGTAAGGGTGGTCAGCAATTATGCCGACGTTTTGGTTATGCGTAATCCCATAGAAGGCTCCGCTTATGCGGCATCGCTCTATTCCAAAAGTCCCGTTATAAACGCAGGTGACGGCGGACATCTCCATCCCACTCAGACCTTGGCCGACCTTGTGACCTTGTCGCACGAAAAGGGGAGGCTTTCCGACCTCACCATAGGCCTTTGCGGCGATATGAAAAACGGCAGAACCGTACATTCGCTCGTTAAAGCTCTGTCTAAATATAAAAACAATAAATTTGTTATGATTTCCACTCCCGAGCTCCAAATGCCGGAATATATAATTGATATTCTTAAAAAGAGCGGATGCGAATACAGCTTTTCTTCAAGTCTTGAAGAAGCAATTTCTTCGCTTGACGTTCTCTATATGACTCGTATTCAGCAGGAGCGCTTTAAATCCGAAGAGGAATATGAGCGCCAAAAGGGCGTTTATGTGCTTGATGAGGAAAAAATGAAGCTTGCAAAAAAAGACCTTGTTGTGCTTCATCCGCTCCCGAGAGTCGATGAGATTACCGTAGGAGTTGATGATGACAGCCGCGCCAAGTATTTCGAGCAGACCGAATACGGTATGTATGCGAGAATGGCTCTTATTATACTTATGCTTGAAAACCGCGGGGGCAAAGTTCCCGAAAAGACATACAGTACACATGATAAGCAGTGCAAAAATCCGAGATGCGTCACAAACAGCGAGAGCTATGTACCGCACCTCTTCTACGAAAACGGAGGAAAGCTTGTCTGCAAATACTGCGACAGCGAGACGGAAGAATGAAAATACTTATCCTCTTCGGTTCGCCGAAGACAAACGGCAGTACCGCAAAGCTTACCGGTGCTTTTATGAAGGGCATAAGAAAAAGCGATGATGTTGAAATAGTCCATCTTTTTTCATTGCAACCGACCCCGTGCAATGCTTGCGGATATTGTAAGGCGGCAAACGGTTGCTCTAAAAAAGACCTTGAAAAGTTTATGGCAAAGCTCGAAGACGCCGATGCGGTAATTGTTGCAACTCCGGTTTACAATCTGTCTTTTCCTGCACCTATGAAAGCCCTGTTTGACCGCTTTCAGCGTTATTACGAGGCGCATTTCAGAAGAAAAATTGCGCAACCTATAACAAAGCACAAAAAAGCATTACTTTTGGTAACCGCCGGAGATGACGAGGACGACGGATACAATATAATAGAAAAGCAGGTTAAGCTGTCTTTTTCTGTTATGAATACCGAGCTTGTCGGCGGCGTACTTGCCAAAGATACCGATAACGGCGGTGTCAAAGAGGACGATTTGCGCCGTGCTTTTGAGCTTTCAAAAATAATATACGGTTAAAAAAGTGCCGCTTTTCGGCGCTTTTGAAAGGAAGATGAAATATGTCCGTGACAAAAATAACACTTCAGAACTATGCTGACGAGGTATCGCACAGCGAAAAACCCGTTCTTATAGATTTCTATGCCGATTGGTGCGGTCCGTGCAAAATGACTGCTCCCGAGCTTGAGGCGTTTTCGCAGGAATACGACGACGTCAAAGTGTGTAAAATAAATGTGGACGAGTCCGCAGATCTTGCCGCGATGTACGGTATTATGTCTATACCGACGATGATTTTAGTGAAGAACGGCAAGGAGGCAGACCGCCATGTGGGTGGCTGTGAAAAGGCTGATATCAGAGCGTTTTGCGATAAAAATATGTAGGGTTGTAATTTTTACCGGTATATGCTATGATAAAAATCAATAAATGCGGTTTCTGACGTCGAAATCTGTTTTGAGACGAAAGATACGGTGAATAAGTAAAACTGCTGTGTGTTTGCACGGCATACTTAGGCTGTATCTTTAAAGATACAGCCTTTTTATTTTAATTGCAGGTGGATAATAATATGGAATCAAGAGTAGCCCTTATAGGGATAATAGTGGAAAACGAGGACGCTGTGGAAAAACTCAACTGTGTTTTACACGAATACGGCAGATACATTGTCGGCAGAATGGGTATTCCTTACAGAGAGAAAAAAATAAATATTATAAGTATAGCGGTGGACGCTCCTCAGGATATAATAAGCGCAATGTCAGGTAAAATCGGAAAACTCGACGGCGTAAGTGCCAAAACCGCGTACTCAAATGTGGTAACAGAGATATGACAGGAAGAAAAGAATGTAAAGGCTTGGAGCTTTTCACGATTTCGAAGGTCCTGCTTTTAATACTGCCGCTTGTTGTCGCTGTTTTGGCGCTTTGTATAGGCAGACTCGGTATTTCTCCCGCCGAGGTGATAAGATCGATATTCGGTAAAATAACTGGAAATGCTGATTTGGAATCTAAAAATGAGCTTGTTTTATGGAATATAAGAATGCCGCGAATAATCCTTGCGGCCCTTGTGGGAGCGGGACTTTCGGTTTCGGGCTGTACATTTCAAAGCCTTTTTTCCAATCCTCTTGCCACGCCCGATACAGTCGGAGTTTCAAGCGGAACCTGCTTCGGAGCGGCTGTTGCGATTTTTTTCGGGGCTGATTTTATTGTCACTCAGGCAGTTGCTTTTTTGTTTGGAATTATTGCCGTGTTGCTGACTTATCTCGCAGGTAGCGGTAAAGGCAAATCACTTAACAGCGTGGTTTTGGCAGGAATTATGATAGGCTCGCTTTTTTCGGCACTTGTCTCGTTTATAAAATCGGTGGCGGACGTAAATTCCGTGCTTCCGGTAATAACCTTTTGGCTTATGGGCAGCTTTGCGGGCGCAGGCTATCGCTCGCTTATGCTCGGCGCGCCGGTAATGCTTGTCGGAATGGCTGTTTTGTATGTTATAAGATGGCGGCTTAATATTTTAACTCTTCCCGATGATGAGGCAAAGGCGACCGGCACGGATATTAAGGCTCTGCGTGCCGTTTCGGTAATATGTGCAACGGCAATTACCGCCTCGTGCGTTTCAATGTGCGGTCAGGTGGGCTGGGTAGGGCTTCTGGTGCCGCATATGTGCCGTATGAAATTCGGAAACAATCATGTGTCGCTGCTGCCTGCCTGTATCAGCATGGGTATGACCTTTATGATAATTGTCGATACCGTTGCGCGAAGTGCCACAGCCGCCGAGATTCCCATCTCTGTGCTGACCGCAGTTATAGGCGCACCGTTCTTTATAATTCTTATGCGAAAAACAGGGGGGTGGCAGCTGTGACCCTTACTGTTGAAAACGGTTGTTTTTCATATGACGGCAGGCACACGGTACTGTCCGACATAAGCTTTTGCGCGTCACCGGGAGAGATAGTGGCGATTCTCGGAAAAAACGGCTCGGGCAAAACAACGCTTCTCAAGTGCAGCGTGGGTTTGCTCAAATGGAACGGTGGACATAGCTTCCTTGACGGCAGAGATGTTTTGCATATAAAAAGCAGGGAGCTTTGGAGTAAAATATCATACGTGCCGCAGGCAAAATCCTCATTCGGCGGCTATACCGTGCTTGACAGCGTTTTGCTCGGCTTCGGGAGCAGCATCGGGATTTTCGGAAAGCCGCAAAAAAGCGATGTGGAAAAAGCGCTTTCCGTTTTAAGAAGGCTGAATATAGAAAATCTCGCCTATAAAAAATGCTCGGATTTATCCGGCGGCGAAAAGCAGATGGTCTTGATAGCGAGAGCAATAGCGTGCGACCCCGAAATTTTGATTTTGGACGAGCCGGAGTCGAACCTCGATTTTAAAAATCAGATAACGGTTCTTGACGTTTTGTCAAAGCTTCGCGACAGCGGGATTTGTTGTATATTCAATACTCATTTTCCCGATCACGCGATGAGAATAGCGGATAGGGCATTGCTTCTCGGAGATGACGGAAGATGTATTTGCGGCAAGACAAACGATATAGTGACAGAGGAAAATATACAAAAGACATTCGGTGTGAATGTTAAAATAGCCGAGGTCACGTCGGGCGGCAGAACCGTTAAAACGATAGTGCCCGTAAGTGCGGCCGACGGTTTCGAAAAAAATCCGAAATAAATGCGAAGAGCATTTTTAATATAATTAAGAAAGAGGTAATGTAAATGAAAAAAGCAAAAAGAGTATTAGCTTTGCTTCTTTGTCTTGTGCTCATTTTGTCGGCGGTAGGCTGCTCCGCTAAAAAAGACGACGGCAAAAAGAGCAGTGACAGCGAGGTTGTCACCGTTGTTGACAATAACGGCAATACCGTAACCGTTAAAAAGGACATTCAGCGAATAGTGGTATGCGATATTTACCCTATACCGTCGGTGCTTGCCGTGTTCTTTGATTCGGCTTCAAAAATAGTCGGTATGGCACAGCCGAGTATGGCAGCTGCAAAAAACAGCCTTTTGTCGGAGCTTTATCCGGAAATACTCAATGCCGAGACCGGATTTATAGACGGAACAACCGTTAATATGGAGGCTCTCGCGGCTTTAAATCCCGACGTTGTATTTTACAGCTCGGGCAATAAAGAGCTCGGCAAGCAGCTTACAGACGCAGGCTATGCCGCAATAGCGATTTCAGCGAATAAATGGCAATATAATGCTATTGAAACCCTCAATAACTGGATAGACCTTCTCTCTCAGCTTTTCCCCGAAAATAATAAGTCGGAAAAAGTAAGAACTTACAGCGAGAGTGTCTATAATATGGTTCAGGAAAGAGTAAGCTCAATTCCGGACGCGGAAAAGGCAAAGGTATTTTTTCTCTTCCAATACAGTGCGTCAAACATCTCCACTTCGGGAAATTCGTTCTTCGGTCAGTGGTGGGCAACTGCCATAGGCGCAAAAAATGTCGGCGAGGAACTCGATTCCGATAAATCCACCAATGTAAATATGGAGCAGATTTATAAATGGAACCCCGATTTTATTTTCATCACAAATTTTAATACCGCAAAGCCCGACGATATTTATAACAATACCGTAGGCAGCTTTGATTGGAGCGGAATAAAAGCAGTTAAGGATAAGAATGTCTATAAAATGCCTCTCGGTATGTACCGTACCTACACCGCAGGAGTTGATACCCCGATAACTCTTCTTTGGCTCGCAAAGGCGACTTATCCGGAACGCTTTGAGGATATTGATATAACCGCAAAGACCAAGGAGTATTACGGCGATGTGTTCGGTATAACTCTTACCGATGAGCAGTCCGCGCGCATTTTTGCACCGCTTACGCAAGCAGGTAAGCTATCGGTTAAATAAAGTCGGAACAAGACACAAAAGCTACGGTTAACCAAAATAAATAATGATAAAACGGACCGCTTTTCGCGGTCCGTTTTTTACTTTTAAGCCTGAATGAAAAGATATATTTGGCGCGGGGGACAGGGAAAAATTCTCATAGTTCACAGAAAAATGTTACGTATCAGCATATTTTAGATGTTTATTAACTACATTTGTGCTGATACGTAACATTTTGTTAGCATTTACAACATCTTGCGTGTCTATTTTTGATATATCAAATGACATTCTTTACACCTCTTCTTTCTTTATTTTCCTTTCTCTCACCATTCCTTTACCTCCTCAACCGCAAATAATGCAGATTTCAGATTTATCCAAATCTTACACGTACCCTTGTATTTTATAGGGCAAAAGTTTTCGCATGAGCAAATACAACACGGATTGCTTTTCACATAACGTATTGCTTGATTTGTTTCATCTGCAACGTCAACTTTGTATTTCCCGACCGTTTGGAACTTGGTTTCTGTATTCAAAAAAATCTCCCCTTTTTACTTTTTTATGGAGCATTTTGGAGCAAGATAGGAGATTTGAACTCCCACCCTCAGTTTGGAAAACTGATGTGCTGACCGTTAACACTAATCTTGCATATAAAGATGGGGAGCCAAGCTCTCCCCGTGCCATATTTAACGTGGTTTTTTGACGAGATGGTTTCACCACAAACTCTCCGCTTGTTTTTACGGCGGCTTTTACGCAAGTCACACGAGAGGGACTACTTGGTTTCCACATCTATATATGACGAAAAAAACGTCTGATTTGCCCTTAAATGCAAAAAAACACCCCTACTTTCGTTTTGAAAGCAGGGGTGTTTGCGTTATGGTTAATAAAGATGTTAAATATCAGTACAAATATAGCTAACAAACGCCTAAAATGCGCCGACAAGTAATAAGTGTAGACGAATAATATCGCTTCATTGCTTTTTCTTGTTAATATATCCAGCAATAAATGATATAACAAGATATACACCGCCTATTGTTAAAGTTACAGCAAAGCTGACATTATATAAATGAGTATCTGGTGCGTATTCCTCTATAACTCTGTTTATGGCCAAAACTATCAATAATACTGGATTTCCATATACTATCACTTTCCAAGGAGCCTTTACTTTCCTGTACTTTATAAAAGCGTAAACATCCATTCCGAAAATTACCAACAACATAATCATGTATGTCGGCACATCCATAGAATTTATTAAGGTCAATATATAATTCTCCTTTCGGTGCCCGAATTGTTTTGTTGCAATCAAAAACAATTCGCCGAAAAATAAAAACGGACAATATCATAGATATTATCCGTGCGTAAATTTAAAGTTTTTTAATTTGCCGCACGTTTTTTATCAAGCCGTGAAATTTTACCGCATGGGGCTTGCACTCCCGTTCAGCTGCATTTTAAACGTTGTTTACTGTAACGGTGTGTTATCATATTAACAGAATGTATTAAAAACGTCAATAAAAAGCAGACGATATGTGTCGATTTTTGGTTACAGAGCTTTTACTCGCTGCCGGAGACGATATTTAACCTTAAATAAATATCACCAAAAAATCGGCCGCGATTTTTCACGGTGCGTTTTGTATTAAGAGTGAGCTGCACGGCAATAATCCTAATGACAATAGTTATAGGAGAGAGCGCCATGCAGTACAGCAAGGTTGAGATTTGCGGTGTCGATACTTCTAAGCTCAGGGTCCTTAAGGAAAAGGAAAAGCTTGAGCTTCTCAAGAAAATCAGGGAAGGTGATAAGTCTGCGCGTGAAAAACTGATAAACGGCAATTTGCGCCTTGTGTTAAGTGTGATACAGCGTTTTACAAACCGCGGAGAAAACCTTGACGATCTTTTTCAGGTCGGCGTAATAGGACTTATAAAGGCGATTGATAACTTCGACGTGTCGTTAAAAGTACGCTTTTCCACTTATGCGGTACCCATGATCATCGGTGAAATACGGCGATACCTCAGGGACAACAACACGGTGCGCGTCAGCCGCTCTGTAAGAGATACGGCATACCACGCCCTCGGGGCAAAAGAAAAATTACAGGCAAAGCTCGGCAGAGACCCGACGGTTGACGAAATAGCAAAAGAGCTTGGCACGAGCCGTTCTGACGTAGTATTAGCGCTTGAGGCGATAGTGGAGCCGGTTTCGCTCTTTGAGCCTGTATACTCCGACGGCGGAGACACCATATATGTTATGGATCAGGTCGGAGGAAGTGAGACGGATACCGATTGGCTTGACGAAATATCCATTAAGGAGAGCATAAAGGAATTGTCACCGCGCGAAAAAAAGATACTGGCACTTAGATTTATGCAGGGAAAAACGCAAATGGAGGTGGCGTCTGAAATCGGTATTTCACAGGCACAGGTATCAAGGCTTGAGAAGGGGGCTATCAGGAAAATCAAAGAATAGTGTTATTTTTCCGCCCTTTGCGTCATACGTATTTACGGCGGAGGTGTTTTTATGGTTTGCAGTGTGCAGGATTTGAGAGAACGTGAAATTATAAATTTAAAGGACGGCGCAAGGCTCGGCTCTGTCTGTGACGTTGAGATTGATACCCTGAGCGGCTCAATCGTTTCAATAGTCATATACGGCAAGGGCAGATTTCCGTTTAAGAGCGGCAAGCCGAAGGACATCAAAATAAAATGGGACGAAATAGAGGTCATAGGCGACGACACCATACTTGTAAATTTTGACTGTCCTGAAGAGCTTATGCCGCAAAAGCCGAAAAATCCCATAGATACGCTTTTCAGACTTTGAATTTGAGGGGATATTATCATATAACGCAAAAGGGACTGTAATAGCTTTATGCTTTACAGTCCCTTTTGTGTTTGAATATGGGTTATTATTTTGTTGTTGCACGGTGCTCTTTAAGTATTTCCGCAAGGCACAAAAGGCTCTCTGCAATAATGCCGGCCGCTATACCCGATGCGGCGGAGTACACTTTAAAGACAAACATAATGATTGCCGTCAAAAGTGATACCGCGCAAACGAGCCGACATATTCTGCGATAAGCCGTTATCCTGCCGTCCTCATATCCCGTTCCTGTCGGAGCAAGAATAAAAAGAACTACAGTACCGGCTGCCGCCGCAAGCAGCATGAAAAAAGAAGCCTTTTGTACGGCGGTCATTTTTACCGCAATTATGAACGCCGTTATTATTGCGAGAGACGTTATCTGACATTTTAGTTCCGTATCCATGTGAAAGCCTCCGCCGAAAAGACGCAGCAAAAGAAAGGATATAAAAAATGCGAGCGCTCCCGGTAAAATCCTTAAGACCGTGCCGAGAATGACCGAAACAAGCAAAAACTCTATTATATTGAGCAGCCAAAAGATGCCGTATCCGCAGACATCGACATCCTCGGCCTCAATAATTTTTTTGCTTTTCAGCCATTTTGCGATCTGTTCCGATAAAGAACCGATCATTTACCGAGCTTTGAGAATTTCTCAAGACCTTCGGGCTTTTTCGGCTGATACATAAATGTGGTAGCCGCCGAATTGGCACTGCCCTTAACCGATGCCGTGATGAGAGCTTTGGCAAAGCTCTTCATGGTTTTTCCTGTCTTTTTCATTTGGTACTTCCTCCCTGTGTTTTTTTTGGATTGAGGTGTTGACCCTCTTTCCAAACACGATTATATGTGCTATAATAACACAAGTCAATGCAAATTGCTAAAGTGTTAAATCGTTGAAACTAAAATGCTTAAAATTAAAGTGAAAGGGTAAATTACACTAAAAAGAGGGACTAAACAATGAATATTGACTACAAAGCAGCGGGAAAAATGATGGGTTCTTATCGCAGAAAGGAGAAGATCAGCCAAAAAGAACTTGCTAAAGCTGTGGGGATAAGTAACAACTATTTATCTAATATCGAAAACGGGTATACCATACCGAGCTTGGAAACCTTTACGGAGCTAAGCGTTACATTGGGCAAAACGCCCGACTTTTTCCTGCTCGGACACATCAGAGAAGATATTGTCGGAAATATCGAAGATTCTCTAAAGCTTTGCTCAAAGGAAAGGCTAAACCTTATCTATAAGATTGTCGAACTTCTTAAAGATTGAAATTAATCGGATTATGTAATATAATACAATATCGGTAAAGGCAAAGCGATATACCTTATTTTTTATTCGGAGGGGGAGCTAAATGAATATTGCAATATGCGACGACGAGCAGATTTATGCGGACGAGATAAAAAAGCACGTCGAATGTTATTTTACGCGCAGAGAGGTTCCGCACAAAATATATGTGTTTACCGACGGGCAAGCGGCTGCTCGGAGCGAAGTGAAATTCGACATTGCCTTTCTTGATATAGAGATAGGGCCTGTCAGCGGGCTCGATGTGGGAAAGGCGATGCGAAAAAACAATCCGAATATCGTTTTTATAGTTGTTACGGCGTTTTCAAAGTATCTCGACGACGCGTTGGATTTAAAGGTTCTGCGATTTCTCGAAAAGCCGATAAACAGCGAAAGGCTATATGCCGGTATAGACCGTGCCATAGACACTTTAAACGATACCACGGTAGGCTTTTACCTGCGTGACGGCGATATGGACTATAAAAAGGTATTGCTTTGCGACCTTATTATGATAGAAACGGACAGGCGCAGAACAAAGGTCTATACCGATGCGGAAGTTTTCCGCACAAAGAAAACGCTTTCCGAGTGGCAAAGAGAGCTGACCGAGCCGTTCTTTATGATGCCGCATAACAGCTTTATCATAAATATGAATAAAATAGTAAAATTCTCAAGAACGGAAATCGAACTTGAGGGCGGCAAAAAGCATTATATCGTGTCGGTGGCACCCAAGCGTCAGGCGGAGACAAAGCGTATACTTATGAGTTATTTTGAAAGCAGGCGATGAACTATGCTCGGCGAGGTCACAACCGTATATGTTTTTCTGATAGAGCTCGGTTCTCTTCTTTTGTATTGCTACCGAGTGTTCGGAGTAAGACGTCGGATACCCTCGACGCTGCTTATGGGCATAGCCTGTTTTGCCGTTTATTATGCCGTAAATAAGCTTGCCGATAACAATGTGGCGGTAAATATTATCTTTGGCTTCTTGGTAAATTACGTGATATTGAAGCTCGGCTTCAAGGCGAATGTCAAGACGGCGGTTTTTCACAGCGTCTTGCTTGCCGGCGTACTTACGGCAACGGAATTTATAGGTATACTGTTGATTTCGGGCTTCTTCGGCATAAATATAGCCGATTACAGGTCAAACGATGTGCTGTATGCCATGGCGGCGGTAATCGCCAAAACATTGTACCTTATTTCCTGCCTTGTGATTTCCAATTTCACCTCGCGTGAAAAACAGCATATAGACCACGGCCATTCCTGGTATCTGTTGATTTCTCCTTTTTCAAGTGTGTATATCATAGTTCTTATAGCGAAATTGTCACTGCTCGTTGACATAAGCGGCACTCTTGCTTATGCCTGTATAGGCGGCAGTGTTTTGCTCTTCATATCTGATATAATGGTATTTGCGGTATACGAAAATATGCAGCGCAAATCCGAAGAAATAATGAAGGTCAATATGGAACGCCAGAGAGAGGATATAAACAGAGATTATTACGCCGTGCTTGACAAGCAAAATGAGAATATGCATATTATGGTTCACGATATAAAGAATCATCTCGGCGTAATAGAGAGCATAGCGGATAATGACAAGGTTACGGCTTATATAGGTGAGCTTTGCAGTAATATCGGTAAATACTACGCGGTATCACAGCTTACCGGAAATAAGATGCTTGATATTATCATAGGCAAATATACGGCTCTTTGCAGTAAAAACGGCCTTGATTTTAATGCCAAGGCTTTAACCTCGAATCTGTCCTTTGTGCATGACAGCGATATTTCGGCAATGGTGGGCAATCTGCTTGACAACGCTTTTGAGGCGGCGAAGCAAACAGAAAACGGTAAAATTGAGTTTTCTCTTTATACTATTGACGGTAAGAGCTGCGTGGTCAGCGTCATAAATACAGCCTTGACAGCACCAAAATGCGAAAACGAAACTCTTGTGAGCGCCAAGCCGGACGCACAGTCTCACGGATACGGAATAAAAAGTATTAAAAAGACAGCTGAGAAATACGGCGGCAGCTATTCGTGGTTCTATGATGATAAAAACAGGGAATTTCACGCTATGGTTATGCTCCCGATATCGTCTGCAAGCTGTTAAAGCAATCAGCTTTACATATTGTTTTGACTGAAATGACTGTAAAACTCCGATAGGCACTCTGGTGCCGGTCGGAGTTTTTTGTTTTAATGACGCAATACTTGACGCTGTTTATTTTGACATAAAACAACGTTATTGTTATTTATTTGCTTAAAAAGTACGCTTCTGTTCATATTCCGTTCACAAATAGACTGTATTATATTTATCAACAATTGTCTATAAAGGGGAATGGCTTATGGAGAAAAAGAGGCTCGACAAGGAAAAAATAAAAAACGCAAATCAAAATTTTAAAAAGAATTTTTTTGAAACAGATGACGATAATCATCTCAGCGGCTATGAGGTTTTCTATATCTTTATGATATGTAACGTTATAGGCTACTGTGTGGAGATGGTGTTTTGCTATCTGAAGCACGGATATTGGGAGAGTCGCCAATCTCTTATCTACGGGCCCTTCGGCCTTGCCTACGGTCTCGGAGGCGTGCTTTTGAGTTATCTTTTGTTTAAGGATACAAAAAAGGCTTGGTGGAAGGTATTTATCAAGTCATATATTTGGGGCACCGTTGCCGAATATATCTGCTCTCTCGGTGAAGAGCTGGTGTTCGGTCACGTATCTTGGGATTACAGCAAAATGCCGCTTAATATCAACGGCAGAGTTTGCGCTCTTTATTCGGTATTCTGGGGGATTATGGGTCTTGTATGGGTTAAACTCATATATCCGCTGTTTATGAAGCTGATACATAAAATACCGCTTAAAATAGGTAAGGTGCTTTTCTGGATAATGTTTATTCTTATTCTTATAGATATTATTCTGTCCTGTGAAGCCGTATCCCGCAGAAATGCTCGTGACAAGGGAGTGGCGCCGCAAAATCGCTTTGAGCAGTTTATGGATAAGCACTATACGGATGAATTTCTCGACAAGGTTTACGCAAATGCCGTTGCAACGTCATGACGATGCCGCGAAGCAAGCACGGTTGCCGATACCCCATTTGCTGCATAGTATATACTGTGCAGCCCGATATTAAGTCTTGAGCAAGCGGCGGCGAGATGCGCACTCCGGAGACATCGCGCAGCATTGTGCTCCGGCTTTTCTAAGAGAGCAATTAAATATAGCTTACACAAACGCCGAAGTGACGGCTGAGCGTTCCTTTTGAACGTATACCGTCTCTTCGGCAATTTTCATATTCCGCAGCGGCAATATATGTAAAGCAATATACATTTACACGTCATCGTTCGTTATATTTAACAAATAAGGATATCTTGTTTTTTACGTGAATTTAACATTATATTGTGGTACTCTTTATATTTTTATGTTAAAATTAGATAAATTTATGATTGGGAGGAAGACAATGGAAAACAAGATGCTTGATGACCCTAACAGGAAATACGTTCCTAAAAAAGAATTTATAACATATTCCGTTTCAGCACTCGGTCAGGGCATGATATATGCGATAATGTCGTCGTACATATCCGATTTCTATTTGAATGTGCTTCGAGTAACCCCTATATTCGTATTGCTTTTAATGTTTTTGGCAAGAATATGGGACGCAATCAATGACCCTCTTATGGGTATGATAATGGACGCCCACGAGCCGAAGCACGGCAAAATGCTGACTTATATTATCGCAACGCCTATTCCGATAGCTTTGCTTACGCTCTCGCTGTTTTACGCTCCCGATATTTCAATGACCGCAAAGATGATATATGCGTCGGTTACGTATGTTTTATGGGGAATGATATACACAATGTCCGATGTCCCGTTCTGGAGTCTCCCGAATGCGATGACTCCGAATCCTTCGGAGCGCGGCAGTATACTGTCAATAGCGAGAACAACTAACGGTATAGGCTCGGCCGTTCCCATGGCCATATTTATGATACTCGGCTTTGTACTGCCGTCTCTTACGGGACTCTCGGGACTTGCGCTTGAAAAGACAAAGTATATGTCGATTGCTTTGGTGGCGTCTATAATAGGTAATTTGCTTTTTGTAATGACGTATTTCAAGGTTAAGGAGCGCGTCAAAATACCCAAGCCGCCGAAGCGTAAAAAGGGTGAGCCGTCCTCTTTAAAGCTCATATTTAAATGCAAACCGCTTATGCTTGTTGTTATAATGGGCATATTGGCGTCGGGCAGATATATGTATCAGGCGGCGGCAATACACGTTGCAAGATATTCGTTCTATATCGGAAAGGATATTACCGGCCTGTCGCCGGAGGAGACTGAGCAGGCTTTACAGTCGAGTATATCGCTTGTAAATACGGTGTTTGCCGTAGCAACGGCTGTCGGTATGTTCGGGGCAATGCTTATAGTTCCGAAGCTTATCAAAAGAGTGTCCTACAAAAAGCTTATAGTCGTTTCCTGCATACTCGGCTTTGTTTCGAGTTTTATCACATTCTTTATAGGCTACAATCATTTCTGGGCGTGTATACCGTTTGTTATTCTTTCTTGCGTTCCGTGCGGAGTTATAAACTGCGTATCTTCCGCAATGGTCGGCGATTGCCTTGACTATATGGAGCTGACCACGGGCCGCAGGCAGAATGGGCTCGGAAATGCCTGCCAGTCCTTTGTAAATAAGCTCGGGAATGCGGTTTCAACAAGCGTCATAGTGCTTATGTACATCCTGACCGAGCTTGACCTTAACAAAATCGGAACCTCTTATACGGTAAATCCGCTCACCATGTCGCACGGCATAAGAGTGGGTATGTTCTCGCTTATTTCGATAGTTCCGGGCATATCGCTTCTTCTTTGTATGATACCGATGTTCTTCTATGACCTCACCGGCGACAAAAAAGAGCGCGTGACAAAAGAGCTCGCCGAGAAGCGCGTAAAAGAGGGTATGGTAATAAGCGAATAATGCCTACTGCCGCTGTAAGCCTTAAAAACGCAAGGAATATCAAACTTTAATTTATTTTTAATAATTTTACTCTTTACAATCCTTTCGAATGTGTTATCCTATAAGAAAAGATTTGACACAATTTTAAAATGTGTTGAAAAAGAATCGGAGGGGTAAATACGAAGGCTTATATAAATCGTATATTGCACGGTGAAAACAAGGCGAAAAAATGGGAAATAATATATTGGTGGGTTCTCAGAGCCGTTATGGTTGCGGCGTTCATTGATTCGGTTTTTGTGAGAAAGGACGTTCAGCAGAGCTTGCAAACGGCGGCCAATTTGCTGCTTATGTTCCTGTGGGAAATATTTATGATTTTTCCGGAAAAACGGTGGATGCATTATGTTCCGTCGTATATTCAGGACTTTTTGGCAGCAGGGCTGTTTATGGGGTCGTTCGGCGGCGCATATATGGACCTTTATTACAGCTTCCCTGCGTATGACCTTGTAATGCACAGCGTAGGCGGAGTCCTTTGCACATTTGTCGGATACGAAATACTGGTATGTATGCAAAAGCGCGACAAGGTTAAGGTCGATTTGCCGATTGTGATTTTCGGAGCGTTCGGTATATCGTTTTTTGCCGGTACCGCATGGGAACTTTTCGAGTTTGTGTTCGACCAGGTGGCTCCGCAGATAGGCGACGCTCAGCATTGGTCGCTTGCTCTTGCCGAAAAGGCGGCGGAAGAGCACGGCATAGGCCTGCCGAATGTCATAGCTGCAAGAGATCCAATGCGCTATGCACTTATTGATACCATGGAGGATACTGTGTGTAATACGGTAGGTGCTGTTGTGGGCTGGATAATTTTAAAGCTTCGCCCGTATCACCACACAGGTAAGCACAATGTAAACGACCTTTTTAATACATATGAGCCTGAAAGCAAAGAAAAAGTGAAAAGCTAAACCAAAAAGGCAAATAAAAAATCCGATACGGCGTATACCGTATCGGATTTTTGCATATCGGGGCTTTGTCGGCACAAAATACTGAATGCAATAAAAAGTGTCGGGGTGCTCATATGAAAAAGCTGTTTAAAATGTCGGCTGTGACTTTGTTTGTACTTATTGTTTTTTCGGCGTGCGGAAGAAACGAAAGCGTCAGCGGAAAAATCACATCATTTCCGCCGTACGGCGAGCGAGTCGTTACCGCAATAGGCGATTCGATAGCCGCAGGCTACGGACTGGATTCACAGGAGGATAATTATTTGACGCTGTTTTCCGATAATATCGGAGCGGTATTGAATAATGACGCCGTCAGCGGTTATGACAGCGGTGAGGTGCTGAAAAGCCTGTCGGACGAAAAGACTGCGGCAGATATAAAAAATGCCGATGCGATTGTTGTATCCGTAGGCGGGAATGATTTTTTCCACCGCAAGGACATTATGATAGACGCACTTAAAAACGCCCTGCTGCACGGCGAGGGCTTCTTCCCGGAGGAAGTGACAAATATATACGATGAATACGAAAAAAATCTTTCGCGCATAATCGATGAAATAAAAAATATGAATCCCGATGCCTATATCATAGTGCAAACGGTTTACAACCCGTTCCTAAAGCAAACGCTCAATTTTTCATATATAAACGTCGGGAAAACGGCAAACAGGTATGTTACGAGACTTAATGACTCGATAAAAAATGTTTGCAAAACAAAAAACAGGGTTTTTGTATTTGATGTTGCTCCGGAGATGAATGAGGATGCCGAAAACTTTTACGGCACGGATGAAAAGCTTGATATTCACCCCACAAAGCACGGGCACGCTACGCTGGCAAGGGTGTTTACCGAAAAATTCAACGGGCTTTTAAAGGATTGAGCGGCAGCGTTTTCGGGAGCCGAAAATTTAATATCTGAAGCCCTCGCCGATTATTTCGTCAGCGCCCGTAATTACGGAAAAAGCCTTTGGGTCGGTCTCCTTGACTGCCGCCGTAATAAATGCTGCCTCCTGTATTTTTACGGCGGTTATTAAAACGCTCTTTTCTTTATCCGTGTATCCTCCGCGTGCGTTTAATACGCTCACGCCGCGGCGAAAATCCTTTGTTATTTTTTCTTTTATTTCCTCGCTATGCTCCGTAACTATGAATATCAGCTTGCCGTCGCCTGTACCGTAGAGCAGGTAGTCAATGGTTTTTGAACTTAGATATATTACGATTATTGAATAAAGCAGGTTTTCGACGCTTCTGTACACGAAGAATGACGAGCCGACGACCAAAATATCGAAAAATAAAATGATCCGTCCCATAGACAGGTGCGGATGCTTCAGCTTTATAAGCTTTGCCGCCGTATCAACTCCGCCCGTGGTTGCGTTGCGGGCAAAGACAAGCGCGAGCCCTGCGCCTCCGGTAACCGCGCCGAAAAGGGACGAGAGAAGTCGGTCGCCCGAATATACCGGCAAAAAAGCAGAGGTGTAATCTATTATAAACGATACTGTAAATGTTGCGAAAACCGTTTTGACTATAAAGCCTTTGCCGAGCTTTTTGTATGCCAAAAAGAAAAGCGGTATGTTCATAATGAATACCGCTGTGCCGATAGGCAACGAAAAAAGCCTGTTGAGTATGGTGGCTATCCCTGTAAAGCCTCCGTTTATTATGCCGTTTGGCGCAAGAAAGCTGTTTACGGATACGGCATACAAAATGCCTCCGCCCAAAAAATAAAATATGCTGACTGTAAATTCTCTTGCGATTTTATAAGTTATTTTCTCTGTCCGCGTTTTCTTCGCCGCCTTCGCATATCATACGGAACAGCTCTTCAAGACGATTTTCTTCGCCCTTTAAAAACAGCCATCCGAATAAGCTTTCAAGTCCGGTGGCATAGTGATAATCACCCTCGGATTGGTTTTTAGGTGTGTGGTTGGTGTGAGCGTTTCTGCCGCGCTTTAAAACCGACAGCTCGTCGTCGGTCAAATGCGGCATTATAAGCTTTGCCGCATTTGCCTGAGCAGCGGCGTTAACCGTCTTAACCGAAAGCTTATGTAATTTATCGGCGGGGCGATTCGCTTCAAGCACAAGGCGTTTTCTTGCAAGCAAGCCGTAAACCGCGTCGCCGAGAAACGCAAGAGTCAGGGGACTTAAATTATTTATATTATTTTCCATTATTTATTCCTTATTCAAAAAATTCGGCTTTGTATTCGTTGAATTTTTTAAGTAGCTCTTCCTCCAGTAGATACTCAGTGAGGCAGCCGACGCCCGTTACGCATTTACCACCCGTTAAATTCCCGAGCAGTATGCAGTCCCTGAACCGGTAATCGTTGAAAAGTCCGTACATAAATCCGGCAAGAAATGCGTCTCCTGCTCCGGTAGAGTCCACGCGCACATATTCGTCTATTACGGGAACGGTAAAGACCTTGCCGCCCTCCATACCCATACAGCCGTCTTTGTCAAGCTTGACCATGGGATTTTCAAAATATCTTGACAGCACCGAAATGGCGTCCTCGGGCGATGCTGTTTCGGTTATTTTCATAGCCTCCTTTTGATTTGGGACATAGTAGTCGCAAAGCTCTATAAGGTCACGGTAGAGCGAAAGGCTCATATCGTCGGTATATCCCGTATCCAGCACCAGAAGCGTGCCCTCGTCTTTTAATTTTCTGTATACGTCATAGTATCCGTTTTGAACCTCAACTATTTTGGCACCCTTTGACATTCGGTAAATTTTTTCCGCGGTAATATCATTTTCTTCGGCGTCGGGGCCGTAGGTTACAAATGTACGGTCCTCCGGAGTTATCATTGCCGACGTTATGTTAAGCGGAAGTACACCGCCTTCATAAAGGTTTGTGATTTCCACGGAGTTGTCGCGGTACTCATTGGACGCAAAATCCGAAAACATATCAAGACCGAGCCACGTGGCGGTTCTAACCGGAATGTTCAGTCTGCCGAGATTCACCATTGTACCGGGGACTCCTCCGCCGAGACACAGCTTGAAACCGTCTGAATAAAGCTCTTCGCCCAACTGCGGCAGCCTTTTAAGACCCGCATAAAGAATATCGACGTTTGTTTTACCGGTACCGGCTATAAAAGACATTCGTTTTTCATCTCACTTGCTTTGAAAATATATTTTATTTTGTTATCATACAACATTTTGTCTCATAAGTCGAGGCATAAAATGCATAAATTGACAGATCACAACATTGTATTGTACTACGTGAATATAAAAAATCGTTTCAAAGGTAATTTTTATTGACTTTGCACAGTTTTTATAATAAAATATTAGATATACTTTTGAGAAGGAGAGTTCATATGGATTTAAAACCGCTTATTGACAAAAAAGACGAAGCAGCAAAGTACATGATTGACGAAATCACGCATATCTGTAAGGATATGGATACCCGCAGCCCCGGCACTAAGGGAGAGAAAGAGGCTTGCGAGTATATGGCAAAAGTTCTTAAAGAGGATTGCGGCTGCGAACGTGCGGACGTTGAATCGTTTAAAGAAAACCCCGGCTCATTCTTCGGCTGGATATACTTTACGATTACCTTCGTTCTTTTGGCAATCGCGCTTTACTTTGTGGCACCGATTATTTCGCTTATTCTCATTGTTGCAGGTCTTGCAATAGTATTTTTACAGTTCGGCCTTTACAAAAAATGCGTTGACCGTTTCTTCCCCGAGCTTACCGGTCACAATGTTACCGCAGTTAAAAAGTGCACCGGCGAAGTAAAACGCCGCATATTCTTTAACGGACATCCGGACGCTGCTTGGGAGTGGCCTGTAAACTATGCGCTCGGCGGCATAGGCTTTGAGGGTCATGCCGTAATCTGCGCCCTCGGCGCAGTTTATTATATGGTAATATCCATTATTTATATGGCCCAAAACGGTATTTCCTTCGGCGTTATAGATACTTCCTCTTATCTTTTCAAAATGGCTCTTTGGGGACTTCTTTTTGTTCCGTTCCTTGTAGGCCTTTATTGGATGTGGAATAAAAACCGCATTGTTGACGGTGCCAACGATAACCTTTCGGGCTGCTATATGGGTATTGCAATTCTCAAGGCTCTCAAGGATAACGGCATCGAGCTTGAAAACACAGAGGTAGGCGTTATCCTTACAGGGTCTGAGGAAGCCGGTCTTCGCGGAGCAAAAGCTTGGTGCGAGGCTCACAAGGGAGAGTTTGACGACGTTCCCACATTTATTTTCTCATATGATACAATTCATGACCCGAAATATCTTATGACGAATTATCGCGACCTTAACGGTACCGTTAAAGCCGATAAGGACGTCTCCGACCTTTTTATGGAAGCAGCAAAAGAATTGAATATTCCGTGCAAAAAGGGCTGGGTTCCTCCGCTCGGCGGTGCTACCGACTCTGCCGCATTTGCACAGGCAGGCTTCAGAGCAACAGGCGTTACGGGTCTTAATCATAAGCTTGAGGATTACTATCATACTCGCCGCGATACATATGACAATATGAACGCCGAGGGTCTTGCAGGCTGCTATGCCGTCAGCGTTAAGGCTCTTGAGATGTTTGATAAAGGGGCAAAACAGTAATCCGGTTGTAAAATACAACAAACAGGCAAGCTGAAAACGCTTTAGTTGAGTGAAATGTTACGAAATATGACTTTGCGTCGCATTTAATCTTGACTAAACAATATTTTCGGTATAAAATCTAAGCATAAACAGCGAAGGCGTTGTGATGTAGTTCACAGCGCCTTTTTTGTTTGTACGAGAGCTTTTAAAAGGATTTGTTTTAAATCCGTATTACATTTAACTCTCGTGCTAATCGACAGGCGTTTGGTTCGTACCGATTGATAGAAACGCCGTCGGTTTCTGTCATACGAAAAGCTTCGGGCTTATATTCCGAACGGCTTTTCCGTACATTTTCCTCATACCCTTGCAGCTGTCTCGGCGGCTCTGCCCTTTTTTCCGCCGAGGCCAAGGGGGGCAAACCTGCCCTTTTCATTTTAATTTATTGCATAGGAAACACCGCCTCGGTAAAACGGGGCGGTGTTTCCGTTATATTCTAATGTCCGCAACACAAAAGAGGACTGCAAAAACATAAGCTTTTACAGTCCCCGAACGCAATATTAAATTTATTTTTTCATACCGACAAATTCATATCTGCGTATTATTTCTTCTACCTCTTCGAGTACGCCGCTCCAAAGCTCCGAGCCGAGGGAGGCGTATTCCTCGTTTTCCTTACCCTTACCGCATAGCATTGAGAAACATTTACCTATGTTATGCGATATGTCGTCGTTTTTTCTGACGGCGAGGTAATAAAAGCTGTACTCGGCACCATCGGAGAACTCTTTGTAGAATTCCTCTGCCTTGTCGTGTATGTCATCGTACAGGGCATTTATTGCCGTGTTCCGGAGTATGTTATTTGGCAAAAGCGAGTTGAGCTGATACTCGGCGGCAAAGAACATAAGAATTTTTATCTGGAAACTCTCGGCCTTTGTGTACTCCTTATCGCCGATAATCGGACGAAGCTTTTGAAGCAGGACGTCCTTGTCAAGAAAAATCGAAGCAAGATAAGAGCCGAGCCGCTTTGATTTGTCGATGTTGCCGTTGCCTCTCTCCTCGTTCATTTTGGAGATAAGTCCGATCTCGTCGAATTTGTCATCTCTTTTTTCTTTTTTGAAAATTTTTACATCGCTGTCGTCCATAGTAAACCCTGCCTTTTTAAAGGCTGCCTTTCTTAGGTTAATTTGACTTTGCGGCTTCCTCAGCGGCTTTTTGAGCCTTTTTCTGCATTCTTCTGATTTTAGCCTTGTATCCGAGAAGCTTTGTAATGGCATCATCGGGAACATCAATGTCGCCTACGGAAACCGGATACCTGTTGTAAAGACCGCAGAAATCTGTTCCGCCTGTCATTAAAAGCTTGTTTTTGGTAGCGAGCTTTTTAAGCTCGGCGCGCTGTGCTTCGGTTGCCGACGGATGCCAAACCTCAATTCCGTCAATTCCGCATTCTATAAGACGAGGTATTGAGTCGATGTTTTCGTATAGATACGGGTGAGCGAGAACCGCTATACCGCCCGCGTCGTGAATCGCACCGACAACCTCCTCGATATCGGGGTATTTCGGCGTTACCAAAATGTTGCCGTCGGACTCTTTGTTGAACAGCTTGTTATAAAGATCACCGAAAATGGTGTTTGTATAGCCGCTCTCCATAAGAGCCTGCATTATATGCGGAATAAAAATATTTGTTGACCCGGTGGCGCATTTGATGATAAATTCGGCCGATACCGGATAACGCTTTGTAATCTGAAGCATCATAAAATGAGCTGCTTTTTTACGGGCAAGCGAGTTTTTGTGGCAAAGCCCCTGGAGCCTGTCCGGTGCATCGCTGAGATAGCAAAGTATATCTACGTATTTTCCTGTTTTTTCGTCTCTTGATGACAGCTCTACCCCGGGAATGACATTCACCCCGTATCTGTCTCCGATTATTTTCCCTCTTACTGTACCTGCGAGACAGTCATGGTCTGTTATGGCTATTGTCTCGATTCCCTTCTTTTTTGCCAAAAGAACCAAGTCCTCTATTCCGAGTGAGCCGTCGGACAGCTTGGTGTGGCAGTGTAAATCTCCGCCCAAAATGTTCCTCCTTGAATTACCTTACATGCATACATACTGTTTTTACACTGAATGAGTAATTTACACCAAAAAAATGATAAATAAAGCGCAAAATCCCTCAATATAATATGACAATATTATACACTTTTCGCTAAGTTCTTGCAAGTTTAATATTCTTTTTACGGGTAATTTGTAGTATTTAGACATACAATATGTATAAGTGACGATATTATTGTTACATTTTTGTGAGTTCGCACAAGAAACAGACGACTTTTTGTGCATGTGAAATTGAAATTTGCGGTTGTTTTTGTAAAGTATCCGGATATGCGTAAGCTTAAAAAAAGTATATTTTTTTGTTTTTGTGCCGAGCTCGGGGAAAATAGACTTAAAACAGCCCTGTTTCGCACTTCTTTGAAAATTATTGACGTAAAAGCCTCTCCTTATTCAAATTAAGTGTTGACAAAAGGGTAGTTCCTTGTGTATAATATTCAAGCATTCGCAAGTAGTGCGGTTTGCTGATATGGCTCAGGTGGTAGAGCACATCCTTGGTAAGGATGAGGTCGGCAGTTCGAGTCTGCCTATCAGCTCCAAAAAAGGACTAAGCAAGAGCTTAGTCCTTTTTTATTTTTAAAAAGCCTGTTTTTATAAGCCGTTTTTGTAATCGTCTATCACAAGGCGGTGAGTAGACGGTATGTTTTTCGGTATCTCTTCCGGACAGAACCACTCGAGAGCCTCCGATTCGCCGTCGTTTATCATAAGCGTCCCGCTGAAATCCTTTGTGGTGTAGGCGGTTACGACAACATACCATTCGTCGCCGTTTTCCGCTTTGCAAAGATGATCCTTACCGGAATACACACCGAGCAGCTTGAGATTTTCGACGGTAAGATTAGTTTCCTCCCGAACCTCTCTTACAGCTGTTTCAACGGTTGATTCACCCAATTCCATAAGACCTCCGGGAAGCCCCCACTTGCCCTTCGGGTATGTTCTTTTTTGCATCAAAATTTTTCCGTCTTTGTTTTCTATGATTACAAGGCTGCCGTTGAGAACAATTCTTTTGTGACCTATCAGCTTGCGTAAATCTTCGATATAGCCCATTTTAAAGCTCCTTATACATAGACGACGCGCTTTCCTTTGTTGCGTATTCGGTTACATTCAAGACCTGATATTTTGTGACCTTTTGCCCGAAGGTGATTTCAATAACATCGCCCTCTTTTACATCGTAAGATGCTCTTGCCGGCTTGCCGTTTACGTTGACATGCTTTGCGTCGCACACCTCGTTTGCCACAGTACGCCTTTTTATGATACGCGAAACCTTTAAAAATTTGTCAAGTCGCATTTCTTCACTCCCTTTACAGCTTAATTTTAAAATAAGAGCCGCTTTAAGTCAAGAAATTAAATTGTTGAATTCCTACTGCTTTTGTATTATTATAAAAAAGAATGTAATAACGATTTTTTTCGGCACAGAGGATGTTTCACTTATGGATATAAACACAAAGGAAGTTCTTCGCTATCTCGGCTATAAAGGCCGTGAGGCGGACGAAAAAACCCTTGACCTTATCAATCACGTTAAAATTGAAATAATTACGTCGATTCAGCCGAGAAGTCTGTACAGAGAGTGCAAACTCGAATACCTGTCCGACAGTGCCGTAAAGCTTGACGGTATCGAATTTCACTCCGAAAAGCTTGTGAAGCATTTGAGAAATTCCGACAGAATATTGCTTTTTGCCGCAACGCTCGGTATGCAGAGCGATATTCTCGTAAGACGGTACGCGGGGGTTGACACCGCGCGAGCGGCGGTTATGCAAGCGGCAACGGCGGCGGCTGTCGAAAGCTTTTGCGATGACGTCTGCGAAAATATAGCAAAGGAAGAGGAGAAGCGGGGCTATTATTTAAGACCGCGCTTCAGCCCCGGTTATGCCGATTTGTCGCTTGAGAGCCAAAAGGAGTTTTTTAAGCTGCTTGACTGCACCAAGCGCATAGGGCTTACCCTGTCGGAGAATTGTATGATGATACCCACAAAGTCCGTTACGGCGTTTATAGGGCTTACCAAGGATAAGGACTGTAATTTTAACGCCTGCGCCGCATGCGGAAATAAAAACTGCGAATTCAGAAGAGGTTAAGCTATGAAATTTATCGACCTTTTAGGTAAAGAGAGATTGTTTTTTGACGGAGCCATGGGTACAATGCTCCAAAAAAACGGACTTTCTGCCGGCGAAATTCCCGAAACATGGAATATTACTCATCGGGATACCGTTTATGCCATTCACAAGGCGTATGCGGACGCCGGCTGCAATATAATAAAATCAAACACCTTCGGTGCAAACGCGCTGAAATTCAAGGGTACCGATTACACGGTGGAGGAAATTGTTACTTCCGCGATAGATATAGCTAAAACGGCCGTGTCCGGCAAGGATAAAACCTTTGTCGCTCTTGATTTGGGACCTACGGGAAAGCTCTTAAAGCCGTACGGCGAATTACCGTTTGAGACGGCATACGAGCTTTACAAGCAGCAGGTTATCGCGGGCAAAAAAGCGGGCGCAGACCTTGTGCTTATCGAGACGATGGGTGACACATACGAAATAAAAGCGGCGGTTCTTGCCGCCAAGGAAAATTGTGACTTGCCGATAGTTGTAACCATGATATTTGATGAGAGCGGCAAGCTGCTTACCGGCTCCGACATTAAGACGGCGGTATTTATGCTCGAGGGGCTCGGTGTTGACGCAATAGGCTTTAACTGCGGACTCGGACCTCGTCAGATGCTTTCTCTTTTACCGGAGCTTTTAAAATATTCAAGCACGCCTTTGGTAGTAAATCCCAATGCGGGGCTACCCGAATGTGTTAACGGAGTTACGTTTTTCAATGTCACACCGGAGGAATTTGCCAATGATTTAAAGGAACTTGCCGAAATGGGTGTCTCGCTGCTCGGCGGTTGCTGCGGAACTACACCGGAGCACCTGAAAGAGGCTGTAAAGCTGTGCAAGGATATCCCTGTTTTACCTGTAAAGCAAAAAAACATTACAGCAGTTACATCATACTCAAAAACGGCTGTAATAGGCGAAAGACCTATAATAATCGGTGAAAGAATAAATCCGACAGGCAAGAAAAAACTTAAAGCGGCACTCGTTTCGGGCGACAGCGGATATATCTTTTCCGAGGCTCTGTCTCAGGTCGAATGCGGAGCGGATGTACTTGACGTTAACGTCGGTTTGCCCGAAATCGATGAGCCGAAAGTGATGTGTGATACCGTTAGGGGCATACAGGGAATTACAAATCTTCCGCTTCAAATAGACACCTCCGATCCCGCGGCAATGGAGCAGGCACTTCGCATATATAACGGCAAGCCGCTTATAAATTCGGTAAACGGCAAAAAAGAGAGCATGGAAAAAATCTTTCCGCTCGCTAAAAAATACGGCGGAGTCGTGGTTTGCCTTACGCTTGATGAAAGCGGTATTCCCGAAAGTGCCGAGGGCAGAATCAAAATAGCCGAGAAAATAATAAATACCGCAAAGGAATACGGTATAGATAAAAAGGACCTCATAATAGATACGCTTGCTATGACCGTAAGCACCGGGGCTGAAAACGCAAAGAGAACGTTACAGGCTCTGTCATATGTTCGCAACACCCTCGGCGTAAATACGGTTTTGGGAGTTTCAAATATTTCATTTGGTCTTCCGAAACGTGATAACATAAACGCGGCATTTTTCACTCTTGCCATGGGCAGCGGACTTTCGGCAGGTATTATAAATCCGAAATCCGACAGTATGATGAATGCTTTTTATTCCTATTGCGCGCTTAACGGGTACGATGAAAATTTTGAAACGTACATAAGCAAGACGTCGGATTCGGCACCGACGGCAAAAAATGATAAAACCGACCTTAAAACTGCGGTTATAAACGGGCTTTCCGGAGCGGCAGGGGAGAATGCAAGAGAGCTTTTAAAGACGGAACAGCCTCTTGACATTATAAATCTATATTTGATACCGGCACTTGATATTGTCGGTAAAGGCTTTGAGGACGGAACAATCTTTTTGCCTCAGCTTCTTATGAGTGCCGATGCGGCAAAGGCGGCATTTGACGAAATCAAGGCAAGCATACCTGCCGAAGCGAACGGCAGCGAGAAAAAGAATAAGGTAGTTATAGCCACCGTCAAGGGCGATATTCACGACATAGGTAAAAACATTGTTAAGGTGTTGCTTGAAAACTACGGCTTTGACGTAATCGACCTCGGCAAAGACGTTGACCCGGAAATTATAGTCGATACAGCAATAAAAGAGAAGGTCAAGCTCGTGGGTCTGAGTGCTCTTATGACTACAACGGTTGTGAATATGGAGGAGACCATTCGCCTTTTAAGGAAACGTTATCCCGAATGTAAGGTGATGGTCGGCGGAGCCGTTATGACTCAGGATTATGCCGACAGAATAGGCGCCGATTCTTACGCAAAGGACGCCATGGGCGCTGTGCGATACGCGGAAAGGCTGTTTTCCGATGAGCAATGAAACAAGCTTGATACGGCAAGTGTAATTTACAACTAAATATATTTAATAAAGGGTTTTGCGGATTCTTGTGTCCGTAAAACCCCTTATTTATCAGGAATTACGGGGCTTTTACTTTGTGCGTTTCCTGTTTGTGCAAATTGCGAAAAAATATCCTTGCAAACGGATTTTATGTATGGTAAAATTACCGTTACAATGTAATGAAAGAGGGATATATATGTTTTGGTTCTTGGGAGTTCTTGCGGGACTTCTTTTGAGCGTTGCGGATATTTTTCTGTTGACGCGCAAGAAAAACGCGCCTGCTTGCATTATTGCAGTGTTACGCGATACTCTAGTGAGTAACTTGGCATCACTCGGAATTATGTCGCTGATACTGAAAATACCGAATGTGCTTTTGACATCGGCGCACGGTAAATGGTATCCGCTCAAGTATTTTGTATTTGTTTTGGCTGTCGGGCTTGTATTTTTGTTCGGTCGCGGTGTTGTCGAGGGTGTAATATCCTTTTCACATACAAAGCCGAAGCACAAGGTCGGCGCATGGATACTTCGTATTTTGTCGATGCTTTTTGCTGCTCTCGGTATGGCGGCATTCACGGCTTCCATCTGGGCGGCAGATACATTTGCCGGACTTACACCCGACCAGATGATGATAAATTTGAATTCCGACACCGGCGGCGCAAGCCCCGAGGTTATGAATACGCTGTTCCAAGGTCCTGTTTTGCTTACGGCTGTGGTAACGGTTCTGTTTTGCGTATTTGCTTTTTCAACGAGAAAAATCTTATACAAGCTTCACGAAAAACAGCGCACCGTATTTTCGGGACTTGCAAGACGTCTCACGGCTCTTTTCTTGGCACTTCTTATGCTTTCCGGCGGCGTGGCGTTCGGTGTAAAAAAGCTTTCTCTTCAAAAGCTCTATGCGGCTTATGCTGATGATTCGCCGTACATAGAAGATAATTTTGCCGATCCCAAAAAGGTTAAAATGACCTTCCCGGAGAAAAAGCGCAACCTTATCCATATTTATCTCGAATCTATGGAGAACTCGTATTTCTCAAAAGAGCTCGGCGGATATATGGACACAAACCTTCTTCCCGACCTTGGAAAGCTCTCAAAGGAGGGCTACAATTTCTCGGATCTTCCCGAGGGCTTCGGCGGTAATCCGTCCTCGACGGGCGCCAACTGGTCTGTGGCTTCAATGGTGAATATGAGTAGCGGCTTGCCCATGAAGGTGCCGGTCGGTGCCAATGCATACGGCTCTGCCGACAATTTCCTGCCGGGAGCTACCACAATAGGTGATATATTAAAAGAACAGGGCTATAATCAAACCGTTATGTTCGGTGCAGATGCATCATTCGGCGGACTTGACTACTTCTTTGAGGAGCACGGCGATTACAATATAATGGACTACAAGCGTGCGAAACAAGATAACTTCATTCCTCAGGATTACAGCGTTTGGTGGGGCTATGAGGATGATAAGCTCTATGAATATGCAAAGATGGAGCTTACACGCTTGGCAGGCGAAGACAAACCGTTCTATTTCGTTATGGAAACGGCTGATACGCACTTCCCGGACGGCTACCTTTCTCCCAATGCCAAGACTCCGTTTGATAAGCAGTATGCAAACGTAATATTCTACAGCCAGGCAGAGACGGTCAAGTTTGTACGTTGGATACAGTCTCAGCCGTTCTATGAGAATACTACCATTGTAATTAACGGCGACCACCTTAGTATGGATCAGAATTTCTTTAAGGACTTTGACCCGAATTACAGACGTACATGCTTTAACCTTATACTTAATCCCACACCTAACTGCACCTCGGCTCCCGATACTCGCTTCCATAACCGCGAGTGGGCAACATTTGATATGCTGCCGACAATGCTCGCAAGTATCGGCGTTGAGATAGAGGGCAATAAGCTCGGTATAGGAACAAACCTCTTCTCTGATACACCGACTCTCTTCGAGCGTGACGGAACCGATTTTGTAAACGAAGAGCTTGAAAAACGAAGCAATTTCTATAACGAGCATATTCTTGTCGATTGGTCAAGAGTAGGCGGCGATAAAAAAGACAAATAATAAAAACGGGATGTAAAACATAAGTTTTACATCCCGTTTTTTGCTTATACGATTTTTGTATACTGAACCTTGTAATTACTAAATAACTATGCCGCCGTTTACGGACAGTACCTGCCCTGTAATATATGACGATTTGTCATCGGCTAAGAATGAAACCGCATTTGCCACGTCTTCGGGAGTACCGAGCCGCATTACGGGGATTTCTTCACGCAGCATATCTACGGTATCTTTACCGAGCTTTGTCACCATTTCGGTGTTTATAACGCCGGGGGATACTGCATTTACAGTAATTCCGGACGGAGCAACTTCTTTTGCAAGTGCTTTGGTAAGACCTATAAGGCCTGCTTTTGCCGCGGAATAATGCACCTCGCACGAGCCTCCCGTCTCGCCCCACATAGAGGAGATGTTTATTATCCTACCCGATTTTCTGTGAACAAAATAGGGGAGCACGGCACGGCAAAAGTAAAAAGCACCGCTTAGATTTGTGCTTATCATATTTTCCCAATCCGAATCCGTAATATCGGTGAGGAGCTTTTGCTCAGATATTCCGGCATTATTTACAAGTACGCTTATTTCGCCGAAGTCACGCTCTATTGCTTCAATTGCCGAAGTTATTTCCGAGCTGTCACGTACATCGCATTTATACGTTTTTGCGCTGCCGCCCGAAAGAGTTATTTCGTCAGCCGTTTTCTGTGCTTTTTCGGCGTTTCTGTTATATATAAGTGCAACGGAAAAACCGTCCTGTGCCAGTCGTTTTGCAATTTCGGCACCGATACCTCCGGAGGCACCGGTAACTACGGCTATGCTCATTATATTACCCCTTTAAATAAAAAGTACAGCTTGTTTGCGAAGTAATCGGAAAATCCGATTACAGACAGCCTGCAAGCTTATAATATATTATCACATATACGGCGATTTCACAATCCAAGATGATATGTTTGTCAAAAACTGAACTTTTTTGCTTTTTACTATTGCAAAAACAGCGCGGTTCATTTATAATATGTGAGCAGCTAAATCAAGGCTGTTTTTGTTTTGAATAACATTTGCTACTGTGGCTCAGTTGGTAGAGCAGCTGATTCGTAATCAGCAGGTCGCCGGTTCAAGTCCGGCCAGTAGCTCCAAGGGCAGAGATAATCTCTGCCTTTTATTTTTTCTTTTTCAGAAATGCATTTCAAAATTCAATTCGCAACAAAAAATCTCACTTCGTTACGGAGTGAGATTTTGTTTATTTATCCGATTTGAAATGTTTCAAAAAAATATCTAAAATCTTCTGTATATAGGGCTCTTTTACAACACATTCAAGCTCATCGGCATCTCCGCTTTTATTTAAAATCACATATCTTTCTGTTATAAAATCAGATAAATTTTCAGCTGATATTTTATACGGATGATTTTTAACGCTTTCATAAACAAAATTGACGGAATCTCTTTTGGCAAAATGAATTTCAAGTGAAGAAAAATCAGCAAAATTATCTATAATGTAGGGCAAATTTTCAGAATTCAACGGAAATGAGAGCTCAGGCAATTTGTACGACAAAAAACCCGATGGCTTCATCTGTTTATAATCATAATCCGTCTTAAGATAGTTGGTTGTCTTTAAAATTGTTTCTTCATCAGCCCTTATAAAAACAATCCCGGGAAAACGATTATAAAGTAAAGAGAGAGCTTCGTTTAGAATTTCAGTTATGCAAGACTCCGGTGCACATACGGCCGTTCCTATCATTTTTTGGGCGTGTAGCTCATCTATACACCCTTCGGACAAATAAAACGGAGCTATATCGTATAATAGTTTTTTCATATGAACACCTCTTTAAGCTGAAGCTGTTTTACCTGTAACGGTCAAAGCTGCATATTCAAACACATTATTACTTTAATATTTTTATATAGTAGATGATGAAAAGCAGCAAGCCTGTCAGCGAGAAAATCGTTGTACCCCACAAAACAGGAGACGGATTTTGATGTAAAACAAAATACTCAAATAAAAGATTCAGCGGCGGTCCGAGACAAACCAATATCATTAAAATCAATGTCGTTATATTATATTTTTTCATAAAGGCACCTCATTTTAAATAATTATCGCTCGGTTAATACGCAACAGGGCAAAAGTGAGCTTGTGCTGCAAAAAATATTAAGCATTGGACTTTGCTTTTTGTCAAGAGACCCTGTTTGGGTATACATAAAAGCAAACGTAAATGTCGCGACCGCTTATCGATTTTTACGTCTCGAATTTTAAAATTCGGTGTTTAACTAAAAATCTCGCTCCGTTGGCTGAGTGTTCATAAGGAAGTGTTGGTTTTTTGCATATAAATCCATTGCCGAAAAGCCTTGCTTCCTTTCTCGGCTGACTTCAATATATAAATAATGTTTTATAAAATCAATACTTATAAAACGAGATTCACTCGACTGTTTAATGATAATTCTTTTTATTTCGTTTGCGGATAAAGAAATTTCAAGGGCTATATATCCGCTGTTGTATTCATATTCCGCATTGCTAACGCCTTAAATTTCTTCTTCTTTTTGAGATATATAATCGCAAGCGGGATGTCTGCAAGAAGCCATGCGGCCGGTGCTGCGTAGCATACTGCATTGAAGCCGATAAGCGGAGTGAAAATAAGTGCTATTGATATTCTTCCTATCAGCTCGCCGGCACCCGCAACCGCATTTGCATATGTAAAGCCGAGACCCTGCAGAGTGTTCCTTAAAACGAACAGCACCGCGACAAGACTGAAGCACTCCGCCGTGGCGATAAGATATTTATTGGCGGCAAACAAGACGTCTTCATTAGGCTCTGTCATAAACAGCCTGACTATCGGCATACCTGCCGTCAGAAGAGCAACGCTTAAAGCGACGGAAAGAAGTATGTTGAGCGTAAATATTTTTTTAACCGATTTAATTATTCGATCGTACTTTCCGGCCCCGTAGTTTTGCCCGACGAAGGTTTGTGTGCCGACGCTGAGTCCGCTCAGCGGTATATTTGCAATATTCTCGACTCTTCCTGCGGCGGTAAAGCCTGCAATAGTCGCCGTGCCGAATGAATTTACCGCGCTTTGAAGACACATCGACCCGATAGAGGTAACGGTAAACTGAAGCGAAACGGGTATTCCCAATTTTAACTGTATGAATGCTGTTTTGAAGTCGAGTTTGAGCTCTTTTTTTGAAATATGTACGCTTGTATTACGCCTTAAAATGTAATTTCCCGTAAGGACGGCTGCCGTAATGTGAGAAATAAGCGTAGCAAGCGCGGCTCCCTCAACGCTCCAGCGAAATACCTTTATGAACAGCATGTCAAGCGCGAAATTTACAAAAATACTTGCCGTAAAATATATGAGCGGTTTTCTGCTCTCACCGACGGCTCTTGAAATTGCGGTAAAATTGTTTGAGAGCATCTGAAACGGTATTGCAAAGTAAAGAATGTTTACATACGCCGAGGAAAGACCGAGAATTTCGTCCGGCGTGCCGATAAGCTTCAAAAGAGGAGTGGAAATAATGTGCGCGACAACAACAAGTAATAGCCCGAGCAATAACGACACCGTAATGCTGCTTCCGGAATATCTGTTGACCCTGTCTTGGTCCTTTGCGCCGTAAGCGTGCGCCACCGGTATCGTAAATCCGCTTGTAAGGCCGAGTGCCGCACCGACAATAAACGAGTTTATCGAGGCGACTCCGCCGACTGCGGCAAGAGCGTCCGTGCTTACATATCGCCCGACAAGTATATTGTCGACCAATGTATAGTTATACTGTAAAAGCGATGAAGCCATAATCGGCAGCGAGAATTTAATTATACTTTTTATCGGCTTGCCGGTAAGCATAGAATTTTGTTTTGTCATTTGCCAACTCTTCCAAAGTGTTTTTAAAAATTAAATTCAATTAGAATTTGCTTAAATTTTAGCACTTGTGCAGTATTATGTCTATAAAAATATTCTGCCGGGAGAGCTTTAACAACAGCAGAATAAAACCAATGGCGGAGCGGCACAATCAAAGACATCACGGCAGCTTTGAGCAGGTTGAAATAAGCTCCTGCGGATTAAACTCAAATCCGTTGATTGCAAAAGGCAAATATCCGTCGGTAATCGCCTGTAATATAACAAACGGAAGAATGCCGAGAGTCAACACGATAAAGGACAGCGAAATGCAGCAGCTCGCCGAATACTTCGGAGTAGATTACAGAAAAGACTTTTTGAATTTGTAAAAAACAAGGTGCAATTCATTCGGAATTGCACCTTTCTTTATTTTTTCGCTTTAATGCAGCGCCTTTGTGGGGCAGTTTTTTGTACACTCATAGCAGAGAATACACTCTGTTCCGTTTTTTCGCTTGCGTGAATCCTTGTTAACCTCAACATCCATTGGGCATACTTTCAGGCACTTGCCGCAATGAACGCATTTACTCTCGTCACAGTGGACGCGCAGAAGCGAAAAATAACTCATGGGCTTCAGAAATACTGTGATAGGGCAGAGATATTTGCAGAATGCGCGGTTATCCTTAAATATAAAGGCAAGCGCAATTCCGGATATATAGTAAAGCGCATTTCCGGCGAGAAACAGCCAAAACATAATTTTCTCAAGATTTGCGACCTTGAACAAAAACAGACCCGACACAAGAGCCAATGATAACGCAAACATCACATAGCGCAGAATTCCGAGCTTTTCTTTTCGCGGCTTCCGTGGCTGCTTATAAGGAAGAAAGTCCAAAACCATAGCCGTCCAACAGGCATAGCCGCACCATCCGCGTCCGAACAGCAGCGGTCCGAAGATTTTGGCCACGGCATAGTGAATGGTTGCTGCTTCAAAAACGCCGAGGAACAGATAGTACCAAAAGCCCTCAATCTGCATATTTTCTCGGGAGATTATGCCGAGATACAGCAGCATATAGCTTCCGACTGCCAGCTGTACAAAATGACGCGCATAGCGTTTCTCGGCGGTAAAAAGTGCCGTCCCCAATGCGAGACAGGTGCCTATGTAGCTGAAATTCAGCAAATAAAACAGATTATCCTTTATTAGCCATAGTGTGATTGCCACCGCTTCGAACAACAAAAACAGTAATACCGACACAAGGTATCTCGATAAACCCTTGTTATTTCCTTTCTCTTTTTTCTTTTTCATTGTTTTTTCCATCCTTTTTCGTGAATATGAAACGGCTGATTTTATTCGGATTTATACCGATTCTTGTGCCGCTTTTAATGCCTGCGACAATATAACTATATACTGTAATTTTAAAGCTTATGAGCAAAATGTGCAACTGTAATTCTGTTAAAAAGCGGTAAAAGCGCCGCAAATTGTGAAAATCGGTAATCGGTCTTAGGAAGCTCGGCCGTTTGGCATCGCCGAATATACCGCAAGCAATATAGACGTATTTATTATCGACTTGTTTAATAAAATAAAATAACGGACAATTTGGCAAAATGAGGGACTATACGGCAAGGCAATATAATAATCTTACATACGGCTGCACATACAGATTTTACGGATATTTTTTCGCATTTAGTTGCGGAAACGTTTCCGCTGTGATAAAATTCTTTTGTATTTTACGGGCACGGCGGCTTTGCGCCTTTGCCTGCTTTAACGGAGTTGAGATTGATGAAAACTGCAGTTGTTACGGGCGGTTCGAGCGGAATAGGACTTTCCTGCTGCCGTAAGTTTCTTGAAAACGGATACAGGGTGTATGAGCTGAGTCGCCGCGAGCCGAAGATTCAAACGGTAGGCGTTAAGCATATCTCGTGCGACGTCACGGATGAGCACTCGGTTTCAGAGACATTCAAAAAAATATATAATGACAGCGGAAGCATTGATATACTTGTGAATAATGCAGGCTTCGGCATCTCAGGGGCGGTTGAATTCACAGAGCTTGCAGAAGCTAAAAAACAGTTTGACGTCAATTTCTTCGGCTGCTTTATTTGCTCAAAAAACGTAATTAAATATATGAGGCTTCAAGGCGGCGGAAGAATTGTTAATCTCAGCTCTCTCGCAGCTCCGCTTGCCATACCGTTTCAGGCGTTTTATTCGGCGTCAAAGGCGGCTGTAAATTCGCTGACTCTGGCTCTTGCAAACGAGGTGCGACCGTTTAATATAAAGGTCTGCGCCGTAATGCCGGGCGATGTTAAAACGGGTTTTACCGCGGCAAGAGAGAAAAATACCGCCGGTGACGAATTTTACGGCGAAACACTTAAAAGAGCGGTTGCCGGTATGGAGCGCGACGAGCAAAACGGTATGTCGCCGGACGATATAGCCGATGCGGTGTATGCTGCGGCAACCAAAGCTCGTCCGAAGCTTTTGTCTACAAAAGGCGCTAAATATCATCTGTTTTTGGCACTTTCAAAGGTATTGCCGGTTTCGCTTGTGAACATCATAGTCGGAAAGCTTTATTCTTAATAATTCGGGGCGTAAAGCAATACTGTTATTATCTGCTTTTGCCCCGTTTTCTTGTTATTCAATAAAAACACATTCGGAGGTACTATGCAAAATTTTATAGAGCTTATTCAGAATATCAACAGTAAGGTAAACAGCATCGTTTGGGGGCCTCCGATGCTCATATTGATGCTGCTTACCGGTCTTTATCTCACGTGCGGTACGCGATTTTTTCAAATACGCCGTTTTTGCTACACAATTAAAAATACGGTTGCCGCAATTTTTAAAGACCGCAAGGTAACAAAAACCAAGGACGAAAAAGCCATATCGCAGTTCCAGGCACTTGCAACGGCTCTCGCCGCAACGGTAGGCACGGGCAACATTGTAGGCGTAGCCACCGCTATTTCCTCCGGCGGAGCGGGTGCGGTATTTTGGATGTGGATTTCTGCTTTGCTCGGTATGATGACGAGCTTTTCCGAAAATGCGCTCGGCATATATTTCCGCAGAAAAAACGAAAAAGGCGAGTGGGTGGGCGGCCCTATGTATTATATCGAAAAAGGACTCGGCCAAAAGTGGCTTGCGGTTATATTTTCTGTTTTTTGTCTGTTTGCGTCGTTCGGAATAGGCTCGGTAGCTCAGGTCAACGGAATATCCACGGCACTTAAGGGTTCGTTTAATATACCGGGCGTTGTCACGGGGATAGTCGTTTGCGCCCTCATAGCCGTTATAATTTACGGCGGACTGAAAAGAATAGTCACGGTGACGGAAAAATTTGTGCCTTTTATGGCAGCGTTTTACATAATAGGCGCGCTTATAATAATAATCGTAAACTTCCGCCATATAGGCGACGCTTTCGGCGAGATATTTTCGGGGGCATTCAGTATGCGCTCCGTCGGAGGAGGCGTTATGGGATACGGTATTTCAAGAGCCATGCGTTTCGGCGTGGCGCGCGGAGTATTTTCTAATGAGGCGGGCCTCGGCTCGTCCGTAATGGTCCATTCCTCCTCTGATGCCAAGGAACCCGTAACACAGGGTATGTGGGGCATATTTCAGGTGTTTTTTGACACCATTGTTATATGCACCCTTACGGCACTCGTAATACTGACTACCGGGGCAAATCTGCAAAGCGGACTTGAGGGAGTCAATATAACAATATATGCCTTTGAGAGTGTGCTCGGCAAATGTGGCTCTTATATAGTATCCATAGGTATAGTTATGTTCGCTTTTTCAACCATACTCGGCTGGTCGGTGTACGGCTCGCGCGCCGCAGAATATATAGGCGGAAAAAAGCTGACTGCGGTGTATAAAATAATATTTCTCGCAATGACATTTATAGGTGCCGTGTCGAGCATTCAGCTTGTTTGGGATCTTTCCGATACGTTTAACGGTCTTATGGCTTTGCCGAATCTTATAGGTCTGTTGCTTTTGTCTGGGACGGTGTTTAAAATAACCAAAAACTACGAGCAGAGAGTGATAGGCGGAAAAAAGATAAAGCCGATGCTGTCTTTTTATGACCGTGAGAAATAATTTTCGGTATTCACATTTAACTCCGAATTTGATATAATATACGGGATTTAAAAAGATAAAAGAGGAAATTTATGTCAGGTAAAAAGGACTACATCAGAAATTTTTGCATAATTGCCCATATCGACCACGGCAAGAGTACGCTTGCCGACCGTTTGTTGGAGCTTACGGACTCCGTAGCGAAACGTGATATGGAGGCGCAGCTTCTTGACAATATGGATATTGAGCGTGAACGCGGCATAACCATTAAGGCGCGTGCCGTAAAGCTTGATTACAAGGCTGCCGACGGCAAAAAATATGAACTGAACTTAATAGACACTCCCGGTCATGTTGACTTCAACTATGAGGTGTCGCGTTCCCTTGCGGCATGCGAGGGAGCTGTGCTGATAGTTGACGCGTCACAGGGGATAGAGGCTCAAACTCTTGCAAATACCTACCTTGCGCTTGACCACGACCTTGAAATTGTACCGGTAATAAATAAAATCGACCTTCCCGCCGCAGAGCCGGAGCGCGTTGCTAAAGAAGTGGAGGACGTTATAGGCATACCGTGTATGGATTCGCCGCGAATTTCGGCAAAAACGGGCGAGAATGTCCCCGCTGTGCTCGAGGAAATCGTAAACCTTGTGCCGCCTCCGGATGATAACGATTCAAAGCCGCTCAGAGCGCTTGTATTTGACTCCGTATATGACAGCTATCGCGGTGTAATTGTCTATGTCAGAATAGTTGACGGTGTGGTAAGGCCGGGGCAGACCATGCGTCTTATGGCGACGGGTGCCGAATTTACAATTGTGGAAACGGGATATATGCGCGCCAAGAGCTTGGAGCCGACAAAGCAGCTGTCCTCGGGCGAGGTCGGTTATATCACCGCTTCGATTAAAACCGTAGGCGATGCGCGCGTAGGCGATACCGTGACTCTTGCCGAAAATCCGGCTTCGGAGCCGCTTGCAGGATATCGCAAGGTAAATCCGATGGTTTTCTGCGGAATTTATCCGGCGGACGGAGCGGATTATGAGGCTCTTAGGGATGCTCTTGCCAAATTACAGCTGAATGACGCCTCGCTCTCGTTTGAACCCGAGACGTCAAGTGCCCTCGGATTCGGCTTCAGGTGTGGTTTTTTGGGGCTTTTGCACCTTGAAATCATACAGGAACGCCTCGAGAGAGAGTATGACCTCGACCTCGTAACAACAATACCTTCGGTTGTCTACAAAATACATCTTACCGACGGAAACGTAGTCGAAATAGACAATCCGTGCAACTACCCCGACCCCGCAACAATAGACTTTGCGGAGGAACCCATGGTTGAGGCGCACATCTTTTCTCCTAAGGATTATGTGGGAGCCATAATGGACCTTTGCCAAGACAGACGCGGCGAATATAAAGAAATGACGTATCTTGACGCCGACAGGGTGGACTTAAAATATATACTCCCGCTTAACGAAATAATCTACGACTTCTTTGACGTCTTAAAATCGCGTACGCGCGGCTATGCTTCGTTTGACTATGAGCTTTGCGGCTACCAAAGGTCAAGCCTTGTAAAGCTCGACGTTCTTTTGAACGGCGATATGATAGATGCCCTCTCGTTTATTATTCACTCCGAAAAGGCTTATCCGAGAGCGCGCAGAATAGCCGAGAAGCTTAAGGACAATATTCCGCGCCAGATGTTTGAAATTCCCATTCAGATAGCCGTGGGCGGCAAGGTAATAGCGCGCGAAACCGTAAAGGCAATGCGTAAGGACGTGCTTGCTAAATGCTACGGCGGCGATATAACGCGTAAAAAGAAGCTGCTTGAAAAGCAAAAAGAGGGTAAAAAGCGTATGCGCAAGTTCGGTACGGTAGAAGTTCCGCAAGAGGCGTTTATGGCTGTGCTTAAATTAGACGATGAATAATATAGGACTGTATATTCACATTCCGTTTTGCAATTCAAAGTGCCCGTATTGCGATTTTTACTCGTTTCGCGCCGATGACGATACAAAAAACAGATATGTTTCGGCTGTTTTGCGAGAACTTCGGAACAATTCAAAACAGCTTAATTGTAAAGCTGATACTCTTTACATTGGCGGCGGAACTCCGTCGGTTTTGGCTCCGGATTATCTTTGTCAAATCATAAACAGCGCAAAATCAACGTTTTTGACCGATGATGCGGAAATAACGGTAGAGTGCAACCCGTTTTCGCTCGGCGACGAATTCTTTGAAAAAGTAAGCGAGTGTAAAGTAAATAGGCTTTCCATAGGCTTGCAGTCGGCAAATGACGGCGAACGTAGGATTTTAGGCAGACGAGCCGGCAAAAGCGAGGTTCAAAGTGTCGTTTCGCGGGCAAAAAAAGCGGGAATAAATAATATTTCGCTTGATGTCATGCTCGGCGTGCCGGGTCAAACAAAAGAGAGCCTTAAAAGCACGCTTGATTTCTGCATTTCTTCGGGTGTGCCGCATCTCAGCTGCTACATTCTCAAAATAGAGGAGAATACGCCGTTTTTTCGTATGAGAGACAAATTGCCGTTCCCCTCTGACGACGATACGGCCGATATGTACCTTTTTATGTGCGAATACCTCGAAGAACACGGTATTATGCAGTATGAAATATCAAATTTTGCGGTTCCCGGCTTTGAGAGCCGCCACAATCTGAAATATTGGCACGATGAGGAGTACCTCGGCATAGGTGCTTCGGCACATTCGTTCTTAGGCGGAAAACGCACATATTATCCGCGTGATATTGAGTATTTCATAAGCGGCAACGAGCGTTTAACTGAGGGTGACGGCGGCGACGAAGAGGAATTTTGTATGCTCGCTTTAAGGCTTCGCGAGGGGCTTACTCAAGAGCGTTTTTACGCCCGTTTTCATCACGAGATACCGCAAAAAATGCTTGAAAGCGCAAAGCAATACGAAAAATACGGGCTTTGCAGCTGTGAGAGCGGCGGAATTTTTCTGACGCGGCGCGGATTTTTACTCTCCAACTCCGTAATATCCGAAATTATCTTATAGATATAAATATTTCAGGGCTTGTAATTTGCTTTACAAGCCCGTTTTTTTGTGCTTTTCGGGCGTTTGTGAAATTAAAACGGCTTTTTGTTACAATGGCGTTTTTTTGTCGCACAGCACGTGATAAAATCAAGAGACTAAACGGAAGAGTTCTATGAAAGAGAATTGATTACATAGAATTTCCGGTGTATAATTTGTAAAAGATTACCAAAAGCGGCTGCAATTTTTGTCGAAGTGTGCTCGCAATCTAAAATTTTACATATTTTCATTTCAAAATGACAAAAGAATGTCAAACTGCGTTCACAATTTGTTAACATTTGGTTTAAAGACTATTTAAAATGTGTTTTTAAATTAGATAAAAACTCTTTACACCAAAGCATTTTTAGTGTAAACTTAAGTATAAATATACGGTGTAATAGTGTACCCATTTGCGCCTTAAAATCGGTAAATAGACGCTCTTTCGCAAAATGATGAGAACCAAGCGTTAAAGCAAACCCGAAGCGGTGCGGATTTATCGTATACTATTATATATAGCGTTTTTAATCAATTTATCGGAGGTTTTTTATTTGGCAGATCTTATATTTCGGCATCTTGCCGGAGCCGATGGCGAGGGCGTTTACAAAAACGGCAAAACCGGCTTCTCGGTTTCTTATTTCAAAAAGAAAGAAATAGACTCGCGCTATCCCTCGGGCGGCTATATGGTTGTCGGTCAAATAGGGAAGGGCAAACGTGAAATCGGTAATTTGCAGTCTGACGACGGGCAAACCGAAAAGGTGTATGCCGCAACGAAAATGCCTCATACAGCGGTAGTCGGCTACATAGAGACAGAGGCTGACAAATTCATTGCGATAGTTAAAGACAGGCTCTTACTTTGGCTTTTGTTTGCGCTTTTGATAGCGGCACTTATAATAGGTCTTATATTCCTTTTAAAGGCCGTTATACCGACAGGCGGCGATGGCGGAACCACAACGCCCCCCGCAGGCGTAATCGACCAAAATGCCGTATTGGGCGAGGGCGAAATCTCGATTCCCGATAAAACAAAAACAAGGGGCAGGCAGATAAAGGTCTACGGTATTCCCGAGCTTCCCTTGGCGGCAAATACCAAGGAGCAAAGCTTTGTATTCTCAAACCCCGAGGAAAACCCGTGCTTCTTTGTTATAGAAATAGAGCTTTCAGATACAGGCGAGGTTATATACACCTCAAATCTCTTGCCGCCGGGCTATTCAATATCAAAGTTCACGCTGAACCGTGAGCTTGCGGCAGGAACTTATCCTGCAACAATCCATGTTAAGACATACAGCTTTGATAAAGAGCAGCGTAAACTTAACAATATGGATTTAAAAACGACCATCGTGGTTTCATAAGAAACTATATTCAAAATACAGATTTTGAGGAAAGGAGTTGCAGTTTATGCAAAAAAATTCAAAGATTAAAATCGGAAAAAGCATAACTGCTGTGCTGCTTTGCGTAGTGCTTTTGGTAACGTCGATTCCCATGGTTCTCGCGGCCGGCGAGGGCGAATATGACCCGATACCGACCTTTACCGAATCGGATAAAAGGGAAGCGGCTGCAACACTTAATGACGACGGCGGAATTACGGTCAGCTTCCCCGCGGCTAAGGTTAGCGAGCGCAAAACCGGCACAAAAACAATTGACGGGTATATGTTAGAGCTTGTTGATCTCGGAACATATACCGAAGTTCACACAAGCACGGTTTTGCTGCGCAAGATGGTTAGTCCCACCGGTACCGCACCGTACACGGCTGAGATTACGGCAGACGAAATCAAAACGAAGGTGCCTGCGGGTCTGTCTGACGACCACCGTTACAATATTACGATAACGGCGTACGACAGCGACGGCTGGTTCTCGGAGGCTGTTAACGCATACGTTTCGGATGTTCCGACTTATGTATACGATGCGTCCGCTTATGCCCCCGTTACAAACAACGTTCTTGCCATGCGTGAAATTCTTACCTTTGATAAAAAAGGTAACGCAGATGACCACGGTTCGTTTTCGGATACCGGAACCGACGAGAGAACCGCCGAAGTCAACAATGTACGCAGTACGTCAGGCTCCCTTGACTATATGCAGGAGGGTAATCACCTTTCATTCGAAGGCAGAACCGATGGTGTAGGCGTTAAAGACACGGGCGATAGCTACGGCTACGCAATGCGTATCGAGTCCGCCGCAACCACCGACAGCCCTCAGTCCATTGATACGGCATGGAGCCGTCAGACTTGGGACCCGACGGGTGCTTCCGAGATTTGGTACTATCTTGACTTCTCAGAGGTCAGCGTAACGGGGCTTTCATTCCGCCTTCGTTCAAACGAAAAGTATTTTGCACAGGATTTTGACAACAGCTACAGTGAAAGCAATAATGCTTTTAACAGATACGGCGATATAATTTACTCAACTGTCGGCACCACAAAAGCAGGCTATATGGGTGAGGACCCATATTTATTCCTGCAGCAAACGGACGGCAGCTGGAAAAAGGTTATGTTAAAAGACGGTACTGTTGACCTTGACCATTTCAAGGGATATGTCCGCATACCGCTTCAGTTTATGTGCTCCGAAACCGACTCCGTTGTCACGGATTCCAACGAGGATTTCGGTGTAAACAAGCCTGTGTCAGATATGTATGTATGGAACAGCTCGGATAAAACTAAAGCAAATGCCGACAAGTATTATAACGAGAAAATTAAGCTTTCGCAGTCGGTAGTTGTTGACCCTGCCGGTACTTCGATATCCGATGCTCTGCTTATTAGACGCTATTCCTTCAGAATTAACAAGACGTCGACTCTTAGCGGCGAATACTATATCGACGGCGGCACGATGCTCGCTCCGTGCATGACTACGGCGGACGGTGGCAAGACAACAGCCGATTCGCCCAAAAGAGCTTATATCGATAAGACCAAAATCGGTACGGGTGAAGATCCGGTAGTTAATCGTACAAATGCTTTTAAAGCTATCGAGGATATTATGTCCGCCGGCTTTAAGTTTACAGGCTGCTCGTATGATCCGGCTTCTACGAGCCTTGAAACCAACAACGGCAGCGTAGGCAAAAAGATTTTCCTTGATAATGTATTGTTCTACCGTACAGACGGTCAGAAATACAGCGAAAATACCCTTAACGGAGCAGCAAACACAGGCACGCCCGTTAAGACATATTATGACCAGGAAACAGAAATTCCGCGCGCTATTTTCAATGCCTGCCAAAAGTACATTGAAAATCCGAACTCCTACGATTACCGCGCCGTTAAGTACATCGAGGACTTGATAGCCGGTTATAAAAAATCAATTGAGGAATATAACAAATCCGAAGAAGCCGGAAAATCCGGTATAATCGATGCTTCATTCCTTGAGGATTCTGCGCTCGATACCAAGGCGGCAGCACTCGGTATGACTGAGGCTTGGGAAAAGTTCAAGACCGCCAAGCAGGCTTGTATAGACGGTAAAACCTACGGCTCTGCTAACTCGGGGGCAGAGGATTTCATTCCGATGATTTCAACGAAGCTTGAGCAGCTTCCCGATTTCGACGAAAATACTCTCGCGGTAAGCGATGAGGATAAAGCCGTTGTTAAGAGCCTTTATGAGGTTTATATCCGCCTCAACTTAAGCCAGCTCGCTATGCTCGGCAGAGCGGAAGAGGAGAAGCTCTTAAAGTACTTCAGCTTCATAGAAGAAGAACTTGCCGACAACTCTGTTGTAATAGGCCAGGCGCTTACAAACAACAAGGTTATACCGTTCGGCGACTTCGATTCCTTGAAAAAAGGCACCAGAAGCTGGCAATTTGAAAACTCAAAATATGCCGGCAAGGTAGGTCAGGATTACTACTATTCTAAGGGATATTTGACATATCAGGTTCCCTTTGCTTCACTTTCGGCGCACTCTCAGGATACCGCAACGCCTACACTTATACCGACCGGCGCTCTCGGTAGTGACCCGCAGAGAAACGGTATTACAAGCTATCGTCAAAACGGTACTTCGGCAATCATTACATCAAACGGCCTTGAGGGCAAAAACGCCGCAACGGTTACCATAAATAACCAGTATGCCGAAGACAGAAAAGGCTGGTATAACTGCATAAGCATTACAAAGGGACTTGTTGACAAGGAACCGAGCAGCAGCGGCGATTACTCCACGCTGAGAGCCAACAATATGTCGTCTGAGAGTCTCGGCGATTTTGCTAAGTCGTATACCAAAAACGACATAGGCGAAACCGACCGTCTGGCACTTGTATTCTACGCAGACTTCTCTCAGCTTGACACATTCTCAATGGCGTTTAATATCAGCTCATACTATGACGGTGCCGCCGAGGACTACACCCTCGACTTCGGCAGCAACAACGCGGCTTCTTACTTCTATCTCATTAACCCCAAGACGGGTGAATGGGCTAAATGTACTCCCAAGGATGAAAGCAAGAGAAGAATTTACGCTTACACCTCGGAGTACGGCATAGATACGGGAGACGGCGATTACCTGACCCTTTCTCACTACAAGGGCTATGTTATGGTTCCGCTCTTCCAGTTCTCGAGAGGCGTTCAGGGCATTTCGGCAACCTCTAACTATCGTATAGATGAAAAAGCCGAGTCCCTTAACAACATTTTCCGTGTTACCATAGGTATAGCGCCCTTGTCAAATTACGACGATTCGTCCGTAAACGGAAAGAGCGCAGCCGCATTGAACGGTAAGAGCTTTACAATAGGCTCTGTCGGCTTTACATACAGACAGGGTACCTCGGCATACGGCGCAGGCGTACAAAACAGAACCGGCGACATCTCGTTCGACGATTATGCACAGGTTAAGTCTCTTACTTCAATGCAGTTTGAAAACGCGGTAGCGGATGTTGATATTTATAAAGCAAACACTCGTACCGAAAAGATAAACACGGCACTTGCTCTTTATGCACAGCTTTCGGATTATCAAAAGACAATACCGTCCGTTGCAAGAGCATACAGCGTGCTTCAAAAGTACAAGAGCATCGATGACGGCATCACTTTGCTCGATCAGCCGCAAATTGCAGTTGCCGATTTGAAACCTTTGATTGAGGCTATGCCGGCTGCAGCAACCGGCGGTTCCGTAACAGACAGCAATGCCTTACCTTATCCCGGTTTTGTTATCGGCACCGATGAGAGCGGAACAGAGAAGCCGCTTATAAATTACGGCGCATATTCTATCACCGCGGCTGACGTACAGAACATAATCAATTGGTATGAGCAGTCTTATGAGCGCTATACCGACGAGGCGATTGCGGCGCTCGGTACGGAGAACGTCACAAAAATGGAAAACCTTTATAAGGTTGCAAAACGCTTGAGACTTCTCGAATCTTACCGTGACGGCTACACGAGTGACTCCGGTACCGCTATAACCGGTATTAAAGACCTTAACGCTCTTGTTGCTTCAATGTACGGCGAGACCGGTAAAGCGACCGACCTTACGACCGACTGCAAGCTTATGCCTACCGGTCAGACCGCGGCGCTTGAAAACTACCTCGAAAAGTATAACGACCTTGATTATTACGCTAAGTATATCTTAACTGATAAGGCCGACAAATTTGCAAGTGCTCCTCAGTATAAGAATTATGCTAAGGCGGCCGCGGCGGTTAACAAGGTGCTTGCCAACATCAAAACTTACACCGACGACATCACCGGTAAGACGGTTAAGGGCGGCGTTGTTCGACTTGAAGAAAAGTACACGGCTCTTTACAATACCGTTAAGGGTCAAATGGACAATAGCGGTATTCAGGACCTCACCGCAATAACGGAAGCGGTTGAAGAGTACAATTCGTTTAAGGGCTATATAAGGCAGGTTCAAGAGGTTAACGACGGTAACACCGTTAATTCCTCGGACGGCGAAGCTCTCCACGGTATTATAGATACCCTCCGTATTTTCCCGAACTTTGTTTCGGAGGTAGACAAAGACAGCGTCGCTCTCAATAAGGATACAACAACGGGAACCGCAGTCTTTACTCTTTCAAATGCCGTTAACTATCCGGACGGAAGCTACACACTTCGTGTAACCTCTAAAAACGGAGGTCTTAAGGACACTACGGGCACCACCCACGATTACAACGTTGCAATGACGGGTGCGATTGAAAAGACCGTAACGGCAAAAGCTCTTAACACTTCTCCCGAAACCGCGGATGTTGCAAATAACACCGCTTCGGCGGCAGCTCCCAAGGCAATAAACTTTACGTTTACCGTCACGGGCGTTACCGTAACGAGTGAAGATGTTATTACAATAGAGCTTATCGATAAAGCTACCGGCGAGGTTGCTGTTGACAAGACAACAAATGAGCCTGTCAGAAAAACTGTCAATATTCATTTTGCCGCAGACGACTTCTTTGAGGTTACAATTCCTGCGGAAATAGATGTTCCTTGGGGCGAGACGGAAGCTGTTGATGTTTCCTATAAGGTTACGTCTTCACTTGACACGGGCAGTAAGATTGGTGTTTCCGTAGCACGCAGTGCTTCTGTCGCAAATGACACTCTCACCAATGCAGCAACATCGACATACGCTCTTCCGTATACTTCACAGAACTTTACTTCCACAGAATTTACAGGTAAAAATGAGGGAGCGCTTCCCGCTCAAAAACCGTCATTGACGATTTCCGGTTGGACGGACGCTCCGATAGCCGAGTATTCGACTACTCTTACTTATACCGTAGATTACACTAAAGGTTAATTAACAAATTAAATGCTTTATCAAGACCATAAGGAGGTGGTTCTATGAAGAAAACATTATCAGTTTTGCTCGCAGTCCTTTTATTGTCGCTCGTGACTGTTCCGTCTTTCGCGGCTCCGGCTCCGGCTACGCTGAACAAAGAGAACCCCGTAGGCTCCGTAAAGATTTCTACCGGCGAGGGCAAACAGGATGAGTATGAGCTTTCAATTCCTGCCGATACCGAAATACCGTGGGAAGCTACTTCTTGCGCAATAGGTAAGGTTACGGCAACTAAAATGTGGCTGTCTCCCGGCAAGACCGTTAAGGTGGCTGTTTCGTCGCTCAACGGCTCAAAGCTCGTCAACACTTTGGACAGCTCAAAGACTATCGCCTACACGCTTACAGGCGCAGAGCAAATGGCGTTTTTACCGGGCGATTATATGAAGTCTTACGACCTCTCCGTGAACATCGCAGAGGCTGAATGGCAAAAAGCCGCTTCGGGTGAGCATACAGATGTTCTTACCTTTACGGCAGAATATACCAACGCGTAATAAATGTAAGGAGACAAAATTATGAAAAAGCTTATTTCTATCGCACTCGCAGCGGCTATGCTCGCAGCTGTTTCGGTTCCCGCTTTTGCAGCTAATCCCATAACCAAGGAAACAGAGCAGACCGGCACAACCATAATTAAGACATCCACAAAAACAGGTCCCGATTCGCCTGAGGATGATGCTGTCAGATACACCGTTTCTATTCCGGCAGATACAGAAATTTACTGGGGCACCGAGGAGACAAATCTTGTTTACTCTGTTGAGTCTCACCTCAAGAGAGGCCAGGCTCTCAAGGTTACCGTAGCAGGCACAGGCTCTATGAAGACCGATGCTGCAGCAGGCGAGGTTTACACTCTTCCATATACTCTTTCGGGTGACAACGCTTTCACGGCAGACAGCCCCGTAGTTTACGGCAACAAGGAAACTCCGGCCGTTGACAAAAATCTCAAGGTTACAATAAGCAGCGAGGACTGGAACAGAGCTGTTGTTGATGTTTACAACGACACCCTTACCTTTACCGCTGAGGTTTAATTATTGAAAGGAGACTAATATAATGAAAAAGCTTATTTCAATCGCACTTGCAGCGGTTATGCTTGCAGCAGCTTCGGTTCCCGCTTTCGCAGCTAACCCCATAACCAAGGAGACTGACAATACCGGTACAGCTATTGTTAAGACCTCCACAAAAACAGGACCCGATGCTCCCGAAGACGACGCTGTTAAATACACCGTTACAATTCCGGCCGATACCACAATTTACTGGGGCGCAGAGGAAACAGCTCTTGACGGATTTTCTGTTGAGTCTCACCTTAAATACGGCCAGAAGCTTAAAATCGGCGTTGAGGGCTCAAGACTTATGAAGCTTACCGAGGATGCAAACGAGACATTGGCTTACGATTTCTCGGCTGACTCTAACCTCGAATTTATAGCTGACAGCCCTGTTATCAATCCCGCAAAGGCACTTACCCTCAAGGTTAAGGTTGCCGCAGACGATTGGAACAACGCTATCGTCGGCGAGTACAGCGATACTCTTACCTTCACCGTAAGCCTTTGATTTTGAAAGGAGATAACCACAATGAAAAAATTACTTTCAATAGCTCTTGCGGCGGCAATGCTCGCAGCGGTTTCCGTTCCGTCATTTGCAGTTGATAAGACGCTTACAAGCGACCATACCTCCGATACGGCTAAGGTTATTACTTCTACAAAAACCGGTCCCGACGGTCCCGAGGCTACTTCTTACACGGTAACCTTCCCGGCAGAAACCACTATTTACTGGGGCAAAGAAAGCACAGACTTTACATACAACGTAAAGTGCCAGCTCAAATCAAACGACCGTCTTAATGTTACGGTAGCAAAGGAAGACGGTACAACCGACCTCAAGGCTATCGCATCAGGCAATACCGCTACTCTTCCTTTCAGCGTAGCAGGCACCACAGCTTATACTTCAGCCTCTGCAGTTGTTGCAGATGAAGCTGTTAACGCTGCAGTAAACATTGCCTCAGCTGATTGGGCAAAGGTTCCGGTAGATGAGTACGAGGGCAATCTTACACTTACGGTTTCGATAGCTCCCGCTACAATCTAAGAGTCGGAAACCCTTCCAAAATACAAGGAGAACCAATTATGAAAAAATTTCTTTCAATAGTCATTGCGGCTGTGATGCTCTTGGCTATATCGGTTCCCGCTTTTGCTGCAACTGCGACAATAGATCAGTCTACTTCCGGTGGCGTCGGTAACTCCTCGGTAGTTACCGACCGAAGCGGAATAAGCGGTACCTTTACCGTTTCTTATCCCGCCGAAACCACCATTTATTGGGGCACCGAAAGTACCGAAATCGGTTACACTGTATCGAGTACGCTTGTGAGCGGCAATAACCTTCGTGTTACTGTAGCTCAGGACAGTGCAAATCTCCATACAGGCGGCGGCAGACTTCTTCCTTACACTATAACCGGTGATACCAACATAACAACCGGTCATGAGACAGTTACCAACAGCGCATATTCGGTAAATGTCAATATTACTAAGGAAAACTGGGGATCCGTTTCCATTGATGAGTATGAAGATACTCTTACATTTACAGCTTCTGTTGAAGCGATAGCTTAATTTTTTAATCCTAAAAGGAGTTATATTATGAAAAAGTTACTTTCAATAGTTCTTGCGGCGGCTATGCTTGCGGCAGTTTCAGTTCCGTCCTTTGCAGCTGAAATCAATCAGGATACAGCAGGCGGCAAGGGTTCCGCAACCGTTAAGACCGATACAACAAACGTTCCCGCAGACGGTTATTTCACAGTAACATATCCTGCTGAAATGAGCGTTAAATGGGGCGCTGAAACCACAGCCTTCACCTACAATGTTACGTCAACTCTCAAGACCGGCAAATGTCTTTCCGTTTCGGTTGCTTCTGCCGACGGCAAAATGAAGCCCGCTACCGATAACGGCTATACCATTCCTTACGCCTTCAGCGGCGACACTTCCGTTAAGACTGCTGCCGAGGTAGTAAATCAGGAGTACAACATTAACGTTGACGTTGCAGCAGCAGCTTGGAACGCTACCATCACCGATTACAGCGATGCTACCGTTACCTTCACAGCAGCAGTTGTTGACAAATAATTTATTTAACATTAAACATTAAGTACATCAAGGAGTTATAATTATGAAAAAGATAGTATCAATTCTTCTTGCTGTTATGATGATAGCAGCTATAGCAGTTCCCTCATTCGCAGCTACAATAACCAAGGAATCAGACCCCAAGACCGCCGATGTTCAGGTTAAGACAAAGACAACCGATAAGGAGAATAACGATCCCGAAAATTACACCGTTACAATTCCTGCTGAGATCACAGTTGCTTGGAATGACACCGCAGCTCAGGACGCTTCTTACACCGTTGATTCTCAGCTTAAGCTCGGCGCTAAGCTCAAGGTTTCGGCTGTTGCTGAAAATGCAGGAAAAATGACAAACGCTGCTACCGATAAATTCCTCACCTTCACCGTAGCAGGCGGAGATGCTGCTGAATATACCGAGCTTAACAACGCTGTTAAGTCTTCGACAACCGTTACAATCGCTGACTTCAACGCTCCCATAGCTGAGTATGTCGGCCACATGCTTTATACCGTAGAGTACGTTGCTGCATAATTATTGCCAGATTTTGATTTTTAAAATTTTTAAGGAGGTGGTTTCATGAAAAAGGCTTGCAGTGTGCTGTTGTCTGTTTTGCTTATATTCACCATGCAGCTTTGCGTTTTCGCCGAGGCAGGTGAAATCGGTAAAACACAGCTTAAAACTGTAGTCCCGAGTACCCATGAAATTACCGTAACGTATAACGACGGAGGTTATGTCCTTAAAGACGGCAACCTTATTGCAAGCGGTGCTAAGTTCGCCGTTGACCGTTTTGATTCGCTTTCTCTCGGAGCTGTTGCAAAGCTTGACAGCCACCTTGAGCGTGTCACGGTAAACGGTAAAGATTATACCGGTAAATTGCAGTACGGTATGTTGAGATTTGATTCGGTTACCACCGATATGAACATTGTGTTCACATTTAAAAAATGCTTCGGACCCACAGAGCCGACTACAAATCCCACAGAACCTACCGAGCCGACAAGACCCACAGAGCCGACAGTTCCGACGGATCCGACAAGACCCACAGAGCCGACAGCTCCGACAGATCCCTCAGGCACAACAAATCCCTCAGGTACTACCAATCCTTCGGGCACCACTAATCCCTCGGGCACTACAAATCCCGGCGGAGATCACGAAGATCCTTGTGTTCGTATGGGTATGAAGGGTAATGTGTATCGCGGTAAAAACCTTTTCCCGGGCGCTAAGCTCGACATTGACCTCGGCGAAATCAAGGCTGAGGCAGGAAAAGACGGTGCATACAGCGTTGACGTTATTAAAGACGGTTTCCATGTTGTAACAATCACCGACGAAAACGGTGAAGTAGCCGGCAAGACTACTTTCTCGGTAAGCGTAAGTGATACGGCAACAGAAACAACCGTTATTAAACTTGATGACGGCTCGCAGATTGCAGTTGTTCCGAAGGGCACCAATACCTTATGGCTCGACTTTGTCGTTAACGACGACGGTACTATTACTATTGTTCCCGGCACACCCGTAGAGGAGCCGACAAACGAAGTTCCGGTAACCAAACCGAGCGACAGCGGCAACCCGATAATTAATAACCCGGTAATATCCAAAACCGGTGAACTTATCCGTGAAAATCCGCTCGCCGCAGCTGCTGTTTTCCTTTGTGGATTGTCACTTATATTCTTCATAATTCTTCGTAAAAAACGTAAGGATGACGAGGAAGAGGAAAACACAAAACCCGTTTGCTGATATAAACGGTAATAAATAAGTTTAAAATACCCCGACTGCGGTCGGGGTATTTTTATGTGTATCGGCATTGCAAACGGTGATGTGTTATGTTATAATACTTTGTCAGAACTTAAACGGGTAAAAGACCGAGGTTCGTCTTCTTGAAAGAGGTGGCTGTATGCCCATAAAAATAGATAATCAGCTTCCGGCGCATCATAGCCTGGAGCTTGAAAATATATTTGTTATGACGGAGGACAGAGCCGTCAAGCAGGACATTCGTCCGCTTAAAATTATAATACTGAATTTAATGCCTACAAAAATCGAGACCGAAACTCAGCTTTTAAGGCTTCTCAGTAATTCTCCGCTTCAGCTTGAAATAGACTTGCTGCAGGTAAAAAGCCATATTTCAAAAAATGTGTCAAGGGAGCATATGCTCAAATTCTACAAAACCTATGACGATGTCAAGGACGAAAAATTCGACGGTATGATAGTTACCGGAGCGCCCGTTGAGATGATGGACTTCGAAGAGGTCGATTACTGGGACGAGCTCTGCAAAATATTTGATTGGGCAAAAACAAATGTGTATTCCACATTTAATATATGCTGGGGAGCGCAGGCTGCGCTTTACTATAATTACGGTATTCCGAAGCACCTGCTTCCCGAGAAGGTTTTCGGCGTATTTCGCCATCAACCGCTTGATTTGTATCATCCGCTTTTGCGCGGATTTTCCGATGTCTTTTATGTTCCGCATTCACGTCACACGGAAAACCGAAAAGAGGATATAATAAGAGTAAAGGATCTTCAGATTTTGTCTTATTCCGAGGAAGCCGGGGTTCATCTCGTGTCGGATATGGCGTGTCGCAATTTTTACTGTTCGGGTCATTGCGAATATGATAGCGACACCTTGGCTCGCGAGTACTTCCGCGATTTAAAAAAGGGTCTTGACATAAAGATGCCGCACAATTACTTCCCCGATAACGACATCAAAAAAACGCCCGTAGACACCTGGCGCGGTGCGGCAAGCCTGCTTTTCCAAAATTGGCTTAACTACTTTGTGTATCAAAAAACGCCTTATGACATAGCCGATATTAAATAGTCGGCGAGGCACTAAGCTTTGTAAATATATAAAAATTATAAGTAAAGGAATTATATTTATGCTTCAATACGAAGAATTGAGACTGCGACTTATAAATCACGAAAAGACTCTTGATGACCTCTCCGAGGCTCTGGGTCTTGATAAGATGAAAGAAGAGATAGCGCAGCTTGAAAAAGAGCAGACTGTTGACGGCTTTTGGGATGATATAGCAAATTCTCAAAAGGTCGTTCAGCGCACAAGCAACCTCAAGAGCAAGGTAGCGGCTTATGAAAAGCTCAGGCAGGATTATGACGATGCGCTTGTTATGATTGAACTTTCAAATGAAGAAGAGGACGAGGGTATGCTCGATGAGTGCACCGAGAGCGTAGAAAAGTTTGAAAGTGATCTTGACACCATGACCCTTACAACCCTTTTGAGCGGTGAATATGATGCCAAAAATGCAATTCTTACCTTCCACGCCGGTGCAGGCGGAACCGAGGCGCAGGATTGGGCGCAGATGCTTTTCAGAATGTATTGCCGATGGGGCGAGCGTCACGGCTTTAAGGTTACTACGCTTGATTTCCTTGACGGCGACGAGGCAGGGCTCAAATCGGCAAGTATCCTCATAGAGGGCGAAAATGCCTACGGCTTTATGAAAAGTGAGACGGGCATACACCGTCTTGTAAGAGTTTCCCCGTTTGATGCGGCAGGCAGACGCCATACCTCTTTTGCTTCGGTTGAAGTAATGCCCGAAATCGACGATACGGTCGAGGTTGAAATAGCTCCGGAGGACATTAAAATGGATGTTTACCGTTCAAGCGGTGCAGGCGGTCAAAAGGTAAACAAAACCTCATCTGCCGTAAGACTTACTCATATCCCGACGGGAATTGTTGTAGCATGCCAGGTTGAGAGAAGTCAGCATCAGAACCGAGAGGTTGCCATGAGAATGTTAAAATCCAAGCTTCTTGAAATCAAGGAGCGCGAGCATCTTGACAAAATTTCGGATATTAAGGGCGACCAAAAAGAGATAGGCTGGGGCAATCAGATACGTTCATATGTATTTATGCCGTACACACTTGTCAAGGATAACCGCACGGGCTACGAAATGGGTAACATCAATTCGGTTATGGACGGCGATATTGACGGTTTCATAAATGCGTATCTCAAAATGCAGTCTCAGAAAAAGCTTGAGGAATAAACGCTTTATCAGTGCGGTAAGGCAGTATATCAATATGTTATTAAAGCGCGGAGTGTGTAATTTCGCGCTTTTTTGTTTGTTCGTATTTGTATAATCACTAAAACACAGACCGGCTTATAATACTATTTCTAAAAATGTGTGCATTGAAAAAATATGTAGAATTTGTTATTATTTATATGTAAAAACGGTTTTTTAGGAAAGGTAGATCTGTATGCAAAAAACATCAACCAGGATTTTGAGTGTTTTGCTGTCTGTCCTTATGCTGTTGACTTTGGTTCCGTCTGCTCTTGTGAGCTACGCGGCAGAAGTCTCGCTTAACATTACGGACGAAAACGGTAATGACATTACCGAAATACAGCAGTTGACCGAGTATAAAACGCTTCAACTAAAGTATACCACGACAGGCGAATTGCCTGAGGGTACTACGGTAAAGTGGGAGAGTAACCTACCGCTTCTTGCCGACGTAGACGATAACGGTAAGGTTACGGCATATGATTCGTCAAAGACGGCTATAATTCAGCTTTGGCTTGATGAAAACGTGCGCGTGCTTCCTCTCGTAGGCGATAAAATGGCTGACGAGATTATGAAACAGCTTGAAAAGTCGGGCGTTAATCTTGACAGTATGAACGATGACCTGATAGTTTCTATTGTCAGAGGCATTGCAGGTGATACTCTTGCGGACAGCCTTGCGTCTGCTCTTGCCAATATGAATGTCGAAATAACGGCTACTATATATGACGCAAGCGGAGCAAAGCTTGCAAGTGACAAAATTAAAATAAAGGTTCAAAAGAGTGTTGTTGCGAACATCTTTCCGACAGGAACTCATATAACCAATAAAAAGAGCGTTCCTCTTACCGTTGCCGTGGGCAAAACTGTTCAGCTTTACGCGGCGGTAACACCGGTAAGACTTAAGCACTCTGTAAAATGGGAGATGGGCGGCAGCGTATTTGATACAAGCTCCGGCAAGCGTGCAACGATTTCCGATACGGGACTTGTCACATTTACTGCAGCAGGCTCGGTAACGGTTAGGGCATACGACGCGAGCAATGTAGCTTTTGTCGATACCATAACCTTTAATGTAGTTGAGCAGAAGGATCTCCCGGTTGAATCCTTTGATATTATAAGCGGCACAAAAACCGTAACAGATTCATCCGTATCCGTAAGTGAAGGCTCCACAACGCAGCTTGCAATTACAAATGTTGTTCCCGCAGGAGCATATACCGGCGACCTTACTTGGGATATCGCCGATAAATCGATTGCCGTGGTTGATGCCTCCGGTACGGTCACCGGCCTTGACGGCGGCGACGGACTCGTTGAATACAGTAAATCCACAACCCTTACCGCAACGGTGGGCGGCGTTTCCAAAAATGTTACAATAAAGGTGTCAAGAGCCGGTGTTGTCGGCAGTATCTCCTCTGTTAAAATTGAGGGTAACAGTGCCGTTCCCAATGATACGCCGACTACCTTTAAGGCAAATGTGTTGCCGTCAAGACTTAACACAAACTCGTCGGTAAAACGAGAGTGGGGACTTACAAATCCCGATACAAATGAAATAATATGGGCAACCGCCGAGGCACCAGCCGAGACAAAGCTTGCTACGCTTTCGTCCGACGGTGTATTCACCCCGAAATCGAGCGGTATTAGTGAAATACACGTAAGAGCAACTCTTAACGATAAAACAGTTGAGGACTCTCTTACCGTAACGGCGGGCAAGGCGATAACAGATTTCAGCATCGGCGGCAGCACAACGGTTAACGAGAGCAAGACCACGCAGCTTTCAATCGCGAATATAGCACCGTCCGATTACGACAAAGCACTTCTCGGAACTGTCGTATGGACTTCTTCCGACCCGTCAATAGCCACTATTGATGCAAACGGTCTTGTAAAAGGTCTTGATTCGGGCGGAACGGCCATTTGGAACACCAAAAAGGTCACAATAACCGCAACCATCGGAAGCGTGTCTAAATCCGTAGAGGTAACGGTACGCGGTAACTCAATAAGACACCTCACGGGAGTTACCATAACTGGAAATGATTATGTAATCAAGGATTTTCCGGTTACCTACACCGCTAAATTCTCTCCAGAGAGAATTTCGGTTGATAAGCAGCGCTGGGGTCTCACTAAGGATGACGGCTCGGCTCCCTGGACCTCCGACTGGAATATCGGCGACGTAAATCAGAAGAACGCATATGCTTCGGTCGATTCAAACGGTGTTGTCACGGGTATTTCGGCAGGCGATACAACACTGCATGCATTCGGCAGGAACGGCGTTACAAAGGTTGACGGCGCATACGTAGAAACTCAAAAGAATATAACGGTAGTTGAGGTTGAGCCGGTAAGTATTGCGTTTACCGCGCCCACTAAGACCGATTATGTAGAGGGTAGCACAGAGCTCGATCTCACCGGTATGGAGGTTAAGCTTACATATAATCGTGCGGATATTGCCGAGTATTACGGCGAAGAGGCGGCAAACGCCTATACCGACGAGCAGCTTTCCGTTCCGGTAACGGATTATACGGTAAGCTCCGTCAACACTTCGATACTTGATTCGGTGCAGTATATTATAGTTAACGTAGTAAGAGCCGGCAAAACATATCACGCAATATTCCCGATAACCGTTCACTCTAAGGCGGTAACGTCAATTGAACTCGAAAATCCTAAAAAGGATTATCTCGAGGGCGACAAGACCCTTGATCTTTCGGGCCTTAAGGTTAAGGCAAATTACAGCAACGCCGAGTCCGAATACGTCACCGATTACACGGTTGACACATCGTCATTTGACCCGGAACTTTACGACGTAGAGCAGAATATAACCGTTACATACACACATGCGGGGCGCAGCGCTTCGGCTACATTCCCCGTAATTGTATACGGTAAACCCGTTGTCAGCGTTGATAAAGGCGATTATAACGGCGGATGGACAAGCAAGGACGTAACCTTTACTCTTTCATCGACTCACGAGCTTGACGGAGTTAAGTATTACTTTAAAACCGATTCCGCAGGCGTGGAAGCACCATTGGACGGCAACACGCTTACCGTGAATGTGAACAGTAGCGATACATATTATTTTAAGGCTGTAAATTCCAAGGGCATTGAGAGCGATTACACAGAGGGCTACACCGTTATGCGTGATGATATAGAGCCTTCGTTCACTCTTACTCCCGCCGTAACCAAGCTTACAAATAAGAGCTATGATGTTACAATAGGAAGTCTTAACGTAGGCGCTTCGGGAATAGCCTCCGTTACATTAAACGGTGAGGATATAACCGCTTCTCATGATTCGTTTACCGTTGCTGAGAACGGAACTTACAACGTAGTTGTAACTGCGGGTAACGGCCTTACGGCAGAAGAAAGCATCGTTATAAACAATATCGATAAAATTGCTCCCACCGTAAACAGCATAACCGTTTTACATAAGGACATAGGCGGTGTCGCAAGAGAGGTTTCCGGAAACTTCTTCAGCAAGGCGGACACTTTATGCAGATTCTTTAACAAGACTGTTGAAATTACCGTTGATGCGTCGGATGAGGGCGTATCGGGAATAGACAAAATTGAATATCGCTTTGTAGATGGAAACGGTCAGCCGACCGGCTCCGACTGGAGCGTCTACGACAGCGAAAACAAACCGGCTAAAGACCCCGATTTCAAGGGTTTTGTAGAGGCAAGAGCTACCGATAAGGCAGGCAATGTTTCCGCGATACTTCGTTCGGATGGCGTGGTTATAGACGGTACGGCTCCCACCGATGTCACTGTTTCCGCTGTATACGGCGGTGATAAGGAATATCAAGAGGGTGCTTGGAGCGCAACAGATGTAAATATAACTCTTTCCTCCGAGGCTTATTCGGGAATTTATAAATATTATTACCGTGTTGACGGCGGCGAATGGCAGGAGCTTTCGGGCAATACCTTTACCGCAACCGAAACAGGTGAGCATAAATACGAATTTAAGGCCGAGAGCTATGCGGCTCTTGAGAGCAATGTCACCGCGTTTACGGTTAAGATAGACCGTCAGGTGCCTGTTATCCGCGTCTCGTTCGAGGGTACCTTCGGCAGATGGACGGGTGAAGGCGTTACATTCAACTTCTCTACCGAGGAAGCTTCTCTTTCCGGTATTAACTATTATTATGACAACGGAAACGGCTGGACTCTTATCGACAGCGGCACAAGCATTGAGATAACCGATACAACCAACGCCGTTTACAGATTTAAAGCCGTTAACAATGCCGGCACCGAGAGTTATCCCTCTGACAGCTATCACGTAATGATAGATGCAAAGGTTCCCGAAATAACTCTTACTCCCGAGGTTACCGATGTTACTCCGAATCCTTATAAGATAAACATAAGCACCGAGGTAGGCGAGTCGGGACTTCGCGAGGTTACCTGCAACGGTCAGGATATAACCAATGAAGACTCTTACACCGTGTCACAGAACGGTACATACGTATTTACCGTAGTAGGCAAAAACGGCAGAGTTGCAACAAAGATATTTACGGTTACAAATATCGACGGCGATAAGCCCGTGCTTACCGTATCTTCTTACGGTAAAACAGGCGAGTGGACAAGCGGCGACGTTACAATAGTTCTCTCGGCTACAAGCAATACCGGTGTTACATATTACTATGACGACGGATCGGGCTTTAAGGAGATGAACGGCAGCGTTCTCAATATTGCCGAAAACTGCAATAAGACTTATACATTTAAGGCTGTTAATAAAGCGGGCGTTGAGAGCGATGTGTCGGACGGTGTAGCCGTTATGATTGATAAGAGCGTTCCGACGGACGTTACGGTAACGGCATCTTGCGGTGAAGAAAATGTGGCTTCCGGTTCGCTTGTAAGGCAGGATGTGACATTTACTCTCAGCTCTTCGGCTTCGTCGGGCGTTAAATATCAGTATTCGCTTAACGGAGGCGAGTGGACAAATATTGAGGGCAACACTCTCACCACAAACGGCAGCGGAGCATATAATTACAAATTCCGCGCTGTCAGCGGCTCGGGTCTTGTCAGTGATAAGAGTGAATTTAACGTACAGGTTAAAATACGTTTGTTCGGCGATGTGAACGACGACGGCAAGGTTGACAGTACGGATTACAACCTTATCGTATATCATTCGCTCGGCATTGAAACTCTTACCGATGATCAGCTTGCTGCGGCGGACCTTAACGGAGACGGTGTTGTTGATCTCTCCGATGCTTCCGTGCTTGACCTCGTTATGGCAGGCAAATATAAAGCAGGCGAATAAAGTAAAGCAAGCCCAAAATAAAACGCTTATTCCGATTTTTCGGAATAAGCGTTTTTTGTTTAGTAAGTAGCCGGAGTTTTTATCAGAATTTGTTGTGAACCTTTTCGCAGAATGCGTACATATCTTTAATATTAAGCTCCGTGCCGTCGTCGAGAACGACCTTGCCGCTCCAAAGACCGTGAACCTGATGCGTTTTCATACCGAACAGGTTGAGCGGAAGCAGGTTTGTATAGTGGTCGTAGTACGGCTTCATAGTCAAATCAAGTCTGCCGTCCTCCGAAATAAAATGCCATTCATTCATCCATCCGGCATCATCTTCAGGGTCTTTCTCAAGATGCACCGCGCCTATTTTATGGCATTTACCGTCATAGAATATAGCTGTTTCGGTTGCATTTGACTCGTCGCCGAAGCCCCATGTAAGCTCGAAGCCGAAGAGCTTGCTGTCAAGATAAGTGCTGCCGTTTCCCCAGTACCATGTATTCGTGTGCGGCCACACACCGCGCCCCCAGTCAAGAACCGTAAAGGTTTTATCCTTTGTAAATGTGTATTTCTCGTTCCCGGCAACAACGGTGCCTTCTGTCGCAAGGCAGTTGAGCTTTTGAGTAAGGAAGAAGCACCCCTGCTCCTTAAACGGAGTCGCTATTGTTATGCTTTCGTGCTCAGGAAGCTTATAGCAAGTAACGTCGAATTTAACCTTTTTGCCTGAAGCCGTGCCTTCAAAATAGAGGCGTCTCTCCGTTTCGCGAACGTCAAATATAAGCTTTGTTCCTCCGCGCTTATATTCGGTATAGTTCGGAACGTCGCCGTTTTTGCTGAGTCGGTTTTTGTGCGGCGTGAAAAGCTCAGTTGCCATACCGCTTATTTTTCTGCCGGTCTTGAGGTTAACAAGTCCGAAAGTGGCACAGGTGGCAAGCGATATATTAAAGAAATTGAGCTGTATCATTATATTTCCGTCGCTTATCTGGTAATAATCCCATTCCTTAAGGCGCATGGTATTTTCACGTTTTATCATTTCGGGATTATATCTGAAAAGGTTGTGCTTACAATAGCCGGGTCTTGCAAGGTTCCCGTCCGGCATAAGAAGGACGGTGCTTTCTTTTATTTCGGTCTGTTTGTTCATTTTATCCAAAATCTCCTCGCTTTATAAATTTTATATTATTATACTCCAATATAAATACAAATTCAATCTGCGTTTTTTTGTCGGAAATACACAAATACCGCTCGTGCGATTATAGACAACTGTTAAGCTGCTTGACATAATATGTAAAATGTGATTTTTTCGCAAAAAAAAGTTTATTTCTAAAATGATTTGTATTATACTATTTAAGTAAAGTTTGTATGGAGGAATACTTATGGCAAAAAACAAAATGAAAAAAACCAACACCATACATTTCGGTATTCAGCGCAAGATTGTAGCCAATATGACGACCGAATCGTGGGCAAATGTTCCTCACGTTACATACAACTACGAGCCGGACGTCACCGAATTTATGATAGAGTATAAAAGGCTTAATGAAGATTGTCCGCCCGAGAAAAAGGTCACTTTAAATACTCTTATGCTCAAAATAATAGTTGAGGGGCTCAAAGCGGATCCGATTATGAATTCTCATATCGAATTTGACCGCAAGCTTGTCAGAGGAGAAATACATACCTTTGAAAATATTGATATTTCTATGCCGATGGTCTTGCCGAACGGCGAGATGATGACAATAAATCTTCACAACTTTGAAAATAAAAACCTTGATGAGATGGTTGCGTATATCGCGGACGTAAACCGCCGTGTCGCAAACACAAATCTTGACGAGGTTATGTTTGATGTCTCTCTTGATAACACGCTTACAGCTTTAAAGCAGGGCAAAATCAAACAAACCCTTTATCGTCTTATCGGCTCAAAGACCGGTAAGCACAAGGTTAAGACCCTCAGCGGAAAGGAAAAGAGCAATTATTATAAAATTCCCGAAAATGACAGGCTTACAAAGCACGATATCGAGCAGGGTACGATAACCGTTTCAAATATCGGCTCGGTTTACCGTGCGCAACGCGGCGAAACCTGCTTGCTTGAAATTGTTCCGCCGCAGGTTTGTGCCATAGCGGTCGGTGCCGTTCAGGATAAGCCCGTAGTCGTTGTAAATGAAGCGGGTGAAAAGGAAATAGCCATTCGTCAGGTTATGCCGCTTTGTATTGCTTTTGACCACAGAGCGCTTGATTTCGGCGAGATTGTTCCGTTTATCAAACGTCTTGATGAGATATTTGCCGCTCCGGAAATAATCCATACTTGGCGCAACACCGGTATCAGCGAGGAGCATATGGCTGAAATAAAGGTTGAGCGTGAACAGCGCGAAGCAAAGTACGAGCAGAGCAAGGAGCGTGAAAAAGCGCGCAAGGATGCAGAAAAGGCCGCCGAAAAAGCCCGCAAAGATGCCGAGAAGGCACGTAAGGATGCGGAAAAGGCAGAGCGTGACGCGGCGGAAAAAGCCGAGAAAGCTCGCAAGGACGCAGAAAAAGCCGAGCGTGAAGCGGCGGAAAAAGCTAAAAAAGCCGATGAAAAGGTGAAAAAAGAGGCTGAAAAGGCACGCAAGGATGCAGAAAAGGCCGAGCGAGATGCCGCAGAAAAAGCCGAAAAGGCACGCCGAGAGGCAGAAAAAGCAAAAATAGAAGCCGTTGCCAAGGCGGAAAAAGCAAAACGCGATGCCGAGGAAAAGGCACGCAAGGAATCCGAAAAAGCCCGTAAAGAAGCCGAAAAAGCAAAAGCCAAAGCGGCAGAGGCAAAGGCAAAAGCCGAAAAGGCTCGTAAGGCAGCGGAAGAAATTAAGACTGATAAAGCCGAAAAGGCGGCACAGAAAGCCGAAAAAGAGGCGAAGGAAGCCGAAAAAGAGGCTGAAAAGGACGAGGCAATAGCCGAGCAAACCGAAAAAGAGGTAAATAATAAATAAAACGAGCCAATGGGGCTAAAGGAGAAAAACAATGGGTAAGGACATAACTTTGGTTGTTATGGCTGCCGGTATGGGCAGTCGTTTCGGCGGATTAAAGCAGCTTGAGCCGATAGGAAAAAACGGAGAGGTAATTCTTGATTTTTCGGTTTACGATGCGGTAAAGGCGGGTTTTAATAAGGTCGTTTTTGTTATAAAACACGCAATCGAGGATGATTTTAAACGTATCGTCGGCTCGCGTATAGAAAAAAAGGTTAAGGTTGAGTACGTTTTTCAGGAGACAGATGCTCTTCCGGAGGGCTTTACCTGCCCTGCAGACCGTCAAAAGCCGTGGGGAACCGCTCATGCGATTCTCTGCTGTAAGAATGTTGTAAAAGAGCCGTTTGCGGTTGTAAATGCCGATGATTATTACGGCAGAAGCGCATTTAAGAAGATTTATGACGAGCTGTCATCGGCCTCAGAGGATTATTGTATGGTCGGCTTCAGACTCAAGAATACGCTTACCGAAAACGGTACCGTTTCAAGAGGCGTTTGTGTTACAGATAATGACGCCTTGGAGAGCGTCACCGAATATACAAAGATTCGCAGCGATTGCTCATTTACCGAGGATGACGGCAAGACTTGGAATGCGTTGTCGCCGGATACGGTCGTTTCTATGAACCTTTGGGGATTTCGTCCCGACGTATTCAAATACATAGAGGATGGGTTTGTTTCTTTTCTCAAAGAAAAGCTGAATGTGCCGAAATCCGAGTATTATCTCCCGTCCGTCGTATCTTCTCTTATCGAGAGCGGAACAAAAAAGGTTAATGTTCTCGTCGCCGAGGATAAGTGGTACGGCGTAACGTATAAGGAGGATAAGCCGGCTGTTGTAGCTTCGATAGGCGAGCTTATCGACAAAGGCTATTACGACGGAATATAAAAAAGAACAATAAAATTAACGGCTGTAAGATTTGCTCTTACAGCCGTTTTGTATTGCGTTTATTTATTCCTTCCAGAATTTTCGGTCGAGACTTCTGTATTGTACCGCCTCGGCTATATGCTTGGTGTCTATCACGTCGCTGCCGTCAAGGTCGGCTATTGTTCTTGCCACTCTCAGCACCTTGTCATAGGCTCTTGCCGAAAGACCCAATTTGTCGAATGAGAGCCGCAGTATGTTGGCCGCTGCCGTGGTCATAATACAGTATTTTCTTGTGAGTGCAGAATCCATTTTAGCGTTGCAGGTGACGCTTGTCCCCTTAAAACGGCGGCGCTGAATTTCTCTTGCCTTGTTGACTCTTGCCTTAATTTCGGAAGAGCATTCTTCGGAGCCTTCCTTTTGCGAGAGAGCGTCAAAATCAACCGGCGGAACCTCAATATGTATGTCAAGCCTGTCAAGCAGAGGACCCGATACCCTTGACAGATATTTTTGCGGCGCGCCCTTCGGACAGGTGCATTTTCTTGTCGGATGTCCGAAGTAACCGCACGGACACGGGTTCATGGCGCATACAAGCATAACGCTGCAAGGATATGAAAATGTTGCGGCAACGCGCGCTATTGTTATTTTACCGTCCTCTATCGGCTGACGTAAAACTTCCATTGACGTTCTCGAAAATTCGGGCAACTCGTCAAGAAACAGTACGCCGTTATGCGCTAAGGATATTTCACCCGGGCGCGGTACCGTGCCGCCTCCGGAAAGTCCGGCAGGGGAGACGGTGTGGTGCGGCGAGCGGAAGGGACGCGCTTTTATAAGGGATATTCCCTTGGGCAAAACTCCCGCTACCGAGTATATGTTGGTTGTTTCAAGCGATTCTTCAAATGTCATATCGGGCAAGATTGACGGTATGCGTTTCGCGAGCATACTCTTACCCGAGCCCGGAGGCCCTATCATCATAACATTGTGTCCGCCTGCGGCGGCAACTTCTAAGGCTCTTTTAGCTTCGTGCTGACCCTTGACGTCGGAGAAATCCGGCAGATTATCGGGTAGGCTGTAAGATTTGAAATCGGATTCGGAAACGGGTGTTATTTTTTCTCCGCCCGTGAGATGTGACAGCAACTGCCCGACGTTTCTTACGGGATATACGGTTATGCCGCGCACAACAGCACCCTCGGCAGCGTTCGGAGCGGGTATATATATTTTTTTAACACCGCAACGCTGTGCTTTAATAACCATCGGCAAAACGCCGTTAATTCTGCGCACCTCGCCGTTTAACGACAGCTCTCCCAAAAAAGCCGAGCTGTCGGTATCGCAGGACAGCTGCCCCGTGGATTTAAGTATAGCTATAAGAATGGGCAGGTCGTAAATCGGCCCCTCTTTTTTTATGTCCGCCGGTGCGAGATTTATTGTAATGCGTGACGGCGGAAAGTCAAATCCGTTATTTTTAATGGCGGAGCGGACTCTTTCGCGGCTCTCGCTGACTGCCGTATCGGGAAGTCCTACAACGTCAAAGCGCGGCATACCGCCCGAAATATCCGCTTCGACGCCGGTCATATAGGCTTCCATGCCGAAAAGCCCGACGCTTATGATTTTAGCAAACATTTATATACCCCTTTTTGATACCGCGGTAATTACGGTATATAGTCGAATTCGAGATCGTAAATCGAAACGGTGTCACCCTCTTGAATTCCCTGCTTTACAAGCTCGTCGATTATTCCGCTCGACTTTAGAACCGTTTGAAAATACTGAAGCGACGCGTAGTCGTCAAGGTCGGTCTTTGAAAGTATTCTGTAAAGCCAGTCCGCCTCAACAGAATATACGCCGTCATTCACGGTAACTTTAAAGCCGTTGTTCTTTTTGCTCTCGAGTACCGAAAGCGGTATTTCCTCCGCCTCATATTTTTTTACGGGCGGCAGGGTTGAGAGCTTTTCCGCAACAGCATTTATAAGCTCCTTTGTGCCGTATTTTATCGGTGCGACTATCGGGAAGTAGGGAAGTCCCTTTTTCTCAATGAAGCTCTTGAAATCCTCAAGCTGCTCGTCGGTTGCAAGGTCTATTTTATTTCCTGCAACTATCTGCGGACATTTTGCAAGCTCGGGATTGAACTTTACAAGCTCCTCGTTTATCTTTTCGAAATCATCCTTCGGGTCTCTTCCCTCGCTGCCGGCGACGTCAACTACGTGCACCAGCATACGACAGCGTTCTATATGCTTTAAAAATTCGTGACCGAGGCCCACACCGTCCGCAGCACCCTCTATAAGACCCGGAATATCCGCCATTACAAAGCTCTGCTCCGGACCCATGGTGACAACGCCGAGAACGGGTATTATAGTTGTGAAATGATAATCGCCTATAATGGGCTTCGCCTCACTCACCACAGACAAAAGCGAGGATTTACCTACATTCGGAAAGCCAATAAGACCAACGTCGGCAATGAGCTTCAGTTCAAGCGAAATATCCCACTCCTCGCCCGGAGCGCCGCTTTTCGCAAAGCGCGGAGTTTGGCGTGTCGAGGTGGCAAAATGAGAATTGCCCCATCCGCCCTTACCGCCCTTCGCCGCTATAAACGGCTCGTCGGTTGACATATCCGCCATAATAGTTCCGCTTGTTACTTCGCGTATTACCGTGCCGCGCGGAACACGTATTATAAGGTCTTGACCTTTTTTGCCGTTTTGCCTTGCGCCTCTGCCGTCCTCACCGCTCGGAGCCTTATATTTTCTTTTGTATCTGAAATCGGATAATGTGGCAAGACTGTCATCTGCCTGAAATACTATGTTGCCGCCTCTTCCGCCGTCGCCGCCGTCGGGACCGCCCGCAGCCACATATTTCTCCCTGTGAAAAGCAACCGCACCGTTGCCGCCGTTGCCTGCTTTAATATTTATTTTAGCTATATCTACGAACATTTCTTTTTACCGTTCCTTACTGAAATTACATATATTTGACCGTATTATTGTACCATAAATATTATCCATAATAAATACCGAACAAACAATTATTTGGTCGTTTTATGTATAAATAGCATAAGTTGTGCCTAAAGTATTGACTAACACAATATGTTGTGGTATTATGCGTTTGGAATTAAAAAAGCATCAGCTCTGCAACGTAAATGTCCTAATTTTAGGACTTATATACCGAAAAAATCCGAACATTTGTATTGACAAAATATAAATTGTTGGTATAATAAGGGTGTAATGAAACACAAACAAATGTTCTAAAGAACCGGAGGTCCTGTATATGTCAGCATTCACAGCCATTTCTTCTATGATAGAGCTCGCAGTTATTATCTTTCTTATATACGGATTTTATAAGGAGGATAAGTTCATCGCCTTTGAGCAAAAGGTCAAGATGATTATAGTTGTCAATTACCGCAGATACAAGAGAAAAAAGCGTATTGAGCAAATGCGTAAAAACCGTGAATTCAAGCTTGTTGACGGCGGCAGAAAGGGTGCCGAGAGAGGTAGCTTTCACGTAGCTTAATCTTCCATTTCTATATAAAGTCTTAAAGCAAGAAGCCGTGGGTATTATCCGCGGCTCCTTGCTTTTTTCGCAGTCTTTAAACTGCGGAAACGCCGTATGGATTTTAGCACATAAAACGACAAAATCAACGGCTTTTCAAAAGTGTACAAAAACAGAGTGCTGTGTTTGTGCAACTTCGTCATTTTTTCGCGACTAAATTTCGGCAATTTATTGACAAATCCTATTTTTGCGTGTAAGATAATTTTCATCATAAATGATTTATTGCAGGATTCGCTTTTAAATCTTGCAAAATTAGCTACAGGAGGTCATTTTATGAAAATGTCATTGAAAAAGGTTCTGGCAGCAGTTCTTGCTTTGACTTTCCTTGCAGCTTGCTTTACGGCTTGCGGCAGTAAGGGAACCGGCAGCAGCTCTTCAGACGGTAAAACACTTAAAATAGGTTCCAGCGGACCGCTTACAGGCGACGCGGCAGCTTACGGTATTGCAGTTAAAAACGGTATACAGCTTGCTGTTGACGAAATTAACGCTGCAGGCGGCGTAAACGGTATGAAGCTTGAGTTCCAGATGGAGGACGATGAAGCCGATGCCGAAAAAGCAGTAAACGCATACAATACTCTTAAGGATAACGGTATGAAGGTATTCATAGGCACCGTTACCACAGGTGCTTGCCTTTCTGTTGTCAGCCAGACTAAGGCTGATAATATGTTCCAGATAACACCTTCTGCTTCGGCAGCTAAGGTAATAGCAAATGACAACTGCTTCCAGGTTTGCTTTACAGACCCCAACCAGGGTACTGCTTCCGCAGACTACATCGCAAGCAAGGGTCTTGCTACAAAGGTAGCTGTTATCTATAACAGCTCCGACGCTTATTCTTCGGGCATTTACGACAACTTCAAGGCTGAGGCAGCTGCAAAGGGTCTTGACCTTGTAGCTTCCGAAGCATTCACAGGCGACAGCAAGCAGGACTTCTCTTCTCAGCTTTCAAAGATTAAGGCTTCCGGCGCAGAGCTTATATTCCTCCCGATTTATTATCAGGAAGCTTCTCTTATCCTTTCTCAGGCTAAGAACGCCGGTATTACCGCTAAGTTCTTCGGCTGCGACGGTCTTGACGGACTTCTTAACATCGAGAACTTTGATAAGTCTCTTGCAGAAAACGTAATGCTTCTTACCCCGTTTGCAGCTAATGCTACCGACGAGACAACCAAGAAGTTCGTTGCCGCTTACAATGCAAAGTATGACCCGTCTACTCTTAATCAGTTTGCGGCAGACGCTTATGACGCTGTTTATATTGTAAAGGCAGCTGCGGAAAAAGCAGGCATTACAGGCGATATGAGCGTTTCCGATATTTGCAATGCTCTCAAGGGAGCCATGACCGAAATCACCGTTGACGGTGTAACAGGTTCAGGTATGACCTGGAAAGCAACAGGCGAAGTAAACAAAGAGCCGAAAGCGGTTAAGATTGAAAACGGCGAATATCAGCCGATGGACTGATTTCTTCGGTTAAAGGCTGAATACGGGTCGGCAGCTTACGGCTGCCGACCCTTTTTGTTTCCTACATTATCGCTTTAATTGGGTGAAATATAATGAAAAGCGCGCCGCCCGATTATTCATTTTTGCATATTTTTCTCGTTGTAATGGCAAAGAGGATATGTTATACTATTTGTATTTTAAACAAGAAACATTTTTAGTTTGGGGTGCAGTAAATTGACTTTTATAACAAACCTTATAAACGGCGTCAGTCTCGGCAGTATATATGCCGTAATAGCGCTCGGCTACACCATGGTTTACGGTATCGCCAAAATGCTTAACTTTGCGCACGGCGATGTAATAATGGTCGGTGCATACATAGTATTTGCGTTGACCTCATACGCCGGGGTAAATCCTTATCTCGCACTCGTTATATCTATGGCGGCGTGTACCTTGCTCGGTATGGCAATAGAAAGATTTGCCTATAAGCCGTTAAGAGGCGCTTCTCCTCTTGCCGTTCTTATAACCGCAATAGGTGTCAGCTACTTTCTTCAGAATATGGCACTTTTGATTTTCGGCTCGCAGGCGAAGAGCTTTACCTCTATTGTAAATCTACCGGCACTTACGCTTGCCGGCGGTAAAATAACAATAAGCGCAGAAACTATAGTTACCATAATAGTTTCGCTCATAATAATGGTTTCGCTTACTCTCTTTGTAAATAAGACAAAGCCGGGCCGCGCAATGCTCGCAGTATCCGAGGATAAGGGAGCGGCTCAGCTTATGGGCGTAAATGTAAATGCGACCATTTCTCTCACATTTGCCATAGGCTCGGGGCTGGCGGCCGTTGCAGGCGTACTCCTTTGCTCGGCTTATCCCACACTTTCGTCGCAGACAGGCGCAATGCCCGGCATTAAGGCATTCGTAGCTGCCGTTCTCGGCGGTATCGGTTCTATTCCGGGCGCCGTAATCGGCGGTGTTCTTATAGGCGTTATAGAAATACTCAGCCGCTCTTATATTTCTTCGCAGATGGCTGACGCTATCGTGTTTGCCGTACTTATAATAGTGCTTCTTGTTAAGCCGACGGGCATTCTCGGCAAGAAGTATATTGAAAAGGTTTAAGGAGGGTACAAAGATGGCATCAACAAAGTCAAAACTGATTAAAAAAAGTACCCGAAGCGACCTCATAACCTACGCTATGGTTTTAGTTGTATTTGCCGTAGTCGAAATACTCAAGTCCACGGGAAATATATCGAGCCTTTTGAGGGGCCTTTTGGTTCCTCTGTGTATGTACTCCATACTTGCCGTTTCTCTTAACCTTGTAGTCGGTTATCTCGGTGAGCTTTCGCTCGGCCATGCGGGATTTATGTGCGTCGGTGCGTATGCAAGCTCGATTTTCTCGGTAGTTACGCAAAACACTCTTACAAATGTATGGATTCGTTTTCCGCTCGCCATACTTGTCGGCGGACTTTGCGCGGCAATATTCGGCGTGCTTATAGGCATACCCGTTTTAAGATTAAAGGGCGACTATCTTGCAATAGTAACGCTTGCGTTCGGCGAGATAATTAAGAACATACTCGGAACAATATACGTCGGATATGACAGTCACGGTATTCACGCATCCTTTACGAGTCAGTCGTCGTTAAATCTTGAGGCTGACGGTACTGTTCTTATAAACGGGCCGCTCGGTATAACCGGAACACCCAACGATTCAACATTTATAATAGGTATAGTTCTTCTTCTTATCACGCTGTTTGTAATTCTGAACTTTATTCATTCGCGCGCCGGCAGAGCGGTAATGTCTCTGCGTGACAATCGTATAGCCGCCGAATCGGTGGGTATAAGCGTGACTAAATATAAGCTTATCGCATTTTCGCTTTCCGCATTTTTTGCAGGCATAGCCGGCGTTTTGTATTCGCATAACCTCAGCGTGCTTGCCGCAACATCAAAGAATTTCGGCTACAATATGTCAATAATGATACTCGTATTTGTGGTTCTCGGCGGTATAGGCAATATACGCGGCTCTATAATCGCAGCGTGTGTGCTTACGGCTTTGCCGGAGGTTCTCCGCGGACTTCGCGATTACAGAATGCTCATATATGCGGTAGTGCTTATTGTTATGATGATAATGACCTCAAGCCCCAAGGCAATCGCTTTCTGGGAGACTCATTCGATAAAAAAGTTCTTCAAAAAGGGAAACGGTAAGACCAAAAAGGAGGCACGGTAATTATGGCATTGCTCGAAGCTAAAAATTTAAGCATAACCTTCGGCGGTCTTAAAGCCGTTGATGATTTTAACGTAGAAATAGAAAAAGGCGAGCTCTACGGCCTTATAGGACCGAACGGCGCAGGTAAAACGACCATATTCAACCTTCTTACGGGCGTATATAAGCCTACCGAGGGTCAGGCTACTCTCGACGGCACCGTTATAACGGGCAAAAAGACCATTGATATATGCAAGGCAGGCGTTGCAAGAACCTTCCAAAACATCCGACTTTTCGGTCAGATGTCGGTTCTTGATAATGTTAAGGTAGGACTTCACAATCATTATAAGTACAATACGGCAGCAGGTATATTCAAGCTTCCGTCATATTTCAAAAAAGAGCGTGCAATGGACGAAAAGGCCATGGAGCTTTTAAAGGTTTTCGACCTTGATAAAGAAGCGTCTTATCTTTCTTCAAATCTTCCGTACGGAAAGCAGCGCAAGCTTGAAATAGCGAGAGCACTTGCGACTGAGCCGAAGCTTTTGCTCCTTGACGAGCCGGCGGCGGGAATGAATCCCAATGAGACAGAGGAGCTTATGGAGACAATACGCTTTGTCCGCGATGAGTTCGATATGACCATACTTCTTATAGAGCACGATATGAAGCTTGTTTCCGGCATATGCGAGGAGCTTACGGTTCTTAACTTCGGTCATGTCCTGTGTCAGGGCAAAACGTCCGATGTGCTCAATAATCCCGAAGTTATCACGGCATATCTCGGCGAATAAGGAGGAGCAGCTATGGCATTACTTGAAATTAAGGATCTTGAAGTTAATTATGGCGTTATAAAGGCTATTAAGGGTGTTTCCTTTGATGTAAACGAGGGCGAAATTATTGCCCTTATCGGAGCCAACGGCGCAGGTAAAACAACTATTCTTCACACGATTACCGGTCTTATTCAGGCTAAAAAAGGCTCTATTGTGTTTGACGGCAAAGAGCTTACTAAAACTCCGCCGCACAAAATAGTTTCCATGGGTATGGCACACGTTCCGGAGGGCAGACGTATTTTCCAGCAGCTTTCGGTACTCGAAAACCTAAAGCTCGGCGCGTATACCCGCAAGGACAAATCCGAAATTGCCTCAACTCTTAAAATGGTTTACGAGCGTTTTCCGCGACTTGAGGAACGCAAAAATCAGGTTGCAGGCACGTTGTCGGGCGGTGAGCAGCAGATGCTTGCAATGGGCAGAGCACTTATGTCCAAGCCGAGAATTATTTTGATGGATGAACCGTCCATGGGACTTTCCCCGTTGCTTGTTTCGGAAATCTTTGATATAATAAAGGTGATCAATGAGAGCGGAACAACCGTTCTTTTGGTTGAGCAAAACGCCAAGAAGGCTCTTTCGATTGCCGATAGGGCATATGTACTCGAAACAGGTAAAATAACTCTTTCGGGAGACGCAAAAGACCTTATAAACGACGAGTCGGTTAAAAAGGCTTATCTCGGCGAATAATATCATATCGTTTTGAGAGGTTCGGTGAGTTTATGAACGAAAAATTTGTAATTACCATCGCAAGAGGATACGGAAGCGGCGGCAGAACAATAGGCAAAATGCTGTCAAAAAACCTTTCGATTCCCTTTTATGACCGCGACCTTGTCTATATGGCGTCGGAGGAGAGCGGAATAAACGTAAAGCTGTTCGGCCAAAACGATGAGTCCGTGAAAAAAAGTATTTTTTCTCCGGCAAGCGACAGATATACGGGCGATTTGATTCCGCCGGAGAGCAGTGCTTTTGTTTCACATAAAAACATCTTTAATTATCAGGCGAAAATAATTAAAGACCTTGCCGTAAAGGGCTCGTGCATAATAGTAGGCAGATGTGCCGACTATATACTTCGCGATATGCCGAATGTCGTGAAGGTGTTTGTTTGGGCACCCATGAGCGATTGCATTAAGAACGTCAAGGTGCTTGAGCCGTCGCTCAGCGATAAGGAAGCAGAGCGTAAAATCAAAAAGATAGACGCTCACCGCAGCGATTATTACCGCTACTATACCTGCCGCGAGTGGGACAGCTTCAAAAACTACGACCTGTGTATAAACAGCTCGTCGGCGGGATTTGATAAGACCGCAAAGTATATAGAGGAATTTGTAAAAATTAAACTCGGCAAGTAAACAAAAAAATAAGCTCCGCAGTTTTGGCTTGTGACCTTAACCGCGGAGCTTTTTTATTATTCTGTCGGGATTTAATATACGGCAAACTGGCTGTTATAGAGCTTTTTGTAAAATCCGTTTTGCTCTATAAGCTCATCGTGACGTCCGCGTTCGATTATTTTCCCGTCGCGCATTACAAGGATTGCATCGGCATTTTTTATGGTGGAGAGGCGGTGTGCAACGATAAACGTTGTTCTGCCCTCCATCAAAAGGGCAAACGCCTTCTGTATTCTGACCTCGGTTCTTGTATCAATGGAGCTTGTGGCCTCGTCCAAAATGAGCATAGGCGGCTTTGTAAGCATTACTCGTGCTATGCACAAAAGCTGCTTTTGACCTTCCGAGAGGTTATCTCCGCTCTCCGAGATAAAAGTGTCATAGCCGTTTTCGAGCCTTTTTATAAAGCTGTGAGCGTGAGCCGCCTTTGCCGCCTCAATTACCTCCTCGCGTGTGGCGTCCGGCTTTCCGTAAGCTATATTGTCAAATATTGTGCCGGAAAACAGCCAGGTGTCCTGAAGAACCATTCCGAATCCGGAACGCAGCGAGTCGCGCGTGACAGAGGCTATATTTACGTTGTCTATGTCAATTTCACCGCCGGTGACATCGTAGAATCTCATTAAAAGGTTTATGAGCGTTGTCTTGCCGCAGCCTGTGGGGCCTACTATGGCTATTGTTTTGCCGCTGTCAGCCCTTATATTAAGTCCCTCGATAAACGGCTTGTTTTTGCTGTATGAAAACGAAACATTGTTAAATTCAACCGTGCCGTTTTTGGCTTTAAGCTCCTTTGCGCCATCGTCCGACGGTTCATCATTGCAGTCAAGAAGCTTGAATACACGTTCGGCGCTTGCAAGTGCATTCTGAAATTCGGCAACAACGCTTGATATTTCGTTGAACGGCTTTGTATACTGTGTGCAGTATGTGAGAAAAGAAGAGAGCTTTCCTACGGAAATACCGCCCTTTACCGTGAGTATCGAGCCGAGAACAGCAACAACGGCATATATCATAGCGTTAACAAATCTTGTGCAGGGATTGGTAAGTGCCGCATAGAAATGCGCGGTTGTACCGACTTTTTTGAGCTTTTCGTTTATTTCGTGAAAATGACGGTAAGCGTCCTCTTCGCCGTTGAATGCTGTTACTATATCGGCTCCCTCTATCATCTCGGCGGCAAATCCGGTTATTTCACCGCGGTATTTTGCCTGCTTTACGTAATTTTTGTGCGCGTGCTTTGCTATAAACGAAGCGACAAAAAACGAAAGGGGAGTCAGCACCACAACTGCGAGCGTGATATACCAGTTTATCGTGAACATAAAGATCAGCGTACCGAGTATTGTCACAATGCCGGAGAATATCTGGGTAAAGCCCTGTAAAAGACCGGTGGAGACAATATCTATGTCGGTGACAACAGTATTTATTATGTCACCGTGTGCCGTGGAGTCAATATATGAAAGCGGCACCTTTGTAAGCTTTTCAAAAACCTCGGTTCTCATTTTTTGAACGGTTTTAAATGAGAGCTTATTTGAATTATACGTCATTATCCATTGGAAAAGCGCCGAAACAACAATGCATATCGCGAGAACCGCGCCGACCTTAAAAAGCCTTGCGAAATCGACGTCGCCCTTAGCCGTTATGCAGTCTACGCCTTTACCGATGAGAATGGGTACCATAAGCGACAGCGCAATGCCGACAAATGCGGAAAAAATCGCCCCGAAGAGATTGGATTTAAACGGACTTATATATTTTATGAGACGTTTTGTGTTTTTCATACGGAGGCAACCTCCTTTTCCGAAAGCTGTGACAGACAAATGTCGCGGTACACTTCATTTGTTTTGTATAGCTCCTTGTGCGTACCGGTTGCCACAAGCTCACCGTCGTCGAGAACGAGTATTTTATCGGCATTCTTTACCGTGTTGACGCGCTGCGATACCAAAAATACTGTTGTGTCATTTAAGTTTTCTTTCAAAGCTTTTCTCAGAGCTGCGTCTGTGGCGAAGTCAAGCGCGCTTGATGAATCGTCAAAAATCAATATCCGAGGGTGCCCCATTATTGCCCTTGCTATGCAAAGACGCTGCTTTTGGCCTCCCGACAGATTTTTGCTCTTTTCCTCAATTAAGGTGTTTGTGCCGTCCTTTAGCTTTGATACAAATTCCGCGCTTTGCGAAACCTTGAGCGCAAAATCAATGTCTCTGTCATCGGCGGAGCGGTCACCCATCAGCAGGTTGTCCTTTATTGTACCCGAAAAAAGATTGCTCTTTTGCGGTACAACATGTATGACGTGCCTTAAATACCCGAATTTACAGTCTCGCACATCGTGGCCGAATACCTTGACGCTGCCGTTTTTAACGTCGCTGAAGCGCGGTATCAGATTTACGAGTGTGCTTTTGCCTGCGCCCGTACCGCCTATAATTCCTATCGTTTCGCCCTTTTCGGCTGTAAAGCTGATGTTTGACAGGGAGTTTTCGTCGGATTTTGGGAACGCGTAGCTGACATCGGTGAATTCGACCGCCGCAGCGGATTCATCGCCGTTTTGATATACCGCGTCGTCATCTTTTATGCTCGGCTCGGCGTCCAATACCTCTTTAACGCGCTGAACACTTGCGAGTGCCTTTGTAAACACGACTATGACGTTTGCAAATACGATTATTGAAAGAAGTATTTGAGTCATATAGCTTATAAGTGCTATTATTTTTCCCTGCGACAGCTCGCCCGAATATACGTTTTTTCCACCGAAATACAGCAAAATTACTATTGCGAGGTTCATCACGGCAAATGTCATTGGGTTCAGAAGTGCCGAAAGGCTGCCCACACGGAAGTTTATCTTAGTCAGCTCGTCATTCTTATCGCCGAAGCGCTCTTTTTCGTGATTGCTTTTTGAAAATGCGCGTATAACTCTGACGCCGGAAAGATTTTCCTTGACAACAAGCGAGACCTTATCAAGTACCTTTTGTATCACCTTGTAAAGCGGCAGGCTCTTAGTCAGAACATAGTACATAATAAGACTGACCAAAAGACCTGCTGCAAAGAAGATTATTGACATTTTAAGATCAAGTTTCATTGCCATAATAAGCGAACCGGCTATTAAAAACGGCGAGCGAAACATAAGACGTATAAACATTGCAACGCCCGACTGTATCTGGTTTACGTCGTTCGTAATTCTCGTTATAAGCGATGACGAAGAAAAGGCGTCAATATCGCTTTGTGCAAAGGAATTTATCTTTTTAAACATATCGTTTCTGATTTCCGTGCCAACTCCCTGTTGGGCAACGGCGGCGCTGTATTGACATACTATGGCACACAAAAGGCCCAGTATACCGAGGCTTGCCATCAAAAGCCCCATTTTTATAATGTATGGCACATCGCCGTTTTTGATTCCCACGTCAATGATTTTAGCCATAACGAGCGGGACCAAAAGTTCAAGTATGGCCTCGGCGAGCTTAAACGCCGGCCCTAAGATAAATTGCTTTTTATAAAGAGCGTAATACTTTTTCATAGTTGCTCCTTTTGAATGGAATTTTGATTATAATAGTATATCACTTTTATTCTCTTTTTCAATCTCTTAAGTATATATTCGCTTTTTTATCGAAAAAACAGCCGCCCGAGAACTGCTTTTGTCTCTCGGACGGCTGTTATGTTAAATCTCAAAATCGCTTTTTGAAAATTCGGGCGCTGTCGGGTGTAGTTTCGGTTCACGTTTAAAAATATCATACTTGTATTTTTTACAGCACCAATCTTTTGACACAACGCCCTTTTTGGGGCAGAGCACCGTATCGCCGTCATTTGTCGGCGTTGAAAATTCACAGTATTCACATTTCGGAGAAATGTTTCCGCCAAGCATCTTATCCTTCATCCGTTTCACCCCGATTACATTGTGTATTACTATGCTAACACATTTTTTTATCCGAATCAACCTCTAAGATGAGCAGCACGCTCATTATAAGCAGTGCCGCAAGAGCCGGTACGGAAACCGAATAGGCTGCCGGAGTTACGGAGCTGTCGGTTGCAAAGACAGATACCTCGCATGGGAAGACCTTTAAAAGCTCCATACATATTATTGCCGAAAAAGACGCGCATACCGCTCTTGCCGTGTAAAAATACCGCATTTTGAGCTTTGTGTATCTGAGATACGACATTATCTGGCAGTGTACCGACAGACCGCCGAAGGATATTATTGCGGCTAAGGCGGGTATCGGAGCTTTTCCGGCGGCAGCGCGGCAGCCGTTTGTGACTTCGAGGATGAATTCAAAGAAAAGAGCAGCTCCGGGCGGTATAGGTAAGGTAGATAAACCGTCGCATACGGTTTTAAAAATAACTACCCAGGCGCATATTTTTATTACGTCGTTTGTGGCGTCGCCCACGGAACGTACAAAAGCTCCGACAGGGTCGCAAAGTGTAAACGGAATTTCGCTTTTACCCTTTTCCTCCGCCGCTTTATCATACAGAGCCATTGAAAAGATACCGGTAAAAAATGATGCCGAAACAGTGGATATGTATAACAGCACGCCGGCTTTGACGCTTCCGAGCATCTCCGAGCCAACCGTCCCTATCACAAAGGCGGGGCCCGCGTTTATGCAAAAAAGACAAGCTCTTTGCGCCTCGTTTTCGGTTATAGCATTTTTCTTGAGCAATTCATATGTCATTTTTGCGCCTATGGGAAATCCGCCTATCTGCGACATAATAATAACCGGAGCCAAAACGCCCGGAAGCCTGAACAGCTTTTCGCACACCTTATCAAACGGTTTTCCCGCGGCTTCTCCGAGACCCGAGCGCAGAAGAAAGGAGGCCACCGTCATAAACGGAAACAGGGACGGCACGACCGTTTCCGCCGCCAAAAGTATTCCGCTTCTGACGCCCTCGGAGCATATCTCCGGCCTTGTAAACAAAAACAGGCACACCAAAGCAGTCAATATAACCGGAACTATATATTTTCGGCATTGCTTTTTATCCATTCTTTTCACCCTTTTCCGTAATTTAAATATATGAGGCGGCATATTTATATATGAGCTTAAAATGACTTTTCGGAGGGATCGGTTTTGACCGCAAGAAGAAAGCAGCGAAAAAAAGCGTCCGAGCAAAAAATTGTCGGCGCGCTTGATATGCCTAAAATTTTGAGCCCGTCCGTGCCGCATATTGAGACGGAGGGCAATAAGGAGGCGGTCGTTGACGGCTGCTTCGGAATAACGGAATATGACAATGACAGGATTTCTATTAATGCAGGCTCTCTGACCGTTACCTTTTGCGGCAGCGACCTTACGCTGTGTTCTTATTCTGACGAACAGACGGTGATAAAGGGCAGTATAATTTCGATTGAATTTACGGGCTGAGGTGGATTTTATGTCGATAATACGTTTTTTGAGATTTATTTTCGGATATGTTGAATTTTGTGCGGAGGGTGGTTTTCCCGAACGCTTTATAAATCTGTGCTCCGTTTATCACGTAAGATTGTGGGATGTAAAACGAGTAAAAGACAAGCTGTATGCAAAAACTATGCTTCGAGACTATAAAAATATCAGGGAGGCGGTAAGGCGTTCCGGGGTAAAAACAAGAATAATCAAAAAAACGGGTTTGCCTTTTTTTACATTTAAGCAGCGAAAGAGAGTGGGACTTGTAATAGGCGTTGCCGCGGCGATAATCACCGTTTCGTATTTATCGACTATGATATGGACTGTATCCGTCAGCGGAAACGAAAACATATCAGACGAGCAAATTCTCAATGTATTTTCTTCATTGGGAGTAAAACCCGGAGCAAAGCGCCGAGATATAAACGCAAAAGAGATTTCAGACGAGGCTTTAAAAATATTTGACGGTGATTTGTCGTTTGCGGTTGTCAATCTAAACGGCTCTAATGCGTCCGTGGAGGTGCGTGAAAGCGTGCCGGCACCGAAGATCGAGGACAACGAAACCCCATGTAATATAGTTGCGTCGGAGGACGGCGTGGTGACCAAGGTGCAGTTGTATTCGGGTCAAGAGGAGATAAAGGCAGGCTCTGCCGTGCTGAAGGGCAATCTTCTCATATCCGGGGTAAAGACAAATCAAGACAAGACCGAATCGCTCGTACATGCGGCAGGCAACGTGTATGCGGAAGTCGAAAAAAACATTTCTTCCGATTTTGAAAATTCGGAATTTTGCGCGCCTTCGCGTGAAAAAATAAGGTATGCGCTGTATTTTTTCAATGTTAAAATTCCGCTCGGAGGTGTTCCCGATTACGGAGAAAAATATGCGGTGAGCTTTCTCGCGTCAACGGATAAAACCGTCTTGCCCATGGGTATAATAAGGGTGCGCGCTACCGAATACAACAGAGATTTTTTGTTGGAGGATGAAAGCTGTCGGGAGCTTTTGTCGGCAAAAAAATACACGGACCTTTGCAGGAGCGAATTGAAAAATTGTAAGATTATTTCCTCTGATATACAAAAAAACGGTTCAAGACTCAGCGGAGCATACAAATGTGAAAAACAAATAGGCGTTGAGAGCGAGATTTTTGTTGAAAAAAATTAGTGACTAATCACAAAAATTGTGATACTATATATTAAATATCGACAGAAAATTATCTAAGGTGGTTTTTCAGTGTTTGAGCAGGTCCTCAGTATTGACCGTATGGAAAATGCCGTAAGCTTATTCGGCAGCTTTGACGAGAATATAAGACTTATAGAAAGTGAATTTTCGGTTACGGTTTTAAATCGCGGCTCCGACCTTAAAATAAGCGGCGAGGCGGAAAATGTGGCTAAAGCCACAACCGCCATAGAGCGTCTTTTAGCCCTCATAAATAAGGGCGAAGCTCTTTCCGATCAAAACGTGCGATATGTCATATCTCTTGTTAAGGACGGCGAAGAGGACAAGCTTATGTCCTTATCTGGCGATTGCGTCTGCATAACATCTAAGGGCAAACCCGTAAAGCCGAAAACGCTCGGTCAGAAAAAGTATGTCGAGGCAATACGAAAAAATACAATAGTTTTGGGTGCGGGTCCTGCCGGCACGGGTAAAACATATCTTGCCGTCGCCATGGCTGTCACTGCCTTTCGCGCAAAGGAGGTCAATCGCATTATCTTGACACGTCCGGCGGTTGAGGCAGGCGAAAAGCTCGGATTTTTGCCGGGCGATTTGCAGCAAAAGGTTGACCCTTATTTAAGACCGCTGTATGACGCGCTTTTCGATATGCTCGGGGCAGAGGCGTTCGCCCGTTATCAGGAACGCGGTTCTATTGAGGTGGCACCGCTCGCGTATATGCGCGGCAGAACTCTTGACGACAGTTTTATAATACTTGACGAGGCGCAAAACACCACTCGCGAGCAGATGAAAATGTTTTTGACCCGTCTCGGCTTCAACTCTAAAATGGTAGTAACCGGCGATGTTACCCAAATAGATTTACCGGATGGGAAAAGGTCGGGGCTTACCGACGCTATGAGAATACTCAGAAATGTTCCGGATATTTCAATAAATACGTTCACCGAAAAGGACGTAGTAAGGCATAAATTAGTACAGGATATAATCAAAGCATATGAGAAAAATGAGGAGAAAAGAAAATGACAGACAAAATTAAGGTAATCATCTCAAACAAACAGAAAACAGTAAAAATACCTACGGGTGTGCGTATGCTCGTCCGTCGCTGCTGCAATGCGGTACTCGCAATGGAGCAATTTGAAGGCTCCGCCGAAATCAGCGTGTCCTTCGTGGACGACGCCGAGATAAGAGAGCTTAACAAAAAACACCGTGATATTGACGCGTCAACAGATGTTTTGTCTTTTCCGCTCGGTGAAAACGGCGTTTACGATATAAATCATGACACCGGTGCAAAAATGCTCGGCGACATAGTTATATCAATCGAGCATGCAGTAGCTCAAGCAGAGGAATACGGACACTCTCTTCAGAGGGAAATCGCGTTTTTGACCGTCCATTCTCTTTTGCATCTTCTTGGTTATGACCATGTGAACGGCGGTCTTGAAGCAGTACATATGCGCGAAAAAGAGGAGACTGTGTTAACACAGCTCGGTCTCAAACGCAACGGCAGTTATTATATAGACCAGAGTGAGGATAAAATCTGATGCGCGGGCTCATAAGGAGCTTCGGCTATGCTTTCCGCGGAATATTTTACACACTTAAACACGAGCGCAATATGAGAATACATTTTGTCTGTATGATATATATGTATTCTTTTTTGCTGATGGCGGACTTTTTTGAGATTACAAGAACTCAGTTTGCGATAATATTTCTTGCAAACGCACTTGTTGTGTCTCTTGAGCTTGTCAACACCGCAGTTGAAAGAACCGTCGATTTGGCAAGCACCGAATGGACGGATAACGGCAGGGCGGCAAAGGATACCGCGGCAGGAGCCGTTTTGGTATCGGCAATATTTGCCGTTCTCACGGGAATTATGATAATGTGGCAGCCAAAGGCCTTTTCGGCACTTTATGTTTATTTTAAGGAGCACATATTATATTTTGTGCTGTTTCTTTTAAGTCTTGTTGTCGCTTTTATTTTTATATTTAAAGGTTTTCCGCAAATTAAGAAAAAATCTTCCGACAGAGCGGATAAGGAGAAAAAATGAACGAATCAAAATCAGCTTTTGCAGCCATAGTCGGCAAGGCAAACGTCGGCAAATCTTCGATACTCAACCGACTTATAGGCAGTAAAATAGCCATAGTATCCGGTAAACCTCAGACCACCCGTACAAAAATTATGGGCGTTTTGACTACCGATGATAATGTTCAGCTTGTTTTTACCGACACTCCGGGATTTTTTAAACCTAAGGACAAGCTCGGCGAATATATGGTTGAGGCGGTAAACGACAGCATATCCGGCGTTGAAGAGTGCCTGTTTGTCGTCGATGCGACGGATAAAGAGCTTAACGCCGCGGAAAAGGAGCTTATAAATAAATTTCGCTCGGCAAAAATGCCTGTTATAACAGCTCTTAACAAAATAGATATGATAAGCCGTAAGGAAGAGCTTATCTCTAAAATTGCGGCTCTTTCGGAGCAGTATGATTTTGAAGCGATTGTTCCCGTCAGCGCAAAAACGGGCGAGGGTATAGAGGCTTTGCTCTCGGAGCTTAAAAAGCATGCCGAAAACAGCCCGCACTTTTTCCCGGATGACACGTTGACCGATCAGCCCGAAAGAGTGCTTGCAGCTGAGATGATACGCGAAAAAATGCTCCGCCTGCTTGATAAGGAGATACCTCACGGTGTTGCGGTTTCCATCGAGCTTATGCGCGAGCGTGATGCGAGCGATATTATGGACGTAGAAGCCACTATTTACTGCGAGCGCGAGTCCCACAAGGGAATAATTATAGGCAAGGGCGGAAGCATGTTGAAAAAAATATCGACCTTTGCCCGTGAAGATATGGAAAAATTCTTCGGCATAAAGGTCAATCTCAGATGCTGGGTCAAGGTTAAAGAGGACTGGCGTAACAGAGAGGGACTTATACACAATTTTGGTCTTGATTGACAGACATAATACCGCCGCACACGGAGAATTTAAATATATAAGTTTTCCGAGGGCGGTGTTTTTTATCTATAACGAGATTTATTGGAATTTGTTTGCGAAAAGCGGTAAAATCGAGGACTATCTTATATACCGCCGAGAGCAAAACAGCGTCGGTTGTTCAGCCGAAAAGGGCAAAAGCGATGGGTGTGAATGTAAAGGGGCTTATCTTAAAAGAACAGAATATAGGCGAAAACGATAAGCTTGTAACGGTGCTGACTGACAGCCTCGGAGTGTTACGCGCATTTGTCAGGGGTGCCAAAAAGTTAAGCAGCAAAAAGCAGTCGGCAACGGGGCTTTTGTGCTATTCCAAACTGTCGCTTTACAAAACTAAGGACAGCTACATAATAGAAGAGGCCGAGAGCATAGAGAGCTTTTTCGGCTTGCGAAACGACATAGAAAAGCTGTCGCTCGCACAGTATTTTTGCGATATAGCCTTTGAGCTGTCGCCTAAGGAGGACGATGCGACGGACTTTTTGCGCGTGGTGCTAAATTCGCTGTATTTTTTGGCAAACGGAAAAAGGCCTCCGCTTTTGTTAAAGGCAATAACCGAATTAAGGCTTGTTTCTCTTGCCGGCTATATGCCGAACCTTATCGCCTGCGAAAGGTGCGGAGCATTTGAGACGCCGATAATGTATTTTGATATGGAAAGAGGCTTGCTTTACTGCGACAACTGTGCCGATGAGAACGCTCTTTTCCCTCTTGAGATAGGCGTTGTCAGCGCAATGCGCCATATAGTTTTTGCCAAAATAGATATATTATACAATTTTAAGCTGTCGCCTGAAGCAAGCGAGGACCTCAGCTACATCACCGAGAAATACCTTGCCTCAAAGACGGACAGACCGTTTAAAACACTTGATTTTTATTATTCTGTAAAGGACTAATTATGAATAAATACCACATTTCACTTGAGCTTCCGAAAATACTTTTAACTCTTTCGGAAATGACCTCCTGCGAGGAGGCAAGGCTTGCGGCGTTGTCGCTGCAGCCGAGCGGCGATTTTTTTGAGGTGCAAAAACGCCTTTCCGAAACGGAGGCTGCTCATATACTCATAGCAAAATTCGGCGCGCCCTCGTTCGGAGGCCTTATAAATGTTAACAATCAGCTGAGCCGTGCGTCGTCCGGCGGCACGCTGTCCATGCGTGAGCTTTTGGATATTTCCTGCGATTTGCGCGTGATACGCGGTATAACCGAGTGGCGCTCAAAAAGTGCCGGTATGGATACCGCGATAGACGACCTTTTTAATTCGCTCTACACAAATAAATATCTTGAAGATAAAATAAACAATGCTGTTTTGTCCGATACCGAAATGTCGGACAATGCTTCACCTGCGCTTAAAGATATACGCAGGCACAAGAGACTCGAGGAGTCCAAAATACGCGACAAGCTTGACGGTATGATACGCTCTCCGAAATACAAATCAAGCTTGCAGGACGCTATAATCACACAGCGAAACGGCCGATTTGTCGTTCCCGTAAAGGCCGAGCACCGAAGCGAGGTCTCGGGTATGGTTCATGATACATCCGGAAGCGGTGCCACTGTATTTATTGAACCGGCGGCTGTAATAGAGGCAAATAACCGTATAAAGGTGCTTGAAAGCCGTGAACGCGATGAAATAGAAAGAATTCTTTCGGAACTGTCAGAGGAGGCAGGGAGCTTTGCCGATACAATAAAAATAAGCTGCGAATCGGCGGCGGAGCTTAACCTGATTTTCTCAAAGGCTCAGCTTGCCTATAAGATGAAGGCTACAATGCCGATTATAAATTCGCGTGGTGTTATCGAGCTTAAAAAAGCTCGCCATCCGTTACTTGACCCGAAAAAAGCCGTGCCCATAGACGTGTCGCTCGGTGACAAATATGATTCTCTTGTCATAACAGGCCCCAATACCGGCGGTAAAACCGTCTCTATAAAAACAATAGGACTTTTAACTCTTATGGCAGAGTGCGGTCTTTTTATACCGGCAAACGAAAACAGCAGTATAGCCGTATTTAAAAACGTGTTTGCCGACATCGGCGAAGAGCAGAGTATTGAGCAGTCGCTCTCCACTTTTTCGGCACATATGACGACGATTGTAAATATAAGCAATAACGTTGATGAAAGCTCTCTCGTTTTAATCGATGAGCTCGGAGCGGGAACCGATCCCGTAGAGGGCGCAGCTTTGGCTGTTGCGGTGCTTGAGGATCTCCGCCGTAAGGGTGCCAAAATAGCGGCGACAACCCATTATTCCGAACTTAAGGAATATGCGCTTCGCACGAACAGAGTCGAAAACGCATCCTGCGAGTTTTCTGTTGATACCTTGAAGCCTACGTATAAGCTGATAACGGGTATACCCGGTCGTTCCAACGCATTTGCGATATCTCAAAAGCTCGGCTTGTCAAAAGAGGTCATAGATGAGGCGGCAAAGCTTATCTCGGAGGAAAATACCAGATTTGAGGATGTTGTTGATACACTCCAAAAAACACGCCTCGAAATGGAAAAGGAAAAAGAAAAGACCGCCGAAATGCAAAACGAGATAGACGAGATAAAGAAAAAGGCGGAAAACGAGCTGTCACTTGCAAAGCAAAAGGGCGAAACGCAAATACTTATGGCTCAAAACGAGGCGAAACGCATACTTGAAAACGCAAAGCGTGCCGCAGCGTCTCTTATGATGGAGCTTGACCGCCTGAAGCGCGAGCAGTCGAATGAGAAAAACGCTTCAGAGATGGCACGCAAGGCAAAGGCGGCGTTAAAGCAGCATCTCAACACCATAGATGATATGACATACGAGAAAAACGACTTTGACGGCGATGACGACGATTACGTTTTGCCGAGACCGTTAAAGACGGGTGATAATGTATTTGTCAAAACGCTCGGCACCGAGGCCGAGGTCGTATCGCTTGATAAAAACGGTAACGCCGAGGTAAAAGCAGGCGTTATGAAGATGAAGGTCAAGGCATCGGAGCTTCGTCTTTTGGCTCCGAAGAAAAAGCCGAAAAAGCAGAGCCTTTACCGTTCCGTAAAGGAAAAGTCCTTGCCGAGCGGTAAGTCAAGCGTGGATTTGCGCGGTGAATCGGTTGAGGAGGCAATAGCCGACCTTGATATGTTTATTGACGGAGTGCTTCGCTCCGGTCTTAATGAGCTTACAATAATTCACGGTAAGGGAACAGGTACGCTCAGAAGAGCCATACAGCAGCACTTAAAAGACCATCCGAACATAAAATCGTACAGAACGGGTGTATACGGCGAGGGTGAAGAGGGCGTTACAATAGCCGAATTAAAGTGATTTCGTTATATATATTTGTAAGATTATTACGGTGTGTTGCATTGAAATGACGATTGTGCTAAAATAATTTCAGCAAAAGCCGCAAAGGAGAAAAATATGAATAAAAAAATTATTGCTGTCGCACTTTTGATACTTATGATTTCGGTGGTGTTTATTTCCTGCGGAAAAAAGAGAAGCTGGGAAAAGGACGATACTACAGCCGCTCCCTCCGAAACAACGTCCATTGAATACACAACCGATGAATCGGGCGAAAAATTCGTAACAAACATAAACGGAGAGCTTATTCCCGTAACCACTGGCAAGGACGGTTCGGTTGAGTTCTACGAAGACCTTATAACCAAGACCTCCGAGCAGGCTGCCGAGACCGAGCCGAACGGCAAGGATGAGCCCCAAAAGCCGAATGAAGCTCCCACTAAAGGCGAAAGCGGTACCGTAAAAATAGGAACAGGTGATCCTGCGGATGAGAGCCATGCGGCTGTTATTGATTGGAGTGCTCGATAATAAAAGGAACTAAAATGAAAAAACTATTCAGTATTCTGTCAGCGGCCGTAATTGTGCTGTCGGTTGCGGCGGTAATGGCTTTTGCTGTCGGCGACGGTAAAAACCGCGGAGACGTAAACGGCGACGGTAAAGTTGATTCGGCAGATGCCATGCTTGTTATGAAATGTGATGCCGGACTTTTGAGCCTCTCAAATGACGAAATCAAAAGAGCCGATTTAAACGGTGACGGTAAAATTGATTCGTGCGACGCCGTATATATTTTGCGTATAGCGGCAGGGCTTAAGGTTCCCGATGCCGAGACTACGGCAAAAGAGACTTCGTCCGTTTCCGAGCCGACAACCGAAGAAACCACGAAGCCGACAACGGAAAATACTACGAAGCCCACGGAGCCTGTAACCGAGCCCACCCGGCCGGCTACAAAACCCTCTGAGCCCGTAACCAAGCCCACCGAACCCACCACAACGCCCACAACCGCCGACTCCAACTGGGACCCCTCAAAGAACGCCGTTATTGACTGGGGCGGCGGAACAACCAAGAAGAACTAAACTTTTTCTTGACAATTACAATATAATTTAGTATAATATGTCCTTGTAAAGTCGCTGGCTTTACAGGGACTTTTTCTTTAAGGAGTGGTAGTTTTGGCAAATAATGTTGAAATAACGATTTTGCTTGATTTCTACGGTGATATGCTTACTGCGAAACAGCGTGATTTTATCAATCTTTATTATAACGACGACCTTTCTCTTGCCGAAATTGCCGAGAACGAGGGCATAACCCGTCAGGGTGTGCGCGATGCAATAAAACGTGCCGAGGGGCAGCTCTACGAGATGGAGTCGAGACTCGGATTCGTAAAAAAATGGAATGGCATAAAAACCACACTTGGCGATATTATAAACTGTGCCGAGGAAATCAGCGATTATAATTTAAATCACGGGCTTTCTCGAGAGATAAACGACACTACGGTAAAGATAAAATCTCTTGCTTTGTCTATCATAGAGTAATTACAGAGGTAAGTTTATGGCATTTGAAGGATTATCGGACAGACTTGAAGCCGCTTTTAAAAGGCTTCGCAGCAAAGGCAACCTTACCGAGAGCGACGTTAAAGAAGCTATGCGTGAGGTTCGCCTCGCTCTTCTTGAAGCGGACGTTAACTATAAGGTCGCAAAGGATTTTACAAATAAAGTTACCGAGCGCGCAATAGGCTCACACGTTTTAGAGAGTCTTACACCGGCTCAAATGGTTATAAAAATAGTCAATGAGGAATTGACCGAGCTTATGGGCGGAACCGGCTCAAAGCTCGCATACGCTTCACACGGACCCACAATCATTATGATGTGCGGCCTTCAGGGCTCCGGTAAAACAACTCATTGTGCTAAAATAGCATTGAAGCTTAAAACCGAGGGTCACAGACCGCTGCTTGTTGCGTGCGACGTGTACCGCCCGGCTGCCATAAAGCAGCTGCAGGTAGTCGGTGAGCAGGCCGGAGTCACCGTGTTCGAAGAGGGTCAGGGCGACCCTGTTAAAATAGCGAAAGATGCAGTTTCCCTTGCCAAGGATAAGGGATATGACTACGTTTTCATAGATACGGCAGGTCGTCTTCATATAGATGAAACGCTGATGAACGAGCTTAAAAACATTAAGGCCGAGGTTCATCCCCACGAGATTCTTCTTGTTGTTGACGCTATGACCGGTCAGGACGCCGTCACGGTGGCAAGTGCATTTGACGATGCGCTCGGCATCGACGGTATGGTACTTACAAAACTCGACGGTGATACAAGAGGCGGCGCGGCGCTCTCCGCGAGAGCTGTTACCGGTAAGCCTATAAAGTTTGTCGGTATGGGCGAGAAGCTCACGGAGCTTGACTATTTTCACCCCGACCGTATGGCTTCGCGAATTCTCGGTATGGGTGATATGCTTTCCCTTATCGAAAAGGCGGAAATGGCTCTTGACGAAAAGAAGGCCGCCGAGCTTGAAAAGAAACTCAGAAAAAACAAGTTTGATTTAAACGACCTTCTGTCTCAGCTTCAGCAGATAAGAAAAATGGGCTCTATGAAGGATTTGCTCGGTATGCTCCCCGGCGTCGGCAGTAAGATAAAGGATATGGACGTAGACGAGAGTCAGTTTGACCGCGTTCAGGCAATCATCTTTTCGATGACATATAAGGAGCGCTCCAACCCCGATATTATAAATCCGTCACGTAAGCGCAGAATTGCCGCAGGTTGCGGTATGCAGGTTGAGGATGTCAACAAGCTTTTGAAGCAGTATCGCGATATGCAGAAGCTGTTTAAACAGTTTAATTCAAAATCTGCACGTCGTCGCTTCAGTAAAATGGGAAATTTCGGCAATTACGGAATGTAACTTTTGTTAATCGCACTTTATAAGTGTAGTTTATAAATTTAATAATTATATATTTGGAGGAAAAAACAATGGCAGTAAAAATCAGACTTCGTCGTGTAGGTGCTAAAAAAGCTCCTTTCTATCGTGTAGTTGTTGCAGATTCAAGAGCTCCGCGTGACGGCAGATTTATCGAAGAAATAGGTACTTTTGATCCTATGAAGTCTCCGGCTGAAATTAAGATTGACGCTGAAAAGGCAGAGCAGTGGCTCAAAAACGGCGCTCAGCCCACAGAGACCGCTAAATCTGTATTAAAGCAGAGCGGAATCATTAAATAATAGGAGGTCTTTTAGTTGAAAGAGCTTCTCGAACAGATCGCTAAAGGACTCGTTGATGAGCCGGACTCGGTTTCCGTTACGGTAGATGAGACTGATGACAGAGGCGTTACGGTGTATCACCTTCACGTTGCCGAAAACGATATGGGCAGAGTTATAGGCAAGCAGGGCAGAATAGCCAAGGCTATCAGAACCGTTGTTAAGGCTCGAGCCACAAAGGACGGCACAAGGGTTCAGGTTGAGATCGACTGACAGTAAACGAGTACAGGGGGGCTTCCTCTTGTACTCATTTTATTTAGTGCCGTTTTAAAGCGGCAATCGGTGAATTTATATGTTAAAACAATTTCTTGAGGCCGGTAAGGTAGTCGGTATGCACGGCGTCAGAGGCGAAATGCGCTTTGACGTATGGTGCGACGGCGCGGACTTTTTGAAAAAAATCAAAACATTGTATCTTGATGCCGACGGTAAGAGGGCAGTCGGCGTTGTTTCGGTGCGCCCTCATAAAAATGCAGCCCTGTTAAAGCTCGACGGCGTTCTTACAATCGAAGAAGCAGAGAAATACCGCGGCAGAGTGTTGTATTTTGACCGAAAGGATGTTCATCTTGACAGCGGCAAAGCGTTCGTTGAGGATGTAATAGGCTGCGCTGTGTATGACGCGGATAATACCGATGTATTGTACGGAACAGTTACCGAAGTTATGAAAGGCGTTGCAAATGACGCTTGGACTGTCAAAGATAAAAACGGAAAAGAGACGTTGGTTCCCGTAATTCCCTCAGTGGTAGTGAAACTTGATGTCGAAAACAAAAAAGTATATCTTCGTCCGCTCAAAGGCCTTTTCTCCGATGAGTGTGCAATAAGGGAGGACGGAGAATGAGAATAGACATAATGACGCTTTTTCCGGAAATGTGCGAGTCGGTGCTGTCCGAAAGTATTATAGGCAGAGCGCGAAAAAACGGCTACGTCGAGATAAACTGTGTAAATATAAGAGACTTTACACTTGATAAGCATAACCGTGTTGATGATGCGCCGTACGGCGGCGGAATGGGTATGCTGATGGGTCCGCAGCCCATATATGACTGCTATAAGAGCCTTTACGGTGACGGCGAAGAAAAACCGCACCTTATATATATGTCGCCGCAGGGCAAAACTTTGACGCAGCAGAGAGTAAAGGAGCTTGCCCTTACAGACCGGATTGTGCTGCTTTGCGGTCATTATGAGGGCGTGGACCAAAGAATTCTCGATGAGATAGTCGATGAAGAGATTTCAATAGGCGATTATGTCCTGACGGGCGGCGAGCTGCCTGCGCTTGTGCTTGCCGACAGTATTTCACGTATGCTCGAAAATGTCCTGCCGAATGACGAAGCTAAGGAGCTTGAAAGTCACTATAACGGACTTTTGGAATATCCGCAATATACAAGACCGTACGAATGGCACGGGGAAAAGGTTCCCGATATACTCTTGTCGGGGCATCACGCGAATATTGACAAGTGGCGACACGAAAAGGCACTTGAGACTACATTAAAAAAACGCCCTGAATTGCTTCTTGATGCGGAACTCTCGGACAGGGATAAAGAGTATTTGAAATCGATTAAAAAATGAGCTGCTCGAATTGTCGAAAAAAGCACGTTTTTATTGTTGATTATTGCTGTTGAATTAAAACCGTCCCGATGTTAGAATAATCATACAAAATCATTAAGCCTTCGCTGATTTTATTGTTCAAAACAGCATATTATTTTATATGCTGTTTTGTCGCAATAGCTTTTGCGGCGGCATTATTTATTTTGCAGGAGAAATGTATTCGAGAGGATACGCGCATTGGGAGGATAAAATGAAAAAGGTATTAAACATTATTTTATCGGTAATTCTTTGTTTATCGGTGGTTTCACCGTGCTTTGCAATTCAGAGCTTTGCCGAAACAGGGGATGAAACTACGCTTAAATTTAAAGACGGTAAATTTCGTATACTCGTATTTGCAGATCCGCAGGATGATGTAAATCCGTGCGAAGAGACGCTTGATCTTATGTATGCTTCGATTGAAGCTGCAAAGCCCGACCTTGTTGTATTTACCGGCGATAATATACACGGCCCGTCGCCCGTGCTTTACGGAAGCAAAAAGCGTGTTGAAAAGGCAATCAGGCAGATTATGGAGCCGGTTACCTCACAGAACATACCGTTTGCAATAGTATACGGCAACCACGATGACGAGGGTAAGGTCTCCAAACAGTTCCAAATGGCGGTCTATAATTCTATGCCGGGCTGCCTCGCTTCCGAGGGAGAAGCTATGACCGGCTGCGGCAACTATAATCTTCCTATAAAAAGCTCGGACGGCGCAAAGAACGTCTTTAATCTTTGGTTTATAGATTCCGGTACATATGATGAAGAAAACGGCGGATATGCCCACGTCGCCGAGGATCAACTTGCTTGGTACAAAAAAACGAGCGATGCCCTGAAAGCTGAAAACGGCGGAGAACCTATGCCGTCTCTCCTTTTCCAGCATATACCCGTTCCCGAAATATATGAACTTTTAAAGGAGGTTCCCAAGGGCACGGACGGTGCGGTAAAAAAAGACGGTAAGTATTATGTGCTTAATACGGATATTGCAAGCGGTCATCTTGACGAGGGGCCGTGTCCCGCAAAGGTGAACGGCGGCGAATTTGACGCTTGGAAGCAGCAGGGAGACATTAAGGCGGCGTTCTTCGGGCACGATCATAACAATGACTTTTGCGGCACGTATGATGGCATTGATATGGTGCATACGAGCGGAGTCGGATTTTATATTTACGGTAACGGACCTCTCCACGGGTCGCGCGTTATAGATATAGACGAAAACACTCTCGATTACAGCACTTATATGATGTATTATAATGACCTTGTCGGTTACAAGAGCTCAAACAAGGCAAGATATTATGAGGGGCAGTATGTACATAACATTAAGATAGCGGCTTTTTCGGCAGGCGCTGTGATAATTGCCCTGACGGCCGGGCTTATAACGCGCGGAGTCAAAAAGTCCAAAGCGAAAAAAGCTTTAAAAAATAACCAAAAATAACGGCTGAGCCGGGCGAAAATTCTCGCTCGGCTTTAGTTTTTGCATAAAAATTCACGAATCAGGTTAAATATTGCATAAAACAGGGTGCGTAATGTATATTTATGTCGTTATATCGCACAAATATACACAAAACTTGAATATTTATGCAAAAAACACTTGATTTTAAATGTGATTGGTGTATAATCTCTTCGTAATCAAAAATTAAAGGCTTTTGCCGATGCTCGGAGGTAACATTTATGAAAAAGGACAAGAAAGACATCAAAAAAGTCGTACTCGCTTATTCCGGCGGACTTGATACGTCAATCATCATTCCGTGGCTTAAAGAAAATTACAACAACTGCGAAGTTATAGCGGTTTCCGGCGACGTAGGTCAGGGAACTGAGCTCGACGGACTTGAGGAGAAGGCTCTCAAGACCGGCGCTTCAAAGCTCTATGTACTCGACCTTAAAAAGGATTATATCGAAAACTATATCTGGCCTTGCCTTAAAGCAGGTGCCGAGTATGAAGAGTATCTTCTCGGCACATCGCACGCTCGTCCCTGTATCGCAAAGGGTCTTGCCGATATAGCAAAAAAAGAGGGCGCAGACGCTATTTGCCACGGCTGCACCGGCAAGGGCAACGATCAGGTTCGTTTCGAGCTTGCTCTTAAAGCACTCGCTCCCGAGATGGAGATTATAGCTCCCTGGCGTGAGTGGGACATAAAATCGCGTGATGAAGAAATAGACTACGCCGAGGCTCATCAGATTCCGCTTAAAATCAATCGTGAAACAAATTACTCAAAAGATAAAAACGTATGGCATCTCTCTCACGAGGGACTTGACCTTGAAAATCCGGCAAATGAACCGCAGTACAATAAAGACGGCTTCCTTGAGCTCGGAGTTTCTCCCGAAAAAGCTCCCGATGAGCCTACATATGTTACAATCCATTTTGAAAAGGGCGTTCCCACAGCTGTTGACGGCGAAGAGCTTGACGCTGTTTCCCTTGTCGAAAAGCTCAATAAGCTCGGCGGAGAAAACGGTATAGGCCTTCTTGACATAGTCGAGAACCGTCTTGTAGGTATGAAATCACGCGGTGTTTATGAGACTCCCGGCGGAACAATCCTTTACAAGGCTCATGAGCTTCTTGAAATGATAACTCTCGACCGTGACACATCTCATTACAAAAAACTTGTTGCCGAGAAATACGGCGAGCTCGTATACAACGGCAAATGGTTCTCACCTCTTCGCGAAGCTCTTGCGGCTTTTGTCGACAACACTCAGCAGACCGTAACCGGCGACGTTAAGCTTAAGCTCTATAAGGGCAACGTCATAAACGCAGGCGTCACCTCTGTGTATACTCTTTATGATGAAAATGTTGCTTCGTTCGGCGATGACGGCGGCGCATACGATCAGACCGACGCTACCGGATTTATCAATCTCTTCGGACTCCCCACAAAGGTAAAAGCTTTACTTGACGCAAAGAGAGATAACAAATAATCATTGTAAACCGCTTGAAAAAATAAACAACAGTGCTTAGCACTACCGCGTGCGACAAGAGATGTTTCTGTCTCTTGTCGCTGTGTGGTATTTGATAGGAGTAAAAAAATGCAGCTTTGGCAGGGCAGATTTCAAAAGGCTTTAGACCCCAAAACCAACGATTTTAATTCGTCAATAGCGTTTGACAGCAGAATGTATAAGGAAGATATAGACGGCAGTATTGCACACGCCGCTATGCTTTGCGCGCAAAATATCATATCGGCGGACGACCTTTCAAAAATTGTTGACGGATTAAAAGCCATTAAGGCGGAAATCGAAAACGGTACGTTGGAGATAGACCCGAATGCAGAGGATATACATACCTTTGTTGAGGGTGAGCTCACAAAGCGCGTAGGCGCGGCCGGCAAAAGACTTCATACCGCGCGCAGCAGAAACGACCAGGTAGCTCTTGACGTAAGGCTGTATTTGCGCCGCGAGTGCAACAGCGTTTATTCGCTTGTCACGGAGCTTATAGGTGTTCTGTGCAAAAAGGCTGAAAAGTATGCAGACGCCGTTATGCCGGGTTACACTCATATGCAGCGCGCTCAGCCCATAACATTCGGCCATCATCTTTTGGCGTATGCCGAAATGCTTCTGCGTGATCGCGAACGTATTGCCGACGCGCAGAGAAGAATGAATTACTGCCCGCTCGGCTCATGTGCACTTGCCGGTACAACATATAATACCGACCGCGAAATGACAGCCGAGGCACTCGGCTTTACGGGACCTATGCTCAATTCGCTTGACGGCGTATCTGACAGGGACTTTTGTATGGAGCTTGCGTCCGCTTTGTCAATACTTATGGTTCATCTCTCGCGCTTTTCTGAGGAGATAATCCTCTGGGGCTCGTGGGAGTTCAAATTCGTTGAGCTTGACGATGCTTTTTCAACAGGCTCGTCAATAATGCCGCAAAAGAAAAACCCCGACATAACCGAGCTTATCCGCGGCAAAACCGGTCGAGTTTTCGGCGACCTTATGACACTTCTGACAATGATGAAGGGATTGCCGCTCGCTTATAATAAGGATATGCAGGAGGATAAGGAAGCTATATTTGACGCCTTTGACACCGTTAAAATCTGCCTTACCACATTTATCCCCATGCTTGACACAATGACGGCTCTTCCCGATAATATGCGTAAAGCCGCGGCAGGCGGATTTATCAACGCTACCGACTGCGCCGATTATCTCGTCGGCAAGGGATTGCCGTTCCGTGACGCATATAAGGCCACAGGCGAAATAGTGGCTCTCTGCATTAAAAAAGGACTTACGCTTGAAACGTTGCCTCTTGAAGAATACAAAAAGATATGCGATTTGTTTGACGACGGCGTTTATGACGCCATAAATCTCGACAAGTGCGTAAACGGCAGGACTTCGCTCGGCGGACCCGCACCGCAGAACGTGCTGAAAGAGGCAAAGAGAATAGAAAAAATATTGAAAGAACAAGACAAATAGTGTGAAAAGTTACACTTCTTAAATTATATTGCCATCAAAATTTGTCTGCGGCATAATTTTGAGACGGCGAAAATCACCGGTTGCGCCACGTTAAGGCTTCAAAGAATATACGGTGATTTTTAATAAACTGTTTGGTGCCTGAAAGGCTATGGTGAATAATATGAAAAAAGTATTTATAGACGGCAGTCAGGGAACTACGGGTCTTAAAATATTCGACCGTCTGAAAAAAAGAGATGATATTGAGCTTTTAACTCTTCCCGATGAGCTTCGCAAGGACATAAAATCAAGAAAGGAAGCTCTCAACAGTGCCGATATAGCTTTTCTCTGCCTTCCGGACGCTGCGGCAATCGAGGCGGCAGAGCTTGTTACAAATGACGACACGGTTATTATAGATACATCAACCGCTCACCGTACAAGCGAGGGGTGGGCTTACGGTTTTCCCGAAATATTTAAAGACGGATTTAAAACCGTGGCTTCTTCAAAGCGTATAGCGTCGCCGGGCTGTTATGCAAGCGGATTTATAGCGCTTGTAAAGCCTCTTTTGGACGAGGGTATTGTTTCTCCGGACCACGGATTTATCTGTCACGCCGTTTCGGGTTACAGCGGAGCCGGCAAAAAAGGTATCGCTATGTATGAAAGCGACGAGAAAGCACCGGAGCTTTTTGCTCCCCGTGAATACGCTTTAAATCAGGAGCATAAGCACCTCAAAGAAATGCGAAAAATTTCGGGCCTGTCAGTTACACCGATATTTTGTCCGTATGTCTGTGATTATTTCAGCGGTATGCTCGTCACGGTTCCGGTGTTTAAAACGGATCTCAAAGACGGAAAAACCGCAGAGGACATTAAAGCGGTTTACCGCTCAAAATACGCTTCGGACATAGTTAAATATAAAGAGGCTTTTGATAACGGCGGCTTTGTCGCGGCAAATTCTAAAGCTGAGCTTGACAGTATGGATGTCACCGTAGCCGGAAATGACGACAGACTTCTTCTTATGGCTCTTTACGACAATCTCGGCAAGGGTGCGTCGGGAGCGGCTTTGGAATGTATGAATATTGTTATGGGTTTACCTCCCGAATACGGACTTGACCTGTAAGATTATAAATGAAAGGTAAATTATAATGGAATTAAGTTTTATCGGCGGCGGTGTCGCCGCACCGAAAGGATTTACCGCAAACGGAATCCATTGCGGTATCCGTAAAAATAAGGAGAAAAAGGATCTCGCACTTATTTACTGTGAAAAGGACTGTGACGCGGCGGCTGTTTATACGCAAAATCTTGTGTGCGGAGCACCGATAACCGTCACACGTGAAAATATAAGCGACGGCAAGGCGCGCGCAATTGTCTGCAACAGCGGCATAGCCAATACCTGCAATGCCGACGGAGTTGAAAAAGCGGAGGAAATGTGCAAAATAACCGCGGACGCACTCGGCATTTCAAAAAGCGATATTGTGGTAGCCTCCACCGGAGTTATAGGTCAGCCAATAGACCTTGAGCCCATCAAAAACGGTATGGCGAAGCTTGTTTCGGGCCTTAATAAGGACGGCTCTGATTCTGCGGCAAATGCGATAATGACAACGGACACCGTAAAAAAAGAATTTGCCTGTGAGTTTTCTCTCGGCGGCAAAAAATGCCGTATAGGTGCCATTTCCAAGGGCAGCGGTATGATTCACCCGAATATGGCAACGATGCTTGCTTTTATTACAACGGATGCCGACATTTCTGCGGAAATGCTTAAAAAATCACTTCTCGAGGTGGTTAAAGACAGCTTTAATATGCTCTCCGTAGACGGCGACACATCCACCAACGATACCGTGGCTGTTTTGGCGTCGGGACTTTGCGGAAACGAGAAAATAACCTCCGAAAACGCAGATTATAAAGCCTTTACTTGTGCGCTTGCGGCAATTTGCGAAAAGCTTGTAAAGCTTATGGCGAAAGACGGCGAGGGTGCAACAAAGCTTGTTGAATGTATTGTTTCCGGTGCCGATGACCAAAAGACGGCAAAAATATGTGCAAAGTCGGTTATATGCTCGTCGCTTGTTAAGGCGGCTATGTTCGGAGCGGATGCAAACTGGGGCAGAATTCTCTGCGCTCTCGGTTACAGCGGAGCCGATATTGACGTTCATAAGGTTGATGTGAAATTCAGCTCGGCAGGCGGAGAAATAGAAGTGTGCAAGGATGGCTCTGGAATTCCGTTTTCCGAAGAACTTGCGAAAAAAGTCTTAGTCTGTGATGAGGTGTATATCCTTGTCGATTTAAAATCAGGCAGCTTCTCTGCCGCGGCTTACGGCTGTGATTTGACATACGATTACGTCAAGATAAACGGCGATTACCGCACCTAAGCGTAAAACGCATAAACGCAGCATTCACAGACATTTATCGGAGGAGAAATATGGAAATATCAAATATAACAAATTCGGACCGTTCCGAGGTTCTTGTTCAGGCTTTACCGTATATTCAGAAATATCAAAATAAAACGGTCGTCATAAAGTACGGCGGCAATGCCATGGTAAACGAAGAGCTTCAGGATGCCGTAATGACCGACATAGTTCTTCTTCGTTCCGTCGGAGTAAATATTGTGCTTGTTCACGGCGGCGGACCGGAAATATCCGATATGCTCAAACGTGTCGGAAAGCAGAGCCGCTTTGTAGACGGACTGCGCTATACCGACGAAGAGACAATAGATATTGTTCAAATGGTTTTGGCAGGCAAGGTGAATAAGCATTTGGTACAGCTCATTTCAAAGCACGGCGGCAAGGCGATAGGCCTTTGCGGTATCGACGGCGAAATGATGAAAGCCGTAAAATACACAAAATCGGACGTCGGATTTGTAGGCGAGATAACCGAAATCGATACCGACGTTATAGATTACACTCTTGAAAATAAATATATCCCCGTTATTTCCTCCGTTGCAACGGGCGAGAACGGCGAGGTGTTCAATATTAACGCCGATACCGCCGCGGCGGCAATAGCCGCAAGTCTCCACGCGGAAAAGCTTTTGCTTATGACCGACATCAGCGGACTTTTAATGGATAAAGACGATGATTCCACTTTGATTCACGACGTTCAGGTTTCCGAAATACCGTCGCTCAAGTCTCAGGGTGTTATCTCCGGCGGTATGATACCGAAAATCGACTGCTGCGTAGAGGCCGTCCGCCGCGGAGTTCTTCAGACCAACATAATCGACGGACGTATACCGCATTCTATTCTTATGGAGTTGTTCACGGATGAGGGCTTCGGCACAATGTTTCACGGGTGATTTCGTGTCTTTTTTCCGTTATACTTCGTTCTGTGCAGCTCGCAGTATATACATACAGTTTCGCCGCACACGCCTTGTCTGACGAAAAAAATACTGAAAAATCAAGATTTTGCGCTTTTTTCTGCTAAACTTCGTTTTGTGCGATTCGCGGTAAATACATACAGCATCGTTTTACACGCCTTGCCTAACGAAAAAAATTTCACGAAATCAAGATTTGTGCCTATTTCCGTAATACTTTGTTTTGTGCAGACAGCAAGTATATAACATACAGTATCGCCGACAACAGCTTGCGTTAAACGGCAATTGCATTTTTCGGACTTTGTATATATAATAAGATTAGTTTATTAAGGACTGATAAAATGGATTTTAACGAAATTAAAAATACTGCCGACAAATATTTAATGCCGACTTACGGTCATTTTCCGATAGCCTTGACTGGCGGCAAAAATGCGTCTCTTACGGCATCCGACGGCAGAGTGGTAATTGATTTTACTTCGGGTATAGGCGTTAATATTTTCGGCGTAAACGATGATGGCTGGAAAAAGGCTGTTATCGGGCAGATAGATAAAATTCAGCATACATCAAATCTCTATTATAACGAGCCTGTTGCCAAGGCGGCAAAGCTTCTGTGCGAAAAGAGCGGATTTGATAAGGTGCTTTTTTGCAATTCCGGAGCGGAGGCAAATGAGTGCGCCATAAAGCTTGCGAGAAAATACAGCTTTGACCGCTACGGTGAAAACCGAAATACAATAATATCGCTTGTGAATTCTTTCCACGGCAGAACCATGGCTACAATAACCGCAACGGGGCAGGAGCACTACCACAAGTATTTTATGCCTTTTATGGGCGGCTTTAAATATGCCGAGGCAGGCGACAAAAAAGCGTTTTCCGAGCTTCTCGACGGAACGGTTTGCGCGGTAATACTTGAGGTTATACAGGGCGAGGGCGGAGTCGTAATAACTCCGCGCGATTATATAGAATACATAAGAGAGCTTTGCGATGAAAACGATATTGTTCTCATATTCGACGAAGTGCAGACAGGCGTCGGCAGAACAGGTAAGCTCTATGCTTGGGAAAATATCGGCGTAAAGCCGGACGTTTTGACATCCGCAAAGGGCCTCGGCGGCGGACTGCCGATAGGAGTGTGCCTTGCAAAAGAGCAGTTCGGCAGCGTTTTGACTCCCGGCACTCACGGTACCACCTTCGGCGGAAATCCCGTGGTTTTATCGGGCGCGGTTGAGATATTAAATCGCCTTGACGAAGAATTTTTAAAGGACGTCCGTGAAAAGGGCGAATACATAAGAAACAAGGTTTCTTCGTTTAAGGATGTTTCCGAAGTGCGCGGTATGGGTCTTATGATAGGTATAGACCTTAAAAATCAAAAGGCGGCGGATGTGGCGGCGCGCTGTGTTGAAAACGGGCTTCTTATTTTAACCGCCAAGCAGTCGCTTCGTATGCTTCCTCCGCTCACCATAACATATGACGAAATAGACAGGGGACTTGAGATTCTCGAAAAGACCCTTTCTGAATAAACTCCTATGCGGTTTTTCACGCCTTGCACGGCTACGGCAGGGGCAACGTGACTATATTTGTAGCCGGAAAGGCTCTGTGAATTAAAATGAAGCATTTGTTAAGTCTTTTATCGACAACTCCTGGTGAAATATCTGACCTTTTAAATCTTGCCGATCAGCTTAAATATGAAAACAAGCACGGCATAGCGCATCAAAGGCTCAAGGGTCAGACCCTCGGTATGATTTTCCAAAAATCCTCAACAAGAACAAGGGTTTCTTTTGAAACCGGTATGTATCAGCTCGGCGGTCAGGCACTCTTTCTTTCAAACCGCGACCTCCAGATAGGACGCGGCGAGCCTATACAGGATACCGCAAGAGTTCTCTCTCGCTATATCGACGGCATTATGATAAGAACCTTTGAGCAGTCCGAGGTTGAGGCACTCGCGAAGTACGGCTCTATCCCGATAATTAACGGCCTTACCGATTTTTGCCATCCGTGCCAGGTGCTTGCCGACCTTATGACGGTACGTGAGCACAAGGGGCACCTTGACGGCCTTAAAATGTGCTACATAGGTGACGGCAACAATATGGCAAATTCTCTTATAGTCGGCGGACTTAAAACAGGTATGCAGGTATCGGTGGCTTGCCCCGAGGGGTACAGACCCGACAGCCGCGTGCTTGACTTTGCAAATAATTATGCGGGATTTTCGATGTTTACAGAGCCTATGGAGGCTGCAAGCGGTGCCGACGTCATCTTTACCGACGTTTGGGCATCAATGGGGCAGGAGGGTGAAGCCGAAGAACGCAAAAAAATATTCGGCGGCAAATATCAGGTCAATAAGGAACTGCTTGCGGTTGCAAACAGCGGCTGTATGGTTCAGCATTGCTTGCCTGCTCACCGCGGTGAAGAGATAACCGCAGATGTGTTCGAGTCTCACGCGGATGAGATATTTGATGAGGCCGAAAACCGTCTCCACGCTCAAAAGGCGGTAATGGTAACGCTCATGGAGAAGTAATTGTTTGACTTTTTTGTTGCAATGCGGCTTTTGAAAAACGGCATGCCGCATTGCAATGTAATTTTTATTTTGTCATAAATAAACTATTGACAACCGGCACACTTTATATTATAATATCAAAGCCGCTGAAAAAGCGGCATATATGGCGGCATAGCTTAGTTGGCTAGAGCGTCCGGTTCATACCCGGAAGGTCGTAGGTTCAAGTCCCACTGCCGCTACCATAACGGCCCGGTGGTCAAGCGGTCAAGACACCGCCCTTTCACGGCGGTAACACGAGTTCAAATCTCGTCCGGGTCACCAAAAAGGACTTAGCGTAGGCTGAGTCCTTTTTTTGCAATACTGTTTGGCGTTCCTTTGTGTATACACATTTTATTTGAAATATTTGTTTTTAAGATATATAATATTCTTAACAGTACGATACCGTATGTTTATGAGGTGAAAAATAATGGCTGATAATAAGTGCGACTGTAATGCCGTTATGCAAGAGGTTGTTGACGATATAAAAAACAATATGTTTTCTGAGGAGGAGATAAACGGTGTTTCAAACCTGTTTAAAGTCCTCGGTGATCCCACGAGAGCCAAAATAGTTATGGCACTTGATAAGCGCGAGGTGTGCGTTTGTGACCTTGCCGCAGCACTCGGTATGACTAAGTCAGCCGTGTCTCATCAGCTTGCGCTCTTAAAGGCGAACAACATAGTTAAGGCTCGCCGAGACGGCAAGCATGTGTTTTACAGCTTTGACGATGAGCACATTACAACCGTTATCGAAATAGCGGATGAGCATATCCGCCATCAGCACTTGGGCGATTAAGGCTTCTTAAATATACATGACATAAAATCGGCGATTATATTGTCGATATAATATTCCGTCACAATTGAATAATTTATAGGGTCCCGAATATGCGAAAACATTATTCGGGGCTTTTTTCATTTTCTATGTGAAATCGTACAGACAGATAGACTTTTATCCGTGCGAATTTTCGCTTTAGAAATGATGCTCCACCAAAATAAAAAAATTTAAAATTTTTAAAAAACATATTGACAATTGAGCATATGTTCAACTATAATATAGACAACAAATGAATGGTTGCTCAACTGTTCCGAAAGAGAGCAGCCGAAGAAAGGGTTGTTATTATGAAAAAAACATACAATATAGAAGTCGATTGTGCAAACTGTGCCGCAAAAATGGAGGAAGCCGCTCAAAAGACCGACGGCGTTCGTGAAGCCGTTGTATCTTTTATGACACAAAAAATGAAAGTAGAATTTGACGACGGTGCCGATGAGGCAGCCGTTATGAAAAAAGTCCTCAAAAATTGCAAAAGAGTAGAGGATGACTGCGAAATATATATCTGATGTTATGAGATGCCGCTTTCGGCAAATAAATAAGTGAGGGAGATATTTATGAGTAAAAAACAGAAAAACGTTCTGTGGCGGATAATTGCTTCGGCTGTGCTGATAGTATGTCTTTCCGTCCTCGGCAAATTTATAACTCTCAATAAATACATTTGGCTTGTTTTAAACCTGATACCGTATTTTATAATCGGCTACGACATTCTCAAAAAGGCCGTTAAAGGCATTTTTAAGGGTCAGGTTTTTGATGAGAATTTCCTTATGGCGGTTGCTACCGTCGGTGCCATAGCACTCGGCGATTATAAAGAGGGCGTTGCCGTTATGCTCTTTTATCAGATAGGTGAGCTTTTCCAAAGCATAGCTGTCGGCAAGAGCAGACGCAATATTTCCGCCTTAATGGATATAAGACCCGACTATGCAAATGTCGAGGTTGACGGAAAACTCGAAAAGGTCGATCCCGACGAAGTGGCGGTCGGTACCGAAATAATCGTAAATCCCGGCGAGAAAATCCCGATAGACGGCGTTGTTACAAACGGTGACACATCGCTCAATACAAGTGCTTTAACCGGCGAGAGCCTGCCGCGAAATGTCAAAACGGGCGATGAGGTTATAAGCGGCTGCATCAATATGACCGGCGTCATCAAGGTAAAAACCACTAAGGAGTTCGGCGATTCAACCGTATCAAAAATACTTGACCTTGTTGAAAATTCAAGTATGAAAAAGTCGCGCTCCGAGAATTTCATAACAAAATTTGCAAGATATTATACTCCGGCGGTTTGCTTTTCGGCACTTGCACTCGCAATTTTACCTCCGGTTATAAGGATTATTGCCGGTCACACGGCCATGTGGAGCGATTGGATATTCAGAGCGCTTACCTTCCTTGTCATCAGCTGTCCGTGCGCTCTTGTAATATCGGTTCCGCTCTCGTTTTTTGCGGGTATAGGCTGTGCTTCGGCGAACGGTATACTTGTAAAAGGCTCCAATTATCTTGAGGGGCTTTCAGATACGAAATATGTTGTGTTTGATAAAACCGGAACTCTTACAAAGGGAGTCTTTGAGGTAACCGGAGTATATCCCGAAAACGGATACACAAAGGATTCCATTGTACGCTTGGCGGCGTATTCCGAGAGTGCTTCGAGTCACCCAATAAGCCTTAGTCTTAAAAAATATTACGGCAAGGATATTGACGAAAACGGTGTTACAGATATAAAAGAGATTGCAGGCCACGGTGTTTCGGCTGCAGTTGACGGTAAAAAGGTCCTCGCCGGAAATTTAAAGCTGATGAAGGAAGAGAATATCGCTGTCTCAACCGAGCATAACGAGGGTACGGTTGTGTATGTTTCCGAGGACGGAAAATATGCCGGCTGTATTGTAATATCAGATGTTGTAAAGCCCAATACAAAGCTTGCTCTCAGCGAACTCAAAAAGCACGGTGTCAAAAAGACGGTAATGCTCACGGGCGACTCCAAGGCCGCTGCCGACAGGGTAGCCGCGGAAATAGGCATAGACGAGGTTCACTCTGAACTTCTCCCTGCCGATAAGGTATCGGAGGTTGAAAAGCTCCTTGACAAAAAAGAGCCCAAAGAAAAGCTGGCGTTTGTCGGCGACGGAATAAACGACGCTCCCGTGCTCTCAAGAGCCGACATAGGCATAGCGATGGGCGCGCTCGGCTCGGACGCGGCAATAGAGGCGGCCGATATAGTGCTTATGGACGACGATCCGGCAAAAATATCTCTTGCGAAAAAAATCTCGGTTCACACGCTGAAAATAGTAAGAGAAAACATTGCGTTTGCCCTTCTTGTAAAAGCCGTTTGCCTTGTGCTCAGCGCAGTAGGCATTGCAAATATGGGAGTCGCCATATTCGCCGATGTCGGAGTTATGGTTGTAGCGGTTATCAACGCCACAAGAGCACTTCGATTAAAGAATAAAACCGAATAATATTGACATAAATCGACTTTGTGATTATAATATTCAATGCTGTTAAAAGCACACCGTTCGGGGCTTCACCGAGGTGTGCTTTTTATATCGTAGGGAAGAAAACGCAGGAAGAAAAAATGACGGAATTTCAAAACAGTTTTAAAAAAGGCCTGAAGGACGGTTTGCCGATAGCACTCGGCTATCTTTCGGTTTCGTTTACATTTGGTATGATGGCTGTCGAGGGCGGCTTGCCCGTTTTTACGGCGGTGCTTATCTCTATGACAAATTTGACCTCGGCAGGTCAGTTTGCAGGGCTTGATTTAATTCTCGCCGGCGGTGCTTATCTTGAAATGGCACTAACACAGCTTGTCATAAACATACGCTATGCGCTGATGTCGGTTTCTCTGTCGCAAAAGCTTCACAAGAGCGTAAATTTGCTTGACCGATTTTTAATAGCGTTCAGCAATACCGATGAAATATTTGCCGTAGCCTCGGGTCAAAAAGGGGAGGTCGGCAAAAAATATATGTATGGGCTTGCCCTTTTGCCGATAGTAGGGTGGACTCTCGGCACTCTTATAGGTGCTGCGGCGAGCACCGTGCTTCCGCTGTCCGTGCGCTCCGCTCTCGGCATTGCGATTTACGGTATGTTTATAGCTATATTTATTCCGCCCGCAAAGCATAATAAGACTGTGGCTGTTGTGGTATTATTGTCGGCGGCGTTGAGTATATGTTTCAAATACGTGCCGGGTCTTTGTAAAGTCTCTTCGGGATTTGTAATAATCATTTGCGCCGTTCTTTCCGCAACTGTCGGCGCCCTCTTAAAACCCGTAAAGGAGGACGAAGCAAATGAAAACGGCTGAGAACATATTTATATATATAGCAGTTATGGCGCTTGTCACATATCTTATAAGAATGCTGCCGCTTGTGATTTTTCGCAAAAAAATCGAAAACAGATTTATAAGATCGTTTCTTTATTACATTCCGTATGCAGTCTTGGCGGCGATGACATTTCCGGCGGTATTTTCTTCCACGGGAAGCGTGTGGTCGGCTGTGGCAGGGCTCATAGTGGCGCTGCTGCTTGCGTTTTTTGAGAAGGGCTTGCTCACGGTTGCGCTGTCCTCCTGCGTCGCTGTTTTTGTAATAGAATTTTTAATTAAAATCATCTCTTGACATATCGGGAAAATGAGTATAATATAGAGCCAAAGTAAAAAGGTTAAACCGTTGACGGAGAATGACGGCAAGTCGTTTGCACATAAGAGAGCTCTTTCGTTGGCTGAAAGAAGAGCGTGCAAAGCTGCCCGATACCGCTCCCGAGCGCGCGTCGAAAACAGATGATTAAGGCGTGACGTAAGCTTGCGTTAAAAGCAGTTGAGCGGGCGATTTTTATCGCCAATTCGGGTGGAACCGTGGAATGCATAGCACTTCATCCCAGTAATTTGGGATGAAGTGCTTTTTAATTATAATGGAGGTAGTTTTTATGGTAAAAGTTACATTGAAGGATGATGTTGTAAAGGAGTTCCAAAGCGGCACGACCGTAATGGATATAGCAAAGTCTATCGGCATGGGGCTTTACAAAGCCGCCTGCCTTGCAAAGATTGACGGCGAGACTTGCGACCTTCGCACTCCGGTAACAAAGGATTGTCATGTAGAAATACTTACCTTTGATGATGAGGACGGCAAAAAGGCATTTTGGCATACAACTTCGCATATACTCGCGCAGGCGGTTAAACGTCTTTATCCGAGTGCCAAGCTTGCAATAGGACCGTCAATAGCAAACGGATTTTACTATGACTTTGACGTGGATTTTTCTTTCACTCCCGAAATTCTCGAAAAAATCGAGGATGAAATGAAGAAAATCGTAAAGGAAAATATTCCGCTTGAGCAGTTCGACCTCTCCGCAGACGAGGCTTTAAAGCTTATGGAGGAAAAGGACGAGCCGTATAAGGTTGAGCTTATTAAAGAGCATGCCGGCAAAGGCGAGAAGATTTCATTTTATAAGCAGGCGGAATTTACCGAGCTTTGCGCGGGGCCGCATATTCCCGACACAGGCCGTGTAAAAGCATTTAAACTCACGTCAATAGCAGGTGCATATTGGCGCGGCGATGAAAAAAATAAAATGCTTCAGCGTATATACGGTATATCTTTCACAAAGCAGTCCGAGCTTACGGAATATCTTGAAAGAATTGAAGAGGCTAAAAAGCGCGACCACAGAAAACTCGGTAAGGAGCTTGGGCTTTTTGCACTTCGCGACGAGGCTCCCGGAATGCCGTTCTTCCTTCCCAACGGTATGATTCTCCGCAATACCCTCATTGATTATTGGCACGAGGTTCACGAGAGATGGGGTTATCTTGAGATATCCACTCCTCAGATAATGAAGCGTTCGCTTTGGGAGACTTCGGGTCACTGGGATCACTACAAGGATAATATGTATACAACCGTTATCGACGGTGAGGATTTCGCCATAAAGCCGATGAACTGCCCCGGCAGCATACTTGTTTATGAGCTTGAGCCTCATTCATACAAGGAATTGCCTCTTCGCTACGGTGAACTCGGCAGAGTACATCGCCACGAGCTTTCGGGCGCGCTTCACGGACTTTTCCGCGTACGTTGCTTCACTCAGGACGATGCTCATATACTCCTCGCTCCCGACCAGATACGCGACGAGGTTGTAAGAATATCACAGCTCTTTGACGAGGTTTATAATCTCTTTAAGCTGCCATATACCATAGAGCTTTCAACCATGCCCGAGGACCATATGGGCACAAAAGAGGAATGGGACAAAGCCACAAAATCGCTTTCCGACGCAATCGAAAGCATCGGTAAGGAATATACCGTAAATGAGGGCGACGGTGCGTTCTACGGTCCGAAGCTTGACTTCCACATTGAAGATTCGCTCGGCAGAACCTGGCAGTGCGGTACTATTCAGCTTGACTTCCAGCTTCCCGAGAGATTTAATCTTGAATACACGGGTGCCGACGGCGAAAAGCACTGCCCCGTTATGATTCACCGCGTTGTTTTCGGCTCGGTAGAGAGATTTATCGGCGTTCTTATAGAACATTTTGCAGGCGCGTTCCCGCTTTGGCTGTCACCCGTACAGGCCGTCGTTCTTCCGATTGCCGACCGTCATGCAGACAGAGCGCATGAAATCGAGGCAGAGCTTAAAAAATACGGTATCCGCGTAAAGGTTGACGATCGCTCCGAAAAAATCGGATATAAAATACGTGAGGCGCAGCTTCAAAAGACGCCGTATATGCTCGTTGTCGGCGACAAAGAAGTTGAAAACGGTACTGTTTCCGTTCGCCATCGCGGCGAGGGCGATATAGGCTCCATGGAGCTTTCGTCTCTTTGCGACCGCCTTGCAGACGAAGTCAAAACAAAAGCGATAAAGTAATAAAAGGGGGTCAGTGAATTTGGCAAAAACACCTCTTACCGTGACCGTGATAACGGACACGCATTACTATTCAAAAAAGACCGGCACTAAGGGTAAGGCTTACGATGCGGCAAACGCCAAAAGCCAAAAGCTTTTAAAATACAGCGAGGAGCTTTTAAGAGCGGCCTTTAAGCAGATAAAAGAAGATAAACGAACCGATATCGTTTTGCTTTCGGGCGATACCACCAACAATGGTGAAATTGAGGCACACGAGGAATTTATCGAAATGCTCCGCGATTTAAAAAAGAGCGGAAAACGCGTTTATGTTCTTACGGCAACCCACGACTATCAGGATGACGGCTTGACAGACAGCTTTGTAGGCAATGAAAAGGTGAAAATCCCTGCCGCAAAGCGTGAGCAGCTCTATGATATGTATAAAGAGTTCGGCCCCGATGAAGCGATTGCTGTTCATCGAGACAGTATGTCGTATGTAGTGCAGCTTGCCGACGGTTACAGGCTTTTTGCACTTAATGACGACCGCAATCTCTCGGGAAAAAGCGGCTTTTCGGATGAGTGCTTTGAGTGGATAAAGGCTCAGGCGGAGGATGCACGCAAAAACGACCAGTTTATTTTGGCTATGACTCACCATCCGCTTATAGCCCCGTCGCCGATTTATGAGCTGATAGGCAAAAACGATATGCTCGGCGACTACGAGACGCGCAGAAACGAGCTTGCCGACTTAGGCATACAGTTTATTCTTACGGGTCATACTCACGTACACGATATAGATGTGATAACGAGCGACCGCGGAAATACGCTTTACGATATAGCGACCGCCGCAACCGTAGGTTATCCCGCACCGATACGCACCATTGTTTTGGACCCGGATGTAAAAATGGTTTCAACCACCACCGACCTCATAACCGAAACGGTGGATTTCGATTTGGAGGGCAAAACCCTTCAGGAGTATCTCAAATATCAGCTTATCGGTATGGTAAAGGATATGATAAAAGCCGCCGGAACGGATATTCCGACGCTTGCCGATATGGCGACGGCAATGAGCATAAAGAAAAAGCTCATTTATAAAATCGGCTGGCTTATAAAACCGTTTGCCAAAAAGCTTAATGCTCTTACAATAGGAAAAGTCGCAAAGCTGACCCGTGCCGAAACAGGGCTTAAACCCGAGGATTATGCCGATATTGCCGATAAAAGCGTTGTTGACTTTATCTGTGACCTTGTAGTTAATTTGTACGGCGGAGAAGACCTTTACAGTGTTGATGATAACGAATATAAAATAACCGTAGGGCTTCTTCACATTGTAGATTCGGTTTTTGCCGCTCTTCATATAAAGCCGCGTAAGCTTATAAAGGTTGCTGATTCGTTTACCGATTTTGCGGAACCGCTTTTACATAATTCGGGCATACCGTCATATGACGCCATACTTCCTATAAGACCGTTCTATAAAGAGGGCGAGCAGGGGAAGAAACCTCAAAAAGAGAAAAAGCCCGAATGCAGCGTCAAAAAGAGCAAAAAAGGCGTTCCGATTGTCGTTTGCGGTATATTGGCTCTTATTATACTGTTGATTCCGCTTCTGCTGGTTCTCGGTGTAGGCTTTGTAGTTAACAGAATTAAATACGGCAAATACATTAAAGAGAATTCTTGATAAAAAAATGAGCTGTAAAATGCTGAGTGTTTATAAGGAAGTATTCTAAAAACACAGTAAAATCGGCATTGCAAGGGCGAAAATAGGCACTGACCAAATTGGTTGGTGCCTATTTTTCTGCAATCGGCACATTGGTTTTATTGAAAAATCTTTTGTAAAATGTAATTACACAAAAACAAAGGAGGATTTTCAATGAAATCTATTTATGAAAATCTTGGCGGAACTTATAAAGCAAGCGGTGATTACAGTCTGCCGACATTTGTACTACCAAAGGAAGAACCATTTGAAATTGGTGTGTGGGGACAGCGATATCTAAGACATCTGAAAGAAAATCACCGCATAATTTACTACAACTATTTAACAAAAGGCATACTTAACAAGCACATTACAGAGGTAGATATACGAGCCGAAAAAATATTTCAGCAGCTTGTGAAATCACTTGCCGAAAAAGAAAATGTTACAGAAAGTCTGAAAGCCAAAGATATGATGTTATGGGTTCAGAAGATGAATAACATCCGAAATCGAGCAAGTGAAATCGTTAACACGGAAGTGATATTTGTATGAGAAAGTATCATATTTATCTCACACCGGAAGAACGAAAACTAATAATCGAAAGCCTTATTTCAGAGAAAAACACGCTTATCTCAGCTGGCAAATATACGGACTGTATTGATGATATTCTGCTCAAAATTCTGCAAGCCAAGAAGAAAAAAGTCAAAGTAATTTATACATAATATAACGAAAAGGCACAGCCTTCGGAACAAAAGAATCCGTTGGTTGTGCCTTGTTTTGTATGAGCCGAAGTTTTCTGCTTAATCTTAGCGAGCAGTGTATTTGGATAACCACGGTTACCAAATACCTCGTTAGGGGGTGCACCCTAAGACCTTGCTGTACACTAAATGGTTTTAACTTAACTCTTATAGCTAAACGACACTGTTTTCAGCAATAGCGGTTTTTCCTATTTCTGAGATATTCAAATCTACAATTTCCTTTAGCACAAGATATGCATTTTTGAAAATCAATTGCCATTCTTCGTTTAATGGGTCGATAATTTCGTGAAAAAGTGCATTCCTTAAACGATAGACAAAACTTAAAAACCAAATTACGCTATTTTGATTTCTTGTTTCGTATAGCTTTTTATACCACGATTCTTCGCTGGCTGTCAAAACTCGATTAGGCTGTAAATCAACTTCCATATGATATTCAAAATAATTCAAAGGGTTTTGCCTTATAACTTCGTATGAATTGCGTGACCGAATCATTTCATCGTACGTTTTATTGCTATCATCCTTTGCATTAAGCGTAAATATAGACCATATAATTGAGAGTGCTCGTTTTTCCAAACTCTGAATTTTGGTTAATTGTCTTGAAGCATATGTCGTATGTTCATAATGTTCTTTGAATGCCTGAATTATACTATGACTTACTTCGCTGTTAATTTCCCTTAGAATCCAAGACAAATAGTCTTGTTCGCTTGTCTTTGGGTGCTTGCTTATGTAATCGGTTGATTGAGATAAAACATCTGAAATATTACAAGCAAATTGTACATTTTCATTATATTCTACGCCGTAATGTTTACCGAACAATCGTACGAACCCAGTAATGACGAAACTCCATTTTGTACCGCGATTTCGGTTCATCTTCATACCGACAATCAAACACTCTGATTTGTCAGGCGGAACATCACGATAAGTATACTCGAAGTCTTCGTTCGCTCTGTAAAAATCCCAAAAATAATATTCCGGATAGTTCTCCATAATCATCTTTCTGCCTTCACGATACAAAGCTTCAATATGTCCCATTATTGTATCGTCTACTATAAACTTCTTTCTGCCTTCTTGGAGGTAGAACTTATTGTAGGCATACAAATATTTGCCGTCTCCTCGAGTGTTTTGTGCTTCAGGAAACATTACTCGTAATGTAGAAATATAGGCAAACCAAGTCTTGATAAAAAGTGACACGAAATCAGCTTCAGTAACAGCCTTCCAATTCTTATATGTTTGTATCTCTGACATAGTTATACCTCCGCATTTTTACCTTTCAACCATTTCATAGCTTTTTCTTCTCCCAGCTCAATAGCAATCTCAACTGCTCGTTTTGCATTTTCAAGAAGTTGTTCAGATTGATGACGCAGGGCAAAGGATTCTTGCACTTTCGTGGCAATCTGTTTTTGTACGGATTGCTCGATTTTCGGCAAAGGCATACTCAAAAACTCGTCTTTTGTAATAGCAGTCAAAATTGTGCCCGAGCAGCGTTGCTTTAATAACGCTTGAATCGGTTTAGATTTAAACAAAACAAGAAGTGATTCCGGATTGATATAATCAGAGTCAACCACATAAAACCCTGTAGAGCACAATGCACCACTATATTCATCTGTAATTAGCGCACAACTTTGTAAGGAGCCTTCAACAGATGCAATAATAACCTGACCTGATTTTACCTTTCTACGAGCTCTTGATGGAAGATTTTTCCCAAGCACACTATCAACATCATTTATGTCACCAGAATTGCCCACGTTTGCAAGTTCGATGTAAGCATATTCAACGTCGTCTTTAGGAACAAAATTTTTATCATATAGATTACACAGGGTATATACGGTATCTTCCGTTTTCAAAGCCGCCTTATAGTCATCGTATATGGGTTGGTAGTATTCTGCGTCCAAACGACCACTTGTCAAAAAACTTTCCGAAAGAGATTTGAGCGACGTTATGATTTTAGTTGAACTTCGATCTACCATATCAATAGTGGAAACCAGCATCTTTTCGGCGTAACGGTATTTTTCTTGAGATGCTGCAATTAAATTCTCACTATTGATTATGAGATTACTTATTACTTTATAAAAAGCATCTGAAAAGGTGGGAATCGGAATTAAACACATATCTCCAACATTAAGTTTAGGTTGAGCATTGCCACTTGTTCTTCGAGCTACTAACTTTTGAGCAAGTGAGCAGTTAAGATAAGCAACTAAATAATGCTTGAAACTTTCTTGATACTTTTCTAACTTAATACCAATATTGTTTTCACTAATATTACAATAGGGTATTCGCTTATCTATACGTGCAAAATATCCAATGCTATTTCCTACTTTTGACAATACTATATCGTCCACCCTTAATGCGGAATTTTTAATACGATTATTGTCTTTTTCAGAAATATACATAATGTTTAATGTATTAACATAAAATCCACCTTTTATATTTTCAATTCTAATAAATGGAACAGGTCCCTCAGACAAATAAGATGCACTCTTTAATGTTGAACCAAAGGGGCCACTTACAACATCTTCTTTATTTAAACAAAGATGTGACATTTTTCTAATCTGTGTATCAATAGTGATAGCTCTCTTGTTGTAAAACTCTGCATCAATCCTAAAGATTGGATTCCAATTGTGAATTTCATTAAAACGAATTTCACTGCATTCCAGCCCATCCATCAAAGCCTTGTACTTGGCTTCATTAAAAGGTTTAACAGATGGGCTCATTGAAAAAAACTTAAACCTTCTTTTTTCGCAAATTCTATAAAGGCTTCTGCGATACCGTCTTCTGTCATTCCATCGTGATTGTATAAGTCGTGGTCAACAATAAAGTGATTATGGTGATCGAGTAGAATTTCGCCGTTTTCATTTTTTACATAGATTTTTTCACCAGAATTATCCTTGCTTGGCTTTTGCATTGTTGCAAAGAAAATAGGATAATCTTCTTTTTTAGGGCATAGCTCATCATCCCATTTCTGCACAAACAAAACCGAGGTTTTAGTTCCAGTATGGGGTTTAAAAACATTCCCGTGCAAACCTACGACAGCAAGAATACGGCAACGTTCAGCGATAAATTCACGAATATACTTATCACTGGAATTGTTAAAACGACCTTGTGGGAGAACAACAGCCATTCTTCCGCCCGGCTTCAAGAAGTTTAGGTTGCGTTCAATAAACAGAATATCTCTGCCAACTTTTTTCTGCCATTTGCCTTTATCGTTCTTTGCAAGTTCGTAATGGGAAAGAATAGTTTGCTCTTTGATATCTCCTGCGAATGGTGGGTTTGCCATTACAAGGTCAAAATTGAACTTGCTAAAATCACTGCTGCCCTTTGGCTGCAGCTTTTTCAACTTTTTAAAACCTTCATTATATGTATCGTTCCAGTCTTCTTGCTTTGTTACCTCATTCCAGCGAGAGTAATCGAGTGTATTTAAATGTAAAACATTAGTCTGCCCATCACCAGCAATAAGATTAAGGGTGCGAGCTACACGCACAGTTTTTTCGTCAAAATCAATCGCAAATACATTATCACGTACAAAGTCTCTTTCGTCATTTGTTCTTTCTGAAGCGGTGAAATCTTCGCCAGGTTCAAGACCTTTAGAAAGACGAATTTCTTTCCATACCTTAAAAATGCTGTGAACAGTAAAGCCGGAGCTACCGCAAGCAGTGTCAATAATTTTATCATTGATTGTTGGATTCATCATTTTTACGCACATATCAATGACATAACGAGGTGTAAAATATTGCCCTTTTTCACCTTTTTGCGCTTTGCTCATCAAATATTCAAAGGCATCATCAACAACATCCAAGTTGTTATTAAAAAGCTTAATATCTTGTAAAGTTGATACACAAACTGCAAGGTGAGAAGGAGAGAGTAGTATTTTACTTTCTTCAGCAAACACACCTTCCCACTTCTTTTTTGCATCGTCAAACAGGCCTTGGATTTTTTCTTTCAATTCAAAGTCAGTATCACCACTATTACGGAATTTTAAATATGCCGTTTTATCGTTGGCGCAAATCAGCTCGTCATACAATTTTGCAAAAATGAGCTTGAATATTTCCTCGAAAGAATCTACGCCGGCACTTGCAAGCACTTCATCTTCCATTTCTTTTATAAGATTTCTAAGAGAACGTTTCTCTTTACTGATTTTATCTCTGCTGCGTAAATCGTCATAAGTGTATTTCTCACTTAAAATCTCTGATAATTTTTGATTAGCTTGCGGAATATCACTAATCATTTCAAAGAAGTTTGGATCTTTGCGGTTATAGCAGGAAACCTGCTCACCGTTTGTCCAAACGCCAATAGGTGCACCTGTTGCATTGCAGTATGATTTGAGTTGTTCTTTTCCGTCAGTTAATTTAGGCTTTTTAAGTTCAACAATTATATACGGAACCATAGGACGGTCTTTGTCCATAATTGTAATATCTGCACGCTTAACTTCACGTCCAAAATGTATAGGTGTTTCAAGCTGAATACGACTGGTTGGATAACCATAATCGTGTACTAATTTCCAAATATATAATTGACGAATCGCTTCTTCCGGTGTTAATTTAATATCTTTTTCTCGAACAAGGCATTTGAAATAAGGAACTTCTTTTCCTTTTATATTTTTAGTAAATATCCCTTTTTCAATGGTTGTGATTGCTTCGGAAGAAAACAATGTATCATCATAAGACGTGTTTTTGAAAAGTTCATTTAATTTCATTATATATCCGCTCCAGTCTTTTTTAATTCTAAATAACGCTTATAGGAAATAACAACATTCTGTGGTTTATTTTGTTTTTGCACAATTAAAACTTTATCGTTATCAGCTACTTCTTTGAAAATTTTTGACGCTTGCCCTTTCAAGAACGGCGTAACCGATTCATAATCAGGCAATACAGGCTTTTTTTGAGACAATCGCTACGCCTCCTTTAAACTATTTATATTAGTGTATAATACCACAAAGTCATTACTTTTGTCAATATAAAAGTAATGACTTTATGGATGAACCTTGCTCTCTTATATTTAAATGATATGCTTCAACACGCTGAGGTGTCGTCAAATGGCGACACCTCACTACGAATTTGAAAATAGCTATTGAAATTCAGAATTAAATGATGTAGACTTGTAATATCAAATGAATATTTACGATTTCTAATCGAGCAAGCGGAGATAGTTTTTAAGAAACTAAGCTACCAAGCGCCGTACGAAACCGGATATACGAAGGGATAATTGTACCCTTTTGTGTATCTGTTTCTGCGGTGCTTTTTTGTTGCTCGATTTTGTTTCGTACAGTGTTAGGGCCTTTCCTGCTTGTTCGGGAAAGGACCTTTTTGTGTTTTTTAATGCATTATAACGAACTGATTTTGAAATATCCTTGAAGGAAAATATTATTTTTTGAAAATGAGAATATGTGATTCTCTTTCAGGTCTTAGGGTGTCCCTAAAGAATAAAATTACCGTTTGGATATACAAACGGTCTGCTCGCTAAGATTGAACATAATAGAATTTCGATTTAGATTTCCGAGAGATTTTTTCGGGGATCTTTTTTTATTTCACGCAAAAAATTGAAAGTTTTTAGAAAAACACCCTGACTATTTCCTCTCACAGTTCAAACAAGTGAGAGGAATTTTTTTAGTTTGTGGTTATTTTGGGTGTGCATTTTGGCACCCTTTGTCCAAATGAGTAGAGAGGCAAATATTAAAAAATATAAATTTTTCAACCCCCAAAAAAGCGTTCCCGCTTCTAACAAGTGAAGGGGTAATAAAAAAATATTTGGCAGGGGTTAATTTTTGACCGTTTTCGTTGCCTACCAAGTGAAAGGAGTTTTTATAATGTCGAGATTATCAAAGAAAGCAAAACAAGAATGGGCGTTCTTCCTAAGTCCCATCACCGACAGAAGAACTTACAACAATCTATGCCGTAAATGCTTAAACCAATGCAAACAAAGCTTTCGAGCGGTTGTTGTCAGTTGTCCAAAATATCATTCCAAAAGAGGTGTCAAAAACGCACCCAACGGCAACGATTTTAACGACACAGGATGAGGCAAGGAATTACACTTATTCAAAAATCAAACGGCTTACAGAGGGAAAAATCAGAAAAATTAGCACCTTTTTCATACAGAAAAAGTGTGACTATAGGTTGGAAGTTAATTTCGGAAAAAACAACACAGAAACCCTTCCCCTATAACTATATAAATAAATATATATTCTCTCTACCAGCCGGAAAAGAAATTACTGATTAAGAGAAAGGAAACATTATGATAGCAAATAAAGTATATAGCTGTGCAGAAATGTGTGAGGAAAGAATTTACACGGGAGATTACAGATTTATAGACAAAGAAGGTGAATATATCGCCACATTGATAATGCGAGCAGAAGCCGGTTCAGGAATGCTCCGCCTATTCTTCCGGCTGGTAAACGGAAATAAAATCATCACTCCGGTGTTCTGGTGGCAGAAATATCTTGGATTTTATGACATAGATAACGGAACAAAATTAAAGCTCATATACGAGAAAAATACCAAAGGCATTTATCTGAAAGCCGTAGAGATTTTGAGCTAAAGAGAGGTACTTACAATGACAGAAAGAATTGAAAAGATAAAAATAGACGCCCTTATCCCCTTCGAAAATCATCCGTTCAAGGAAAGAACCGGCGAGGAACAAGCGGAACTTGTGGAGAGTATTCGTACAACAGGTATGTTGGTGCCGGTAATTGTCCGCCCGCTTTTAAGGGGCAAATATGAAATCATCAGCGGACACAGACGAGTGGCAGCTTGTAGGGAGTTGGGCGTTGATACCATTCCCGCAATAGTAAAGGAACTCACAAAAGAAGAAGCGGTTATCACAATGGTGGACGCAAATTTACAAAGAGAAAATCTGCTACCCAGTGAAAAAGCTTTTGCTTACAAGATGAAAGCTGCGGCGATGAAGGCACAAGGAAAAAGGACGGATTTAACTTCGTCGCAAGTTGCGACAAAGTCGGATACTGCAACTACAATCGGTCAGCAATTAGGCGAAAGCCGTGACCAAGTTTACCGATATATCCGTCTTACTTACCTCATCCCCGAACTGCTAAAAATGGTGGACGAACAGAGGATAGCGTTTACTCCTGCTGTTGAAATTTCATATTTACCCGAAAGAGAACAACGAGTCTTGATTGATGAAATTGAATATACCGACGCTACTCCGTCACTCTCACAGGCTCAGCGTTTGCGAAAATTCAGCAACCAAGGAAGATTGTCTGTTGACACGGTATTTGCTGTGTTAAGTGAGGAAAAGCCAAACCAAAAGGAACAAGTCAAATTTATGACGGAGGATATACGAAAGTATTTCCCAAAGAATTATTCCAACAAAGATATGCAGAAAACAATCATAAAACTATTGGAGAACTGGCAGAGAAAACGAGAACGCAACGCAAGGGAGGAACGATGATGAATGACAAATTTATTGGATTAGAACATAGTGATATATTTCCGTTTCAATATGAAGCCAACAAACCTACTATCCATAAAATCGGCGGCAGATATTTTGAAGTAAGCTCCCGCTTTGATGATAAAGGAACGGAAAGTGTTCTGCATCAGTTTATCGAACTATTAAAGCAGGAAAATCTCATATAAGCAAAATTACACATTCGACAACAATGGCGTTGCAGTATATACTTGCATTATCTTGCAATGCCCGGTTGTCGGAAAGGAGCATTTAATTATGACAACTAAAAACAATAATAACGGGCAGGAAAAAGAGAAAATAACAGCACTCTATTGCCGCTTATCTGTTGACGATGATAAAAAGGATATGGAATCCAACAGCATAACCAATCAAAAGGAAATTCTTTTGGATTATGCTAAGAAACACGGATATTTACATCCGCAATTCTTTGTGGATGACGGCGTAAGTGGGACCACCTTTAATCGTCCGGATTTTCAGCGTATGCAGCGAATGGTAGAGAATGGCGAAGTCGGAGCAATCATCGTAAAAGATGTTTCCCGTTTCGGTCGTGAGCAAGTGGAAATGGGCAGATTGACACAGGTTGTTTATCCGTCATTAGGCGTTACCTTTATCGCCATTCAGGAAAATGTAAACAGCACCACCGGAGAGGGTATGGAAATGCTTCCGTTTTACAGTATTTTCAACGAATGGTATGCAGCGCAGACAAGCAAGAAAATTCGTGCAGTCAACGAACTCAAGGCTTCACAAGGAAAAAGAGTATCCGCAACAGTTCCCTTTGGTTACAAAAAGATTGAAGGAAACAAAGAACAATGGTATATTGATGAGCCTGCAGCAGAAGTTGTTCGTAAGATTTTTAATTTATGTTTAGCAGGCAAAGGACCATTGCAGATAGCTAAACAGCTTGAAAAAGAGAAAGTGCTTGTACCGTCTGCATATTATGATTCGATAGGCAGAAAGCACAGTAATCCAACTCCGGCTAATGTGTACGGATGGGACTGCACAACGATAAGAAATATTCTTGAAAATCAGCAATACACAGGATGTACTGTAAACGGAAAGTCCAGTACCGTCAGCTACAAGGTGCATAAAAAAGTTCATAAGCCAAAAGAGGAGTACCAGATTATCTTCAACACTCAAGAAGCAATCATTGATGAGCAGATATGGCTGAGAGTTCAGGAACTGCGAAAAAACAAGCGAAGAAATACGGCAACAGGCAGACAGAGCTTATTTGCGGGATTGCTGTTCTGTGCTGATTGCGGCTCCAAGCTTCATTTTTGTGCGGCAAAATCTTTGAAACGAAATCAGGAATTTTACCGCTGTGCCAACTATAAAGACGGCAGAGGTTCCTGCACAATCCATTATATCCGTGATGTGGTTTTGCAACAGATTGTGCTTGATGAAATATCGGCTTTGGCGGATTTCGTTCGTTGCTATGGTTCGGTATTCCGTATAATTCAGCAGAACAAACAATCCTCATTACACAAAAAGAGAGTTCACGAATTAACGCAAACTCTCGAAAACAGTAAAAAACGTATTGCAGATCTGGACAAGCTTTTCACTCGTATCTATGAAGACAATGTAATCGGCAAGCTACCTGATGACAGGTATTCCAAAATGGCTGTTGCATACGAAAAGGAGCAAAAGGAATTGGAATTGCTTATATCCGATTGCGAGAAAGAACTTCGTGACGCTGAGAAAAAGACGGTGGATATGAAAACCTTGTATCAAGGCTTAATGGAATTCACAGAGATTAAAGAGCTTACGCCCACGATTGTAAACAAGCTGATAAAACGAATAGAGATTCATAATCCCGAAAAGAAACACGCTCACAATTCCGTAAAGGTTGATATTACCTTTACCGCTATTGGTCTATTTCAAAAACCGGACGAGGCAGAACTTAAAAAGCTTATGCAGGCAGTTAAAGAAAATTCTAGTGAATACAAACAAATATCTGCATAAAAGCAAACGGAGTAACACCCCGAAAAGTGTTACTCCATCTACATTTCAAAAAACTTCCTTATGCGTAGTCAGCAAAATTTACAGCTCTTTTTTTCTTTGTTCATTTTGCTTTTTAATCCAAAATGTTTCCGTCGGTCGATATCGTCACCACGTGCCACGGTATAAATTTTCCGCTTCTCTTTACAGCCTGTTTTGCGGCGTTTTCAATACCTCCGCAGCAGGGAACCTCCATTCTCACAACGGTAACGCTTTTGATGTTGTTGAGCGCTATGATTTCCGTCAGTTTTTCCGAATAATCCGTGTCGTCAAGCTTCGGGCAGCCTATAAGAGTTATACGATTCTTTATGAAATCTGCGTGGAAATTTCCGTATGCGTAAGCAGCACAGTCGGCTGATATGAGTAAATCCGCATTCTCAAAGTACGGAGCGGTTACCGGAACGAGCTTTATCTGAACGGGCCATTGCCTCAAACGGCTTTCCGAAACCGTGTTCGTGCTTTTTGGGACTTCGTTTTTGCGCTCAATTGCCCTTGAACGTGAACCGGGGCATCCGCCGTGAAGCATAGCCGCCGCTTTGTGCATTTTTGCCTTTTTAACGGCTTCTTCGTTGTATTCGGGAGCTTCTCTTTCTTCAAATGTTATAGCTCCGGTGGGGCAGGCGGGAAGGCAGTCGCCGAGGCCGTCGCAGTAATCCTCGCGCATGAGCCTGGCTTTGCCGTTTACCATATCTATTGCACCCTCGTGGCAGGCGGCGGCACAGGCGCCGCAGCCGTTGCACTTTTCTTCATCTATTTTAATGATTTTTCTTATCATGGTATATCCTCCGAAATTTATTTTTCTTGACTTGTGAGGACATTATAATATAATAAAACCGAATTGTATGTTGAATTTTCAACAAACGGAGGCAAAATGGAGAATTATTTTGAAATACTCAAAAAGTGTCGTATGTTTACGGGACTTGATATAGACGACATAAAGTGCCTAACCGAGATTTTGAACTCTAAGGTTGTTAAATACTCTAAAGGCGACGTTATTTTCTCCGAGGGCGAAAAACCTGAGCATATAGGTGTTGTACTTCACGGTAACGCGCAAATAGAGCGGACGGATTACTACGGCAATCGCAGCATAGTCGCTGTGTTGGAGCCTTCGGAGGTGTTCGGTGAAGCGTTTGTATGTGCCGGAATAAAAAGTATTCCGGTAGATGTCGTTGCCCTTGACGAAACCGTTGTCATGCTCCTCAGTCTGCCGGATATTCCTCTCAAAAATACGGATATATATAACTGTTTTATTCTGAATTTGCTGCGAACGTCATCGGTGAAAAATCTTGTCCTTATGAAAAGACTTGAGGTGACAAGTAAACGCTCCACGGAGGAAAAGCTGATGACATATTTAATGCAGACGGCTAAGGAGCAGGGGAAAAGCAGCTTCCACATTACCTATGACCGTCAGCAGCTTGCGGATTATCTCGAGGTTGACCGTTCGGGACTGTCCGCTGTTATAGGTAAGCTTAAAAAAAGCGGAAAAATCAAATGCCGTAAAGATCTGTTTGAACTTTTGTGAAGATATGCGGAACAAAGGCTTTCCGGCAAAATCACAGCATAAACCCCCGATAGGAGTAAAAGACCTCTATCGGGGGTTTGTACAATTCGGCTTATTCAATTTGCTTAATGCTTATTTCACGGTTTGTAAAACCGTAAAATAACTAATCCTTCGGCTGCTGCTTTCTCGAAGACAGCAACGATTTCAGCTTTTTAAGTGCAAGCGTAAGGTTTTCCGTAAGGAACTTTTCCTTTAAAATCAGAAGCAGAACAAAATAAATTCCAAAGAACGAAACCGCACCGATGACAAGCCGTAAAAATGAGTTTGAAACACCCATATAGTGCTGTATCACGATTCCGGCACCCGTGGATACGGCAGCACTTAAAAGAATGGGCAATGCCTTTACTCCGCGTATGACTTTGCCGAGATGGTCCTTTAAGAAGAATGTCTGTACCACCAAGACCAAAAATTCCGTAAGAAGTGTCGAGAGTGCCGCACCGGCAGCTCCCATTTTCGGAATTACGAAGAAGTTTAAAACAAAATCAAAAACAGCACCTATGCTTACCGACAGCATTACAGCCTTTTCTCTACCGAGCGGTACCAGCATCTGATTGCCGGTCATTCCGCTGAGGGCGCAGAAAAATACCGTGGGCATCAAAAGTCTCATTGAAAGGGAGGCGTCTAAGAAGGCTTCGCCGGAAAGCAATATAATGGAATCTTTAACGTAGAGCGTAAAGAATAACGTCAAAGGTATAGTTATCAAAAGCAGAAAGTTCAGAACTCTTGACAGCGCCTCTCTGAATTTACTGTAATCATTGTCGTGTATATATACCGACAGCCTCGGTAAAAGAACGTTTCCGAGTGAAGAGACCACGGCGAGCAAAACGGTTTTAACCTTAACGGAGGCACTGTATAAGCCTACCTGTGTGTCGTTGGTCATAAAGCCGAGCATAACCGTGTCAAGGTTTGTGTAAATGCTTATCGCAATCGATGTCGCAAAGAAAATGAATATCGGCTGCAAATGCTGCTTAAAATCATAATGCCCTACGGGTCGCAGAGAAATATATTTTTTCAGATTGATAAAGTTCAAAAGGTTCGAGCCGCCCGATGCCAAGACCGCAATTACACCGTAAATCACATAATCCGATGTGTTGTGGACGAATATGAACATCAATATTACGGAGACAAGCTTGCAGGCAATGTTCCTTACCGTGATATACGAATATTGCTCAAGAGCCGAATAAAGCCATGTAACGCCCAAGGTGTTGAGTATAATCGAAACGCTGGTTACGGTGAGCAGTGTTTTGTCCTGATAGAACCTGTCAACGGTAAAGAGCAGTATAAAAAATACAGCGTATGTTATTGCCGAGGTGATAAGGTTTATTATTATAAGTTCCTGTGCGGTTTTTGTGAGCTTTTCGCGGTCGTCGCGAACTCTTGCGCACGCGCGGATACCGTATGTCGGTATACCGAGCGAAGCGAACATGGTAAAGTATGAAATTACCGACGTTGCGAAATTCACCTTTCCGATACCGTCTACCAAAAGAGTACGCGAAATATACGGGAACGTTATCAGCGGAAAAATAAATGAAGAAACGGTCAGTATGGCGTTCATTATGAAGTTGAACTGAACCGAATGCATCTTAATATTTTTTTGTGCTTTGTCCTTCATATAAAAACTCCTATAAGATAAGGCTTGTATCATTACTGTTGCAATACAACACGCCTTACCGGAAACAGCTGCATTTGCAGCGAGTAATTAATGTGTCATTTATCGTTATTTTTGGAATAAATTATACAGTATTGCGCGGTAAAAAGCAAGAGTATGTATTGTGTCGGCAGGCAGTCATATTTGCAAGGGGTTTTAAACCCGTTTTCGCCGAGTGCTCTTAATTACCGATTCACCGAGAAACGGGTTTTACAAAGTTTTTTAAAAATTTTTAAAATTTGTGTTGACGAAACCGACCTTTTATGATAATATATTCAAGCGTTCGAAACGCTGGTGTAGCTCAGTTGGTAGAGCAGCTGATTTGTAATCAGCAGGTCGGGGGTTCAAGTCCGTCCACCAGCTCCATTTTACGCATCATAATTTAATATGGGAGAGTTCCCGAGCGGCCAAAGGGAACAGACTGTAAATCTGTCGTCACTGACTTCAGTGGTTCGAATCCACTCTCTCCCACCAAAATCGGTGAGTATCTTTTGATACTTGCCGATTTTTATTTTCCGATGGGCTTTGTAAATGTTATAAATGCTGTGTCTCCGACGGTTGCAAACAAAAAAGAATAATGGTACAATATTTCATATTTTTTCTTCGGGGAGAAGTATTATATGATAGCAATAATAGATTACGGCGCCGGAAATTTACAAAGCGTAAAAAAAGCTCTTGATTTCATCGGAGCCGATAGCCTTGTTACGAGCAGAGCGTCCGAAATTGAAAATGCAAGTGCTTGCATTTTGCCGGGTGTCGGCTCGTTCGGCGATGCCATGAATTGTATGACCGAAAGCGGGCTTTGTGAGGTTGTTAAAAAGGCGGCACTCGGAAGCAAGCCGTTTTTGGGAATTTGTCTCGGGCTGCAGCTTCTTTTTGACTCCTCCGAGGAAAGCCCCGGCGTTTCCGGGCTCGGCATATTAAAAGGAAAGGTGAAGCGTTTTCCGTCGGATATGGGGCTTAAAATTCCGCACATCGGGTGGAATTTCGCAGACATCAAAAAGCCTTGCCCCATATATGACGGCATTGCAGACGGCTCGTTTGTCTATTTTGTTCATTCCTATTATCTCGACGCCGAAAATTGCTCGGACGTCGCTACGAAAACGGAATACGGAATTTCGTTCGATTCTTCCGTGGCGGTCCCCGAAATAAACCTCTATGCTACGCAGTTTCACCCCGAAAAGAGCGGCAGAGTAGGACTTAAAATACTTGAAAATTTTGCGAAGCTCGGAGGTGACACACTTGTACGCTAAAAGAATTATCCCGTGTCTTGACGTTAAAAACGGCAGGGTTGTCAAGGGTGTCAGCTTTGTAAATTTACGCGACGCCGGCGATCCCGTGCAATGCGCCGTGGAATATGATAAAAAGGGCGCAGACGAGCTTGTGCTTCTCGATATAACCGCTACCAATGACGGCAGAGGCACAATGCTCGATATAGTCTCACGAGTAGCAAATTCTATATTCATTCCGTTTACGGTGGGCGGCGGAATCCGCTCTACCGACGACTTTAAGGAGCTGCTAAGAGCCGGTGCCGATAAAATTTCGGTGAATTCCGCGGCTGTCAGAAATCCCGACCTTATAAATGACGCGGCATACAAATTCGGAAGTCAATGCGTTGTCTGCGCCATTGATGCAAAGCGTATAGGCAACGGAAAATGGGAGGTCTATTTAAACGGCGGACGAATCCCCACGGGAATTGACGCGGTCCTTTGGGCGACTGAGGCGGAAAAGCGCGGCGCAGGCGAAATACTTTTGACGAGTATGGACTGTGACGGTCAAAAAAAGGGCTATGACCTTGAGCTTACAAGAGCTGTCTCCGAAAGCGTCGGTATTCCCGTTATCGCATCGGGCGGAGCGGGTGAGCTGAAACATTTTTACGATGCTTTTACGGTAGGCAAGGCGGACGCTGTTTTGGCGGCGTCGCTTTTCCACTTTAATGAAATCCCGATAGAATCGCTGAAAAAATATCTCAAGGAGAAAAATATTCCGGTAAGACCTGTTTAAAAACGGCCTTTTTAAGGTCAAAATACGATAATTTACGATACGGTATTCGGCTATTATGCTGAATACCGTTCTTTTATGCCCAAAAATCATGTCGAAAATTCATTTAAATTTAACAAAGTTTTTTTTGCTTTAGTTATTGCAAAATGGGTGAGTATGCTTTATAATTACAGTCAATAGGTGAGAAATGTTTAAAAAACCCATATTTGGGGAGTAAAAACCCACACTTTGGAGCAGAAAGGAGGAATGAATAAAGTGGCTGACGAAAATGTTAAAGAAAAAACTACCGAAACATCGGCGGCGCAAAAGCGTACCGAAAGCTTCGGCAGCTATAAAGAACACACCATAGACGCCAAAAACCGCCTTTTCATTCCTGCCAAGATGCGTAATAAGCTCGGTTCTACCTTCAGAGTGTTCTGCCCGATAGACGGCAGCGATTGCCTTTATATCTATTCCGACGAAGAGTGGAGCAAGATAGCCGAGTCTGTTATCAATACTCAGAATTTTGATATGCAGCGTCTTTTCTTCGGCGGTATGGTTGAGGTTGAGCCGGACAAGCAGGGTAGGATTACCATTCCTACCGAATTTTGCGACTTTGCCGGGCTCAAAAAGAATGTTGTCGTTGCCGGCGTAGGTAAGCGCCTTGAAATATGGGATGCAGATAAATACTACAAGACCATGGAACGTGCGAGAAACATTCGTCAGACCTTCGACTATTCGCAGATTCAGTTCTGATAGGTATTTAAAATGGATTTTGAACACATTCCCGTATTATTTAACGAAACTGTCAATTCACTCGAAATAAAGCCCGACGGCCTTTACGTTGATTGTACCGCGGGCGGTGGGGGGCATTCCCACGCTGTGGCTCAAAGGCTTTCCGATAAGGGCAGGCTTATAGCCATTGACCGCGACCCTGAGGCTATAGAGGTATTGAAGGCGCGCTTTGCGTCTTTTCCGAATGTTGAGATAGTTCACAATACATTTGATAACATATCCGCAATATTAAACGGCAGAAAAGCCGACGGAATTATGGCGGATCTCGGCGTCAGCTCTCACCAGATAGATACTGCCGAGCGCGGCTTTTCGTTTCATATGGACGCGCCGCTTGATATGCGTATGAGCAAAGAGGGCAAAAGTGCCGCGGATGTTGTTAACACTTATTCCGAAAATGAGCTTTATCGTATAATCAGAGACTACGGTGAAGAACGGTATGCAAAGAGTATAGCTAAAAATATAGTAAAAGAACGTGAAAATAAAAGAATTTCAACAACATTTGAGCTTTGCGATATTATTAAAATGTCAATGCCTCAGCGTGCAATGCGAGACTCGCATCCGGCACGCAGAACTTTTCAGGCAATCCGTATAGAGGTAAACGGTGAGCTTACAAAGCTTGATTCGGCACTTGATGATATGTTTTCGTCGCTTAAGGTCGGCGGAATCCTTTCGGTAATAACATTCCATTCTCTTGAGGACCGTATGGTGAAAAAACGCTTTGCACACTTTTGTGAAGGCTGCACTTGCCCAAAGGATTTTCCAGTTTGTGTTTGCGGAAAAACGCCGCGCGGTGAGATTACCGTAAAGGGTGTTGCGGCAAGCGACGAAGAGCTGGCACGTAATCCTCGTTCGCGTTCGGCGCGGCTTCGTTCAATAAAAAAGATTAAAGATGATTAGATTTTAAGATAAATTTCCCGGAGGAGAAAAAATGGCAGGTAATTACGACAAGTACGGTAATTATGATTTTTCCATGTTTGAGCCGAAACCCGTCTCATTCGATCATAATGCCGCGAGAAAAATAGCTACCCTGCCCGGCGTCGGAGAGCGTACGGCCGACTCCGGTATGCGGCTTGTAACACGAAAAAAGAAAACAACAGTCGAGGCAAAAAACGAAATGCGAGCCACGGCTTTGCGTGCGGCAAAGGTGCTTACGGTTGCCGCTGTTTTGCTCTCGCTTTTTGCGGCTCTGCTTTACAGCAAACTGCGTGTGGACGAGCTTGACCGTCAAATCGCCAAGACTGAGTCAAATCTTACGGCGGCGCAGGCCGAGACCGTCAGACTTAATATGCAGCTCGATTCGACAATATCTCTTGAAAAGGTCGATGATTATGCACAAAATGTTCTCGGAATGGTAAAGGCGGAAAATTATCAGATAGAATATATAGACCTTTCCGGCGATGATAAGGTAACTGTTTCCGGAGGCAAAGCATCGTCCTCCGACTCAAAAGAGTCAAAGTCGCTTATAACCAAACTTTTGGAATATATACACGTAAAATGAAATAAAATAAAACGAGGGTTAAGGTAGCTATACTTAACTCTCGTTATGCTATTTATTTTGCCTGAATCGCGCGCCTTTTGCACCTTTTTCGCTCCTCGTGTATCAAAAATACAAGTCGTCGCAAAAATGCACAAAATGCACACGATTCAGAATAAGAGGCAGGGAATGCGCGCCTTTGCACCTTTTTCGCTCCTCGTGTATCAAAAATACAAGTCGTCGCAAAAATGCATAAAATGCACACGATTCAGAATAAGAGGCAGAGAAAGCGCGCCTTTGCACCTTTTTCGCTTTTCAATTCGACAAACGGAAAACAAAATCAGACTTAAATTTAATGAAAGGAGAAAAATATGCAGACCGGACCTTCAAAGAGAATGGGTAAAAGAGCTGTTACGGTGCTGTGCTTCATCGCCGCAGCTTTTCTTGTATGTGTCGGCTCGCTCGCATATATTTCTCTTATTCACGGCAACGAATATAAGCTTAAAGCCGAGCAAAATCAGCTTTCGGACACCACGGTTTCGGCTCAGCGCGGAACGATTTACGATTCAAATATGAAAGCTCTTGCCAAAAGTGCTTCGGCGTGGCTTGTCTATATAAATCCGTCAAAGATAACAAGCGACGAGCAGCGCGACCTTGTGGTTACAAATCTCAGTACCATGCTCGGTGTGGACGAAGAGACGGTTCGCAAAAAGGCGGAGCGCACAAGCAGCGGCTACGAAAAAATAGCCGGCGAGGTTGAGACGGATGTTAAGGACCGTCTTAAAACGTTTATTTCCGAAAACAAGCTTTCCTCAATAATCGGTGTTGATCCAGATACAAAGAGATATTATCCTTACTCGTCGTTTGCTTCCACAATAATAGGCTTTACGGATTCCGATGATTCGGGCAGGCTCGGGCTTGAGCTGAAATACAACGACGAGCTTACCGGCACCGCCGGCAGAATAATAACGGCTAAAAATGCCAGACAGGGCTCTATGTCCACGGATTATCAAACCACATATGACGCTAAGGCAGGCTACAGCCTTGTGCTTACAATAGATGAGGTAATACAGTATTACCTCGAGCAGTCGCTCGACCAGGCACTTACGGACACGGGCGCGAAATATGCTTACGGCATAATAATGGACGTCAAAACCGGCGCTATACTCGGTATGACGTCAAAGCCTGACTTTGATTTGAATTCTCCTAATAAGATTTCAAACAAGGTGCTTGCCGAGAGCATATCCGCAATATCCTCTCCCGACGAGCAAAAAAAGGCTACGACGGACGCTCTTTATGCTCAGTGGCGAAACCGCGATATAAGCGATACATATGAGCCGGGTTCGGTATTTAAGACGATAGTCGTTTCGGCGGCTCTTGAAGAGGGTGTTGTGGACCTCAATACAACATATACCTGCACCGGCGGTATTCAGGTTGCGAATAATTATCAGAAGTGCTGGAAGCCGGGCGGCCACGGTACGGAAAATTTGACGCAGGGACTTATGAATTCCTGTAACCCGTTCTTTGTGACAATAGGGCAAAAGCTCGGTAAAGATACTTTTTATAAATATTTTGAAGCGTTCGGTTTTACCGAAAAAACAGGCATCGACCTGCCTGCGGAGGCGACTCCCGTAGCCGACGTGACTTATCACTCTCTCAATAAAATGGGTATTTCGGAGCTGTCTTCAAGCTCGTTCGGTCAAACCTTCCAGGTGACGCCCATTCAGATAATAACGGCGGTTTCGGCGATAGCAAACGGCGGTAAGCTTATGCAGCCGTATGTAGTATCATCTATGCTTGACGGTGACGGCAATGTCATGAAAAAGACGGAGCCTATAGTAAAGAGGCAGGTCATATCCGAAAAAACCGCTTCCATAGTATCTAATATGATGGAGCAGGTCGTATCCGTGGGAACAGGTAAAAACGCATATGTTGCGGGTTACCACGTGGCAGGCAAAACGGGTACCTCCGAAAAAATCGGACACGAGGGAGCGTATATTGCCTCCTTCGCCGGCTTTGCCCCCGCCGATGATCCGCAAATAGCAATACTTGTAGCGATAGATGAGCCGACAGGTGCTCACGGCGGCGGTGCGGTAGCAGCTCCCATAGCAGGCGATATACTTGAAAAGGTGCTGACCTACTTGAATGTTGAGCCGAGATATGACGATAAGGAAATGGCAAACGTATCGTCCGTAGCTCCGAGTCTTGTCGGATTGTCTCCTCAGGATGCAAAGACAAAAGCCTCGGGCTATACCGTAAAGGTTGTCGGAGACGGAGCTAAGGTAGTTTCACAGACGCCTGCGGCAGGCCAGCAAATGAGGTCGGGCGGAGTAATAGTGGTATATACCGATTCTTCGTCGCAGAAGGCAGTTGCCACCGTTCCGAATCTTTGCAATATGTCAATCAGCGCAGCCAATAAGGCCGCTGTTAACGCAGGCTTTAACATAAAGGTAGCCGGCAATTCTTCTTCAAATGACTTTGTGTCTTATAAGCAGAGCATTGCGGAGGGCACCGAGGCAGAGCAGGGCTCTGTAATTACAGTTTACTTCAAGTCGTCCGTAAACGTACAGGACGGTCCCGCATAATATTAAAGTAAAAAACAGGAGGAAAAAACCGATGCTGTTATCAGAGCTTTTAAAGGGCATTGATACAAAAAGCAATTTTAATGACACGGAAATTACTGATATTACCGATAATACCGCAAAGCTTTGCGAGGGCTGCGTTTTTGTGTGCATCAAGGGCGCACATTTTGACGGCCACTCTGCCGCCGAGGAGGCTGTGAATAAAGGAGCCCGTGCGGTAGTGGCGGAGTATGATACCGGTGTTGAAAATCAGATTTTGGTTAAGAACACAAGAGATGCATATTCTTTATTGTGCGCCAATTTTTACGGTAATCCGTCCGAGAAGCTTCATCTTATAGGCATTACCGGAACAAACGGAAAGACTACAACAACCTTTATTTTAAAAGGAATTTTCGATAATCTCGGAATAAAATCCGGACTTATAGGCACGGTTAAAAACGTAACGGGCGACAAAGAGTACCCGTCGTCGCTTACCACTCCCGACAGCAAAGAGCTTCAGAGACTCTTCAGGGAAATGGTTGACAGCGGCTGTAAATACTGCGTTATGGAGGTCTCTTCCCAAGCACTCGCGCAGGGGAGGGTAGACGGATGTCATTTCGACATAGCATTGTTTACCAATCTCACGCAGGATCATCTTGACTATCACAAAACCTTTGAAAACTATCGAAACGCCAAGCGCAAGCTGTTTGAAATATCGGACACGGCTGTTATAAATATCGATGACGAATCGGCACATTATATGGTAGACGGACTCCCGATAAAGGTCGTGACATTTTCGGTTAAAAACAATGAGGCGCAGTTTGTGGCAAAAAATGTTGTCTGCACCTCCTCCTCTGTGCAGTACGAACTCCTTTGGAACGATAAAATCGGCAGAGCAAACGTAGGCATACCCGGTCACTTCACCGTTTACAACACGATGGGTGCCGCAATTTGCGCCATACTCACGGGACTTGATTTTTCCGATGTCCTTTCTTCGCTCAAAAAGAGCAAGGGCGTGCCCGGCAGAGTTGAGGTAGTTCCGACGGATACGGATTATACCGTTCTTATAGATTACGCACATTCTCCCGACGGCCTTGAAAATGTAATATCATCGGTCCGTGAAACCACAAACGGCAGAATTATAGCCGTATTCGGCTGCGGCGGCGACAGAGACAAGACCAAACGCCCTAAAATGGGCAAGATAGTAGGCGACCTTGCAGATGTTGCGGTTGTAACATCTGATAATCCGCGAAGCGAAGACCCGCAGCTTATAGTTGACGATGTTTTGGAGGGTATGCATAACTGCAAAGCGAAAATCAAGGTTCTTGTTGACCGTACCGAGGCCATAAGATATGCACTCGGCGAAGCGAAGAAGGGCGATGTCGTTCTCCTTGCCGGCAAAGGGCACGAGACGTATCAAATATTAAATACCGGCAAAATACACTATGATGAACGTGAAGTTGTGGCAGGTATATTAGCAGAAGGAAAAGATAAGTAATGGAATTAACTCTTTCGCGTATTGCAAAAGCCGTAGGCGGCAGGCTCTCGGGCTATGATTGTATTGTGACATCGGTTTCGACCGACAGTCGCGACATACCAAAGGGGTGCCTTTTCATATGTCTTGAGGGAGAAAAATTTGACGGGCATGACTTTGTGTCGCAGGCGGCTCAAAACGGAGCTGCGGCGGTGCTTGTCCGTAAAAAGGTTGACAGCCGCATACCCGTAATCACAGTTAAGGACACCGGCAAGGCTCTGCTTGACCTTGCAGGGTATTACCGCGGTACGCTTGATAATTTGACGGTAGTAGGCCTTACCGGCTCGGTCGGCAAAACTACGACAAAAGAAATGACCTACGCCGTGCTTGCCGAGCAGTTTAAAACGATAAAGACCGAGGGCAACCTCAATAATGAAATCGGAATGCCCAAAACTTTGCTTCGCCTTAAAGATGATACCGAGGCGGCGGTTATTGAAATGGGTATGAATCATTTCGGCGAAATCGAGAGAATGACAAAAAGCTCTCGTCCCGACATCGGTATAATAACCAATATCGGCGTTTCGCATATAGAGTATCTCGGCTCACGTGACGGAATCCTAAAAGCGAAGCTTGAAATTCTCGAGGGTATGAAAAAGGGTGCGCCGCTTATATTAAACGGCGATAACGATAAGCTCGTTACCGTAAGGGAGCCCGACTATAAGCTTGTTTTCTTCGGAATCGAAAATCCGAATGTTGATTTCAGAGCGAAGGATATTGAAGAAAAAAACGGTTTTACATCCTTCACGGTCGAATTTTACGGCGCATCACAGCGCGTCACCGTGCCTACCGTCGGAATTCACAACGTATATGACGCTCTTGCGGCGTTTGCCGTGGGATATGAAATGAGAATGGAGCCGCAGAAAATAGCGGCAGGGCTCAAAAGCTTTGCCCCGTCCGGAATGCGTCAGCGTATTAAAAAAGTCGGCGGAATAACGGTTATAGAGGATTGCTACAACGCAAGTCCGGATTCGCAAAAAGCGGCTCTGGATGTGTTGTCCTCGTTTAAATCAAACCGCAGGATAGCAGTTCTCGGCGATATGCTTGAGCTCGGAAAATACAGCGATGTTTCTCATGAAAATGTCGGAAAATATACCGAAAACAAAAATATCGACATTCTTTTTACATACGGCGCAAAAGCAAAACACATTGCCGAGGGAGCAAAAGGATTTGTCGATGAAATAAAATCATTTGACGATAAAACCGAGCTTGTAAAAGCGCTTCTCGAAACGCTTAAAGACGGAGACGCAGTTCTTTTTAAGGCGAGTCGCGGAATGAAGCTCGAGGATGTTATAAACAGCTTATACAGAGAGTGGGAAGAGTAAATGAAAATTTGGGTTGCGTTAATATTCGGCGTTCTGCTTAGCTTTTTAATAGCTTTTTTGCTCGGATTTGTTATAATTCCGTGGCTTAGAAAGCTTCACTTCGGGCAGACTATTCTTGACATAGGTCCTGCATGGCATAAATCAAAGCAGGGTACTCCCGTAATGGGCGGTCTTATGTTTATAATAAGCATAATTGTATCGTTCGCTGTCGTCCTGATAACCGATAAGCTGCTCGGCGGTCATATTCTGACTTCGGGAAGCGTTGTCATAGGCGACGATATGAAGGTCAAAATATTCGCTGGGCTTTTAATGGCTGTCGCTTTCGGTCTTATCGGCTTTGCGGACGATTATATTAAGGTTGCCAAAAAACGTAATCTCGGTCTTACCATAGCGCAGAAAACCGGCGCGCAGATTCTTGTGATGCTGGCGTATCTTGCGGCACTCTATATGTCGGGAAACACATATATGTTCATTCCGTTCGTCGGAAATGTCGACCTTAAATTTTTCTTTTGGATATTCGGAATTGCCGTTATTTATCTCACGGTAAATGCCGTAAACTTCACGGACGGCGTAGACGGTTTGTGTGCAAGTGTTACCTCCGTGGCGGCAATTTCATTTATAGCGGCGGCACTTATCAGAGGTTTCTTCGGTGTAAGCCTTCTTGCGGGCTGCCTTCTCGGCGGATGTCTCGGATACCTTATTTGGAACTGGTATCCCGGAAAGGTTATGATGGGCGATACCGGCTCAATGTTCCTCGGCGGTATGGTTGTAGCCCTCGCTTATGCCATAGACTGTCCGCTTATAATCTTGCTTTACGGAATAATCTATGCAGTCGAAATGTTCTCGGATGTGCTTCAGATATGCTACTTCAAGGCAACGCACGGCAAACGAATTTTCAAAATGGCGCCCATACACCACCACTTTGAAATGTGCGGCTGGAAAGAGCGCAAGATATGCGTCGTGTTTACACTCGTTCAGCTTTTCGGCGGAATTATAGGAACCGCTCTTTTGTATTACGGAATGAAATAATTTTATTTGCCGATTTCGGCAGATGTCCGTTTTAATTTTTAGGAAAAGGAGGAAGAATTATGGCAGGGAACGCCCAAAATGCAAAACCGCGTCCTCAAAAGGCAAAAAAACGCTCGCGAAGACCCGATTTTCTCGCACTCGGCGGAATTGACGTGTTCTTCCTTCTTCTTGTAATCGCAATACTTACAATAGGACTTGTAATGCTGTTCTCGGCGAGCTACACCTACGCCTTTTACAACAAAAAGGGGGACAGCACATACTTTTTTAAGCGTCAGCTGATTTTTGCCGTTGTCGGCGTTATTTGTATGCTCATTGTTTCAAAGCTCAGGTATGATTATCTTAAAATACTTGCTGTTCCCGGTCTTATTGTCTCATGGGGTCTGCTTGTTATAGTTCTTATACTGCCGGCGTCGTTCGGTGAATTCCACCGATGGATAAATCTCGGTTTTTTTACCTTCCAGCCGTCGGAAATAGCAAAGCTTGCCATAATTTTGTTTTGCGCATACGAAATGGACAGAAATCATAAAAAAATAGTCGGAAAGTCAATAAACCGTTCCAAATTTGCAGACGGAGTAAAGGAACTGTCGGGCGGACATATCGTCGTGTATAATTCGTTTTTGCAGCTCCTTTTCTATGCCTTGGTTATAACTGTTACGGCGGGTCTTGTCTATCTTGAAAATCACCTTTCCGGCACTATTCTTATTCTCGCCATAGGAGTAATTATGATGTATCTCGGCGAGATAAAGAGACATTGGTTTGTGCTTATAGCGGTAATTGCCGCCGTGGCAATTATAATATTCGTGCTCAATCCGCAGCTTCTTGAAAAATACGCGGGCGCGCGTATTACGGCGTGGCTCGATAAAAGCTACGACCCCAAGGGAGCAAGATGGCAAACCAACAACTCGCTCTATGCCATAGGTTCCGGCGGACTTTTCGGAACCGGGCTCGGTAACTCAAAACAAAAGCATCTGTATGTTTCCGAACCGCAAAATGACTTTATTTTTGCGATTGTCTGCGAGGAGCTCGGCTTCATCAGAGCGGTAGGAATAATTTTACTGTACGTTTTGCTTGTTTGGCGTGGGGTCGTTATAGGACTAAAGGCAAAGGACCGCTTCGGTGCCATGCTTGCAATGGGCATTGTCTTTCAGGTGGGACTTCAGACGGCGCTTAACATCGGCGTTGTTACTGATACGTTGCCGAATACGGGCATAAGCTTACCATTCTTCAGTTACGGCGGTACCTCGCTTATGATGCTGCTTGTTGAAATGGGAATAGTGCTGTCGGTATCAAGGTATTCGCGAATAGAAAAATAAAAAGCCTAAGAATAAGGAGTAAACATATGAAAGTCATATTCGCTGCCGGCGGTACCGGCGGACATATAAATCCGGCGCTTGCGTCCGCAGGCGAGCTCAGACGCCGCCATCCGGATGCCGACATACTTTTTATAGGTACAAAGGAGCATATGGAATCAAAGCTCGTACCTGCGGCGGATTTCGCCTTTAAGACCATTGAAATTACCGGATTCCAGAGAAAGTTTTCCGCTAAAAATATAGCTAAAAACATTAAAACTCTCTTTCTTATGATAAGCTCATCGAGAGAGGTCAAAAAAATAATCAAAGAATTTAAACCGGACGTTGTTGTAGGCTTCGGCGGATATGTCAGCGGTCCCGTTGTCAGAACGGCCTGTAAGCTTGGCGTAAAAACAGCCATTCATGAGCAAAACGCCTATCCCGGCGTTACAAACAAGGCTCTCGCCAAAACGGTGGACAAGGTTATGCTCACGGTTAAAAAGGCAGAGGAACACCTTGAATGTAAAAATGAACCGGTAGTTACGGGGCTTCCGGTAAGAAGCGAAATCATAGAAGCGGACAGGGAATTTTCACGTGCAAAGCTCGGTGTCTCGCCCGACAGCATAATGGTACTCTCGATGGGCGGCAGTCTGGGTGCAAAGGCAATAAATGAAAATATGACTGCCTTGATAGCCGAGCGTTGGCAAAATAAAAATCTGTTCTTTATGCATTCTACCGGAAAATACGGTAAATGGGTTCCCGAAAAGCTAAAAGAGCTCGGCGTGAACGAGAACAAAGCAAGCAACGTGGTAATACGCGAATATATAGATGATATGGATGTCTGTCTTGCGGCAAGCGACCTTGTTATCGGCAGAGCCGGTGCGTCATCACTTTCCGAGATCGAAGCAGTCGGCAGAGCGTCAATACTTATTCCCTCACCGAATGTTGCCGAAAACCATCAATACCATAACGCCATGGCTCTTGTGGAAAACGATGCCGCGCGCGTTATTGAGGAAAAGGATTTAACCCCCGAAAAACTCATATCCGAGTTTGACTCACTTGTTGCAGACCGCGAGACTCTTGTAAGACTCGGCAGGAATGCAAAAAAAATGGCGGTTGAAAACTCTTCTGCGATGATTTGTGATATAATAGAAAAGTTAGCGGAGAAAAAATAACAGCTGTCGTTTCCAAAACATACAGCCCTGCATAATATGAAAAAGGGTTACCTTTTTCTTTAAGGGGTGTGTATGTATTGGATAAGATAATAATAGAGGGCGGACGAAGGCTCTGCGGTGAAATTGAAGTCCACGGCTCGAAAAACAGCGCGCTGCCGATTTTAGCGGCTACGGTCTTGACCGGCGACAAATGCAAAATACATAATTGCCCGGCTCTCTCGGATGTAGACGCCGCTATTCAAATACTTCGGCATCTCGGCTGCAAGGTGATACGCGACGGTCACACGGTAGAGGTGGATTCGTCCGTTATTACCGTAAGTGAAATTCCCGATGATTTAATGCGTGAGATGCGCTCATCGATAGTCTTTTTGGGTGCTGTGCTCGCACGTACGGGAAAAGCGGAAATATCTTCGCCGGGAGGCTGTGAAATAGGCCTCAGACCTATTGACCTGCATTTATCGTCGATGCGAAAGCTCGGTGCCGAAATTACCGAAGAGCACGGCAGACTGTACTGCTCGCTCGGCAAACGTCTTCACGGTGCCGATATTACGCTTTCTTTTCCGAGTGTCGGAGCCACAGAAAACATAATGATAGCCGCCGCGGCGGCGGACGGAACCACTGTTATTACAAATGCGGCGCGAGAACCGGAAATCAGCGACCTTGCAGATTTTTTAAACGGCTGTGGTGCTAAAATTTCCGGCGCCGGCGACAGCACGGTAGTAATAGAGGGCACTAAAAAGCTTCACGGCACATGCCATACCGTTATACCCGACCGCATAGAGGCGTCGTCTTATCTTATAGCCGCATCGGCAACCGGCGGCAGAATTTGCATAAAGGACGTAATTCCGGCACATATCGGCGCGCTGATTCCGGTGCTTTCCGAAGCGGGCTGTGATATAACGACGAGCGGCAGGTGGATATGTCTGTCTGCACCGCCGAGACTTAAAAGAGTAAAAATGATACGCACCATGCCGTATCCGGGCTTTCCGACCGATGCTCAGGCAATAGTCGGAGCTATGCTGTCTGTAGCGGACGGCACGAGCGTAATAATTGAAAATATATTTGAGAGCAGATTTAAACACGTAACTGAGCTTATGCGGCTCGGCGCAAAAATAAGCGTTGAGGGCAGAATGGCGGTTATAGAGGGCTCAAAGTATCTGACGGGCGCAAATGTTGTAGCTCCGGATCTTCGCGGAGGCTTTGCGCTTATAACGGCCGGTCTCGCCGCAAACGGCAAGACGGTTATTACAGGTACGCAGCATTTGGACAGAGGATATGAAGCTCCTGAAAAGGTACTGAAACTGCTCGGAGCAGACGTGAGAAGGATAAATGAAAATGACGGGACCGAAAAACAAGAGACAAGGCAGCTCGCCGAAAACGTCGGGAAACCCGCGGGGGAGTCGGCAGAAGACTACACCGACCGGCACTCGCAGGAGGCAGACGACCGATGTAACATACGGCAGGGCAAATGAGCGCACGCAGGGCGGCAGGCAGCAGCTCTCGCGCGATGAAATGCGCCGTCGCAGCAGGCTCATTAAAATGAAAAAACGCAGGATAAAAAAGCTGATTGCTCTTATCCTGGGTATTATAATTATAATTGCCGTCGCAGTAACTCTTTCGCTTACAGTCTTTTTCCGTATAGACAATGTTGCGGTTACCGGTGACGAGATATACAGCAATGAGGATGTTATAGCTGCGTCGCAGATAAATATAGGCGACAATATGTTTATGACAAGCAAGAAAAAAACAGCCTCCGGAATCGAATGCACCCTTCCTTATGTTGAGTCGGCCGAAATAAAACGCAATCTTTCGGGAACAATAACGATAAAAATCACGGCTGCAACCGCCAAGCTTGCAATAGACAACGGCGACAGCTTTACGTTGGTTTCCGACAAGGGCAAAGTGCTTGAGGACGGACTTATGACTATCGGCGACGGTATTATCATAATTGATTCCTCGCCGGTGATTTCGGCGGTACCGGGGGAAACCGTGGAATTTCAGGATAACGACGACCTCGGCATTATAAAAAATGTGCTGACATTGCTTGAATCAAATGAACTCAGCGGAATAACAAGTATAGATGTGAGCAACCATTCCAATATTAAAATGGTATATAAGGAGCGCGTTACCGTGCTTTTGGGACTTTCGTCCTCCGTGAACGATAAAATGGACTTTGTAAAAGCTGCCCTGACAAGGCTTGACAGCGATAATCCCGATTTTACGGGCAGTATAGATTTCACGATTGACAAAAAAGCATATCTCAGTCCTCAGCGTGAGGATAACACAACGGTTCCGTTTATATCTCCGTAATTATATACAATATAAATGCAAAAAAACGTTGAAAATAACGGGATAATATGATATACTAACCTAAATAGGTATGAGTTTAACTTTATTTAGGTGTGAAATAAAAGACTTTACATAATGGAGGATGTTCTCAAATGGATTTTGAAATGGACAACGAATTTAATGACGTTACTAATATTAAAGTTATAGGCGTTGGCGGAGGCGGCGGAAATGCTGTCAACAGTATGGCAAACAATGACTTCGGCAGAGTTCAGCTTATAGCTATAAATACCGATAAGCAGACGCTTGCTTTTTCAAAAGCCGGTCAGAAAATTCAGATAGGCGAAAAGATTACGCAGGGCAGAGGCGCCGGGGCAAAGCCCGAAATCGGTCAGAAAGCTGCCGAGGAGAGCCGCGACGCAATTATTGAAGCGCTCAATGATACACAGATGGTATTTATTACCGCAGGTATGGGCGGCGGAACAGGCACAGGCGCAGCTCCCGTTATTGCCGAGATTGCTAAGGAAAAGGGAATACTCACCGTAGGTATAGTTACAAAGCCCTTCGATTTTGAGGGGAAGGTACGTATGCAGCAGGCAGAGGCAGGTATTGCAGAGCTTGCAGGCCATGTAGACAGCCTTGTTGTTATTCCCAACGAAAGATTAAAGCAGGTATCCGAGCAGAAGATTACTCTTCTCAATGCGTTTGATATAGCAGATGATGTTCTTCGCCAGGGCGTTAAGAGCATTTCCGACCTTATTATTAAGCCGGCTCTTATAAACCTTGACTTTGCCGATGTAACCGCAGTTATGAAAGATGCGGGCCATGCTCATATGGGTGTGGGTACCGCCAAAGGCAAGGATAAGGCTGAGCAGGCGGCTCAGAGAGCTATTTCAAGCCCTCTTCTTGAATCCACAATCGACGGCGCTAAGGGCGTTATAATAAGCATTTCCGCATCCGAGGATATCGGCCTTGACGATATCGACACCGCGGCAGGTATAGTTCGTGCAGCGGCTGATGAGGATGCTAACATCATCTTCGGCGTAGATCTCGATAAAGAAAAAGAAGACGAGATGACAATTACCGTTATCGCAACAGGCTTCGGTACTGATGAGAACGGTATGCCTAAAAAGCCCAATAAGACCGATGACTTTTCGTTCGGCGGCAAGGATGACGGCTTTGAGGATGTAAGCAGCACTACCGACAACGGCAAGGGCTTCGGAAGCGACGACGGATATATGGACGTTCTTGACATTTTCAACGGTAAGAAGTAATTTTTTGCACAGTATCTTTTCTTATTAAATCCCTTAAAAAACGGGCTGTAAAAATTTTACGGTCCGTTTTTTGTCGAAAAAATATCCGCACTCGATATTTAACGAATGCGGATATTTTAGTTGTGCCATTCTTCTCTTTGTGTGGCTTTACGATATTATTACGGGCTCAGTCTGTTTGCCGTTTAAAGCATCCAAAACGGTTATGGGTATTTTTTCAAAATCCGCAACTATGGAATTCGGTTTGTTAATGCAGTCATCCTGCCTCATCGGTACGAAGTAAATATATTTGCAGTTCATTAAAAGACCTATGTTTTTAGCGGTGGCACCGAGCGCGTCATTTGTGGAAACGGCTATTACCACCGGACGTCTGTTGCGAAGGTGCGCTTTAGCTGCAAGCGTTACGGTCGTATCAGTTATGCCGTTCGCCATTTTCCCGAGAGTGTTTCCCGTAGTCGGCGCGATAATAAGTAAGTCGAGCAGCTTTTTGGGGCCGATCGGCTCAGCCTTCGGCAGAGTACTTATAATATCGTTTCCCGTTATTTCGGTTATTTCGTCGGCGAAGTCTTTAGCCGAGCCGAACCGTGTATCGGTTGTAAATGCTGTTTCGGACATTATGGGCACTACGTTAAACCCGTCGCTTTTAAGCTTAGCCATGATCGGAATCACCTTTTTAAACGTACAGAACGAACCGCACATTGCAAATCCTAAGTTCAGCACATTTTTCCCTCCTTACAGAAGCGGTTGAGCTTTCTTAAATATCAGCCTGCCGGCTTCTTCGGGGGCGTATTTTCCGGGAAGCCCCAATGCTCTGACAGTGTTTATCCCGTAAGAGTCGGCAAGCCCGATATCCACTCCGAACGGGGGGGAAGCTATATCTATAAGCAGAACGTCCTTCCTCAATCGACTCAAAATATTTTTATCTATTATTTCAGCGGGAACGGTGTTTATTAAAATATCCGCGTCGTGTGCTATGCAGTCATAATCTCTCAGCAGGCATATGCTGTATCCCTTTTTGACCGCGTCTGCGAGTGCGTGAGGGTCTCTTGCCGTTATCAGTACCTTTGCGCCGTTTTCCTTCATGAATTCGGCAATAGCCTTCGCGGTTCTGCCGTATCCGGTAATCGCCGTCTTTTTGCCGCTGAAATCATATATTCCGTTTTCATTTAACACAAATTTAAGACATTGCGCGGTCAAACGGGCATTGTCCGTAATAAATTCCTCATCATAGTAATCATATACTTTTGTGCCGTTTGCCGACAAGACAGTTAGACTGTCGCCGATGATTCCTCCTGCTACCGTATCGCTTTTTCCGAGACATTCGCCGATTTCCGATAGCCTGACATCTTCGAACGCTTTGCCGGTGTTCAGGTGAATTTTATCGCGGCTTACGGGGAGCGGCAGTATCAGCAGTATATTATTGTTTTCGCGCAGATAACAAAGAAACTCGTCTTTGGTAAGACCGCCGTTTACCGCATATGACGCGAAAGAATACCCGCTGTTAAAAAGCAGCTCGGCGAGACAGCTCATCCTTTTGTCTCCGCCGGCAATAACGATTTTTTTCATTTATTTCCCTCCTTTTTCGGATGGATATCTATACACTATAATATGAATACAGAAAATATATTGTGAAAGATAATTTAAGGGTTTAAATTTTTGCCGAAATGCAATATAATATATTTTAGTCGGAGATACTGACACAATAAACCGAAAGGTATGACTTATATGAAAGACATAGATACACTTTTAAAAGAAGTAAAGAGAGTACACTTTATTGGGATAGGCGGCAGCGGTATGTGCCCGCTTGCCGAGATACTTCACAGCTGGGGCTATGAACTCTCCGGTTCGGACAATAACGAGAGCGATACGCTTGACAGAATACGTAAGCTCGGTATCCCCGTTACCATGGGTCAAAGGGCGGAAAATATAAAAGGCGCCGAGATGATAGTTTATACCGCGGCTTTGCTTAAAGATAATCCGGAGCTTGTAGCCGCTAAGGCAAGCGGAATACCGACCTTTGAGCGTTCAAAGCTTTTCGGCGCAATTTCGAGAATGTATAAAAACTGCATAGGCATTTGCGGAACTCACGGCAAGACCACAACTACATCTATGACTACGCAGATAATGATAACCGCTAAGCTTGACCCGTCTGCCGTAATCGGCGGAAAGCTTCCGATGATGGGCTCAAGCGGCAGAGTGGGCAAGAGTGAAAATTTTGTCTGTGAAGCGTGCGAATTTGTCGATACATTCCTTGACTTGTCACCGGATGTTGCCGTTATACTCAATATAGACGAGGATCATCTCGACTATTTCAAAACACTTGATAATCTGATTAAAAGCTTCCATAAGTTCGCTTCTATGGCGACAAAGGCGGTAATTTACAACGGCGATGATGCCAACACATTAAAGGCTATGGAGGGCATTTCAGGCAAGGATCTTATTACCTTCGGTATGGCTGAAGAAAATGATTATTATCCCGAAAATATCGCTCCCGTACACGGCGCTTATTATGAATTTGACGCTATGCACAAGGGTGAATTTCTCTGCCACATAAAGCTCAGAGTTCCCGGGCTCCACAATATCCTTAATGCACTTGCAGCCTTGGCGGCTTCAATGTATTCCGGCGCGGACGCCGAGTCTTGCCGCGGGGGACTTGATGCATTCAGCGGTGCTCACAGACGTTTTGAGCTGCTCGGCAAATATAAAGGCGTTACTTTTGTAGATGACTATGCTCACCACCCGGCTGAGCTCAAGGTTACCATTGACGCCGCTATGGAGATGGGATACCACAGCGTTTGGGCGGTGTTTCAGCCGTTTACCTATTCGCGCACATATATGCTGATGGATGACTTCGCAAAGGTACTCAGCATACCCGACCATTGCGTTATGACCGAAATAATGGGTTCGCGTGAAGTTAATACCTATAATGTATACACTTCTCAGCTTGCCGCTAAAATTCCGGGTTCCGTGTGGTTTAATACATTTGAGGAGGTTGCCGATTATGTTGTTAAAAATGCCGAGGACGGCGACCTTGTCCTGACTCTCGGCTGCGGTGATATATACAAGGCGGCTCATATTATGATAGATAAGCTTAAATAAGTTAAGATAAAATACAATATAAAACGGGGTTGTAAAAACGAGAAATTTTTACAGCCCCATTTTTATAGCTTTTATCAGTGTCTTTGCGACATATCGTCGTAGATTTCGCAAAACCGCGCGGCAAATGCGGGCTCTTCGTTCCCTGCGTACAGATGAGAAATATCTCCGAATGAGCTGCAGCGCCATACCGCTATGCCTTTTTCTCGCTCCTCGGTGTACAGTGTAGTGACCGAGGTCGGAGCAGCGCAAAAGCCCTGCCACAGGCATACGGGCGAGATGTTGAGAAGATGTGAAAGCATTACACATTCCACGCCGAAATGACAAAAGAACACTATTGTGTCTTTGTTTGCATTTACGGCCTTGTAGTATTTATCTTTTCTCTCGTATCCGTGCGCTTTAAGTACCTTGTCAAGACCCTGAGAAACTTTTCTGTACTCCTGCTTTACTCTGCCTTGCTTCATAAACTCTGTGTCCGCCCATTTTTTCACATCGTAAAGGTCGTCCTCTTTAGTGAAAAATGACGGCATAAGATCCCACGGACCGCGGAGCTTTTTTGTCTTTTTATCATATATCGGCGCGTGAAATTCCCTGAGCCAATGATAAGTTTTTGCATTTCTTCCGAGCCTTTTAAGTGTAACGCTTGCAGTGTCCTGCGCTCTGCCGAGCGGAGAGACATAAAAAGCCGTAACGTCGGTCTTTTCCATTTTGTCCGCAAGAAGCTCGGCCTCGTGCCACCCCTTTTGAGTCAACGAATCCTTTTCGTAGTCGGGGTCACCGTGCCTTATAATGAGAATCCTCATTTTTCGTCACCGTCGGCAGCTCTTTTTTCAGTAATATAGCTATGAATTTTTTCGGCAAGCTCACCGTGAATTTTAAACTTGCTGCGGAAAACTATCATTGAAATTATTATAAGTATCGGCGGTATTCCGAAGGCTATTGTGCCTATCGCATTTTTGGTGGCGCTGTTTATAACGCCCTCTTTAATTTGCTCGTTGTAGCCGAATATACCAAGACCGCCGAAAAGAATAACAGTCTGAATGGTATATGCCATTTTTTGTAAAAAGCCCTTCATAGAGAAGGTTATACTCTCGCTTCGCAAACCGTTTTTGTACTCGCCGTAATCGACTATGTCCGCAAGGAATACAGTTTGCGAAACAAACATCGAACTTATGCCCACCGAGGCCAAAATATAGCAAATATCAAGTGCTATTGCGATTTTAAGCACCGGGCCGAAGAGGAACATCAGGGCGTATCCCAAAATAGTCATCGAGAGCGATATGGTGTATATTGAGCGCATGGTAAATTTTTCCGAGAGCATGGGTATTACCAAAAGGCCGACTACCGAGCCGACTGCGCCGATTGTTTGGAAAAGCGATTGACCCTTAGGCTGGCCCAAAACATCGGTGAAATAGTAAACAGCCGTAGAGCTTGTCAGGTACCAGCCTGCATTTGAAAGCATGGCGAATATCATAAATACGACGAGCTGATCGTTGTGAGCCACGGTTTTGAATATCTGCTTGAAGCTGAATTTTTGCTTTTCGTTGTAGACAACGTTTGTCTCTTTTGTATTGAATACGCATGTAGCCGAAAAAAGTATAAGTGCTATTCCGCATATCATAGCCCAACGCGAAAATCCGGTTGCGCTGTAACCCTTTTCTGTGGTCATGCCTGTTGAGAGCAGAGGAAGAATTATGGGAGTCAATATTGTTATGATTCCCTGGCCGAGACCCGAGAAGGTTCTCGCGATTGTTGCTACTAAGCTTCTCTCTTTAGCTTCGCTTGTAAATGAGGGTATCATCGACCAATAGGGAATATCCGCCATGGTGTTGGTCATTCCCCAAAGAATATACATGACGGCTATATATATGTAGAGCTTTGTTCCGCTCATACCGAAGGATGTAAAGAGGAGTGTAAGAACCACCGCGTTCGAGAATGCACCTATGAGTATCCACGGGCGGTATTTACCGAATTTTGTGCGCGTGTTGTCAACTATCGTTCCCATCATCGGGTCGTTAATACCGTCCCAAATACGTGCTATCGGGGTGAGTATCAAAAGAAATGCGGGTTTAAGTCCGAGTACGCTTGAAAGGTAGTAAGACAAAAACGAATAGAACATTCCATAGCTGAGGTCAAGCCCCACGGCACCTACGCCGTAGCCTATGTACCCCGGTAATTTTTTCAGTAAACTGTTTGATTTTTTCACGCCGTCATCCTCCGATTTCAGACAAATACAAATAATTATACTATATATAATAAATGTTTAAGAGAAATAAGTCAAATAGAAATATGCGGTTTGACCGCCGAAAAGGGCATATCATTTCCGAATGTGAAAAAATAACGGTCACAAACGAGTTTTGTGTCTTTAATCAAATAAAGATGAAAAATATGTTGTATTCAAATTGACTATTTTAAGTTTCTGGATTATAATATTTTTTATGACTTTTGAAGTTGTATAAAGTTGTAAAAAAGGAAAAGGAGTTAACTTAATGGAAAATCAATCTGTTAAGAGAGGTTTTTGGCATAAGCTGTTCGGCACCACGCCGAATGACGGTAATTTGCAGCCGCGCGAAGCTATTGCGTACAGTATTACCGGTATAGGCCAAAACTTTATCTGCACCATCATCGGCTCATATCTTACCATATTTATGACCGATGCACTTTTAATGGCGGACGCCAGGATCGGCAAAACTACAGGTGCCACCGCAGTAGCGCTTCTTATGCTCTTCACGAGGGTGTATGATGCTCTCAATGACCCGATTATGGGCTCTATTGTTGACAGAACAAGAACCAAATGGGGCAAATGCCGCCCGTATCTTAAATGGATGGCTGTTCCGATAGGCTTGGTTACCATAGCCTGCTTCCTGCCTGTTTATAACAGCACGGCAAAATCATTCATCATTATTTCGGTTATCTATGTCATTTGGTCAATGGTATTTACCGTAGCCGATGTTCCTTATTGGGGCCTTTCAACGGCTATGACAAATAACACAACCATTCGCGGTAATCTTCTTACTGTTGCGCGTCTTTGCTGCACCATAGGCGCAGGCGCCGTAACGGTATTTGTACCCGTAATTACTTCGGCTGTAACCGCAAAATATAAGGATGCCGACGGTGTGCTTATAGCGGCTAATTCCGTAGCAAACGCAAACACGCTTAAATGGACATATTTTATTTGCGCAGTTGTTCTCGTTATTGTGTCATTGCCGATGTTCTTCTATGGCTTTAAAAACACAAAAGAGAGGTATACCTCCGACACAACTCCGCCTTCACTCGGCCATAACCTTGGGCTTCTCTTTAAAAACGATCAGCTTTTGCTCATACTCATTTCCGGTATTTTGGGTGCGGCAAGAACCGTTTATATGTACACGGGCTCGCTTTATTTTGCAAAGTATGTTCTCGGAAACGAGGCAGTATACAGTATTCTTACAATACTTGTTGTTCCCGGCGGAGCAATTGCAACCGTGCTTATTCCGTGGTTCACAAAGCATTTCGGAAAGAAAAATACATATATCTATGTACATGTACTCGGCGCCGTAGTTATGTTCGCTATGTACTTTATAGGCAGAAACGGCGGCTATAACAATTCCTCAAATCTCCTTTGGCTTGCCATAGGTTTTGTTCTCCTCGGACTTCCGCAGGGTATCAATAACGTAATAACCTACGCTATGATAGGCGATACAGTTGAATATCTTGAGTGGAAAACGGGCGAGAGAGCAGAGGGTATCTGCTTCTCAATGCAGACCTTCATAAATAAAATCAGTATGGCTGTCGGCGCATTCATAGGCGTTATGGCATATGGAATTTCCGGCATTTCTCCGTCAGACCCGTACAATACCGTAACTCCGGAGGGCTCTGAAAAGCTTTGGGCTGTGCTCATACTTTCGGGTGCTATTTCGATGGTTGCCACCATTATCCCCATGCTCTTCTACAAGGTTACCGAGAGTAAGCAGAGAGAGTATGTAAAAGAAATAGAGGAAAGAAAAGCCGCTAAGGCTGCAAAAACCGCAGAATAATTCATTCGGAAAAATTTAAGAAACCGTTACCGTTTGGTAACGGTTTCTTTTTTTCTCCCAAAAGGGCAAATTTTTTCTTCGTATATAGGTGCAAGCAAGCAAATCACCGCAGCGACTGTCTTTCTCGTCAAACGAAAAATGCAATATTGAGACAAAAGGCTCATATATGAATTATTACCGTAAAAAAACAGACCTTGTGAATTGTACCGACAAGGTCTGCTTTATCTATGCCTTTAATTTATAAAAATACCGCTTGGTTATGAAACGCTTTATGAGCACTCGGTAAAAGCAATTTTCCGTATTTCAGTCTGTCAGAGTGTAACGCCTTAGACCGATTGAATGCTTGCCGTATTCAATGGCATTTGTGGGACAAAAGTTAATACACGCCATACAGTGTGTGCAGCTTTTGCCCCAAACAGGCTTGCCGTTCTTAAGCTCAATGTTGTTCAGCACACAGCTTCTTACGCATTTTCCGCAAGCTATGCATTTGTCGGTGGCGTAGAATTTGTCTGCGGATACGATGAATTTGTAAAAGACCGTATTTACTATGCCGCTTTTTAGTCTGTCCGCAATGCCGACTTTAATATCGGGGAAAGGCTTTTCGGCTTTGATGTATTCTGCTGCGTCAAGAGCCGCTTTATCCGCTTTTATTATAAGCTCCTCCGCGGTTTTTTCATCAGGTGCGCTGTAAAGAGCCGTGTAATTTTCGGGCATTACAACCTCGTAAACACCCATAAATTCGAAACCCTTGTCAGAGCAAAGCGCTTGTAATTGTTTCCTTGCATTTCCTATTTCGCCGCCGCAATCCATTATGAAATATGCTTTATCGGAGCCGTGAAACACGGATTCCCTTATGAGCTTTTCAAAAATGTGCGGTATTTGCCAAGCGTAAGTCGGGCATACAAAAACATAGGGGGTATCGCTGTCAAAGCTGCCTTTTTTACACTCCTTTATATATTCAAATGAGTTGACCGGAATTTCGTTTATTGCTTCTCCGACCTTTTTTGCTAAATGGCGGCTGTTTCCGGTGCCTGTAAAATATATTATCACTTTTATCGCTCCTTCAAATATGTTTTGAGGCTTTTATTACTTAAGCTTTTTGCCGTTTTTTCCGAGCAGGCGGTCAATAACAAACGACAGATAACCGAGAGCCAAAAACGCCGCCGTAATAAAGACAATTATAAGCGCAACCTTGTTTTTGCCGTAAAGGTCTGTGTCGAGAAACGGATACGGATAACGGCTGCTGCCGCCGAAGCCGGAAAAGATCTTGCTGCCGAATTTAGCGCAAATCATTGTAAATGCGATATACAGATAGGGCAAAATCAGCCAGCAAAGCGGGTGCAAAGCCTTGTATAACCCTTTAGGGAAAAACAGCAGATAGTCGAGTATCACCATAAGAGGAACGATATAGTGCATAAGAATATAGCCTGTGTAAAAAGCCTTATCGGAGGCCGCTGCCTCTTTGGCACCGTTCGGCATAAACAAATAGGCTATTGCGGTCACGGCTATACACATGGTTACGGCACCTCTGATAACGGCCTTTTCCTTTTTAGGACTGAAAACGGCGAGAAAAAAGAAGTATAAAAAGCAGAGTATGCCGCTTTGTACCGTGTAGTAATATAAAAGCGTGTCGGCGTTGCCGCGTCGCAGACTGTCAATATATTGTAAAATCATCCCTGCCTCACAGCACAATAAAAAAATTATGCGGTAGAGCTGTTTCAAATTCTGACTTTTTATATACATAAAAAATGCCACCCCGAAAAACTATTGATATAAACTCCATTTTAACACAATAAGTCGTTTGTATCAATGTATTTCGGAGCGGCAAAAGCGAAATGTACTTTGGGGATGTTAGTTATCGGTCTGTCTTTTTCGCTTTTAGCTTTTCCTTGAACGGAATGCATTTGCTCTCGTGATTTTCAATCTTTCTGTTGAGTCTTGCGAGAGCGCTTTCAAGCTCTGCGATTCTCTTTTTGCGCCATTATTCTTCAAAAGTTTTTGCAATTTGAGGCATAAGCTCGCTTACCTTAATGTGCTGCGGACACGCTTTTTCACATTTCCTGCACTTTATGCAGTCCGAGGCTTTTCCGTATTCCTTAGCGAGATTTTCGTAGTATTGGCCGTTAACCGAAAAATCTTTATATGTAGCGCGTTTTTCCTCGTTATAAAGAGCAAAGTACTTTGGTATCGGAATGTGCTTCGGACAGCCTGCCGTGCAGTAGCTGCAGCCTGTGCAGGGCACGGTTATGGAAGCTTTTATAATGTCTACTGCCTTGCCTATGATTTCGAATTCTTTCTTTGACAAGGGCTTGAAGCTTTCCATGTATCCGGTGTTGTCAAGGAGCTGTTCGTATGTGCTCATTCCGCTGAGTACCGTCATAACGCTGTCGTGACTTGCTGCAAATCTTACCGCCCAAGAGGGAATTGACGCGTCCGGAGCATAATCTTTAAACAGTTTTTCGGCTTCGTCAGGTATTTTTGCGAGTGTTCCGCCCTTTACAGGCTCCATAACAATTATCTTTTTGCCGTGCTTTACCGCCGTTTCATAGCACAGGCGCGACTGAATACCCGGATTATCCCAATCGAGATAGTTTATCTGAAGCTGAACTATCTCAATTTCGGGGTGCGCGGTTAAAATTCTGTCGAGGAGCTTCGCGTCATCGTGATACGAAAATCCGACGGTCTTTATTTTGCCCTCTTCCTTCATGCGAGCCACGAAATCAAAGCAGTCGAGCTTTGTTGCCGTCTCGTAATTTGATACGTTCAGGTTGTGAAGAAGATAGTAGTCAAAATAATCAACACCGCAGTTTTTGAGCTGCTTTTCAAATATGCGGCTGTTATCATCCTTTGTTTTCAACATCATAGTGGGCAGCTTTGACGTGAGTGTGAAGCTGTCACGCGGGTGGCGGTCAACTATGATTTTCTTTGCGGTTTCCTCGCTCTTGAAATCGTGATACATATATGCTGTGTCAAAGTACGTGAAACCGCGCTCCAAAAATTTATCTACCATTTTTTCGGCTTGCGGAATATCTATTTTAGAGGGGTCGTTACTGTCAAGAACAGGCAGTCTCATAAGACCGAATCCGAGCTTTTTCATATTATTCATCCTCATAGTTTTAATTTTTTCTTTTATGGCTTTTAATGCCGTGTCGGCGTCGTCTATGCCTTCAACGGTTTGCTCCATCGGACAAATCCCCGTGCCATATCTGTTTTTTATGCTGTCGGTTACGGTGCCGAAAGAATACTTTATACCGTATTTTTCGAGTATCGGTATGGCTTTGCGGCTTAAAACCTCACCGTACACATTTTTGATTTTAAGCAGCGCAAAAAGCAGGGCAGCGGCTTTTCCTATGATTTTGTCGGCGGCGCAAAAACGCGATAAATCGTTTTTTTCGCTGAGCAGCTTCAAAAGAGGGGACAGCCCCTTGCCTTTTTCTTCGATGAACTCTTTGCCGTCATACAGCACGAGCGAAGCACCGTTTTTAAGACGTTCCTTTGCTTTTTCGATATTATTCATAGAATTTGTTTAACCCCTTAACGCGGTATATAAGAAGCGGAAGCAGCGTCCATTGTAAAATAAGACCCGGCAGACCCGAAGCGATGCTTGAAAGTATTATTGTCGGTGAAACCGCCGTGCTTTTAAAGCCGTAAAACGCGATTAAAATAGCAGCCGCGCGTATGGCTCTTCCGAGTATTTGAGCCGTGAGTACCTTTAAAATGACGGGCATTTTTTTGTTTTTGAGGAGTCCGCATACGACGCCGTATACGGTAAGCTCTATCATCATAAACGGAAGAAGTGCCGCCGACGGCATACCCGTGAGCGCGAAGCTCAAAAGGGGACTTACCGCTCCCGTTACGGCGCCCACCGCAGGACCTGCCAAAAGAGCTGTGAAGAATACGCCGAGATGCATCGGCAGAAATGCCGAGCCGGGTAAGCTGCCGGTACCGCTCACGATACCTATAACGTGGAACAGCTGAGGCATGGAAACCGACAGAGTTATTCCTATTACCGTCGTGAGAGCTTTAGCTGTTATGATTTGCTTTTTTCTTGTCAAGGTGTTTTCCATAAATATCGGTCTCCTTAAATTGTTTTAAACGTTTTTGCCCATATTGTAGCATTCTTTGTATTCCGATTTGTCTTTGATTTCGCCTTTTTCAAATACACCGGCACCCCTGATTATTCCTTTTTCCTTTGCACCGTCAAGGCAGTCAAGCGTAAAGCCCCTTATGCATTCTATCGACTTGTCAAATGCCGATTTATCGGAATCCGCCGCAGTCAGAATATAATAGAAATCCTTGTCCGACATCTCTGTGTAACGCGGCACACACCTGTCTATAAATGTTTTAAGCTGTGCGTCAACAGTATAGAAGTACACGGGGGAAGACAAAGCTATAACGTCGGCTTTGACCATTTTGTCATTAAGCTCCGCCATATCATCCTTTTGAACGCATTTATGCGTAGAATTACATATTCCGCAGCCGCGGCAGTAATTTATGCTTTTGTCGGCGAGAAAGACCTTTTCGACCTCGTTTCCTGCGTCTTTTGCTCCGCGTGCGAATTCATCGCAGAGTAAATCCGAGTTGCCGTGCTTTCTCGGACTTGATGAAACAATGAGAACCTTTTTATTCATTGCAGTCAGCTCCTTTTGCAGTATCGTCATAGCCCATTGCGGGCGATGATGTTAAGCGTGCTTATCTTTAAATATAATTTAACACTTAGAGTTTACTTTAAGTCAAGCCTTTTTTTGAAAAGTTTTGCCCAAAACAAAATAATAGAATTTTGTCTGTTAATATGTAAACTGTTTATTAACTCTGTTTGACTTTTCTTGACTTTTAATTTTGCGGTGATATAATATTATTACTCTTTGAAAAAGGGCTATTTTTATGGAAACAGGTGATTTGTATGCGTACAAAACAGTTTAAAGCCGAATCAAAGAAGCTGCTTGATTTAATGATAAACTCCATATACACGCATAAAGAAATATTTTTGCGAGAGCTTATATCAAATGCAAGTGATGCCGTTGATAAGCTGTATTTCCGTTCGCTGACCGACCAAAATGTCGGAATGTCGCACGGTGATTTTGAAATCAGAATTACTCCGGATAAGGAGAACAGAACTCTGACAATTTCCGATAACGGTATAGGTATGACCAAGGAGGAGCTTGAAGCAAACCTCGGCACTATCGCAAAGAGCGGCTCTCTCGCTTTTAAGCAGGAAAACGCCGACGCAAAGGATATAGACGTTATCGGTCAATTCGGCGTAGGCTTTTATTCGGCATTTATGGTGAGCGACTGTGTAACCGTTGAAAGTCGCGCTTACGGCGAAAGCGAGGCTTACCGCTGGCAGTCTAAGGGCGTTGAGGGCTATACCGTTGAGGAATGCGACAAGCCCGACGTCGGCACTACGATAACTCTCCATATAAAAGATGATACGGATGAAGAAAAGTATTCTCAGTTCCTTGAGGAATACACTATCAAGACAATAGTTAAAAAGTATTCGGATTATGTTCGCTATCCTATCAGAATGACAGTAGAGAAGAGACGTCTTAAGGAGGGTACCGAGGACGAATACGAATCTGTAAAAGAGGACGAGACATTAAACAGTATGATTCCTCTTTGGAAAAAGAATAAAAAAGAGATTAAGCCCGAGGAATATGAAGCTTTTTATAAAGATAAGTTTATGGACTATGAAAAACCTCTCAAGGTTATTCATTATAAAACCGAGGGTCAGGCAACATATGACGCGCTTCTTTTCATTCCGTCACACGCTCCGTTTGATTATTATACAAAGGAATACGAAAAGGGCTTGCAGCTTTACTCAAAAGGCGTTTTGATAATGGACAAGTGCAAGGACCTCTTGCCCGACCATTTCAGCTTTGTTAAGGGTCTTGTAGACAGCGAGGATCTCTCGCTTAACATTTCGCGTGAGGTGCTTCAGCATGACCATCAGCTAAAGCTTATTGCAAAAACCATAGAAAAGAAGATAGATTCCGAGCTTAAAAAAATGCTCGAAACCGACCGTGAAACTTACGAAAAATTCTTTAAAGCGTTCGGTATGCAGATTAAATTCGGCGTATACAGCGATTACGGTATTCACAAGGACAGCCTCAAGGATTTGCTATTGTTCTATTCGTCGAGCGAAAAGAAGCCCGTAACCTTAAAGGAATATGTATCCCGTATGAAGGACGGCCAAAAGGACATTTATTACGCAGCAGGCGAAACAACCGACAAAATAGATATGCTTCCGCAGGTGGACTCGGTTAAGGACAAGGGCTATGAAATACTCTATCTCACCGATTATGTCGATGAATTTGCCCTTCGCGCACTCAGCGAATATGACGGAAAGACCTTTGTTAACGTTTGCACGGAAGATGTTGACCTCGGAACCGAAGAGGAGAAAGAAGCCCTCAAAAAGGAAAACGAGGATAACGCCGATATGCTCAAAGAAATGAAAGAGGCTCTCGGAGAAAATGTCCATGAGGTTAGATTTACTGATAAGCTCAAGGACCATCCCGTCTGCCTATCGAGCGAGGGTGCTATTTCTCTCGAAATGCAAAAGGTGCTGAATGCGATGCCAGACGGTAAGGACGCCAAGGCTACGGTAGTGCTTGAAATAAATGCAAATCACCCAATAGCCGAAAAGCTCAAGTCTCTTTATAAGGACAATAAAGACAGTCTTTGTGATTACGCAAAGATTCTTTATGCTCAGGCGCGTCTTATAGGCGGTATGTCGGTTGACGACCCGGTGGAGCTTTCAAATCTTGTCTGCAATCTTATGACAAAGTAATGTCGGAATATTAAAGTCGCCGCAGAAAGGGACACTCCATAAGGAAGTGTCCCTTTACACTTCTGTCAGCGGGCCAGAATACATGATAACTAGCCGAAGCAGTATTGTTTCTATTATGATTATGTGCTACACTTATAATATGATAAATAGAAATTTTTATTAGGGAAATATATGACTGAAATTTATTGCATGACCCAAAAACACAAATATTGGAACGAAACCATTTGTTTAGCTGAAAAATGCCCGTGGAAAGCGGGTCCCTATTTGGCTCAAAAGATGAAAAACAATGACTTTAATACATGGGAAAGGGTGTTTGTTGCTTGCGTAAATGGAAAAGTGGCGGGATTCTGCACATTTGCTGAAAAGGACGAGCTGCCGGAGGAATACAAGTTTACACCATTTATAGGATTCGTTTTTGTTGATGAACCATACCGTGGTAAGAGATTATCAGAGTTGATGATTCAAAGCGCAATTTTATATGCGCGTGAGCTGGGATATGAAAAAATATATATCATGAGCGGAGAAATCGGTTTATATGAAAAATACGGCTTCGAAAAATTAGGTGATTATGAAACAATATATGGCTCAATTGACCAGCTATTTGTTAAGTCAACAATATTATAGTTTTAGGTAGTTGGCTTAGAGGTTAACATATGAGCTCACTCTCAAAATAACTGTGTCCACAGGTTTAGCAAGCATCGGATTGTGACACCGTAAAAGTAAGAGTCCGTACCCTTTTCAGGGTGCGGACTTTGCTGTTTCATGTATTTTTGGGTAATTTCCTTATGTAGGGGGCCCCGAGGGTAAGCTTCTGCGGCGACTTTTTATAATTGATAGTATCTAAAGTCTATGGTAAAATAATTACAGTATCTGACCGATGGAGGATAAAAATGGATATAAACGAAATATTATCGCATTGCGACCACACAAATTTAAAACAGACCGCCGTTCCGAATGACATAAAACGTCTGATTGATGAGGCAGTTAGGTATAATACCGCAAGCGTTTGTATTCCGCCGTGCTATGTAAAGCTTGCTTCGGAATATGCAGTCGGTAAAATGCGTATCTGCACCGTTATAGGTTTCCCTAACGGGTATAACACGACCGAGGTCAAGGCATTTGAAGCAAAGCAGGCACTGCTTGACGGTGCGGACGAAATAGATATGGTAATAAACATCGGCGCGCTTAAAAGCGGAAATGCAGACTATGTGGAAAATGAGATAAAAACGCTGAAAGAGGTTTGCGGCGACAAATGCCTCAAGGTAATAATTGAAACTTGTCTTTTGACCGAGGACGAAAAGAAAACAATGTGCCGCATTGTAAGTGCGGCCGGAGCGGATTATATCAAAACCTCAACGGGCTTTTCCAATGCCGGCGCAACGCATGATGACATAAAGCTTTTTAAAAAGTATGTGTCTCCGTCCGTAAAAATAAAGGCGGCAGGCGGTATTCACACGCTGGAGGATGCCGCGGAGTTCCTTTCGGAGGGAGCCGACAGGCTCGGTACGAGTGCAATCGTCGGAATAGCCGAAAAAGAGTTAGATGAAAATTAACTAACGCTTATGTAATAGCCTGATATAAAAAGACGGACCGTATGTTTTACAGTCCGTCTTTTATCTTTTACGCTTGATTCAAAAACTGTTTATCAATGACCTTACCCACAAAGTCGTTTATATATTTAATGCTGAAATCGTTTTGCTTGAGTCTCGAAGCTTGGGCTTTTGCGAGCGAATCGGTGTATTGCGAAAGGGGATAGATCTGAGCATCGTGGCTGCCCCGCACATAGTGGGTCACGATAGGCTCAAAAACCACATTGTCAACCGTTGTTTTTCCGGTGTCATAGTCCTTTGTCAAGTCGTAGTGAAGCATACCGCCTATAACTCTCGATGCCGTGTTTTGCTGCGAGATGAAATTGCCGAGAGAATATGCCACAAGTGTTTTTGTGCCGTTCCCGTTGTCTATCCATTCTACGGGCTGTATGACGTGAGGATGATGCCCTATAATTACGTCTGCACCCCACGACGCCATTTTGCTTGCAAGCTCGCGTTGGTCGTTGTTGGGGGTTGTCGTGTACTCTTCACCCCAATGAACGTTTACCAAAACAATATCGCATTCGGCCTTGGCTTTCTGAATTTTTGATTTGATTGTGTCCTCGTCTGAGGTGTATATTATTTTCAGAGCACTGTCTTTAGGCAATGACAGACCGTTTGTATAGCGGGTTATGCCTACAAGGCCTATCTTAATGCCGTCTTTTTCTATGTATTCAAGGCGGTTCATATCGTTTTCGTCCTTGTAAGCACCTGTCATTGTGATGCCGCCTATGTTGTTCCAAAAATCAATAGCCTCCGAAAGTCCCTTAGCACCCTTGTCAAGCATATGATTGTTTGCGAGGTTTACAACGTCAAAGCCTATTTTCTTAACTTCTTCGCCGACCTCCTGAGGAGAGTTGAAAAGCGGATAGCCGGATGGCTCATAGCTTTTTGCTATTATCGTTTCCTGATTTATGGTAGCCAAATTAGCTTTTTCTACTGTTGAGGCAATATTTTTGTATGCGTATGAAAAATCATAACCGCCGTTTTTTGAACGCTTTTTTGCCTGCTCGTAAATTCCGTCGTGTATGAGATTATCCCCAACGGAGAGCATACTGATTTTAACCGGTTCTTTTTTCTCCGCAGTCACGGTTTCATCGGAAACCGCGGCAACAGGTGTCGCTTTTTTGGTTTTCGGCTCTTTGGTTTCTTTAACAGACGGCTCCCAACCGTTTTTTGAAGAATTTACTATTGCAACTGTGCCGAATATGGCTACGACCGCCACAATCAGCACCATAAAAATTTTTACAGCCTTGTTTTTCACTTGTTCACCCCACACCAAAAACTACTTTTCAAATACCTGTGTATAGCGCTTTATTGAATCTTCGACAATATCAGCTGCTGCAAAAGCGCCTTTTGTCTCGTCAATAACCGTCTTTTTGTTTTCGAGTGTTTTATAAACTGAGAAAAAGTGCTTCATTTCATCGGAAATGTGGGCAGGAAGCTGAGTTATGTCGGTGTATGAGTTATACATCGGGTCATCAAACGGAATCGAAATGATTTTATCGTCCGGAAAACCGTTGTCAAGCATGGTTATAACGCCTATCGGATAACATTTGACGAGGGCCATCGGCTCTATCTGCTCAGAGCAGAGAACAAGCACGTCAAGAGGGTCGTTGTCCTTTGCGTATGTTCTCGGAATAAACCCGTAGTTGGCAGGGTAGTGGGTGGATGTATACAAAACCCTGTCAAGCCTCAAAAGACCGGTTTCTTTATCAAGCTCATACTTCATTTTGCTGCCCTTGCTGATTTCTATAACCGCGTCAAACGAGGTTTTTGTTATTCTGTCCGGGCTTATGTCATGCCATATATTCATAGTGAACCCTCCGTAAAATTATTTAATGCCCTTAAATTTCTCTATAAGACCGTTTCTTTCCGCCCAAAGATTTTTTGAGAGATCGACATAGTATTTGTGAGGATTTTCAAAACGCTTTACTTCGTCCCAAAGCGTGTCTGTCTGTCTCAGGCAGTATTCGCGTATTTCTTTGAGCGATGGCTCCTCGTAGACCTTTTTGCCGCCCTCAAATATCGGTACGAGAAGCTTTCTCGTTACAAAGTTTTCTATTTCTTTTCTCTTCCAGGTGAAATCCGGGTCAAAGAGTACATACGGCTTTGTTTCGTCGATTATTTCGTCATCAAGAGTAAGTACGTCCGCTATCGCTTTGCCTGAATCCTTGTCTATAAGCCTGTATACCTGTTTTGATGACGGAATGGTAATTTTTCTGACGTTTTCCGAAAGATTTATTTTCGGCACCGTTTTGCCGTCCTTTTCTATTGCGGACAGCTTGTAAACGCCGCCGAAAAGGGGAGAAGAAGCCGAGGTTATAAGTCTTTCGCCGACTATGAAGCAGTCCACCTTTGCACCCTGCGAGACCATATCGCTTATGAGGTGCTCGTCAAGCGAATTTGACGCCATGATGTCGCAGTCCGGATAGCCTGCAACGTCGAGCATTTTTCTGACTCTTTTTGAAAGATATGTGATGTCGCCCGAATCTATTCTTACGCTCTTCGGCCGTTTGCCGAGCGGAGCCAAAACATCGTCAAAGGCCTTTATTGCATTTGGAATACCGGAGCGGATGGTGTCATATGTGTCAACCACAAGAGTGCAGTCGTCGGGGTGACGTCTCGCATATTCGCAGAATGCGTCATATTCGCTGTCAAAAAGCTGTACCCATGAGTGTATCATTGTATTGACCGACGGTATGCCGAATTCCTTTTCGGGTATTACGCCTGAGGTTGCGACACAGCCGCCGATGTAAGCGGCTCTTGCACCGTAAACCGCTTCGTCAACACCCTGAGCGCGCCTTGTGCCGAATTCCGCGACCGCTGTTCCGTGCGCCGCTCTTACAAGCCTGTTTGCCTTTGTGGCTATAAGACTTTGCTGATTTATTGAGAGCAAGAGCATTGTTTCAATAAGCTGAGCCTCTATTATCGGGCCTCTTACCTTTATGATAGGCTCGTTCGGAAAAATCGGAGTGCCCTCGGGTATTGCCCATACGTCACAGGTGAATTTGAAATCTTTGAGATAGCTTGCAAGCTCGTCGGAGATGCCCTTTGATTTGAGGTATTTTATATCTTCCTCGCGAAAATGCAGATGTTCAAGATAATCGATAACCTTTGATAGGCCTGCCGCGATAGCAAAACCGCCGTTATCGGGAACGCGCCTGAAGAATAAATCAAAATATGCTACGGTATCTTTCATACCCGCGCCCATAAACCCGTCTGCCATGGTAAGCTCATAGCCCTCGGTCAGCAGAGCAAGATCGGAAGTCTTTATATAATCTTCCAAAATAATCACCTCTCATATAAGTTATAAATATTGTATCATAACAGCTTATCTTGTGCAATTAAATATTGTCCGCACTTAAAGCTTTTTTACTGTTTTATTTTTCGCCTCGATATGTTACAATAGCGATAGGATTTTTGAGAAAGTATGAGCGAAAACGGGAGTGCATAGCCAAATGAGCTTTTCTGGATTTGTCACGGTAGAGGTATTAAGCTTTGTGCTGTTTTATTTTTTCAGCGGCAAGGCACGTCTTCACACGTGCGTACTTGGCCGAAACAAAAAGAGTACAAACATCGCATTTGTTTTTCTTTGGCTGTTGTGTATTTTATTCGGAGTTTTCATATATGCCGGTATTTTCAAGCCCGCGGCGACGTATCCGTTTGAAACGCTCTACAATAAAAATGCTTATGAGCAGCAGTTCGACGCCTTTTTAAAGCATCGGCTATCTATTGATATTGAACCGGCAAAGGAACTATTGGCTCTTTCAAACCCATATGACCGAGCGAGCAGAACGGGTATACGCTTCCTGTGGGACAGAGCATTGTACGACGGTAAATATTATTCTTATTTCGGAATAACACCTATTATAACGGTTTATTACCCGTATTACTTTATAACAGGAAAGGTGCCGTCAGCGGCGACGGTATGCTTCATACTGTTTACGGCGGCTGTAACTGCTGTCGCGCTTACGTATTTAAAAGCAGTCGGAATATTTTGCGAAAAACCGAATAAAGCTCTTGTGTTTTTCGGATTTGCCGCGGTAGAGTCGGGAAGCCTTTTGTTTATGCTTTTAACAAGTGCCGATATGTATTATACGGCTGTGATTAGCGGAGTTTGCTTTTTATCTCTGTTTATGATGTTCTCGCTTGCTGCTTACGAGAAGAAAAAGACGGCGGCAAAATGTGCCGATTTCTTTTTTGCGGGTATTTCGTTGGTTCTTACGGTTATGTCAAGACCCAATATGGCACTTATGTCTGTTGTTATGGTGCCGCTTTATTTAAATGTTCTTTGCCGTAAGGATATAAAAACGAAAGTGAAGCTGTTATCCGTTTTGTCTTTTGCGTTACCGGTTTTTGTCGGAGCGGCATTTCAGATGTGGTACAATTACGCGCGCTTTTCGTCGGTGTTCGACTTCGGCTCTGCATATCAGCTGACCGTTGCCGACGTTTCAAAATATGCTGTGACCCCGGTTCTGTTTTTGCCTGCGATTTATCATTACTTTCTGCAATTACCGGACTTTAAAACCGAATTTCCGTTTTTTCACCTCAGCGCGAGTGCGTACAAAGGCGGCTATAAAGGATATATCTATTTGACAAGAACTATGGGTATATTTAATTTGCCCGCTTCACTCGGCCTTTTCGGATTTCCGTGTGTTCTTACGAAAAAAACGGAGAATTGGAAAAGAGCAACGTTTTTGCTCGGCGTGATAATGCCCATTGCGGTGGCTTTTCTCGATATGTGCTTGGGAGGCGTCAATATACGGTATCTCGCCGATATTGCGTTTATTGCCGTGCTTTTCGGAACCCTTATAATTATAAATCTCTATTCGGCTGTGCCGGATAATCAAAAGGCTCTTAAAATCACGGCTTACATTATATTTACTCTTATTCTGTACGTTTCGGCATTTGTAGGTTTTCTTACTGTGTTCGAAAACGAGCGGTACAGCAATTTTTCAATATTGAGTTAAAGGTTCGGGGTGTTAAAATGGAAAATCATTCTTTCGGTAAAAAAATAGCGACCCTGCAGAAGCAGCATGGCATAACCAAAACCGCTTTGGCTGATATTCTCGGCGTCAGCGTGAATACCCTCTCAAGTTGGGAAAAGGGTGAGACATCCCCATCGTTTGATGCAATATGCAATCTTTGCAGCGCATTCCATCTGTCACTTGATGATTTTGCATTCGGTTCGGGTACACAAAAAGCCGAAAAAGAGCTGCCAAAGGGGCTTCAGTCAATTAGGCAGATGTATAAAATAGGCAGAGGACCCTCAAGCTCGCATACTATGGGACCGGAAAAAATCTGCCGTATTTTTAAGAAGAAAAACCCTGATGTCGATAAATTCAAGGTGATATTATACGGCTCTCTTGCCTTAACAGGCAGAGGTCACGGCACCGACCGCATAGTCAAGGAAACATTGTCTCCGATTGACACAACCGTTGAATTTGATTTTGCAAAAACCGACCTTCCGCATCCGAATACCATGGAGCTTTTTGCCTATAAGGATGATAAGCTTTGCGACAGTATGCTCGCATGCAGCATAGGTGGCGGCGAAGTCACAATCAAGGGTATGAAAATGGCTGAGAGCAAGCCGATATACGAATTCAGCACATTTAAGGATATTGCGGAGCATTGCCGCAAAAACGATATACGTATATGGGAGTATGTCGAAAAGACCGAGGGGAGCGATATATGGGATTTTCTCGGCGAAGTCTGGGATTGTATGCGTGATTGCATAAAAGATGGACTGAGTACTGAGGGAATTTTGCCGGGAGGACTCGGCGTGTCGAGAAAAGCGGGATTTTTATTCAGGCAGAACCATATTGACGAATCTCCCGAAACTCGTGAAAACCGCATTGTTTGCGCGTATGCTTACGCTGTGGGTGAACAAAATGCCGCGGGCGGCCGCATAGTTACCGCGCCCACGTGCGGTGCAAGCGGAGTCTTGCCTGCCGTAATGCTGTATTTCCAAAAAAAGAGGGGATACAGCGACAGAGAAATAGAACAAGCACTCGCTACGGCGGCGATTATCGGGCTTTTGGTAAAAACAAATGCATCGATAAGCGGTGCAGAGTGCGGCTGTCAGGCAGAAATCGGAACGGCGTGTGCCATGACCGCAGCGGCTCTCGGCGAGCTTTTCGGAATGAGCCTTGAGCAGATAGAGTATGCCGCCGAAAACGCTATAGAGCATCATTTGGGACTTACGTGCGACCCGATATACGGCCTCGTGCAAATTCCGTGTATAGAGCGGAATGCCGTAGCCGCAATGCGTTCCATAAATGCCATTAACCTTGCCAATTTCCTTACCGCAACGCGAAAGATCTCACTTGACCTCATAATAGAAACAATGTATGAAACAGGCAGAGACCTCTCCGCTAAGTACCGCGAAACAAGCACCGGCGGTATGGCTAAGCTTTATCATCCCAACATAAAGTGCGATTAACGGTATTTTATGATGCGGCGGTTGCATGTACTTAATATTGTTTCGGCGCGGCACAGCAGTACCAAGATTGATTAAGCCTGCCGTTTTCCTCTTGAATTTTACGGCTGCCGTTGTTCTATTTAATCTTGCAATTTAGACAATTTGGATTTTTTAAAATTACCGTAAAAAAATGTTGACTTTGTCTGTGCCTCATAGTATAATATCATTCGCAACGAAAAAGAAGTTGTCGCTATTGGGGAATTGTGTAACGGTAGCACGACAGACTCTGACTCTGTTTGTTGGGGTTCGAATCCCTATTCCCCAGCCAATACCTCGGAACAATTTGTTCCGAGGCTTTTTTATGCCCGAATACTGCTTTTTACGGCGGCATTAGGGCATTCTTTCTTTGCTTCAAAATATCGTGAGGGTTTTTAAGAGATTTTAAGAGACAGCTAATTTCAAAATTCCAAAGTCATTTTAGTGCGATTTAGGGCATTTATGACTGATACTATTGAGAGACATCGCTTAAATCGATTTTTTCATTTTCAGGTCAAAATAATTCGGTAATAATGTCCACGCACTTATCAATTCCGAGGACTCCGCTGTCCAAAGTCAGATGATAATTTTGAGCGTGTCCCCACTTCATATTAGTGTAGAAACGGTGATATGCCGCACGGCGCTTATCCTTATCTCTCAATCGCTCCTCGGGAGACTGCTCTCGCTCGCCGTACACTTCAACAATCCGCGTTGCTCGAAAATCTATATCAGCGTGAACAAACACTTTCAAGCAATCTGCATTGTCCTGCAAAATATAATCCGCACAACGACCGACAATTACGCACGGCTCTTTTTCTGCAAGCTGTGTGATGATTTTATACTGATATTCCCACAGAATATCCTCATTTGTCGGTCCGAACATTCGATTAGAAAAAGCATTAGATAGAAAACCGCCGGGTGCGTATTCTCCTGCCTCTTTTACATAATCGGGTGCAAAGCCCGTTTCTTTAACCATTTCTTGAATAATTTTTGCATCATAGCACGGAATTTCGAGCTTTTCTGCAACCTTTTTGCCGATTGTGCGTCCGCCGCTGCCAAACTCACGGCTGATGGTTATAACTCTGTTTTTCATATGCTCTGCGCTCCTTTCGTATTCAATTCTTTATATGTTTTCACGATGATAATTGCCGAGATGATAAAGGTTAAAATATCGGACACAGGCATTGAATAAAGCACTCCGTCCAAGCCGAAGAACACAGGCAAGAGCAATGCAAAACCCACACCGAACACAACCTCTCTGAACATTGACAACATAGTTGAAGACAATGCCTTGCCGACTGCCTGCAGGAAGATGAAGCAAGCTTTGTTGACGCAAGCCAAAATCATCATACAAAGATAAATTCTGAATGCCTTGATTGCGAATTCGGTATAATAAACACTCTCATTTTTTGCACCAAAAATGGCGATAAGCTGATGAGGGAAGCCCTCTGCCAACACAAGTGCAACAGCACCCACCAACGCTTCGGCAACAAGCAACTTGGTAAACAGTTCCTTTACACGCAATTTTTTCTCTGCACCCATATTGTATCCTATAATAGGTATACAGCCTGCCGCCATACCGACTACTATTGAAATGACAATCTGGAAGAATTTCATAACAATTCCAACTACCGCCATTGGGATTTGCGCATACTGTTCCTGCTTGAAAACAGGGTCTTGCGCACCGTATTTGCGAAGCATATTGTTGATTGCAGCCATTGCCGCAACAAGACTGATTTGAGACAAAAAACTTGTAATTCCGAGCAACAACATTCTTCCGCAAATGTTCCATTGCAAAGCAAAATCTTTGCGTGAAGGCTTGACTGTTTTCATATGCACAATATACCAAACGGCAAGAATTGCAGTCACTACCTGACCGATTACCGTGGCAACAGCCGCACCCATCATTCCCCATTTGAAGCAGAAAATAAAAATAGGGTCAAGAATGATATTGATGACCGCACCTGCCAAAGTTGAAGCCATAGCAAATTTTGGATTTCCGTCTGCACGAATTACAGGATTCATAGCCTGACCGAACATATAAAACGGAATACCCAAAGTGATGTAGAAAAAATATTCCTGCGATTGGCGAAATGTTTCCTCATTGACCGTTCCGCCAAACATAGCAATGATTTGGTTTGCAAAAATCAAATACAGTGCCGTCAAAATAACACTGCCTGCAACGGTCAGCACAACAGCATTGCCCACGCTACGCTTTGCTTTGTCTGATTCTTTTCTGCCAAGCGCCATACTTACAAAAGCACAACAACCGTCACCCACCATTACGGCGATAGCGAGAGCCACAACCGTCAACGGAAAAACGACTGTGTTGGCAGCGTTTCCGTAAGAGCCGAGGTAACTTGCATTTGCAATAAAAATTTGGTCAACAATGTTATAAAGCGCACCAACCAACAATGATATGATGCAAGGGATTGCGTACTGACGCATAAGCTTGCCGATACGCTCCGTCCCTAAAAATTGATTTCCTGTTTCCATATTAAATCACCTTTCTTTCAAAAAATAAAAAACACGTAAGCCCTAAAATCCGGACTTACGCATTTCTGCTACTCGATTTTTAATGTAATTGTGCTTTATTTATCGTTTCTCACACGATTTCATAAAAAAAGCGTGTGACTTCTGCAACTGGATTTACGCAGAAATGCCACACGTTATATTTTTATTATAGCAGGAAAAAATCGCAATTTCAAGTGATTTTATTTCAACCTTTTAATCCATATGCTATCCCGTGATTAAAACCAACAATAGACATCAATAAAAAACTAAAGCGATCCGTTTATTACAGACCGCTTTTTTACTTGCATTTTATATTAGGTCAAGTTAACTTAACTTTAATTGGTTTTTCGTAGAACTACCACATCTACACATACTTATTTACAGTAGTATAAAATCACATTTTCATCTATAGGTCAACTAATATAAATATTTTAGTTTTTCCTATCAAATTACAGTTAATTAGTCTCAAAACAATCATGCCGTTTGAACAAACAATATGTTCACGCAAGGAGGGAGTTCGGTTCTATTCGGACGAATACGACAGCAAAACTTTGTAGGACGCAGACGAAATAGCCAACAACTACCGTATTCTCGAAAAGACAAATAATCTTATGGTAATAAATCTGCCTCCGAACAAAAACGGCAGGCTCGTATAGAGAGACGTGAAAAAATTGATGCTCATTGCTGACAAGCTGGGAATAAGAAGAAAAATCGGCGGAGAGCTATAATTTTGAACTGTCTCGTTTGGCAATTATAGATTTTTTATACTCGTTTGGGCTGATATTGAATTTTCGTCTAAACGCAGCGGCAAAGGAACTTAGGCTCGTATAGCCGCATTTTGCGGCACATTCATTTATAGTAATGTTTTCGCTCTCAAGGAGCGATGCTGCCATAGCCATCTTTGATTCATAGCGCAGCTTTCTGAAAGATGAACCGTAATAATCTTTGATAATTCTTTCTGCCTGACGGGGTGACACACCCATACCTCTGGCAAAGTCATTAAGGGTTACATCACTGCAATCCTCCAGCAAAAGAGTATCGAGTATCCATGAGCGATTTTCATTCAGGTCGCAATCTTCAGGAGGGAGCAGAGAGCTGGCATTGTCGGGATAGTAGAGGCGTGTCATCTCCGTAATCATCTGTAGGGTAAGGGCGGACAGAATGCTTTCTCTCCACAGACCTGTTTTTGAATTTTCGGAGACGAGCTGATTAAATATCCTACGCAGCTGAGGACTGCATTTTCCTATCCAAAAAAACTTGGAGGCAAAAAATCGTATTGCCGCATCATCGGTATTGCCGAGAATTTTCAGATAAACACTGATTTCAAACACCGGGGCATCCTTGCTGGAAAGTTGTTTGTGGAGCACATTGGAACCGGTAACATAGAGAGAATCTTTCTTTATGTCATACCGGTCTTTTTCTGTTTCGAGTACACCTTTGCCCCTGGCAATATAATGAATCTCGTACCCGTTTTTTGCGTGAGAATGCATCTGAACCACGGAATCGAGCGTATCTGAAAATATTTTGAAAAGCTGAATTCGGCAGCCGTTATAATTAAATGATAAAATCATATTAAAGTCCTCTCTGTCTATACAAACAATATAATACAAACCGAAATTTATTTCAATAAAAACTTTATATAATACGACACAATATTTAATTTATTGTCGTATTATATTCTTTTATTGGCGGCACAACAATACTATAATTATGTGTATAGAACAGCAGCCGGAGGTATATGTATATGAAAATAACAGTCATCGGAGGGGGCGGAGTCCGCTCAATGTTCCTCGCAAAAAGCATAGCACAAAAAGCAGAAAAGCTGCGGATAGACGAGCTTTGCTTTATGGATAACAACAAAGAAAAATTAAGAATTTACGGCGGTATGGCGAGTCATGTTGCAAATCTCCTTTGTCCTAAAATGAAATTTATGCTGACGACGGACAGCATTGAGGCAGTAAAGGATGCCGACTATGTTATAACCACAATCCGTGTAGGCGAAGATGAAATGAGAGCAAAGGACGAAAGAATCGCACTCAATCACGGTGTCCTCGGTCAAGAAACAACGGGAGCGAGCGGACTTTCTTTTGCAATGAGGAGCGTACCGGCTCTTGCCGAATATTGCGAGCTTATCAAAAAGTTTTCAAAACCCAATGTAAAAGTTTTTAATTTTACAAATCCTGCCGGTGTAGTGAGCCAAACCCTGCGTGATATGGGATATGATTTTACATACGGAATATGCGACGCTCCATCGGGAATGCTTCGCACCTTTGCACTCATGTACGGCGAAAGTCCCAATGACATAACGGGCGAATGTTACGGCCTTAATCACCTGTCATATTTCAAGAGTATAAAGCTAAAGGGCAGAGAAATAATGCCGGAACTGATCGAAAATGACGAGGCATACAAAAAGAGCGATATGCGTTATTTCGAAAAGGAGCTTCTAAGAGACAGAGGCTGCGTTTTAAACGAATATCTCTATTATTTTTACTATCGTGAAAAAGCTGTTGAAAACATACTCAAAGCCGACCAAACCCGTGGCGAACAAATACGAGATATAAATAAATCCATGACGACGGAACTTTCGCAAATGGATATAGAAAACGATTTTGGAAACTGCTTAAAGATTTTCAGCAAATGGTACGGTATGCGTGAGGGCAGTTATATGGCAAGTGAAACAGGTGAAAAGCGTACTCAGCCATGGCACTTTGACATTTACGAAGAAGATGACGGCGGATATGCCGGCGTTGCACTCAAGTTTATCGAAACTGCTCAAAGCGGAACAAATGGTACTATGATTATGTGTATTCCAAACGACGGCTCTATTGACGGTTTAAGGAACGACGATGTGGTCGAAATCACCTGTGATGTCGATAAAAACGGTTGTACACCGCACCGTATCGGCAAGGTAGACGAGCAAAATCTCGAGCTGATACGCAGAGTCAAAAACTATGAAAGACTCTCCTCCAAAGCAATAAGGGAGCGGAGCCGCTCTGCCGCAATTCAGGCGCTTACACTCCACCCTCTCGTAAACAGCTACTCGATAGCGGTAAAACTTGTAGATGAATTTATAGAGCACAATAAAAACTATTGCGGCGGATGGAAATAAAAAATCGGATAAAAATTATTGAATGGAGCAATTTTTATGGATAAAGAAACAAGGTATGTAGGCGTAAAAGAAACGCTGTCATACGGTCTTGCAAATGCAGGTCAGGTGTTCGGATACAATCTGATAGCCGGCGGATACCTTTCGCTGTTTTTTACAAAGGTTTTTGAAATTCCTCCTGCTGCAGTGTCAACAATGATTTTATTCCTGGGCATTTGGGACACAGTAAACGATCCGCTTATGGGCGGAATAATTGACAAAACGAGAACGAGATACGGCAAACTGAGGCCTTATCTTTTGTTTGTGCCGCTGCCTCTTGCAATAACTACGATTATGTTGTTTGCCGGTCCCGAAATATTGGCAGATGCAAAATCGACGACCGTAAAAATCATTTATATGTATGTTTCCTATTTCATATGGGAACTGTTTTATACTCTCGGTGATGTTCCGTTTTGGAGTATGAGTGCGGCTATTTCGCCGTCGACGAGTGACAGAACAAGGGTTATTTCAACTGCAAGATTTTTGTCAGGCCTTATCGGCGGCCTTTCGACAACAATGCTTGTGGTTATGATGGATTTCAGTAACAAAGGTGTTTGGAATATCACACTTGCACAGGACTTCTTGATTCTCGCTTGTATAGCAGGTGTGTTCGGTATGGGGCTGTTCTCTCTTGCAGGACTGAAAGTAAGAGAAAGAGTAAGTCAAAGCGTAAAGGAGCCGTCACTGCTTGATAACTTCAAAGTTCTCATTAAAAACAAGCCGCTGCTCCTAATTATTGTTGCGAATGTGCTCGGAAGTCTCGGCGGTATATCAAATGTTTTTCAGACCTACTACTATTCGGAGGTACTCGACCTGAACTCTGCTGTTTTGTGGATAACTCTGCCGGGTACTCTGCTTGGCTTTATATCATATTTGCTGATACCAAAGCTGAAAGAAAAAATGGACAACAAGCATATAGTTATGATGAATATTATTTTCAACGCTGTTTTGGGCACGGCAGTATTCTTCTGCGGCCTCGGATTTTATAAAACAAATGTTGTTGCCATCTCTGTTCTGCTTATGCTCCAAAACTTTTTCTTTGCCTTTTTCCAAACTGTCAACAATGTCATTCCTACTGAGATGATAGGCGACACGGTAGACTATATGGAATGGAAAACGGGAAAAAGAAATGAGGGAGTCAGCTTTTCCGTACTCACCTTTGTAGGCAAGCTGACCGGTTCTCTGTCCACCTCTATTGGTACTGCACTGCTGCCTCTGATAGGTTTAACTTTCACTAAAGACACAGTCGGTAATTCGGTAGCCGTAAAAGGAGAACACACTGACTTGTGGATATGGGCGCTGTTTATTCTGATACCTAAACTGTTAGGTCTTATTACTCTTATTCCGTACGCATTCTACAATCTGAATGGCGAAAAGCTAAAGCAAATTCGTGAAGACTTAAAAAACAGACGAGAAGAAAAAGCAAAAGTTCAGGCGATAGGAGGCAACGAAAATGAGTAACATGTGTCCTAAATGCGGTGCCAAGTTAAGCCCGTTTTATCTCAAGCCAAACTGTCCGAGCTGCGGCGTGAATATCGTGCAATATGGCTTTGACGAAAGGCTCGAAAGCGACAAAATAAGGGCAGAAAAAGAATGGGAACGATTCGATAATTTTTTGAACGGACTCAAGAAGTCCTCCATCGGCTCGCCCATAGCAATCGTCAGACTCATTTCGTTTTTTCTGCCGATAGTCGTACTGCTGATACCTGTATATAAAGTGAACGGTGCAGGCGTAAATCTTATATCAATAATTAAAATTATCATTTCGGATTCCGCATCGGTGTTCCAAAACAAAGCGATGCTGCTTTGCTTTATATCATTTGCGGCAGTTATTTTGACTTCGCTGGTTTGTGCGGTTATATCCCTGTTTTCTTATACAAAAAACGGATATAAGCGAAATATAATTTTGTCGGGCATACAAATCTGCACATTTATAGCTTTAAGCACAGCCGCTGTTATAAACGGGGCAAGCATTTTTGCAGGGGCGGCAGCAGTAATTCTGCTCCAAATACTCACATTGTACCTACACAAAAAGTATAAAAAAAGTATCGAGGAAAATAAAAACAATGAGCAATAAAAAGAAAATCTATACAGTCGCAACCGCACATCTCGACACCGTTTGGAGCTGGGACTTTGAAACTACTGTAAGCAAATATATCTACAACACACTTGTTGACAACTTCAAGTTGTTCAAAAAATATCCTACATACACTTTTTCATTTGAAGGCTCATACAGATACGAGCTGATGGAGGAGTATTATCCGGAACTTTTTGACAAAATGAAAGAATATATAAAACAAGGAAGATGGAATGTTTGCGGTTCGTCATTTGAAAACGGAGACGTAAACATTCCGTCACCCGAGGCTTTGTTTAGAAACATTCTTTTCGGTAACTCATATTTTGACAAAAAATTCGGGAAAAGAAGCGTTGATATATATTTGCCGGACTGCTTTGGCTTCGGCTGGGCATTGCCGAGCATCGCAAGTCACGCCAATCTGATGGGATTCACCACCCAAAAGCTCGCTTGGGGCAGTGCCTACGGAGTGCCGTTTGACATAGGTCGATGGAGAGGCGTAGACGGCAACGAGATATATGCGAGTGTAAATCCTCACGACTACTACTTTACGCTCAAAAAATTGCGTGACTGGGATTTTGTCCAAAACAAACTGAAAGAGAATGAAAAATACGATCTCGATATGACTTATATTTTCCACGGAATCGGTGACCGTGGCGGCGCACCCAAGGAAAAAAGCGTAAAATTTGTTGAAGAAGAAATAAGTAAAAACAACAGAAGTGATATTGAGGTTTTGGCATCTTCAGCCGACCGAATTTATCACGATATTGACGAAAATTTCACACCGGAGCAAAAGGCGAAGCTCCCTGTCTGGAACAATGAGCTGGTCATGAAAGACCACGCAGTAGGCGGTTACACTTCCAGAGCGGTGGGAAAACGCTGGAACAGAAGATGTCAGGAACTGGCTGACATTGCAGAAAGAGCAAGTGTAACAGCATCTTATCTCGGCATCAAAGAATATAACAAGAGTGCTATCGACATAGCCTGGAAAAGATTCATTGCTCACCAATTCCACGATGATATTCCGGGTACAAGCTGCCAAAGAGTTTACAAGCGTTCATGGAACGACTATGCCGTGTCAATGAATCAATTTGCAAATGAGCTGGAAGCTTCTGCATCGGCACTGGCACTGAATATGAAAACAGATTTTTGCAAGGGTACACCTATTATGGTATACAACCCGATTGAGTCCCAAAGGCAGCAGACCGTAACTGCCCGACTGAGCGGTATAGGCAATAAAAATGTGAGAGTGTTCGATGATGACGGAAACGAGATTAAGAGTCAAGTTATAAACCGAACCAACACTTATACCGAAATTCTGTTCATCGCAGATGTAAAGAGTCTCGGTACAAGAATTTATGATGCGAGAGTAAGCGATATACCGTGCGGCGCAGAAAGTGCTGTTTCCATCTCAAAGAACAGAATGGAAAATCAAAAGTATATCGTCACCCTAAATCCAAACGGCGATATTGAGTCAATTATTGACAAGGAACAAAACAATTTCCAAATTCTGAAAGAGCCTGTTTCTCTCGGGCTGCTCAAGTACAACGGCTCACGCGTTTGGCCTGCGTGGGAAATGGATTATAACGAAAACAAAAATGCGGCAGACAGAATCCCCGTTAAATCTAAAATGCAAATAATCGAAAACGGCCCATGCCGTGTCGCATTCAAGGTTACACAGCGTGACAAAAAGAGTACCTTTACAAACATTATTGCACTTTCGGACGGCGGAAAATGTGTAGAGGTATATTCCGAAATAGAATGGCAGTCTCTGCGCACATTGGCAAAAGAGCAATTCAGCTTTAATGTAAGCAACGGCACAGCCACATTTGACCTGGGACTCGGTGCAATAAAAAGGCAGAATATGTGCGACAAACTCTATGAGGTACCTGCTCAAAATTGGGCAGACATTACAGACAAAAACGGAAAAAGCGGTGTATCCGTAATCAGCGAATGTAAATATGGCTGGGACAAATTCAACGACAGCACGCTGAGATTTACCGTTTTGCACACGCCTATGCACAACTATCGAATCGACTCTATGCAGTCAATGATGGACTTGGGGCTCAACAGATATTCATTCGCAATTTTCAGCCACAAGGGAGATGTCGGCACAGACACACAGCTTGAGGCACGAAAATTCATTACTCCTATGACTGCATATATTTGCAAAAAGCACAACGGAGCTTTGGGTACAAATTATTCTTTCGGCAGTGTTTCTTCCAATGATGTCATTGTTCGTGCTATCAAAAAAGCCGAAAACAGCGATGAAATTATCATAAGGCTCAATGAGGGCGCAAACAAAACCATAAACAAATTTTCGCTCACACTCGGAAACGGCATAGAGGATGCAAAAGAAGTTTTTGCAAGTGAAGAATACAAGGGCAAGGCTGAAATAAAGGACGGAAAACTTATTACAAGCTTTAAACCATACGAAATCAAAAGTTTTGCACTCAAGCTAAAGAGCGGTGAAAAGGTAAAAGCGGAAAAGGCTGTACCGATTGAACTGCCTCTCGACAAAAATATTATCACAAAGCAAGGCAAATGCGGCGACTATGACTACACTGTTCCGTTTGAAATTGTGCCTGATGAAATCAATTCAAACGGATACAAATTCATCATTAACAAGAATGGAAACAACGCTCTTACTGCCTCTGCACAAAAGATAAATACGGGCAGTAAAGATAGCAAAATTGCATTCCTTTGTGCCTCATTGGTCGGGGATAAAGACGCCGAATTTGTCATAAACGGCAGAGAAGTAAAGGCAAAGGTAAATTCCTGCTTTGAGCGTTTTGCAAGATGGGATTTGTACGACTTCGGTGAAACCGCATATATCAAAAAAGGCAAAATCGCATATGAAGCAACCCATTGTCACAAAAACGGCAAGGATGAAATTGCAAAAAGTATGTACTTTTACATTGTCGAATTTGATGTGCCTAAAAACAGCACCGTCATTTTGCCTAATGACAGCGACATTGTAATTTTGGCGGCTTGCTCACTGCACGACGGAAAAGCAACTCTCGCCGCTCCTGTCTATGACGAAATCCAAAACAACAGACCTTTTACATTCAAAATGAGCAAGAAAGAAAAGGCTGAATACATCTTAGGTAAATGTGTATGGAATCTAAACGACAAAGACGAGTTCATAAAAGCCAATAACAGAGGTAAAGAAGAATGAATGATGAACTTGAATTCACGGTTATCAGCGACATCCATTACTATTCAAAAAAGAATTTTGTGGACGGCTTTGACAAAAACAAAAAGCCAAAGCCGGGCCAGCTCTTTTTCAGCAGGAGCGAAGAAATCGTTGAGCACACCTTTGACTGCTTGTGCAAAAATGATACGCCTGACATTGTTCTCATAAGCGGTGACCTTACATATAACGGCGAAAGGACTTCTCACGACGAGATGAAAGCCGCTCTGAAAAAGCTGCAGCAAAAGGGGAAGAGAGTGTATGTCATAACCGCAACCCACGACTATACCACTCCTCGTATGCCCACATACGGCATAGACAAAAACGACAAGTATATAGAGGTTGAGTCAGTAAAACGAACACAACTTTTGAAATACTACGGCGATTTTGGCTATAACAACGCCATCGCAAAGCACAAAAGCACAATGTCGTATGTGGCACAGCTTGCAGACGGATACCGCCTGTTTGCACTCAACGATGACTACGGCGATCCCGATTGCGGATTCAGCGACGAACTGATGAACTGGGTAAAAACAGAAGCGAACAATGCAAAAAGAGACGGTCAATACATTATAGCAATGACACATCACCCTCTTGTGCCGCCGTCGCCTATATATACGGCTGTTGCAAAGGGTGATATGCTGAATGACTATGAGCTGCGCAGTAAGCAGCTTTCCGACTTAGGCTTTGATTTTGTGCTTACCGGTCACACGCATATGCACAACATTTCTTATTGCAAAATAGGAAACAAAAAGTTTTATGACATTTCTACAGCGGCATTAACGGGATTTCCGCCGTATTATCGCCAAATAGTGCTGAACAAAGAACAGAAAAAAGCAGAAATAAAAACCATTTGTGCAGACTGCGCAGACAGCATCGATACAAACGGGCTTGCCCTCGAGGAGTACACAAAAGATTTGTTTTTTGGCGTTGTATCAAAAGCACTGTACGATGCCGAATATGACTATGACAATTTTGCCGACTTTGCCGTAGGCATGAGTATCTCTAAGGAAACGAGTAAAAAATACAAGCCCATTATTCACCGTTTTGCTAAATTTCTAAATCATCTTACATTCGGAAAGGTATGGCACTTCGTTCGTTTTTCGAGTGGTGTAAGCAAGAGCGAAATAAGCAAAATCAGCTCAAAAAAAGTAGTCCCCTTTGTTATTAACATTGCGGCGAATCTTTACAGAGGCGACGGAAACATACCTACTTCCTCCACAGAATACAAAATGATATGTTCAGTGTTGAAGAAAGCCGACCGTCTTGCAAAACCATTCGGTAAAAAGCTCAATTCAATCGGCCTATCGAGTATTAGTGAGGCTGTTTTGCCGCTGGTAAACAGAGGTGCGGACAGCGACAGAAACGCTACTGTTTATTTTGGAGAATAAAAATGGATAATCATTCAAAAACAAACAAAAAATTCGGAAGCATATTAAAAGATTCTGAGGCTAAAACCCCGTGGCACATAATGCGGCTGCTCTCTTTTTTAGCATCCCTTGCTGTGTTGTGCCTGCCGATGTTTTATGCAGGTCACAAAAATGTTTCGCTAATCACTTTTGCGGCAAGCATACGCAACCACGGAATAGACCTAACCGCTATATTGAGCGACAGGGCATATCTGTTTGCTGTGCTGGCAATACTCTGTGTTGTGATTTTTGGTATTGCAGAAATAATTTGCTCCTTCTTCACTTCTGCCAAAAGCGGATACAAGCGTGATATTATTGCATTCAGCGTAAATTTCGGTGTGACGGTACTGATGTCATTTTGCTCTGTCGGCTTTGGCGCAAGGGTAAAGGCAGGATTGATTTTGACTCTTTTGATATATTTCATTAGATTCATTTTGCAGAACGCAGTTCACAAAAAGGGAGTCAATACCTACAATACCGTAGTGGCTCTGTTAATCGCCGGTGCTGTTATCGCTTCTTCTTGCTTCGTTTATCGCTTACCTAAAGTGACATATACACCTCCGAAAAACGCTGACTGCGACATAAGCGCAGTAACATTCAATGTTGCTGCCGCTTTTGGTGAAAAATTAGACGGCACTTCAAGTGCAGAACGCTGCGACCGATTTGCAAGCTATATGAACAGTATAAAACCGGACATCATCGGCACGCAGGAAATGAATTCTATTTGGCTGGAAAAGCTCAAATCTACTATGCCGGATTATGAAAACTACGGAGTAAAGCGAGGCGGCGACAGCGAAGAAAAGAACAGCGAAATGAATGCTGTATTTTGGAACAAAACCAAGTTTTCCGCTGTGGAAAAGAACACAATCTGGCTCAGCGAAACTCCCGAAAAGGAAAGCAAATACACCTACACCGACAAAGACGGTAATCACTGTGAAGCCGGATGCTACCGAATTTGCAGCTATGTTGTTCTGCTGAATAAGCAGAACGGCAAAAACATCATTTTTTTGAACACTCATCTGGATAACGCATCGGAGCAGGCAGCTGATTTCGGTGCAAATGTAGTTATGAACAAACTCAATGAGCTAAAAGAAAAATACAACAATACCGACGGCACCGTTTTGACCGGTGATTTCAACGAAACCCAAGACGGAACGGCTTATAAGCTCGTTGCGTCCAAGCTGAACGACTGCACGAACCGAGCAAAAAAGACAGCCACATATCAAGAGTGGGGCTATCGCTCTACCGGTAATGAGCCTATCGATTTTATATTTACCGACGGAAAAGCAGTAGATTATACCGTGCTGAACGACCTGAACAACGGGTATGTGTCTGACCACTACGGAGTATATTCAGGTATTAACTTTTAAATTGACTGACAAGAATAATATTTATATAATAAATTCGAAAATTTATTCATTAGGAGCTAATACAGTATGAATATCAGAAGAGCGGAAGAAAAGGATATACCGAGGATTATCGAGTTATTGAAGCAGGTGCTCCAAATACACGCCGACATACGCCCTGATATTTTTATATCCGGCACCACCAAATACACGACTGACGAGTTGGTGAAAATGATAAATGATGACAAAAAGCCGATTTATGTTGCCGTAAACGGCAGTGGCATCTGTGTGGGCTATGCCTTTTGTCAGTTACAGGAACAGTCTGTTTCTAACAATACAGTACCGTTTAAGTCGCTGTATATCGACGATTTGTGCGTAGACAAGGAACAAAGAGGAAAGCATATCGGCGAGGCTCTGTTTGATTATGTCAAAAAAGAGGCAAAAAGGATGGACTGCTACGAAGTAACACTGAATGTATGGACAGGGAACACTCCGGCAGAAAAATTCTATGAAAAAATGGGGATGAAAACAAAGAAAAGAATGATGGAATACATACTGTAACCGAACGAAAATTATCTCAATCGCAGGTGAATAAAGTGTTGAAATACGGAGTATACGCAAAGGCTGTGGAGCTGCTTTGCTTTAAGCCGGCGTTTAATAACAATGGTACTTTTTCAATAGAGATTGCAAAATAGAAAAATAAAGTAGTAGACTTTGTGTTCGAACGACACCTCATTGTAAGGTTTGCAATTCCTCATACGAATTTGTTGAAAACTTGTGATACACAATTGGCAGAGATTTTTGAGAGACATCGCTCAAATCAAAATCGTAACACGAATTGAAATGAGCAAAAACTCCGAGCGAATACAGAAAATCATATTTATAACCGTTGACTTTATAAAATCTCGGGTGTATAATCAAAAAAATAAAGCTGTCTCGGCTGATGAAGACTATAAATTTTGCTGTTTCTGAACACAACAGCAGAGTTTACAGTCTTATTTTTTTGTAGGCGATAATATGAAATTTAAAAAATATGCAACAAAAACGCTGATGATTGTTATCGGATCAATAATATCCGCATACGGAATCACGCTTGCAATAGGCGCAGGTTTCGGCGGCGCAACACTTGCGATATTGTGGCAAGGGCTGACGAATGTGACAGGTATGTCAATCGGCACATCGTCACTTGTTGTGGCTGTGGCAATGATAATTTTTGCCTTTTTCTATGACAGAAAGCAAATCAATGTCGGCACAATTCTTTACCAAATCATTTACAGTTTTTTTGTGGATGTATTCACAAAAATTCAGCATTATACAGATATTAAAGCGGTTAATTTTGTTATAATGCTGCTTGGCATTGCTATATTTTCGTTCGGAACGGGGCTTTACTCCGCCGCTGATTTCGGCAGGGGCTCATATGAAGCAGTCACATTTTCGCTTGCCGAAAAAAACGGGTGGAAAATCAAAATCGTACGAATGGTTCTTGATATTATAATGGTAATTATCGGCGTTTTGCTCGGCGGTAAATTCGGAATTTGCACAATTGCCACCGTTTTGCTCTCCGGTCCGATAATTCAGGCAACCGTAAGCACTGTTAAGAAATCAAAGATTTTAAAAAGCATTTCTTAAAATTCTCATATAAGCCTAAAAGTGATAAGACACACAAAAAGGATGGAATTAGATTTTGAACAAGTCCGTAAAAAATGGACAATAGAAAAAAGAGCCCTCTTGATGTAGAATATACATCAGGAGGGAATTTTTATGCCAAGAAGTTATCGAAACGCCCGTTTGTCCGCCCGAAATACGGCACGAATCCATCTGTATAAATGACAACATATCAAATATTATCAATGAATATATATAACAGGAAGCAATAGAATATATGAGACCGGCATTCAGTTTAAATCTGATTGAATAAAGAGCTTTTATATTCTTCGTCATCAAATTGCGCAGTATCCTGCTGTAAATAATAATGCGGATTTAGAGTTTCTTAATACACCTCAGTGTAAGGTTCGCAATTCCTCATACGAATTTGCTATGTTAAGCAAAAATAAAATTCTGAGAGATTTTTGAGAGACGCAAAGTCTGAAAAATGGCTTAAATAGGCGGTTTTGAAAAAAGATTGCGAGGCTCAGACTCCGCCATTTTAGGTTCGAATCCCTATTACGGGTTTATAATGCAATTAAACCCGTAAAAACGTTCTGTCAAGTCTTTAAGGTGGAGATTTGCAAAGCAAATACTACCGTGACTTGACAGGTTGTTATACCTCTGCCAATACCTCGGAACAAATTGTTCCGAGGCTTTTTTTGCCCGAATACTGCTTTTTACGGCAGCATTCGGGCATTTTTTCTTTGATTTAAAATATTTCGAGAGCTTTTAAGAGTTTCTAAGAGACAACAGATTTCAAAATTCCAAAGTCTTTTTAGTGTGATTTGGGGCATTTAGGACTGAGATTTTTGAGAGACATTGCTCAAATCAAAATCGTAATACGAATTGAAAAGAGCAAAAAACTTGAGAGACATTTCAAAAAATAAAGAGGGCTTAAAGTAATAAAACTTTAAACCCTCTCTTTAAGTTTGCCCTTTTATAATCTTGTGTATATTGAAAGCAAGGCTAATATCAATATGGACAGTTACAAACTTTTGATGATGAATCAGGGTAAGGCTTATGGGGCAAAGGCTGCTGAGGAGGAAATTATTTCAACTGCTAAAATTGAGAGCATTGATTACAACAGGGATAGTGTTCGCAGTATCCTTAAAGGCTATGCACCTAAAGATGATGAAGAAACTCGCATTTTCGGTATAAAAAAGGCTTTGATTTCATTGTTGATAAAAATAATATCATTACAGAAGAAAATATCTACAAGCTATATATGATGACAGTCGGCGATTTTTTTGATGAAGAGAACAAACTGCTTAAGGGTAACAGTTATCGTTACGACTGCGTGCATATTCAAGACCTTGCAGGCGAGATTGCGCATATGGGAATTAACTGTGATAATTTGCCGAATGCAATGAAAAATTTTGTTAAATTTATCAATACAAATGACGGTATGAACGAGCTTGTAAAAGCTTCGATTATTCACTTTTATATCGCATATCTGCACCCGTATTTCGACGGAAACGGTCGTATGGCTCGTTTTGTTCATTTGTGGTATTTGGTGCAGCAGGGTTTTAGCAATACACTGTTTATTCCGTTTTCGAGTTATATAATGAAAAGCGTTAAAAAATACTATGAGGCATACACTTTGATTGAAGAAAATCAAAAAATAACAGGTGTAATTGATGTCACTCCGTTTATAATCTATTTTGCCGAAAATGTTTACGGCAAGTTTGAAAATCGGGAAATTTGTGTTGACGTTTTCGATTTGTTCAAACAAGCATTGTCAAAAGGTGAAATAACCGCAAAAGAGGAACAACTGTGGCAGTTCGTTGTAGCAAATTACGGCATATCCGACTTTTCAACAAAACAACTTGAAAAAGATTTCGGTAACGCGCCTACGCAACCATTCGCTCTTTTGTGCTGAAATTTGAAAAGCTGGGATTATTGAAATCTAAAAAATATGGTAATATGGTTAGGTTTGCAAATCATACTTGCAAAATCTATTGTAAACTGATATATTTAAAATGAAAAGAGAGTAATGGAATGAAAAATAGAATAAAAGAACTTAGGAAAAAAAGAATTACACAAGCAAAGCTTGTCGAAAATATGGATATTTCAAGGCAATATATAAGTTTGCTTGAAAAAAATGAAATAGAACCATCAATGAAAGTTGCAAATGAAATAGCAAGAGAACTGGGGACTTGTATTTATTCGGTTTTCGACTTGGATGGAATAGGAACTTATAAGTGTCAGAACTGTAAGTGTCAGAACTGTAAGTGTCGATAGTAATCAATAATTTGTTTCACTGATTAAAATGAAAAAGAGAGATGAGATTTTATGTATTATAGTAATCCTCAGAGGTACAAAAATGGAGATAGATAATTGGCAGACTATGATTCTAATTTTTGAGGTAGTGTGTAGAATTTTCAAAAAACAAGGAGGAAAATATGGAGCGGTTTATTCGGAAATTATTTGGTTTAACCTTTAGTGCATTATTGGCAGTTGTGCTTTTAGTAGGTTGTATTTCGAATAATTTAGGAGATGAAAAATCTATGAACATAAAGATAGATGGGATAGAACAGATTACAGTATCAACTCAAACTACTGGACAGAAACAAGATGTTATAATAGAAAAAGAAAAATTTGAGGATTTGATAAGTAAACTTAATTCGTATTCGTTAAAAGAAATAACAGATGAAAAAGATAAAGGATGGCAGTATTTGATTAAAATAGAAAAAAAGGGGGGAGAAATTACTCTAATATCTTTTATGGATAATAAAGTCAAAGTGAATGACATCGTTTATGAAGTTAGAGATTACAATATTGATGACTTTTCATATCTGTTTGAGTGAATTTTGAAACGAACGTAAATATGCTGTAATGGTATATTTAAACGATGTATATCTGGAATAACATGAAGATTTTCAATAGGATGAGCTGAAAGATTATCAGTAAAAAAATGATTTATTAAACAATAAGATAAGAAAGGCTACATATCTTTTGGATAATCAAAGTTCTTTAGGGTTTGTCGATAGGGTCTGGCATTAAAAAAAGCATAGTTTTTTAGGGTTCTTCGATAGGGTCTTTTATGAGGGTCTGGCTGGGTAGCCGGACCTTTTATTGTTAGGGCAAGGCCCTGTTGAGCAAAGCTCAACAAATAAACCACTTGCTATGCGAGTGGTTGAAGACGCTTTAGCTTACAGTAAAAAACCTCCAGTGATATAGTAAATGCAGGTTCGCCAACCGCATTTAATCACAGGAGGTATCCATAATGGACAATAATAGTTTATCACATACAAAATGGAACTGTAAGTATCATATTGTATTCGCACCAAAATTTCGTAGAAAAATAATATATGGGAAGTTACGTCAGGACATAGCCAATATATTAAGTGTTTTATGTAAGCGAAAAGGTGTCAAAATAGTGGAGGCAGAAATGTGTCCGGATCATGTTCATATGTTGGTAGAAATTCCGCCAAGTATAAGTGTATCAAGTTTTGTGGGATACTTGAAAGGAAAAAGTACACTAATGATATTTGCCTAATGATATTTGAGATGCATGCAAATTTGAAATATAAATTTGGAAATCGTCATTTCTGGTGTAGAGGATATTATGTTGACACGGTTGGAAAGAATGCAAAGAAAATACAGGAGTATATTCAAAATCAATTAAAAGAAGATTTAGAATATGATCAAATGACGTTAAAAGAGTATATAGACCCGTTTACGGGTGAGCCAGTAAAAGCAGAGATAATTTGCGACAAGCCGGAGAACAACAAATTTATGATATTATCGACCAAGTGAATTCGCGATTATATGATAATCCAAAGATAGAAGCTTTGTTGGTTTCTTTATCGGAGTACCTTTCTGATTATGAAGGTAAAAAGGTATATGGCTATTTCAGTACAAAAGGTAAACGCTTAGTAAATTCCATCGTAGACGAAATGAAAAAGATCCAATCATTTCTGATTTGTATGATACATGGTATTCATATAAAGAACAGATTATTGATATTTACAGCAATCAAAAGCTGGTTCGTGTTCCCCTATCGCAGAATAAGGATTTCAAGACGATAAAGAATGCAATTATTGAGGTTAAGTCATAAAAACGGAATCTTTGCCAAAAGGTAAGGACTCTCAGACTGTCGATAAAGTGGCTAAAACGCGCCGCGTTATAATAATTGTCATAGAGGCTATATCTTATAGCAAAGATGACTCTTGCCAAAGTAAAACGCAGAATTCATACCACCTTCTCAAAATCTACCGGCGTGTAGAAATTTAAAATTCGGTTTCCCTACCTGCTGACGGCACTTTGCTAAAAGTAAAGCGCTGTTTTTATCTGCCGGATTCTTCTTTTATTTCTCTAAAGCTTTTGCCATAGTATTTTTTTAAAAGTCTTTGTGTTTGCCTGTCACACAAACCTATCATCTGCGAAAGCTTTGTAAGAGTAATTTCGTTTTCGTACAAAAATGCTTGCTCTATTATTGCAAATCTTTTGTCATTCAAGTTTTCTTTATTAGCAAATTCTTGAAAATCTTTTGGCAAAAGCAATCTTGTAATCTGTGTTAAAATAATTATCATCAATCCCGATATCACACTTTTATAATCAGGATTTTTATTTTCCCATTCGCTTAAAAGCATTTTTGCAAATTTGTTGTCAACATTTTCAAGATAACAAAAATTATGCTGTGTAAAAATACTTGAAAATACATTTTTGCTTTTATCGTTTTTAATTTGTATCAATACAAATACATCTTCAATAGGGCTTTGCTCATCATAATTTTGGCTATGCCTAATATTCGGCCCTGTAATGAAAAAATCGTTTTTCTTTAATTCAATTTCTCTGCCATCGGCTATAAGCGTGCCTTTACCTTCGGTTATAAAATGCAGTTCATAGCAGCCTTTTGCGTGAACGTGCATCGGTATTTTTTCGCCGAGTTTGCCGCCACCCAAATCTGTTATTACAAATTGTATTTTGTTCCAAATGAAATCCATTTAAATCACCTTGCTTATTATAACATAATACGACATTTACATAAAGATGATGTCGTGTTGTTTTTATGTCTGTATGTTATAATTTTTACGAGGTGAGTTTATGAATAGATATGTAAAAAAAGCACTTTGTGTGTTATTAACTGTAACTTTTGCTTTTTCGTTGGCATCTTGTTCAGGGGGCAAAGTCAGCGAAGGTGATATTAAATCTCTCTTCAAAGATACTTCTAAAATTTCATTTTCATATGATTATACCGAGCTTAAAGATTCGAGAAAAAATAAAACTAAATCTTGGAGGCAGGGGATGGTATCCGGAAACGGACTTCAAGGGTTTATTACAAGCGGCAGTCCATACAGCGACACATTTATTTTTCAAAATATGCATTTTATAATGCCTAATGAAAATCAGCGTACTTGTCCTCAAACTTATGATGAACTTGAAACAGTAAAGCAAAGTATTATTAAATGTAAAGATATTACGGATAACGCGAACTATGATGACGTATACCGTTATCACCCGGGCGGCCAATTACGGCTTGATTTTGATAAGAAAAGCACTAAAAAATATATTCGCTATACAGATTATGAAACATCGCAGGTCGGTGTTGATTTTACGGATAAAAACGGCACTTGGAAGCGTACATCATTCACTTCAATGGCAGATGATGTTGTGATTACCAAGCTTAATAAATCATCTTCCGGCAGTAAGCTTAATTTAACTTTATCATTTGATAACCTTTCAACTCTTGCAAATTTCGGCGACAGTGACGAAGCTAATATGAAGTATAAAAAATTAACTGATGATAATGCAAACTACCTTGCGCTTGTTTCACACTATCCTGATTATGAAAAAAGTGAACTTAAAAACGGCGGTTATGCAACAGTAACTTATGTAATTACTTCAGGCGGAAACAAAGAAAAAGTATTGATAGATAAGAAAACAGACGAAACACAGTTTTTGGGTGAAAATACAGGCATTAAAATAACCGATGCCGACAGTGTTTATCTTCTTACCGTAAGTGACAGAACTTACGATATGGGAAAAATTGATGATTTTGAAAAGCAAAATGGTTTCAAACTTGTCGAAGATTGTATAGCAAAGCTTGAATGTGTAGCTGCAAAATATGCAGGTAATAATGATTTTGATTATGATAAAGCGTTAAATAATCACTTGGAAATTTATCAGCCGCAATTCGACAGCGTTACACTTTCGTTGGGTGATGATAATTTTGAGTCAAATGAAACACTTTTAAAAATGCAAAAGGGTAAAAAGAAAATAAATTCTGCTCTTGCTCAGCGTACATATTATGCCGGCAGATATGCGTATCTTTGCTGTTCGGGTTATTCCACAAGCCGACTTTACGGTATGTGGACAGGTGAATTTAACACCGGCTGGGGCAGTAAATATACAATGGACGCAAATGTTAATTTGCAAACTTCTTCAATGAATACGAGCAATATGTCACGCAGCCCTATCGGCTATGCATATTTCATTTTGCGACAACTTCCTGATTGGGAAGAAAATGCATATGCAACACATGGGTTTAAAGACGCTATTCAGGCTCCGGTCAATACCGACGGTGATAAAGCAGTAATTACCGAAACCTGCTATCCTTATCCTTTCAGATATTGGAACGCCGGCACATCTTGGATGATTAACCCGCTTTATGAAACTCTTCTTTCATATGGTAATATCAATATTCCTTTAAGTGATGAATTTGACCTTGAAAATCTTAAATCGGTTCTCTCCGTTACCGAAAAAGACTTAACAGAAAGTCAAATTGAAGAAATTAAAAAGCGTGGATATTTAAGGCTTGAAGAAGATATTTTATATCCGCTCTTGTTGAAAAGTGCAAATTATTGGAGTCAGCTGATGAGCCCTGAATATTATACCGCAAAAGACGGTTCTATTCATTATGAAGAGGGCAAAACATCATTAAATGACGGTGAAACATATTGCATTTTGCCAAGCTATTCGCCTGAAAATAATCCGTCAAATTATAACAGCCCATCGGATGCTAACTGTGCTATTGATATTTCTGCCTGCCGTGATAATCTTAATATGCTTATTAAAGTTATGGGCGACATTGATAAAAGTGCTGATACTTCTAAATGGCAGGAACTTGAAAAAAATCTTCCGCCGTATCTTTATGATGAAACAGGCGCTCTTAAAGAATGGGCAACAACTTCATTTGATGAAAATAATAAACATCGTCATTTAAGTCATCTTTACGGTGTATGGCCGCTTTTTGAAACGCAGGGAAATGATGAACTGTCAAAAGCCTGCGAGCAGGCAATTGCAAACAGACAGAGTGAAAATGAAGCGTCACACGCACTTGTTCACCGCAGTCTTATTGCTTCAAGGTTAAAGGACTCAGATTCTTTAACAGATGCCCTCGTTAAACTTATGAACCATAAAATCAGGTACGATTCACTAATGACTAACCACGATTATGACCAAGGCAGTTGCTATTGTACTGATTTTGCGATAGGCTATCTCGGAATTATAAATGAAGCTCTTGTTTATTCACATAATAATGATATTGAGTTTCTTCCGGCCCTCCCGAATTCGGGTTTTGAAAACGGAACGCTTAAAGGGATTAAAACCCGTAACCGTGCTACCGTAACTGAATTAAAATGGACAGACGGCGGTAAAACAATAAGCGCAACCGTTACTTCGGATATTGACCAAAAGCTTAATATTAAAGCCGGCGGTAAATCACAAACAGTTGAATTTAAAGCAGGAGAGAGTAAAACATTTAAGTTTTAAGTGCTTAAAAGGATATAGCCAAAGCTGTAGCCTTCAGTTTGTCGAAAAGGGTTCGAGAAATCAAACCTTCCGAATTTTTGTTGATGGTGAAAATTGCGATCCTTATCGCTTGGCTGCTATGTTTGATAGCCTTAATGGTTATGAAATACAGAAGATTGATAAAGTAGTAGACTTTGCGTTTCAATCGACACCTCAGTGTAAGGTTCGCAATTCCTCATACGAATTTGCGGTTATAAGCAAAAATAAAATTCTGAGAGATTTTTGAGAGACGCAAAGTTTGAAAAATGGCTTAAATAGGCGGTTTTGAAAAAAGATTGCGAGGCTCTGGCTCCGCCATTTTAGGTTCGAATCCTTATTACGGGTTTATAATGCAATTAAACCCGTAAAAACGTTCTGTCAAGTCTTTAAGGTGGAGATTTGCAAAGCAAATACTACCGTGACTTGACAGGTTGTTATACCTCGGCCAAAGCCTCGGGACAATTTGTTCAGAGTTTTTTTATGCCCGAATACTGCTTTTTACGGCGGTATTCGGGCATTTTCTTTTGCCTCCTACTTTACAAACACACATAATTATTTATTCGCATAAATAATTGTTGTTGTATTGTTTAACGAGATTTACAATACAGAAAAAATAAGAAAATAAAATCATAATAAGCGGCGGAAAAACGCCCAAAAACAATGCTGAAATTTTATTAAACCCTGCTATGTAGGCATCTGCTTCCCAATGTATAATATCATAGATAGCGAGTCCGCCAAAAACCGTTATTAACAAAATAAAATAAATTGTCCAAATAACCATCTGAGAAAAATAAAATTTCTTCTTCAAAAGCTTATTATATAATACAGAAAATTCCTCTTTCTGAACTTTTATATTTGAGCTTTGAACAATTACGGGATGCAAACATTTAGCCCTTATGTAAAGGAAATTATTATAGCAGCTTGTTTTAATGGCAATTTCCAATGTTGCATTACGATGAATATGCAGCATGTATGTTACTTTGAAACAGGATAAATCATATCTGAAAGCAAACAAATGATTCAATATTCTCTTTTGAAATGATTCGGATAAAAACGAAAATCTCAATTTTCCTAATTGATTTTTCTCAAGAGGAATGCTTTCAAATGTTAAAATATGATTTCCGACTTCTGTTTCAAATACATAATTGATTGCTTTTCCCGTATTTTCAAAGTCCATAGGTTCTTTCCCGTCTAACAGAAGCCGAAATTTATTATACTCGTTAAAGTGCAAGGTCAATGACAATTTGACCTTACCATATTCCGCATTTACCATCGAAGCTACAATCCATTCTGCACATTATTCGCAATAGTCTTTAAAATATATATGCTTATTTCCGCCGAACGGCACGGCTCAAATTTTATTTTTCTAAATATTTTTCAATGAAGTTCTCAACCGTGTTCCAATAAAGCTCCGGCTCAACCGAGGATGAAAGCGCGTGTCCGGCACCATTGACGGTCAGACATTCCTTTTCGCAGGCCGCCGCCGAATACAGCTTATCGAGCATACTGTATGGAACAAGCTCGTCATCGGAGCCGTGAATAAACAGAGTCGGAATACGGCTTTGTTTGACCTTCTCAAGAGCGCTCGCTTGCTTGAAATCATACCCGTCGCGAAGTTTTGACATCACAGATGCGGCGTTGAGTACGGGGAACCACGGGATATGCAGAGCGTTTGCTTCGCATTTGAATTCATCCCATTCCGAGGTGTAGCCGCAATCCGCAATTATAGCCTTGACATTTTCGGGCAGCTCTTCTCCGGAGGCCATAAGCACCGTCGCCGCTCCCATGGATACGCCGTGGAGGATTATTTGTGCATTCGAATCCCAAGAAATAATAAGCTTTATCCATTCGATAACGTCAAATCGCTCCGGCCAGCCCATTCCTATTTTCGTGCCCTCACTGTCGCCGTGTGCACGTGCGTCTGCTGCCAGAACATTATACCCGAGTGAGTAAAATTTGTTTACAAAACCGGCCATATGTTTGGCCTTGCTTGTGTATCCGTGGCAGACAAGTACATATTTTGAACTGTTGTTTTTAAACATCTTACCGTGCAGACGAAGAGAGTCGGACATAATGTAAACATCCTCACCGTGCTCATTGTACCATTTTTTCATTTCGGGCGTACCGGTAAGTCCGCTGTATTTTTCGCTCGCGTCTTCTTCACTGCCGGATGTGTTCGTGACCTTTTGAACGAGATTGTTGAGCTTACTCATATGTATAGGTGATTTTGTGTTTATCGAGAAATCATAAAATATTTCAGCCGACATTGCGGTCAATGCCGTCAGTCCGCAGAGAGTGCCGAAAACCGCACCTGCATTTTTTCTGTTCATAGAAATTCCTCCGTCTTTTTTTAAAATTATACCATACTCACGAATTTTGTTTCAAGTCTTTTGCTATTTATATATTTTACACGGCAATTAAAACTGCTTTTTTGTTAAAAAAGCAAAGAGGCTCAAGCAGACCGTTTCAAGCGTTTTGCTTCGTATCGAAAATGTTGTGCGGTATTGATTCCGATTTATCGCTTTGATATAATAAGATAAGAGTAATAGAGGTGGATTATGAAAATAACATACATTAACCACAGCGGATTTTTGGTTGAAACCGAGAACTGCTACTATGTTTTTGATTACTACAAAGGCGATATGCCGAGGCTTGACAAAAGCAAGGAAATTGTCGTCTTTTGCAGTCACTTTCACCAAGACCATTTCAACCCGAAAGTATTTGGAATTCTTGATGATATGGGTATGAATTATCAGGCTGTTTTGGCAAAGGACATCGGCAAAAAGAAGTATCCTGCCGGTGTAAAAATCACGACGGCTTATCACGATCAAACCTATATTCTTGACAACGGCACACAGGTTAGTACGCTTCTTTCAACCGACAGCGGTGTGGCTTTTATCGTCAAAACAAGCGATGGCTTAATTTATCACGCAGGTGATTTGAACGATTGGCATTGGGAGGGTGAGACGGAAGATGACAACCGCCACATGGCCTCCATGTACCGTGCCGAGATTGACAAAATCAAGGGCGCTCATTTTGATGCTGCATTCGTTCCCCTTGACCCAAGGCAGGAGATACATTATGCCGACGGTATGATTTATTTTTTGAAAAATGTCGATTGCAACGCCGTTTTTCCTATGCATTATTGGAACGAGCCGAGCGTGATTGATAGGTTTATCACCGAATATCCGCAGTATAAATCACGAATAAAAAACACAGAATTCGCAAAGGGAGAAGAAATATGAGCTTTAGAATGATTCACGAAAACTATAATGTTTCCGATTTGGATAGGTCGATTAAGTTTTATGGCGATGCGCTTGATTTGCACGAGGTCAGACGAAAAACCACCGACGATTTTATTATCGTTTATTTGAGCAATGATTCAAGCGATTTTGAGCTTGAACTTACTTGGCTTAAAGAACATCCGCAGCCGTACGATTTGGGTGAATGTGAATTTCATTTGGCATTTAAGGCGGATGATTTTGATTCGGCACATAAAAAGCACGAAGAAATGGGCTGTATCTGCTTTGAAAACCCTGAAATGGGTATCTATTTCATCGAGGACCCGGACGGCTATTGGCTCGAAATTTTGCCGTAACACAGAATAAAAGAAAAAGCGTCGGAGAAAGCAAATCTCCGACGCTTTTTGCGAGTATATATTCAGGTGTTTACGGGAAACCCGTTGCCCGATTGCTTTTACAATTCTAAAATCGTATATATGAAATTGCCCATTTCGTCTATCACGTCCTCTGCTTGCGGAAAAACTCCGGTCGCGTTTAAATATCCGTGGCCGAGTCCGTTGTAAACGACAAGCTTTGTTTTTACATTTGCGTTTGCAAGCTTATGAGCCCAAGCGACGGCGTCTTTTTTCAGATAGTCAAGCGCGCCTACTGTAATAAATGTCGGAACATTGCCGCTTGCGTCGAAAATGTACGGATTATTGTATTCGTCGGGCGAGAGTATGCCTATCTGCTTAAAATTGCAGTGTGTAAGCATTTGCATTTGTTTTATTACGCCTTTTGAAACAGCCTTTTGTGACGGCTCAAATTTGTAGTCGGAATATCCTTTTTTATAATACTCGTCGGTAAAACCGAACATATTCAAGGTAGGATAGAGCAGAAGCTGCGCTTTGATTTTTCCGGTACCCTTGTATTTGGTAGAGCACGCTTGAGCAATGTTTCCTCCGGCACTGTCACCGCAGACAAAAATTCTATCCTTGTCTATTTTGAATTCGCCACAGCTGCGGCTTATATATTCCAATACGTCAAAGCAATCGCTGTACGGTGCGGGATAGGCGTTTTCGGGTAAAAGCCTGTAATCTATGCTGATTACCTTAACGGCGAATTTATCAACGAGCATTTTTAAGCTCTCGTCATACGGCGCGAGCGTTCCGCCGACAAATGCGCCGCCGTGAATGAAAATCATTGCCGTCCTTGTGCCTTCACATTCCGCATTTTCATATATTCTGATCGGAATATCAAATCCGTCGGAAGCTTTAATGTGCTTGTTTTTGATTGAAACGCCTTTTATATGACAGTTTGCATAAGAAATCCTGTCGCAGCCCTTTCTGAAAAAACCGAGGCTTCTCTCGGTTATTTTTAAATGAATACCTTTTAGAACAAAATCCGGGACAAGCCTTAGTTTCCTTGCCATTTTGCCTATGGGTCCGCCGAGCATGCGCGGATCTATGCCGTATTTTGATACGGCGTCGGGCGCATACTTGGCTGTGTAAGTTAAATTTCCGTCGGCTTCCGCGTAGGCTGTTCTCTTTAATTCGTTTAAGAACTCCTCGCTGTACCATTTTTTATCAAAGCTCTTTTTATTATTATTCATAATACACCTTCTGCCGATGATATGGTATAACTATATCATAATAAGGACGGTTGTCAATAAAATAAGTTAAGTGTATAATTATTAATATAAAGATTATGCGAAAGGTTTTTTATGTCTCATATTATCCCAACTCCGTTATTTGAAAAAACAGATGAAACAAAAAGATTGTTCATAAAATCTTTGTCGCTTGACGAAAGAAATGTCAACGGTTCTGTTAAAGATGATTTTTATGATTTTATACGTAAACTCAAACTGCCGGTCGGGAATGATGTTGTTGTTAGTTTTACGCATGATTTTTCGCTTGAAAATGAAGAATACCGACTTGAAGTAAATGAGAAAATCTCCGTGTATTCGAGTGGGGAGGCAGGAAAAGTGTTTGCTCTGCAAACACTCAAGCAACTACTGTTTGAATACGGCCGAACGATTCCGTTTATTGAGATAAAGGATAAGCCTAAGTATAAAATCAGAGGCTTTATGCTTGATGTCGGGAGATATTTCTATCCCGTTGACGATGTCAAGCTGTTTATTAGAAAAATGTCTTTGCACAAGCTTAATTTTCTGCATTTGCATTTGACGGAGGACCAGGGATGGCGAGTTGAGATTTACAAATATCCGTTGCTGACGCAAATCGGGTCGGTAAGGAAAAAGACAAATTTTAATCATAGGCAACATAAGGGCTATTACACAAAAGCTCAGATTAAAAGTATAGTCAAATATGCGCATGATTTCGGAATTTCGGTTATGCCTGAATTTGATATTCCGGGACACAGCAGAAGTGCTCTGGCTTGTTATAATTACCTCGGCTGTTTTGAAAGAAATTTGCCGGTTGCAGACCATTGGGGAGTAAAGCATGATGTTTTGTGTGCAGGGAAAGAAAGCACATATGAATTTGTCGAGGATATAGTGGATGAACTTTGTGAGCTTTTTCCGGATAAGTATTTTCATATAGGCGGCGACGAGGTGCCGAAACACAGATGGCATCTTTGCCCGCATTGTCAGGCAATGATGAAGAAGCTTGGCTTAAATAATGAGGATGAGCTTCAGTGCTGTTTTATGAACAGAATCAATGATTATTGCGCAGGCAAGAATAAGCAGGCGTTTATGTGGAGTTGGGATTTGAAGGATGATAAGCTGCTTTCCGAAAATTTGGGCTTTACGAAATGCGGGGACATAAACACGGGCAGCAGACCGTTTATCGATACAAGTTCAAAAGCATATTATATAGATTTGCCTTACGGCTACATAAGTCTCAAAGATACCGCCAACCATAAATTATACGACGGAAATTGCCTCGGTGCGGAAGCAACGTTATGGACGGAATATGTTCCCGATATGAAAAAAGCGGACAAAATGACTTATCCTAGGCTTGGAGCTATGTGCGAAACTGTTTGGCACGGAGAAAATTCATATGAGCAGTTTCATAATAAGCTTGATTATTATTACTCATATCTTGATAAAAACAGAATCGGATATTCAAAGCTGTATTTTGCAAATCCGAACAGGGCTCTTGGTTTTTTACAGAGGATTTGGTTTGAAAAACGACAGCTCACATGGGAAGGATTATCAAATATTTTTGACGATTTAAAAGTTAAGTATATTGCAAAAAAGAACAGTAATTTATAATTTTATACGGAATCAGACGAGTGTGACGCTGATTAAAAAACTGTTCGCTTTTTCGCTTATGTATGAAGACCGTTACATTTATTAAGCCGGAGGAGCGGCTCGACGAGATAACAGCATATCAAATAGGAAAATCGGATAAGTATACATGGGGCATAGTAAGAGTTTAATAATAGAGTAAATCATATGAAAATCAGAGGACATATCTCATTACCGGATATGTCCTCTTGTTTTTTTGCCATATAATTTACAGTGTGTTGGAAAGTGTTTTTAGTTGGATTCCTTGAATTTTACAAAAAATAGAAACAAATATCCTTTTACATCTAAAAATAGTATTTAAAATTATTAAATACTATATTGACAAATTTGCAATCTAATTATATAATGTAAACATAAGAGGTGATTGTAAATGAATAAACTTATTTCAAAATGTCCCGCATGCCACGGAGCGTTACAGATTACTACCCTGCGGTGTCCCGATTGCGGAATGGAGCTCAGAAATGTATTTGACATCAGCGCTTTTGATCTGCTCGACAGCGATCAACTTGATTTCCTAACAGCTTTTTTAAGGAACAGAGGAAATATGAAGGAGGTACAATCCGATATGCAAATATCATATCCGACAGCTAAAAAGAAATTGGATAACTTGCTTGAGGCCTTAAATCTCGGCGGCGCGGCGAATGATGCGTTCCCCAAGGAACCCGATGTGAGTTGTATGAATGTAGATTATACAAGCAACCTCGCGTCCGAAATCATCAAAGCAAAGTTGAAAGAACACGGCGGTCATGTAACCGTATATACAGCAAGAGGACTTCCTTGTGAGATTTACGCAGAACCGGACGGAACAACATTTACAAGCGATAAGCTCCCGATTAAGCCTGCGTATGATTATACGGTGTTTGACGTTATTGTTGATTTGCTTTACAGACAGGGCGGCAGCGCCAAAAAAGGAAACGGCAGAAACTGCAAGCTCGGAGAAGCGGGTTGTGAGGAAAACACCGTGGTCGGAACGGTAGCACTTCACAGAGGGCGAAAAACGGGTGATTCTGTTTTTGATCCCGTATTTGTTTTAGCAGCGGTTTTAGAGTGGGCAGGTATAGCTGAAAACGGGCGCGGCGAGTTGATTCTTACCAAGGAGTATACAGAGAAATTATGATATGTTTTTTACTTACTCTCTTTCTTAGATTTTGGTATGATATTTTGTTCAAAAATCCGTATTAAATCCTACTGTGTACCATTTGGGCGTGGGCGGATATTTTGCTTTAACAAATAGAAAATCGTATAAAAAATTTCACAAAAATATAAAAGGCGGTTATTATATGGATAAATTGGCAATAGAATTTGAAGAAGAATTACGGTCCAAAATGATTGAGGCGAAAAAAACGTGCGGATATAATCCGACACGCTTTAATCAGATGTTATCACGATACGGCGGTGTTGAAACTGCACGGCGGCTGATAGCAAATGCGCAAAAAAGGGGAAATCCGGCAGAGGGACTTTCCACACTGTGGGCTCACAGGCGTTTAGACTTATCTATGGAAGCTTCTGTCTGTAACCCTAAGTATGCACCGCTTTTTTCAGAAGCTGAAATCAGATATTGCAAAGAAATACTTGAAAAATTGAATCAGTAAAATCAAGTTATAGATATTCTGCACATAGGATGTGTATTATCTAAAGCGGCAGTAGCATTAAGGCTTATAAACATACAGTCATTTTAGATTTCCTCCTCTTTGAAAATTCTTGACTTTAATTACAAAAGTTGATACAATACAATAGCTCACTCGGAGGGCTGGTTATCGTATGGAAATAACAAGCCGGATAAGGTGCAGGCTGAAATGCCCGTTCCATATCCGGTCTTTTTTAATATTCAAGGAGTAGGTATGGATCTTTTAAAGGATAATGTCGGTAAGCTTTACCGCAATTTTTTTATAGCTTCATTCGGAAGTGCACTGATAGCGTGCATTTACGGACTTGTGGATATGGCTATGGTAGGGCAGTATCACGGACCGGACGGCTCTGCCGCAATGGCGGTAATTGCCCCAATTTGGAATATTATATACAGCTTTGGGCTTTTGTGCGGTATAGGCGGCTCGGTGATTTACGCCGTCGCAAGGGGAGAACGCGATGACGTAAAAGCGGCAAACGGATATTTTACCTCTGCATTTATACTCGGAGTTTTATGGGCATTGATACTTTGGTTCTTAGTGTGGGTCTGCGAGGAACCGCTTCTCAGGCTTTTCGGCGCAAATGACGCACTTATGCCGCTTTGCAAAGAATATATGGTAGCCCCAAAGCTTACTGTTCCCGTATATGTATTTATAAATCTGCTCTCGTCGTTTCTCCGTAATGACGGTGACCCCGGCAGAGCCACAAAAGCCGTTATTTTCGGCGGTATATTCAATGTGTTCGGAGATTATTTCTTTGTGTTCACATTGGATATGGGAATTAAAGGCGCGGGAATTGCAACAGCAATGGGAGCTTCAATGTCCGTTCTTGTGATGCTTACGCATTTTATCAGCAAAAAGAATACGTTGAAATTCGTAAAGCCTCTCAGAATACTTAACAGCTTTAAAATGATAAGCGTCAACGGATTTTCTTCATTTATAGTTGACGTGGCAATGGGCATAGCCACAATGCTGTTTAACCGCCGTGTAATGGAGTATCTCGGTACGGACGCACTTGCGGTTTACGGAGTAATAGTTGTTGTAGGCACTCTTGTACAGTGCTGCTCTTACGGTATAGGTCAGGCGGCACAGCCTGTAATTTCGCGTAATTTCGGTGCCGGACTTACAGACAGAATTAAGACAATGCTTAAGTACAATATCATAACCGCCGCCGTTTTCGGAGCAATTTGGACGGTTCTTTCTATGGCTATGCCGCAGGTGTTTATAAAGCTGTTTATGACGCCCACTCCCGAGGTGCTGTCAATAGCTCCCGGAATAATCAGAATTTATGCGATTTCATTTATACTGCTGCCGTTTAATATCTATTCAACGTACTATTTCCAGGCTATTATGAGAGCCAAGAAATCACTTATTGCATCCGTTGCAAGAGGTATTGTAATAAGCGGTGCTCTGATACTTTTATTGCCTGTTGCTTTCGGCGGAAATGCAGTTTGGTGGGCAATGCCTATAACAGAAGCCGTTGTATTTGTGTATTCGGCTGTTATGATGAAAAAAGTGAAGCTGTCAAGATAGTATTCTGCTGTCGAGCAAAAACGAGTCATTGCAAAAGCAGTCAAAAGGGTGTATGCTTATCTTGATTTTTACTGAAAAGAGGAGTTTTCGGTTGACTGTTGACGAAGCACTCTCAAGGCTTCAAAAATCTGCTTTCAGAGCTAAATTTCATCTGTCCGACGAGGACATAAATTACATTGACAAAAAAGGCTTGGATACCGTAAAAAGCCATGCGGAGGATTTTATAAAGAAACGTCTTGCACCGGCGGTTATACCAAACGACGGCAAGCAAACGCCGATGCGCGGTCACCCCGTGTTTAAGGCTCAGCATGCCTGCGCCTGCTGCTGTCGAGGGTGTTTAAATAAGTGGTATCATGTAGAAAAGGGCAGAGAATTGTCTTATGACGAGCAAAGGCGGATAGTTAATCTGTTAATGGCTTGGATAGAAAGAGAATACCGCAGTTATAAAAATAATACATAAAAGCAGTCCCGTGAAGGAGAGTAAACTTCACGGGACTTTTTCTTTATTCAATTATTCGCTTATTAAGTTTTTAATGACCTCAACCATCTTGAGCATAGCATTTACAGGTATTGCTTCATAAATACTGTGGAAGTTCATTCCACCGGTTGAAAGGTTGGGGCAGGGCAGACCCTCAAACGAAAGCCTTGCACCGTCGGTTCCGCCGCGTATCGGTGTAATTTGCGGCTCCACACCGGCTTTACGCATTGCTTTTTTTGCTCGTTCTACTATGTCTATATGCTCTTTAATGACATCAAGCATATTGTAATAGCTGTCTTTAATTTCAGCCGAAACCGTGTTTTCTCCGTATTTGCGGTTGAAAAATTCAACAAGTACGGTAATAAATTCCTTGCGCTTTGCAAAGCTTTGCTTGTTGTGATCTCTGATTATCATATGAAGAGTTGCCTTACTCTCGTTGCCGTTAACCGATGAAACGTGATAAAATCCCTCGCGATTTTCGGTGTGCGCGGGAGCTTCGGCGGCAGGAAGCATATTTATAAATTCCGCAAGATACAAAACAGCGTTTTTCATCTTGTTTTTAGCCGAGCCGGGATGCGTGTTGACTCCGTTGAAGGTTATTTTTGCACCTGCCGCGTTGAAGTTTTCATATTCTATTCCGCCAAGCTCTCCGCCGTCAACGGTATATGCAAAATCCGCGTCAAAGGTTTCAAAATCGAACTTGTCGGCACCTCTGCCTATTTCTTCATCGGGTGTAAAACAAATTGAAATTTTGCCGTGGCAAAGCTCTGCGTCATCGCAAATTTCGCGGCACGCCTCGATTATTTCGGCAACACCGGCCTTGTCATCCGCGCCGAGAAGTGTTGTTCGGTCCGTGACTATAATATCCTCTCCCGAATACTTGGCATCTATCATCGGCGCATTTGTGCCGTCAAATTTTATTATTTTTGCTTTGACGTCTTTTCCGCTGACATCGGGGGATGTGTCCATATGAGAAATCAATCCGATTTTGGGAAGCTTCTCAAATCCTTTTGTAGCAGGTATATGTCCGTAAACATAACCGTATTTATCACGGTAAGCGTCACTTACACCTATGCTTTTCAGCTCTTTTACAAGGTAATCCGCAAGAACTGTTTGTTTTTCCGTTGACGGTATGCTCTCGCTGTTTTCGTTTGAGGTCGTTTCGAATTCGACGTATCTTAAAAATCTGTCAATAACACTCATCTTATTCATTCCTATCTGAAAAAATTATGCCTTTTCGGTACAAAATGATTTTAACATACGACTATTATCTTTTCAAGCACATAAAAACCGCCCGTACCTTAAACGATACGGGCGATCTGTTTTTGTGCTTAGTGTCTTAAGAGAAATTACTTCTCAAGGGTAGCATACTGGAAGTACCAATAGCCGTACGGGCTGTGCCATACGCCCTTAAGCTCGGGCTTCTGGAGCCAGAAGTCATTGTAATAAGCAACGGGGATGCAGGCGTAATCTTCCATCATGGTCTTTTCAGCCGCGTGGAGAGCCGCAAAGTGAGCTGCGGAGTCTGCAACCTTAGAGTTAGCAATGTCAGCGTCAAAAGCAGCGCTGTTGTATTTACCGTCGTTGTTGCCGTTGGTAGAAACGAAGAGCTCAAGTATATTTGAGGCGTCATTATAGTCCATTACCCAGCCGTTGCGAGCCATATCGTAATTGCCTGCACGACGCTGAGGAGTGAATGAAGACCATTCAACAATGTCAATCTTCATAGTGATACCGAGCTGAGCATAAGCACTCTGGAGATACTCTGCAACAGCCTTGTGGTAACCTGCATCGTTTGTTGAGTAGGTGATGGTCGGGAAGCCCTTACCGTCGGGATATCCTGCCTCTGCGAGAGCCTTTTTAGCCTCCTCGAGATTAGCCTGATAATCCTTGCTGATATAGGTCTCTCCGCCGTTTTCCTTAACTGCGTTATCGAAGAACATACCCTCGTTATCAACAACGCCGGGACCTGCAAAGTTATAGGCGGGGGAGTATGTGCCCTGCATTATGGTGTTTGCAATGTAGTCGCGGTCAATTGCAAGGTTAAGAGCCTTGCGGACATTCTTGTTGTTGAAGGGAGCCTTGTTAAGGTTCATGCTGAGATAGTAGGTGCCGAGATTGGTGTCAACATAGAATTCTCCGCCGTCAGCAGCCTTCTTGAGAGTCGGGATTTCCTCGGTGGGAACATCCTTAATGAGTTGAGCCTCGCCGCTGTTGTATGCGGTGAAGGAAGCACTTGAGTTTTCGAGAAGCAAGAATGTGAGCTTGTTGTTAACTATGCGCTTTGAATCCCAACCACCTTTGTAGTTCGGGTTCTTTTTGCATACAATGCGCTCGCCGGGAGTCCATTCGGTAATCATGTACGGACCGTTGCAGACATAAGTATCGGGTTTTGTAGCCCAAGAGTCACCGTTAGCTTCAACGGTAGCCTTCTGTACGGGGCTCATAGTGCCGAATGCAACGATTTTGTCAAAGTAAGAGCAGGGGTAAGCAAGCTTGACTGTAAGAGTTTTGCCGTCCTCGCTTGCTACAACGTTGAGCTTGTCGGGATCGGGAGTAGTAGTGGGCTTACCGTCTTCATCCGGATTGCCGATAGCGTCCTGATAGCCCTCAACCATACCGATAACAGTCTCGGCATAGGGAGCGGCAAGCTCTGTGTTTGTAAGGCGCTTAAAGGTATACTCAAAGTCCTTGGCGTTAAGCTCGGTGCCGTCAGACCATTTAAGACCGTCACGCATTGTGAAAGTCCAAGTAAGACCGTCATCGCTTACAGTGTACTTTTCAGCCTGACCGGGCTGAACCTTGTTGTCCTCATCAATTATGAGAAGCGTCTCATAGAGCGTGATGAGCATATTGCCGCCGTCAACAGCACTGTTAAGAGCGGGATCGAGCGTTTCGGTGTTAGGTCCTATCTGAACCGTTATACCGGCGTCGTCCTTTTTGCTGTTGCCGCATGAACTCAGGAGTGCCATTGCCGACAGACACATGACAACTGCGAGTATCGCAGCAATAAGTCTTTTGGTTTTCATTAAATACATCTCCTTCTTATAGCAACTCGCGCTGCTTAAAAATATATCCATTGTGCTCCAGATGCACAATAAACAACTATTTTACCTTGTCAAGGTGATGGCAAGCTGCAAAATGGCCTGCCGAGATTTCGCGAAGCTCCGGGCATTTTTCGGCGCAAAGTCCGTCGGCATACGGGCAGCGGGTCCTGAAACGGCATCCGCTCGGGGGATTCAGAGGACTCGGAACATCGCCCTCAAGAGGAATTCTGTGAGATGAGCGTGCAATTATCGGGTCCGCCTCCGGTATAGCCGAAATAAGGCTCTTAGTGTATGGATGCGCGCTGTGTGTTATAAGCTCGTAGCTGTCGGCGAGCTCAACGAGCTTGCCGAGATACATTACGCCTATACGGTTTGAAATATGTCTTACGACGCTTAAATCGTGCGCTATGAAAAGGTAGGTGAGACCGAGCTCGTTCTGCAAATCCTCAAACATATTGACGACTTGTGCCTGGATTGAAACGTCAAGAGCCGATACAGGCTCGTCGCATACGATAAATTCCGGATTTACCGCAAGAGCTCTCGCTATGCCGACGCGCTGTCTCTGACCGCCCGAAAACTCGTGCGGATAGCGGTTGGCGTGCTCGCTGTTAAGGCCGACGGTCTCAAGAAGCGATATGATTTTGTCGCGTCTTTCCTTTTTGTTGGCGGCAAGATGATGAATATCAATAGCTTCGCCGACAATATCTCCTATCGTCATACGCGGGTCAAGACTCGCATACGGGTCCTGAAATACCATCTGCATCTTTCTTCGATAGGGGAGCATATTCACCGCGATTTTTTTCTTTTTGTCAAATATGACGTCTCCGTCATATATTATTGTTCCGTCTGTGGGCTCGTAAAGCCTTAAAAGAGTGCGCCCTACTGTGGTTTTACCGCAGCCGGATTCGCCGACGAGCCCGAGAGTTTCGCCTTTTTTTATATAAAACGAAACATCGTCTACCGCCTGAACGTATTTTTTCTTTTTGCCTCTGCCTCCGGCAGGAAAGTACTGCTGCAAGTGCTGTACTTCTATGAGCTTTTTATCGTCACTCACAGTCTTTCTCTCCTTCCTCAAATTCTTCTTTTTGAAGCAGCCAGCAATGGCTGTAATGTGTGTCGCTTAAAACCGTTTTCGGCGGCATTTGCTTTAAGCATATCTTCATGCATTTTGAACATCTCGGTGCAAACGGACACCCTGCCGGCGGGTTGAGAAGATCGACCGGCTGCCCTTCAATCGGTACAAGCCTTTCCTTACTTTCGACATTCAGCTTCGGAATGGATTTTATAAGACCCTTTGTGTATTCGTGCTTCGGCTCATAAAATATCTCGTCTGCCGTGCCGTATTCAACTATATGACCCGCATACATAACTGCAATTTTTTCGCACATACTCGCGACAACGCCAAGGTCGTGAGTTATCATAATTATGCTCATTCCGAGCTTTTTACGCAAATCCTGCATAAGGTCAAGTATCTGCGCCTGAATTGTGACGTCAAGAGCCGTTGTAGGTTCGTCGGCTATTAAAAGCTTCGGCTCGCAGGCAAGAGCTATGGCAATCATAACTCTTTGGCGCATACCGCCCGAAAGCTCGTGCGGATACTGTTTAAGTCGCTTGGTAGGCTCGTTAATGCCTACAAGCTCCAAAAGCTCCTTAGCGCGCTCATATGCCTGTTTTTTGTCTTTATCCGTATGCAGCCTTATAACCTCTGTTATCTGGTTGCCTATTGTGTAAACGGGATTAAGGCTCGTCATAGGGTCCTGAAATATTATGGAAACCTCGTTCCCTCTTATCTTTCTGAAATCCTTATCGGTCATCTTTTCAATTTCATGACCGTTAAATCTGATGGTTCCGCCTATAAGCTTGCCCGGGTAGGCGGTAAGCCCCATTATTGAATATGCCGTGACGGATTTTCCCGAACCCGATTCACCGACTATTCCGAGAACCTCGCCTTCATCCATCGAAAACGAAACGCCGTTAAGTGCTTTGACTTCGCCTGCGGGAGTAAAGAACGACAGCTTCTCGTCTTTTATTTCCAAAAGTTTTTCACTCAAAATATTTACCCTCCTTTAGTTCTTGAGCTTCGGGTCGAACGCGTCGCGCAGCCCGTCTCCGAGAAGGTTAAAGGCAAGTATGATAACGCTTATAAGTAACGCCGGTAAAAACAGCAGATATGGATAAGTGTTCATCCCCTTTACGGCCTCCGTGGCAAGAGAACCGAGCGACGGCATGGGAGCCGTAACGCCGAGTCCGAGGAAACTCAAATAGCTTTCGGTAAATATTGCGGAGGGTATCTGAAGCGTGGTTGTTACTATAAGAGTACCTATGCAGTTCGTCAAAAGGTGCTTTCTGATTATACGCGAATTGCTTGCACCGAGAGCTCTTGCCGCGGTAACGTATTCGGACTCCTTGAGTACAAGTATTTGAGAACGTGTTATTCTTGCCATACCTACCCAGTATATCAAAACGAATACAAGGAATATTGCTATAAGGTTCGGTCCCATTCTCTGCATCCAAGTAAAACCCGGATTTGCAGAGAGCGCTTCGAGTCGCGGCTTTAGGGAGGTTGCAAGCAGAATTATTAAAAGTATATCGGGAATGGTATATAAAATGTCGGTAAAACGCATCATTATATTATCGACCCAACCGCCGGCAAAACCGGCTATTGCACCGAACAGCGAGCCGACTATAAGAACCAGTGCTGCGCACACAAGACCTACCGTAAGGCTTATTCTTGTGCCCATCATAAGGCGAACGGCAAAGTCTCTGCCGAGCTTATCCGTTCCGCAGATGTGAGGAAATACCTTTTGACCCGCGTCTATTTGCGCCTGTTCTGTTTCGCTGTACTGAAACGGGGAGAGGTTCTCGCTGTATTTTATTTGCTGCTCATAGCTGTACGGCCAAAAGCTGGGAAGAATGTAAGCAAAAACCACTATCAGTAAAATAAAGACAAGACTTATCATGGCAACCTTGTTTTTACGCAGACGTCTGAGGCCGTCCTTCCAAAAGTTGACGCTGTCTCGCATTACAACAAGGTTTTCTTTTTCCGTCGTTGTAGCCGGTATAAAATCGTCTGCCTTCAAATGCAGACTCGGAAATTTTTTGTTCATCGGCGATGCCGCTCCTTACTTAAGTTTGATTCTCGGGTCGATTATTTTATACAGTATGTCAACTATGACGTTTGCAACTATGATAAGTGTTGCAAGGACAATTGTTGTTCCCATTATCATGGTGTAGTCGCGGTTGACAATGGCCGAAACAAATTCACGGCCGAGACCGGGTATTGCAAATATCTGTTCTACTATAAACGAACCCGTCATAAGGCTTGCGAGCATTGGTCCGACGTATGTTATTACGGGGAGTATTGCGTTTCTGAGAGCATGCTTGAAGAGTATTTTGAAGTTCGAAAGGCCTTTGGCTTTTGCCGTTCTTATATAATCCTGCCCCATAACGTCCAAAAGACTTGAGCGCATAAGCCGCGTTATATATGCCGTCGGGTAAACCGACAGTGCCGTCACCGGCATTATATATGACGACAGCGTGTTAAGACCTACCGTTGGCAGCAGGTTTAGCTTGCTGCCGAATGTATACAGTAGAATTACGCTGATTATAAAGCTCGGTATTGCGATACCGCACGTCGCGAGTACTATAATAAAGTTATCGGCAAATTTACCTCGGTTGTATGCCGAAAGACATCCGAGCGGTATGCCTACAAGAAGAGAGACGAGAACAGCTATTCCGGCGAGTTTTGCCGATACGGGGAATTTAGAAAAAATAATGTCCGATACGGTTCTTCCTCTTTGACGTAAGCTTACGCCCATATCGCCCTTGATAAAATCGGTGATATAGGTTATATATTGCTCAAATAAAGGTTTGTCCAATCCGTATTTTGCCGCGAGAGCTTCCTGTGCAGCCTTGCTTATGGATTTTTCCGCAACGAACGGACCGCCGGGAACAAGGTTCATAAGGAAAAACGTCAGCGTGGCAACAATGAAAATGCTGAGCAAGCCCATTGCTATGCGCTTGATGATGTACTTGGTCAAATGATAGACCCCCTGTTAATTTGTGTATTTTTTTCAAAAGACATAGAAGTCTTTTTATATTATTGTCTCAAATAACCAATTATTGCTAAAACACAGGTATTCTTGACGACATTATTTGTACATTTTAGCACAATGGCTCACTAAAATCAAGATTTTTGCTTTGTATTTATTTAACTATTCCGCAAAACAAAGCATTTTTTCGTGATATGTACCGATATAAGACATTTTGCCCACTAAATAACGATTTAAAAATATTTGTAATTTTTTCTTGACAAAGAAAGAACGGCGTGATAACATTGTGGCAACATCTAAAAAACCTGTGATTAAGAAGAGTAGCTTTACTTAAAGCTTGCAGAGAGCGGTTGTCGGTGGAAATACCGCAGGGGAGAGTACAGCGAATGGACTTATGAGGGCGGCACGAAAGCGTTTGTGAGTAGCGGCCGACGGGTTCCGTACCCGTTATCAGAGCGGCTTATATGTAAGTATAAGAAACGAGCGGTCGGTTTATCCGGCAATTTGGGTGGTACCGCAGGATTCAAAGTCTTGTCCCATATATGGGATAAGACTTTTTTTATTTGCTTATTAAGGAGAAAAGAATGCAATATTATTTAAGACGATGGCGATGGCGTTTTTTAAAATATAACATTGTACACTGATTTATTTTAAAAATTAAGGAGTCATCATCATGAAAAAAGTAAAAATAACGGTAGCGGTAATTTTAGCGGCAATAACAATATTCTTCGTAGGCTGTATGGCGAAAAAAGACAAGGTTCCGGTAATAGGCATCAGTCAGTACGGTGAGCACGCCTCGCTTGATAATTGCCGCGAGGGCTTCCTTCTCGGTCTTAAGGAGGCCGGACTCACAGAGGGTGAGGATTACACAATAGATTATCAGAATGCTTCGTTTGACAATGCCACCGCAACACAGATTGCCAATAACTTCTCTTCCAAAAACGTCGCGCTTATGTGCGCCATAGCAACCCCTTCGGCAACAGCTTGCTACGCCGCGGCAGAGGATAAGAACATTCCGGTTGTATTCAACGCCATAACAGACCCCGGTGAAGCAGGTCTTACAACAGGCAACATCACGGGCGTTTCGGATAAGCTTCCCGTTGACCCGCAGCTTGAGCTTATAAGAAAACTCCAGCCTGATGCAAAAACAATCGGTATCATCTACACAACAAGCGAACCGAATTCGGTATCGACAATCGCCGAGTATAAAGAAAAAGCAGGCAACTACGGATTTACTATCGAAGCCATAGGTGTTGCCGATCAGGCGTCCGTTACACAGGCTGCCGATACTCTTATAAACAAGAAGGTTGATTGTATCACAAACCTTACCGACAATAATGTTGTAGGCGTTCTTCCGTCAATACTTGAAAAAACCAATGCCGCAGGTATTCCCGTATACGGCAGCGAAATTGAGCAGGTTAAAAAAGGCTGTGTGGCGTCTGCCGGTATCGATTATGTGGAGCTCGGCAAAATGGCAGGTAAGCTTGCCGCTCAAATTTTAAAGGGAGAAGCTAAGGCTTCCGACCTTCCGTACGAAACAGTGACCGAGTACAGCACATATATAAATTCCGACGCAGCAAGCGCTATGGGAATTACCGTTCCGTCGGATGTAGCCGCAAAGGCAATAGAATGTAAATAAGGTAGTGTAAAAAAATGCTGGATCTTATTATAAGCACGTTAACTCAAGGCTTTATATACGCTCTTCTCTCCTTCGGCGTATATATTACATATAAAATATTGGATTTTCCCGATCTAACCGTAGACGGCAGTTTCCCTTTGGGAGCTGCCGTAACGGCTGTTTTACTTGTAAAGGGCGTAAATCCGTATCTCGCTCTTTTAATATCTTTTCTTGTCGGAGCTCTTGCCGGATTCGTCACGGGATTTATCCACGTCCGTTTGAAGGTACGCGACCTGCTTTCGGGTATTATAACAATGACGGCTTTATTTTCAATAAATCTGCAGATAGCCGGTTCAAATCTTTCAATCGCGCGTGAAAAAGATACTATATTTACATCTCCCGCTACAATGTCGGTTTTCGGGTCGATGTCGCTTATTTTAAGAAAACTTATCGTTTCCGCAATTCTGATGATAGTCTGCAAGGCGCTTCTTGACCTTTACTTTAAGACAAAAAACGGTTTTTTGCTTCGCGCGGTAGGCGATAACAGCGTACTTGTAACCTCTCTCTCAAAGGACAAGGGCATAATAAAAATAATCGGACTTGTAATATCGAACGCTCTTGTGGCTCTTTCGGGTGCCGTTGCCTGTCAGGAGCAGCGCTCGTTTTCCGCGACGATGGGAACCGGTCAGATAGTGTTCGGCCTCGCAGCGGTGATTATAGGAACAACGCTTTTCAGGCGCGTAAGCTTTATAAAGGGCACCACCGCCGTAATATTCGGCAGCGTAATTTACAAAGCTTGCATACAAATTGCAATAAGCCTCGGCTTGCCTGCAAATCTTTTGAAGCTTATAACGGCTGTTTTGTTCCTGGCAATACTTGTTCTCGGCAATCTTCAGAAAGGCTCGGTGAAGAAAAATGTTGGAGCTTAAGCATATTTCAAAAATATATAATCCTGGGCTCGTTACGGAGATGTGCCTTTTCGACGATTTTAATTTTACCGTAAATGACGGGGAATTCGTCTCCGTAATAGGCTCAAACGGCAGCGGAAAAACCTCCATGCTGAATATAATATGCGGAAGTATACCCGTAAACGCAGGCGAAGTTCTTATAAACGGCAAGTGCGTGAATAAGAAAAAAGATTTTGAACGCTATGCCTATATCGGCAGAGTGTACCAAAATCCCTCAATGGGCAATTGCCCGAATATGACGATACTCGAAAATATGTCGCTTGCCGACAATAAAGGGAAGCCCTTCGGTTTGTCATTTGCGCTCAATAAAAAACGATATGATTTTTACCGCGAACAGCTTTCGTCGCTCGGTCTCGGACTTGAGGATAAATTGCACGTGAAAATGGGCTCGCTGTCGGGCGGTCAACGTCAGGCGGTTTCACTTGTTATGGCAACGCTGACACCGATAGACTTCCTTATCCTTGATGAGCACACCGCCGCACTTGACCCCAAGACCGCGGAAATAATTATGGAGCTTACCGATAAAGTAGTTAAGCAGAAAAAACTTACGGCTGTTATGGTAACGCATAATCTGCGCTATGCCGTGGAGTACGGCACGCGCCTTGTTATGATGGACAGGGGCAATATCATACTTGATAAGGCGGGCGAGGATAAAAAGGATACGTCGATAGATGATATTCTCGCAATATTTAATAAGATAAGCATTGAATGCGGAAATTAACATTTTTTATATAAATACGTATATCAAAGCAGCTTTGGATTTTAAAACCGGCTTCTCAATTAAAAATATATAAAAATGACCGAAAGCAGAGATTATTTTCCGCTTTCGGTCAAAATTTTGGTCGGAGTGAAGGGACTCGAACCCCCGGCATCCTGCTCCCAAACGGACCTATGAAGGCAATTTCCGCTAAAAATAGCTTTTTCCGCCCCTTTCCGCCTGGAAAACCGCGCTCTTCGGCACTCTTATCTCCACTGTTTCCGAGTGCTCCGAAACGGTAGGTGGTCTGTTATGTGGTCAACAGCAATTTCCGCAGAATAATACACACTACACGCCTCTCGTTATCACTCGAGAGGCGATCGCTTTTTATATGGTTATTATAACTCTGAACAGCAGTTTGTTCAAGTCAAAATTTGCACCGCGGTAGACAAAGAAAAAGGGATTACGGAAAAGCAAAGAGGGAATAGAAAACTTGCAATAAAAAGTTGATAAATGCTGAAATCGCAGTATTTATCTGCCGAAAGTTGTTGATATTTGGTGTGGAGTGTGGTATAATGATTTCTGATGATACAATGTACTAACTATAACTGTTTATGAGGTGTAATACAATGGCCGCAAGCTATAAAAAATTATTCAAGCTTTTAATCGACCGTGATATGAAAAAGAAAGAACTTGCCGAAAAAGCCGGCATCAGCATCGCAACAATCACTAAGATGGGTAAAGACGGCGCCGTCGTCAGCAGCGATGTTCTTGTGAAGATTTGTACTGCCCTTAATTGTACAATGGATGATATTGTTGAAATAGTGCCAAATGAAATGTAAATAATTAGTTATGAGGAATTGATTATGGCTGAAAAAATAAAAAATATACCATCTCCCGATATTTTAATGAATTCGTTGAGATCCATCGGATATTCGTTTAAGACTGCCGTGGCTGATATAATTGATAATTCTATATCCGCGGATGCTAAAAATATTTGGATAGATTTTCCTTCATATAGTAGCGACAATTTATATATTACAATCCTTGATGATGCCATTGGCATGGATGATGCTGCGTTATTCAATGCAATGAAGTATGGCAGCGAGCGCGATGAGTACGGAGAAAAGGATTTAGGGCGCTTTGGTGTTGGATTGAAATCCGCATCACTTTCTCAGTGCCGTACGCTCACTGTTATGTCAAAATTTAACGGAGACATTCATGCATATCGTTGGGATCTTGATGAGGTTTTAAGATCTAAAGAGTGGGAGTGCCTTAGACTTGATTTTGACGAAATACAGGCATGTCCCAACTATGAAAAGCTCAATTCTTTAGTTCAGGGGACCATGGTCGTTTGGCAGAATTTTGATATTGCTGATCAAAAATCGAATGGACATGCTTATGAGTATCTTTCTGAAAAGTTGGACGAAAGTGAAAGTCATCTTTGTTTGATATTCCATCGTTTTATGAATCGTAGCATTTCCCCTGTTTCTTTTTTTATAAATGACAGACAGTTGAAAGGGCTAGATCCTTTCCTTGAAGGTTCTCCTCATCATAAGCGAAATCCCAAAACAGATGAAGGCAAACCCGTCGAGATGGCGGTTAAGTATTATGACAAGGGCTATGAAAAGGAAGCGATGATAAAGGTACAAACTTTTATTTTACCACATCAAGATGACCTCTCCAAAGAAGACGTAGAAGCACTTGGAGGAATGGAGGTCTTAAAAGACGAACAAGGTTTTTTCGTTTACAGGAACGATAGATTGATTATATATGGAACTTGGTTTAGATTGTCGTCACGAAGCGTGAATGCCGAACTTTACAAGTATGGTAGGATCAAGGTTGATATCCCGAACAAACTTGATTCGCTATGGGATATTGATATAAAAAAGCAGAATGCAGTTATTCCCAAACAGATCGTAAATTTATTGCGCAAATCTGTGATGAGAGTATGCTCTACCTCTAAAGAAAAAACGGGCAGACGAGTGAAGCTAAATGACGGTGAAAATGAAGAACAAATATGGATTAAAACGCCGAGTCGAAACGGAAAAGATGTGTTCTCTATAAATCACAACTCGCCGTTTGTTCAACAATGTTTGGATAGTTTTGAAGATGGTGAGCGTGCAAGAATATTGAGAATGCTGGATGCTATATCTGCCAATATACCGTTTGATGATATTTATATTTCTGTTTGTAACAAAAATCAGGAAACTGAACTGAGCGAGGATAAGGAAGATTCTCTTGTTCTGCTTGGTGTAGAGCAATTTAACTCGATTAAAAAAATCAGACAATGTACCGATGGGGTTGCTTTCGAAAAATTGTGTAAGTATCCTCCATTTAACGAGGCTCATTTGATGGAGAAATTAAAAAGGAGATTGTTCAATGATTGATAAAAAAGAACTTATTTCTACATATCTGCAGCAATTCGGTTCACATTACCAAATTAGTCGTTTATTGAATCCGACACTTAGAATAGATGATGAATTCATTTCTCATTTCTTTGAGCAAGTTGTTGATCAGTACGGAGAAACTTTTGCTATTACTGAAGAAGAAAAAACGGAAATTGAACGAAAAATTAAGTCGCAGTATTGCATCTTTCAAGATGAAGGCGCTGCACTGGTAGGTGATTACGAACACGATTTCATGTGGTATGCCAATTTACAAGCGCAAGAAGATTATGATGAATATTATTGGCCTCGCTACAAGGCACATCTCGAAAATAAAAACTTCAGTCCTGCTGGAATCGATACGCTGGAAAACAAAACATTGCCGAAACTTATGTCATATATCGGAAACCCTAATGAAGATAGTCCGTTCAGTATCCGAGGATTGGTTGTTGGTGATGTTCAGTCAGGAAAGACTTCAAACTACCTTGGTTTAATTACCAAAGCAGCAGATGCCGGATACAAAGTTATTTTTCTTTTGACCGGTACTATTGAGAGCCTTCGTCGCCAAACTCAAAAGAGAGTGGAGGAAGGCTTTATAGGATATGATTCTGTTAACGCGGAAGATGTCGGAGTGGGAAGAGGAAGCCGTACTCCCAAGGCGTTTACAAGCCGTAACAATGATTTTACAGGTAAAAACGATCAAAACACGACGTATAAAATTAATGACAATGCGTCAGAACCTATGATCTTTGTTATCAAGAAGAATGTCTCTGTATTGAAAAAACTATACGCTTCTTTGAAAAATATCAATACAAGCAGTGCTGTTTCTCAGATTACAGTGCCGATGATCATGATTGATGATGAGGCGGATAACGCAAGTATCAATACAAACAAGAAGGATGAAGATCCCACAAAGATCAATAATTACATTCGTAAAATATTGACGTTGTTTGCAAGAAACACTTACGTAGGTTTTACAGCTACTCCTTTTGCGAACGTTTTCATCAGCTATGATACACAAGACGAAATGTTAGCTGATGATCTGTTTCCGCGCCATTTCATATATTCTTTGGAATCTCCTTCGAATTATTGTGGTGCGCAAAAGTATTTCTTTGAGAGCAATAGCAATGTAAGATTCATAAATGATTATGACGATAAGGTTTTTCCGCTGCGTCACAAAAAGGAGTGGGACGGCGATAAACTGTTTCCTTCGTTTTATCACTCTATAAACGTGTTCCTTTTGGCAAATGCTATCAGAGATATTAGGGAAGTAGAGAAGAACACGCATCGCTCTATGTTGATCAATATGTCTCGATTTACTGACGTTCAGTTTGTAATTAAAGAGATAGTTGAGAACTATTTTGCAGATATGAAGCGTGCAATCAAACAGAACTGCCGTTGTAAAAAAGAGGACTATATGAGGAATTCGCTGATTTCTGCATTGTACGAATCGTACGAATTAGAATATGCGGACAATAATTGGTTCGGAAATACGGCAACATGGGATCAAGTTTTCGAAAGACTTCCTGAGGCAATTAAGGATATTGAAATTGCCGTAGTAAACTCGTCACGCAATTCCAATAAACTTGATTATTCCAAGCACGAAAGAGATGGACTGCGTGTTATAGCAATTGGAGGCTTAGCACTTTCAAGAGGATTGACATTGGAAGGTCTTTGCGTAAGCTATTTCTATAGAAACACAGCTACGTTTGACGTTTTGATGCAGATGGGACGTTGGTTTGGATATCGCGATGATTACGGAGATATGTGTAAGATTTATCTAACTGATTTCTCATACAGGTATTATCGTGAGATCAGTCAGTCTATTGACCAATTGAAGAAGGATATACGGACTATGGGTGCACAAGGTAAGCGACCGGAGGATTACGGTATTCGTGTTCGTAATAATTCTTCTGAAATGGGAATTACAGCTGCTAACAAGATGCGTAATACTAAAGCCAAGATTGATAGAAAGTCATTTTATGGCAGCGTATTTGAAACACCTTATTTGCATCGTTCTCTTTCTGCTGTTTCGGAAAACATAGATCATACAAGCGCTTTTTTAAGAGAACTTACTGTTGCCCAAAAAGATGATAGTGTACAGCACCCATATATCAGGGATATATCTGCACGGAGAGTATTTGAGTTGTTGCAGGTTTTAAACATTCATGAGGCCAACGAAAACTTTGACACTAAACAGCTTTGCCGTTTTATTGCGAAGCATTTAGAAATGAAGTTCGATGTATTGGTTATGGGCGGTGCTGCCGAAAATACCCCTATTGAAGGTTTCGAGCCTGTATTCACCGATACTTGTGTAAAAAGAAGATTCGATATTGTTAACAGAGATGAGTATCTCGATCAACAAATTATACGTATAAACGGAGTTAGAGCGCATTTGTGGGGTCCTCGTGATACCGCAAATGGCTTGAGTGAAGCCGATCGCAAGCGTGTAGAAAGTCAGACAAGCGTCAAAGCACAAGATTATATGCTCGAAGGAAGAAATGCATTACTCATTATTTACTTCATCCAACCGAGCAATGAAGGCGTTGATATTGATGATTACTTTACCGCAGAAAACACCATGGAAGAAGAAGTAAAATCACAGGTTAAACTGCTTTTGGAAATGCGTCAAAAGAATATGAAATATCTTGTCGGTTACGGAATAGGATTCCCGCACAAACAAGGATTAAGTGGTGATGCAACAAACTATATTGTAAACAAGACTTGCAACTATTACACCAAACAGCATGAGGAAGATTATCAGACTTACGGAGAGATTTAAATGGACATTCAACAGATAGAAGAAAAATTTGCAGCAATACAAGGCAATTCCACATATCTTAGAGTCTCCGAAGAGCATCCCTTGGAATTGTATCTTGGTCTTAATGATCAGGGACAGAAAACGTTAAGATTCAATGGGGTGTTCACGCCTGTGAAAATTGTTGGCAATGCTTTGTTGATTATTAAACAGGTAAGAACAGCAAGCGGTCATAGTATATTGTTTTCATTCAACTCCAAAGAAAACTTCACTTTGTTTTATAAGTTGTGTGAGGATATTATTAACCAAACTGATGCTTGTTCTCCGGCGAATGGATATGTTGAGATAGTGAACCGCTATAATCTTTGGAAAAAGATGTTTTATGGAAGAAAGGATATTCTTTCGGAAGATGAAATTCAAGGGTTGATAGCAGAATTACTGTTCTTGAAAAACAATATTTTTGATCTTTATGGCACGACGGCTGGATTGAACTCATGGAGCGGTCCAGAGCCTACCCATAAAGACTTTTCTCACGGAAATGATTGGTTTGAAGTTAAGTCAATTTCCAACAATAAGCCTACTGTGTTTATTTCTTCTATTGAGCAGCTTGAGTCAAACTCGGATGGAAAGTTGGTTGTTTTTCATATGGAGAAAATGAGTCCGGAGTTTAATGGTTATTCTCTTAACCCTTTAGTTGAAGAGATAATGAACTCGTTTGCCATGGATAGCGACCGCGATCTGTTTTTAGATAAACTTTCTCAAGCGAAATATTCTTATAGCGAAATATATGATAACTATGTTTATAATGTTGTGAAGATGGAGAAGTATAGAGTTACCGACAACTTTCCTCGCTTTAGACATAATGACTTGCCTCGTGGTATTGTTAAAGTTAAATACGAAATAGAGTTATCAGTTATAGAAAAATTCAAGGAGATTTGATATGGAAATCACCTACGAAGAGTACAAACAAGAATGTTTAGATGATATACATCTTGAAGCTCAAATAGATGGAACGACATATGACGATTATTTTCTAACAGACACATTAGGTAAACTCGTTGCAATGGGTGAATTGATCGATCCGCAGCCTCTTTGTGTGAATAAAAAAGGAAGAAACAATCGTATTATGTCTTTTGATGCATTGGCGTTTGATGAGTCGGACAAGTCGGTTGTGCTCATTTCTAATGAATTTAAGGATTCTGTTTTAGAAACATTGACGTTAACAGAGATTAATAAGATTCAAACAAGAATGTTGAATTTCCTGGAAGAAGCTTATGAAGGCACATTAGAAAAGTATTTTGATATTTATGATGATGTTCTGAAAATTGGTCGAGATATTGCAAGAAGAATGCATATTGACTATGTTAATGCTGAAAATGATGAGTCTATTGATAAAATCAATCTAATCATTATTACCAATCAAGATATAAGTAACTCTGTTAAAGAATTGCCGCCATTCACTTTCCTCGATAAAAAAGTCGGGGTTAGCATTTGGAGCACAATGCGATTCTTCGAATTATATCAATCGGGACGTGAGCGTGAACCAATTGTTATCAAAACAGAGAGATATGGAATCGATGGTATTCCATGTATCAAGGCCGATATGGTTGATAACATTGATTATGATGCATATCTTGCCATTGTTCCTGGTGAATTCCTGCACAAGATTTATTATGATCACGGTCCGCATCTTTTGGAAGGAAATGTTCGTGCGTTCCTTAGCAACCGTGGAAAAATAAACAGGGGCATTAGAAACACTATTAGGACAGAGCCGACTAAGTTCTTTACATACAATAACGGAATTGCATGTACCGCCGCGAAAATTACATTGTCTCCGGATGGCCATAAGATTGTGGAAATTGAGGATTTACAGATAATAAATGGCGGTCAAACTACCGCGTCTTTGACATCTGCGGTTTTGAAGGACAAACTATCTCTAGATAACATTTTCGTCCCAATGAAAATGACCGTTGTCAAGAATGATGATTACGATACAATGATTCAAAATATATCCAAGTATGCGAATAGTCAGAATACTGTTACTGATGCGGACTTTTTCTCTAATCACCCGTTTCACAGAACATTGGCAACGCTTTCCACTCACACACCAGCACCCGCAAAGGATGGTAGTTTGCACGGTACATACTGGTATTATGAGCGTTCACGCGGCAAGTACGAACAAGAACAATTTAAACTCTATAAGAAGAGCGATATTGAAAACTTCAAAAAGAAATATCCCAAGTGTCAGGTTGTAAAGAAAGAAGAACTCGCTAAATATTATACAGCAGCCGAACTTTTGAGACCAGATAGAGTAAGTGCAGGTTCCCAAAAAGTTATGAAGTTCTTCGCAGAAATAATTGATAAAAAATATCAAACACATAGCGAATATTTTAACACCGAATTCTTCAAAAAATGTATTTGCTATACAATTCTATATCGTGAAACAGACCGAATTGTAAACAAAGCAGAATGGTACAATGTGGGTGGCTATAAGTTAAATATTGTTCCTTATACGATCTCCAAAATTATAAGTTCTATCCCTACTGGATATGCTTTAGATTTTGAGCGTATATGGCGCAAACAGGAATTGTATCCGTCGCTTGTTGCGGAAATTAACAGGATTGCTCAAATTACGAATGAATTCATCCAAAAGTCGGAGGGAGTCATTGTTACAGAGTACTGTAAAAAAGAGGATACATGGAATAAATATAATGCTGTTTCTTGCACTTTCTCTCAGGAGTTTATAAGTGATTTGATACCGTTGTCAATTATCGAGGACAAAATAAAGGCTGAAATGAAATCTGAAAAACTCGGAAAGGAATTGAATGTCGAGGGAGAGATTGTCAACTTGGGTGGAGCATATTGGCGAAATCTTATAGCAGAGGGATTGAGGAGAAAAATCCTTTCTCCTATGGAAATTGATCTTCTGAATATAGCTGCGTCAATTGATACACCTAGACCAAGAATTGCTTCTCCTAAACAAGCTAAATTGATTTGGAAAATCAGAAAGAAGCTTGAGGATAGTGGTGTTCTTGTTTAAATTTAAGAAGTGAGAGAGTAATATGAATCAAACGTGCAATATAGTAGAGCTTTTCAGCGGGATCGGTAGTCAAGCGAAAGCTTTAAAAAATTTAGGATATAAAGTTAATACGCTTGGCACTTGTGAATGGGATTTGCACGCGTTTATTGCTTATGATGCAATTCACAGTTCGCCAGAGCTTCCAGAAACTATAGCTAGGATGGGGAAAGCGGAAATACTGAAAAAGCTTGAAAGCTATACTTTAAGCAACAACGGTAAAGAAAAAATGGAGTTCAAGACGCTGCGTTCATATTCTGAAGAGTCTATTCGACGTATTATTGCAGCTATTGAACGAAACAAAAATTATGTGGATGTCAGTTCATTAACAGGGGATCAAATGCCCGAAGGTGTAGACATTCTTACATATTCTTTCCCGTGCCAGGATTTGTCTAATGTTGGAGCTTTTCATGGTTATAACAAAGGGATTGACAAGAATTCTGGCAGCCGTTCCAGCTTGCTTTGGCAAGTTGGAAGAATCCTTCAGGAAATGAGAGATGGAGGAAAAGCGTTGCCTCGATATCTTTTGATGGAGAATGTTCCTACACTGCTTGCTGAAAGGCATAAGGATAATTTTAAAAAGTGGATAGAAGATTTAAAGGGACTTGGTTATATCAGTTATTATTTTCAACTGAATGCGAGCAATTTCGGATTGCCTCAAAACCGTCCCCGACTTTTGATGATAAGTGTTTTTATTAAGGATTATGACGAAAAAACTATTGAAAAGATTAAAAGCTTCTTTGACAAAAAATCATCCAAAGATATTGTTGATGAATACGCTTCATCTAGGTATTATCACAAAATTGATATTAAAGATCTTTTGCGAATTGATTATAATAATGCCAAATACAGGGAAGAGGCTAAAGAATGCACTCCCAACGATACTGTATCTCGTAGGGAAATTTGGGAAGAAAACCCACAGCTTGTTCTTAAGGGGAATGTTGTTAATCCAAAATACGATGTAATAAGAACTATTACCACGAAACAGGATAGAAATCCGAATTCGGGGAATCTGTATTTTGATAGCGGTATTAAGGGAAGAGGTAAATTCAGGTATTTGACCCCCCGTGAATGTTTTCTGTTTATGGGCTTCACAGATAAGGATTTTGATAATGTAATCAAGAATAATCCAGAAATTCATAAAAACATCAAACTGTTTCCGAGAGACAAACTAATTCGAATGGCAGGAAATAGCATACCTGTCAAATTGCTAGAAGGCATTTTCTATCAGATAAAACTGCTGGATGAAGTGTTGGAAAAATAAAATGGATATACACAATAAAGAAACAAGAAGCTACAATATGTCCTGTATCAAGGGGAAAGATACAAAACCAGAAGAAATCGTCCGCAAGTATCTTTTTTCTCAGAGGTTTAGGTATCGAAAAAACGATAAACGACTTCCCGGAACTCCGGATATTGTTCTACCTAAATATAAGACTGTGATATTTGTTAATGGCTGTTTTTGGCACGGACATAAGGAATGCAAATATTTTGTATGGCCTAAAACGAATTCTGATTTTTGGGAAGAAAAAATAAAAGCTAATATCTTAAGAGATGCCAAAAAGATTGAAATGCTAAAGCTACAAGGTTGGAAAGTAATAGTTGTATGGGAATGTGAGCTGAAAAACTCTGTGCGCAAAGAGACGCTTGAAAAAATAAAGCAACAAATTTGCTTATAAGAGAATGTTAAATTCACAGTAGGTCATCTGTGGAATGGAGAATACTATCATGGATAATTATGAAATAAAATTGGATAGGCGTGTTTTGAAGCAATTGGGATCACAGTTATATGGTGATACTCCCAGTGTTATTGCTGAATTGGTGGCAAACAGTTATGATGCAGACGCAAATAATGTATGGATTACCATTGATACTGTTAACAACAATGTGATAGTTGAAGATGATGGAAAAGGTATGACCGCTGGCGATATCAACGAATCTTTTTTAAACATAGGTTATGATAAGCGTTCCGATAATGGTGTTACTGATTCTGGACGGAAAATAATGGGTCGAAAAGGAATTGGGAAGCTTGCAACATTCTCTTTGACTAATACTGTTCGCGTTCTATCGTCCAAGGATCACAAAAAAGCAGGTTGTATTTTGGATTTCAAAAGAATCACTGAAGATGATGCGGAGCCGGATGCAATTAATCCGGATGTTATTATTTTCGATGAAAAACGTTTATCGAAGAATGGTACTGGGACAAGGCTGGAGCTTATCGGAGTAAAGAAAAAGATTACAGTCAGCTTTAGATTCATCGTAAGCAAACTGATGCGCACTTTCGATGTTAATGATCTGAATTTTTCAATACATATTCGAAAAAACAACGAAAAATACCGTACACTCATTCGTTCGGAGCTTGATTATTTTTCGATTATGGACACGATAATAACCATTGGTGAAAATTTTGCGTCCAAGCTGGAATCTGTAAATAATAATTCGATTCCCGAACGATATAAACTGACTTCAACATATGATGAATATATTGCTGCGCAGCCAGTAAGAGGCAGAAATCTTTTGTCCGCATTTCCTTATAAAATTGAAGTTGAAGACAAAGATGGAAACGCTGCTAATATTGACTTTGCTATCAGCGGCTGGATGGGAACCGTAAGAAATTTGCCGGATTTGAGATTGCTTGAAAAAGAAACGGATGACGCGGAAGATGAGGACAGGATAACAATAAATGATAATAGAATATCCTTATATTCACGCGGAAAGCTTGGCGAATACGATATTCTTTCAAAAATCAAAAACAATCGAAACAGCGAAGCTTATGTTATTGGTGAATTGTACGTTGATATTTTTGAACAAGATGGATTAGCTGATATGGCGATTAGTAACCGACGCGGATACGAAGAAAACGATCCGAGATATATCGAAGTCATTAAAATAGCCAAACGCTTGCTCGGATATATAGTAGGTCAAAAAGATATTGTTAGTAAGCGAAGAAAAGAAGATGACCAAAGGATCGAGGATGAAAAAATCAAAAAGAAATTTTGGGAAAATCCTCAGACAAGAGAAATATTAGAACTTCGTCTTAATGATGCTGAAAAACAAGTGGTTCAGGAAGAAAATCTGCAATTCACTCGAGCAGTAAATAACGGAAAACAGACAAAGAAGATTTTTATCAGCCATAAAGAAGAACATAAACTATATGGTCAGTTTATTGTAGATGTATTGGAAACGTACGGGGTTGACGTGGTGTCAACGATTATCTTTACCGGAGATAGACGCTTGGGAGTTCCTCAAGGAAAGGATATTTATGATTATCTTAAGGATTGTTTCCGTGAGGATTTAATGGTGATATTCCTGTTCAGCAAGGCTTTTTATGATTCGAACATATGTATCTCTGAAGCGGGTGCTGCATGGGCAACAAACCAAAATTGCATGAATGTTGTTATCGATATTTCATTTTCGGATATCGAAAAACCGAGTAACAACGCGCTGAGTAGTATTAAATTTCAACAAATCCGAACCCCAGATCAAACTATTACTGTGACAGAGTTTTTCAAAACAATAATAGAAGAAGGACTCCATTTCGAGTATGATGAATCTAAATTACAAAAAGCTTTGAATTATGTGTTGAAAACAGATAAGTATTCAGATCAAAAAATAGACTTTCCGGCTACATTTTTACCTAAGAGAAAATTCCTCCCTGTGCCACGATGCCCAAAATGCCATAATATAATGCTATTGACAGAGGAAAACGGCAGATTGAAATATGTGTGTTCCAATGTATCCTGTGATGAGTGTTATGAAGCCGTTATTAATTAAATTTCTCTCTGGACTTTTGCAAACCTTTGTGATACTGTTGTGTACTGCAAAGGAGGTGCGGATATGGCACAGATGAGTTTAGAAGAATTGTACCGCGGAGAAGGTGCGGGAGAAAAGTACGGTATCTTGGGAAAAGTTATGAAAGACTTCCTCCAAAATGGGCGTCCGTCGGAATACGACGAGCGTACTTGGCTTGAAATGCTGCTTGTCAAGCACGCGCTGATTGCGGCAGAGAAAATGAAAAATGAGGGCGACACGGTGTCGGGTATGACCGATGACATGTCGTCCTCTTCTTATGTGAGGTGGAATGAAAATGACAACGCTTGAAGATCTGTACTACGGCAATATCGTTCCGCACGAACACAGTTTTAAGCGCGGGAGTGCTTACAGCGAAGTGTTGAGCTATGTTATTCGGCATCAGGACAGCTTGATACCGACGCTTACGGCTCAGCAAAAAGAAACCTTTGAAAAGCTCAAAGACTGCGAGGCGGAACTGCACGGTATGAATGAGCGCGAAGCGTTTATCAGCGGCTTTAAGCTCGCGGCGAGAATCATGACCGAAGTGTTGTACGAGCCATCAGAGGATTGAATTTGCAGAAACAAGGCCGAGCCGATTTCGCGGTTTGGCCTTGCGATTTTCAGTTCGACACAGCACGGTTAAAATCTGCACCGCAGAAAACAAAGAAAACAGTATTCCCGCAAAAGCGCCGGAATATACACTGTTGGCGCAAAAAAACTTGACAGAATTTCCCCGGTATGTTATACTGCAAGTAAAGAAAGCAACCGACAATTGAATACACATATTTTTATTTTGAGTTTCAGACTCGCACTTACATAATCACCGATGCAACTACACATCGGGATTGAGTGCGGGTCTTTTTGTTTTGCAAAACAGCAGTCCTCTACATAACACGGCGAAAAACCGTGTGAATTTAACAGGAGGAAAAACCAATGAAAGAATCTGTTTACACCGCTTATGAGGATCTGCCGTTGTTTCTTAATGCTGAAACGGTGGCGAAGCTCCTCGGTATCTCCATCTCAAGCAGCTACGAGCTGATGCACGAGAAAGGATTTCCGTCGTTGCGTATCGGCTCACGGCTCATCGTACCGAAAGAAAAATTCCGCGCATGGGTCGAAGAAAAGACGGGAGGCAGCATTTGAAGTTCACCCGATATCCAAAGCGTGATGCGATCCGGGATTATTTTCCTCTGCCGAATGAAATTTTCAGCTTGGGTCTCAGCACCGGTGAGATCGCAGTGTATGCGTATCTGATGTACTGCGAGGACAGGAAAACATTTCAATGCCATCCAAGCTACAAAACGATTGGCAACGCTGTCGGTATGAGCAAAAACACCGTCAAGAAATATGTAGACAGCCTGATTGAAAAGCAGCTGATTACTGCAGAGCCGACCTCTGTGTACACGCAAAAAGGCGAAAAGCGTAACGGCAATTTGCTCTATACCGTTCGCCCGATAGAGGATGCGGTGGAGTATCATTACGAGCAGCAGATGATTCGTTTGGAATGCGAAATACGGTGTCAGTCAGCTTTGAAAAAACTCGCCGAATTTGACCGCAAACATGGAAAATCGGCGGTTTAACGGCAGTTTTACGGCTCGTCCGAAAATAAGCAGGAGAAAGAGGTGGGGTCGCAAGCGACCCGCAACTCGGCTCACAGCGGACGGCAACGCCGACCGCATAAGGGTTTGTACGGCTTTTGCAATCCGGTTACGAAACCGCAATTTAGGGGTTGCTCGAATTTTAACCTCGCTGATATAGGGGTTGCGAATTTTACCGCAAATTTAGCTGGATATTCCGCCATGTATGTGGTATTGTGTGTTCGGCTGGCGAGAGCCGTGTGCGACACGCCTGACAAAAGTGAATTTTCCGTTAGGCTTTGGCTTGTCGCTTGCAATACCAAAAGTATTACCGCGCTCCTTGCCTTTGCCAAAACAAAAAATTCTCAATTTGGCAGGTCGTAGAGTTTTCGGTGTAGAATTTTTCTGTTCAGTGAAGTGCACAGGGCGAAGCAAGGCTGGTGCCTTGCAAGGGCAAGCACAAAACTGTGCGGGAAAAGGCACAACGAAAACCGTATCGAATACGGCTCTTGCCAGCCCTGCAAGGAAGTGATACTATGGCAAAACGAAGACCGTCGGGAGACGGTATGGTGCGCAAACGCGAAGACGGAAGATGGGAAGGCCGCATCGTTGTCGGTCACAAAAAGAACGGAGCTCCGATTCACCGCTATGTGCTTGCCCGAACACAAAAGGAGTTAATCGTAAAGCTCCACGACTGCATCGAGATGTACCGCGATGCCGACCTCACCGAGGATTCGAATATGATGCTCGGCGAGTGGCTTGACCGATGGATCAATGAATATATGATCTTCACAATTCGTGAAAGCACGCTTGATTCTTACAAAGCGATGATTAAAAATCAAATCAAACCGTATCTCGGCGACAGACCTTTGTCGGCGCTGACCACGCAGGAGCTTCAAAAATTCTATAACACCGTCAAAAAGAAAGGTCGGGTGAAACCTGACAAGCTGCACGGCACAGAGCTTGCCGACAGCATGGTGCGCGGTGTTCATATGATGCTGCACGAAGCACTCGATATGGCGGTGCGCCTACGGCTGATTGTTAAAAATCCAACGGTCGGCACAACGATTCCCAAAAACAATTATCCGCCGAAGCAGATACTCAATGACGAACAGCTTGACAGATTTATGAAACGCATTAGGCAGGATGAACGGTGGTACGATTTCTTCTACACCGAGCTAACAACAGGTCTGCGCCGAGGTGAAATCTGCGGACTGAAGTGGGAGGACTTCGATGCGGAAAACGGAAAGCTGAAAGTGAGGCGCTCGGTTGCTAAAAGGAAAGGCGGCGGATTGAATATCGGCGAAACCAAAACCGAAACGGGAACGCGCACGATTGTCCTGCCGCCGAGCACTGCGGAACTTCTGCGGAAGCGAAAAGAAACGGCAGTCAGCGAATGGATATTCCCGAATATCTATGAGCCCGAAAAACCGATGCACCCCGACTATGCTTACCACCGATTAAAAACACTGTTAAAACAGGCGGAGCTTCCGCTGATTCGGTTCCACGATCTGCGCCACCCGTATGTCAAGCCCACGACAAAAAAATTTATAACTTTTTTTGAAGTTTTTCGGGCAGCTTCATAGCTGCCCATAGCTGTTTCAAATGGGTGTTCACGGTTATACCTCCTTTTCAGATTCCTTTGTTTCTAAGAAATCCTGTGTTGCATATTCAATCTCAATCCGATCTCCTGGAAAGACGTAAATTTTGTTGATAAGCCGGTCAATCAGAGCTTTTGTCAGCGTGTTGGCATTTCCGACTTCCTGCACAATTTCCTGTTGTTTCAGCTTAATCTCATAATCACTTTTTATCTGCTTTGTCTGTGCAGTAATGACAGCATGAACATTTTTGGCTTGTACCAGCTCCGTGTCATAAACCGCTTTTCGTGTTCGATAGGTTTCCAAATCAATCTCTCCGAGTGCATACTGCTCATAAAGATGCCGCTTGCTGTCTTGAATAGAACGGAGTTTTTCTTCATGTTCGGCCTGCTGGACTGTCTGCAAATCCAATTTATCCTTATTGCTATCAATTCCCAATGCCGGACACATTTGAGCCCGAATTGTTTCAAATACAACCTGCTCCAGATCTGCCATCTTTATGCGCACACCATGACAAGGAAGCGTTTCAGCCACCTCGGAATGACGGCAATAAAACCACGCACCATTTCGTAGAGACATTGCATGATCGCAGCATCCACAGAATACCTTACCACGGAGCAGATAATCACGCGGCTTTTTATTTAACAGAGAGAAACGCTTAATAGAAGCATTGGCTTTCTCAAATAGATCCACACTTACAATAGCCGGATGATGGTTCGGTATTTTGAACCACTCACTTTCATCCTTTAACTGTGTATGTCGGCTGCCAATCTCTTTTACCTTTCTCTTGCCAATTACATAGGTACCGATATATCTTTGATCTTCTAAAATACGCAGGACCGTTGATGTACTCCAAACGCCGTTTGTTCGGGAAACATTGTAATAGTCCTTGCCTTTAAGTTTGCGATATTCCCCAGGGGTGGGGATATTCATGGCATACAGTTTTCTTGTGATCTCGGCTGCGGTGTTGCCTTCAGACGCCCATTGAAATATCATCTGCACATTCGGGGCAACATCCTCGTCCGGTTCCATACGTCCGTCTGCACTCTTGCGATAGCCGTAAGGACAGATGACACTCTGATATTCCCCACGACGCATCTTTGCGTATTTTGCACTTTTGGTTTTCATGGACATATCCCGGCTATAACACTCGCTAATAAGATACTTGAAAGCAATATCAATCCCTCCAGTATCACCTTTGAAATTAGCTGTGTCAAAATCATCACTGACGGAAATAAAACGGGTGTGGTAAAGAGGAAATACCCGCTCAATAAAATAGCCGGTTTCAATGCTGTTGCGTCCAAATCGGGAAAGGTCTTTTACAATAATACAGTTGATCTTTCCGGCCTGAACCATTGTTAAAAGTTCCTGCACCGCCGGACGCTCAAAGTTTGTCCCTGTATGACCATTGTCAATAAATTCCAAAATCTCACTGTTATCCCATTCCGACAGAGACATAGCTTTTTCACGAAGAATCAGTTTTTGATTTGGTATGCTCAAACTTTCGGTTTTGAAATCTTCCACAGAAAGACGGATATAAAGGGCAATCACATAGTTGTGCACGGTTCCACCGCCTTTCCCTGAAATTCATTTTTGAAACGGAAGGTTACATGAATATTCCGCTCGTGGTCTATCTCAATTCGTTCAATGAGCCGTTCAATCAGTTCCGCAGTCAGCACATGATCCTGTGCCAGTGTTTTTGCATCCTTTTCCATTGCACGGTATCTGGCAAGCTGGTTGTCCAGGGAGTCCATAGATTTTTCAAATACTTCAATCTCACCAGACAGAGCATTGATAGCATGTTCATAATCCGCTTTCAATTCAAAGTATTCGTCATTTGTCAAAATACCCTGTACAAAATTTTCATATAGGCCACGGATCAGCCGGCGTGTTTTTTCAATTTCCTGCCGTTTGGCCGACATCTGAATTTTCAGCTTATCTTTTTCCTGTTTTTGTCTTGCCTCCAACTGAAAGAGTGGCAGCGACATTCCCAGCGCAACTGTCAGCTCTTTTTCAAGAATAGCCGTAACAGTAGAAATCAGTTCTTTCTCCTGTATCATCGCACCTTTGCAGCTATCTTTTTCTACCCGGCTGTTTGTAAGGCAGTGGAACCAGTAAGTGTCGGGTCCTTTCCGGCGCTCGGCGCGTTGCCTGTGAAGGCTTCTGCCACAATCAGCACAGAACACTTTACCTTTGAAAATGTTTGGTGTGTAGGGACGTTTTGGAGTTGCTTTGCTTTCTTCACAGATCTGTTTTCTGTATTCCTGAACTGCATTAAACAACTCATGGCTGATGATCGGTTCATGGGTGCATTTTGCAATAATCAGATTATCTTCTCCAGCCTTGACCTGCTGATGATCTACAATCTTTGTTTTTCCTTGCACCAGATCGCCTGTATAGACTTCGCTTTCTAAAATTTTCATCACTGTACGGGTCTGCCATTTGCCGCTTCCAATCAGACCCGGACTGGTAATCTCGCCAGTGGCCTTTTTATAATGGCTCGGTGCCGGAATCCCCATCTCATTTAGATTGCGGACAATCCGGTTCAGTGCCACATGCTCATGTGACCATTCAAAAATCTGTTTTACCACAGGGGCAGTATTTTCATCAATCAGAAGTTTATGGCAATTATCAGGATCTTTCCTGTAACCGTAAGGTGCCCGTGCACCAATATAGTCGCCGTCTTTCATAGCCTGCCGCGCTTGTGCTTTGATTTTTCGTCCAATGTCCAGAGCATAGGCTTCATTGATCATATTTTTCAAAGGCAGCATGATACCGCCATGAAGATTTCCGGAATCCGCTGTATCAAACTGATCCGTAACAGCAATGAAACGAACATTATGAGCATGGAAATACTGTTCGATATAATAACCTGTGTCAATAGAATTTCGCCCTAATCGGGAAAGATCCTTAACAATCACACAGTTAATGTGGCCTGCTTCAATATCAGATAGCATTTGCTGAAATCCAGGGCGGTGAAAATTTGTCCCTGTCGCTCCGTTGTCGATATAGGTATCATACACAACGAAGTCCGGTTTATCTGAAAGAAAGTCATTCAGTACCAGCTTTTGATTTTCTACTGAGCAGCCCCGCTTTTTGTTATCCTCCACAGAAAGACGGATATACAGAGCTACATGTACATATAAAGATGGTGCCGGCATAGGTGCCGCCGTCTGTTTTCTGCTTTTTCTTGCCATTTAGCCCACCATCCTTTCTTCATTTTTTGTAGCAATCTGTTCCGCCAAAGAGATTGCTTTCTGATATTCATCCTGGTAATTAAATTCAATATGCAGTTCATCTTTACCCATTACCCGTATGCTTCGGATAAGCTGCATGACTGCCCGGCGGTCAATATCCTCCATAGTAGAAAATCTCATAAAATGGTTGATCCAACGATTTCGTTCGCTTCGGTTTTCCAATACATCTGTAAGTTTATCGTTCCATTCAGCGATTGCCTTTTGGAACAGTTCAATATCTGCATTGTATTTTCGCTTATAAGAGAGAAATTCTTCCTTTGTCAGAATTCCACTCACCAGATTTTCATAGAGTTTTGCCTTAAAGCCCTCGGTCTGTGCCACACGCTTTTCATTTACTCTGATCTGTGCGGCATATTCCTGCGCCAATTCCCGGTTGATCCGTTCCTGACTGATACTGGACAGCAGGGCATCCAGAGAAGCAACATTTTCAATATGTCCTTTCAAACTGTCCTGCACACATTCAATCAGATCCGACTCTTTCAGCATGACCGACGATGTGCAGCCATTCTTTTTGCCGGTCGGGCAGTAATAATAGTGATACTCTTTGTCTTTATAGCGGTTCGTCTTGCGGGTCATACGGCAGCCACAGCATCCGCAGATCAAAATACCGGAAAACAGGTAAACCTTATCCGATTTGGGAGAAGTCCTTGTGTCAATCCTGCGGAGCCGTTGCACCAGATCAAAATCGTGCTTTTGTATGATCGCTTCATGGGTTCCCTCCACACGAATCCATTCCGAAGAAGGTTTGTCCTCACGCTCTTTTAATTTGAAATGGGGCGTTGTCTGTTTGCCCTGGACCAGTGTTCCGGTGTAAGTTTCATCCTGCAAAATGCGGATGATTGTAGTTGCAGACCATTTGCAATCCTTTCGGTCTGTATAGCCACCTTTTGCATGAGGCATTCCGTGATTGCGCTTATACGCTAAAGGCGAAAGAATTCCTAATCGGTTCAGTTCATCCGCTATATGGGAAGCGCTGAATCCCTCCAGCCGTTTTCTGAAAATATCCCTCACAACATTAGCAGCATATTCGTCTACTTCCAAGCTCTTGTGTTTATCGCCGACTTTCACATAACCATAAATGGTAAAAGCACCTACAAAATCCCCGCTGCGCCGTTTTACTTCCAGGGCGCTCCGTGTCTTAACGGAAATATCCCGACAGTAAGCCTCATTCATAATGTTTTTGACAGAAACCGTGAGATCATCGGCAGCGTCATTTTCCGTGTCCACATTATCGTTAATTGCGATAAAACGCACTCCATAGGCTGGAAATACCCTGCGCATATAACGGCCTGTTTCTATGTACTCACGACCTAAGCGGGAGAGGTCTTTGACAATCACGCAGTTAGCTTCGCCTTGTTCGATCATCCGCATCATTTCCTGAAATGCCGGGCGATCAAACAAAACACCACTATAACCATCGTCAATTTTTTCTGCCACAACCTCAATTTCCGGGTGTCGGGCTATGTAGTCATCGATCAGGCGCCGCTGGTTAGCAACGCTGTCACTTTCTACTGTTTTATCATCCGTATAAGAAAGACGGATGTACTTAATCGCTTTGTAAACCTGCATAAAAAACACTCCTTTCGTTGCACAGAAAAATCCCCGCAATTCAAGAAGTGTGGTTATGCCATATTCAATTCCTTTTCCGATTCTTATTCTACCATGCTTTTACGGAAAAGTCAGCCCCTTTCTTAAAATTGCACCTATCGCAAAATACCCTTGATACATTCTTCCAGGGTAGCACCTTCAGCAGAAAAGCTGGCCTGTACAGTAAAACGCCCACACTTAAAATGGTATGGATTTTTGATTTGCTGAACGAATTCTGCAATCCGTTCATCACGGGAAAGTTCTTTGTTGACAGAGACATCCCGAATGTCTACCAGTGTACCCACTTCACTGACAATGGTATTCAATTCCATAGTATCAACTCCCTTCTGAAAACTGTGTTATCAAAACCACATGAATAGGTCGGATCTATGGTTATTACACACATAAATCCGGCCCATTATATCTGATTTCGATTTTACTGCCGTATTTGCCACGCACCCCGGCAAGTCCTTCTGTTATAAGGACGGGGCTGTTACAGGCTGCGGATAGCGTCACCGCATCATAGTCCCGCATACGCCGCCGCTTTGCCAGAGCAAGCAAACGCCGCAGGAACTCTCCCCAAGTCTTTAGGAAGCTGTGAAGAAGTACCATTATGATCTGCGTCGTTATCGCGTCCGGCCTGCCACAGCCGGTTTCGTAGGTTGCGTTTATCGCTCGGACAGCCTGGATCCATCACCTCCTTAGGCCGCCTGTCACCGCGCCGCCCCATCTGCCGCTCGGAACACAGAATGAAGTACCTGTAACAGCGTATATTCGGTTGTCAAGGAACAAGCAAGGGGCATGGCAGACAAATTGATATTGCAGTTGGGGTGGGAGGATGTATATGCTTCCTTACCACACCCGTCCAGCTTGTCCCGCCGAATATGTCCCTCTACTATTCAGTACATTTTTAGGGGCAAAGTTGCCGTCTGTTATAAAATTTCTTTGAAATATTTTTCCAGACTACGCAATCCGGCTTCGATAGAACGGGTGATCCGGCTTTTGTGTGTTCCTTCCGCTTTGGCAATATCTGCTTTGCTCATGCCAAGAAAAAAGTGTGCATAGATTCGTTGGCGCTGCTTTACCGGAAGTTTGGAAAGACCTTTATAAATCAACTCCGTCATTTGGCGCTGTTCCCAAATTTCTGCCGGGTTAAGAGGCTTTTGCAATATCTCACGCTCAATACCTTCGTCTCGATCCAGAGAGTAAAATGCTTTATAGCGGTATGTACGAATCCGATAGGCTTCTTCCAACAACATATATTCCCGAAGCAACAAAGCAACTTCATCCGGCACCTCAACGATCATGTCCTGTGTATAATACGGGTAATAATCCCGAAGATTGATTTTCTTCATAGTAATTTCCTCCAATTTCGATGTTTGAGTTGATGGCAAAAATCGAAATCAGAGGGTGGGCTGCGGCAGCGATAAGGTCTAAGTCTCTTTCTGATTAAAAAAAGGGTACAAAAAAGCGCGCCCGTACAAAGAACAGGCGCGCCAAAGCAGCAGTATGAAATTTTTCCGGGAGGTTGACAGCGAAAATGCTCAAACTTTGTCGAAACCAAAAACGCCGCAATCCATACGAGCTGGACTACGACGTATAGGTGACTGAATGTAAAGCAGTTTATCTGCAGATCTGTGTTGCATAGACGCATAGGCATTTCCTCCCATCAAGGAGGAACCTGAATCGGCTGCTTGATACCTCCTTGGGAGAAAATTATATCGGTTATGTTTCCTTTATCAGTCCGCAGATATTCGCTTTTTACTCTTTATATTCGCAATTTTCTACATATTCCGCTCTTAGAATATATGCTGCAAAAAGCAAGCCCACAAGGGGAAACAACACCTTGTGGGCTCATGTTATAGATGTTCAAATTTATAGCCGATCCCGGCGACACTCTCAATATAGTTTGGAAGATCCGGTTCAAAGCGCAACTTCTTACGCAGCTTACTTATATGATTATGAATCGCTTTTCTCGAATAGAAATCACAATCCTCTTTCCAAACCAAATCGGTAATCAGTTCGTAAGTAAAAACACGTTTGGGATTGGCAATGAGCAATGCCAGTATATCAAACTCCTTACTTGTCAGGTTGATCATCCGTTCCCTAACCCTGACAGTGCGGTGTTCCAGGCATAGATAAAGCTCGCCTTCCTGTATTTCTGTTAGAGGATTTTTCTTTGCTGCGAAGGAAGTGTGACAGGAATTGAATACCGTTCCATGACAGGCTCCTTGTTCCAAAATATATTGCATTAGAGCATTCTTTTGTTCCTCGTTAAGAAGCAGAAATAACTTTTCTCCAATCTGCTTGCCGGATTCTTCTATATCAAAAACAGCTAATGTCCCATCACATCATCACCTCCGTATTTTAATAAATTTATTGATTAGAGTTCAATTCTTGCTTTCGATGGCTTATCTTCCCAATAGGTAACTTTAATCGTTGTTCCCTTGTCAGGAACGTTGTTTCCTGCACCAATCCATTTTCGGCAGATGTAATCTTTACCGTCTATCGTATATTTGACCTTGATAATATGCGGAAAGGCTGCGCCATCCATCGCATGAACGCGGGCAGGTTTACGATTCACTTTTAACCACCATTGTTTTATAACTGAAATTACAGTTCCCATTGTTTCTTTTTCCATAAGTTATACCTCCAATGATATTTTTGATTGATGATACCTATTTTCTATTCAGCCTTTTCTTTGTTTGTAGTAAAAGCGGAACGCTGCTGCGCCGGTGGCCGCCAACTGTACCAGAATCAGCACAGCAAACAGACCGAAGCTCTCATAGTAGAACAGTTCATCCCAAAAATATAGTCTGTTCAAATGATGCCATTTATTGTATTCTAAATTTGTAGGTAAGCTGAACGGGTAACTTACCAAGGGATAGCGGCAACAGATGTCTATCTAACCATACTACCATTGAGATCGAAAAGTATGAATTGAAGAGTACAATAATAGGGTTGATTGAGGATCAACTTTTATTTTTTGTACCTTCATGTTAGAAGCCGTTGTGGACTATTACCTAAAAATAATAGATATAACACAAAGAGAATTATTCAATCTGTCCAAGCATAACAGGAAGGAAAAGATTGAAATTCCATAGGTAGTGGCTTCGTTGACGCGACTAAGTTCAATACGGAAAAATCGGTCTGCAGGTGTGTCAAACAGAAGACACTATTTTTTTATATCTGAGACCGATTGTTTCCGATACAATTTATGGAACATTCAGCACATCATGGACAAACCAAGTCTGAGCCGTGACCATAATGGCAAATGTGCAAATAGCAAAGAGAAGTACTTCAGCCACAGCATTGACACGGCTGGATTGAAGTTGCTTTTTCAGATTGGCAGGCAAAATTCTTGACAGCAGACAATAAACTAAAAATCCAATACAGGCTCCAGCGGTATTTGTCATCAAGTCATTGATGTCGGAAGAACCCCAGCCAAACATCTGGACAATTTCAACAGCCAAAGAAAACAGAAAGCCAGTCAATGCAACCGTCTTCATGTGATGATATTTCTTGTACAGCAGCGGCAGGAAAAATCCCAACGGGACAAACAGAATAATATTCAGAATGGTATCAATTGGCCCAGTTATCATACCGATAAATGGAGTCCAAGAAATGTTCGGGCGAAAGGTCATTGTGCTTGTAACGCCGATGCCTGTGACGGTCAAAAGTCCGAATAAATAATAACCAAAAACAAACACTGCAGCGGTATGGAGAAAACTTTGTGTTCTCCCCAATTTTTTGAGCCACAAGAAATACAGTACGAAGACTGGAACCATAAACACATACCCACTAATTGAGCGGATGAGAATATCAGAAATTGGTATCATTATTATCTCCTTGTCAAATTCAAATTTATTGCCCATTCCAGCATTGAGCATTTTCTCATAAAGCAAACAGAATACTGTCATTAGTAACGACGGTATTCCCATAATGCTAATCGTAAGTCTAATTGTTCAATGTCGATTAGACATTCACTTTTACATTTTGGACAAAAGAGAGGAAAATTTTTAAGTACGGTATCTTCCCGAATTTTGTCGCGTGTTTTATTCCCGCAGACTGGGCAGCGGATGAACTCTGTTTTCTCCATATTGTTCACTCCGAATTGCGATCATTCTTTTTCTTATCCCGATATTTCCGTATGAGTTTATTACGGATAGGAACGCCAACACCAATCAAAAGCACAACTGCCAAAATTGTGAAATCCATACAATCACCTCACATTTCCTTATTCTTCATAACCCGAATGGACAAGAAGATTGAAACCGCATACATCACGACAATAGCAAAAACCGCAAGGAAAACGAGAAGTATCGGAGAAGATTCAACGACTGAAATAATTGAGTTCCCGATAGCTGGCATTTTAGAGAGAAGAAGTAAAGTCACCAAAAAACCGGCCACTGGAATATACATAAATACCCGTCCTTTGATTGAGCCGTACTTGTAATATCCCGGAATCTGGAACACGGTATAGAGTGCAAATAAGAATACTCCTGCAATAGCGGCAGTTACAATATCAAATACGCCAACTGTTTCACCCAGCACTTTCAAGACAAGCGGCTGTGCAATCAAAGAAATAATCAAGGAAAGAAGCCCCATTGCAAGGACAAAAACATAGCGTCCGATCACAAGCTCGCTTTTACGAACAGGTAAAATACCAAACAGACGATCCATGCTGTTTTTTTCTGTGATGGAAAAGGTATATCCCGTCGTCATGGCAATAAAGCACATAGCAAATGATACCCCTGTCAGCAAAGAACGATTGATTGCGGCAAACACAATCGGCAGGAGCAGGGTAAAGCAAATCGTCTTAAAATATGGTTTTACCAATGCAATATCTAATTTTGTGGATTTCAAAATATTACTCATAATCGTCACCTTTCTTGCTTGTAAACACTACAATTTCATCAATGGTGGCAGGATCAACGGTCAGGTTAGGGAAACCGCTAATATCTTCGGTTTTCATCAGAGCCTCAAATCCCGTAGGGAATGTACGAATACCAGCCGCCTTATTTTTCAGATCATCGGACAGTTCCTCAATTCCACCTTTTACAATGCGGAACATATCTACAAAATCATCTTTGCTGCCAGTAAAGTACAGCTCGCCATAACTGATGTAGGTAATATAATCGGCTGCACGCTCCAAATCGCCTGTGATATGGGTGGAGAACAAAACACTATGCTCGCCATCTTCAATATACTCTGAAAGAATTTTCAAAAGTTCATCTCTGGAAACCGGATCAAGTCCACTGGTCGGCTCGTCGAGGATCAGCAGCTTGGCGTCGTATGAAAACGCACAGGCAAGCATTAACTTCATCTGCATACCTTTGGAAAGTTCTTTTACCTTTTTGGTTGGTGCAATGTGAAATTTCCGTAACATATCCGCAAATTTCTGGCTGTCCCAATTTGGATAAAATACCGAAATGGATTTTTCAACCTGCGACACTTTCCAATCATCACTGAAATAATTTGTATCGAAAACAACGCCCAGCTCTGATTTTACTTTTTGTTCTTCTGCGATATTATCCAGCCCCATCACTTTGACTGTGCCACCGGTGCGCTTGAGCATATTCAAAATCAGTTTGATTGTCGTTGTTTTGCCAGAACCATTCGGGCCAATCAAGCCCATAATATATCCCTTTGGCAAAGTAAAGCTGATATTGTGAAGCTGAAAAGAATCAAAAGATTTTGAAAGATTCGTTACCTCTAAATAATTAGTCATCTGTTTTTACCTCCGTTAAAATGTCCAAAAGGCGATGTAATTCCTCTGTGGATAGATTTGCCATTCTTGCAGCTTTTATTGCTTCGGTGAGATTGTTTTCTACTTTGCAAATAAGCTGCTCCTTAATCAGTTCTGAACCAGACCCCATTACGAAACATCCACGCCCCTGCACATTTTTAACAAAGCCCTCTTGCTCTAATTCTGTGTATGCCTTTGTCACTGTTAAGACGCTGATCTTTAAGTCTTTGGCAAGTGTTCTAAGGGAGGGCAAAGTTTCTTCGGCTTGAAGCTCGCCAGATAAAATAGCCGCCTTGATCTGCTGTTTAATCTGCTCGTATATGGGGACGCCAGATACATTTGAAATAATCAGTTTCATTGCTGCATCCTCCGTGTGTTTTAACTGTTATGCTGCTGTGCATAACAGTATAGCACAAGTGAGGATAAGATGTCAATACATGGGGCTAAACTACTGGTAAACTACTGGCAAGCAATGCAATCTTACGTAAGATTGCGTATTTAGCAGAAATCCCGTTCCCGGAATTCCTGCTAAATGCTTGTTGGTGACATATCCCCAAACCCCTGAGATCATTGCCGGTGGCAATGGCTGCGCGTTCCGTTGGAACGCTGAAAACGAAAAGCAGACAACCTTATTGACGAGATTTTTCTGTGCTGCGCTGCGGTTGTGGTGGGGAAGAAATTTCTAATAAATATTCCACATTGGCCCGAACATTATGAAGTTCTTTCATATCATTTCTGGCCTGCTTATAGGCAGAATAGGCTTTCCGTTTTTGTTCCAGAAGATCGGTGTATTCCTCCCGGAGAGATTTGACAGAGGGGAGCTTTTTGATTCCCAACTCGTCAAAATGATTCTTTGCCGCCTGGTGCAGCAGAATTTCAGACTCATGTGCTGTTCGGTATTTTTTGCTGTACCCGGCTTTGCGATATTCTACATAGACAGCCCGCGTTTTCGCATAGTTTACGATCTGTTTTTGCAGCTCGGCATTGGCGTTCATTTTTGACTCCAGATCTTTGATCTGAACGGATAAGGTATTGAAATTAGTGGTAGTGGCGTTGGCTTTTTCCAGAAGATCCTCATAACCCATATCGCCATGTTCTTTTAAGTAGAGCACTGCCTGAGAAAGCTGCTTTAGGTTGAACACTTTTGCCCAGCGCTCATAACCAGGGCCCTTGCCGGAACGGATTGCAGCTTCAATATCAACCAGCAATCCAACTTTGGAAACCGTTTTTTTAGAAAAGGCATGGCGGGGTTTTACTGTCCGTGTACCGGCAATCCGTTCTTTGATGGCCTGTTCTGTATAATCGCCTTTGAGCGTATCGCATCGGGTATAATTTTCTTGTCCCGGAACTCGGAACCGAAGATGTTTTCTTTCACGGTTGACTTCCAGCCCAGCAGTTTCCAGCTTCTGTAGAAGTTCCTCAAAATCTTTTGGCTTTTCCTCTAATGCAGCATCAATAGCAATGCGTATCTGCTCCTGAAAGGAAAGCTGCTTTTTATTTCCCAGCCATGTGCCATAATGCTCCCGGCTGGGTTTCGGATTTTCTACAATCGAAAGTCCATGCTCCAAACACAGCTTGTCATTCATTCGCCGGATTGCCCAGGTAGAACCCCAGAAGTTGCGAAATTTTTTCTGACAGTCCAGTGTAGTAGAGTTGATAATGATGTGATTATGGACATGGTGCTTATCCACATGGGTGCAGACAACAAAGGCATGGTTTCCTTTTGTGAGCTTCAGTGCCAGCTCCCTGCCGATCTGATTAGCTTCTTCTGGCGTAACTTCGCCGGGCTTAAATGCCTGACGGAGATGGTAGGCGATCACATCATCTGCACCCTGATTTCTGCCGGTCAGATTTGCATACTGTCGTTTGGAAAGAAGAAACTCTGCATCAGCAAGCCGGGTATCACACTCATAGCCATAAATGAATTTTCCAAAATCGGTTTTCTGCGGATTTTCTACATAATCAATAATATCTGAGATCGCAGTAGAGATATTCCGACCTTTTCCTACATGCAGAGGCATCAGTCTTGTGGTCGCTATTTTCGTCACCTCCTTAACTTAATTCCAATCAGAGAAGTTATAATTGCAGAAAAAGAGCGGGGCTGCCTATGCGCCCCGCCAAATCTGCTTAACCAAATATAAAATCCTTTAAGGCACTGTTTGCCCCGCCAATGATCCCTACCAGCCATGCAGCCGCCAGAGGCAGACCGTATGGACTGATAAGAAAGGCGATCATAAGCCATGCAAGACCCGGCAAAAATCCTGCGACAAAGAACAGCACCAATGCCGCCAGAAAGATGATCCCAGAAAGAATCCCAAGTACCGCACCGGAAAGAACCACTAAAAATTTACATACCAGATAAAGAATCCCCGTAACCAGCATAAAGGGAAGTGCCAGTAATTTACCTATCAAACGCATACGCTTTGCCTCCTTTCAGAAGGGCATCTGCCCTTATAAAAATTTTACCGTGACGGCAAAAAGAAAGCAACGGCTTTCCGGCTGTTTATGAAATGTTTGCAAATCCCCGGATCAGTTTATCCATGCCATCTTAAAGGCTATTTAAACAATCGAAAAAAAAGTGTTATAGATAAAATTGGCTTATTATATTCTATATTTCCGATTTTTCCATCTATTTTCTTTAGTAATTCTTTTACAATATACAATCCCAAACCGGAACCACCTTTGGTGCGTGATTTATCAACGGTGTAAAACTTGCTGAATAATAAATTTATATCCATCTCATCAAGGGATTGCGTTGAATTTTTAATCATGAACACGCCTTCCTGGTTAATGGACACTTCAATATAGTTATCAGAATAACGGATTGCATTTGTAATTAGATTTTCAATAATACGTTTACAAATAAGGTTATTGCCATATATCCACACCGGAGATTTTTCTGTTTGAATAATCGGCTGGATTTCCCCAAATTCATAATACTTTTCAATTAAGCAATCTGTAACAATTCTATTTATATCAACCTTCTCACATTCAACATCAAACTGCTCATTTTCCACCACAGATAAATCATAAAATTCTTGCACCAGATCTGTGAGATAATCTGTTTTTGCTTTAATGATTTCAATATATTGGTCTTGCTCCTGTTTATCTTCACATTCTTGTAAAAGTGTTAGATAACCCTGTATAGATGTTAATGGGGTTCTTAGATCATGGCTTATATTAGATATAGATTGCTTTAACTGATCTTCTTCTTGCTTAATTTGAACTTGCAGTTTCTTATGCAGGGTATCTTTTTGATTGATCGCATAAGCTAACTCTTCAATATCTCTATTTGATAAAGATACTCTTATTTTTCGTTTTTCCTTTATCTGCTTATTTATATTGCGAATTGTTCTAGTAATAGAAAAAAGGGAACATGCTAATATGAATATAGAACATATCAATAAAAAATAGAACATATCCGCATTTCCCCTTTCTGTTGTAATTAGTGTATTTCTTGTTTTCTCAATATCAATGCTGACACCAGGAATGTAATAATTACAGTTCCTACAAAATAAAGTAAGATATTGATTTCCAAATGATTTACCATATTATAAGAACACGTATTCATCCAATAATACATCGGATTGATTTTTAAGTACGTTAGAACTCGCCACGATTGAGCAGACATATTATCCCATGTCATCATATAAATAAGAGGTCCGCTAAAAGTAAATAATGACATAGTTCCTACCACAATAGCTGTATGCTTAAATATCACACACAGCATGAGTGTAATACCGATAAAGGCTCCCATAACCATGCAATTTAGCCCTGCAATTTTCAACATTGGAAGTAATTGTATCGGCACATTGTATTTTGTACATTCAATTATAAATGCAACCATAATAAATGAAAAATATAAAATGATGCTGGTAACAGTAATCACGATATACTTTGCAATAAAGAATTTTAGTCGGCTTTGTCCACTTGCAATCGCAATTTTAATCGTTGAATCTGTATATTCTCTGGAAAAGAAAACAACAGAAAATATAAGAACAATCAGCCAGAAAAATACCGTATAAGACGTGGCAGTCCTTATAATTTCTTCAATCATTGGATGTACCTGATCACTATATGCACGAGCAAGAAATCCTACGGTTTCTCCTATCTTCCATGTTTCATCTACGCTGGAACTAGATACTACAAATTGTTGCTGACCTCCTATGGAAAAGATACCAAAAACAGCTAAAATCAATGCAAATGTTAGATATAACGCCTTTGTATGAAATAATTTATAAAATTCTGCCCGTATTTGATTATACATTTTTTCTACCCCCTATTAGATTTTCAAAGTATGTTTCCAAATCTTCTCCCTGAACAGAGATTTCATCAATGATGATTTCATTGTCGGTTAGTAATTTGGAAATCATTCTTACATTATCTAAACAATCATAAATCCGAATAGAATTGTCTGGATAAACGGAATAGTTTTTAATATTAGCTTTTTGTTCTAATATGAGAGTGGTTTTCTGTATATTATCTGTTTTCAAACAAATATGCCGTTTACATTCTTCATTCAATTTTTCAGCAGAAATTTGTTTTAAAAGTTCTCCCTTATGAAGAAAGCCATAACAAGTGGCGAGCTGGTGCAATTCGCTTAATATATGGCTGGATATTAAAATGGTGGTTTCCCGTTCTTTCACTAATTTTTTAAGAAGTTCCCGTAATTCGATAATTCCCGTAGGATCAAGTCCATTGACAGGTTCATCCAATATTAAAAATTCTGGCTCACCTAATAATGCAACGCCCAGTGCAAGCCGCTGTTTCATCCCTAATGAAAAATTCGCTACTCTTTTTTTACCTGCGTTCGATAAGCCAATCAATTCTAAAGTATCAGCAATGCAGCTTTTATTCGGAATACCTCTCTGTATTCTTTGCACTTCCAGATTTTGTGAAGCAGTCATATCTTTATATAGTGCCGGCATTTCAATCGTACACCCGATTTTTGATCGTTCATATTGCAGATTATCATTATGCCCAAATAGAATAATTTCTCCTTCACTTTTAAAATTAAGACCTGTCAATAATCTGATTAGCGTTGTTTTTCCTGCTCCATTTTCGCCCACAAGTCCATATATTTCGCCTTTTGGAATAGTTAAGTTTACATTTTTTAAAGCATAGAAATCTTTATATTTTTTGCTCAGGTTTTTTGTTTCGCATATAAATTTTGTCATCCTAAACAACTCCTTTCCATGCCACTATATATGATAACTCTAAAGAAAATCTAAAGATTATTTCATTTTATATCCAATCCCCTAAATAGTTTGTATATAATCTTCATTTGTAATTGATTTAATTTTCTTACGAATATGACTAATATGAGTATTGATTGTATCGTCATCATACGCATAAGGTTCATTCCAAATGGATTCATATAAATTTTGTTTTGAAAATATTTTCTGTGGGTATTGCAATAGCAATTCTAAAATGCTCAATTCTGTTGATGTAAATGGTACTAATACTCCGTTTATATAAACCAAAGAGTTATTGATCTTTATATTTTTGTATATCAAAGTATTATTATTTTGATAAGGATTATCGACAGTCCGTTTTAAATTTGCCTCAATACGTGCAAGAAGCTCATACAAATCAAATGGTTTTGTCATGTAGTCATCTGCCCCTATTTTTAATAATTCTATTTTGGTCTGAACCATTGTTTTTGCTGATACAACAATAACAGGAGCGTTTGTAAATTTTCGCAATTTCTGTAATACATCATCCCCATTCAGCCCTGGCAACATAATGTCAAGTATTATCAAGTCCGGAACAAAAGATTTGCACAAATTTATTCCTTCTATACCATTTAAAGCATATTGAACACTATATTTATTATTTTCCAAGAATTTTTTAATCATATTGCAAATATCTATATCATCTTCAATAATAACAATTTTACACATTTTTATTTACCTCCATGCCAAATTATTTTATCATAGGAACTTATCGTTATCCACATAATAATATCGTCGATAAAAAACTGTTAAGAATAAATGAACCCATATCAAGATGCCATTTCAAAATTAGTTTAATATTATGAAAGATTTGCAAATCCCCGGATCAGTTTGTCCATGCCATCCCAAAGGCTGTCCAGACGGGTGCGGATGTCATCTATATCTGCGGCATAAATATTGCCGGTCTCATTGGCCCGTCTGGTATATTGGTTTAAGTTATTGGAACAAATGCGGAGAAGCCGGATCATTTCCTGAATATCTCCCATATCAAGGTGAATGATGTAACCGTCTACGGCCATCTTTCGCAGATATGCCGACAGGTTGGTAATGCCAAGTTCCGCCATGCGTTCTTTTACCAGTTCGGCCTCCGCTTCGGACATGACAAATTCGACGCGGACAGATTTTTTGTTATGCCCGCCCTTCATCGTTCCAACCCTCTTTTATGAGATGAGACCTCCTGTGTTGAAACCGCCGTCTTTGCTTTTTTGAGTTTTTCCCGCAGGGTGGTCTTTTCCAGCTTATCAAGATATTCCTCCAGATTTCCGGCTGTCGCATGATAGCTGCGTTTGAAGCGTTCCCGTTTTAGAATCATCATCAGCTCCGGCTCATTTTCCGGCAGATAAGTCATTGTTTTAGGGGCTCCATGCTCTGGCATAAACCGGTTCATAAGCTGTCTCCGTTCCTGATAGGGAATCGTGATAACACTTCCATCCGCAAATGCAACGGCTACATTTCCGATTGGACAGGTCAGCTTTTTCATCCGTTCCACATGTTCTCTGTAATTTAGCGGATAGAGATTGCCAAATATTTTTCCGTCCCTGACTTCTTTCAAAGAGATGGCATAAGCCAAAACGGGATCATTTGTCTGTTCCTGGTAAAACCGCCACACTTTATTTTCATGGCTTCCATCCAGATAAACTTCCCGTTCGCGCAGGGTATAGGTTCCGCAAGGGCGTGACATCCAAAGAAGCTGTTTATCCTCTGAACGGTCTGACACAGCCAGTTTTGAAATCAGTTCCTTATCCAGGTCAAAGTCCTCTTTATAATGTTGGGTATGAAGATCTACGATACGGGAAAGAGCACCCAAAAGATCTACATCCTCAAATCTTACCCCGGCCATCAGCGTTCCCTTTCCGGCACAGGAGGGATCATCTGCCTTGCTTCATGCTCCGGTTTGTCTGCTTTCAAACGGTCCATCAAAGACGGCTTTGCTTCCGGCACCAGCTCCCGGATTTCTTCATCCGTCTGTCCGTCTGTCAGATCCGGGCGCACAGGAGGTTCGTTGTTCAGCCTGCCATCCAGCATATTGTAGTTGCCGGTCTGACCTTCCTCATAAAGTTCTGCATTGCGAAGATAACTTTCCGGCGCCTGAAACGGCTGTCCGGCAAACAGAATTTCTCTTTGGGTGGTAAACTGTGCAAGGACCCCATTTTGCAGTCTCGCAAATTCTTCATACTGGCGCAAGGTAAGCCCTCGTTCCAACATTTCCGTCTGGGTATGCGCCCAGCCTTCTCCATAAAGAAAATAATACATATCGGGCTGATCACAGACAAAACACAGGGAACCGTCCTGATTGTCATAGTAAGATGGCTGCATATCCTGGTAATGGCAACGTTCCTCACGCCCCAAATACACACGGTTGTCCGCACCCAGCATAGCGACCATACCCGCGTAATTACTATGGACCGCAGAGCGGATTTCTACCAGCGGATCTGTTTGAGAAGGAATCTGTCGGTCCGGAATCTCGTTTTGTTTTTCCGCTGCATCATTTCTTGGTATTACTTCTTCATGGCTGCGCGCATCCAGTTCCGGTTGAGATGTTCCTTTCCGAACAGCGCCGGGTTCCGGTTCTTTTTCTTTCACATAGTATCGGACATTTGCTGTCGTATGCTCGTTGGCTTCCTTTGCATAGTTTTCAGCGTCGGCTTTGCTATCAAACTCCAACGGTTTTCCATTTTCCTTGCACCAGCTTTGTGCCGGTCCGAAAATAGAAGTGCTGCTTCGTACTGCCCATACACCATAGGTCCGTTTCCTTTCCATTTCGCATCCCTCCTTATCGTTCCTGCTGTTTGGAAGTTTGTTGCTTTTTTACTGGGTCTGCCGGTTTTGTTGCCTTTAGCTGCTGACGGAGAGAATTCTTATGCTCCGGTTCGGAATCTGTGATGTTGACATATTCGCCAATGATACAGAGCGCTTCTCCATAACTGCCGGAAGCAAATACCCGGTCAGACATTTCTTTTGCCTGTTCTTTTAGACCATGCTCCCGCAAAGTACGGGAAGCAATACCAAGCAGATTAAAAATGTTCCCATCTGCTCCGATCAGAGGGCAGTCCGGTTTATCTGCCAATGGTTCCGGTGTTTCTATAAATCCGCCTAAATAATTCGGCACAAAGTCCGACAGCCATGTGCCGCCATAGACTTCATGGGTCTGTAAACGCCACAGGGCAAGTTTCCCTATATCCAGTTTCACATCATCAAAAGGGTAAAGCAGACAGGTCAGTTCTCCGTGCTGAAAAGCAAACACATTTTCAAACTGGCTGCCATCTTTCAATATGCCTGCTTTTGTCAGCATTTCATTGATCCCGTCCACCCACTCTGTCAGATCCCCGCCACAGCCCTGTAAAATCAGTCCTTCCTTATCCGGCATGCGGCGAAGGTCCTCCGCGGTAATCGTGTTGATATTCAAAAAATCGCCTCCTATCGTTTTTGTTAAAATATATGTTTTGTCCGCAACTTAACCTCATTTCAAAGCACCGGAGTATTCTTATACAGCTCCCTTGAAAACAGGTGCAAAAAGCCCTTGAAAATCAAGGACTTTTAAGGCTAAGTTGCGGACATATCATGGTTGGTTTTGCCGCTTCCGGCGTTTGCGTTCCCGCTCGGATTTCCGTCTTGCATAGACCCGGCAGGCAGCGGAACAATATGCCTGGCTGGTTGTAGGAAGATATGCCTTTCCACACACAGGGCATATTTTCTGTCTCATGGAGGTGTCCTCGCCGGTAATGGCTGATTCCAGTGCTGCATCCACCGGCAACACCGCTTTTTCAAAGTACCGGCAATAAGCACCGGTCCACCATTTATTCAGCATGTAGCAAGGACTGTCCAGGGGAAGGCAGATCTTATCCTGAGAGTCATAGTTGGCGCAAAGCTCTGTAACCAGCTTTCGGATCGTAGCCCGCTCCGAGCGGTTCAATTCTCTCTCCGCCATAACGCCTACCTTTCCGGGGCTCTGCTTTGCCGACCGCTGGAAATTTCGGTTGTATCAGTAACATTCCTGGGCTGTGAAAGGGCATCGGCGATAGAGTTCCGCTTTTTCTGTTTTGGTTCATGGTAAATAAAAAGTTCATTTTTTCCTGGTACATACAACAATCCATTTTCTTCGCAGCGGAAAATATCACATTCTTTGTCTGTTGAAACGGTATAAAAGTCTTTGTAATCATAAGGTGCTTTTTGCCGATCCTGATAGGTACACAGCCCTAAGTTGGGGTCACTTGCCAGCCGTTTCGATATGGCGAAAAAGTCGCCTTCTTTTTTGTGAAATTTTCGTATGGGCGTGAAGTGATAACCGCCATATTCAAAGGTTTTTCGATCGCTCATTTACGCCTGCCTTTCTTTACGGGAAATTCCAGCTTGAAATTCACATATTTACCGCCGGTATCATCCAGGATCACTTCCGCATCATAGGTCCTTCCTGTTTTTTCACTGTAAAGCCCGGACATAGAAATGCGGCCCTCTTTCAAAAGAGCCGCTGCCACAGACTTTGTGATAGATTTTTTCTTGCTGGAAAAGAAACGGTTATCTTTCCAAAGAGCAAAAGAACATTCCCTGTTGCCGCAGAAAAAACCTTTCTTTCCTTCAAATACCGGGGCACCGCAGCGGGGACATACCCCCACGGCTTCGTGTGCAGTTCCTTTGGAAGAAGGAAACAGATCCGCAAAACGTTCTTCCGGGGTAGTATGTTCTTTTACCAGCGTCCGGCTCATATCTGCAATCTGATCCATAAAAGATGTTGCCGACAGTTCGCCATGTTCCACTTGTTTCAGCATGGATTCCCATTCTGCAGTTAAGATGGGAGATTTGATATTGTCCGGCAGGACTGCGATCAGGTTCTTTCCTTTTTCCGTAGGAATGAGCTGCTTTTTCTTTCGCTGTACAAATCCGGCAGAAACCAGCTTTTCCAGTGTTGCCGCACGGGTAGCCGGAGTACCCAATCCTTTACGCTCGGCATCTTCCGGCATATCTTCCGCACCGGCAGTCTCCATAGCGGACAGCAGTGTGTCCTCCGTATAGTGTTTCGGCGGTGAAGTTTTCCCTTCACGGAGACTTGCTGATACAGCTTCAAAAGTCTGTCCTTCCTGCAGCACAGGGAGAGCGACAGCTTCATTTTCTTTGTGTTCCGTTTCACTCTGCCTGATACTCATACGGTGAATCCGTTCCACCTCTTTCCAGCCGGACTGTAAAATAGTCTTTCCTTTTGCCGTAAAAGTATATCCCTGGCAGTCCAATATAGCGGTGACCGCTTCAAATCGGTGTACCTGCGTTGTGGCACAAAGCAGTCTGACGGCAAGCAGGGTAAGCACATCCCGCTCCCCGGAAGGAAGCTCTGACAGGTCTGTCCGTGCGATTTCCACAGTTGGGATAATGGCATGGTGGTCAGTCACTTTGCTGTCATCTGTTACCCGGTCAATGTCCGGCTCTCCGGCGTAGCCTTTTCCAAAGGTCATATTGTCACGCAGCCACAGGATCAGGGAAGCGGCGGTTGCCTGCATGTCCTTCGTCAAATACTGGCTGTCCGTTCTCGGATAGGTTGCCAGCTTCTTTTCATAGAGAGATTGCACATAATCAAGGGTCTGTTGAGCCGTATAGCCATAAATACGGTTACATTCCCTTTGCAGAGTTGTAAGGTCATAAAGGCGGGGAGGCTGTATAGTTTTTACCTGCTTTTCCACAGAACGCACAAAAGCGGAGTTGTGGTCACAGTCCATACGGATTTTTTCAGCCTCGGATCGTTCCGTCATTTTTTCGCCGGAAGCAGTAAAACCTCCGCAGGTGATTTCCGGCACATAAAAAGGCTTACTGATGAAGGATTCAATATCCGACTCACGCTGTACCAAAAGTGCCAGTGTCGGTGACATAACACGGCCGACATTTAGGGTGACACCATACAGGACAGAAAAAAGCCGGGTGGCATTGATCCCGATCAGCCAGTCGGCTCCTGCCCGGCAGACCGCCGCATCATAGAGCTTATCGTAATCACTGCCGGGGTGGAGATGGTCAAAGCCCTCACGGATCGCCGCATCCTCCATACTGGAAATCCAAAGGCGCTCCATAGGCTTTTTACATCCGGCATATTCATAGACCAGACGGAAGATCAGTTCTCCTTCTCGTCCGGCATCCGTAGCGCATACCACGGAATCCACCCGTTTGTCCTTCATCAATCGGCACAAAAGGGCAAGCTGCGTTTTCTTATCCTTTGGCACTTCATATTTCCAGTTTTCCGGTAGGATCGGAAGATCCTCATACCGCCATTTGGCGTACTGTTCTTTGTAAGCCTCCGGCTGTGCCAGTTCCAAAAGATGTCCCACGCACCAGCTCACCAGATAGCCGGAACCCTCGAGATAACCGTCTTTTCTTTCCGTTGCGCCTAATACTGCTGCCAGTGACATAGCAACAGAGGGCTTTTCTGCAATCACAAGTTTCAATTTTTATTCCTCCTTCATAGTTTCAAATTCTTTATCCGCAAGTTTTCCGGTTTGCATAAGACACATCAGCATAACGCCGGAAGCCATCCCTCCGGCAAAGGTAAGGAAATGTAAGATCAGGTTCCACATAAGCATTCCTCCTAAAAATGGGTAAAGAAAAACGCCCACTTCAAAGTGAGCGCATCAACAGGTATCTATTTTGTTTTTGGTTTCAAGTGATCCGGTAGGACGATCTCTCCAACCGGGATTTCCCGCAGTTCCTTCTTCATCCGGTGGGTAAAGCGGATCGTCTTTGCCGTACCGCCGGTTTCCCGTCCGTCATAGACAGCGATCACTCGGTCGGAGTGCTCCACCATATAGCGGTTTCTGTGGGAGTAGACGCTTGGAAGATATTTTTCCTGTATGACAACAACATCCGCACAAGCCTCCAGCAGTTCACGGGTTCTTGTTTTCTTATTTAGGCCGTCCAGACGCTTGCGGTAAGGGATCACTGCGATCAGCTCCAGTGCCGGGGTGGTCTGCTTTCTTTCCAGCACCAGCTCCGCAAAATACTGATCCACGCCATCTGCAAAGCCACTCATAAAACAGGTGAATCCATCTGTAACGGCAGCATCAATCTCATGTTCCAAAGCGGCTTTTATTTTGTTAATCTCATTCTGCGGTAAATCCCTGTGTCCGGTAACACAGCAAGTCTTTCCTTTCATCGGTCATCCCTCCATCTGATAGGTAAAATTCTTCACTTTTCACATAGTAATAGATTTTATTTAGCAAGTCAACGATAATACCCTTTTTCCTTTTGCGGATAATAAAGGGGCGTGAGGTACAATCTATTACAGAATGGGAGGTGAAGGCGATGTATGAAGATTTTGTCCCGGAACGATTAGCAAAGCTGCGGACACAAAAAGGAGTTTCCGCACGCGATATGTCTTTATCGTTAGGTCAGGCAAACAACTACATCAATAATATTGAGAATAAAAAGTCACTTCCCGCTATGCAGTCCTTTTTCTACATCTGCGAATATCTGGGTGTGACGCCGCAGGAATTCTTTGATGAAGGAAATACCTACCCGGAAACCTTGAAGGAATTCATTGCAGAGGCAAGACAGCTTGATCCTCAATCCATGCAATATATCCTCGGTATTATGAAAGAACTCAATAGCAGAAAGTAAGCGGTCACGGTAATGGCCGCTTTTTTCGTGACTTTCTTTATTATATTTTATAATGTTCTCGAAATGTCCGCTCCCTATACCGATAAGTATTCAAAAACTGTTCTCCAAACTGCCTTTTTCTATTCGCCGGTACTGCCAAAGCTGCCGGTTCCTCGTTCTGTTCCCAGATCTGTTACAAAATCTGCAATGACGATCGGCGTGATCACAAGCTGCCCGATACGGGCTCCCTTAAAAATAGACTGCACCTGATTGCTTACATTGCTGATGATCGCATGGATCTCTCCGCGGTAGCCGGAATCCACAGGCGGCAGTTCACAGACCAGACCTTTTACCGCCATACTGGTACGGGGAAAGATATATCCCGCATATCCATCCGGTATTTCCAGCCCAAAACCAAGAGGAATTTTGGCGATTTCTCCGGGCTGTAAGGTATAGTCATGGGGCAGATAAACATCCGCTCCGGCATCATTGCCATGCGGACGGTAAGGACGCTGGTGCTCCGGTACGCCAAAATCGATCAGTTTTATTTTCATCGGCAGCCCCCTTCCCAAAGAGCAGGATAGTCTTTTTCTAAAATATCCTCCGGCGTCATATCTGCCGCCAGTTTTCGTCCGCAGGTCATTTTCCCTTCCAGACATCGATCCAACTGACAGAAAGGCCCGGTCAGTGACGGGGCAAACAAAGCAGGGCTTAGTTCATAAAGTTCTTTCCAGACCTTTAGCAGTACGATCCTTGTTTCATCTGTATTTCTCCGGCATACCCGCTGGCTGATGATATGTTTCCACTGATAAGGGGTGGCGCTGATGAGCAGTACATTCCGTAATCCCTGGGGCGTGGCATAGCCGGCCGCATCGTGCCCGCTTCCGGCAGTGCACAGGGCTTCATAACATTTCATGCTTTCATGACAGCTTTTTAAGTACAATTCCCGTACCACTGCCGGAGCCGTCATAATAGAATACGGGACAGCGAAATCCGCCTGTCCCGTATAGTTGCTGTACTGCAGCGATGCACTCATAAATTTTACTTCGTTCTGGTGGCGGGTGATCTGCGCCAGAAAACGCCTGCTGGCGCCGACAATGGCTACCGTGATCACCGCAAATTTCTGGATGGTAGGATGGGGAAGCGCCCCCATAGCTGCTACTGTCTGAACGCTGAATGATTTTTCGTAGAGCTCCATCAGGTCGTCCATTGAGGCAATCTTATGTCCCTGTTGGGTAAGTCTTGCCGCAAAGACCATGTTTTTTTCTGCTTCCGCTACCGCCTGGCAGTTCAAAATTTTTACTTCAATCTGTTTAATTGGTATGTCCCTCCTTTACAATCGCTTTCAGTAAGAACAGATAGTTAAGACTGTCTGTGATCTTTTCGTCCCATGTGTCCATCGGATAAACTGTTTCCTCGGCAAAGCACATATCGTATATAGAAACAATATGCTTTGCCAGCATACCGGCAAGGGCACGCTGGGGCGTTGTATGCTGTAAAGCTGCCGCTGCCTTAAATGCACCCAGCCGGTCCGGGTCATCCCCGGTGTATTCTTTGGTTTTTCGTTTCAAGGTATCAGCACAGAGCCGTACCTGTTCGTCAAAAACGGCATTGACTTCATTTTGTGTAATATAGCATCCCTCCTTTGAAAACAAGAAACCGGCTATTCTAAAGCATCTTAGAATAGCCGGCAAATAAACGGATATGTAATTGTTTATAGTGTATTGATCTCTTTTTCCAGTTCCCGGACCGCTGCTATGACTGTCTCAAATGTCGGAACATCCCCATACAACATATCCTGCATAGAGTTATAGTCCGCTTCCAATGCTGCGAACCGGTATTCCGGCGGGAGTAATTTTAATGTGCCCGGCACAGCCTCCGGGTACTTCGCCCATGATCTGGGATAGAATTTCATTTTGAAATCTACAACTTTCTTCAGGAGGTCAAGCCTGGAAAAAGCAGCTTCTTTGACCGGTGTTGTAGCCATGCGGTAGAGATCATAATAATGTCTGGAATACCGCTGCGGCATTTCCAAATGTTCCGGTCTGTTCGCTTCATGGTGCAGGATTGTGGCTTTTTCCCAGAATGTCCGTTCCGGGGCAACGGTAAGGATTGCGGTTTCTTTTTGCTCAAAAATCTTCGGATAATATTTTGCCGCGTATGGTTCGATCTGCGCTGTTTTTGCAGGAGTCCACGCTGCCAGCGCACCAATCTCTAAACGGATCACCTGTAAGGTCGCCGTATTTGTAAAAAGGTGCGGATAGGCGAAAATGACCGTCTGTTTATCCTTTTCATCTATGTAGACATTTGCTTCACAACCGATTTCCTGGGATAAGCCGGCTTTGACTGCCGGGCAGAATGTTTCGGACAGAAATACTTCCGCACGCGCATTGGCTTCTTTGTTAAAAGCATCCTGTTTTGTATTGGAACGTTTCTCCCATGGTTCATCTTTGCCATATCCCAATACACGCCAGTCCAGAATCAAATCAATATCTTCTGAAAACCGGCTGATCAGGTGAAAGGCTTTTGAAAGGCTGGTACCACCCTTAAAGGTGATGGACTCTTTCCATGGTGAGCGGTGAAATAAATAATCCAGCGTAAAACATACCCAAAAGTCTTTTTCCACGATGGCATCATTCAGCCCCATTTTATCTGCTGTATTTCTGAACAGCTCCCTGCGGTCGTTATCTGAAAGTCTTGCTATATTTCTCATTGTACCTTTTCACCTCCACAAATCTGCCGTATCGTATCGTAAACCCAATCCGTAGACTCTGTTGCTTCTTTCAAACAAGCCTGTTTATCCTTGTCTGTCAGTTTTTCGGAAAGCATCTGTATGACTTCTGGCGTAATATTCGATCTGCCAAGCGTTTTTAATGCCTGTATAACCAAACTTGTCATATAGGACAATCCGGTAATCTCTTTATTGGTCCGGTGCTTAAATTCCAGCTTTGTAGAGTTCCACTCGTAGGTCTTATATGGACCATCGCTGATATAGGACCATACTGCTGTTACCTGTGTTGAAAGACCTAACAGGTTCAATGCTGTATTCCCACATGGAGCAATCGTCCAGTGATAACTTCGTGCCAATGCGTTCGCCACTGCTTCCGGGTCTGCCGCCACATATTCATCCAGAAGTTTGCTATATTTTGGTTTTTCATAAACACCATTAAGAATCCGGCGCAATATTCCATCTTGAATAAGCCGATATAAAGCGGAGCGCACTGTATTTGTGTCTGCAATATCCGCAAAATCAGAAGTTGAAAAAACACTTCCTTCCTCCGCAGATAAAATCCTTTCACGAATTTCCTGCATATATCCTTTTGCCACTGATCTGCACCTCCTTTGCAACGAATATTATATACTATCCGTTGCATTTTTTCAATCATCTGAGGCTCCTATTTTTTAGTGTTCCCAAAAAAGAAGCCTCTGATACACAATAACAGAAGCAAAAGGTATTTGATTTGCAACAAATTTTATATATTTTCCGTTGCATTTTAAGCACTCGGCAGGTAGATCCAGTCGTGCATCAGGCACACGCTGGGTTCATCCTCCCTGGGAACCAGACGGTAGGTACATTCCCCATAGACCGTGCGTTTGTCCTCGATCTCCATGCCATAGGCTTTATAAAAGCGGTATTCCAGATTGGAGATGATACAGCGCAAGGTTTGCAGAGCTTCTCTCTGTGCTGATACGATCAGGTCACGGTCAATGCTGCGCTTCAAAAACAGCAGCGATTTGTAAAGCTGTACCTCTGTGCGGTAAGGGCGGCAGTCTTTCGTTTCCAGCCATCCGCTAAAAGCGACCGGTCCGCTCTGGATCACACTGCGGTCCGGGTGATAATACTCATAGCAGTCCAGGTTTGCCGTATTCAGAAGATAGAGCATTTCCCGGACTTCATTTTCCGGCATGTCATAAAACCGCAAAAGCGAGCGGTAAAGATGGACATAGCCGGGAATGGAAATCATGGTATTTACCATAAAATAAAATCCTCCTTGTAAACAGCAGGTGCGGGAGCTTTTGCCCCCGCACCGTCTAAAATCTATATTTCGTTATCTACTTTCACGAGTTTTCCCATGACAAGGAAGCGTCCTGTGCCGCCCGGCGTACAGGTAGAAAGGGTCAGTACCTTATCGCTGCAGGTCACAGTCACATCACTTTCCATAGCGGAACGTTCCTTCATAGCTGTAAGCCAGGTAGTATAAGCACCGTCATCCTTCCAGAAAAGCTGCCAGGGAGAAGTTTCACTGCCGGATTCTTCCGGCTTTGCTGCAAATGCCGCAAAGATCTCCATGACATAACCACCCTTCGGAGTAACGAGATACATCTGCCTGTGGGTATCAAAGTAACTTTGTTCATCGTACCGGTTCAGCAAGGCAAACATGGAACCATCCCGCATATTATGGCCGTAGATGATCGTATTGCGGTCTGAAAAATCTGCCCGGTTTTCATAGTCGGCAAACAGGCAGCCAACCTTGTTATAGGTTCCGTCATAAAGATGGTTCAGGTAATACTCATTGTTGTCAGTCTGCGTCACCGGATAATTGAGCACCGTATCAGGAAGGGAAAGCCATCCGATGATGTCCGGTCCATTTTCACGGAGCGCTTCAAAGTCTACCGAAGGCAGGACAATATCGGCATCGTCCTGTTTTGTTTCTGTCGGATCGGTTGCCTGCTCCGGGGAGTCTGTCTGCTCCGGTACTTCTACATATCCGGCAAGATTCCGATAGGCGTCTTTACTCTCGGCATACTGGGTCAGGTCACGGAACACCAAAAATCCGCTGCCAAGAGCCACCAGAGCGCAGAGTGAAAGGACAGAAGCCCCGACAGCCGTTCTTTTTGGGGAAGTCCTGCTGTATTTTCCCTTTTTGAAATAATACACAGCAAATATGCTGCCGCCGATCAGTGCGGCTGCCAACAGTCCGCCATATAGGAAAATATACGGATCATCTCCGGTCTGCGGTACCGGCTTTTGAGGGGTGGAAGGATTGGACGGAACAGAAAGTTTTTCCGGCTTTTCCGGTTTTTCATTAAAGAACTGGACCGTAGATGTCTGGTCAGCTTTGATCTCCACCGTAGCGGCATCAGGAATGATGTAATCCTTGCTTGCCCGGTTTGCAACTTCTGTTACGGTATAAATACCGACACGAAGGCCCTTTACTTCAATTACACCGGATTTCGGAGTGGTGAATGTCTCGCAGTAGGAGCCGTCTGCGCTCTTGACCTCGATGGCAAAACCATCTTTGCGCCCGTCGCTGGAATCCTTTGTGATCTTTAAGTTGCCGCGGTAAGCCTCATTGGTAAATCCGTGTCCGGCTTCTCCATTTTCCACAACTGCGACCTGTCCATCTTCTGTGATGGAAAAATAGTAAGCGTTTGGGTCAGGCTGATAGCCCTCCGGCGCTTTACTTTCTTTGATAAAGTAGCCGCCAGCCAGAAGGTTTTCCGCCGTATGATAGCCTGCATCGGTTTCTTTCAGCGTACCGATCTTTTGATCGTCAGGATCATATTCCTGGTTGGCGTTGGAATCCGCATACAGGTCGAACACCGCACCGGGCAGGAAACGCAGGAAAGAATTCTTGTCTTTCTTATCCTCCTTTTCCACAGGGGATGGTTCTTCCACAGCTTCGGTTTTCGTTACCTGCACACTGCCGCGGATCAGGGTGTTTTCCACACGGATCTCGATATTCTGTCCGTCTGCACCGATATATACATGGTGCTGCTGCGGGCTTACTGTATAAAGGTCAGGGGCAGAGATCTCCTTGACGATCCAGTGTCCGTAAGGAATATTCTCAAAGGAAAAACTGCCGTCTTTTCCTGTAACAGCAGTAAGCAGTGCATTTTCTTCGGTAAATTCTTCTGTATCAGGTCTAAACAGTCCCATGAGCGCACCGGCCAGCGTGACATCTTCGCCGCCTTCCGGGTTTTCCCCAACTTTTACACCGTCTACACGCCCGCGGAGTAGTTCATTGGAAACAGACTCGCCTTCATTGACACGGATCTGTACCAGGGCAGTTTCCTGTCCGGCATATTCAAAGACGACCGGATATTTCTGATCCGAAAGGATATAGGCGCTGTTGGTCGTGCGTTCCTTGACATAATAGCTGCCAAAAGGCAGGTCGGAGGCGAAGGAAGCGCTGTAACCGCCGGATTCATCAGACGAAACAGAGACCACTTCCAGAAGTCCATCTGCCGGGATCACGCTGCCATCTGCCGCCGTCAGGTCTGCGGAAGCATAAAGTCCAAAGGAAATATCCTTATATTCCTCGTTCATGCCAAGACCGAACAGGTCGTCGGTCTCCATTGCCTTGAAAAGTGTGACATCCACTTTCTGTCGTTCGTCATAAAGGCCTGTCGCTGCCTGTGTGACCTCCACGGTCTCACCCGCATAGGTCAGTTCCACATATTCCGGTTGAGGATTCAACACACAGCCGGAAGGAGCCTGACGTTCCTCCAGACGGTAACGGCCAAGATAGAGAAGCCCGCTTTTCGCTGTGCCGTCCTCGCCGGTCGTAAGGGTTTCCACAACCGTATCTTTTTCTGCCCGCAAAGTACCGTCACCGGTATAAATATCTTCATCTGCGATCACGTCATAGACCGCTCCGGGAAGCCCGGCAGCCTCATACACCGGCTGGTACAGTCCATCGTTTTCCTGGACAGAAGCAAATACTTCTCCGGTCTTTGTGATGGTAAGCTGGCCTTTCTGCGGCATATTGTACTGAGTGACCGTCACAACCGCCTCGCTGCCGTCAATGGTAAACGGTACCGGCTGATCGGAAAGCACATAGCCATAAGGGGCAGCCACCTCATAAAGTTCATAATCCCCGGCGGCCAAAGGCTCCGGCAGCATCAGCCAGCCCTCGTCAGAAACATAGAAGGTATCCAGTGTTTCCGGGTTCGGATAGTAGACGGTTTGGGTGATAAATTCTCCGGTGGAAAGATCCTTGATCTGAAAACCGGTTCCGGTCACAGGGATAATCTTTCCGGTCTCTGCGTCACATTTTTCAACTTTCAGACGGGCTGTGATGGTGCGGTTGTTCAGGATATAGCTGTAAGTCTTTCCGTCAGAGGAAATGAATACCGTAAAGTCCGGGACAAAGGCTTTGCCTTCCTCGCCTGCGATCTGATGGACCGTATAATGCCCATAAGGAAGCGGTTTACTAGAAGCAAAACCATCCGCATCCGTGGTAAGAAGGTCACGTTCACTTTCCTTTGCCGCGTCATAGCTTCCGGCTGCCTTTAAGTAAACTTCAAAGACTGCGCCTGCTTCCGGGCGTTCGATGATACCGGCATTGGGATCGTCGGTATTTTCGCCCTCAGGCACATCCGGGTCCAGGTCATCGGTGTGCTTGACAAGCTGGATATTTCCGTAAATAACCGTTTCCGTCACCTGATTTTCTGTGGTATTGAGTTCCACTTCATACAGGGAAGGGGATGCACCCACTTCATAAATGGTTTCATTCAGAAGATACCCGGTGCTCGGTTCGATTTCCCGGATCGTCCAGCCATCCCCGCATACATAATAGCGGGTCATAAAGCTGCCATCCGGCCCGGTAGTATAAGTGTCGATCAGTTCGCCATCACGGAAGATCCCATAGGTCGCTCCTGCAAGCGTGGCATCCCCCTGGGCATTTCCGGTGTCAGCATCACTCTTTACCACATGGACACGGAACTTCTTCAGGATATTGCTGAAATGTACCGAAGAAGTCTGCCCGCTTTCAATGGTCACGTACTGTGCGGAAGGGGTCACATAGCGATCCACCGGAAGTTCTTTTACCAGATAGGTTCCCGGCAGGAGCTTCTTTTCAATCTGGCCGTTTTCTCCGGTCGTAACTTCCTCATTGACTTCATTTCCCAAAATGTCCGTACCGGAGATATGGAAGGTGATACCGGAAACAATGCCGTCCTCACTGGTCTTGACAAGTTTTGCGGTACCGTAAGTTTCCGTTTTGATCTTTACAAAGAAGGAAACCGGATCGCTGGCGCCGGTCATCATGGTCTGGTAGCCGGGTCTGCCCCAGATCAGCATGTCGTTTGCCACCGGGATATTCTTTCGGAATTCAAACAGCACCGGGTCCATCATCATCTGCCTGCTGGTAAAGGTGTATTCATTTCCGTTTCTTGTCACAGAAACGCCGCTGCCTTTCAAAGCCTCCAGATCGATCTTCAAGTTGTTGGTATCTGTGACCGTCAGGGTATAGACCTTTTTTTCTACATCCCATTTCAGTTCCAGTTCCGGTGCTTCGCTTTTCTTAGAAGAAGTAAAGGAAGGTACTGTGGAATGGGAAGCGACCTGTGCAAGAATCCAGTCATAGGCTTTTTCTGCCGGTCGTCCGGCGATCACGCTGAAATACTGGTCGGCGTCTGCGTGGCCGTTTCCGTGGCGGCTGTACGGATCGCTTCTAAGTTGCTGCTGGTATTCCCAAAGGATGATCTGGGTTGCCATCTTATAGTCATCCTCGTTGATTCCGGAAACAGGGAGCGCCGCACCGGGTTTCCAGCCATAGATCGCAGTCAGGGTGATCCCCCTCCTTGCCTCGGCAGGAAGCAGGTTCAGGTATTGGCTGTTGGTCCCGCTTTCTGAAACATAGGTGTTTTCCGAAGCATGGTAAGGAATCCCGCTCTCCACACAGTAAACCTGGTGGCTGATCCCGTCAGAATCCGTCAGCATATAGTGCCGGTAAGCATTGCCCCCGGAACTGGTGTGTACATCGATGGTTCCGTCTGCATGGTAGGCAAGATAGGTGTAAGGCGCCGGGGCACGGTAGTGGTTCCCATCAGAGCCCACATACTGGTCGCCCAGCCAGGAGCTTGCCGTCTGTCCGACAGACATGGCAAAAGCCTGAGCCGGAAGAAGCCCCAAAATGCTTGCCATACAAAGCAAAAACGCCAACAGCTTGCGAAAGCCGCGGCGTCTGGTTATGATATGTTCCATGAAAAAATCCTCACTTTCATAAAATCTAAAAGGACAGCCTTATTTGCTGTCCTTGTCGTCAAAATCATCCTCGGAAAGATATTCCGGTTCCCCGTATGCCTCATCCGGGTCAAAGCCTTCGCCATAACCGTCATCCTCAAATTCCGCATCGTCCTCGGCCTGCTGTTTCGGACGCACGATTTTTACATAGTAACCGATCCCGCCGACCGCAAGTAAGGCAGCAAGGATAAACAGGATCGTGCCGACGCTGCCGGTTTCTTTCTTCGGCTTTTCCGGTTCTGCCGGTTTTTCAGTTTCCGCCGGCTTTTCTTTTCCTTTGCAGCCATTTAAGTCATTTTTGCAGACCGGACAGCCGGTATTAACCTTTCCTGCCTCACATTTTTCTGTGCAGTTGCAGCTTTCTTCCTGGGGAATCATGCTCATGCTGCCATTGTTCTTTTCTGCAAGCGCCATCAGGTCGGACTCTGTGACGCCGTTTAAGAAGTAGACATTGTTATCTTCCCGTTTCCCGTCGATCACCAGATAAAAGACATTGCCCGCGTCCGTAGTGATGGTGTAAAACTGCTTTTCCCCATCCGTACCGCTGATGTTGTCCTGTACCGTTCCGGTGCCTTCCGGGGTAAATGCACCTTCCGGGATCGCAGAAGTATTTTCCTGCTGTCCGGTACTGTTATCTGAACCGGAAGAATTTCCGCCGCCGGAAGGGGTTGCAGCGTTTGAGCCGGAAGGTTTTTCTTCCTTAGGCGGTTTTGTCTGTGTACCGGACGGACTCTGGGGTGCTGCCGTAGCAGGTTTCTTTTCAGGAGCCGGTTCTTTGTAATACGGATTATCCAGCTTTACCACATCAGAACGGTTGCCGGCATAATCTTTTGCGTATATGCTTACCTGTTTTTCTGTTCCGGCATAATCTTTCAGTGCGACCGACGCTTTCCCGTCGGTGAGGGAGTTGATACGGTTTTCATCAACAAAGACCGCCTCCACGCCGGATAGATCGTCACTGCTTTCTATTTTCAGGGCATCGCCCTCCATGGAAGCAGTCAGCGTTGGCGGTGTGGTGTCTTTGGAACCGCCGGCATGAGCCGTTACAGGTAATGCGCTGACACTTACAAGAAGCGTAAGCGCCAGCAGCAGGGAAAGTTTTTTAAGCCTCATGCACATCCTCCTTCTCCTGCGGTAAAACAGTTTCCGAAGGGGCTGCCTGCTGTGATTTCAAAAAATCCGCAAGCTGCTGGGGCGTCAGTTTGAAACTGCGCGCCACCGCTACATAATCGGTATTTTCCAGCTCTGTTTTCTGTTCCTCCAGCTTATGGAGCTTTGCCTGCATTTCCGCAATCTTTGTTTTGGTCTTTTCAATTTCCTTTTCCAGTTTTTCAATTTTAGGATTCAATTTATTACCTCCAATCTGTTAAGGCAGACGCCCAAATGTATAAAAATGCTGCTGCCAGTAGCTTGTATTGATGTTTGCATAAGAAATCGGGTCTCCACAGTGGATCATCATTCCATTTCCCACATAGATCCCTACATGGCTTGCGCCGCTGGTGTTGTAGGTCCCCTGGAAGAAGATCAGGTCGCCCGGTTTTGCATCCGCACTTGATACCGGCGTACATACACCTAAAAGACCATCCGCGGTCAGCCTTCCGAAATTCCAGCCAACGCCGCAGTTGTTGATCACCCAGGACACATAGCCGGAACAGTCAAAGGAAGTGGAAGGGCTTGCGCCTCCCCATACATACGGATAGCCAAGATATTTTTCCGCCTCGGCCATCATTGCGGCAAACTGTTCATCCGCAAGGGCTTCCGGTGGAATGTCATAATCGAAGTAGTTTCCTGTGCCGCCTGAACCAACTTCCGGCAGGTGCCGTTCGCTGGTATCGCCGGTATCGGCAAAATACAGGGGATTCAAATACTGGCCGTCAACCAGGACTTCTAAGTGCAGGTGGGCCCCGGTAGAATTTCCGGTATTCCCGACCTTTGCGATCACATCCCCGGCTTTGACCTCCTGCCCGGCAGAAACAAGGATCTGGGAACAGTGCCCGTATTTGGTCGTCAGGGTATGTCCTTCGTATGCCTCGCCTTCAATAGCGACACACAAGCCATAACCGCCGGCATTTCCCGCAAGGGTGACCGTTCCGTCATGCCCGGCAAGGATCTCTGTGCCCTCCGGCATCCCGATGTCCACACCGGTGTGATAGTTCTTTTCCCCACTGATGGGATGTACCCGGTAGCCGTAATAACTGGTCACATAAGGGAGCCAGTTGGTGCCAAAGACATTTTTGACATACTGGCGGTTTCCTTTTGTCTGCAGCAGGATCTCGCAGATCTCTTTCTGGTCTGCGTTCATCCGGGAAACGACCAGGTTTTCTAGAGGTGTGACTGTGAGCTTGACATTTAAGATGCGCCATTCATAAGGCACTTCCTCCTGGGTTTCTTCCCCGGTTTCCGGATCAACGGAAGTTTCGGTGCGGTAACGGATCTCGGTTTCTTCTGAAAAGGACAGGGTATATTGTTCCTGGAAAAGCTGCCGCAGCACGCTTTCCACTTCATCGTAAGTAAATCCCTGATAAGCAGAAGTCAGATACCCCATCAGCACATACGGGTCATGCTCGATTGCGCCCAGGTTATACCGGTATTCGTCATAGCCGGGGCGGTCTGATTCCACCCGGTCTATTTCCATTTGCAGATCAGTTTCCCATTCGGTATAGGTAAGCTCCGCCTGGTTGATGTCCTGATCATCTGCAAGATAGGTAAAAGCAGCCAGACTTCCCAAACCGCCGGTCCCGATATTGGAGAACGTGGAAAACAGGGATGTGATCAGGAAAATTACCAAAAGGAGAAGCAGGAGGACAAGGCAGATTACAGGGTGCCGTTTGACCGCATGGACAATACCGACGCTGACCCTCTCTGTTGCGACTGCGGCATTTTTTGCCTGTTTCCCGGCTTCACGGGCAGCCTTGGCATACTGCCTTTTCAGTTTTTGTTTCTGCCATATCCGGGCAATCGCATGTTTCTTCAGCTCCGGGTGGTCGCTAAGAGCCTGCCGGTAAGCAAGTCTTGCGTTTGCTTTTGCTGATTTTTGCTGTAATTTCGCTGCCTTTCGGTAGGGGGCAGTTTTATGCCGGTGATATGCCGTGCGAAGCCCTGCCTCGCCCACAAGTTCAGAGCGGTGGGCTGCCTTGATGCCCACATTTTCATCCTCTGCCTCATAAATCTTTTTATGAGCGTAACCAATGGCAGTATTGGCGCCCGCCTTGACCGGACGCAGGGGTACAGGTCCTTTTACATGGACCTTTTGGGATTTGACCTCCTTTTCAAATTTTAAGTGTTTTTTGGCTTTTCCGGTCTCCGGGTCGGAAACCGTCTCCATGCGCAGTTTCTTCCGGGCCGGCAGACGATTTTGTGCCTGCTCTGCTTTTTGTGCAGTCCGTTCCGCCTTCCGTCTTGCATGGGTGAGCTTTTTATCCTTTGTCTCCGGTGGCAGTTCATCCGCAGTAAATTCCAGCTTGGATGTTTTCGGCGGTTCGCTATCCACACCCTTTTCCTTTTGTGCTGCCTGTTCCTCCGCCTGTGCCGCTTCCTGAAAACGCTGCTGATATTTGTTCCCATGCTGATGTGTCCGGTAACGATGTTCCTGACCGGATCTGTCTGTGCCGCTCGGTGGGGCTGATCCTTCGGAAGAAGGTGCATATTGTCCGGTATCATGGTCTGTCACATCCTCTGTTACAAGAGAACGCCTGGAAACCTCCTGCCGGAAATTGCTTCGTCCGTTGTCCTGTGTCGGGGACTCTGTTCCGGCAGCATCCGGTATCTCAAAGCGATCCGAAAAAACATCCAAAGCGGCCGCATAAGCATCGCCCTGTTCCAGCAAGGACGCCGGTGTTTCCGGTGATAGCTGGGAAAATTCCGTCTGTACAGGGATGTCCTGCCTGTGTGTCTTGCCGGTGACAGAAGAAGGGGTATCCCGTGCCCTGCGCAGGTCAAAATCCTGTTCGGTCTGCCTGGCTGCCGGTTGATCTTCCCCGTGGGAATCACGCACCGGCATCCGGGTATCTTTGCGCTTCCTTTGAAATTCCCTGTCGTGTGCCATTGTTCTCACCTCCAATCCATTTTAATTTTTGTCTCACGCTTTGGTCCCCGCTACTTCATCCGGTCTTGTGGTAAGCACGCTGTACAACAGTGTGTCCTTCGGGAAGTGGTCCACAAAGGGGATGATCACATTTCCAAAGAACAAAAGCCCCTCGCCGGGACCGGAATGGGTCACATAGGAAAGCTGGTGCGGGGAAATTCCCAACTGCTTTGCCAAAATCTGACGGTCTCCCTGGGCCTGGTTGAGCATATAGATAAAGTCCGAGTTCTCAAAAATATTTTCGATCTCACGGGAAGCCAGAAGGTCCTTGACATTCTGCGTTAAACCTGATGGGATTCCGCCCCATTTACGGAAGCGTTTCCAGATCTCCACGCTGAAACTTCCTGTCTGCCCTTTCAAAAGAAGGTGGAATTCGTCGATATAGAACCAGGTTGTTTTATGTTTGGAACGGTTGGCCGTAACACGGTTCCACACCGCATCCTGCATGATCAAAAGCCCGATTTCCTTTAAGGCTTTTCCCAGTGATTTAAGCTGGAAACACAGTACCCGGTGTTGATCCATTTGGATATTGGAACGGTGGTTGAACACGTTAAGGGAACCATTGACATAGATTTCCAGCGCAGTTGCGATATTCTGTGCCTCCGGTTCAGACTGTTTCAAAAGCAGCTCGTAAAGATCGCCTAAGATCGGCATATTTTCCGGGCATGGGTCCTGCAGGTATTCCCGGTACACCAGTCTGGTACAACGGTCGATGATCGTCCTTTCAATAGGGGAAAGCCCTTCTTTGCCGCCGATGATAAGGTCACACAGCGACAGAATAAAATCACTTTTCAAAGTGATCGGGTTTTCATCATCGGAATAGTCCAGATTGATGTCCATAGGGTTAATGTAGTTTGTGGAAGTAGGGGAAATATCAATGACCTGCCCCTGGGAACCGAACTGCTGCACCAGCGGCCCATACTCATTTTCCGGGTCGGCGATAATGATGTCGTCCTCCGTCAGAAGGAACACATTGACGATCTCACGCTTGGCAGAGAAAGATTTGCCGCTTCCTGGGGTACCGAGAAACAGCCCATTGGGGTTTTTCAGCGTTTTTCTGTTCGCCATGATCAAGTTATTGGAAAGGGCGTTCAGGCCGTAATACAATGCCTCGCCCTCCTGGAACAGTTCACAGGTGGTAAACGGTACAAAGATCGCTGTGCTGCTGGTCGTAAGCCCGCGCTCAATCTCAATCTGGTTCGTACCAAGAGCAAGCGAGGACATAAGCCCCTGTTCCTGCTGGTAATCCAGCCGTTTTAAGGCACAGTTGTATTTCTGTGCCACACCCGAAGCGGCAAAAATATCATTGAACAGCTTCTGACGTTTGGCAGCGATATTTTCCACCAGTACCGTCACAAGGAACATGCGCTCATTGCGGCTCTGTAAATCCTGCAAAAGATTTTTGGCTTCTTCTCCATAGGTGGCAAGGTCGGTGGGAATGATGTCCATATCATACCCGGATCGGACCGCTTTCTTTTGTTCCTCAATGGTCATTTTCTGCAGGTCCGACATTTTACGCTTGATGTTTCGGATTGCCTGTGCCTGGTCGATAGACTGAATATGCAGGTTGACGGTCACGGCGTCGTTTAAGTCAAGAAGATCCGCTAAAAGCCGGTCAGTAAGCTCCGGCGCCAAAATCTGCAAAAAAGAGACGGCACCGGAATGGTCGCCTACCCGGAATGTCTTTCCATCCTTTGAAAAAGACAGCCCGGATGGGGAAATGAAGTCTTTGGTAGAAAGACCGGTCTTAGGCAGATCCGACCACTGGAAATGAAACTTTTCCTGACCGTCCGGGTGAAGCTGGCCGTGAAGAAGTTCCAGACGTTCCAGTCCGTTTAAGGATCTTGACTGGACTCCAAGGGTTTTGAAATTTGCCAGCACATCCGTTTCAATGCGTTCCAGACGCATTTTCGCAGTACGCAGGTCATCTGCCTCGATCCCAAAGGTAATGTATTTGCGTTTGGTGAGACCGTTATTTCCTTTCTGCAACTGGTTCTTTAACATATCCCCGTATTCCTTGCGGATTCCGTCATACTCGTCGCCGCGGGGAGGGATTTCAATGCTTCTGGTAAAATCCTGCATATTGGCCCGCTGGTTGATAAAGGTAAGCTGCACATGGATCGAAGCATCGAAGTAATTTAAGAAATCGCAGTAACCCTCGAAGATCTGTGCTTTATCATCTGCCTGTGCAAGCTGATAGTTAATATCAAAAAACTGTACCGTTTTGGTGTAAAGGGTATCGGTCAACCGGCAGATCCCATCCCGGTACATTTCACGGTAGGGAATGCTCTGCTGGACTGTCTGCGGGGCATCTGCTTTCAGCCCGGCAAAAAAGCCGCCTTTTTTAGACGGCTTGGAACGGGCAGACTTAGTTTTGCCCTGCTTTGCATCGGCTCTGGTCTTTTTGGCCTGCCTGATATTTTTTTGCAGACGCTTTTCCTGAGCTTCCTGCTGCTTGTTTTTTGGCAATCTTTGTAACCTCCTTCTTTGACATAGATTTATACAGGTTATCCGTCCTGTATGGACGGTTCTTCGGCCAGAGCTTATAACGGAGCCGGTTCTTCAAGATCTTTTCTGCCGGCTGTCCGTCACGCTCATACATGGCGAAGAAGAAAAATGGCATCATCAGCCCGATCATCAAAAGTACAGCCGCCGAATTGCCGATCGCCCCGCGGGTAAAGAAATACACCGGAAGGCCGACAAGCCCGGCAAGGCTGAAACAAATAAGCTGGCGCTTCGTCAGATTGAAGGCCAGCTTGGTTTTAACTTTGGTTAAATCCTTTGGTACAGGTACATAAGGCATCTATACACCTCCCATCGTAATATAGTTTCCGGCCCATTACCGTACACCGAATTCGCGTACCGGTTTCTCCGCAGCCGGACATTCCCGCACTTCCTGAGCCGCATTTTGCAGCCGTGCCAAGACAGAAACAGCCGATCCTCTCTGACACAGGTATTCCTGGCTATCTCGGATTCCGGCAATATTTTCCCGAATATCCATATCCACGTCGAACACATCCGAAACCGGTAAAAGCCAACGGTCTGCAAAGTATTTCAAAGGATTCTCAAGCGCCAGCACATCATCCAACATTTCATCCCCGAACTCAAACTTTGTTGTCAGATAGGAATACGCCTCCTGCATGGCTGTAATTTCAGCAGCTTTTTCAATTAAGGATTCCTTATCTCTTGACATAAGGCTTTCCCGGTAAGCAAAGTAATTCTGTCCCAGCCGTTTCATCAGGAGTGTATATTTGTCCTGTGCGGAAGGTTCGCTTGTGAAATGTTCAAATTTTTGCTCTGCATCAATTTCTTTGAGAAGATCGCAGATCGGGAAACTATGTTCATGGTTATTTTCTTCCCAGCACCATCGGGCTACGTCCAACGGGTCCTGAAAAGAAAGAAGCGCCTCTACTTCCGCCGGGGTAAATACATGTTCAACCTTCAGATAATAGTGGAGTTCCGAAAGTCCCTGTAACTCGTAAATACTACCGATATTCTGTGCATCCAGCATATCCGCATGAACCTTCAAACACTCGTCCAGCCGTTCCATAAGCAGCCGCTTTGCATCTTGTTCTATCAAAATCACCCCTTTCGCTCCGGCATAGTCAGCGTACAGTTCACTTCATTGCCCCACACATCCCAGCCGGGTGTCTTTTGTCTTGCAAACAGTTCCACTCTGGGCTGATCGCCCATGAGTTTTACGATCTTATCCCGCACCTCGTCCGGTTTCTTGCTGTGCTGCTCAATATGGGAGATTACAAACTGATGGATTCCCGCACACTGGCGTTTCGGTCGGCCTCTGGTTGCCAGCAGGCAGACCTCCGCATTAGATCGGGTCCAAAAGCCCATGCCATAAAACCAGCTATCCGCTTTCCGGTTCTGTTTGAGCCATAGAAAAGCCAGCGTTTTATATTTGAATCCCCAGGCATCGATCACCCGGAAGGCTTCATTGAGCTGCGGGAAGGTCGCCCACAGAAAAAGGGTGCTGTCTTTTGCGGCAAGTTCCGATACCGGCAGGGCACAGATTTCTTCAATGCTCATTGTGGGGTAATGGTTCTCCGCAACGCCGCTTCCATGTTTCCTATCATAGCGCCAGGGCGGATCGGCATAGATAATGCCGTACTGTTTCGTTTCCGGCATTAGCGAGCCTGCTCATTCTTAGATGGGGCAGGTTTGGCCGGCTGTTCTTTGACCTTACCGGCATTTTCCTTCAATGCACCGGTCAGGGAAGGTTTTTCCGCAGCTCCCTTTGTTGCTTCAAGAGTTGCTTGCAAATTTTCAATAGCCTGCCCATACCCATCGATCAGAGCGTCATTAAGCTGTTTGCGGAACTCTGCCGTAACCGGCCAGCAGACATCTTTCCAGTTGCCTCCCTTATCCTGGGTTGCGGGCATATTGACATACAGCCCCTTTTCACTGGAACAGATACGGAAGCCGTCAATCTTAAAGCATCCGCCAATCGTAACATTGGCAAACGCCAGCAGGTTTCCCATTGGGGCGATCGGACGCACGCGGACATCCAGCTTCATGCCGTTTGTCATTTCCGGCGTCTGTGTCTCCGGCGCCATTTTTTCTGTATTGGTTTTACTCATATATAAAATCCTCCTTTTTAGAATTGGTTTTGTTCATGCTATCTTGCATTAAATATGGATTTGGATAACGAACCTGTCTTAAACAGGGCAAAGGCCAGCAGCACCGTATAACCCGCCGTTCCCCAGATCGCGCCGTGCACGTCGCCGGACGATGGGATAGACTGGACCAGCACTGCGTAAATGGCAACACAGATCAGGATCAAAAAACCCTGAAAGCCCAGGGCAAAAAGGGAACGCAGATACCCGGTTCCCATTTGTCCCCATTCCCGGTTTGCCATTGTGGAAAACGGGATCGGTGCAAGGCTCACGGTTAAATAAATCTCGATCATACGGCCATATACAATGACAAAGATCACGATGGACAGTACCCACATACACAGATTGATGATGTTGGTTTCCAGCCACAGTCCAATCAGTTCCCACATTCCCATTGCTTCAAGCTGGGTTTCCAGATCAGACAACGCCGCCTGCACATCCAGGTTCCCATTTATGACACCGGCACTTTGCGACACCACATTTTGGGCCACATCAAAGACCGCCATCACAATCGTAAAACAGTTGGTGAGCAGGTAAGTGGCAACAAAAGTCTTGAAAATCCACTTGAAGATGTTGAATGTATCGAATTCGTGCATGTTGTTCTTTTCGAGAATCATCTGGATCAGCTCATACACCAGAACAAAGGTCAGGATCATGCCCGCAATGGGAATGACGACGGTTTCCGAAAGATTTTGGATCATGGAAAATACGCCGCCATTCCAGCCCTGCGGGGTCTGTCCTACTTGATTTGCCACATCCGCAACCTGATTGTTGACGGAGTTGAAAATGCTGGTGTACTGTCCGGTGATCGCATCGATCAGGCCCTCTTTAATCCAGTCTGTTATCCATTCAAACAGACTGCCCATAAGTCAGCCCTTAACCGAACAGGCCGGAAAGCAGCGGGATCAGCGTTGCACCAACCAGAGCGATACCTCCGCCTGCCATAAGCTGCTTGATTCCCTGGGATTTTGCACCTGGGTTATCATTTCCGTAACCTTCGAGAAGGTTTACAACACCCCATGCGCCCAGACCTGCGCCCAGGGCGATCACAAGGATCTTCAAAGTATCAATCGCGCTTGCAAAAAATGCCATGTAGTTCCTCCTTTAATTTCAGAAATTTTAATTTGTGATATGGCCGTATCAGGCCGGAAACAAAAAAAGCCGCCGCACTGTTTTTAGAAAAAAATCTGTTTCAAACAGCACGGCGGCATGGGGCAGGAAGAATCCTGCGGTTATTTACTTTTCAGGGAGAATCACGAATCCTCAAAAAATCCTCCTTTCATCGTGACAAAAACAAAGCCTGCCGGGGCATCATGCTTTGACAGGCAGGAACAACTCTATAAAGTCTGGGAAGCCAGATCTTCGGCTGTGACTTCATAATTGCGGTATCGTTCACCGGGACGCATCGGCATCCGGGTAGAAAGAAACTTTTCGATATTAAAAGCGTTCTTCTCATTAAAATCGGAAAGCAGTTTGTAATTTGGGTGTTTGGTTATATCGTATTTCCGGGAGAGGAACGGCCGCACACCCCTGATCTGCAGCAGACATTTGCCCCCGTCCATAACTGCCAGTTCATCCACCGACATCAGATCCTTTCCCAGCTTTTGAAAATTTTGTCCGTGGGATTCCTGATTGCCCTTTGTGACACTGGTGTTATACAGGTCGATGGTCTCTTTCCCCAATAGGGAGTTCCAGCTTTTTAAGGTGGTTTCTTCTTTGCCTCCTAAGAAAAGAGAGGCGTCACAGTTACCGATGACGGTGTCCATGTTGTCTTTATACAGGGCTTTGAGCTGGCTTTGCGCCTGCAGCACCAGGCAGGCAGAGATCTCACGGCTTCGGATGGTCGCCATAAGACGCTCCAGGTTCGGGATCTGCCCGATATTTGCCGCCTCGTCGATCAGGCAGCGTACATGGATGGGAAGCCTTCCGCCATATATATCATCTGCCCGTTCGCACAAGCGGTTAAACAAAATGGAATAGATCAGACTGATCAAAAATGCAAAGGTCCCGTCCGTATCACTCATAATAAGGAAAAGAGCAGTCCGTTCATCCCCCAGCATATCCAGATCCAGTTCGTCATACATGGTAATTTCCCTGACTTCTTTAATGTCAAAAGGAGCCAGTCTGGAAGCACAGGAAATAAGGATCGACTTTGCTGTTTTTCCGGCAGCGAGCTTATATTTCTTATATTGACGCAGGGCAAAATGATCCGGGTCTTTTTGTTCCAGCGCGTCAAAGAGAAGGTCAACGGCATTTTTGAACGATTCATCATCCTCACGGACCTCCATTGCGTTCAGCATTTCTACCAGTGTGGCAAAATTCTGTTCGTTTGCCGGGGCTTCATAGTAGATATATCCGATCAGTGCCGTATAGAGCAGGGTTTCTGCTTTGACCCAGAAATCGTCTCCGGCTTTTCCTTCGCCTTTGGTATTGGAGATCAGAGTCGTGACGATTTTCAAAATATCTTTCTCGGAATGAATGTAGGCGAATGGGTTAAAGTGCATACTTTTCTGAAAATTGATCGTATTGAATACCCGTATTTTATAGGGCTCATAGATGATCTTTCCTTTTTCATTCCGCACAGGCTTTCCGTCCTTGTCCAGCTTTGGCGTGCCTCGCTGTAACATCTTTCCGCATTCCACAAGGACTGTACCTTTCGGATCGGTGACGACGTAGGAACTGTGCATTTGCATCAGATTGGGCTTGATGAAAAAGCGCGTTTTTCCCGAACCTGATCCTCCGACTACCAGTACATTTTTATTTCTTGCATTGGCCGGATTTTTGGGCCTTCCGTTTAACATCAGTCCTTCACTTTGGGTAAGAATGATATTGTTTTCCGGCTTTGGGTCCATAAACGGGGCAATATCGGCTTTATTTCCCCAACGAGCTGAACCGTATTCCACATTTTTGCGGTATTTCTTAGCGTCTTTCCCTCTAAGATAGACTGCCAGCCGCATAATGGCTGCACCGCATAAACCGATCAGCCAGTCCATTGCCGCCCCCGGCCACATACTCTGAAACGCAAGGGCAAAGCCTTCGGACAGTCCTAACAGCTTTTGGGAAGCGTCCGCTCCGGGAGCCAGACGCACCGCCTCGCCCAGCTTGGCAAATACCAGAAGGAGCAGAAGATACGGAAGATGGAGAATAACCTGTTTTTTCAGTGTTTCTGCATCGATCTTCATCGTTCCGGTCCTCCGTGTTCTTTGTTCTTTACACGGTCACGGCCAAGCGACTGTGCCAGTTCTTTGAACTTATGAAGCTGTGTAAGCAGCGACGGTCTGCTGCTGCGTGTAAGGTCTTTCTTTGTATATTCCTTAAAAGCTGCCGTCAGTGCATCCGCCTGGTTTGCCTTGAAATATACCATCCATTTTGGGGGATCGGTCCCAAGTTCCTTTTCTATATGGTAGCGTACCTGATGTTTCCTGGCATACCGTTCAAAAGAGCGGATTCGCCCTGAAACTTCAATGGTATTGGCTCCGGGGTCTTTATAAGTCAGCCGCTTCATGCTGTTGCGCCCGACTTTTGGCATTGTGCGTTCCTGTTCCATCTTTTGGAGTACCGCAGTAATAGCCGCACGCAGTACCCGCCCTGACAGTTTTGCTGCCTGTATAGAAACAGAAACCGTTCGTTGTTCGAGATCTTCCTGCAAGAGCATCCTCCTTTCTGATAAAATCGGTATTTATAATATGGAAATAACTTTTTACCGGCTTTCCCCAAGAACCTGCTGTCGGGAAGCGTGTTCAAAGGCTTTTGCTGCCTGATCGACCTGAATTTTAGCATGTTTCAAAAGCGTCTTGATGATCGTAGCCGGGCGTTCCTGTTCCTCCAGATGATCGACCATCCCTTTGCACTCATCCGGGAGGTATGCCGCCATATCTTTCAACACATCGGAAAAGTTACCCATAAAGCCCCAGCAGCTATCCGACAGCTCCCCGTTTTTATAAAGCTCAAACCCATAACATTCGCCACGCAGATAGGAATCATAAGCGGCGACTTCGCTGCGCATCAGTGCGTCCGCTTTCTGCCGGATGGCGCCGGTCATCTTGTCAGCGTCAAATTCCTTTAGGGCATCTTCTTTGGAAACATAGATCCAGCCGACCTGTCCGCTGTCCCATTCTGCATGAGGAGCCCTGCCTGAGAAACTTTCTGTACTCATGGCAAGACCTGAGTGGTCGTAGAGATAGAGGGGGAGCATCAGATACTTTTCCGAAATTACTTTCTGCATTGCTTCATCGATCGCCCGTTCCTCTGTCTTTGGTCCATGCCGGAAACGGCTGCTTACAATGTTTACCATCCGTTCATAGCGTTTCATGCCGGCTTCATCATGTCCTACGGTATCTAAATACATTTCCCGCAGGAAGTCATCTTTGTCCATATGGTTGTGATGGTCGCCCAGCGCATAGCGGGGATGAAAGCATACCATCGTCCCAAAATGTTCATCTACCTCACGGGGAGAGATCAGAATATCGTCCGGCTGCACCATAAGGGCATAAGGTTCATTTACTGCCATTAACATAATTGGCTCCTTTCTTTCTACAAATCCGGGCCGGAATGGTGCATCATCGGTTTTTCCCGGTGCTCATTGGTTGCAGGCTGCTTGACTGCAATGATCTCGCCGGCAAGCCTTGCAAATTTTTCAGGGTACTTGAATTGCTCCCCATATTTCTCCATCAGATCCGGGGAAAGGTCTGTAAAATTTTCCTCGCCAAGACCAACGATCAGAAAATTCCCGGACACAATATCATAGATGTGACCGTCATCGTCAAAGAGAGCTCGGTTCAAAGGCAGCCCCATCAGCTTGCCTTCTTCATTGCAGATCAGAGCCACCGGGTCCTCATACGGATAGACCGCCTGAATATCTCCGCCCACTGCCGCCTGCAAGGATTTCAGACCACTTTCGATCTCCGCAGCATAAGGGGACTTGCCCGGCTCTACCATTAACACTTTCATAATTGTATATCCTCCTTCTTTTTCATTGCCGTACCGGGAGTGGTTGGCGTTTTTTCCTGAGTTTTTGCCACAGAGAGCTTCCCCAGGACGGAAGGCTTCTCCTGGTTTTCGGGTGTAAAAATACCGCCCTCCGAAACCTCGGCGGCGGCATGTTCCGTTTTGGCCTGTTCCAGTCCTTCAACCGTATAGCCAGGTAAAAGAGTACCGTGAACCATAAAATGGTGCTCATATTCTTTCGGGATCGGCGGGGAAATTTCCGTGAATAAATGGGAATAGGCTTTCTTTCGCCCGTCCAGGTATTTTATGGCTGCGTTCTTATCTGTATATCGTTTCTGGTTTTGTCCGGCAATCTTTGCTCCATATCCCTGCTTCGGGGAATGAATACGGACTTCCCATGTCACATACCAGGCAATCGGAACACTCTGTTTGGTTTCTCTGTCATATTTCGTATCTTCCCAAATACTGCAGGTCATCTGATAGACCCGGTTGCTGATTTTCTGATCCGCCCTCCAGTTATCGGTGTCTTTCCACTGGTTGCCGGTATGTTCGATCTCCGGTGTACGAAGATATTCCAAAGCCCGGTTGATCGTCTGTGTTGCCGCTGCCTGCTGTTCCCACTGTTTTGCAGCAGCCACCACGATTTCATAGGCTTTCTGCTCCCCGTCAATACTTCCCTGGCGCATGGCTTCCAGGCTATCGGTTCCCATTGTGATCAGAGTAGAAATATCCACATTTTCACAAACTACGCTGTGTTCAATTTTAAGCTCTGATCCCGGCGTCAAGTGGTCGCCATACCGGTAGGCATGGTAATCCCTGTTTTCTTCCAAAATGCTGTTCACCTCCTGCTATATTTCCGGCTCATGGTTTTTTCTGAAAATCGTCTGTGCCGGTGATTTTTTATCTGCCGGTCTGTTTGCCGCAAGCTGATCCATCACGGAAGGACGGCCGACGCCGAACATGGATAGCTGACCGTCCGCTGCCTCACGAAGTTCAGAAACAGAGAGAGGAAGCGTTACATCGGCATGGGTCAATAGCTGTTCCCGTTTCAAATCCTGAATGATCTCGTCAAAAACAGCGTTGATCGCACGGCGTTCTTCCCCCACAGGAAAGGCTTTCAATACCTCCATTTCTCCGTCTTTACCGGAAACCAGGGTAAGGGCACAGTCGGCATGGCCTGCCAGATAATCCGATGTGTAGGGCAGTTTGTCCTTGATATAACAGGCAAAGGCTCTGGCTGTCATTTCCACATTGCTGTCCCAATAACCGCCGTCTTTTTCACATTCTTTTCCCATGCGTACCGAATTACGGTAAAAATCAGTTTCCGTCCGTCCAATCTGCGGAGCTTCCTGCGCCTGCATCCTGGAAAGCATACGCTCAAAATTTTCCAGCCGTTCCCGTTCACTTTTGGGAATTACCCGGCCGGTAACATTCTTCTTAAATGCGCTGATCTGTCCCACAGAGCCGGGTTCGCCGGACAAAAATGCTTCCCGCAAGACTGCGTAGGTTTCCATCTGTTCCTCATTGCCATACCGTTTCAGAGAGGCAAGAACCGAGGAATCCAGCCAGTTTGCCGCATTTTTCCGGGTGCGTTCTGTTTGTGCTTCCGTGCGCTTTGCTGCCTGTTCCGGTGTTTCCGGTTTATACTTCATGGTGTCAATGAGTTTTTGGAACGGCGCATAGAGGCGGGGCTGTTCTGACAGCATCCCTTTTGCGCCCATCTTTGTACCAAGATAATCGTCAAGTCCATGCCACCATTCATGTGCCAGCGAACCTGCCCCGTGCATTTTCGTAAGATTGATGACTGTACGCAAAGGTTCATAATGAGCCGCAGCATTGCCGCTGCCTCTTGCACCAAAAGCGATAGCAAGCGTTCCCTGATAAGCAATATCTTTATCGCTGATCTTAAGGGCTGACGCCAGATCCTTTAGTGCTTCAAATCCCATGTTAAGGGAGGTCTGACGGTCGTTCTGGTTCATCCAGTTTCCAAACTCGCCGCCGCGGAATCCAAATGTATCAAGATAATGCTGTCCGGTGATCTCCACGCCATTCCGATAATCCGGGCCGGTACGTTTGACATGGGCGAGCTGGGGAGGGACAAACCGGATCTTCCCATTTTTGTTCCTGCCTTTGGCAAGTTCCTGCACCCATTTCAGGGCAGCTTCTTTGGTCTCAAAATTGGTCCGCAGGATCGAATAGCCTTTTGTCACATAGTAGGTACCGGGTTTCCAGTCCTCATTTTTAGAATAGGTATGTTTCCCGTCGTTGAAGTGGATCGCATAACCTTTCGGTATTTTCTGCTCTTTGGAAACACAAAACTGTTCCTTTTTTGCTTTCTGAGTAAAGTTGCGCTCAAAATATTCAGCCGAGCGGATCAGCATAGTATTGGATAATTTGTTTGTAATCACGGGATTGTCCTGACCCTTTTTCGTTGCCCGGTAATGGATTCCGCTTACCCAGCCCTGTACCTTTTCTAAATATCCATTGTCAACGAAAAAGCGGTCATAGGCTCTCATGGCATCCTCCACAGTACGGACATCTGAAAGCACTGTCTGCAATTCCCGGACTGTTTTTATATACTCCTTTTGCCTCGCAGTCCGTTTTTCCAGGGTGTCATCCGTGCGGTAATACTGAGGAGAGGCGTTTAAGCCGTCCCTTGCTTTTTTGATAAAATAGACCACGCCAAGAGGAATCCCTTCCTCCAGCATGGCTGCATAGTCCGGCTTTTTCCAGACATTATCCTTTTTCACAAATTTTTCGGCTTCGCGCTCATTCATGGCTTCCAGATCATCCGCATACAGCCCGCGGTCTTTCCACAGGTCTTTTTTCGCACCGCCGATCTTTTCACCGAAATCTTCATGCACTCCTGCCAATCTTCATCACCTCCAGTCAGTGTAAAATTCTTATCGCTCCGGGGCAGGGCGACGTTCTTCGTTTTTGTGAAGTTGTGGGAGGTTTCCTGTGAGCCGGTCAGTTTCCCTGCGGATCAGTTTGTCCAGAGCGCCTAAATCCTCCGGTGCAATGGCAAACTCCCGGTAATTTTCATACCACAGGCCCGTAGAGATTGCCGCGATGGGCGCAATTTTCTCCGAACCGGATGGAAGAAGGCGATACACAGGGGCTTCGTCATAAAGAAGCATCTGCTTTGCCGTTCCCTGTGGTATGCGGTACTTATCCATATCCGGGTTCTGGGCTGCCTCCATATATTGCATATTCAGGCGTTCTTCTAAATCCTGGGGCATATAACGAAATGCCTGATCCATCCACTGTCTGAACATCGTGGAATAGTGGTACTGCCATTCCGTAACTTGATTCGGGGCATAAGAAAATCCCCAACTTTTCAGAGCATCTTTTTCGTAAAGCTCCATTTCAGTCCATTCTTTCAGGCTGACCATAGCTGCTGAACCATCTTTGCGTTCGACATTGACGCCGCAAGGATAGAGGATATTTCTTTTTATATCCTGCCGCAGCGTGCCTAAATCCATCATTAGGACATCCCCGTACAAGTGACCGCCCTCTCTGCGGTCCGTATGAAACAGGAAAGCCCTCGCTCCGATAAACTCCGTTGTTGAGATCATTTGATGAAGATCCGCCGTAGAACAATAAGCAAACAAGGCGTCGGAAAGCCACATGTGATTTTTCCCCATGATGGCAATGGAATCAGCCCCGGTATTTGTCGCCAGAGAACGCATATTGAATTCGCATTCCCTAAGAAAATCTCCGGCAAAAATATGGAGCTCATACGCAAAGACGGATAAGTCTGTATCACGGATCAAATGAATCTGCGGTAGTGGTTCCTGATTCAATCAAATTCCTCCTTTCATGTGAACCTGACAATTACCGGCTTTCCTTATCATGGGAAGGTGCCGGCTGCTTTTTTGCCGGTTCCGTTTTTGCTGCCTGTTCCCGCATTGCTTCCAAAACAGAAGGGCGCCTTTCCGCAGTCTGTTCCAACCGGGCAAGGGTATTAAGTGCCCATTCCGCATTACGGTTAATGGAGGATATAAGGGCGCCCTCCACTTTGAAAGCACCTTTGAACACCCTGGCAACCTTTCCATTGTCTTTTGCATCTGTCTCCGCAGGTTTTCCTTGAATAGCACGGCCCATATTTTTGAGATGCCGCCCCATTTCGTGGTATTCCGTACTGAAAGCATCAATTCTGGCAACAGCCCTGTTGCTGGCCTGCATACTTTTTTCTGCCGCATTTTGAATGGACTCCAACACCGGTCTGACATGTAAAAACTGTGTGATCCCATTCAAAGCGACAGCACCGCGTTCCCTGAAATCGGCAAGGATATTCCTGCATCCGTTTATGATCTGGCCTTTGAGTTCGGAAAGACGGTGACGCATAGCGGAAATATTCGCCTCCATAGCTTTACAGCTCTTTTGGAGAGCATCTTTCAGGGAATGGTTCTGTAACCCCTGCATTTCCTGACGCACTGCCTTTAGTTCCTCGGTTGCCTCTAAAAGACGCTGCTCCATCCCGGTCACATGCTCGATCAGCTTGGCAAATTCTTCATATCCCGGTGTATTGTTGTCTTTTAGGAGAGCAAGCAGCTCTTTGACCTGCTCATTTTCCGCAATCGGCTGGCTATCTGTCTCCGTCATTCATCAATCCCTCCCATCTGCCGGTAGCGGCCCGCCGGCAATCTTGCCGACAATCTCCGGACCGGTTTCATAAATCTGCATGAGGCGTTTTGCTGTGCCGCAGGGCTGTGCAGCTCCGCTGGTCCAAAGACGCACTGTGGATGGGGCAACATTCATCAAAAGCGCAAAGCCCTTTTCGTTCATGTCCAGCTTTTTCATCAGCGATTTAACCATATCGGGGCTGTAGTCTGGACACCGGGAAGCCTCGGCAATCATCTGCAAAGCGGTATTTTCAATTTTTTTCATTTTCAAATCCTCCTGTTATTTGTTTTCCAGCCTTATGCCGGGGCAAAGCTGATCTGGTTGTGTTTCATCCTTTTGGCAAAGTCCGGCAGCGAATAATTTACCCCGTCAATTTCTGCATGGGTATCATCCAGACGATGGCAAACAGCAAAGTGTCTGTCCCCGTTTCCATAGAACAGACAAAGTAAACCATTGTCAGGAATGGAAAACAGCGCTTTTCCGGCACTGTCTGTAAAGCAGATCTGTTGAGATCCATTCATGTTGAAATCCTCCCTAAATTGAAACAGCCGCCTCTTTTGGGCGGCGTTGGTGCTGGCTGGTTTGCAGTTGTTCCCGAACCTGCAGCAATTTCTCATTGTAATCTTTTCCCATCCGGGGAGGGTTGACACTTACCCGGATATGACGGAAACGTTTATCCTCGTGGAGCATGGTCTTGATTTTCCGAGCATTGACAAATCCGGCAAGGTCGCGGTCCATATAAAGGGTAACACGCCGGATCTCCGGGTGGCGTTCCAGGAAAGAAGTCAGCGCCACATGGGAAGTACCTCCCAAAGACAAGCGATAACCATTCCATTTCCATCCCTCCAACTCTTGAAGTGTTGCATGGGAAAGCGCATCAATAGGAGCTTCAAAAACTGCCACATGCCGGCTGCCCGGACTTTGCGGGGGATAACAAAAGTTATATCCTTTGTCGCTGCCATAGACATCCTTTTTGAGATTGCCGCCGATACTGCGCATACAGGCGAACTTCGCTTTCCCGGAATCATCTTTCCCTACAAACACACAAACCGGTTCTCCATGATACCGGGCTTCGTAAAAAATCCCGGCTTGTAAACACTGGCGAATGACTTCTGAGCTGATCCCCCGTTTCTGCAAATAGGAGACCGCAGCGGTCGCGCAACGTCTGGCCCAGGGGAGAGAGAATGCTTTCTTTTCCGGCTCCTTTGATACCTGTATTTCTGCCGTACTTCGGTAGGCCGGTTCCTGCCGGATTTCTCCACCTACCAGAGCATGAACCGCATCCACAAGACCATATCCCCGAATCTGGATCAGGTAGTCCAGCGCATTGATACTCCGTCCACGGCTGTTCCAGTACCAGTACCTTTTCCCGGTCACATATACCAGACTGTCATGCTCCTTATGCCGGAAATTAGGTCCATCCCGTTTCAGCACGCCGGGTTCATGGAATTGCAGGTAAGTAAACAAGTCAGCTTCCCGCGCTGCCTGAATCTGTTCTTTGGTTACGCCGGGCATAGTACCGGCACAGTGTTTCTTTTCATTGTGCTTTGCCTCCTTCCTGTGATGAAATGAAAAAAGACACCCAAAGGTGTCTAACAGCCGTACAGGTCGTGATTGACCTCGGCACGGTAATAGCTGTCCATTGTAGCCGGGGCATTATACAGCGCCGCCAACAGGTAGGCTTTGATGTTTCCAACCTTCGTCGTGTTCTTGTCGATACAGTCAAAGACATACTCTAAGTGACCGGAATTGATCTTCAGGAACCGGCTCTTGACGATCTCCCTCGGAAAATCATCTCCGGCAATGCGAATGTAAGGGCGTTTAGACAAAATCACTTCAAGCATAAGTTCAAGGGCTTCGTCCAGACGTTCCCTGCCATACCGTAAGACCAGTAAGTCATATTCGATATTTTCTTTGATGATTTCACGATAGGCTTCTATCAGCTCTATCCGATCCATCCAATCCGTGCGGCTTGCCGCTTCCGGCTCTGCTGGATAGATTGATGGATAAGTTATTGATTTATCTTTTTTTGATTTTTTTGTTTTTAATGGATTAGTATTTAATTGTGCCGGATTTTCCTGTTCAGGTTCCGCCTGTTTAGGTTTTGCCTGTTCAGGTTTTACCTGTCTTGGATTTTCCCGTTTAGGTGAAAGCCCTGTGTTTTCGGTACTTACAGGCTGCTCATGGATCGTATATTCAATGTCTCCCAACTGCCCGTTATCATAGCGGAGGCGCTGTCTGGTGAGATAACCATGCCGCTCCAGTTCCTTCAGGGCAGTAGTGATAGAATCCACACCATCCTTGCAGATATGGGCGAGTCCCTTTGTGGTATAATCCCAATCTTCCGGCAGCGACAACATAAGTGATAAAAGCCCCTTTGCCTTTAAGGACAACTCCGTATTGCGCAGATGGTGATTGCTCATTATCGTAAAGTCCTTTGTTTTCTCTACACGGAATACTGCCATTGTACCGCCTCCTTTCTTCGACTATTCCGTTACAAGGCATGATCCCTGCGGTCATAATGGAGATGACCGTCAGAGACCTTCGCATGGTTTTTCAGTTTCACTTCGCCCCGTTCCTGGCTCTCTAAAAATTTCTGATAGCCGGCATCTGTAAGGAACAAGCGCATCTTATCGCCTTTGTCGCCAACAGGGGAATCGTAAGACAATACATCAAAGACGATCATGTGCTTTACTTCTGGATCAAAGCGTTCAAGTGCCATGATGTCATGCCCCTTCAATTTTTCTGCCCCTGATTGTTGTCTGGCCTCGGCGATCTTTTCTCCAATCGTCCGGGCTGGATAGGGCAGACGGTAATTCTTCTGAATATCTTTTACCAAGTCCATGCACTCTGCATTTGACAGAACACGAAGTTTTGCCATAAGACCTTCTGCCGCCTCCCGCTGTTCGGAATTATTTGAATACCGCACGGTCATATAAAGTTCATTCAGGATCTTTGTCTGATAATCGCCCTCCACTTGAAAGAGCAGCTTTTTTTCCATTTCGTTTAATTCCATGTGGATCTCCTTTCTCTCGAAAATGAGTATGAAAAAAGGGCGTCCACCTATAAAAGTGAAACGCCCACGGCAACCAGCGGTCAGACATAAAGCCGGACCGCTGGCACTATTAAATTTTGTCGTTAATAAAACAGCCTCCTTTTTTCTTTATAGTTTTCGTCAATTTTCAACTTGGAAAAGGAATTGAATAAAAGACGACAAACGCTCAAACCCCTTGAAAATAAAGGCTTTTTCTGTTTGTCGTTATTATACCGTAACGGCACACCTTCGCCACTCACGCGCTGGCGGGCGGCGTGGATGCGAAAACCCTGTCGGGAATCCTCGGGCATACCAACGCCAGCTTTACGCTGGACACCTACACCCATGTGACCACCGATATGCAGAGAAACGCTTCCGCTATCGTGGGGAGCTTTATGGATGAGATTATGCTTGAAGGAGATGATACCAATCGCTAAAAAAAGAAAAAATGGCGAGGGCACATTACGCCTGCGTAAAGACGGTCGGTGGGAAGGAAGAATTGTTGTCGGGTACAATGAGAAAAGCCTGCCTATTACAAAATGCGTAACGGCGAAAACAAAAACAGAATGTTCCACTAAGCTCGAAGCGCTGAAAGAACAGTACGGACGCTCTTCCGACAGAATCAAGGCGGATATGCCGTTCGGGGATTGGATCGACTTCTGGTATCAGACCTACTGCCGGCACACACTCCGTATTACCACAAGAACCGACTATGAAAACCGCATTTACAATCATATCATTCCCGAAATCGGAAAAATTCCGCTGAACAGGCTGTCACAGTCGGATTTACAGCAATTCTACGCAAAAGAAAAGACAGACGGAAGAAAACTGCACGCAAAAACCTACGGAAAGGGACTTTCGGACAGAACGATAAGGGGGATACATGCCAACTGCCGCACAGCTTTACAGCGGGCGGTGCAGGAGGGCTTAATTCGCACCAATCCCGCCGTCGGCTGTAAGCTGCCGCCGAAAAAAGCACGTGAGATGCAGGTGCTGACGCAAAATGAGATTCTGCGGTTTCTGCATCAGGCAAAGGAAGAGGGATATTATGAGCTTTTTCTGCTGGAGCTCGGCACTGGAATGCGGCGCGGTGAAATATTGGCACTCAAATGGAGTGACCTGAACTTCAAAACAGGAGAGCTGCATATCGAACGGCAGGTATATATCATCAAGGCAGAGGTGATTATATCGGAGCCGAAAACAAAAGCCTCGATACGCACCGTTATTCTGCCGCCGTCACTCTTGAAAACCCTTGTGGCGTATAAGGAAACGGTGGATTCGGAATGGATGTTTCCGTCACCGACGGATAACGGCAGACCGAGAAATCCGTCATCGGTTAGAAAACGGTTACAACTGATCTTGGAACGGGCGGGCTGTAAAAAGGTGCGCTTTCATGATTTGCGTCACACCTTTGCGACCATGGCGCTGGAGCACGGTATGGATGTGAAAACGCTCTCGGCAACCATAGGCCATGTGTCCTCGGCAACCACGCTGGATATTTACAGCCATATCACCGATACCATGCAAAGGCAGGCGGCGGTGCATATAGACCGCAAAATCGGCGGCACAGACGCCCAAATGCCGACGACTCAGCCGTCGGCAAGGAAAGATACCGCCCCAATCGAATTCACGCCGTACAAGCCGAAAATACGCAAACCCGGGACGGGCTGTGTCACTATGATTAACGACCACCTCTACGAGGGGCGGTACACACCAACCAATGCCTACGGCAAGCGGGAAAGCCACAATATCTATGCGAAAACGCGCGAGGAATGCGAAGAAAAGCTGGCGGAAATGATTGTGCAGGTCAAGGCGCAAATCAAGGCGGAAAAAGAAAAAATGACAGGGTGACCGAAAAAATCACCCTGTCAAAATTTGAGGTGCAGTAGACAAAGAAATAGGTGCAGAAAACGATAATTTACATTTTACTGTTCGTGGGTTGGATCCAATATTTTTTCGAATTCTAATATTTCTGAAGATTTAATCGCAACTCCAAGATTAGTAGGTATGTTGACAATCGGCTTTGGGATATTTGGAACATTAGCGAAAGATAAAATGCCTTGGGCTGTATATTGAGGCCCTCCAAACAGTATTCCCAAAAGATAAATTCTGTTTCCCACTGTAATGCCTGATGGAGTAGCATAAGAACCTTGATTCATAATAAACACCGGAGAACCACTTGAACCAGGGAAACACGCCATATCAAGTAAAATATGTTTTTGCCCTTGATAATCCTTTTTTGGGTGTGTAGCAGTAATGCCACGTCTAATAACAGGTTTATGATTATATTGATCTGAGATACCAATTGGATAGCCAATCATAACAATATCTTCGATTGCTGATAATTCATTTATTTTAGATTCTGTTGGGATTAAATCTGTTTCAAGTGGAATATAGAAAATTTTTATATCAGTTTTAGCCAATTCATTAAGTGCTGGTCCTAATGGTAAGCAGCACAAATCAATATTTTTGTTAGGATGGGGAATCCACTTATTACCTGCACCTGAATAATTGAAAGAAAAGGATTCAGTATCTAAAGGTTTCCCGTTTTCATCTGCTTTACAAAACTCAAAAACAGTTCTTACACTGTTGTTTACTACATGATTATTTGTAATTAAAACTGGAATACAGGTTTTCTCTTCTGGTTTATTACATAAATTTAATATAAACCCTGTACCACTCCCAACTGAACCATCAGCATATTGGCAGTTTATCAAAACAGTAGAATACGTAAGCATTTCTGAAATACTCATATTGCTTTCACTCATTTGATTTACTCCTAAAATAAAAATAAGTAGCCGCCCCAAAAAAAGCTTTTTCGAGACGGCATTGGTCGGAGTGAAGGGACTCGAACCCCCGGCATCCTGCTCCCAAAGCAGGCGCGCTACCAACTGCGCTACACCCCGATATATTTGATTTTTTACTTTGTTGTTCTGGCGAAACACAGCATAACAATCCGCTGTTTGCACGAAAATGTATTGAATTCCGGCTGAATGCTTAGATATTATACATTTTTAAACTTTGTTTGTCAACGCCGACTATTGCTATTTTGCTTTAACGGTTGTATTATAAATTCGGTGAATGAAATGAACAAAGAACTTACGCGCGAAATGATCAAATATTTAAACGGAGACGTAAAACGCATTAACCATATGCTTAAGGTGCGTGCTTTTTCCGAACTGATTGCCGACGGAGAAAAAACAGACGGAAAAATAAAGGATATTTTACTTTCTGCTGCCGCGGTGCACGATATCGGAATACATATCTGTGAGGAAAAATACGGCAGTACGGCAGGCACTTATCAGGAAAAGGAGGGACCGAGTGAAGCTCGTAAGCTTATGTCCTCTCTCGGCTTTTCTAAGGACGATATTGAACGTGTGTGTTATCTTGTGGCGCATCACCACACATATACCGATGACATGTCACCGGATTACAGAATTTTGATTGAAGCGGATTTTATCGTAAATGCATTTGAGGATTCGCTCGACAAAAAAGCCGTAAGTGCGGCAAGAAAAAATATTTTCAGAACGGAAACAGGCAAAAAGCTGTTGGACGAAATGTATTTGGAGAAGCATTGTGAAGAATAATATCGGATTTATTTGCCCTGTGTGCAAAAAACCACTTGTAAAAAACGAAAAAAGTTATATTTGCGAAAACGGACATAATTTTGATATTGCAAAGAGCGGTTATGTCAATTTGCTGACGGGCAGCAGTCGAAAAAATCACGGTGATAATCGCCTTATGACGGATTCGCGCAGAGAATTTTTGTCCAAAGGATATTATGAGCCGCTGAGACGTGCTCTGTGCGATACAGTACAGAAGTATGCCGCCCAAAAGGGAAATGTGCTTGACTGCGGCTGCGGCGAGGGGTATTACACAAAGGCTGTTGCCGATGTGTTGCCGCTTTCTTCGGTTTTCGGTACGGATATTTCCAAGGACGAGCTGACCGTTGCCGCAAAACGCGCCAAAAATGTCGATTTTGCGGTGGCGAGTTCTTTCTCTCTTCCATTTGCGGATTCGAGCATTGATATTTTACTCGAAATTTTTTCGCCGTACTGCGGTGCCGAATTTAAAAGAGTATTGAAAAAAGATGCTGCTTTTATAATGGTGATACCACTTGAAAATCATCTGTGGGAGTTAAAGTGCGCCGCATATGATACACCTTATAAAAATGAGGTTTCGGACACATACCTTGACGGCTTTGATTTTACAGACAGAATCGACGTAAAATACAAATTCGATTTAAATTCAGGCGAGGATATATCTTCTCTTTTTAAAATGACTCCTTACTATTACAAAACCGGAGTTAAAGAACAAAAGAGGGTAGAGAAGCTGAAAAAGCTTTCGGTTAGTGCCGAATCCGGTATACTTGTCTACCGCAAAATATGATGTTGCAGTTTTTTGAAATATAAAGTATAATAATGCTTGTAATAAAAACAGGGGTGTGAATGTCTTGGAAAAAAACAAGGTTAAAGTAACTATTGCCGGAGTTGACTATGCTCTCACGACTGAGGAGACTCCCGAATATACTACTATGCTCGCTGCCGAAATCGACGAAAAGATGAAAGAGCTTCGCGCTGTAAATCCGTTTATTTCAACGAATCAGGCGGCTGTTTTGATAGCGCTTGATTATGCCAACAGTGCTAAAAAGGCAGAGCAGAGCGCCGATAATCTCCGTGCCCAGATAAAGGATTATCTTGAGGATGCGTCTCAGTCGAAGTCCGAAAGAGACTTCTATAAGCGCGAGATAGATCGCCTTAAAACAGAGCAAAAAGCCGGAGCGGCGCAGATAAATCTGTTCTCTTCCGAAAAAGAGCCGGATTCCGCTAAATGATAAAGCCCGAGATATTGGCTCCCGCAGGCAGCTTTGAAGCATTAACTGCCGCGGTAAGAAGCGGAGCGGACGCCGTGTATTTCGGCACCGGCAACTTTAACGCGCGCAGAAACGCCTCGAATTTTTCGGGGGACGATTTGCAGCGCGCGGTGGATTTTTGCCACGAAAGAAATGTTAAAGTTCATATAACCTTAAATACTCTTGTTAAAGACAGCGAAATGTCGGAGCTTAAGGAAAGCGTCAGGCGTATCTGCAAAAGCGGTGCAGATGCGCTTATTTTGCAGGACCTCGGCGTTTTGCGCGTCGTAAAGGATATTTGTCCCGATATAGAGCTGCACGCCTCCACCCAAATGTCGGTGGGAACGTTGGACGGCATATGTACTCTTGCCGATTTAGGATTCTCAAGAGCTGTTTTGCCTCGCGAATTATCAAAAGACGAGATTAAATATCTGTGCGAAAACTCGCCGATTGAGCTTGAAATGTTCGTCCACGGGGCGCTTTGTATGTGTGTTTCCGGGCAATGTCTCTTGAGTGCGTTTTTAGGGTCGCGAAGCGGCAACCGCGGTCTGTGCGCTCAGCCCTGCCGGCTTCCTTTTGCGGCGGAAAACGGAACTGGGCATGATTTGAGCTTAAAGGATTTATCGCTTATCGAGTACGCACCGATACTGTCAAAAACGGGAATATCGTCATTTAAGATAGAAGGCAGAATGAAACGCCCCGAGTATGTCGCAGCCGCTGTTACGGCTCTGAAAAATTCGCTGTCAGGGGAGTATTCAAGCGAGAATTCCGAAGATCTTTGCTCCCTGTTTTCACGCTCAGGATTTACAAAGGGATATTACGAAAATGCTCCGGGCAGAAATATGTTCGGTTTCCGCGAAAAGGAAAATGTAACCTCTGCTACTGCCTCGCTTCTCAAAAAATATGAGCGTATTTACGAAAAAGAGCGTGCGGTTTACAGGGTGCATTTTGTTCTCTCTGTGAAATCCGATAAGAAAATCAGCCTTACGGCTTCCGCAAATGATTTAAGCGTTACTGTTTTATCCGAAAGCTTGCCGCAAAAAGCCGTAAACAGACCTTTTACCAAAGAAGAGGCTCTTTTGAGACTTAAAAAATGCGGCGGAACCGTATTTTCATTCGGCGATGCCGACATCTGTATAGATGACGGCTTGAGTGTGTCGGCGGCAGAAATGAACGCGCTCCGCAGGGAGGCTCTGCTTCGCCTTGCCGACAGGCTTAAAGAACGAGCACCGTACCGCATAAACAAAGCTAATATTATTTTTCAAAATCGCAAGCCGAATAAAAAGCCGCAGACGTATATTTCGTTCCGCGATACATCCGCCATTCCCCAAAATGTGGAATGTGATAAGCTCTTTATTCCGCTGTCTTCAAAGCCGGAGCTTTTTGAAAAGTATTCCGCAGGTGCAGTTTTGCCGAGGGGTATATTCGGTAATTTTGACGAGATTGTCGAGAGGCTTATAAAAAGCGGCGCAAGGTATGCCCTTTGTAATACGCTCGATTCGGTTGCAGCGGCAAAAAAGGCGGGTGTTCAGATAATAGGCGGACCGTTTTTAAATATTTTTAACTCGGTTTCTCTGTCCGAAATTCAAAAGCTCGGAGCGGCGGAATGTGTGCTCTCATATGAAATGACTTTGAAACAGCTGACTGCGCTTGAGGGAGAATGTCGGCGCGGTGTTTGCGTCTACGGCAGAGTACCGCTTATGCTCACAAGAAATTGTCCGGTAAAAAACGGGAAAAGCTGTCGCGAGTGCGGCGGAAAATCCTTTTTACGCGACAGAAAGGGCATTGAATTTCCGGTTCGCTGTACAAATGGATTTTCCGAACTGTTCAATTCAAGACCCATATATATGGCAGACAGAATGAGCGAAGTCAAAAATGCGGATTTTGTGCTTTTGGAGTTTACAACCGAGGACAAAGAACAGATAAGCTCGGTACTCAAAGCGTATCAAAACGGTTCTTCGCCCGAATTTGAATTTACCCGCGGACTTTTGTACCGCGGTGTGGAATAAACGCAAAGAATTTTTTATGTGTAAAAATTAAAACGGAGCTGTAAGACTTTGCGTTTTACAGCCCCGTTTATTTTATGCTTTTTTACTTGTACTTTTCGCACAGATATTCCATAGCTTTTTTGTATCCGTCAAATCCGAACCCTATAAAGTGCGCCTCGCACGCCATACCGGCGTATGAAATATGTCTGAATTTCTCGCGTTCGTTAATGTCCGAAATGTGTACCTCGCAAGCCGGTATGGAAACGGCTTTCAGCGCGTCGAGTATCGCAACGCTTGTGTGTGTGTATGCCGCCGGATTTATGACTATACCGTCGAATTTACCTAATGCGTCCTGTATTTTGTCTACTATATCGCCCTCGTGGTTCGATTGATAGCACTCAACCTCGGCGTGAAGCTCTGCGCCCCAGACGTTTATCTGATTTATGAGGGCCTCGTAATTTCTGTTGCCGTAAATCGCAGGCTCTCTTATGCCGAGCATATTGATGTTCGGGCCGTTAATTACAAGTATTTTCATTTTGCAGCTCCTTTAAAATATTGTTCGCAACATTTTCTATCGTGTCATTTCCGTCCGCCTCAATATCACAGAATTTTCTGTAAAGCGGAAGTCTTTTTTTGAGCATCTCGTTAAGGTCGTTGCTCTGCGACAGCGGCCTGCCGTCTATCGGTAGATAAGAGGTGCTGCGGTTTAAAAAGATTATCGTCCCGTTTTGTTTCAGAGCGTCGAAGTTATCATCGTTTACAACGACTCCGCCGCCTGTTGAAATTACCTTGCCGCTGAGCTTGCCCGCCGCAAGCACCGCCTCGTGCTCATATTTTCTGAAGAACTTTTCACCGCCGTTTGCAAATATGTCGGGAATGGGTTTGCCGACGTTCTTTACTATCATTTCATCCGTGTCTATAAAGTCGCGGTTCAAGGCCTCGGCGATTCTTTTTCCGACAGTCGTTTTGCCGGAACCGGGCATACCTATTAAAATAATATTCTTCATCTCAAGTGAGAGCTTATGATATATATCGTCATTTTTACTGTCGGGTATTTTTGTATTCAAAAACAACTCGGCAGCTCTTTTGGCCTGAGCAACAAGCATTGAAAGACCGCTCAGCGCTTTGATATTCCGCTTTTCGGCGTCAAGTATCAGCTTGGTCTTTTGCGGATTATACACTATATCCAGAACACCGGAAAGATTTTTAAATCCGTCAAGCGATAAAGGCGATTTCAGATTGTTCGGATACATTCCCACGGGCGTTGTGTTTACGATTATGTCCGCGTCAAAATGTCTGTCGATATTTTCGTAATTGTTTTCTCCCGAGCGTGAAATATTGACAATTTCGCGCGCTTTTTTATCCTTCAGCACCGCTATCACCGTTAAAGATGCGCCGCCGGAACCCAAAACGAGACATTTTTTGTTTTCTGCCGATATTCCGGAAACATCAATTAAATATGAAAACCCGTCGTAATCCGTGTTATATCCCGTGAGCGTGCCGTCCTTTTCGGCAACTATCGTGTTTACGCTCCCTATTTTCTCGGCGGAGGGCGAAAGACGGTCGAGATAGGGGATGACGGCTTTTTTATACGGAATTGTAACATTTATGCCATCCCAATTTCTGTTTTTAAAAAAGTCGTCAAGCTCATTCTTTTGCTTCTCAAACAATCTGTATTCATAATCGCCGAGCAGAGCATGTATCTGCGGCGAAAAGCTGTGACCTAATTTTTCACCCAAAAGTCCGTACATATAAGTCTCCGTTTCAATCAGTATTTAATAAGAAGCGACAGAGTACCCGCCACTATCAGCACAAGTCCCAGAAAAGCTTTTTTTGAAAGCTTTTCTTTTAATATTATATATGAAAACGCTACGGTTACAACAATACTCAATTTGTCTATCGGTGCAATGATGCTTGCGGGGCCGTTTTTCAGGGCTCCGTAATAGCAAAGCCATGAGCCGCCTGTGGTGAACCCCGAAAGGACCAAAAACAGCCAGCTCTTTTTATCAATGTCCTTAATTTCTCTCTGCTTCTTTTCCGCAAAGACCAAAATCCACGCCATCAGAAGAACAACCACGGTTCTTATCGCCGTGCCGAGATTTGATTCAACGTCCTCTATGCCGATTTTTCCGAAAATCGATGTTAAGGCCGCAAAAACAGCGGAGAACATGGCATATACAAGCGAAGCTCCACTCCTTTTGTCGGCGGAGGAATTATCTGTTTTTTTCTTTTCTATCATAAGAAATGTTCCTGAGCCGATAAGAACCATACCTATTATTTTAACTGCGGTCAGCTTTTCTCCGAGAAAAATCAGGGCAAGTATCATTGTAAGTACCGTACTTGATTTATCGATTGGAGTTACCTTGTTTACGTCGCCGAGACGCAAAGCCTTAAAATAGCAAAGCCAAGAAGCCCCGGTGGACAGTCCCGATAAAATCAAAAATATAAACGTTTTGACGCTTATATCCTTTATTTCGGATGCTGATCCGACAATAAAAACCATCAGCCACGAAAACAACAGCACAACTATTGTGCGCAGAGCCGTGGCAAGATTTGAGTTGACGTTCCGTAAGCCGATTTTAGCAAGAATTGCCGTTATTCCGGCAAATCCGGCAGATAAAAATGCTAAAACGAGCCACATAAAAACACCTCTTATAAGCAGCTGTATAATTATTTGCCTGATTTTTCATTGTAAAAAAATCGCAGCGTTACGGTTTCGGTGTCATCAATGCTTGTTGCATCGGTTTTATAAGCCTTGTAACTTACAAGACAGCCGCCGTCGGTCCATACAACGTCTATATCTCCGTCCTCGTCTGCCATATCAACGACTTTTTTTCCGTTTCCGCGAGCGGACATAAGAAAGGGGGAGTATCGTCTGTAAACGGTCATATTCCATTCGCCCGAGCCCGGTTCGCTGTCTATTATAATAGTATGGCGCTTGTCATCCGATGTGGCTTTTTTTACGGTATCGGTATATAATATTCCGTCAATTGTAATACCGACAAGGCAAAGCATTATGCAAATTATTATCGAAAGCACTCTTAAAAAAATCCGTGTTCCTTTGCTTTTAAAACGGCCTCGGTGATTTTTAACAACAAGAAAGCATAAGACCGTGAAGCTGACGGCACATACTATAATAAGTATACCAATATAAGAAATAAGCCGCTTAGAGCCTATAAAAAGCGATGCGGAAAAGACCTCAAGAAGCAGGTCCGAGAGCATAAGCAAAAACGACGCCGTTCCGATTCCGAAAAATACTTTTTCCTCCGTTCGCATAAGTGCCTCCTTTGATTTTTATATACATTATATAGTTGTCTGTCTTTGCCGTCAACACAAAATCGGCGGAAACACCGCATCAAATCGTTTTTTTTAAACATTGACGCCGCAAAGTGTGGAATTATTAAAAAAACACCAAAATTACGGAAAAATATTCTCTTTTTATAGTTGACAACCGCAAAAACATATAGTAAAATGTCATTAAATAATGAGTGACAACTCAAATAATTGAAATAAGAGGGATTTAATTATGAAAAAGTTCTTAGCAGTGTTGCTTTCCTTAGTGATGGCATTTTCATTCTGCCTCCCGGCTTTTGCTGAAGACACTACTGCAAGCGGCGGCGGAATCGGCGACATACTCGGCGGTATTACTCTTCCCGATGTTGATTTAGGCGGAGCTGCCGATACCATTAAGCAGCTTGTCGGCATCATTATCAACAGCAAAGGCAAGATGGATGAGGCTGTTATCGCAGAGATCATTACTCTTCTCGGCAAATTGGCCGGCAATGAAAAGATTGATCCTGATACGGTTCTTAAAATACTTAACGCTCTTACCAAGGGCGGCAATTCCGGCGGAAACACTCCGAACCCCGATGCTCCGGCAGGCGGTTCCGTAAGAAGTGCTCTTGACGCACTTACCGATGACCAGAGAGATTATATCAACGGTCTTATTGATGTATATCTTACAACCGATTTTGATAACAATGAATATTTAGATAAAAACGGCGAGCCTGCTTACAACCCGGCAAAGGTTACGGCTCTTATCAATGCTATGAGCAGAATGGATTATGCCGATATCCAGAAAGTTCTTGATGAACTTCATTCTTCCAAGAATGCCAAGGGCGAAGACATCAAACCCGCTTTGACAGATGAGGCTTATGAGGTTCTTTCGGCCGAGGTCGCTCGTCAGGAAGAGGTTTCCAAGAACAATGCTGCAACTGCAGGCCCGACAGAGGCTACCACAAGTGCTATCGACGGCGTTAAGGGCTTCATCGGTAAAGCTTTTGAGACAATTAAGGGTCTCTTTGGCGGCGGAAACAAAGGCGGAGATTCACCCACAACAACCAAGAAGTCAACAACTTCTAAGGGCGGCTCTTCAACCACAAAAGGTAAGATTCCGCAGACCGGCGACGTTGCTCTCTTCTCAGTAGCAGGCGTAGCTGTGGCAGCAGGTATTGCTCTTGTTCTCACAAAGAAGAAAAAAGAGGATAAATAATTAACCCTGTAATTATTACAAGCGGCTTTGTAAAGGCAAAGCCGCTTGATTTTTTTTGCCGGATGTATTAAAATATAAATGTCTCAAGATTTAAAAGCAATATGAAAGGAACGGCACATTTTGTGCTTTTGCTTAATTTATGATACTGACGATCGATATCGGTAATACTAATATTACCTTCGGAGTGTTTGACGGCGATAAGCTGAGCTTTGTTTCGCGACTTGCTACCGAGCGTAACAGAACTGACGATCAGTTTGCCGTTGAATTTCTTGCCGTGTTTAAAATGCATGATTTGGAGCCGGCTGAAATTACCGGAGCTGTTTTAAGCTCTGTTGTTCCTGAGCTTACCGGGAAAATTAAAACAGCGGTTAATAAGGTGTGCGGCATTGAGTCTGTTATAATAGCTCCCGGTGTAAAAACAGGGCTTAATATTTTAATAGATAATCCGGCAGAGCTCGGTGCCGACCTTGTAGCAGGTGCGGTAGGAGCTATGGCGAGATATGAAATGCCCACATTTGTCATTGACCTCGGTACAGCCACAAAAATATATGCAGTTGATGAGCATGGCGGCTATCACGGCGGCACAATAGCACCGGGCGTTGAAATCTCTATGAAAGCACTTTCGGGGCAGGCTTCTCTCTTACCGTCATTTTCACTTGCTTCTCCGCCGCATGCCTGTGCCACTAATACGATAGAGTGTTTGCAGTCGGGCATCATTTTCGGCACTGCAGATATGATTGACGGTATGCTTGACCGTTTTGCAAAACAGCTCGGTGAGCCGAAAACCATTGTTGCAACAGGTGGGCTTTCCTCCTATGTAATAGGATATTGCCGTCACAATATAATTCATGATGACAATCTTCTTTTATACGGGCTTAAAGCCATTTACGATAAAAACAATAATTAACCGTAATTAAAAATTAAATATCGTATCCAGTTTTTACATAGTTTATTATTTTGCGTTGCATCCGCTCTGCGGAGCAGCAGCAAGGAGGATTATATATGTCAAAAACCACAAACAAGGCAAGGATGCAAAAAACCGTTCGCTTAGTCGAGCTGGCTCTCCTTACCGCAATCATCGCCGTTATGACCTTCACGCCGATAGGCTATTTGAAGCTCGGGCCGCTTGAACTGACACTTATTATGGTACCTGTTATCATAGGCGCAGTTACTTTAGGGCCTGCCGCAGGAGCCTTTTTGGGGCTCGTTTTCGGTGCATCGAGCTTTATTCAATGCTTTTCTCTGAGCGCATTCGGCGCGATACTTATTTCTATAAGCGTATTTAAAACGCTTGTTGTTTGCGTAGTTCCTCGCGTGCTTGCAGGTTGGCTCACAGGTCTCATTTTTAACGCCGTGACAAAAAAGACAAAAAAAGACGGTGCCAATTACCTTGTCGCGAGTATCTGCGGCTCGGCTTTTAATACTATCTTTTTCCTTGGATTTTTAGCTTTGTTGTTTATAAATACAACCTTTACGCCCGAGCAGTCAGCCGCTCTCGGCGGAGCTGAAAATATTCTCACCACCGTTATAGGTATAGCGGCGGGAATCAACGCTCCCATTGAGCTTGTTGTGTGCGCCGTTCTCGGTTCTGCGATAGGTAAAGGCCTGTCTGTCGGACTCAAAAAAATCTAAGCAAAAATAAAGCGCTTTTAAGGATAACCCTTAAAGGCGCTTTTTCTCTCTTATAGATTATATTCTTGCTACGCCGGATTTTACGGCTGCGTCATAAACCGCTTTCGCAACGGTTTTCCCTATTCTGTCGTCAAATGCTTTCGGTAAAATGTACTCGGCTGAAAGCTCATCATCAGAGACAAGCGAAGCTATCGCTCTTGCTGCGGCTACCTTCATTTCCTCGTTTATTTCGGAAGCTCGGCAGTCAAGTGCTCCGCGGAAGATTCCGGGGAACGCAAGTACATTGTTGATTTGGTTGGGATAATCGCTTCTGCCCGTGCCGACAACGGCGGCACCTGCGGCTTTTGCCTTATCGGGCAGTATTTCCGGAACAGGATTTGCCATGGGGAGTACGATGGGATTTTCAGCCATGGAGGCAACCATTTCTTCTGTTACGATTCCGGGAGCCGAAACGCCTATGAATATGTCTGCACCTTTGAATGCGTCGGCAAGTGAACCGCTCTTGTGCTCCTTGTTTGTGATTTCCGCGATTTCCCTCTGTGCGGGATTCAGCTTTTCATCGCCGTCACAAATAATGCCGCGACTGTTGCACATAATTACATTTTTGATTCCCTGACTTATGAGCAGCTTTGCAATGGCTATGCCTGCCGCGCCCGCACCGGAAAAGACGGCCGTACAGTCCTTGAGCTCTTTTTTAACGACTCTGAGCGCATTTATTATTGCTGCGGCAACAACTACCGCTGTGCCGTGCTGATCGTCATGGAAAATCGGAATATCTGTTTTTTCCTTGAGTTTGCGTTCTATTTCAAAGCATCTCGGAGCAGCAATGTCCTCAAGATTTATTCCGCCGAAGCTGCCTGCGAGGAGAGAAATACAGTTTACAATCTCGTCAACATCCTTTGAACGCACACAGAGCGGTATGGCGTCAACGTCTCCGAATTCCTTAAAGAGAACGCATTTGCCCTCCATTACGGGCATACCGGCTTCGGGCCCTATGTCTCCGAGTCCGAGAACCGCCGTTCCGTCCGTTACAACGGCCACGGTATTCCAACGTCTTGTGAGCTCATAAGACTTGCTTATGTCCTTTTGTATTTCAAGGCACGGCTGTGCTACACCGGGTGTGTAGGCGAGCGATAGCGCGTCCTTACTGTCTGCTTTGGCGCGTGTTTTGATTTCTATTTTTCCGTGCCATTCATAATGTTTTTTGAGAGATTCCTTAGCGTAATCCATTTTTTTCAGGCCTTTCCGGCTACAGCTTTAATTAAGGCGGATATCTTATGTAGCCTGATAAGACATTCGCGGCAGAATTATTCGGACTTTTTACGGCAAGTTAATCCAACGGCGGCGATGCATATAAAAGCACCGGCAAGAACGCAGATGAAATAGGCGGTAAAGAATTCCCTGTTAAAGAAGAATCCTAAAAGTGCCGTAAATATTGCAACAAAAATCAAATATATGCCGAATATTCTGCACAGCTTTTTTGTATCGAAATTATTCCTCAGCTCATTGTCGGGCGAGGCGCTTCCGACGATAAAATTCTCCGCTTTGCCGCTCACCATCGGAATTCCAAGTCCCAAAAAGAGCAAACCTATTGCTATTGAAATTACCTTCATTACCCATCAACCTCTACTTTTGTATACGCATTAAAAATATATTTTAACATTTTTGCTTTTTGTTGTAAATGTGCAATCTAAATAAAAACCATGGAATTTGGGCTGAGTATATTCATCTTGCAGCACAGTAGTGGCATTTTATCTCGGATTCTAATATTTTAAGCAAGTGAAAGCCCGGCACAAAGCATCGGCCGAAAAAACAATTGTAAAATCGTACAAAAACCGCCGCGCCGAACCGCTTAATTTGTTTATGGCTATAAATGTTAAAATAATAACAATTTACCATTGACAAACATTTAACAATAAGCTATGATTTAATCAGTAAGTAATTACTGATAGTGAGGTCAAAGATATGCGAGAGCAGGCTTTGCCTGTCCGTGAAATATCAAGGCAGGCACTTTATAGATTACCTTTTTATTTGTCATATCTCAAAAAGGCGGAGGCTGACGGGGTATTGTATATATCCGCGCCGAAAGTGGCGGCAGACCTTGACCTTAATGAGGTTCAAGTAAGAAAGGACATTGCAAAGGTAAGCTCCTGTGCGGGGAAGCCTAAAATCGGGTATGAGACCGCGAAGCTTATAAAGGATTTGGAAAAATTCCTCGGCTACGACAACACAACCGATGCCGTTGTAGTAGGAGTCGGAAGCCTCGGCAGCTCGCTTTTACATTACGACGGATTTTCCGAATGCGGGTTTCGTATAGTTGCGGGATTTGACGCGGTAAACTTTGACGAAGAGCCGTTCAAAAAGGAAAAGCCCGTCTTTCCCATGCGAAAGCTCGGCGAGCTTTGCGAAAGACTCAAGGTGCATATGGCGGTTATAGCTGTGCCGGCGGACAGTGCTCAGGATGTTTGCGACGAGCTTGTCAAAAGCGGAATACTTGCAATTCTTAATTTCACTCCGGTTCATCTTACAGCAGGTCCGGGCATACTTATACAGAATATGAATATTGCTTCGGCTTTGGCGGTTCTTTCCTCTCATATCAGAAAAGAACTTTTGTAAATTTTGTAATATCTGAAAAGGAGATTATATACCTATGGAAACTCAAAACAAGCATGAGATTGTCGATTCGGTAGAAAAACTCGAAGCCCTTCTCGCAAGAGTCAGAGAGGCAGAAAAGATTTTTGCGACTTATTCTCAGGAGCAGGTCGATAAGATCTTTAAAGCGGCGGCTATCGCAGCAAACAAAGCGAGAATCCCGCTTGCCAAAATGGCTGTTGAAGAGACGGGAATGGGCGTAGTCGAAGATAAGATAATCAAAAACCACTATGCCGCAGAATATATCTACAATGCATATAAAAATACAAAGACATGCGGTGTAATAGAGGAAGACAGCGCATTTGGTATGAAAAAGGTTGCAGAGCCGATAGGCGTTGTTGCGGCGGTTATCCCCACCACCAACCCTACATCTACCGCAATTTTCAAGACCTTAGTTTGTCTTAAAACCAGAAACGGCATTATTATAAGCCCACACCCGAGAGCGAAAAAGTCCACAATAGAGGCTGCAAAAATCGTTCTTGAAGCGGCAGTTAAAGCCGGTGCTCCGGAGGGCATAATAGGCTGGATAGACGTTCCGTCGCTTGATATGACAAATCTTCTTATGCAGGAGGCCGATATAATACTTGCTACGGGCGGCCCCGGAATGGTTAAAGCCGCATATTCGTCGGGCAAACCGGCTCTCGGCGTCGGTCCGGGCAATACCCCCGCAATTATTGATGATACCGCCGACATAGTTTTGGCTGTAAACTCCATAATCCATTCGAAAACCTTTGACAACGGTATGATTTGTGCTTCCGAGCAGTCGTGCATCGTACACGAAAAAATATATAAAAAGGTTAAGGACGAATTTTTATATCGCGGTTGCTATTTCCTTAAAAAGGATGAGCTTGATAAGGTAAGAAAGACAATTATCATAAACGGCGCGCTTAACGCAAAGATAGTCGGTCAGCCGGCATATAAGATAGCTGCACTCGCAGGCGTTACAATCCCCGAAACAACAAAGGTTTTGATAGGTGAGGTCGAGAGTGTTGACATTTCCGAGGAATTTGCTCACGAAAAGCTCTCTCCCGTGCTTGCCATGTATAAGGCTAAGGACTTTGAGGACGCACTTTCAAAGGCTGAGCATCTTATAGCCGACGGCGGCTACGGTCACACCTCATCCGTATATCTTAATGCTGTTACCGAGAAGGATAAGCTTGCCGAATTCTCCGAGAGGATGAAAACCTGTCGTATACTTGTTAATACACCTTCTTCACAGGGCGGTATCGGTGACCTTTACAACTTCAAGCTTGCTCCGTCGCTTACACTCGGCTGCGGTTCTTGGGGCGGCAACTCGGTTTCCGAGAATGTCGGCGTAAAGCATCTCATCAATATCAAAACTGTTGCAGAAAGAAGGGAAAATATGCTTTGGTTCCGCGCTCCGCAGAAAGTATATTTCAAAAAAGGCTGCCTTCCCGTTGCTCTCAATGAGCTTCGTGACGTTATGGGTAAGAAAAAGGCGTTTATAGTAACCGACTCGTTCCTTTATAATAACGGTTATACAAAGCCTGTTGAGGATAAGCTTGACGAGCTTGGTATTCAGCACACTTGCTTCTCGGAGGTTGCTCCCGACCCGACTCTCCAGTGCGCTCGCAAGGGTACCGATATGATGCGTCATTTTGAGCCCGATACAATTATTGCAATCGGCGGCGGTTCCGCAATGGATGCAGCAAAAATTATGTGGGTAATGTATGAGCATCCGGATGTTGACTTCTCTGATATGGCTATGGACTTTATGGATATCCGCAAGAGAGTTTATACATTCCCGAAGATGGGTGAGAAAGCATATTTCATAGCTGTACCCACCTCGGCAGGTACAGGCTCGGAGGTTACTCCTTTTGCGATAATCACAGATGCCGACACCGGCGTTAAATGGCCGCTTGCAGACTATGAGCTTATGCCCAATATGGCAATAGTCGATGCCGATATGATGATGAATGCTCCGAAAGGTCTGACTTCGGCTTCAGGTATCGACGCTGTAACACACTGCCTTGAAGCTTATGCTTCGGTAATGGCTACCGATTACACCGACGGTATTGCAATTCGCGCTCTTCAGATGATATTTGAATATCTTCCGAGAGCATATGATAACGGCCCCAATGACCCTGTGGCACGTGAAAAGATGGGCAATGCCGCTACTATGGCAGGTATGGCTTTTGCCAACGCTTTCCTCGGCGTATGCCACTCCATGGCACATAAGCTCGGTGCATTCCACCATCTTCCTCACGGTATAGCCAACGCTCTTTTAATAGATTATGTTCTTCGCTTCAATGCTGCCGAGGTTCCTACGAAGATGGGTACCTTCCCGCAGTATGACCATCCGCACACACTTGAAAGATATTGCGAGGTTGCCGACGCTCTCGGGGTAAAGGGCAAGAATAACGAAGAAAAACTTGACAATCTTATTAAGAAAATAGACGAACTCAAGGACCGCATAGGAATTAAGAAGAGCATCAAGGAATACGGCGTTGATGAAAAATACTTCCTTGACACACTTGACCAAATGGTTGAACAGGCATTTAACGATCAGTGCACGGGTGCTAACCCCAGATATCCGCTTATGAGCGAAATCAAAGAGATGTACCTTAAAGCATATTACGGTAAATAAGGGAGGATTATTTTATGGAACTCAAAAAAGTTATTGCAGTCAGAACAGCAAAAACAGTTTACAGAGACGGTGACAAAGCCATTAAGGTTTTCGGTGACGAATACAAAAAATCCGATATTTTAAACGAGGCCTTGAATCAGGCACGTGTTGAAGAAACCGGCATTCCTATGCCGAAGCTCATAGAGGTTTGCAAGCTTGACGGCAAATGGGCAATTGTTTCAGATTATATCGAAGGCAAAACTCTTCAGCAGCTTATGGACGAAAATCCTGCTAAGACAGAGGAATATCTTGACCTCTTTGTTGATATTCAAATGAGCATTTTGGCTAAGACCTGCCCTATGCTCAACAAGCTCAAGGATAAAATGCAGGGTAAAATATCTCAGACCGACCTTGACGCAACAACACGTTACGACCTTCACACACGTCTTGCCGGTATGCATACCCATAACAAGGTTTGCCACGGTGATTTCAGACCGAGTAACATTATTATCGGCAATGACGGCGTGAATTACGTAATCGACTGGGCGCACGTAACACAGGGTAACGGAGCGGCCGATGCCGCAAGAACGTATCTTCTTTTCTGCCTCAGAGGCGATCAGAAGCTTGCCGATAAGTATCTCGATTTGTTCTGCAAAAAGACCGATACCGCAAAGCAGTATGTTCAGAAATGGCTTCCTATCGTAGCGGCTTCGCAGAGCGTTAAGGGGAACCCCGAAGAGAGGGATTTCCTCTTGAGATGGGCAGATGTAGTAGATTACGAATGATTCTTTTCGGCGATTTTTCGCGACAAATTCACTTTGCTCGCCCTCTTGCGTACCTTAGTACGCGTCGGGGCACGCAAAGCAAATTTCTCATCGAATTTCGCTAAAGTTGTGCTTAAAACAAAAAAATAACTACAAACAGGTACGGCTTGAATATTTCTTTCCGTACCTGTTTGCGAAATAAGAATTTTCCGAAAAAACCTATATACTTTTTATTTAAGTTTTGGTAAAATGAATTAAAGTAAAATTCATATGCAAAGTTTTACGGGAAAGGGATTGTAATAATATGAAAGTAGTAGTTTGCATCGGCAGCTCCTGCCACCTTAAGGGTTCGCGTGAAGTCGTTGAAAAGCTTCAGAACCTCATAAACGACAATGACCTGAAAGACAAAGTTACTCTCAGCGGAAAGTTTTGTATGGGTAACTGCCAAAACGGCGTCAGCGTTACCGTAGACGGGGAGCTGTTCTCCGTTTCTCCCGATACCGTTGAGGAATTCTTTAAAACCAACGTGCTTGACAAACTGTCATAAAAATCTTGCGTCGCAAGGAAAAAGGTGTATAATATGGCGGGGTACATAAAGCTTAAAAAATCAAACTGTAAAAACTGCTATAAATGTATCAGGAATTGTCCTGTCAAATCTATCAGTTTTTCGGCCGATCAGGCGCAGATCGTTGAGGATGAGTGTATTCTCTGCGGTATGTGCTTTGTTGCGTGTCCGCAAAATGCCAAAATCATACGCGACGACGTCTATAAGGCAAAGGAATTGTTGTCCGGTGACAGTGAGGTCTATGTTAGCCTTGCACCGTCATTTATTGCCAATTACGACGTGTCGTTTACCGCGATGAAAAAAGCGCTTATGTCGCTCGGCTTTGCCGGCGTTGAAGAAACGGCGGTCGGAGCCGCAATAGTAAAGGACGAGTACGACAGAATAGTTGACGGTGAAAAGCAGGATGTTGTTATTTCGACCTGCTGCCATACCGTAAATCTCTTGGTACAAAAGCATTTCCCCGATGTAATACCCTATCTTGCCAAAGTGGTATCCCCAATGCAAGCGCATTGTACGAAACTAAAAAAAGAGCATCCGGGAGCTAAAACAGTATTTATAGGTCCGTGCATATCAAAAAAGGCAGAGGCCGAGGAGTATCCCGGCACGGTTGACTGTGTGCTGACATTTGAAGAGTTTTCCGGTTGGCTTGCCGAAACCGATACTGTTTTGGCGCAGGAGCCTGATGATGACGGAGTTGAAAAGGGGAAAACGAGGTTTTTCCCGACCTCCGGCGGAATTCTCAAAACAATGCTTTGTGATAACGACGATTACACGTATATGTCGATTGACGGTATGTCGTCTTGCATCCATGCCGTAAAGGATATTGAAAAAGGTAATATACACCATTGCTTTATAGAGATGTCTGCGTGTCCGGGGAGCTGTATAGGCGGTCCGGCTATGGAGAAAAATCACCGCGCTCCGGTGCGTGATTATATAACCGTGCGTCGCTTTGCCGAAGACGCGGGCGACAATGATTTTAAATATGACGCCTTGAGCGAAAACGAGCTTTCAAAAAATCTTATTTATCTTGCTTCACCGCGCAATATGGCAGGCAGCAGAGCGATAGAGGAGATACTTCGCAAAATGGGTAAGCAAAAGCCGGAGGATGAGCTTAACTGCGGTTCGTGCGGCTATAATACCTGTCGTGAAAAGGCTCAGGCGGTTTTTGAGGGCAAGGCAAATCTCGAGATGTGCCTTCCGTTCCTTAAGGATAAAGCAGAAAAATTTTCCGACAATATACTCAACAATACTCCCAACGGCATACTCATTTTAAATGAGGATATGGTGGTTCAGCAGATAAATGCCGCGGCAAGGGAGATTATGAACATTCGTTATGCTTCGGATGTTGTGGGTGAGCCGGTTGTGCGTATTTTGGAGCCTTTTGATTTTATAGATGTTCTTTCAAACGGCAGGGATATTCACGAAAAACGCGTATACCTCGCCGAATATAAAAAATACATTGAAGAAACAATAGTATACGACCATGTCTACCATATACTTATGTGCATTATGCGCGACGTTACCGCCGAGGAGACAGAAAAAGAGAAAAAGGCGGAGCTTAGCCGTCAAACGATAGAAATAACGGATAAGGTCGTCGAAAAGCAAATGCGCATAGTTCAGGAGATAGCTTCTCTGCTTGGCGAGACTACCGCCGAGACAAAGATAGCCCTCACTAAGCTTAAGGAGTCGTTGAAGGATGAATAATCTTTGCACGGACATAGGCCATATGAGTCTTACCAAGTACGGCGAAGAGCTGTGCGGCGATATGGTGGAGGTTATAGAGCAGGGCGATGACGATTATGTTGTTGTGCTTGCGGACGGGCTCGGCTCCGGTGTAAAAGCAAATATTCTCTCTACTTTGACTTCGAAAATAATATCCACCATGATTGCAAATAATATGCCGCTTGAAATGTGTGTTGATACAATAGCGAAAACACTGCCTATATGTTCGGTACGTCAGGTGGCATACAGCACTTTTACAATAGTGCGTGTAATAGACAACAAAGAGGCAGAAATAGCCCAATACGACAATCCGCATGTCATTCTGCTGCGCGACGGAAAAAATCTTGTGTATCCCGAGAGCGCAGTGGAAATCGACGGTAAGATGATATATAAATCGAAAATATCGTTAAAGCTTAACGATACGCTCATTTTTACGAGTGACGGAGCGGTTTATGCCGGTATTGGTGAAAATATGAATTTCGGTTGGCAGCGCGACCAGATAATCGAGTTTATGGAGGAATATTATCGTCCCGATTTCACGGCAAAAACGCTTTCATCACTACTGCTTGACCAGTGTGATAAACTATATGGCGGAAGGCCCGGTGACGATACAACCGTTTGCGTTGTCAAAATCCGCGAGAGAAAATCCGTGAATCTTCTCATGGGACCGCCGAGGGACCCCGCAGATGTCAATAAAATGATGTCGTTGTTTTTCGGCAAGACCGGCAAGCATATTGTATGCGGCGGAACAACTTCAACTCTTGCGGCGGATTTTTTGGGCAAAGAGGTTAAGACGGATTTAAAATATCTCGACCCCGAAATACCGCCCATCGCCGAAATTGACGGCGTCGATTTGACGACCGAGGGTGTAATTACAATGAGCCGAGTGCTTGAATACGCCAAGAGTTATCTAAATGACGATGATATTTACGCCGACTGGAGCGTCCGTGCGGACGGTGCGTCGCAGATAGCGCGCATACTTTTCCAGGAGGCGACTGATATAAATTTCTTTGTCGGAACTGCAATAAATCCGGCACATCAAAATCCAAATCTTCCCATAAACTTTAACATCAAGATGCAGCTTGTTACAGAGCTTTCGGAGTATCTGAAAAAAATGGGTAAGCGAATCAAAGTAAGCTATTTTTAACAAAGGGTGAATTGAATGAGAAAATTTGATACGAAGGTACAGCTTTTAAAATACAAGGTCCTTCGTGAGGTCGCAAGAATAGCCTTTGACGAGGGAGAGTTTTCCCTTGCCAACAATTTCAATGATATTGCAAAGACCGTAACGAGTGACAAGGCAACTATGCGCTGCTGTATATACAAGGAGCGTGCAATAGTTGCCGAGCGCATAAAGCTCGCCTGCGGAGGCAACAGAGCAAATCCGAACATAATAGAGGTTATAGATATAGCCTGCGACGAATGTCCTGCCAGCGGTTATCAGGTATCACACGACTGCCGTGGCTGTATCGCACACCGCTGTGAGAGTGCCTGCCGCAAGGGAGCCATTTCCTTTGACGAAAATCAGAAAGCGCATATTGACAAAACAAAGTGCGTAAACTGTGGTCAGTGTGCCAAGGTTTGTCCGTACAGCGCAATTTCAAACTATACAAGGCCGTGTGAAAAGGCGTGCAAAATAAAGGCAATTTCTATGGCAGACAGCGAAGAAAATCCCGCTCAGATTGATAACAATAAATGTATAAACTGCGGCGCCTGCTCTTATGCATGCCCGTTCGGCGCAATTATGGACAAGTCGTTTATACTTGATGCGATCAGGATTTTAAAAGACAGTAATAAAGGCGACGGTTTTAATGTGTATGCAGTTGTGGCTCCGTCGATAGCGAGTCAGTTTGTGTATGCGAAGCTCGGTCAGGTTGTGACCGCGATTAAAAAGCTCGGCTTTTACAGCGTGGTTGAAGCTGCTCTCGGTGCCGATATTGTAGCATACAGCGAATCAAAAGAGCTTGCCGAAAAAGGTTTCCTCACAAGCTCTTGCTGTCCGGCATTTGTTGACTATGTAAAGAAGTTCTATCCGAAGCTTACCGATAACATTTCACACAATCTGTCTCCCATGGCGGCGATTGCAAAATATATAAAAGAGACCGACGAGACCGCAAAGGTTATATTTATAGGCCCTTGTACGGCAAAAAAAGCCGAGGCGAAGCAGGAAAGAGTCGCACAGTATGTCGACTGCGTTCTCACCTTTGAGGAGCTTCAGGCTCTTATTGACTCGCGTAATATCGAGCTTACCGAGCTTCCTGAGGATGTTCTTGACAATGCTTCCTATTACGGCAGAATATTTGCACGAAGCGGCGGCGTTTCGGAGGCTGTCGGTCAGGCAATTAAGGAGCAGAATATAGATTTCACCGTTGATCCGCTTCCGTGCGACGGCATCGAAGAGTGCAAAACGGCTCTTTTGAAGGCTTCAAGAGGAATCCTTAAAAATAACTTTATCGAGGGTATGGCGTGTGTCGGCGGATGTATAGGCGGCGCAGGCTGTCTTACCCATGAGGCAAGAGATAAAAACGAGATAGACAAATACGGTAAAGAAGCTCTTGAGAAGAGCATAGGCGACGCATTGAGTCAGCTTTAAACATCGAGTTTCAGGAACGCAGGGAAAATTCCCTGCGTTCTTTTTTTGTATAAATATGATTTTTCTTCCAATAATTACCTTACGAAAGGATGAAAAACATATGAAATCAAAAACAGAAAAGCTTATTCGAAGATTTGAAATATCGTTAGCCGCAGCATTTGTCATAACGTCGATTTTCAGCTTTGTGTCATTTGCCGCGTCGTGCGGCGATGTAAGACGCGACGTTTTGCGTATGCATGTAATAGCTAATTCCGACAGCGACGAGGACCAAATACTGAAGCTTAAGGTGCGCGATGCCGTGCTCAATGAGGGCAAGGAGATATTTGACGGTTCTTTGACAAGTGCGAATGCCGAAAAGCTGCTTATTCCGCAAAAGGAGCGGCTTGAAGAGACGGCGCGCGAGGTAATACGTAAAAACGGCTTCGATTATGATGTAAGGCTCGAAATAGGCAAGGACTTTTTTTCGACGCGAACTTATGATGATCGTATAACCTTGCCTGCCGGTGAATATGAGGCCGTGCGCGTCATAATAGGAGAGGGGAAAGGCAAAAATTGGTGGTGCGTTATGTTTCCGCCTATGTGTCTGCCCGCAGCCGAGTCATCCGATGATGCGAAGCTTCAAGACATTTTGTCAGAGGATGAGCTTAAAGTTGTAGAAAGTAACCCAAAATTTGAACCTCGGTTTAAAATTATAGAGATTTATGAGAAATTAACGCAGAAAATGAAATAAGGCTTTTAATATCCTTTTATTTTTGTTATAATTACCACAATGGTAATTTCTGAGATAAAAGGATATTATTTATTGCGAAAGGGTTATTGGAAATGCTTAAATACAATATTATTCCCAAGCCGAATAACTATACTTCAAAGGACGGTACATATGTAATTTCTTCAAATACCGAGGTCCTTTGCTCACCCGAGTTTGTTTCTGCTGGTAGATATTTGACCGATTATCTCAGAACAAAGCCCGTAAAAGGCGAGGGTGCAATTAAATTTCAAAAGGTAGCCGGAATGGAAAACGAGGCTTACTCTATTTCGGTTTCCACAGACGGTATAATGATAAAGGCTTCATCTTCTTCCGGTGCATTTTACGGGGCTGTCACGCTGAAAACCATAATAATGCAGGCCGAAAAAACAGACGGCAGGGCAGTTATAAACGGACTTTACATAAGCGATAAGCCGGCATTTAAATATCGCGGATTTATGCTTGACGAGTGCCGCCACTTCTTCGGCACGGAAGCCGTGAAAAAATTGCTTGACAATATGGCAATGCTGAAATTAAATAAGTTCCATTGGCATCTTTCCGATGATCAGGGTTTCAGAATAGAGAGTAAATTATTCCCGAAGCTCAACGAAATAGGCTCAAAGCGTGAATATGCCGGGCTTGAGGGACTCGGCTTAAAGCACCGCGGCGGAGAATATTTTTATTACTATAAGCAGGATGAAATAAAGAATATTGTGGCGTACGCCGCAAAGCTTAATATAGAGGTTATTCCCGAAATTGATTTGCCGGGTCATGCTTCGGCTCTGCTTGCCGCATATCCGGAATTTGCCTGTAAGCCGCGTGAATTCAAGCCTACTTGCGAAAACGGTATATTTGACGCTGCAATTTGCCCGGGAAACGAAGATGCGTATGATTTCATTGACAAGCTGTTTTCCGAGATTTGTCCGCTCTTTACAAGCACACATTTCCATATAGGCGGAGACGAGGCCTCAAAGGGGCACAAGATATGGGATGATTGTCCTAAGTGCCGTGCGGCAAAAGAGAAAAACGGTCTTAAAAACTCAAAGGAGCTTCAGGGCTACTATATGACTCGCATAGGCGAGATTCTTAAAAAATACGGCAAAACACCCATTGCCTGGAACGATTGCATCAATGACAGCTTTTCTCCTGATATTACGTGTCAGTATTGGCTGCCGTCAAATTCGGGCGAGGTCAAAAGGCAGTCATATAAGCGTGATATTATTCTTTCTCCCACGGCGTACTTTTACTTTGACTGCAAATATTCTGTTATATCGCTTAAAAAAGTGTATAAATATAATACCGTTAAATCCGGGTTCGGAAAATCCGGGCAGCGCGTAATAGGCATAGAAGCCGAAATGTGGACTGAATGGGTAGATTCGGAGCGTGCATTGGAGTTTTCCGTCTATCCGCGTATTTTGGCACTATCCGAGGTCGCGTGGACAAATCTTGAAAACAGAAGATACAAGGACTTTTTAAGAAGACTTGAGTGGTATAAAACTTATCTTCGCAAAAAAGGCATAAACTATTCAAGGGTAACCGGTAAAAGCGGTATTTCCGTGAGCAAAACAATATATCACATGGGTGAAGACGGCAAGGAATTCAAGCTCAGCGAAAAACGCAGAGAAGCGGAAAACTGAGTATTTTAAAGGGGAAAAAATTTGAGTATTACTAATTATCTGACCTTTGCAGGCGGTCTCGGCTTGCTTTTGTACGGTATTAAGCTGATGGGCGAGGGACTTGAGCTTGCAGCCGGGTCGCGTCTTAAGCATTTACTTGAAAAAATGACAAAAAACCGCTTTCTTGCGGTACTTGTCGGCTTTCTCATAACAACGCTTATACAAAGCTCCTCGGCAACCACGGTTATGGTTGTGGGCTTTGTTAATACGGGTCTTATGAATTTAACGCAGGCGATAGGCGTTATTATGGGTGCAAATATCGGTACCACAACCACAAGCGTTCTTGTTTCGCTGAATCTTACCGGGATAGCTCCGATAGCTATATTTATAGGCGCATTTATGATTCTTTTTGCCAAAAAGAATTCGCTGAAATATGTCGGGCAGGCACTCGCCGGTTTCGGCATGCTGTTTATGGGTATGGAGCTTATGCAAAACGCCATGGATCCGCTTAAGGATTCCGAGGTTTTCCGCAACTGGATTATAAATGCGGACAATCCTCTTGTAGGCATACTCATAGGCGCCGGAGTTACGGGTGTTATACAGAGCTCTGCGGCAAGCGTAGGCATACTTCAGGCTCTCGCATCGCAGGGGCTTGTGCCGCTTTCGTTCGCGGTATATATTATTTTCGGCCAGAATATAGGTACCTGTGTTACCGCGCTTCTTTCGACAATCGGAACAAAGACAAATTCAAAGCGTACCGCGGTTATGCACATTCTCTTTAATGTGATCGGCACGGTTGTTTTTGTTGTCATATCTATGTTCCTTCCGTTTACAAAGTGGATACAGGCTATGAGTGACAACGTGATGATGCAGATATCGCTCGTTCATATCATATTTAACGTAGTGAGCACCATAATAATGTTCCCGTTTGCCGGCGTCCTTGTAAAGCTTTCCTGCATTCTTGTCCCCGACAAAAAGGGTAAAGAGGATGACGGAATGCACCTTCAGTTTATTGACCAGAGAATGCTCAACACCCCTCCGCTTGCCGTAGTGCAGGTGGGAAAAGAGGTTCTTCGTATGGCTGCTTTGGCAAGACGCAATTTCGATATTGCGTCAAGCGACCTTATAAACAAGGAAATTAAGCATTTTGACGAAGTAAATCACACCGAAAAGATTATCAATTATCTCAATCACAATATAACGCCCGTGCTGGTCAAGATAAACTCTCTTGATTTAAGCTATAAGGACGCTAAATATATCGGTCGACTGTTCCATGTTATAAACGACATAGAACGCATAGGCGACCACGCGACAAACCTTGAGGAAGCCGCCTTGTCGCGTGTAAATGAAAATATAGAGCTTTCAGAGGAGGGTGAAAAAGAGTTAAAAACTATGCATAGTACCGTCATTTCGCTGATTGACGGCTCGGTAGATGCTTTTTCGGAGCAAAATCTGAGTGTACAAACGGCGGAAAGACTCAATTCCCTTGAGGCGCAGGTTGATAAAATGCAGGAGACTTTTGAGCAAGCTCATATTGACAGGCTCAACAGTCACGAATGTACAACCCGTGCGGGAATGCTGTTTATAAACACAATAACAGACTTTGAACGTGTGGCAGACCATGCAATTAACATAGCCTGGAGCGTTCAGAGCAAACCTAAAACAAAAATACCGGAAGTTTTACCGGTGACAGATACAGAAAATTAAGGAGTATATCTAATGTCAGATTATATTTTAAGCTGCTGCTCCACGGCAGATCTTTCACAGGAGCATTTTGATAAAATCGGAGTGCATTATGTTTGCTTTCACTTCAATATGGACGGTAAGGAGTATCCCGATGACCTCGGTAAATCAATGCCGTTCGCCGAGTTCTACAAGAGAATAGCCGACGGAGCCGAGCCTACCACTTCCCAGGTCAACGTCGGTCAGTTTAAGGAGTATTTTTCAGAGTTCTTAAAGGACGGCAAGGATATTCTTCACGTCTCTCTTTCAACCGGACTTTCGGGCGTATATAATTCCGCTTGCATTGCGCGTGACGAGCTCCTCGAAGAGTACCCCGACAGAAAAATATATATAGTAGACTCTCTCGGTGCTTCCTCCGGCTACGGTCTTTTAATGGACACTTTGGCAGAGCTTAAAAACAGCGGCAAGAGCATAGAAGAGGTTCGTGATTTTGCCGAGGAGCGTAAGCTCAATGTTCATCATTGGTTCTTTTCTACCGACCTTACAAGCTATTATCGCGGCGGCAGAATAACAAAGACCGCGCAGATTTTCGGCACAATGCTCAACATATGTCCTCTCCTCAATATGGATAATAACGGCAAGCTTATACCGAGAACAAAGTACCGCGGAAAGAAAAAGGTTATTGAAGAGATAGTTAACCGTATGGTCGAGCACGCAGACGGCGGTCTTGATTACAGCGGTAAGTGCTACATTTCCGAATCCGCCTGCTATGATGACGCAAGAGCCGTTGCCGACCTTGTTGAGTCAAAATTCAAAAAGCTCAACGGCAAGGTCGAAATCAACAGCGTTGGCACCGTTATCGGCTCACATACGGGCCCCGGTACCGTTGCGCTCTTCTTCTTCGGCGACAAGAGAGTAGACTGATATAATTTAACCGCTTATTTCGGCGCAGTATAGGGTAGTATTGTCTTATACCGCGCCGATTTTTGTTTTATATCGACAAGTTGCCGTATTCGTGTTAAAATACATATGAAGGTGAAACTATGCAAAAGATACTTATAATTGAAGACGATAAGGTCATAGCGAGAACCCTTAAAGAGCATCTTTGCAAATGGGATTATGATGCGGATTTTGTTGTTGACTTTAAAAATATAACCGAACAGGTAGTGTCGTTTGCGCCGCAGCTTATACTCCTTGATATATCTCTGCCGTATTTTAACGGATTTTATTGGTGCGGCGAAATACGCAAGTTTTCAAATGTGCCTATAAGCTTTATTTCCTCGGCAAGCGACAAAATGAATATAGTTATGGCTGTTAATATGGGCGGTGACGATTTTATATCCAAACCGTTCGATTTGAGCGTTCTCACTGCAAAGGTGCAGGCGGTAATGCGCCGCACGTATTCTTTTTCGGGGACAACGTCGGTTATCGAACACGGCGGTGCAATACTCAACCTCAATGACGCGACGATAGATTTTAACGGCAAAAAAACCGAGCTTACAAAAAATGAGTTTAAAATTTTGCAGCTGCTTATGGAGAATTCGGGCAAGGTTGTCCCGCGCGATATGATTATGGATAAGCTTTGGGAAAGCGACAGCTTTATTGACGACAACACACTCACGGTAAATATGACGAGGCTTCGCAAAAAGCTTGAAGATGCCGGGCTTTGCGACTTTATAGTTACCAAAAAGGGCCTCGGTTATATAGTCAGGTAGGTTTTATGAAAGATTGGTTTAAAGCACTTTTCGGATATACGGCGGGCAATATCTTGTCCGTATTATCGTTTGTATTTGCAGCGGCGGTATTTTATACGGTGTTCTGGCTTTACGGAGTGGAAACGGAGCCGGTGCTGTATGCGACGCTCATCTCCGCCGTAATTCTTTTGATTGTATTTGTTTTGCGTTTTTCCTCGGTATACAAAAAGCATAAGAGACTTGAAAAAATTAAAAACGACGCAGAGTATGCCGTTCTTAAATTGCCGGATTATGAGGACCCAATAAAAAAAGACCTTGCCGATATTGCCGAAAAGATGTCCGCACTCAAAACAGATGCCGAAACACGTATGAATCGCAAATACAGCGATTCGGCGGACTATTTTACTCTCTGGGCGCATCAGATAAAAACTCCCATAGCCGCTATGAGGCTGCTGTTGCAAACAAGCGACTCTCCGGAAAACGACGAGCTTGAAGAGCAGCTTTTTAAAATAGAGCAATATGTTGAAATGGTGCTTCAGTACATCCGTTCCGACAACATCTCTTCCGACCTCGAAATCAAAAGCTATGATTTAGGCGGAATAGTTAGAGCGGCGGTTAAAAAATACAGAAAGCAGTTTTTGCGTAAAAAAACAAAGATTGTTGTTGGCAATATTGATTGCAAGGTGTTGACGGATGAAAAATGGTTGTCGTTTGTAATCGAACAGCTTATTTCAAATGCGTTGAAATATACGTCCGAGGGTGAAATCAATATTTATTTGGATGAAAATACTGCGAAAACGCTCGTTATTGCCGATAACGGTATCGGAATAAGACCTGAGGACTTACCGCGTATTTTTGAAAAGGGCTTTACGGGCTTCAACGGCAGAGAGGATAAAAAATCTACGGGAATAGGACTTTTTCTCTGCAAAAAGATACTTACAAAGCTCTCCCACACAATTACGGTGACCTCCGAGGTGGGAAAGGGGACTGCGGTCAAACTTGGTCTTGACACCGTCAGCCTCGGAGTGGAATAACGCTACCTTACATAAATGTAAGCTTAAAAGGGGAATTGTAAGCCTTTTCGATGGCTTGCGATTCTCCGTTTTGATATACTGAACGTGCAATAAACAAAGGGATACATTCGGTACGTAAAATCACACCGAAAAAGAAAAGCTATTCGGTTATGTTTTTGAGACAGACGAAATTCCCGTCACGCCTTGTACGGCTACAGCAAGGGTTAACCGTGTTTGTTTATGTAATATTTGTAGCAGAAAGGCTACGGTAATTATTATGCCGCTTTTAGAAGTAAACAATTTGAAAAAGGTTTATACGACTCGTTTCGGCGGAGCGCACGTTCAAGCTCTTTCCAATGTCAGTTTCTCCGTGGAAAAGGGTGAGTATGTTGCAATAATGGGAGAGTCGGGTTCCGGTAAGACAACCTTGCTTAATATTTTGGCGTCGCTTGATAAGCCTACGAGCGGAGAGGTGCTGTTGAACGGCAGAAGTCTATCAGCAATAGGAGAGAGAGAAATTTCGGCGTTTAGGCGCGATAATCTCGGATTTGTATTTCAGGATTTTAATCTTTTGGACACATTCTCTTTAAAGGACAATATCTTCCTTCCTCTTGTGCTTTCAGGTAAGCCGTACGATGAAATGGCAAAGAGGTTGAGACCTCTTGCCGAAAAGTTGGGAATTACCGATATACTCTCAAAGTTTCCATATGAGGTTTCGGGCGGACAAAAGCAGCGTGCCGCCGTCGCAAGAGCTCTCATAACAAATCCGCAGATTGTATTGGCTGATGAGCCCACCGGTGCGCTTGACTCAAAGGCTTCCGATGCTCTTTTAAAGCTGTTCGGCGATTTTAACGAGGAGGGTCAGACCATTTTGATGGTTACTCACTCCACAAAGGCGGCGTCCTGCGCCAACAGGATTATGTTCATAAAGGACGGCGAGGTGTTCAATCAGATTTATCGCGGAAGTATGGATAACGACGAGATGTTCCAGAAGATTTCGGACACTCTGACCGCAATGGCAACGAGAGGTGAGAGCAATGAATAATTTTTTCTATTCAAAGCTTGCCGTTCAAAATCTTAAAAATAATCGTAAAACATATGTGCCGTATATTTTGACGTGTATATTTACAACGGCTATGTTTTTTGTGGTCGGTACAATAGCAAACATAAAATGGGCAGATAGTGACGCTCTGCATTCCCTCTTGACGTTTGCCCTTGCAACAGTCGGTATTTTCTCTGCCATATTTTTATTTTACACAAACAGCTTCCTTATTAAACAACGTAAAAAGGAATTCGGATTATACAACATTCTCGGTATGGAAAAACGCCATATAGCGAAAATACTCTTTATTGAAACTGCCTATACCTATATTTTCGGAACTGCGGCAGGCATCGCCATAGGTGCGCTTTTTTCAAAGCTGACCTTTTTGCTGCTGCTTAAAATACTGAAATTCGGCGGAAACATTGATTTCAGATTTTATCAGTCAACAGTTGACATTACTGCTTTGGTATTCGGCGCAATAGCTCTTTTGAATCTTGCACATAATCTTTTATGCATCAGCCTGTCAAATCCCGTTGAACTTTTAAAAGGTGGAAATAAGGGCGAAAAAGAGCCGAAGGCAAAGGTGCTTACGGCTGTTTTAGGTGCAGCCTTTCTAGCTTCTGGCTATACCATAGCTCTCGTTGTAAAATCACCGATAACGGCGATGGGCGCGTTCTTTGCGGCGGTTTTGCTCGTAATAGTCGGAACCTTTATGCTTTTCTCCTCGGGCAGTATATGGATATTAAAAGCTCTCAGAAAAAATAAAAAATATTACTATAAAGCAAAGCATTTTACTTCTGTTTCAAGTATGATATACCGTATGAAGCAAAATGCGGCAGGACTTGCGAGCATCTGCATTCTTTCCACCGCGGTGCTTGTCACCGTGTCCACTACGGTATCGCTATATGCCGGTACGGAGGACATTATGCGCACGCGGTATCCTCGCAATATTTATATCGACGTGCAAAACGCAACAACAGAAAATTGCAAAGATTATGCCGATGTTATGACGACGCAGGCTCAAAAATACGGTATAGAAAGTAAGAACGAGCTTTATTACCGCTATCTTTCATTTTCGTCTTACGCTAACGACAGCGGCTATACGGCTACCGTAACCCCCGACTATAACGACGGACTCGGAGTAGACATTGTGACGCTGATACCGGTATCGGAATACAACAGGATAACAGGAAAAAACGAAACGCTCCAAAGCGATGAGGTGCTGTCTTGTACGCCGCGCGGCAAGGCTTTTTCGGGTACGGTTAAATTCGGCGACGACGCATATAAAATAAAGCATACCGTGGACGTTTTCCCTACTATTGACTCTTATTCGGCGTTTACCTCAAATTACAGCTACTATATTGTTTCCGATGAGAAAGCCGCCATGTCGATATATAATTCCATGGGTTACAAAAGCGAGGGTGCAGACGCCTCTCACACCGACCTGTGCTTCGCCTACGGCTTTGATACCGATGCGCCGAAAGACGTGCAAAAGGGGTATATGAAGGATATATCGCTTCTTTTTTGCGATATAAGCGAGACCTCCGCAGTCGATTTAAATTGTGCCGAAACCTCTCGCGACAGTATGATGTCTCTGTATGGCGGTCTGTTCTTTATAGGCATAACCTTGGGACTTCTCTTCCTTGTTGCAACTGTCTTGATAATTTATTATAAACAGATTTCCGAGGGCTATGACGATAAGCAGCGTTATGTAATAATGCAAAATGTCGGAATGAGCAAAAAAGAGGTCAAAAAGAGTATCCATTCCCAGGTGCTCACCGTATTTTTCCTGCCGCTCGTTACAGCCGTAATTCATATCTGCTTCGGATTTAAAGTAATTACAAAGCTATTAAAGCTGCTGAACCTCAGCAATGTTACGCTGTTCTTCTGGTGCACCGTCGCAACAATATCCGTATTTGCAATTATTTACGTTTTGGTGTATGCTGTAACGGCAAGAACATATTACAGAATAGTTGAGGATAAAAACCAATGACTTCGGAGCACCTTTTGCATACTATACCGCCGATTTATGACGGCAATTCCAAAATATTGATTCTCGGTTCATTTCCGTCGGTTAAATCAAGGGAAGTATCCTTTTACTACGGACATCCCCAAAATCGCTTTTGGCGTGTGCTCGCCGCCGTACTCGGCTGTGCGGTGCCATCGTCTAATGAAGAAAAAACAGCTCTTTTGCAGAGCCATAATATCGCACTTTGGGACGTTATAAAAAGTTGCGATATAGTGGGATCTTCCGACAGCTCTATTAAAAATGTTGTACCGAATGATATAGGGGTGATTTTATCCTCCTGCGGTATAAGACAAATCTACTCAAACGGCAAAACAAGCGAAAAATTGTTTAATAAGTATATTAAAGATACCGTCGGCAGAGATACCGTGGCTTTGCCGTCAACAAGTCCCGCCAATGCGTCATATAATCTCGAACGGTTAACAGACAGTTGGTCGGTGATAAAAAACAACATTCGATAAAAGAGAAAAGAATCGAGCAGATATACGCTGCTCGATTCTTTTTTTGAAACAAATTCTGCTTTCAGTCGTCATCGTCGCCGAACATCTCGTCGTAATCCGCCGTCTCGTCAATCTAGCTTGGGTTATAACTGTGGTAGCTTTGATACGATGTCATTTCCGAGCCGCCGTGCGGACACTCTATATAGGGCTTGTCGCTTTTGTTGCCGCAATTCGAGCATTCGTATTCGCTCGCTCTGAAAAGATGAGAACACTTTGTTTAATGGGCCATGGATAATCACTCATTTTATATTTCTTCCACCGTAGCCACGATGCTTTGGGTTTGAGTGCCTCCGCCGATAAAAAGTCCGCGATTGATGCCGCAGTCCGCAAAGTCTCTGCCGTGGCTTAGCGCAAGGTACGTTTCATCGCACATTCTGTGATTCGTCGGGTCAATTCCGACCCATATGCCGTCGTCGTAAAACTCTGCCCAGGCGTGCGTTTCACCGGTTCCTTTTTGTATGCCTGCAACATATCGTGCCGGAACGCCCGAAAGTCTTGCCGCCGATAAAAATATATGCGCGTAGTCCTGACAAACGCCGCACCCGAGGTGTAGTGCCTCTTCCGCTGTGGTATTTATATTTGTTACGCCGCTTTTATAGCTGAATACTTCGCCGATTCTTTTTGAAACCGCCTGTGCGGTCTCAAGCGCGGTAAGGTTTGCCATATCACCGAGCCCCGACACGAGTTCAATGATTTTTTCTCCGGGTACCGTGTGCTGCGACGGATATTTATAAATGCAGTTAAGCTCTTCCTTTTCGCGCTTTGAAAAGTCTAAACTCGCTTTTCCCTCAACTATTGCAACGAATTTTGAGTGAGGCTCGATAATTCTGTCGGTGAGGACTCTGTTGCCGAAGCCGTCGGCCGTTTCGGTAAGCATGTTATGCGGCTCTATGTCCACATTTATGAGCTCTATCCTCTGCGACGGCGTATCAAACGGCAAGCATCTCAAAGAAAAGCAGTGCCTTATCACAGGGGACGAAAAATCAATTTTCATACTGTAAAAAAATTTGATGTGCTTCACGTTTATCTTCCTTTTTTGATCAATACTGCGGTGCCGTAATAAATACCTTAGACAACTCGTCGCGCACGGTATATAGGTCGTAGTCGCTGTACTCATCTTTTTCGAGAATGATGTTCATAAGGGTGTTGATAGCGTCTATGTTACAGTCTACGCCGACTTTGTAAAGACGGTTTAAAAGTATACTGAATTCCTTTTTGATGAGAGTCGGAGAAAAGGAAAACCGGGTATAGAGGTCAAGTCTTTCAACGCTTCTGCCGAACTTCAGTATATTTCTCGTTGTCTCCGATTCAACAAAGTCGTCGGCGCTGCCCCAAAAGGCAAATATGCAGTCAAATACCTCCTGCAATTTGAGCATCGGTGCGCTGCTCTCTCTGCCTTGTTCCATATAATTTACCGCCATTTGAATATATGACAGCGTTTCGGAGCTTATCTCGTTACGCATAACAACGGCGTTATCATAGGCGCAGAGTAAATTACTCATAACAGAATTCGGGTCGTTTTCGTCAAAAAGATATTTCGTTATAAATTCCTGCTTGTATGAATATGTGTTTTCTATACCGAGCTTGTTGCAAAAATCAATATAGGCGTTTTCGTCTTTGTCTATCATTTTATCGTAATATTCCGAAAAAACGCGAAGAGTGGTAAAGACGCGCTCCACATATCTGCCGAGCCAAAAGAGATTGTCCGTGGATTTTATCGAGATAATACCCATGTGTCTTTAAATCCTCCTCCCTGAGATGAGTTTACAACAAAAGAATCCGGATCTTGAGAATAGCGTGTAAGACCGCTGTGCCAAACTTTTATTTCGTTGCCGTAGAGCACAAACGCGCGAAGATCGGCTTTCCTTTCGACTTGCCTGCCGTTTTCAAAAACCTTGAGACCTTTAAAGTCTATTACCTCCTGCGCTATAAATCGGCGCGGCGACGTTTTAACGGCTTCTTTTATGGCAGAGAGTTCGTTTTTAGACAGGGTATTTCCGAATATGACTCCGTAACCGCCGGACTCCGATACATCTTTTATAACCAGCGATGGCAGATTTTCGGTTATATAATCGAGATCTTTTTTTATTATCGGCAGATAGGTAACGGCATTGTTTAGTATCGGTTCTTCGCCGAGATAATATTTTATCATTTGCGGGACGAAATAATATACGCCCTTGTCATCCGCTATGCCGTTTCCAGGCGCATTTACAATCGCAACATTTCCGGCTCTGTAAGAATCTATGATATGCGGTACTCCGAGAAGAGAGCCTGCGTAAAATGTCATAGGGTCAATGTATTCATCTGAAATTCGGCGGTAAACCGTGCCTACGCGCTGTCGCTTACCGGAATATTCACTGTAATAAAGCACGTTGCCTTCAACGAAAAGGTCCTGCGGCATAGCAAATACAGCCTTTGTGCGCTCCGCAAGGTACGAATGCTCAAAGAAAGCTGAGTTGTATCGGCCGGGGGTCAAAATCACGTTGATTCCGCCGGTGTTTACATCATCGAGAACATGGCGCAAAAGCCCGCCGTAGTCGCGGTTGTCGTCTACCGAATTGTTTTGGAACGTGTCGGGACTTGCTCTGCGGCAAAGCTCGCGCGCTATCATCGGATAAGACGCGCCGGAGGGTATGCGTAAATTGTCCTCAAGTACATACCAGCACATATCCTTGCCTTGTACCAAATCTATACCCGAAATGTGATTATATATCTTTTTAGGCGGAGTCAGTTTGTCGCACGGTGCGGAAAAGCCAGGCGAAGTATATATGAATTCTTCGGGAATTATTTTATCGCGTATGATTTTTTTGTCGGAATAAATATCGTTTAAAAACAAATTAAGAGCGTAAACGCGCTGCTTCAAGCCTTTTTCAAGAAATTCAAATTCGTTTTTCGGTATTATGCGCGGTATGGTGTCAAAGGGGAAAAGCCGTTCATTGAATTTGTTGTTTTTATAAAGTCCGAATTTTACGCCGTAACGTGACATAAGACGGTTAATTTCTTCCTGATGATCTATAAGTCCGTACAAGTTCTCACCTCGATTGATGTATGTTTTGTACAAAAACAAAACCGAATAAAAGTCTGTTTTTATAATTATATAATAAATCTACGGATTTGCAATATGTAAAAGCGTCAAAAACAGATAAAATTATGCGTTTTTACACAAGTTTCGGCGGCGAACTTCGTAACGACAACTATTTTAAAAAAAGAAAAATTAACTCTTGACAATTGTGCCGTTTATATATATAATAGTCAAGCAGTTTAGATGCGGACCATTAGCTCAGTTGGTTAGAGCATCCGGCTCATAACCGGGCGGTCCGGGGTTCGAGTCCCTGATGGTCCACCAAAGAAACGACAATTTTCGTGAGAAGATTGTCGTTTCTTTTTGTTTTGTATGTTTATCTTTTCGTTTTTCTTTTTCTGATTTGAAAGATAACAGACAAGAGAAAAATTATGCGGAAACCGGTTTTTGTCATCGGTAATGCATCATCCGTTTGCAGCTTTTCCGAGCAATAGCACCGACGCCGATTGTTATCGTTTTTTCTGTTGTGTATTAGATTTAAAAAGAAGCTTCATAAAAACATTTTGAAATAATTATTGTTGACAAAATGATGCAATATATGTATAATATCAAAGTGATTTCCGTAAGGAAGAATTTAATATAGGGGTATAGCTCAGTTGGTAGAGCAGCGGTCTCCAAAACCGCGTGCCGAGGGTTCAAGTCCTTCTGCCCCTGCCAAATCGAAAACGGTTACCGAAAGGTGACCGTTTTTGTTTTGGCATTGAGTAAAATGATTTAGACTCCGAGGCACGCGGAGCGTGTTGAGGGGTGCGGGTCTCCGGTGGAGACCTCTGCACGAAGTGCAGAAGCACCGACCGAGCCGGCAGGCGAGACCAAGTCCTTCTGCCCCTGCCAAAGAAAGTACCGAATTTTCGGTGCTTTTTTCTTTTATTTACGCCGTTTTACGGCGATTTTGCTTGCTTTTTCCATATAGATAAAACTACGGCGCACGGTCTTTTCCGTACGCCGCTTTTTCATTTTCACACCGTTTTTTGTTCACTTTGTGCCACACAGTCCACGCAATCCGTTTGGTACATCATCAAAAAAGCATCAATCACAATTCAAATCCGTTTGTAACGCCCAACAGCATATCCGTGTTTCGTTTGACATAATACATTTCGGTTATCTCCGAAGTCGTGTGTCCGAGTAGGTCTGCCACCTGCCTCGGTGTTAACGCTTTTACCGTTCCGTCCTCTGCTCGCACACCTGTTACAAGCTTTGTTGCGAAGGTGTGTCGCAAACTGTGTAAGCCTTTTTTCTCAATTCCTGCCGCATCGAGTATGGAATAAAACCGCTTTCGCAAGTTTAACGGTCTTGTAAAATTGCCGTCTGCATCTGGTATCAATGGTGCATCCTTACCGAAATATCGCTCGTTGCGTAACTCAATAATCGCTTGAATAGCCGTTTCGTTTAAGGGCACGATACGCTTGCTTGAAGCGGTTTTCAGCTTGCCTACAACAATTTCTCGTCCGCTTTTTCGCTCTGTTCCGTCACGCTTTTGTGCTTCTTTAACACCTCTTTGAATGTGCATCACTTTCTTTTCAAGGTCTATGTCGCTGTTGATTAAACCTAATGCTTCAGCGGTTCTGAGTCCCGTGTTCAGCATAAGAATATATGCTGATGCTTGATTGTGTTTCGGCTTGCCTGAAGGGTACTTCTTGTATGCTTCCGCTTTGAATTTTTCAATTTCTTCATCAGTGAATACGGTTATCGTTTCGCATACGGGAAGCACTTCTTTGTTTTGCTTTGCAAGATAATTTGACTTTTTTATCGTCGGCACAGCGTTCATCGGATTCTTTTTTATGAACTCTTCACGCATAAGATAATCGAAGTATTCATTGAGCAGATTGTATGTTTGCTTGACTGTTGAGAATGAATATCCCTTGTCGGTCAGTGTGCTAATCAGCCTCTTAATGTCTGCACCTGTTATGTTAGAAACAATGAGTTTACCCATATAAGGGACGATTTGATTTTTATAAATCTGCTCGTTGCGGTCATAGGTTACTCGCTCAACATTCGGGTACTTAAACACTTGGAGGTAATTAAGCAGGCTGTCTTTTACAGTTTTGTTACCCTCAATGGCATCAATGATTTCTTCTTCAAACTTGGTTATGTAGTCCGTCATTTTCTTGTTGACTTCGGCTTTGGTCGTGCCGGAAAAACTCTTGCGTTTTCGCTCGCCTTTCTCATCTTTGTACCATACAACACCACCCCATCTGCCGTCCGTTCGTTTGAATGCATTGCCGTTTGTCAGCAGTTGTTTTTGCATTTTATCACTCCTTTCGCACACACAATATCACAAACCTTTTTCAATATCCAGACCAAAGATTGTGTGTTTGCTTTTGTTACTTTAGCTTCAAAAAGCTGTCACAAATCGCCCACAAGCCGTTTTTAGTTTTAGTCCGACGAGTTACTCTATTTTAGATTGAACTCGTCAATTTTTGGTTATAGCGTTGCCAAAATTCTTTGATTTTTAATTATCATACCGCAACGCTTGATTGAATACGCAAAAGCCTTGATTTTCTGCGAAAAATAGCCTTTACTGCATACGAATTTGGAATCATACGCAAAAGTATTACGATTTGAAAAGCCGACAGGCTTTGCCGGACGGCGTTTTCGGGCATTTCAACGCCCGAAAATCATACCCCTTTATCCTGTTTAAAAATCGACGGCTTGAAATCCGCTTCAAAATCGACTCAAAAGAGCCGAGATTTCATCCAAAACCGAGTTAAAAATCAATTCAAAAAAATCAAAAGAAAAACCGCTGTTTTTTTCAATTTTAGGTTTTTAGATTATTTGTCATCAACTCTTTCAGTGGGGTACACTATATTTGATGAACTGTGTAGATATTACTTTGTTGTGCGTTTTCAAAAAATCTTTGAGTAATATCTACACAAAGCCCAATTATTTGCAACAGGCCGATATAACAATCACAACAAATCAAATTTTGCGTTGCAACATTAAGTTGCGCACACATTTAAACAAAACAAAATCTCGGCTGATATCAGAAGTTTCCAATATTTTAAAATGCTTTAATAATATTAAATAATCTATCCAACATTTCTAAAAGTAATTCAAATCACTCAAATTTAGTTAGATGATTAGGAATTGACATCTATCTTTCAATAATATTTTTTGTATGTTATAATCTGTTTGCAATTGCAAAAATATACACAGGAGGTTTTATTATGACTAGTAAAAATACTAAAATATTCACTATAGATAATTCTGAATACCAATTTGACTTTTCAGCGTTTAATATCATGTTTAATAAGCATTGTCAATTTTGCCGTATCAAGAAAGGCGATTTTGAAGAAGAACTCGCTGAAAAATTAAATGTTTCATCAAGCGCAGTTCACAATTGGAGAAACATAAAAAATGGCCCTTCAGAATTAGAAATGATAAAGATATTATCCGACATATTTAAAATAGACTATAAAAATTTATTAAAAAAAATCAGAAAGGATATACCGAAAATGAAATATGAACAATATCAACTCGAATCAATAAAAAGAATTTATGATGCAATTATTATTTTTCTTGAAGAATTTTTAAACACAGACGGATTCAACGACTTGTGGATCGAATTCATTGATAAAGGTATAAAGAAAGAATTTATCGAAGACAAATTATATGATTACGCTATGAAACAAATTGATAACGTTAACTTAATTTTAAAACAAGAATATTTTTATTTACACAATCTAAGAATTTACGATAACCTTAACACCTTTATTAACGATGATCTTATAAATACATTTGATGGGAAACTAAGTTATGCATATAGATTTGAGTCGCTTGTAGAAGATTATAATGGTAATCGAGGAGCAACCACATCAGAAGATTATTTAAAAGCTTTAAATAAAATAAATGGTATTATTGAAGAAATCACAAGGTCATAACGCAATACGAGCTTTAGACGGATAATGTGATGAAAGCATAAGCAGTTTATGATGATGAACTTTAATTGCCTCAAAAAAATTTAAGGTAAACAAGTAAAAATTTATATTAATTTTTATCATAAGCAATGAAAAAAATCCAAAGTGACATTCAAAGTGACAAATAGCATCAATTTTCAACAAAAACTATAAAGACAAAAAGAAACAGTCACCGTTACGGTGACTGCTTTTTTAGATATGGTGAATATCCTGATCCAAAGCATTTTTCGGCCAAGATTTTCTCAGTGCCGCATAGGAAATTACAAAGTTGGCAAGCCAGCCAGCCGGAACTGCGAGCCATACAAATGCAATGCCGAAATGCGGTGCAAAAATCAATGCTACGGATAACCGAATCGCAAGGTTGACCATATTTGCAGTCAAAAACGGGCGCATATTTCCAAGTCCGCGAAGAACACCGTCTGTTGCCATTTTGATACCCATAAATATGAAAAAGTATCCAATCCATTTCATATAATCACCGGACACTTGATACGCTAATTCCGTTCCGTCTTTTCCTAAGAAAAGTGAAGAAATTTGTGTGTGCATTGTTTCAATAATTACAAATGCAAGTACGGCAAAGCATACATCTAACAGCAAAGCGGCGCGGTAGCCTTTTTTAATACGGTCAATTTTTCCGGCACCGAAATTTTGCGAAACAAATGGTGACACGGCATTCCCGATTGATACAAATATCAGTGAAAAAACATTCTCTACTCTCATCGTTGCCGCGTAGCCTGCGAGTGCTTGCGTGCCGAAAGGATTTACAACCGCCTGCACAATCATCATACCGATTGATACCGTGGATTGTTGAAGAATAGACGGAACGGCGATTTTAAGCATTAAACGCAGTTCGCTTTTGTCAAATCGATGAAACGGACTTGCGTATTTTCGCATTCGATAAAGAAAAATCAAAAGGGAAAGTATCGCGGAAATGCCCTGCGCAATAAGGGTGGCAAGAGCTGCACCGAATACTCCGAGTTTAAGACCGCCCACCATCCAAAGGTCCATGATGATATTCGATACAGATGAAAATATTAAAAGCCATAACGGAATTTTCGATTCGCCGATTGAAGTGAACATGGTTGAAAGAATGTTGTACATAAATAAAAACGGAAAGCCCGCAAAATAGATGCGCAAGTACAGTACCGCATCCTCCATTATATCCGCAGGCGTTTGCAGTATGCTCATCATCCAATTAGAACCGAATAATCCAAAGATACCGAGAAATATGCTTAAAAGCAAAAAGCTTATTAACGATGTTGAAACGATTGTTTTCATCTTTCCGTAATTTTGAGCACCGAAATAACGGCTTACCAGCACACCTGCACCCACGCCTGCACCGAGTGCAATGCAAATAAAAACATTTGTAAGTGCGGCACAAGCCCCAACGGCTGCAAGGGCAGAGGAGCCGACAAATTGACCGACGATAATTGAATCAGCCATATTGTATACTTGTTGAAAGAAACTGCCTAAAATCATAGGCATTGCAAAAACAGTCAAAGCCTTGAGCGGCGGATCGGTTATTAAATATTCGTCCTTTGTCATTTTGATATTCTCCTGAAAATCCCTTGCGTTATCATTTTGATTTATGTATCCGTTTTCTTAGAATTGTAGCACAAAAGCAATGTTATATTTAAAAAGCCAAACAAGATACAGCTTTCTCAGTCTGCACCCTGTTCGGCTTACGTCTTTACTGAACAATCGCTCCCTGAGCGAACATTAGAAGTATATCATCGGCATAAATAAATGTCAATGAGTTATAGTCCTGAATAGCCTGACCGTTGATATTTAATAAGCAGTAAAAAGTGTCGTTTTAAATATAAATCAGAACAGAAAACAGCACACAACCAATATCCGGTGTGTGCTGTTTCAGTCGGCATTTAGCCGCATATTATTTTATGACGCCGTTTGTTACCTTGAATGCGACGTTTTGTAAAAAGAATATAAAGCGGCGGAAATGAGGTTGTGTGATAAATCAGCACAAATTCCGAAAAAAGCCGAAAAAGGTGATACAATCAAGCTCATAAAAGGGGCGGAGGAATGAAATGACAGCTGTTTGTAATAAAATAAAGTCAATAGTTGCATTTGCGGTTATTTGCGTTATATTGTCGCTGCCTCTCGATGCTTTTGCCTCGGGTGACAGCGACTTTGTGTATTATATTAGGAACGGAAAGGTTTGCGTAAGCGGCTACCGCGGAGTGAGCGACACGATTTTGGTACCCGAAAAAATTAAGGGCAAAACGGTGGCGGCGATTGACGATTACGCATTTTCGTCAAACGGAACCGTGGAATTTATCGGCTTACCCGATTCCGTCACCGCAGTCGGCAAAAACGCTTTTTCCGACTGCACGGCTCTGTCATATGTCAGCTTCGGCGCGAATTTAAACGAGATAGGCGACAATGCCTTTTCGGGCTGTTATTCCTTAAAAAAAGCAGAGCTTAAAAAAGGAGTTACATATATAGGCAAGGGAGCCTTTAAAGGGTGTTCATCGCTTTCTTTCGCCGCAATTCCCGACGGAGTGGTATTTATCGGTGAGAAAGCCTTTTTCGGTTGCTCTGCGTTAGAAAAAGTTACGTTGCCCGAGAGCGTTACGGAACTTCATACAAGCGCGTTTGAAAATTGTTCATCTCTTTTAAAAGCTGAACTTCGCGGCGTAAAAACAATAGGGGATCGAGCGTTTTATAATTGTGCCGCACTTTCAGAGATAAGCTTTTCACCGTCTCTTAAAGAGATAGGGGCTTTTGCCTTTTCGGTAAATACTTCTTTGAAAAAAGTTACTTTGCCCCCAAATACCGAGCTTGTTTCAGACAAAGCTTTTTCGCGCTGTACGTCTTTAAAAACCGTTACCGTTTTCAGCGAAACTCTGAAGATGTCGGCTACGGCATTAGACGAATGTACCTCACTTTATGCAATATACGGAAGCTCCGTGTTTTCATCCGAAGCGGCAAGCGGCATAAGGAATGCAACAGTGTCTTTCGATTGTGTGTCCGAGGAGAAAGAAACCGGTGTTGTAAATACGGCAGTCGGTGTTACGGTACAAACGCTAAAGGAAATATTGGTATTCAAAGGAGTTATCAATGCTGCGGATGAATTGACCGTGTTTGATGAAAACGGCAATATTTTGCCTGATTTCGCCGTTGTCGAGGACGGTGCAGGTATTCGCATACGCAAAGGCAAAACGGATTATTATTACGTTGCGCGAGTGAATTTCGGCGATGTGAATTCAGACGGTAAAACAAACAGTGCGGACGCTGTTATAATGCTTAAATATTCGGCGGGCTTAACAGGCTTGTCTCCGATAAAACTCAAAGAGGCCGATTTAAACCGAGACGGAGCCGTAGATGAGAGCGACGCGGTTTTACTGCTTCGCAGGTCATGCGGTCTTATGGCATAATAAAAAAGCATCGCTGATTCTTTTTGCCAAAATCACGGTGCTTTTTATTATTTTGTGTTTTCTTTCAGATATTCCAACAATACGTCTTTTCTGTTTTGGCACTTACCTTCTATAACGCCGTTAAGTAAAAAATCAAGCGAGCTTTTAATCTCTTTTCCCTCGGCAATACCGAAGGCCTTAATATCATCGCCGTTTACTGCAAGAGATTTTAAATTATAACACTCGTTGTTTATCTTTATCTCCTCATAGAACGAACGCATATTTTTAAGATTTTCGTCTATCGCGTGCGGATCGGCCTTTGCCATGTTATCGGCACGCTTGATTTTTATAAGGTTAAGGTATGCTTCGTCTCCGAGACTGCACATCATTTTTTTTGCCTGAATTTTGTCGCGCGGGGATTTCATATCATGTATCAAAACGAGCTTTGATACCTCGTTTATTGTATTATTGTCAAATTTCAGCCTTTTAAGAATGTCTCGCGTCTTTTTTTCACTTATCACGGCATGACCTTTGAAGTGCGAAGTGCCGTTTTCGTCAGTGGTTTTGGCGTCGGGCTTTCCGAAATCATGGAAAAACATTGTAAGACGCAAAATTCTGTCATTAAAATCTATTGCGTCTACGGCGTGAAGCGTATGCTCGAACACATCGTATTTGTGATATTTTGTGTGCTGCTCGCATTCTACAAGTGGGGCAAGCTCCGGGATAAATACCTCTATAACCGCGTGATATTTCCGTATAACGTCGGTTGCGTATTTTCCAGTGATAAGCTTTGTGAATTCAACCTGTAATCTTTCTTTTGACACATCCGACAGCAGCTGCCTGTTTTTCAGTATGCTGTCCGATGTGCTTTTTTCTATTGTGAATCCGAGCTCCGCCGAAAAACGGACGGCACGCATTATTCTGAGCGCGTCCTCCGAAAAACGTGTGTCGGGGTCGCCGACGCACCGTATTATTTTGTTGTTCAAATCGTCTTTGCCGCCGAAAGCATCAATTATTTTGTCGTCGCAATTACAGCAAAGCGTGTTTATTGTGAAATCCCGCCTTGATAGATCGTCTCTGAGGTTATCCGAAAATGATACCGTTTGCGGATGACGGTGGTCTGTATAGTCGCCGTCTATGCGATAAGTGGTTATTTCGAGCGGCATATCGTCAATTATAACAGTTACCGTCCCGTGCTTTATACCTGTCTCTATTATCCGTTCGCCGCAAAACACCTTTTCGGTTTCTTCGGGGTGTGCGCTTGTTGTGATGTCCCAGTCAAACGGGACTTTGCCGAGCAGACAATCACGAACCGCGCCGCCGACGGCATAGGCTTCAAAACCGCTGTTTTTCAGCAGGCATATTGCCTTATTCACTTGTTCGGGGAGCTTTATCATAATAATTCCTCAAAGTATGCTTTTGATTTCTGAGAGACTGTCGATTTTTATATCCGCGCCCACATTATCATACCCCGTGCCGTTGTGGTCATACCAACAGGTGGTGATTCCGAAGCTCTTCCCTCCGGATATATCGGCGGTAAGCGAATCGCCTATAAGTATAAATTTTGATTTGTCAGTTTCGTGCAGCTCATTGAGGCACTGCTCAAAAAATTCCCGTTGGGGCTTTTGCACGCCTATTCTCTCCGAAACAAAAAGGTGAGAGAAGCAGTCTATCATTCCGGCAAGTGTCAGTCGGTGCTTTTGCTGCTCAAAGGGACCGTTGCTTGCGGCACAGAGTATGTATTTTTTTGACAGATATTTAACCGTATCCACAGCTCCGTTTACAGGCTCGTGGCTGTCATATATCCCTTTTACGAATTCTTTTTCGAATTCGCGTCCGTCAAAAGTTATACCCATAACCGAAAAAACCATATTCCACCGTTTTTCGTGTATTTGATCCCTTGTGATTTCTCCCGTTTCGAGTCTTTGCCAGAGAGAGTCGTTGATTTTATGAAAAACCGACGGCATTTCTTTTTTGAAACCTACTCCGCAAGCTTTGCAAGCGTTTGTCATAGCTTTTTCGGCACATTTGTTGAAATCCAAAAGCGTATTGTCAATGTCTATCAGAACATATTTAAACATATCGTAATCCTTCCTTCATCATAATGAAATTATATGATATTCACTTAATATTTTCAAGTGTTGAGCCGCTCCTTTACTTTATTTAAAAAATATTATAAAATAATAAAAAATAACCTTTACGTGGTGATGATTATGGAGCAAAGTAAAATTGAGCGTATAAACTTCCTTGCCAAAAAGCAAAAAGGTGATGGGCTTACTCCCGAAGAAAAGGAGGAGCAGGCAATTTTGCGCCGCGAGTATATCGACTCTTTTAAAAGAAATCTTGTCGCAAATCTTGAAAATACGTATATCGTTGATGAAAACGGAAATAAACATAAGGTTAAAAAGCATACCGATGACGATAAAAGCTGACTTGAGCTGTCGGCTTTGGGCGTATGAGCCCTAAATATCCGTTTAAAAAGGCAAATAACTTGACTTGACCGCTATATATAGTGTAAAATATATGGCGGTATTTTTCGGCAGGATTTTCCTGCGTGCATTTTTTCCGCCGCTCGGAATTTAAAAGGTGGTTTATTTAAATGGCAAAAAAAGCGGTATACAATGAAGAAAGTATTTCGCAGCTAAAGGGTGCTGACAGGGTTAGGCTTCGCCCTGCCGTTATTTTCGGCTCGGACGGTATTGAAGGCTGTGAGCACGCTGTATTTGAGATACTTTCAAATTCCATAGACGAGGCAAGAGAGGGCTACGGTAAAGAGATAACCGTGACCCGTTTTCTCGACGGCTCCGTTGAGGTTGTCGATCACGGCAGAGGTATGCCTATGGACTACAACGAAAAGGAAAAGCGCTGGAACTGGGAGCTGCTCTTCTGTGAGATGTATGCCGGCAGTAAATATAATACAAACAACGGCGGAACATACGAGTATTCACTCGGACTTAACGGACTCGGACTTTGTGCCACACAGTATGCTTCGGAGTATATGGATGCCGAGGTGCACAAAAACGGTTTTCGTTATGAGATACATTTTAAGGCGGGCGAGCCCGTCAGCGAGCTTCAAAAGGAACCGTACAATAAAAAAGATACCGGGACAAGAATACGCTGGAAACCGGATATCAAGGTGTTCACCGATATTGATATTCCTCTTGAATACTATCAGGAGACTATATTAAGGCAGTCGGTTGTAAATGCGGGAATAAAATTCATTCTTCGCAATCAAACCGGCGAAAAGAGCTTTGATAAATACGAATACTGCTACGAAAACGGTATAGTCGATTATATAAAGGAATTTGTCGGCGACGATGCGTTTTCTTCCGTGCAGTTTTGGCAGGGTGAGAGAAAGGGCAGAGACAGAGCCGATTTGCCCGAATACAAGGTTAAGCTCAATGTTGCGCTGTGTTTTTCCAATAAAAAACAGCTTAAGGAGTATTACCATAATTCCAGTTTTCTTGAACACGGCGGCGCTCCCGAAAAAGCGGTAAAAAGTGCGTTCGTTTCGCAGATTGACAGCTATTTAAAAGCAAACAGCAAGTATTTAAAGAGCGACAGCAAGATAAATTTCCAGGATGTGGAGGATTGTCTTGTGCTTGTTTCGTCATCCTTTTCAACTCAGACGTCATACGAAAATCAGACCAAAAAAGCTATAACCAATAAATTCATTCAGGAGGCTATGACGGATTTTCTCCGCCATCAGCTTGAAGTGTATTTTATAGAAAACAGAATAGACGCCGAAAAAATTGCCGAGCAGGTGCTCATAAATATGCGTTCGCGCGTCAAGGCCGAATCCACAAGGCTCAACATTAAAAAGACGCTTCAAAGCGGCAACAGTATGACTGACAGAATCGAAAAATTCGTTGACTGCCGCTCAAAGGACGTTTCGGAGCGTGAAATATTCATAGTGGAGGGCGACTCGGCTCTCGGTGCCTGCAAACAGGCGAGAGACAGTGCCTTTCAGGCAGTTATGCCGGTACGAGGGAAAATACTCAACTGTCTTAAGGCCGAATACCCCAAAATATTTAAAAACGACATTATAACAGACCTTATCAAAGTGCTCGGCTGCGGCGTTGAGGTAAGCTCCAAGGCAAATAAAAATCTGTCGCTTTTCAATATGGATAATCTTCGTTGGAGCAAGGTCATAATTTGTACCGATGCCGACGTTGACGGTTATCAGATACGGACGCTGATATTAACGATGATTTATCGTCTTATGCCCACGCTTATAAAAGAGGGTAAGGTGTTTATAGCCGAATCTCCGCTTTATGAAATAACTTGCAAGGACGAGACCTGGTTTTGCTACACCGAAAAGGAAAAGCAGGATGCCCTTCTTGAAATCGGAGACAGAAAATATACCATACAGCGTTCAAAGGGTCTCGGTGAAAACGAACCCGAGATGATGTGGCTTACCACAATGAATCCCAAAACCCGTCGTCTTATAAAGGTCGAGCCGGATTATTCACCCGAGGCTGTCGCCGATAAATTTGACCTTTTACTCGGCGACAATTTACAGGGCAGAAAAGATTATATTGCCGAAAACGGTGCTCAGTACATTGATATGACTGACCTTTCTTAACGTTATCACGGCAAATCAGGAGAGTCGGAAAATGGCTAAAAGAACCAAGAAAAACGAAACAGACCGAAATTCGGAGGAACTTAACATAAACGCTCATATTCTCGGTGCAGGCGAGGTGGTAGAGCAGCATATAACCGATACGCTTGAAGTTAACTATATGCCGTATGCCATGAGTGTTATTATGTCGCGTGCCATTCCCGAAATAGACGGTTTTAAACCGTCACACAGAAAGCTGCTTTATACTATGTATAAAATGGGGCTGCTTCAGGGAGGCACTATAAAATCCGCCAATATAGTCGGCCGCACCATGCAGCTGAACCCACACGGCGACGCGGCAATTTACGAGACGATGATTCGTTTGGCGCGCGGCAATGAGTCGCTTCTTCACCCTTATGTTGAGTCTAAGGGTAACTTCGGTAAATCGTATTCAAAAAATATGCAGTATGCGGCTTCGCGTTATACCGAGGCAAAATTAGCCCCGATTTCAGCTGAGCTTTTCCGCGATATAGATAAGGACACGGTCGATTTTGTACCGAACTACGACAATACCATGACCGAGCCCACGCTTTTGCCCGTTACATTCCCGTCGGTGCTCGTAAACGCCAATATGGGTATAGCCGTCGGTATGGCTTCAAATATTTGTTCGTTCAACTTGAAAGAAATCTGCGATACTACCGTGGCGCTTATAAAGGACCCCGACGCCGATATAACCGAAACGCTCAAGGCTCCCGATTTTATAGGCGGCGGTCAGATACTCTACGATGAAGATAAAATGAATGAGATATTCCGCACGGGTCGCGGAAGCTTCAAAATTCGCGCAAAGTACAGCTATGATAAAAAGAATAACTGTATTGATATATACGAAATTCCGGCGACCACCACTACGGAGGCGATAATCGATAAGATAGTCGAACTCGCAAAGGGTGGCAAGGCTAAGGAAATTTCCGATATCCGCGACGAGACCGATAAAAAGGGTCTTAAAATAACAATCGACTTAAAGCGCGGCACAGATGCAGACAAGCTTATGAAAAAGCTCTATAAAATGACTCCGCTCGAAGATTCATTCGGCTGTAACTTTAATGTCCTTATAGCAGGAACGCCGAGAGTCCTCGGAGTGCGCGAGCTGCTTTTGGAATGGATTGCTTTCCGTACCGAATGTGTAAATCGCCGCGTCTTTTTTGACCTTTCCAAAGCAAAAGACAGGCTGCATCTTTTAGAGGGACTTCAAAAAATTCTTCTCGATATTGATAAGGCAATAAGAATAATACGCTCAACGGACGAGGAGTCCGAGGTTGTTCCGAACTTGATGATAGGCTTCGGAATAGATAAGATACAGGCGGATTATGTGGCTGAAATCAAATTGCGCCACTTAAACCGTGAGTATATTTTAAAGAAAACGGAAGATATAGAAAAGCTGAGAGCCGAAATCGAGGATATGGAGGATATTCTCGCAAGTCGCTCAAGAGTTAAAAAAATTATCGTAAACGAGCTTTCTGATGTCGTTAAAAATTACGATAAGCCGCGTCGTTCGGAAATAATCTACACGAGTGATATAGATGATGAATCGGAGCCCGATGAGGAGATACCGAATTATCCCGTCACGCTGTTCTTTACCAAGGAGGGCTATTTCAAAAAGATAACTCCGCAGTCACTGCGTATGAGCGGTGAGCAAAAGCTAAAGGAAAATGATGAAATAATCGAGACCGTTGAGGCTGCAAACAATACCGAGCTTTTGTTCTTTACCGATAAGTGCCGTGTTTATAAAGCCAAAGCTGCCGATTTTGATGACAGCAAGGCGAGCGTTCTCGGTGATTATGTGGCTTCAAAGCTTGAGATGGAGCCCGATGAAAATGCCGTTTATATGGCGGTTACAACAGACTATAAGGGCTTTATGCTGTTCTTCTTTGAAAACGGCAAGCTTGCCAAAATAGACCTCTCCGCCTATGAGACTAAAACGAACCGCAAGAAGCTGATTAAGGCGTATTGTGAGAAATTCCCGGTAGTCAATATGTTCTGTGTGACTGAGGATAAGGAGTATGTTATGAAGTCCACCTCCGGCAGAATTCTTCTTCTCAATACCGGCGCAATAGCCGTCAAAACGACCAAGGATTCTATGGGCGTATCGGTTATGACTCTCAAAAAAGGGCATAGGGTATCTTCCGTAAAAGAGTATACCGATGGTGAGTTTGTAAAGCCTGCGAGATACAGGACGAGAACTTTGCCTGCCGCCGGTGCGACTTTGTCGGCTGATGATGTCGGTGAGCAGCTTACACTTTAACTTAGAAAAATATACCGTGTTTCGAAATTCGTTTTTCGGAATTAGGTATATTTTTTTGTTTTTCGGGCGTCAACCGAGAATGCATGAGTGTTGACTATGCATTTCGGATGTTGTATAATTCCGATATAAGTAAATGTCTGTTTCGGGGCTTAACGGAGGTTAATATGAAAAGACGAACTAAAATAATTTCGGCTGTTATGGCTCTCGCAATACTTGTATGCGTGTTCGCTGTACTTGCGACGTCGTTTGCCGTTGACACTTCTTCCGAAAGCGCATCCTTCAGGGTTGACGCTCAGATTATGGGCTATAACAGGGTAGAGGTAAAAATATATGCTCCGGCAGGGGCCGCGGGCGGCAGCTATACACTTAAATACGATTCCAAGTATATGAGTCTTGATAAGCCTAAAGAAAATGAAAAAGGCGAGCAGACATCGGTTACTTCGTACGAAAACGGCGGTACGGCAATAACAAATTATAATTTTTCACAGGATTCTTTAAGATGCTCGGCAGCCGCGCCGAAATCCTCTTCGACGGAGCAGCTGTACGGAAGTTATACTTTTAAATTTGACGGCAACTATAAAGAAGGCAGCATATCTGTAACTGCATTTGATATTTACAGCGGAGACGAAACTCCAAAGCTTCTCGGCTCCGATAAAACCGCAAAATGTGACTTTGACGTAAAGGCGGCTCCCGCGAACACAATATCGCTGAAATATATAGGAGATAAATATTACTATATGGTTAGCGGCAAAAATGATACTTCATACAGCGGGCTTGTAAATTATTACGGCACCTATTATTATGTCGAAAACGGTGTGCTGAACTGGGATTACTCAGGTCTTACTAAGTATTATGGTACTTGGTATTATGTCGAAAACAGTGAGCTTAAATGGAATTATACGGGTCTTACAAAGTACTACGGTACATGGTATTACGTCGAAAACAGTGTTCTTAATTGGAACTATACGGGGCTCACGAGCTACTACGGCACATGGTATTACGTCGAAAACAGCGTCTTAAATTGGAACTATACGGGGCTCACAAACTATTACGGCACCTGGTATTATTGCGAGGGCAGTGTACTTAATTGGGATTACACCGGTCTTACAAAATATTACGGCACTTGGTATTACGTCAAAAAGGGCGTGCTTGACTGGAATTATACGGGATACACCTATTATTACGGCACGCGTTACTATGTCAGAAACGGAATTCTTGCGTAATACGCATTGTATTTGATTGTTTCTCGCTTGCTTAAAGACTGCTGCATACAAAATATTGCAAAACCGTTCATTCATTTGAACGGTTTTGTGTTTTTTAGAGAAATGTGTCAATACAACACTTTTGCATAAAAACTATTGCAATTATATACTGATTGTTGTATAATTCGAATAAACGGCAGGGCTTTATGCCGTAAAAATCAGGGAGGATATTAAATTTATGAAAAAATTCAAAAAGTTGATTGCGGTTGCATTGGCTGTTATTCTATCGCTGTCTGTAATGTCGGTCGTCGCTTTTGCGTCTACTACCGATTCACTTAAACGAACGGCTGACGGTACTTGGCTCTATATGGAAAACGGTGAGCATAATGCCTACTACACAGGCCTTGTTAAGTATTATGACACTTGGTATTATGTGGAAAACGGCGTTCTTAATTGGAATTATACCGGACTCACTAAGTATTACGATACTTGGTACTTTGTAGGAAACGGCGTTCTTAATTGGGATTATACCGGACTCACTAAGTATTACGATACTTGGTATTATGTTGAGGATAGTGTTCTTAATTGGAATTATACCGGACTTACTAAGTATTACGATACTTGGTATTATGTTGAGAACAGTGTTCTTAACTGGAATAAAAACGGTCTTTATAATTACTACGGCAATGAATGGTGCTATCTTACAAACAGTCAGATCGACACTTACTATACAGGACTTGTAAATTATTATGGCACATGGTATTACGTAGAGGAGGGCTTCCTCAATTGGGACTATTGTAGCCTTACAAATTATTACGGAACATATTACGGTGTGGTAAACGGGGTTCTTGACTGGAATTTCTCTGGTGTTTTAAGATACGGCACTACCCTTTATTATGTAAGAAACGGCGTTCTTGATTGGAACTATAAAGGCAAGGCGATGTATTGTACGGGCAAAACATACACCTTCAGAAACGGTGCCGCCATAGATTATGATGGCTATGTTGCCGACGCCGCACAGGCTCTTGCCCTCATGAAATATTATGAGGCTAAGGCGGGCAACACAGTTACATTGGTAGAAGCCGAGGGAATGCCGGATGATGCATACAACGGTGTGGCTGTTAAAGTAAAAATAAGAAGTAACGACGGTTCGGAAGAATACTATACCGCTATTACCGGTAAGAACTTCCAACAGAACACACACCTTACAGGAATTATGGAAAACGAGGGAGACGGTTATCTGTATGTGATTGTTGTAGCCGGCAACTATAACGAGGAGAACTCGGTGGTACTGTCAAATGACGCGATATTAGCTTATCTTGACGGAATGGATTCTTTTACCCTGTTAAATCCAATTAGTGTATATTAATGTTTTATGATATCGGATATAAAGCCGTATCCGTCCGCTGAAATATTTAATAACAAACACAGAAGAAGGTCTGTCGGTTTAACCGGCAGACCTTCATTTTGTCCGAAATTTATTGAAGAATCAGGGTATTTATACTTCTTATTTCATGCCGTCTTCATAAGCCTTGATCATCTTCTTGACCATCTGTCCGCCGATAGAGCCGGCCTGCTTAGAAGTAAGGTCGCCGTTATAACCCTGCTTGAGATTTACACCAACCTCATTAGCAGCTTCCATTTTGAATCTGTTAAGAGCTTCCTTAGCTTCCGGAACAACGTTCTTGGAACTTGACATTTGAAAACACTCCTTTTCATTACAATTTGCGTTTGCATTACTATTTTTTACATTGAGCGTTTTTATATTAAATAAAATAAATGCTAAAAATGTTATTTTTTGTAACTTAATAAGCGGATATTTCAAATGCGTTGTTTGATTCTATATAAAACTCTTTTAAAGACGAGCTCATTATACTCATTATTGTGAATTGATTTTTTGTATTTTTACTCGTTTCGGTGTTATTCTCATAAAATCGGCGGCTTGAATTTCGCTTCAAAACCCACCCAAAAGCTGTCAATTTTCGTTTCAAAAATCATAAAATTTCCAAATCAAAGCCTTTCATATTCTTTGTCGATAAACCCTAAGGCACGGTGCATTAAATCTTGTTGACCGTGTATAGATTGCTCTTTTGCTCGCCGCCGATGAATCGTTTTGAGATCGTTATGTACCCGCCGCTTTCAAGCGAATGCAAAACTTTTCTGCAAGTGGATGCACACATCGAACAGCTTTTCGCAATCATAGGCACCGACCAAAAACTTTGCCCCGCCGAGTCCTTTGCCCGAACAAGAAAAGAATAAACGATAAACTCGTTGGTCGATAATCGTTCATCAAAAATCCTGTTCGGCAAAAGAAAATATTGCCCGCTGCAATTTTTACGCACATGAAAACCTCCTTACAAATTATTCGAGAGAATATTTTGCAGAGTGAAAACTAAAAGAAAAGCACTGTTCAAAAAAACTCCCGCTACTATACGGAGAAAAATCCCCGTTTTGTTCGGGTGTTTTCAGAAAAAATTTACAAATTATTTTCACGCAAAAGAAAAATCCTCACCATACAGGCAAGGATTATCAATATCATTTTACAATTTAGATATTTAATTTTTTAGTATATCAAACAGTTCGGGAATGTCGTTTTACGAGAACTTTCTCAATTCTCAAGTTTTTTTAGAACATTCATAATTGCACCTCTGATTGAAAAATAATGCAGTAATTGCACATTGTCAACCGTAAATGTGCAAATATTGCATTCTTATAGAAATATTATATGCAAAATACGATAGCGCATTCAAATTAAAATTATATTTTTTTAACTTGAAAAGTAGGTTTGCCCAAAATGTAGGCAAGTAACAGAGGTGCACATGAATGGAAAAGTTACCAGAATAATATTGTTTGAAAAAGGATACCGCTGCTTAATAATTGGACTGTAAGATGATTTATGACTTATTAAACTGTCTATCAAATGCAGGCGGTGCAATGTGCCAAATTTTAATTATTTTATAGTTTTAAATATTGACTTTTTATTTGTCATTTGATAGAATAACCGCGGTTAGCTTGTGCTAACTAAAAATTTTAATGTCAAGTTAGCAGTGGCTAATAAAATACGGAGGACAAATATGTTTAAAAAATTATCGATTTCATTGACTGCATTAGTTTTTGTACTTGTACTTATCTGCACTTCGTTCGGTGCGTTTGCAATGGGTCCGAGCGAGGACGGTGTTTACGAAGTGCCGATTGAAATGTGGCACGCAGAAAAAGAAAGAACATCTATGGGTGACAGCTATATTGTTCACACCGCACTTCTTACAGTTGACGGTGATGAAAAAACGCTTACAATAGCTCCTGCCAAAACAACAAGCGATATGCATTTTTGGTATTACAAGGACGGTTCTGTTGAGGGCGACACAGTAGAAGTTGAGCAAAAGAATAATGTTGAAATTGACGGCACTGAATATGAAACGGCTTTTGAATTTCCGATTAAGAGCGACAATGAATTTGTCGGCGTAAAATTTGCCGCTTCGGCTATGCCTTTATCACCTTCTGCAAGAATTAAAATAGATTATGACAGTGCAAAAAAAATCAGAGATGTAAAAAAAGAAACAACCACCAAAAAAGCCACTACCACTACAACGACACCGACAACAACAAATACTACAACGACAGCAACAAATACTACAACTACAACTACAACTACAACAACTACTACAACTACAACAGCACCAACCGTTACCGAGCCTAAAGAGGAAACGGTTAAAAATAAAAAAGTTCCGATCGCCATTGCCTGCGGCGTAGTGGGTGCGGTTGCATTTGTGCTTGTAATGACTGCTGTTATCAAGAAAAATAAACATGACTGATTGGGGCGAAGTATGAAAAAAATATTTAAGAAATTTCAAGTTAAGGATTTTGTGTTTTTGGCTGTCTTATCCGCAGCGATGACATTGTGCGGCGGAATAACGATGCCGCTTGTTATGCACACCACCGTTTTCGGACTGCGTAACATGGCAGCCGCACCTATTTATTCGATTTTCGTGGCAATCGGACTTATGAAAGTAAGAAAGCCGGGTGCTCTCACAATTATCGGACTTTTTTCGGGCGCACCGCTGATTTTCTTTTCGACGGTTATGTTTTTTAACAATTTTGTTTCCGCAATCATAGCGGAATTAATTATGCTTTTGATTTTCAGAGGTTATCAAAAGAAAGTTTCCGTTTTCGTTACAACGGGAATATATATGCCGTTTTCACTGCCGATTTCGGTTCTGTTCAGTCTTTGGCTCAATGGGCAAAGTTACGCTCAGCTTACAGCAAATCCGAAAATTTCTGTTTTAACATCAATCGGCACAATTATATTGGCATTTTTGGGTGCGGCAATCGGAATGAAAATCGCCGCAGAACTTCAAAAGGCAGGTAAATTAAAACCGTACGGAGAAGATGATAATGCTTGAAACATTTGAGGCTAAAAAGCCTTTTTATCCGCTGATTTCATTTTCAGTTTCCGTAATAGTGCTGATATTCGGAATGCTTTTTTCCAAAAATCTTTTGGCTTTTGCTTTTGCCACGGCAATTTTTGTACTTTACTCGGCATTCGGTCTTTTTAAAAGCACATGGAAAATGACCGTTGCAATGGCGATTTGCGGACTTATTATAGGCGGTCTGTCATTTTTGACAAACAGAAGTTTGGACGCATTTTGGCAAACACTTTTAAGAATGATTCTCTTGGGATTGTGTGCCGTGCCGATGGTAAGCACATCACCCTGCGATCTAACACGCTGTCTTGCAAAGCTGAAATGCCCGAGAGTTATAACGCTCGGCATGCTTGTAACACTTAAATTTATTCCGGTTTTAGTGGGTGAAATAAAGCAGATCTGGGAGGCGATGAAGGTCAGAGGTGCAAATATGAATTGGTACCGACCGAGTTGCATTTACCGTGCGTTTATTATTCCGCTCGTTATGCGAATCATCGGAATATCGGATACTCTTTCCCTTTCGCTTGAAACAAGGGCATTTACACTTGATGACAGTACAAGCTCGGTATATAAAGTAATAAAAATAAAAGCAAGGGATTTTGTATTTCTTGCCTGTGTTATCGTGCTTTGCGCAGGCGGAGGTGTTATGATATGGGCATAGCGATAAGACTGAAAGAAGTTTCTTTTAAATATGACGGTGCTAAAGAAAATGTGCTTGAAAATATAAATCTCACCGTGGAATACGGCGAAACCGTGCTTTTGTCGGGCGTTTCCGGCGAGGGAAAAAGCACTCTGCTTTCGATAATAAACGGTGTTATTCCGTTCGTTAATTCGGGCGAATTTTCGGGCAGTGTGGAAATAGACGGCAAGGATGTTACAAAGCTAAAAATCAGCGAGCGTTCAAAGCTAATCGGTACTGTGCTTCAAAATGCGGACGAACAAATTATTTATGATTTAGTAAACGAAGAAATCGCTTTCGGCTGCGAAAATCTTAATATTGCGTCCGAAGAAATCGACAGACGCATTGAACGATTCACAACGCTTATGCAAATAGAAAAAAACGCAAAAACAAAAACACTTTCCGGTGGTCAAAAGCAACGCCTGATAACCGCTTCTACCCTTGCGATGGAGCAAAAAATCATTATTCTTGACGAACCGCTTGCAAATTTGGACACTCATACAGCACACATTTTGCTGAAAGCACTTCGTAATTTGGCAAACAGCGGATATGCCGTTTTAATAGTTGAGCACAGGCTTGATGTTGTGAAAAACTACATAGATAAAGTTATGCGAATCGAAAACAAACAGCTTTTTACAAGTACGGACATAAACGACTTGAACAGCGGAATAAAAACAATTCCTCATGCCGACGGCTCTTTGCCCGGCGAAGTGCTTATAAAAGGCGAAAAACTCTTTTTTGCCGCAGGTGACAGAAATATTATAGATGGACTTGATATAGAAATTCGGGCAGGCGAACGAATAGTTTTGCTCGGTGAAAACGGATGCGGAAAAACCACCCTTATGCGCATGCTTGCAAGACTGAATAAGCCGAATGACGGTATGCTCAGCCAAACAATAACAAAAAGCAAAAAAGCAAACAGCAAATGGTTTTCAAAGGTGGGATATGTTTACCAAAATCCAGTCTATCAGCTTTTTATGCCAACGCTTTTAAGCGAGATTTCCTTTAAGGCAAAAAGCGAGAAAATAGCAAGGGAAATGATAAATGCCTTTGGACTTTCGGGACTTGAGCAGAGGCATCCGCAATCACTTTCCGAAGGGCAAAAACGGCGTGCCTCCATTGCTGCCGTCTGTGCAAGCGAGCCGACCATACTGTTTCTTGACGAGCCGACGGTGGGTCAGGATTACAAAAACCTTTGTAAAACGGTTGAAACCGTAAATAAAATAAACAAGAACCTCGGCACGGCAATTGTTACCGTAACGCACGATAAACGATGTGCCGGTGCTCTTGCAGACAGAGTGCTGATTATGGAGAACGGTAAAATATCACGGCAAGGCGATTACCGCCTCGCAAATGAATTTTTGGATAAATAACTTAATTTAGGGAGAAAAGAAATGATTAAAACAAGACTTATAGAGCAAGTACCTTCTTCAAAGAAGTACATTGCCCTAACAGTTCTTGCGCAGTGGTTGAAAACGGTTGCAAACATCGTTATGATTTTCATTCTTTCAAATCTACTTGCGCAAATTCTCGACGGTAAAGCGTTTGATTTTAAAGGACTTTTGCCTTATTTGGGCGCAATTGCGGCGATTATGCTTGTGCGCTATCTTTGCGGATACGCAAGTTCTCAGACTGCGTTTTTCGCTTCAAGCGAAGTAAAAAAAGTGCTTAGACAAAAAATGTATAAAAAGCTTACACGGATGGGAGCATCTTACAGCGAAAAGGTATCAACATCAGAGGTGCTTCAGGTTTTTGTTGAGGGTGTAGACCAGCTTGAACTTTATTTCGGCAAATATCTGCCGCAGTTTTTCTTTGCTATGCTTGCACCGATAACGCTTTTTGCCGTGCTTGTGTTTGTAAGCTGGAAAGCGTCGTTGGTGCTTCTTATTTGTGTACCCCTTATTCCGCTTTCTATTGTTGCAGTTCAAAAAATCGCAAAAAGACTTCTTAGCAAATATTGGGGAGTATACACAAACCTCGGCGATACTTTCCTTGAAAATATCCAAGGCTTAACAACACTCAAAGTTTATCAGGCGGATGAACGCAAGAATGTTGAAATGAATGAAAAAGCCGAAGAATTCAGAAGAATTACTATGAAAGTTCTTACAATGCAACTCAATTCCGTAAGCGTTATGGATATTGTTGCATATGCAGGAAGTGCAGTAGGTGTAGTAATTGCAATCATTCAGGTAAAAAACGGCACAATCACTTTACCTCAGGCATTTTTAATCATTATGCTTGCAGCTGATTTCTTTTTACCGCTCAGGCTTCTCGGTTCATTTTTCCATGTGGCTATGAACGGTATGGCGGCAAGCGACAAACTCTTTAAGTTGCTTGATACAAAAGAGGACGAACACGGAGCGGAGATTCCTGAAAATCTTGACGGGGATATCGAAATTAAAGACCTTTCCTTTTCTTATGACGGCGAAAAAACCGTACTTAACGATATTTCGGCAACCTTTAAAAAGCACGAGCTTATAAGCATAGTAGGCGAATCGGGTTGCGGCAAAAGCACGCTTGCCTCCCTGTTTTGCGGAACAACTAAAGGCTACATCGGCAGTATAACAATCGGCGGTGTTGAAATTAAAGATATTGATGAAAAAACACTTATGAACAACATCACTGCCGTAAACTTTAATTCCTACATTTTTGCAGGAACGGTTAGGGAAAATATGCTCATAGCTGACAAAAGTGCCAGTGACGAAAAGATGATTGAAGCATTGAAAATGGTAAACCTTTGGTCATTTTTAAGTGAGCAAGACGGACTTGATACTAAACTTAATCAACAAGGCAGCAATTTTTCGGGCGGACAAAGGCAAAGGCTTGCCATTGCAAGAGCCTTGCTTCACAACACACCGATATATGTTTTTGACGAAGTGACTTCAAACATAGACGCCGAAAGCGAAAACGACATTATGACCGTTATTCACAATATGGCTAAAATCAAAACCGTTATTCTTATCTCCCACAGGCTTGAAAATGTGGTAGGCAGTGATAAAATTCTTCTGCTTGATAAAGGCAAAATTGAGGAAAGCGGTACTCATTCTGAGCTTATGTCTCTTAATAAAAAATACAAGCTGATGTATTCCACTCAAGCTGAACTTGAAAAATATGCAAAGGAGGAAGCGTAATGAAAAGAAAACAATCAGGTTCCAAAATTATGATGCGGTTGATAAAACTTGTTAAGCCGCTTGCTTTCTTCATGGTACTTGCAGTTATACTCGGCGTTACAGGCTTTCTTTGCGCAATTCAAATTACGGTGCTTGGCAGTATGACGCTGCTTACAGCTGCAGGTATAAACGGTGGACTTGCAATAAAAACGGGATGTATTTGCATTATTATTTTTGCGGTTTTGCGTGGCTTTCTTCACTATGGCGAGCAAGCGTGCAACCACTATATTGCATTCAAGTTGCTTGCCATTATTCGTGATAAAGTATTCAAATCACTTCGTAGGCTAACACCGGCAAAGCTTGAAGGTAAAGATAAAGGCAATCTGATATCGCTCATAACAAGTGATATTGAACTTTTAGAAGTTTTTTATGCTCACACGATTTCTCCGATTTGTATTGCGTTTTTAACAAGCCTTGTTATGCTGATATTTATTGGCAGATACAGTATTTGGCTTATGCTTGTTGCACTTGCGGCTTACATTACAGTCGGCATTATTATTCCACTTGTATCATCTAAATTTAACAAAAATATCGGTATGACCTACCGTGAAAATTCGGGTGCACTTTCCGGCTATGTGCTTGACAGTATGAGGGGTCTTTTGGAATCAATCAGATACAATTCAACCGATACCCGCCTTAATGAAATGAACGAAAAAACCGATGAACTTAATTCACTTCAAAAGAAGTTAAAGAAAATTGAGGGGCGTAATATTTCAATTACGGATATTTCGATTATCTTCTTTTCAATCACAATGCTTTTAGTTGCAATTTGCCTTTACCAAAAGGGCACAATCGGATTTGACGGACTTATTGTTTCAACCGTTGCAATGATGAGTTCATTCGGTCCGGTTGCCGCACTTTCAAACCTTGCAGGCAATTTGACTCACACCCTTGCAAGCGGCGAAAGAGTGCTGTCAATTCTTGATGAAAGCCCTGTTGTTGAAGAAAACATCAGCGGCAAAGAAGTTGAATTTGACGGTATGGAATGTAAAAATGTAGGCTTTGCATATGACAAAGAGCAAATTCTTGAAAATTTCAATATGGAAATTCCAAAAAACAAAATCATTGCTATAAACGGACCGAGTGGTTCGGGCAAATCGACTGCGCTTAAACTTATGATGCGTTTTTGGGATGTAAACAGCGGCGAAATTGATATGTCGGGTGAAAACATTAAAAATATTAAAACATCATCACTTCGTAACAATCAGAGCCTTGTAAGCCAAGAAACTCAATTGTTTAACGATACGATTGAAAATAACATTAAAATTGCAGATTACAACGCAACAAGAGAAGAAGTTGAAATTGCCGCAAAAAAAGCCTCAATTCACGATTTTATAATGACTTTGCCTAAGGGATACGACACAAATGTAGGCGAACTCGGCGATTTGCTTTCGGATGGTGAAAAACAGCGTATAGGTCTTGCAAGAGCGTTCCTTTGCAACTCTCCTATGATTATGCTTGATGAACCCACAAGCAATTTGGACAGTTTAAACGAGGGCAACATATTAAAATCTATAAACGAAGCAAAGCACGGCAAAAGCATTGTTTTGGTTTCTCACAGAAAGTCAACGGCAAAAATCGCTGACGAAGCTTACACCGTTTACAGAGGAAGATTATCATGAAAAAAGACAGAATCACACGAGAAAAAGAAATGTTACCCGAAATGGTAAAAATTTATTGCCACGGTGTGCATAAATCAAAAAAAGGTACTCTTTGCAAGGACTGCCAAGAACTTACTGATTATGCGCTTTTCAGGCTTGACCATTGCCGCTGGGGAAACGATAAAAACTTCTGCTCGCAATGTCCCTGCCATTGCTACAAACCCGATATGCGAGTGAAAATTAAAGAAGTGATGCGTTATTCAGGACCACGCATTATGCTTTATCATCCGCTTGTGGGCACCATTCACGGTATTGAAACGATAAAGGGCGTTATCAAGGCAAAAAAGGAAAGCAAATAACACCAAAAAATATTGACTCTCATACAAACAAAGTCTTTGCCGAAAGGTAAAGGCTTTTTTCTTTCACGGTGAAAAGAAAAACAGCACCAATGCTCAATTAAGCATCAGTGCCGTTTCACAAGACTTATATTTTCAGTACAAAACGATATTTGAATTTTCTTTTGCAAGGTTTTGCATTTTTTTCGTGTAGCCGTTAATGCAAAAGAACACAAAGTATTCATTTCTGTTTTGCTTGTTCTAATTTACTTTTTTCGCCTTTTCAAGCAAATCATAATATACATTAACATCAAGTGGCTTTTTGGTATATTTGCATTCGCCGAAGATGATGTTATTGAAATTATCTGTTGCGACAATATCAATTTCTGTATCTTTTCTGTCCCACCATTTGCCTATTTTTGTGGGAGTGAAACCGAAAAATAAATGCTAAAAATGTTATTTTTTGTAACTTAAAAAGCGGATATTTCAAATGCGTTGTTTGATTCTATATAAAGCTCTTTTAAAGACGAGCTTGTTATATGTGAATTGATTTTTCGTATTTTTACTCGTTTCGGTGTGATTCTCATAAAATCGGCGGCTTAAAACCGTATTGCGTTTCGTTAAACAAAAAAATCTTGATAATAAAGCGATTGTATGTTAAAATATTTTCCGTAAATTTTGACAGAGGGTGAAAAATATGTCAGGGCACTCAAAATGGAGTACTATCAAACGTAAAAAGGAAAAGACCGATAATGCCCGTGCAAAGGTATTTACTAAAATCGGCCGTGAAATAGCTGTTGCCGTCAGAGAGGGCGGACCCGACCCTGCCGGTAATTCAAAGCTTAAGGATTGCATAGCTAAGGCTAAGGCTTGCAATGTTCCGAACGATAATATCGAAAGAATCATTAAAAAGGCTGCCGGAGACGGCAATACCGATAATTACGAAAGCATAATCTATGAGGGCTACGGTCCGTCGGGTGTTGCCGTAATAGTCGAGACTCTTACAGATAACCGCAACAGAACCGCAGGCGATATGCGTCATTATTTTGATAAGTTCGGCGGCAATATGGGAACCTCGGGCTGTGTTTCGTTTATGTTTACCCGTGAGGGCGTAATTATTATCGACAAAGAGGATGTTGACGAGGAAAAACTTATGGAGGACGCTCTCGAAGCTGGCGCCACCGATTTCCTCACAGACGGCGATGTTTTCGAAGTTCGCACAGAGCCTAACGATATGGGTGCTGTACGCGATGATCTTGAGGCCAAGGGTTATAAATACCTGACAGCCGAGGTCGATTATATTCCATCTACCTATACAAAGCTCGAAAGTGAAGAGGATATAAACAATATGGGCAAAATGCTCGAAATGTTTGAAGATAACGACGATGTTCAAAATGTTTTCCATAACTGGGAAAACGAGGACGATTACGAAGGCTGACGAATTTTGAATTTAGGGAATATTCTGTTTTAAATTCAATGCGTAATTTAAGTTAAAGACGGCTTGATTTGTTTTTCAAGCTGTCTTTTTTATTTTTCTTTCGGCATTTGTCGAACAAGGTATTGTAAATTAAAATAATACAAAATAATGTTCTTTCGTAGCATAAAAATATATTAACGTACAAACCTAAAAAATATGCCTGATATGATTGACATTTGACAAAACTAATTATACAATGTATCTGAGGAAGATTTGAAAAACATATTTATATATATTTTTTGGAGGTGCTTTTAAATGAGAAAAACAAAAATAATATGCACCGTCGGTCCGGCTACCGATGAGGACGGAGTCCTTGAAAAGATGATAAAAGCCGGAATGAATGTTGCGAGATTCAACTTCTCTCACGGCACTCATGAAATGCATAAAAAAAGGTTTGATGAGCTGGTGGCTCTTAGAGACAAACTTGATCTCCCCATAGCTACAATGCTTGACACTAAGGGTCCGGAGATACGTATAGGCTATTTTAAAGACCACAAAGCCGTAACGCTGAAAGAGGGCGATGATTATATTCTCACCTCGCGAGATATAGAGTGCGACGAAAAGCAGGCGAGCGTTTCCTTTAAGGAACTGCCGCAGGATGTTAAAATGGGCACGATTATCAGAATAAACGACGGTCTTGTATCTCTCAGGGTCGAAAAGGTCGAAGGCTCCGATATTTATTGTAAGGTTGTTGACGGCGGTGTTATTTCAGACCAAAAGGGCGTAAATGTTCCGGATACAAATTTATCAATGCCTTATCTTTCCGAGCACGATATGTCCGATTTGGCGTTCGGGGCAAAGCTCGGATTCGATTTCATAGCGGCTTCATTTATTCGCTCGGCCGCGGATGTTGATTATCTTCGTAATTTTACAAATTCCGTGGGATTTCACAAGGTAAAAATAATTGCAAAAATAGAGAATATGAGCGGCGTCAACAATATTGATGAAATTATTGCCGCTGCGGACGGTATTATGATAGCGCGTGGCGATATGGGCGTCGAAATACCGTTTGAGCTTATTCCGTCAATACAGAAAAAGCTCATCAAAAAGGCATATACGGCAGGTAAGCAGGTTATAACCGCAACTCAGATGCTTGAGTCGATGATAACGAATGCCCGTCCCACAAGAGCAGAGATTACCGACGTTGCAAATGCAATTTATGACGGAACTTCGGCAATTATGCTTTCCGGTGAAACTGCCGCCGGTAAGCACCCTGTCGAGGCTGTTGAAACAATGGCACTTATAGCCGAGACCACCGAGGCAGATATAGACTATCTCACTAAATTCAAAAATGATTCGTCTGAGTACGATAACAGCATAACAAACGCTATTTCACACGCCACCGTTACAACCGCTCACGACCTCGGCGCAAAAGCGATTATTACGGTAACGAAGAGCGGTTCGACTGCCCGTATGATTTCAAAGCATCGCCCGTCCTCCATGATAATCAGCTGCACGACCGATGAAACCGTTTGCCGTCAGATGAATATGTCTTGGGGTATGATACCTCTTATGTGCGAAGAAAAAAACAACTCTGATGCACTTTTTTCTCACGCTGTTGAGGTTGCACGTAAGCACGGTCTTATTTCAAAAGGCGATATTGTTGTAATAACCGCGGGAATTCCGCTCGGGATTTCCGGCACAACGAATATGTTAAAGGTTGAGCGCATAAAGTAATCGGTTTTTGCGTTTTTCTCATGTGTATATAAAAACAAATTATACCGAAAATATTAAGGCTTCGTTGTTTGCGAAGCCTTAATATTTTATGTGTGGCGGTGATATATAAATGAGCGATTATGAGATTATAAAGTATATCCTAAACGATATAAACGAGGATCTCGACGATGAAGAAAAAGTGCATCTGCTTTTGAATAAAACGGTTTCAGAAAACAACGAGTGTAAAGAAAGCTTTGGGCAAAGGGCCTCAGACAGGCTCTCCTCTCTTGCCGGAAGCTGGACGTTCGTTATAGGTTTTACTCTGCTTTTGCTCGTTTGGATAACAGTAAATACGGTTTTGGCGGCAAAGTCGTTCGACCCGTACCCGTTTATTCTGTTGAACCTTGTCTTGTCGTGCGTTTCGGCTATTCAGGCGCCTCTTATTATGATGAGTCAAAAGCGACAGGATGAAAAAGATCGTCGGCGCAGCGAAAATGATTATAAAATAAATTTAAAATGTGAGATTCTGCTTAAAAATATGCATTATAAGCTCGACAGGATAATCGAATGTCTTGACGAAAAAACGAAATAAGGCAGAAAAGCCGTATGACGCATAATATATAAAATTCTCGTTTTTTTAACCGAATTATTTGCATTTCTACAAATTGATGTTTTGCTTGCCCATTGATATAATTATAATCGGTATCGCGGTTATGCAATACCGATAATCTTTCTTCCAAGGTGAAATATATGCATATAAAACTACTTGCTCTTGATATAGACGGAACTCTTGTTACCACCGAAAAAAATATACCGGCAGGCAATAAGACGGCTATACGGAGATTTATGAAAAACGGCGGAATAGTCACAATAGCATCGGGTAGACCGATAAGCGGCGTTACGCGTTATGCCGAGGAGCTGGGGCTTAACGTCGGCGGCGGTTATGTTATAACATATAACGGATCGCGCATTTTTGACGCGCGCACGGGTGAACTTTTGTACGAAAAAAATCTCTCGGCGGAGCAGAGTGCCCGTATTATCGATGTCGCCGAAAAGTATAATGTCCCGATAACCACATACAAGGGCGATACAGCGGTTACCGACAATGCCGACGACAAATATTTTTATCTTGAGGTAAATCTCAATAACTTGGGACTGCAAAGAGTTCAAAGTCTGCGGAAAGAGGTTACTTATCCCGTGCCTAAATATCTTATAACGGGTGAGCCCGATTATATAACCGAGACAGAAAAGCTGTTTAAAAACGAGCTTAGCGGAGTTTCGATATTTCGCTCCGAACCGTTTTTCCTTGAGATAACGCCTCTTATGGTAGATAAAGGTACCGCACTTATGTGGCTTGCCGACAGTCTCGGTATAAGGCGCGAGCAGGTTATGGCATGCGGAGACGGATACAACGATATTACAATGATAAGCGAAGCCGGTATCGGTGTAGCTATGGAGAATGCTCAGGAGCCTGCGAAAAACGCAGCCGACTTTGTTACTCTTTCCAACGATGATAATGGCGTAGCGGCAGCAATAAAGAAGTTTGCTCTTTAATTATTCAAGCGTTGCTAATGGCTTTAAGGGGATACATAATTGGAAAACACATCTGAAAAAACACAGAATACAACTGAAAACAGCGACCCGAAAAAGGAAAAGAAAAGACTTAAAGCTTTAAAGCCTTTGCAAAAACTTAAAGCTTTAAAGCCTTCGCAAAAAATAATGCTGATTGCGGCTGTTTTTGTTTTAGCGGCGGCAATAGTATTGACGTCGGTGTTAATTGTCCGCGGCAATAAAAAGAAGCGTGCTGCAGTAATCGGCGAGACTCAGACCGAGGCCGCTGTTACCGATGCGGAGTTAGAAGTTTTCGGCGAGGATGAGTCTGTTTCGTCAGAGGAAGAAACCACCTCGGCAATTTTATTTGAAATTGATGAAAAAATGAAAAACGTGCAGATTGCCACCAGTGACAGCAAAAAAGATGAGGACGCTGAAATCAACCGTGATTACGGTACCAATTCGTCGCGCCTTGCGCCGGCAAAATCTCCGCGCCTGAACGGCAGATTAACGGGCGTTCCGCTTTCATCAGACAGTATGTACACGTCCTCTTTGCTGTCTTTAAAATACGTGAACCGTGATTTTATGTCGGGACTTATCGATATAGACGGTACACTTTTTAATTTTGATTCGTCACACAACCCGATAAGAGGGCATAAAGCCGTAAGCGATGTGCAGTATTATTTCAACGATAACGGTGCTCTTTCCTCTATGGTAGGTATTGATGTGTCTCATCATAATGGTAAGATAGATTGGGCGGCGGTGCGAGCTGCAGGCGTTGATTTTGCTATAATACGTGTCGGATTTCGCGGATACGGCGACGAGGGAACACTCAAGCTTGATTCACGCTTAAACGAAAATGTTGAGGGTGCTTTGAATAACGGCATACAGGTAGGCGTGTATTTTTACAGCCAGGCGGTTACGGTTTACGAGGCCGTGGAGGAAGCGAGCGTGGCTGTAAACTATTCGAGAAAATATAATATAACGTTACCCATATATTTTGATACGGAGTTTTCAAACAGTGAGCATTCGGGCAGAGCAGACCGCCTTACGGCAAGCCAGCGAACCAACATTGCCGTTGCATTTTGCGAGGCCGTAAAAAATGCAGGATACAAACCGGGAATTTATGCGAGCAAAACGTTTTATACCGATGAGCTGAATTTTTCGCGTCTTTCAAATTATGAAATTTGGGTTGCGCATTATACGAGTGAAACCACGGATTTTAAATATGACTATAAGGTATGGCAGTATACACCCAAGGGTAGGGTAAACGGAATTCCGAATGACACCGACATAAACATAGCTTTGTTTGATTACGGAAATAATGACGATATGAGCGACAGGGGCGGCAGCGTGGCGTTCTTTGATTCTGACACGGATATTCAAAACGCTCTGAATGCGGAGAACAGCATAAAGAAATATCAGCTGTTCAGAACACAAACACTTTATAATTCCGCGCAATCGGACATCGATTTTGTTAATCAGCCGGAAGTAAAAGCAAAGCTTTTTGATGCGCTTGAGAATTTGAAAAACAAACTGGGATTTTTGGCGGAGCCCACCAAAAACAGCGAAAATGATGAAACCACCGGTGAGCTGAGTGAGGAATAGACGGATATAATATAGTTTTAAACTTCCTATTCCCGTGTGAGGCGAACTTAAAGCCTTACGGGCTTGTGTAATTTGATTGCGATTTGAGCCCTGCCTGCAAAAATTTAGGCTTGCTTTAGTATATCTCGGCATCATCCTTAAAACTCGTTTTTCCTCCGATTTGCCTAAAAATTGAAAACATTTAATAAAAAATCAAAATACCACTTGATTTTATCGCTCCGATATAATATAATACTAAAGCACTTCGGGGTGTGGCGAAGTTTGGTATCGCGCTTGGTTCGGGACCAAGAGGCCATGGGTTCAAGTCCCGTCACTCCGACCAAAAAAGGTAAGTATCGTAAGATGCTTACCGTTTTTTATTTATCCGCAACTTTTTGTAGCTATGCAATTGTTTTTGTGATACAATCATTTACAGAATATACTTTGACTTGTTAAGGAGCGCGCTATGAAAAGATTATTAAAAAACGGAACGGTAGTCAATGTCTTTACGGGTGAGCTCATAAAGACGAACGTTCTTTTTGAAAACGGAATTATTTTGGGTGTGGACGACTACGGTGACGATGAAGCAGATGAAGTAATCGACGCTGCCGGAAAATATATTTGCCCGGGCTTTATAGACGGGCATATACATATCGAAAGCACAATGCTCACTTGCCCGGAATTTGCCAAAACGGCGGTTTCTCACGGTACGACCGCGGTAATAGCCGATCCGCATGAAATTGCCAATGTCAGCGGCAAAGACGGCCTTCGCTATATGCTTGAATCAAGTGAGGGCCTTCCGCTTACCGTGTATTTTGTAATACCGTCATGTGTTCCGGCAACAGGCTTCGACGAATCGGGCGCGGTTCTCTCGGCGGATGATATAGAGGAATTCTATTCGGAAAGTCGTGTTCTCGGGATCGGCGAGGTTATGAATTATGTCGGCGTGGTTGCCGGGGACGGCGAGCTTGAGAAAAAAATCAAATCCGCATTGTCTCGCGGACTTGTTGTAAACGGTCATGCTCCGCTTTTGTCGGGCAAGCCGCTTGATAAATACATTTCCGCGGGAATAGGAGATGACCATGAATGCTCTTCTGCCGATGAAGCCAAGGAGCGCATACGCAAGGGGCAGAGAATAATGATAAGGCAGGGAACTGCGGCGAGAAATCTTTCGGGGTTGATTTCGTTGTTTGACGACCCGTGGGAGCAGAGATGCCTTTTGGTGACTGATGATAAACACCCGGCTGACCTTATCTCAAACGGCCATATAGACAGTATAATCCGCTCTGCCGTGCAAATGGGCAAAAGCGCCGTCACGGGTATAAGAATGGCGACCCTCCATGCTGCGGAGTGCTTCGGACTTAAGAATACAGGCGCCGTAGCACCCGGTTACAAAGCGGATTTGCTTGTCCTTGATGACCTTGATAAGGTAATCGTGCGCGATGTATACAAAAACGGAGAAAAGGTTGTTTCGGACGGCAAAACGCTTTGTTTTGATATGCCGAAAATAAATGATGCTCTCGAAAAGAAAGTGCGTAGCTCGTTTAATTTGCCCATGCTGTCTTCGTCTGATTTTGCTGTCGATTATAACGGTAAAAGAAAATGCCATGTTATTTCCCTTGTGGACGGGCAGCTTTTGACCGATGATTTGGTATCGGATATTGATTTCGACTGCAATAACGGCATAGATATCGAGCATGATATATTGAAAATAGCCGTTATTGAAAGACATCACAACACGGGTCATATAGGAAATGCTTTTATAAAGGGTATCGGACTTAAGGAGGGTGCCATAGCATCTTCCGTGGCGCATGATTCGCACAATCTTATTGTGATAGGCACAAATACCGATGATATGGCGTTTGCCGCAAACCGTATACGTGAGCTCGGCGGCGGTATAATTTCGGTTAAAAACGGAAAAGTCGTGGCCGAAATGCCTTTGCCGATAGGCGGACTTATGTCGTGTGAAACAGCGGAAAAAGCGGCGGAAGAAAACGAAAAGGTGCGCGAAAGCGTGTATTCTCTCGGTGTGCCGAAGGGCTTTGAGCCGTTTATGATTATGTCGTTTTTGAGCTTGCCGGTAATACCGCATTTAAAGCTTACCACTAAGGGCCTTGTTGATGTTGATACTCAGAGAAAGGTTCCGCTTGCGGCGGAATAAATAAACTGTATTTATAAGAGTTTTTGTTGATATTATGCCGTGTGAAGCATTCTTTCACACGGCATTTTTGCGCTTAATAAATTATTAATTTTCTTGTAATTATTTGTTGCTTGATTTTGTCGAACAGTATTATATAATGGAGTTGTAAATTAAATCAAAGGATGTAACTGCGGTGGAAAAGCAAAGGTTAAGCATTGTTGTAAAACAAAATAATTTGTTTAAAAAAATAATATTTGTTCTGTCATTGTTGATTATTTTAATCTCAATACTGCTTGCGGTGTTCGGAGTCAAATATAATAAAACCAAGCAAAATCTAAAAACGGTTGCGGCACAAAAGGCGGCTGTGGAGCAATCGCTGAGTGAACGGGAATCGTTATTTGCGGATGAAAAGGGCAGTCTGAACGGCGAAATATCAAAGCTTAATGAGCAGGTGTCGCTTAAAAGGGAACAAGAGAGCAGGGCACTCGCCGAAGCCAATGCCGGCAAAGTTGTTTACCTGACCTTTGATGACGGCCCGTCGCCTAACACTCCGAGGATAATCGATATCCTGAATGAGAACGGAGTTAAGGCGACTTTTTTTGTGAAAAACGGCGGTAAGTATAACGGGTATATGAAAAACATAACCGAATCGGGAAACCAAATCGCGCTTCATTCATATTCTCACAATTATCCGCAGGTGTATGCTTCGGAGCAGGCGTTTTTTGACGATTTGCAGAAAATATCCGATCTCGTATACAATGAAACGGGAGTCCGTACAAACATATTTCGTTTTCCCGGAGGCAGCAGCAATACGATAAGCCGTAAGTATTCGCCGGGGATTATGACGACGCTGACAAAAGAGGTACAAGAAAAAGGATACTGCTATTTTGATTGGAACGTTTCTTCGGGTGACGCCGTTTCAAGGGAACAGCCTAAAAACACTATAATAGAGAATTGTAAAAAAGTACCGAAATCCAACACAATAGTTGTGCTTTTGCACGATTCTGCGGTGAAAAACACAACTGTGGAGGCACTTCCCGAGATAATCGCATATTATAAAAGTATGGGTTACAGCTTCGGCGTTTTAAGCGAAAAAACATATCCGGTGCATCAAAAAGTCAATAATTGATGTGTGCCCGATTTTTTTGTGTATATTCAATATGAACTAAAGCTTGCGGTTGTTATTTTGCACAAACATTTAAAATTGTTTTGATTTGTCTTTGGAGGTACAGCCGAATTATTGCAAAATCCCCCATATATCGTGTCAAAGCCGTTGACGAGGACAAGTTTTGTGGTATAATATGTTAACGGTACGAAGAAAAAACATTATTATATATCAATATTTGGGGAGAATAACTATGTACGTTAAAGATGTTCTTGTTCAAAATCAGGTAGGACTTCATGCTCGTCCTGCAACCTTCTTCATTCAGAAAGCCAATGAGTTTAAATCTTCTATCTGGGTTGAAAAGGAAGAGAGAAGAGTTAACGCAAAGAGCCTTCTCGGCGTTCTTTCACTCGGCATAATGGGTGGCACAAAGATCAGGATCATTGCCGGCGGCCCCGATGAAGAACAGGCCGTTGAGGAGCTTGTTAAGCTTGTTGAATCAGGCTTTGCCGAGTAATTTAAATATTCAATTAAAACGGCACACCGTATTTTCTTCGGTGTGCCTTATTTTTTAACGAAGGGCGGTGAGTGCTTTGAATCCGAAAATGAAAATACTCAGAAAAAAGGCGATGAGCCTGCCTCTTTTGCCGGGTGTTTATATTATGAAAAATGCCGATGGGGAAATAATATATATCGGTAAAGCAAAAGCACTTAAAAACCGCGTCAGCCAGTATTTCGGCTCGCAAAATCGCCATCCGGTAAAAGTACGTAAAATGGTGGAAAATGTCGACCGTTTTGATTATATAGTAACGGGAAGCGAATTCGAAGCTCTCGTTCTTGAGTGCAGTCTGATAAAACAGCATTCGCCGAAATACAATATTCTTTTAAAAGACGATAAGGGTTACAGCTACATTCGCATATCCGAAGGTGAATATCGCAAGATTTCCGCCGTGTTCAATAAAAAAGATGACGGTTCGGAGTATATAGGTCCGTATCTCAGTTCGTATTCGGTAAGGCAAAGTGTGGACGCGGCCAATAAAATATTCAAATTACCGCAGTGCAACAAGGTCTTTCCGCGCGATTTCGGCAAGAGCAGACCATGCCTTAATTATTATATTTCGCAGTGCTGCGGACTTTGTACGGGTAAAATAAAAAAATCCGATTATGACGAGGCGGTGGACGGCGCGATTGCGTTTTTAAAGGGTGACAGCCGCGATATAATCGCCGATTTGCGTGCCAAAATGGAAAAGGCGGCAGAGGAGCTTGATTTTGAACAGGCTGCAAAGCTGCGCGACCGCATTAACTCCATAGAGCGAATTAAAGAAAAGCAAAAGGTTGTTTATAAATCCGTCGAAGAGCAGGATGTGTTTGCAACCGCTGATATTGACGGCAGTGTGTGCCTTGCTGTTTTAAGGTTTTCAAACGGCAGACTTTTTGACAGCGAGCATTTCTTCTTCGATGACCCCGGTGATAAGAAGGGTATGCGCTCCGATTTCATCACGTCCTATTATTCTATGCGAGACAATATTCCGAAGCGCGTTACTGTAGACGGCGAGGTTGCCGACAGAGAGCTTTTGGAGCAATGGCTTTCCGAGAAAAAGGGCAAAAAAGTTACGGTCTTTGTTCCGGCAAGGGGCGAACAGCTCGAAATAGTTAATATGTGCCGTAAAAACGCCGAGGAAAAGCTGGCGATTAAAAAGGGCAGAACCGGAAGAGAGATAGCCGTTCTCGACGAACTTAAGGATTTACTAGGTCTCAAAAAGACGCCGGAGTACATTGAGTCCTACGATATATCGCATACCGCAGGGCAGGATTCTGTTGCTGGTATGATAGTTTTTAAGGGCGGTAAGCCTTATCGTAAGGCGTATAAACGTTTTTCCATAAAGAGCTTTGACGGTAACGACGATTACCGCGCTATGAATGAGGTTCTTACAAGACGCTTTTCCGAATACGAAAAAAGCAAGGATTCAACCGAGGGCTTCGGTAAATTGCCGGACCTTATACTGCTTGACGGCGGCGTTGGGCAGGTCCATGCCGTAGAACCCGTGCTTCGTGAATTCGGACTTAAAATTCCGCTTTTCGGTATGGTAAAGGATAATCGACACCGCACGCGTGCCATTTCGGGTGACGGCGGCGAAATAGCCATAAATTCAAAGCGACAGGTGTTTACGCTCGTTTCCGAAATACAAAATGAAGTACATCGATTTTCTGTGGCATATCATCACCAAAAGCATGCAAAACGCGGGCTTTCGCTATCTCTTACCGAGATAGAGGGCGTCGGAGAAAAAAGAGCATCCGCGCTTTTAAAATATTTTAAAACCATGACTGCAATTAAAAACGCTGAGGTTGATGAGCTTTCAAAGGCTCCGGGGATAACCTCTGCCGTTGCACAAAATATATATGATTATTACAGAACAAAGGATTGTTTAAAATGATTAACTCGGTTATATTCGATCTCGACGGAACTCTTCTTAACTCTCTCGACGACCTTGCAGACAGCACTAATTACACGCTCAGAACCGCGGGCTACCCGGAAAGGACGCGCGACGAGGTGCGCAGGTTTGTCGGAAACGGTATATATAAGCTTATCGAGAGAGCCGTTCCCACAGGCACCGATAAGGCGGAAATAGATAAGTGTTTCGATATATTTTGCCGCAATTACAAAAAAAATATGGCAAATAAAACAAAACCGTATCCCGGAATTACGGATATGCTAAAAACCCTTTATGAAAACGGCTTTAAGCTTGCCATAGTTACAAATAAGGCTGATTTTGCCGCACAGGAGCTTTGCGGCGAAATGTTCGGCGATTACGTTAAAACCGTTGTCGGAAGCGTAAAAGAGCGCAGAAACAAGCCCTATCCCGACAATGTTTTGTTCGCTATGGATAAGATGGGTGCCGAAAAGAGCGAGACCGTATATGTAGGCGACAGCGAGGTTGATGTCGAAACGGCAAAAAATTCGGGGCTGAGTGTTATTGCCGTGCTTTGGGGCTATCGCGATATAGACGTTCTCAAAAAAGCCGGAGCGGAAAAAACCGCGAAAAATGCCGAAGAATTAAAGAATATACTCTTAAATTTAAAAAAATAGTGAAAACTGTTGACAATTGTGATAAAATAATGAAATAATATTAGAAGCATTTTATGGAGAGATCTTATGAGAGTTATTACCGGTATAGCCAGAGGACGTAAGCTTGTGACTCTTGAGGGCGAAGAAGTGGTGCGTCCCACTACCGACAGGGTAAAAGAGGCTATGTTCAGTATAATACAGTTTGATATTCCGGGGAAATCTGTGCTTGACCTTTTTGCGGGGTCGGGTCAGCTCGGAATTGAGGCTCTTTCACGCGGTGCCGAAAAGGCTGTGTTTGTTGATAAAAGCGCAGAGGCTTTTTCCGTTGTTAAGCAAAACCTTAAAACCTGCGGTTTATCTGATAAAGCAACGGTTATAAATTCCGACAGCTTTGGTTTCCTTCGCAGCACCGCAGAAAAGTTTGATATAATTCTCATTGATCCGCCGTATAGCAGGCAAATGGCAGAAACAGCTCTGTCTCTTGTCGACGGTGTTTTAAAAGACGGCGGCATTGTAATGTGTGAAACCGATTACCGCGAGGACTTGCCGGAAGAAGTCGGTGATATTAAAAAATTTAAGGAATATAAATATTCCAAGACTAAACTCACTACCTATAAAAAGTAATTCGGAGGGGTTTTCTTGAAAACGGTTATATGTCCCGGCAGTTTTGACCCTGTTACAATGGGGCACCTTGACATTATCCGCAGAAGCGCGAAAATGTTTGATAAGGTCATCGTTGTCGTAATGACAAATTATCATAAAAAAAATAATTATGCCTTCACGTCGGAGGAGAGAGTTGAGCTTTTGAAGCGCTGTACCGCAGATATGCCAAACGTCGATGTGGACCGATACGACGGTTTGCTCGCCGATTATGCGCGCCGCAAAGAGGCGGTTGCCATAGTAAAGGGCCTTCGAGCGGTTTCGGATTTTGAGTACGAATTTCAACAGGCGCTCACAAATAAAAAACTCAATAACGAGCTTGAAACGGTATTTATTACAACGCGAGCCGAGAATATGTACTTGAGCTCCAGCGTGGTAAAGCAGGTTTGTGAGCTCGGCGGTGACATTAGCACATTCGTTCCTGCTGAAATACGTGAGGACATCATCAAAAGAATAAAAAAATAAACTGAGAGACAGCAAATAAGAGGTGTAAAACAAATGACTATTGAAAGCTTAATAGAGGAGCTTGAGCAGATTATTGATGAGGGAAAATCCGTTCCCTTTACTTCTAATCAGATAGTTGACGTCGAAAGGCTCAGAACCACTATCGAGGATATGAGGCTTAATATGCCCGATGAGCTTATGCAGGCGAGAAAAATAGCCTCCGAGAGAAAGGAAATACTTACTGCGGCGCAAAGCACCGCCGAGGGGATTATTACCGCGGCAAAGAAAAAGGCCGATGAGCTTATTTCCGAGCACGAGATAACGAAGGGCGCCGAGGCCGAGGCTGAAAATATTATGGCGGAAGCACGTAAAAAGGCAAACGGTATCGTCGAGCAGGCGAGAGGGACTGCAGCGGAGCTTACAGAGCAGGCTCAAAAGTGGTCAAACGATATGCGTAAAAGCGCAGGCGAATACGTTGAGAGGGTTGTATCTATGGCAGACGAGGGTCTTACCAACTCCGTAAATGAAATAAGACGCGTGCGTCAGTCTCTCAAGGCTGCCGCTCAGCACAAAAAGGCTCCCGAAGAGAGCAAGTAATTTTTGCTGCCTTATATAGTATTTTATTTCGCCTCGTTGCATATATTTGCTTCGAGGTGAATTTATATGTTCGTATACTCCGTAAAGAAAAGGCAGGTAAAAATGGCTCTGCTTGTGTTTTTTGTGGCATTGCTTGCAGTCGCGCTGATTATTGTTTCTCATCATACGGCAGAGGCGGGAAAAACGGCGGCGCTGAATATCAGAGCAGCTTCCTCCGAGGACAGAATAGCGTATCTTTCGCAGTTCGGCTGGAGCGTAAAAGAAGATCCGGTTGAGGTTTGCGAAGTGATTATTCCCGCGGAATTTGATGATGTATACGAAAAATACAATGAGCTTCAAAAGGAACAAGGCTTTGATTTATCTTTGTATGCGTCGAAACGGGTAAAGCGTTGGACATATGAGATTACAAATTATACGGGCTACGAAAATACCGGCTTTATCCACGCAAATATCTTGGTGTATGACGGCAAGGTGATAGGCGGAGATGTGTGCTCAACAGAGCTTAACGGCTTTATGCACGGCTTTGCAAAGCCTGATAACACCGGCGAATAAATAAGGAGAAACGGATGAAAAAAGAGCGGATAGATAAGCTTATAGCAGGCAGCGGTAAACTCAGCAGAAAAGACGTGGCAGGTCTGATTTCTCACGGCAATGTTACACTTAACGGCAGGACTGTCAAAAGCGGCTCCGAAAAGGCTGATGCCGATTCGGACGAGATTAAAGTATGCGGTGAAATTTTCACAATAAAAAAACATATATACATAATGCTCAATAAGCCGAAGGGCGTTGTTTCGGCAAGCGACGGAAAAGGCGAAAGAACCGTTTGTGACCTTGTTCCCGAAAAGCTTATGCGCCGTGGGCTGTTCCCCGCCGGCAGACTCGATAAAGATACTACGGGCTTTGTGCTGATAACCGATGACGGCGAGTTCGCACACCGTATTCTCTCACCGAAAAACCACATTGATAAAACGTACGTTGTGTCTCTTCGTGACAATATCGAAGAAGAGGCCGTTTCGTTGCTCGAAAACGGCATTACTCTTCGTGACGGAACGAATTTTTTGCCGTCAAAAATAAAAATACTCTCCGATAAAGAGTGCGAAATTACTATTTGCGAGGGTAAATATCATCAGATAAAGCGTATGTTTTGCGCCGTAGGAAACGAGGTTACAAATCTTCGCCGTATAAAAATGGGACGACTCTTCCTCGATGAAAGGCTGAGAGACGGCGAGTGCCGCGAAATAACAGCCGATGAATTAAAAATGATTTCCGAAAAAGAATAAAGTTGATGCGGTATTCGCAAAGCTCCCTTTACGGGAGCTTTTTTGACGTAAAAGAACAGGACGCTCTCCGAAGGAAGCGTCCTGTTTTGCTTATTTTAATCTATTTAATGAATTTATGACTTTCCCTTACTGCCATACTGTCGCATCGCTCATTTTCCGGATGACCCGCATGCCCCTTGAGCCAAACAATATTAAGACTGTGCTTTGATATGAGCGTCAAAAGCTCATCCCATAAATCGGAATTCAACGCCGGCTTGCCGTCGCTCTTTTTCCAACCCTTCCTTTTCCAGCCCTCTGCCCAGCCTTTTGTTATGGCGTCCGCAACATATTTTGAATCCGTATAAAGAGTTACGTCGCACGGCCTTTTAAGCGCCTTAAAGCCCTCTATTACCGCGGTCAGCTCCATTCTGTTGTTTGTGGTGCTGCGTTCTCCGCCCGACAGCTCTTTTTCAGCCGAACCGAAACGCAAAATTGTACCCCACCCTCCGGGACCGGGATTTCCGGAGCACGCACCGTCGGTGTACATTTCAATTTTGTCAAGCTCTTTTTTCATGTGTTCACATCCGATTTGCTATAAAATCACACGGATATTTTAACATTAAATTCGCATTAAAACAACAGATTATTTTATAGCGACGGGGCAATAATACTTTTATGCATATATCCCTCTTTTCCCCGTAGTGCGGAATACGTATGAAAGGTTACGGTGGTTTTGTGAAAGCGGTAATAGCATCTGAAGTCAGAAACGGATTTTTTAATGATGATTTTTTCGGTACGCCTAAAATTCTTTTGCCTTTACTCGGTAAACCGCTGCTCGGCTATATGACCGATATGCTTTCTTTTTACGGAATGAACGAAATTGTGCTTTTGCTTGATGCACAATCGGAAAAAGTAAGCGAGTATTTAAAAAATAATCCGACTTGCGGAGCAAAGGTTAAGCCGGTTATCGGAAAAAGTATAAACGACGCTTTAAACTCACTTTTCTATTCTGATGAAAAAGAGGATGACAACGTTTTACTGATAACCGACAACGTGCTTTTTGATTTTGATTTGAGCGAAGCCGAAAAATATCACCGAAGTATGGGGGCGGATGTAACCGTAATAATCACGCATTGTGACGGAGTTACCGGAGAGAAGCTTGTTTTCACGTCACCGTCCGGCAGAATTACGGGCTTTTCGGGGAGCGTCGGCAGGTGCGGCTTTCTTACGGATAAGGCGGACACGGGCATTTATATAATTTCCGGCAGAATATTAAAAATGCTTCGCGACCGCACAATCACGGTTTTTTCAAATGAGATACTGCCTGAATTGCTCTCACAAAATAAAAGTCTTTTTGCATTTCGGTGCGCCGGTTACAGGCGCGGTATAAATACGGTATTATCATATTTAAAATGTACTCGCGATATGCTTGACGGAAAAACAGTATTTCCTCTGTCGGAAATATGCGACGGCATATATTCAAACAGCGAACTGCCTTGCGGCAAATACAATATTACGCCGCCTGTGTTTATAGGTGAAAATACCGAAATTTCGGACGGAGCGGATTTAGGACCGTATACCGTAGTGGGCGACGGCTGTTTTATAGGCGAAAAAGCATTTGTTCGTGGCAGTATTATGCTCAATAAATCCGCAGCTTTACGCGGAGCCGATATATCGGGAGCCGTTATGGGTGTAAATTCGGTTGCGGAGGAAAACAGCAAAATGTCTTTAGGCAGCGTGCTGTGTGAGAAAACGACTGTCGGCAGAAATATGGCGGTTGGCGAAAATGTAAAAGTCACACCGAAACCGCACGGCAGTATTTCCGCGCCCGAAAGTCAGCCGCAGGCTTATTATTACGCCGAAAATATTGCCGCTTTAGGCAGCCGCGGTACCGATTCGCTTTTCGGCGATTTTGATATAGGCCTGTTTTGCAAAGTCGGCAGAGCCTTGGGCAGCTGTGAGTTCGGTACGCGAACAGGAATAGGGTACGATGACAGCGTTTCTTCCGCAGCGGCGGTAAAGGCCGTTACGGCAGGACTTATATCCTCGGGCTCGCACGTGTTTGATTTCGGCAGATGCTTTTTGTCAGAAGTCGCTTTTTTCTCTTCTTTTTGTTCTCTCGGCTGCGGAATTTACATTTATTCGGAAAAGAACGGTATTCATTCGGCGTTTTACGGAAACGGCGGATTGCCGTTATCGCCCGATTTCGAGCAGGCACTTGAGCGCCGTGCAGAAAACGGCGAATTTCGCCGTTGCTCGGCACAGAATATGCGAGCCGTCTCCGATATGTCAAGTATGAGCAGTATGTATCGCCGAGAACTTTTGAGACAATCGGGAGATATGCTTTCGGGTATTACGGCCAATGTAATGAGCGATAATAAGGACATACTTTTACTTATGGAGGATTGTCTTTTAACACTCGGCTGCGGTAAAGGCGATGACATCACGTTTAAGATAACAAGAGGCGGCACGGAGGTTTCGGCATTTTGCCGTGAATGCGGGTGGATCAATATGGATAAGCTGCTTTCGTTGTGCTGTCTGTATGAGTTTCAATGTGGTCATGATGTTGCTGTGCCGTATGATGCTCCGGCAGCTATAAATGATATGGCAGACGGATATGAAAAGCGTGTTTTGCGGTACCCCGTGCAGGCGAAGACGCCTGCTCGCGATGAACTCAAATATCTGTCATCAAAACAGATTTTTTTGCGTGACGGGTTGTTTATGGCGGTAAAAATACTCGGTATAATGCGCGAGACCGGATATTCTTTCCCAAAACTGCTTTCACAGATACCTAAATTCTTTGTAAAACACAAAACCGTCAGCTTTTCCTCCGTTCCCGAGGATATTTGCAGAGCTTTCCCAAATGACACCGTTTATCCGTCTCATAACGGGGCGGTAATGTATCGCAGCGGCGGCAGAGTGCTGCTGAAACCGTCTGAAAACGGCAAAATAATCGAGATAGTCACAGAGGCACTGAACTATGAGGTGTCGTGTGAGCTGTGTGATGATATTGAAAATAAACTGAGAGATTTAGGCTCTGTTCTCAATTGACATCCGAGGCAAAAAATAGTATTATATTATAATCCATGATTATGCGGTGGAGTGGTGCCGTATCTTGATTAGGATTTTACCTGCTTTTTGTACGTTTTGAAAAGCAGGATACATATATTCATTTTTTATTAAGGAGATATTTAATGTTAAAGAAAAAAACAGAGAGACTTATTCCGCAGTCGGATCAGCCTAAAAAGCAGGTCAGCCGCGGAAAGGTAACTGTACCCAAAAACTCGAAGCAAAACGCTCTCTCTACCGAAAAAAACAGTCTTGAGAACCGCAAAACAGCAAAAAAACCAACTTCCGGCAAGAAAAATTCCGCCGGTCAGAAAAAACAAAATCCGCAAAAAACAAAAAATCAAAATTCAAAAACACAGCAAAAATCCGTTCAGAAAAACGGTACTTCAAGGCCTGTGAAAAACGAACGCAAGACAACCAAAGCAACCGGCAACTCAAAGGGTCAGAGTAAACGCCGCGGTAAAAAGAATAATGTGCCGCTTAAAATTGCGTTTCTCGGCGGACTCAATGAAGTCGGCAAAAATATGACGCTCTATGAGTGCGGCAACGATATGATGCTTGTTGACTGCGGACTTGAATTTCCGGATACGGAAATGCTCGGTGTGGACCTTGTAATACCGGACTTTACCTATGTAACCGAGAATGCAAGCAAAATACGCGGTATAGTCATAACCCACGGTCACGAGGACCATATAGGCGGGCTTGCGTATCTTTTAAAGCAGGTTAACATTCCCGTGTACGGAACGCGCCTTACAATAGGCCTTATCGAGGGCAAACTTAAAGAGCACGGTATTTTAAAGCAGTGCAGCCTTAATGTTGCTAATCCGGGCGACCATATAAAGCTCGGCTGCTTTGACGTTGAGCTGATACACGTAAACCACTCAATTCCCGACGCCGTAGCCCTTGCTATAAAATCACCCGCCGGAACCGTTATACAGACGGGCGATTTCAAAATTGATACAACTCCGATAGACGGCGGAGTTATTGATATAGCACGTTTATCTCAGCTCGGAACGGAAGGCGTGCTCGCACTTCTTTCCGATTCCACAAACGCGGCAAAGCCCGGCTTTACCGAGAGCGAGAGGAAGGTCGGCGAGACGTTTGAAACGCAGTTCAGAAAAGCTAACGGCAGGCGTCTTATCGTAGCAACCTTTGCGTCGAACATTCACCGTGTGCAACAGATAATCGATGTTGCCGAAAGTCTCGGAAGAAAGGTAGCTCTCTCCGGCAGAAGCCTTGAAAACGTTGTTTCGATAGCAGCCGAGATGGGTTACATCCGTATTCCCGATGGCATACTTATAGGAATCGACAGTATTAACCGCTATCCTGCTGATAAGCTTGTTATTATAACCACGGGCAGCCAGGGCGAGCCGATGTCGGCACTTTACAGAATGGCGTTTTCCGAGCACAGACGTGTTGCTATCTGCCCCAATGATTATGTAATAATCTCTGCAACACCTATTCCCGGTAACGAAAAAATGGTCGGCAAGGTAGTTGATGAGCTCTTAAAGCAGGGCGCAGAGGTAGTGTACGAAAAAATGTATGATGTTCACGTTTCGGGTCACGCCTGCCAGGAAGAACTCAAAATAATGATGAGCATTACGAAACCCAAGTATTTTATCCCCGTGCACGGCGAGCAAAAGCATCTGCGTAAAAATGCCGGACTCGCGAAAAGTGTCGGAATACCTCCTCAGAACATCCTTATTGCCGACAACGGCAAGGAGGTTGAGTTGACGGAGGATAAAATAAGAATTTCAGGCGATGTACCGGCAGGTATGGTCTTTGTTGACGGCTCAGGCGTCGGAGATGTAGGCTCGGTTGTGCTGCGAGACAGAAAGCGACTCGCCGAGGACGGTCTTATAATTATTGTCGCCACAATAGATAAAGAAACGGGAGATGTTCTTTCGGGACCCGAAGTTATTTCACGCGGCTTTGTTTATGTGCGCGAGTCAGAGCAGCTTATAGATAAGGCGAGACGGCTTTGCGACAGCGTTATAGCCGATTGTATGTTTGAGAGGGTTCGCGATTGGACTACCGTTAAAAATCGCCTTCGCGACGAAGTCTCTCACCTTATGTACCACGAGACCAAGCGCAGTCCCATGATACTTCCCGTTATAATGGAAATATAACTGTTTTTTATTTGCTTTTTACAGAGTGCCGCGGTTCGTCGGGCTTTAATAGTTAAAGCTTTGATTTTACGCCGCAGTGCCAAAGGGAGTAAAAATGAAATTCAAAATAAGTCATCTTGTAAAAACCTATCCGATTACATTTTTTGCGGTTATTGCGCTGTTTACGGCTTCAGCTGTGACGGCGGCAAAAGGAGTGCTTTTGCCTCTTGCCATAGGCGAGGCGGCTCTTTCCGTTGTGCTTGCGGTTTCCGCAATCCTTAAAATGCACAACGAATTTCGTATAATAAAAAATGCGGTGATTTCACTCAATGCGTCGCTGTCGGATAAGGATATGTTAAAATATTTTCCGCTTCCTGCCGTAATATGCAAGACAAACGGGAAAATTATTTGGTTTAACGACCTTTTTAAAGCTGACGTTATAAGAAACCGTCAGCCGAGAGAAGACAATATATCCGTTTTTATAGGCGGTAAGGCTTTGTCGGAGCTTGCCGCAAAAAAAACATTTTCAGCGACTTATGACGGTCGAGATTACACCGTTATAAGTGAAACGCTTGACTCTTCCGGTGAGTCCTGTACGGTTTTTTACTTTGTGGATGATACCGACCTTAAGAGTATAGTCAGAGAATATCGTATGTCAAAGCCCGCCGTAGCTCTTGTTGCGGTTGACAGCATAGACGAGTTTTACAGAGTGTATAAAGAGAGCGAATATGCCGAAATAACAAGTGCTGTTGAAAGACTTACCGAAAACTGGTTTTCTGAATTCAGCGGCGTTTTCCGCAAACTCGGAACAGGGCGATTTATAGCAATAGTCCCCGAATCCGAGCTTGAAAAGATGATTTCAAAAAAATTCAATGTGCTTGAAAACGTCAGAAGCTATACTTATAACGGTGCTACTGTCGGAATAACGCTTTCCGCGGGCGTCGGCAGGGGAGATAATTTAAGTGACGCCGAAGGTGCCGCACGTCAGGCTCTCGATATGGCTCTCGGTCGCGGAGGCGATCAGGTAGCGGTAAAGGATAACGATAAGTACACGTTCTTCGGAGGTGTTTCAAAGGGCGTTGAAAAGCGTACAAAGGTTCGCACAAGAGTCGTGGCTTCCGCTATGTCGGAGCTTATAAGAAATGCGTCTAATGTAGTTATAATGGGTCACAAATTCTCCGATCTTGACAGCGTCGGTGCCGCATACGGTATGTACAAGGCGGCTTTGGCGCTCGGTAAAGACGCGAAAATAGTGGTAAACAGAAAAACAACGCTTGCCCAACCTCTTATTGACTATATAGGAAAAATTGACGATGATTGCTTCGTTTCTCCTTTAACGGGTGAGCGTCTCACAGTCAAAAAGACCTTACTTATTGTAGTCGACACTCACAAGGCGGATTTCGTTGACTCGAAAAATGTATATGAAAAAGCTCAAAATGTAATAGTTATAGATCACCACAGGAAAACAGTCGATTACATAAATAATGCTGTTATTTTTTATCACGAGCCGCATGCTTCTTCAACGTGTGAAATGGTGACGGAGCTTTTGCAGTATATTAGCAAGCATCCTGTTGCAGACTCAGTTTGCGCTACGGCCTTAATGTCGGGTATTATGCTTGATACAAAGGAATTTGTTTTAAGAGCTGGAGTACGTACTTTCGAGGCGGCAGCATATCTTCGCTCCCGTGGAGCGGACACCGTAACGGTAAAATCATTTTTTGCAAATTCCATGGAGTCAAGAAAGCTTCGCGGTATGGTTGTTATGAATGCAGAAATGTATCGTGCTTGTGCGATTTCGGTTACCGATATTGAATCTGACGATATACGTGTGGTTTGCGCACAAGCTGCGGATGAGCTTCTTTCTGTAAGCGGTGTCGATGCGTCATTTGTTATATTTAAGACTGATGATATCATAAATATATCGGCGCGTTCCATGGGCAAGGTAAACGTCCAGCTTATAATGGAGGCGCTCGGTGGCGGAGGACATCAGACCATGGCGGCGGTTCAACTCAAGGATATTACCGAGAGTCAAATTAAAGATATGCTTAAAACCGCCATTGATAATTATTACAGTAATTTATGATTTCGGTTCCCGAAAAACGGGTGCCGTATAATAGAAAGGATTGATAAATATGGAGGTCATTCTTAAAAAAGATGTAAAGGGACTCGGCAAAGCCGGCGAAAAAGTCAAGGCGTCCGATGGTTATGCCCGTAATTTTCTTTTTCCTAAGGGACTTGCAGTTGAGGCAAATGCTCAGACTCTCACGGAGTTTCGCAACAGCGAATCCTCCAAGCAGCATAAGATAGAGGTCGAAATAGATAATGCAAATAAAGCAAAGGCAAAGCTCGATGGCAAGACTGTAAAACTTAAGGCTAAGGCCGGTGAAAACGGCAAGCTTTTTGGCTCGGTTACGGTTAAAGAAGCTGCAGATGCAGTCGGCAAACAGCTCGGCGTTACCGTTGACAAGCGCAAGATGTCTATGGCCGACATCAAAAATTTCGGCACATATACGGCAGAGGTGAAGCTTTACAACGGAATTACCGCAAAGCTTTACGTTGAAGTCGGAGAATAAAACATAACCGGATGTGAAATAAATGGACAACCTGACTTTTGACAATTTAACAGAGCCGTATTCGCTTGAATCGGAACAGGCTGTTTTGGGCTCCGTGCTTATAGACCCGCAATGTCTTTCGGATGTAATGACGGTACTAAAGGCTGAGCATTTTTATATTCCGCAGCACCGCGATATCTATTCGGTTATTGTAACGCTTGACGCTCTCGGTTCAAAGATAGACCCGTTGATAGTTCTTGAGGAGCTCAAAAAGAACGAAGTTTATAACGATGCCGACGGCAAAAATTACCTGGCACAGCTTGCTCAGGCAGTACCGTCAACGGCAAACGTTATGAATTATGCCAAAATCGTTAAGGAAAAGTTCACTCTTCGTGAGCTTATGAATGTTTCGCACGATGTACTTCACCAGTGTTCGGAACAATCGGAAAATGCCGAAACTATACTCGATTCGGCGGAGCAGCGCATATATAACATTCGTCAGGGCAAAACAACCGACGGACCGACTAAGCTCGGCGATATAGTGATAAATGACGTTATCCCCAACGTGACATTGCTTTCAACTCCCGAGGGCAAGGACCGAAAGGGTATTCCTACGGGATTTTCCGTGCTTGATAAATATATGACCGGACTTAACAAGTCCGACCTTATTCTTATCGGAGCTCGTCCTGCGATGGGTAAAACAAGCTTCGCGCTGAATATTGCACGCAATGCCGCGGTTACTTCGCGTAAAAAGGTTCTTTTCTTTTCACTTGAGATGTCAAAAGAGCAGCTTGCTCAGCGTATCCTTGCCACCGAAGCGAGAATTGAAAGCTCAAAAATGAGAACTGGCGACATTTCTCCCGAAGAGTGGGTCAGAATTGCCACGTGTTCCGACGCGCTTTCAAAGGCGGAGTTATATTTTGACGATACGTCAAATATAACCGTTCCCGAAATGAAAGCAAGAGTGCGCCGCCTTAAAGATGTTGACCTTGTAGTTATTGACTACCTTCAGCTTATGACCGGAACGAAGCGTACCGATAACCGTGCGCAAGAGGTAGCTGAAATTACAAGAAGCTTAAAGCTTATGGCAAAAGACCTTAAAATACCGGTGGTTACCTGCTCACAGCTTAACCGTCAGTCGGCGTCGGGCAAGGGCAAGGATCACAAGCCCACTATGTCGGAGCTTCGTGAATCGGGTTCAATAGAGCAGGACGCCGATATAATTTTACTCTTGTACCGTGAATCGTATTTTGATGAGGACAAGGGCGAAAGCGTTGTTGCAGACGAGAATAAGGCGCAGGTCATAATAGCCAAAAACCGTCACGGCGGTACTACCGACGTAGACCTTAACTGGAACGGTCAGTATACCTTATTTACGACCGCGGAGTACAACAGAAATGAACCGTGATGTACTGTTTGCAGCCCAAAAATATGATATGCTGTCTTACGGCGATAAAATCGTTGTGGGGCTTTCCGGCGGAGCGGATTCGGTGTGTCTTACACATGCTCTTGTTTCACTCAGGGATTCGCTTTCGCTTGAAGTCGAAGCTGTTCACGTAAACCATGGTATACGCGGCGAAGAGGCTTTGCGAGATGAAAAATTTTGTTTCGATTTTTGCAAAAGCCTGGGAATAAAATTGACCGTATTCCGTTTTGACATACCGCTTGAGTGTAAAAAGACGGGCGAGAGCGAAGAGGAGTGCGGCAGGCGAAAAAGGTATGAGTGCTTTAAAAACACGGCAGGCGAAAACGCAAAAATCGCAACGGCACACAATCTTAATGACAGTGCCGAAACCGTGCTTTTGAACATTGTACGCGGAACGGGCTGCAAGGGACTTTGCGGTATACCGCCGATACGCGGCAATATAATAAGACCGCTCATTATGACTTCGCGCGACGATATTGAATTGTACTGTAAAGAAAATTCTCTTGATTTTGTTACCGACAGCACAAATCTTCAAAACGAATATAAGAGAAATGTTATCAGAAACGTAGTTTTTCCGACTCTGCAAAAAATGAATCCGTCCGTTCTTTCGGCATTTTCCCGACTTACTGAAAATGCGACGGATGACGAAAAACTGATAGAAGAAATCTCAGAGCTTAAATACTCCGAATGTAAAACTTCGCTCGGCTTGGACGAAGAGAAGCTTTCGGGTTATCCCAAGGCATTGCGCCGCAGGATATTAATGAAGTTTTTAAGCGAAAATATTAAAAAGGATATATCCGCAGTCCACATATATGATGCCGAAAATACGGTGGGTACGGCTAAAAGCATAACCTTGCCGGGTAAAATAATACTTGCTCACAAGGACGGTTCACTCGTCCTTTCCGAAAAAACAGAGGAGAATTTACCTTTTTCCGTAACGTTCAATGTAAAAGACGGCGTCGTGGAATATCCGTACGGTAAGCTTAAAATTCAGATTTTCACTCAAAAAGATTTACAAAATCTTAACAAAGTGCTATTGGATAATGCCGTGGATTGTGATAAAATAGGCAATGTTCTTTCGGTGCGGAGCAGAAAAGAAGGGGATAAATTCTCTTCTGCGCGCAGAAAGAATACAAAGACGCTTAAAAAGCTGTTTAACGAAGCGAAAATTCCGCAGCCGAAGAGAGTTCGTATACCGGTTGTCAGCAGCGGAGAAAAAACCGTTTGGGTTGAGGGCTTCGGTACATCATCTGAATTTCGCGTCGATAAAGGTACAAGAAAATTTATAATTATAACAGGTTTAACGGGGGAGAATTAATGAAGGCAGACTATAAGAATGACATTGAGAGCGTTCTCTTGTCCGAAGAAAAATTAAAGGAAATAGTTACGTCGCTCGGTAAGCAGATAAGCGACGATTACCGCGACAGCGGCAGAAAATTACTCTTGGTCAGCGTGTTGAAGGGCTCGGTGGTATTTATGGGCGACCTTATGCGCGCCATCGATATTCCGTGCTGTATAGACTTTATGTCGGTATCGAGCTATGGCTCGGGTACTTCAACAAGCGGCGTAGTCAAAATAATCAAGGACCTCGACACAAATGTTGTTGAGGGCGCAGATTTGCTTATAGTAGAGGATATTCTCGACAGCGGCAAAACGTTGAGTTACCTTAAAGATATTCTTCTTCGCCGCAATCCGGCAAGCTTTAAGATTTGTACCTTGCTTGATAAACCGGAGCGACGTCTTGTAGACCTCAAGGCTGATTACAGCGGCGCTGTGATACCGGATGCTTTTGTTGTAGGCTACGGTCTTGACTATGACGAAAAGTACAGAAATCTTCCGTATGTAGGTATATTAAAGCCTAAGGTTTACGAAAAGTAATAACCGATAGTGCAAAATTACAACTCTGAGGAGTGATTAGTGAATTGAAAAAAATTGACTGGAAAGCAATAGCTCCGTATATCGTAATTCCGCTTATATTTGTTTTGTGTATTTCGATTTACGCAACAATGGGCGATACGCAGAGAGATAAAAAACAATATTACGAAATAGTCGATTTGTTTGAAGATAACGAGGTGTCAGAGTACACCTTGAATCTTGCAAGCGGAAGCTTGGAGTACAAGTTATTCGGGGACGACGACACTACTTATAAATATACCGTGCCGAATGTTTCGATGTTTGTTGACGATATTCACGACAGCGTTGTTGAATATAATAAGCAAAATCCCGATAATCAGATTAAAATGGATTACAAATCGGGTAATTCGGGCTCGTGGCTTGTAAGCCTGTTGCCTACGGTTGTCATAATGATAGTGTTGACCGTCATTATGCTGCTGATGTTCCGCAAAATGAATCAGTCATTCCAAAACGAGAATAACCGCACACTTTCTTTCGGAAAAGCAAGGGTTAAAGATGCCAATGACGGTAAACAGAAGAAAACCTTTGATGATGTAGCAGGAGCCGATGAAGAAAAAGAGGAACTCGAAGAGATAGTTGAATTTCTTAAAAATCCGTCGGCATTTAACGCGCTCGGCGCAAGAATACCGAAGGGTGTGCTCCTTGTAGGACCTCCCGGCACAGGTAAAACTCTTCTTGCGAAAGCGGTTGCCGGTGAAGCGGGTGTTCCGTTTTTCTCAATATCGGGTTCGGACTTCGTTGAAATGTATGTCGGCGTAGGTGCGTCAAGAGTCCGTGACCTCTTTGATCAGGCTAAAAAGAACTCTCCGTCTATAATATTTATAGATGAAATTGATGCCGTAGGACGTCACAGAGGTGCCGGTATGGGCGGCGGTCACGATGAACGTGAGCAAACCCTTAACCAGTTGCTTGTTGAAATGGACGGCTTCGGAGAAAATCAGGGAGTAATAGTTATAGCGGCAACAAACCGTCCCGATATACTTGACCCTGCGCTGTTAAGACCCGGTCGTTTTGACCGTCAGGTAACTGTTTCGTATCCGGATATTGACGGCAGAGAGGCTATTTTGAAGGTTCACGCGAAGCGTAAGCCCTTAGGACCCGATGTTGATTTGAGGTCAATAGCCTCGCAGACTGTCGGTTTTACGGGTGCCGATCTTGAAAATTTGCTTAATGAGGCCGCTCTTTTGGCGGCAAGGCGCAAAAAGAAAGCTATTACAATGCCCGACATTGAAGAGGCTGCAATGAAAGTCCTTGTCGGAACAGAAAAGAAGTCGCACCGTATGACAGAGCGCGACAAGAAAATTACCGCATATCACGAGGCAGGTCATGCCGTTACCTCGTATTATCTTGAGCATAAGGATCCTGTAACGCATATTTCGATTGTTCCGCGCGGTATGGCAGGCGGCTTTACCATGTATCAGCCTGAAAAAGACGAGATGCATCTTATGAAGTCCCGTATGCTTGACGATATAGTCGGTCTCCTCGGCGGACGTGTTGCCGAAAAGATAATTTTCAACGATATTTCAACAGGTGCGTCCAACGACATCGAAAGAGCCTCCGATACGGCTCGTAAGATGATAACAAAGTACGGTATGAGCGAAAAACTCGGACCGATAACCTTCGGTACAGGAAACGATGAGGTTTTCCTCGGAAAAGATTACAATCATATGCGCAATTATTCCGAGGCGGTTGCCTGCGAGATAGACGAGGAAGTTGAGAAGATAATTCTCAAGGCTTACGATCGTACAGAGTCAATCTTAAACGAGCACATTGATAAGCTTCACGCCGTTGCAAAGGCTCTTGTCGAGAGAGAGAAGATAGACGCCGAGCAGTTTAAAATTCTTATGGAGGGCGGAACTCTTCCCCCTTATGAGCCAAAGAGTGAAAAAGTTGAAAATAAAACCGAGACTGTCGAAAAAGACAAGCCGTCAGCCGCTGATGATAAAAACGCGGACGAGGCGGTAAAGGACCTTGAAGATAATTTCAACGACGAAAAGAAATATCTTACGAAGGATGTAGCCTCAGAGGCGGAAAAGGAAGTTGATTCGGATGAAAAGAAAAATTCGTCCGATGAAACCGGCAAAGAAAACTGATTTTATAAAAAATGAAAGCGTGTCCTTTTGGACACGCTTTCGTTTTTTTCTGCTTTATAAAATTCTTATTTTTATATAAAGATGCCGTTGAAAATTGCAGGTCTTAGTGTTACAATTATTTATCGCGGAAGGAGAGCAATATGAAAAAATTTCGTCTTGAAAAAATTGAGATTTTGCCCGAAAAAAACGCAAATCCTATATACAATGAACTTGAAAGCAAAGCTCATACTGCATATGAGGCGGAAAAACTGTTCTATACCTGTATCGAGCAGGGAGACACAGAGCGTCTCAGCTATACCATGGACGAATTTTTTAGCAATGGGCTCGTAATAGGCAAACTTTCCGAAAACAACTTGCGTCAAATGCAGTATTGGGCGGTAAGCTGTATAACCCTCGCTATACGGTATGCCATTGAAGGTGGGCTCTGTGAATCCGAGGCATATGAGATGAGTGACAAAATGATACGCCGCATCGATTCCATGACTTCGTCAGAGAGTATACCGCCGTTTTTGCAGGAAAAGGCAATAGAGCTTACAAATCTTGTACGCTATTCATCAATAGGCAAGGATTATCCGCCGCCTGTGAGAAAGTGTATAAGCTATATCAAGGAAAATCTTGAAAAAAAGCTTACGCTCGGCGGGCTTTCAAAGGTGTGCTCTTTGTCACCGGATTATCTTTCCGCGTTGTTTAAAAAAACGACGGGTCAGAATATCAGCCGTTTTATTTTGAGACAAAAATTGGAGCTTTCAAAATCATTGCTCAATGGCAAATATGATTACAGCGAGATAAGCTGTTATTTGTCATTTTGCTCCGAGAGTTATTTCATATATTGCTTTAAACGAGAGTATGGTGTGACTCCGCGTGAATATGCTAAGGCATTAAAATATTAAAAGGAGATGCTTATATGACTCAACTTGAAAAATTCTTTAAAAACCTTAAGGCAAGCTTTTTTGCTTCGGCGGCAATTTATCTTGTCACGGGAATGCTTCTTATGATTTTTCCCGAGCAGATAGCTAAAGTGGCATGTTATCTTTTCGGCGGTCTTTTTGTTCTTGCGGGTATTTATCTCGTAATTAAATTCTTTTCATGCCGTTCTGTTTCGTCGCTGTTTTCTATAACTCTTGTCAGCGGCATTATAATTGCCGCAATAGGCATTTTCCTTATGTTTAAGCAAGACGTTGTTTACTCTGTAATTCCGTTCATTTTCGGTATAGTCGCCATAATTGACGGACTTATCAATATCCAACGTGCCGTAATGCTTGCTCGCAATCATTTTCCGATGTGGTGGCTGTCGCTGCTTTTCGCCGTTGTAGCGATTGTGCTCGGACTCATTATGGCGATAAGACCTTTTGAAACTGCTATGTTTGCGTTCCGCTTTATCGGTATCTGCTTTGTTTTCAACGGTGTTATGGATATGTGGGGCACATACAGCTTTAATAAGTTTGTTAAAGATACAAAGGACGATTATGTTATCGAAGCAAAGACGGAAGAGAAGAACGGAGAAAACAAATGAATTTTACTAAGCTTAACAATAACGGTCTTGTTGACGGGTTCGGAATACTGACAAAATGTGAAAAAAAGACAAGCTCACGAGGCGGAGCATATCTTGATATGATTCTTTCCGACAACGACGGCGAAATTTCCGCAAAGCTTTGGGACTACAATGAAAATACACACGGAAAATTTGAAACCGATATGTTTGTCAAGGTTCGCGGTACAATATCACAGTATAACGGTGCCGATCAGCTGCGCGTTGAAAAAATGCGTAAAGTAACACCCGAGGATAATGTGGATATTACCGATTATGTCAGGCACGCGGGGTACACCGGCGAATATATGTATAATAAGATTACGGAGAAAATAAACGCTTTTTCAGATGAGGATTTGAAAAAGCTTGTCGGTACAATCTTTACAGAAAACAAAGAAAAGCTTTTGAAATGGCCGGCGGCATATAAGTTACACCATGCCATACGCGGTGGACTTTTAATGCATACTCTGTCTATTGTGAAGCTTTGCGAGGGCGTATGCGAGGTTTATCCGTTTGTGGATAAAGATCTTTTGCTGTCGGGTGCCATTCTCCACGATATAGCCAAGACCCTTGAGTTTAACGTGGGTGAAACAGGGCTTGCGAACGGATATTCCGTAGAGGGCAATCTTATAGGACACCTTGTTATGGGTGCTATGATGGTACGAGAGGCAGCCGACAAGCTCGGAACTGATAAAAAACGTGAAATGCTGCTTGAGCATATGATTTTGTCTCATCACGGCGAGCCGGAATTCGGGGCAGCGGTAAGACCTCTCTTTCTTGAGGCAGAGCTTCTTTCTGAGCTTGACCTTATGGATGCGAGAGTATATCAGATACATGAGGCAATTACACCGCTTAAAGAGGATGATTTCTCCGGCCGGCTTTGGGCACTTGACAATCGAAAAATATATAATCACGGACTTGCCGATAATAAAAAGGATGTAGATTTGGACTGAGTTTAACAAAAATACGTCGACGCTTTAAAATTTGTGCATATTTTTGTTAATTTTGAGACAACTAACTATTGAAATATATTTACCTTTGAGTTACAATAATACGAGTGAATAAAAATTCAATATTCCAAAGGAGAGAGTTATGGATCAAAATTGGATGAATAATACGACCGTTATCGTAACCGGCGCGTCAGGCGGTATGGGCAAGGGAATTGCCGAATCCCTTATCGTTGATCATGGTTGCACCGTTATCGGTATCGCTCGCAGTGAAGAAAAAATGAAAAAGGTAGTTGAGGAGCTCGGCCCCAATGCCGAAAAATTCAGCTATAAGCTTTTCGACGTATCGGTTGAGCAAAATTGGATAGATTTTGCAAAGTACCTTGAGGATAATGACATTCATCCCGACATACTTGTCAATAATGCGGGAATTTTGCCGAAGTTCGACAGATTTGAACATTATTCAATGGCTAATATCGAAAAGGCTATGAATATCAATTTCTATTCGGCGGTTTATTCGATACATACGCTTCTTCCGATGATTCTCAAGTCAAAGACTCCCGGAATCATCAACATCGATAGCTCGGCTTCTCTTATGTCTCTTGCAGGTACTTCGGTATATTCCGCAAGTAAGGCTGCTCTTAAGTCTCTTTCAGAATCACTCAGAGAAGAGCTTCGCGGCAAATGCTATGTCGGCATAGTTTGCCCCGGCTTTACAAAGACCGATATATTCAGAAGTCAGGATGCTTCCGACGCAAAGGGCCAGAAGATGCTCAATGCTGTCAGCACCTCTTGCGACAGAATGGTAAAGATGATAATGCATGACATCAGAACAAGACGTCCGCTCGGCGTTCATGGCTTTGACGCTGCATTTATGAATTATTTCGGCAGACTTATGCCGGTACTCGGCGGCCATATTTTCAGCAGCGTTATGAAGATTTCTAAGCTTCCGCTCTTTGACCCCGTATTCAAGGACTGATTTAGTTTTTAATTTAGCAAAAATATATAGTTAGACAGGAGAATTGCTATGAAAATCTTTATGATCGGCGGTACAGGCCTTCTCGGCTGTGAAGCTGCCACGACTCTCATTAAGAGAGGTCACCAGGTAAAGAGCGTTGCTCTTCCGCCTCTTCCGGAGGGAGCTCCCATTCCGAAGGAAATGGAACTCGTTTTCGGCGATATCAACAAGAAGACAGATGAGGAAATTGAGCAGATGCTCGAAGGCTGTGATTGCTTTATCTTCGCAGCAGGCGTTGACGAGAGAAAAGAATTCCCGGCGCCCGTAATGGATTATTACTACAAATACAACATTGCTCCGCTTGAGAGAATCTTCCCGCTCTGCAAAAAAGCAGGCGTTAAGAGAGCTGTTGTTCTTGGTTCTTACTTCTCATATCTTTCTAAAATCAAGCCTGATATGAATCTTGAAGAGAGAAACCCCTACTTCAAATCTCGTCTTATTCAGGAAGATGTTTGTAAAAAGGCTTGCGATGACAACTTCAGCGTAGCAGTTCTTGAGCTTCCTTACATATTCGGTACTCAGCCGGGCAGAAGACCTGTTTGGACTGTTCTTATTGAGCAGATTTCCGGTATGGACAAGCTTCCTTTCACCCTTTATCCGAAGGGTGGTACAGCAATGCTTACTTGCCGCCAGGTTGGTCAGGCTATTGCCGGTGCCGCAACCAAAGAGGGTGCCAAAGGCTTTGAGGCTATTCCGATCAGTATGTACAATATGAAGTGGGATAAATTCCTCGGTATTGTATATGAGGCTCGCGGAATGCATAACAGAAAGATTGTCGGCATACCTCCGTTTATGATGAAGCTCGGTATGTACGGTATTGTTAAAGATTATAAGAAGAGAGGCATTGATTCCGGTATGGATCCGCTTCAGCTTCCCTACATTATGGACTATGATCTCTTCATAACGGATAAGTACACCCGTGACCTCGGCGTTGAGGATGACGACATTGAGGCTGCTATAACCGATTCTATCAAGGTTTCTCAGGAATCCTATGAGGGCAAGGTTAAGCTCCTTGATATGAAGGGCGAATAATCTGCATTTTGCATCGAACAGAGTACGGTTTTTCCGTGCTCTGTTTTTTTATGTTGTAAATTATTACAAATCAAGCTGCTTGGCAAAATGCACAAACAATAAATTTTATAATTAGCGTTTATGTATACAAATTCAACGTTTGTGAACAGTTTGTTAACAATTAAAACAAATTATTGACTGTTGGTCATTTTTGGAGTAGCATTTTGAAATGTAAAAAGTGACTAACGGTCATTTTAAAGAGCGCAGAACTTTAATTTGCGGTGGATGATAAAATTCTGTTAAGCCTCAGAAATTCAACCGAAAGAGATAGTGTAAAATGCCGAGTGTGGAAGAAAACAAGCTTAAAAAACGTAATAAAATTTTAGAAGCCGCATATAATCTATTTGCAAAAAACGGTATAAACACCACCCCGATAGATGAAGTTGTCAAATGTGCAGGCGTGGCAAAGGGTACGTTTTATCTCTATTTTCATGATAAATACGACCTTATGGATCAGATAATTCTTTATAAGAGCGCAGCGATTATAAAGTCTGTTATAGCGCAGATGAAAAATATAAACACCGATAACAAAATGGAGGCTATCGATCAGCTCACATTTTTTGTTGACGCAATTATAGATTATATGATCGAAAATAAAGAAATGCTTTCCGTGATAAGCGAAAAAAGCTCAATATTGTATTCGCTGATAATTGATAACGGCGACGATAACATCAAACTCGATTTTGATTATCTTACAGATATAATAGTTAAACTCGGAAATCCTCCCGAGAATGCCAAGAAGCTGTTGTTACTCGTTTCTACAATGATATTCACAACCGCTTCGAATGCCATCCTTTCGAGATCTCCGTTCACCATAGAAGAAATACGACCGGAAATTCATCTGGCCGTCAAAAAAATGTTAGCTTAGTAAATTATTATAGCAAAGGGGAGATACGATGATAGACAAAATGGCAAGGGGAATTGCAAAACACCCAAAAACAGTCCTCATAGTTTGCCTTATATTATTGATACCGTCGATAATATGTTATCTTAACACATTCGTAAACTATGATATTTTGTCTTATCTGCCGGAAGACCTTAATTCGGTACAAGGCGAGCATATCCTTGATAAAACATTCAATAACGCTGCAAGTGCCATTGTTGTTATTGAAAACGAGGATCAAAAAACCGCTGTCAAGCTGAAGGAAGAAATTTCCGAAATCGACGGAGTAAGCAATGTTATGTGGGTCGATGATATCGCTGATATATCGATTCCCGAGGATATGCTTCCCGATGACTTAAAGAATGTCTTTTACAGTAAAGACGGTAATGCCACACTTATGATGGTTCAATTTACGCAGGGCGGCGCTTCCGAGTCAACAATGGATGCTATAAAGTCCATACGTAAATGTATGAACAAAAATATGTTTATGAGCGGTGTTTCCACAATAATGTATGATACTAAGGCGCTTGCCGACGCGCAGGCTCCGCTGTATGTAGTTATTGCAATAGCGCTCGCTCTTATCGTTTTGATGTTTACCCTGAAATCGTATGTCTTGCCGTTTGTGCTTCTTATGGCACTGTGTACCGCGGTTGTATATAATATGGGTACAAACATTTTCTTCGGGCAAATATCATATATTACACAGTGTATAGCGGCTATACTGCAGCTCGGCGTTACCATGGACTACTCGGTATTCCTTATGGACCGTTACGAAGAGGAATGCAAGCATAATGACGACAGAACCATGGCAATGGCTTCGGCAATAAGCAGTACGTTTGTATCGCTGGCAGGTAGCTCATTGACTACGGTATTCGGCTTCCTCGCACTTTGTTTTATGAGCTTCAAGCTCGGTCTTGACATAGGTCTTGTAATGGCAAAGGGCGTATTGCTCGGTGTCATCACGGTTGTTACATTCCTTCCGGCACTTATACTTTTGCTTGACGATAAAATCGAAAAGACAAGGCATAAGAGCTTGGTTCCTCATTTCGGCAAGCTTAATGAATTCACCCTTAAGCATCGCCGTGTAATTGCAATAATTTTCCTTCTTCTTATAATTCCCGCATACGGAGCTTCGAAGAGTGTTAATGTATACTACAATATGGATAAGGCTCTTCCCTCCGACCTCGCGTCTATCGTTTCACTTCACGAAATGAAAGATAAATTCAATATGGCAACTACACATTTTATTATAGTAAGCGATGATATACCGAGCCAGAAGCTTGAAGCTATGGAGCAGGAAATTGAAGATGTTGACGGTATAACAAACGTAGTTGCAATGAACGAGTTTTTAGGTTCTGCAATACCCGCCGATATGATTCCCGATGATATTCGTAATATCTGCATTAAAGACGGTTATCAGCTTATGATGGTAAATACAAGCTACGCTACGGCAACCGATGAAGAAAATGCACAGATAGATACGCTGAAGAGTATTGTATTGAAGTATGACCCGAACGGTTATCTGACAGGCGAGGGTGCTATGACTAAGGATCTTGTTGATGTAACGAACCGAGACTTTATAATAACCAATATAATTTCCGTCGCGGCAATATTTATACTTATAGCGATTATCTTCAAGTCAATATCAATACCTGTAATACTTGTTGCGTCGATAGAGATAGCAGTATTTATAAACGAGAGTTTTTCGTTTATATTCGGCGAGACGATACCGTTTATCGCGCCTACAATAATCGGTTGCGTACAGCTCGGCGCAACGGTTGACTATGCTATACTCATAACCTCGAGGTTCCGTGAAGAACTGAGAAAGGGTCTGTCTAAGGATGAAGCCATCAGAAAGGCTGCCAACGAATCCGACCGTTCGATTTTCCAAAGCGCAATGGTATTCTTTGTTGCGACCTTCGGTGTTTATCTGATTTGCGATATAGAGATAGTCAAGAGCATTTGCGGTATGCTTGCACGTGGTGCAATCATAAGTGCGTTTGTAATAATCTGTACTTTGCCGCCAATACTTTATATCTGTGAAAAACTCATAAACAAAACTTCGTTTAATTGGCGGACAATGCCGAAAGAAAAATTTAAAAAATCAAAGGCAAAAATAAAAGCCGTCAAGGCTAAGAAATCGGAGGCAGCAAAATGAAAAACACAAATAAAATCAAAAGTATAATCTGTGTTTTGCTTGTTTTCTCAATGCTTTGTGTCACCTTTACCGGTTGCTCGTCCAAAAAGGACGACGACACGGTAGCCGAGGTTGATAAAAAGACCGAGGAAACTATTTACACAAACAGAATCAATAATTATAAAAAAACCGAAACGGTTTACGCTACACTTGATAACTCCGGTGCGGTTCAAAATATATCCGTTACCGATTGGATTCACACCGACACCCCCGAGGTTTACCTCAGAGATGTTACGGATCTTGAAAATGTAACAAATGTTAAGAGTGATACCGAACCCTATTTTAAGGACGGCGGCTTGTTCTGGAATATGCCGACTACCGACCTTTATTATCGCGGCACAAGCAATAAGACGCTTCCTGTAAGCATCTCTATTAAATATTATCTTAATGATGAAGAAATAGCCGCCTCCGATCTTGCCGGCAAGAGCGGTAAGGTAAAGATAGAAATACAGATGACAAACAACATCTTTAAAACCGAAAAAATCAACGGTAAGGATGTCAAGGTTTGTAATCCCGTGCTTGCCGTCGGCGGTATGATTCTTCCCGAAACCAACTTTCAAAACGTAAAAGTGGAAAACGGCATTTCTCAGGGAGACGGTTCAAAGGAAGTAGCTGTAGTGGCCGGCTTCCCCGGAATTAATGAGACGCTTGGCTTAGATTCCAAAACTCTCAAGGACGCTGCCGATATCACCTTTAACGATAACTTTACAATTACCGCCGATGTAACGGATTTTGAACTTACAAATATGTATTTTGCGGTCCTTCCTCTTTCGGCAGTAAGTAATAATATGGCTGTTCCTTCAAGCGTTGATGATTTAAAATCAAGCCTTAATCAGCTCAAGGAAATTGAATCCTCGATTAAGTCAATAGATCCCAATAACGTCTTATCGACTCTTATGTCAAATCCCGACAAGCTCGGCGAGCTTGCACAGATGATAAATGATGCAACATCGCTTTATGAGAGTAATAAGCCTCTTATTGATGTTCTTTCCAAGAACCTTACTCCGCAAAATATAGAAACGCTTAAAACTCTTCTCGATTCATCAAATAATTCCGACCTCCAGAAGATGATAAAACTGCTTTCTGACCCCAATGTACAGCAGTTCTTAAGCCTTCTTCCGTCGGCTTCAAGTGAGTTTAAAGACGCACTTCCGCTTCTTCAGAGTCTATCAAACGATATGCAGGATCCGGAGGTACAGGCCGCAATAGATAATTTGCCTGATACCATGAGTAAGATTTCGGATATCCAGGGCGAACTTGATAGCAACCAGGAGCTTCTTAACAGTCTCAGCACTCTGTTAAATGAAGACAATATGACAAAGATAACAAATCTGATGAATTCCGTCAGCGCGGCTGATTTTGCATCAAAGCTTGAAAAATATGGTGTGCTTACCGATAATTCCGATGAGCTTTTACAGAAAGCCACCAAAATGATAGAATACGGTAACGAATATAAGATTTACTCTTCGGTTGCCGACGGTATAGAGTCAAGCGTAATGTTCGTTATGAAAACACCGAGTATTGAAAAGGCTGCGGAGGTTAATACTCAGGCAGAAAGCAGCAAACAAAATTGGTTCCAAAAGGTGTTTGGTAAAAACAAGTAAATAATTGCTTTTAAAAACGCGTTGCTTATTTTAGAGCAACGCGTTTTTTTGTGTGAAAATGCACAAACGGAGAGTCGCAAATTTGACGTTTGCAATTTGAAGTTTACTTTTTAACCAATGTGCAATATGAAGAATTAAGCACTTCTGACAAAGATATTTTTTTCTGCAAAAAAGAGTTGACTTTTGCTGTAACCGGAAGTAAACTATGGGCGTAGGGTAAACGATTACCCGTTATTTATTACAAACTTAGCAAACGATTGCATAATTTTTCGGAGGTATTTGAATTGAAAGGGAAAATTTCAATGGTTGAGATTGCCGAAATGTCCGGTGTGTCCATCGCCACCGTTTCGCGCGTTTTAAATCATAACGGCAGATTTTCCTCAGAGACCGAAAGAAAAGTTATGAATATTGTTAATAAGTACGGCTACAAGGTAAATCTTAATGCCAAAGGGCTCAGAACCAATAAAACGCAGAGCATCGGTGTTATTGTTCCTGACATAACAAACGAATTCTTTGCTAAGATTATCCGTTCCATAGAGACGTCTCTGTTGCAAAAAGGCTATACCGTTTTTGTGTGCGACTCTAACGAGGACAGCAGCACAGAGGACAAGCATATTTCTTCGCTTGCCGCTAAAGACGTTGACGGTATAATCTACATCAGTACAAAGAGCGATGTTAAGCAGATATATAAAGATTATAAAATACCGGTAGTTCACATAGACCGTCGGCCTGAGCATGCGGGTACCCTTATAATTTCAGATAATGAGATGGGTGGTTTTTTAGCTACGGAGGCTCTTATAAAGGATGGCTGTAAGGATATATTAATGCTGAGCGACAAAAACTATTATTCTACCACACGAAACAGATATAAAGGTTATGTTGACGCTCTCAAAAAGTATTCTTTGCCGCTTAACGAGGAAAATGTTATAAAAACGGATGTCAGCTACGCTTCATCTTATGACGCGATAAAAAAAGTCATAGCCGACGGTAAAAAATTTGACGGAATTTTTTGCAATAACGATATGATGGCACTCGGTGCTTTGCAGGCGCTTAAGGATTCCGGAATATCTGTGCCTGAAAAATGCAAGATCGTCGGATTTGATGACATTACTCTGTCAGAGATATGCGATCCGCCGATAACCACAATACAGCAGGATACCGATATGTTCGGTAAAAAATCAGTTGAAACTCTTTTAAATCTAATCGAGAATAATGAGACAAAAAACAAAAATGATATTTATGTTATTCCCGTAAAGCTTGTTAAAAGAACAACCGCATAAAAAATCAGCTAACATATGCAAACGGGAAATATTATTTCCCGCATATTTTGGGAAATTGAGTAAACCTTTACCCAATAAAATGTATATACTATTCACATACGGACACAACTAATATGTGAAAATAATAGACTTCAAGGAGGAAAAAATGAGCGCATTAGTTGAGATGAAGGGCGTCGTTAAAAAGTTTCCGGGCGTAACGGCACTTAAAGATATAACATTTGACATACAGCCCGGCGAAGTACATGTGCTGCTTGGTGAAAACGGCGCCGGAAAGTCGACACTTATGAAAATTCTCAGCGGCGTTTATCAGCCCACTGAGGGAGAAATAATTGTCGGAGGAAAAAGCTATAAAAGGCTAACTCCCAAGGATTCCGCCGAAAATGGCATCAGCGTAATTTACCAAGAACTGAGCGTCATAAATGAACTTTCCATTCAGGAAAACCTTTTTGTCGGTAAGTTGCCGATGAAAAAATACGGCCCTGTTAAGGTCGTAGATTATAAGTATATGAATGAGCGTGCAAAAGAGCTGCTCTCGAAGGTAGGATTAAAACGAGATCCCAAAACTCTTGTTGAGGATATAAGTATTTCAGAAAAACAGCAGGTTGAAATAGCCAAGGCACTTGCCGCCGACAGTAAAGTAATCATAATGGATGAGCCTACTGCGTCTTTGACAAGTGAGGAAGTAAATCATCTGTTTAAGATAGTTCGTCAGCTTAAGGAAGAGGGCAAGGGAATAGTCTTTATTTCTCACAAGCTCGGTGAAATTATTGAAATAGGCGATAGGGTGTCGGTGCTGAAAGACGGAGCTTACGTCGGCACGAGAGACGTAAAAGGTGTTACGGCAGATGATCTCGTTACCATGATGGTAGGAAGAAAAATTCAGAATACTTATCAGCATGAGGATGCTCCCGATACCTACGAGAATAAAGAAGTCATTTTTGAGGTTCGTAATTTGTCTCGTAAGGATCAAAAGGTTAAGAATGTCTCATTTAAACTTCATAAGGGTGAAATCCTCGGATTCTCGGGACTTGTCGGTTCCGGCAGAAGTGAAATGATGAATGCAATATTCGGGTCTGAGCCTCGCTCGGCAGGAGATATATTCATTCACGGCAAACAGGTTAAAATCAATAGTCCTTACAGCGCCATAAAGAACGGTCTTGCAATGGTAACCGAAAATCGTCGTGAGACAGGCTTCTTTTATAACTTTGATATTAAGCAGAATATTTCGATTCTTCCGTTTATCAAGACTTCAAAGGGAAAAGGCACCATAGGTCTTACAAACAATAAATTTGAAAAGGAATGCGCAGAGGAGCAAAAGAAAAACCTGAATATAAAATGCGCTTCAGTTGATCAAAATATAACAGAGCTTTCCGGCGGCAACCAGCAAAAAGTCATACTCGGAAAATGGCTTGCCGCAGATTCTCAAATAATTATTTTTGATGAACCTACAAAGGGAATCGACATTGGTTCTAAAAGCGAGATTTACACTTTGATGCGTAAGCTCGCCGATGAGGGTAAGGGCGTACTTGTTGTATCATCAGAGCTTCCGGAACTTTTGGCGGTGTGTGATACCATAGCGGTTTTCCGTGAGGGTAAGATCGTACAAACCTTCCCACATAAAGACGCAACAGAAGAAAAAATAATTATGGCTTCAACTGCCGACCTTAAAGAAAGGACTAATTAAAATGTCACAGTCTAAAACATTAAAAAAAGAAAAATTAACCTTTAACACGATCTGGCAGAGGTACGGTACGTTTGGTATTCTTATAATCCTTCTTGCCATCTTGGCCATACTAAAACCAACATACTTTTTCTCAAGCTCTACAGCACCTCAGATTTTGGCACAGAGCTCGGTAAATATACTTTTATTGCAATGGGTGAGTTCTTTGCAATTCTTATTGCCGGCATCGATCTTTCGGTAGGATCTGTGGTAGCCCTGACCGGAATGTGTATGGCAAAGTTAATGGTGGCAGGGGTAAACCCGATAGTTGCTGTTCTTCTCGGAATTTTGCTCGGTGCATTCCTCGGTTTCCTTAACGGGTTACTTGTAAATGTTACAGGACTTCATCCGTTCATCATTACGCTTGGCACACAGGCAATTTATCGCGGCGTTACGCTTATAATCTCAAATTCAAGCGCGGTTTACGGCTTCCCGGCAAGTTTTACAAGAGTTATTTCAAAATCTGTTATAGGTATTCCTCTTGTTGCGATAATAGCGGTTATTGTAGCTTTGATCCTTGCGTATCTCACTAAAAAAACGAAGCTTGGTCGTAATATCTATGCGCTCGGCGGAAACAAAGAATCCGCTTGGTATTCGGGTATAAACGTAAATCTTCATACCCTTATAGTTTTCATTATTTCCGGTATTTGCGCCGGTATAGCCGGTGTGGTTCTTCTCGGTCGTGTAGGCTCGGCAGAGCCGGCAGCGGCAACAGGCTTTGAGACCTATGCAATAGCCGCTTCGATTATCGGCGGAACAAGCTTCTTCGGAGGCAAGGGTAAGATCTTCGGAGTTGTAATGGGCGGTCTTATCATCGGCGTTATCAACTTCGGTATGAATATACTTTCACTTTCGAGTACGCTTCAGCAGGTTGTAATGGGCGCTCTTATCATCGGCTCCGTTGCTCTTGACAGATTCGTAGCTAACAAAAAATAACCGTGCAGCTTAAAGGAGGTATTTTTATGGAACCTATGTTTAACCCGTCGCTCATGTGTATGGATCTTCTTGATATTAAAAATCAGACGGAAATATTAAATGAGCGATGTGACCTCTATCACGTCGATATAATGGACGGACATTTTGTGAAAAACATCACTTTGTCTCCGGACTTCGTAAAGGCGTTTTCAACAATCGCCAAAAAGCCTATTGACTGCCATCTTATGGTCACCGATCCCGATGATTATATTGAAGTTTTAGCTGAAAACGGAGCAGGTTATATTTGTCCGCACGCTGAAACTATAAACACCGATGCTTTCCGTATTATGAATAAAATCGAAGCATTAGGATGCAAAAAAGGTGTGGTTTTGAATCCTGCAACTCCGCTTTCTTATATCAGAGAATATATTGACCGCATAGATAAGCTTACAATTATGACGGTGGATCCCGGATTTGCCGGACAGCCTTTTATAAAAGAAATGCTCGGCAAAATCAGAGAAGCTAAGGAGCTTAAAGAAAAATACGGTTATAAGTTTTTAATCGAGATTGACGGTTCCTGCAATCAGAGGACGTTTAAGGAGCTTTACGAAGCCGGAGCCGAGGTCTTTATTGTAGGCTCGTCCGGACTTTTCTCAAAGGACAAAGACCTTAAAAAGGCTTGGGACATAATGAGAGAAGAATTTCGTACAGCAACAGGAGCATAGTATTAAAAGCAATTTTTAAAGGAGGTGACCGGCCATTGGATTTTACAATCGGTATAGATATCGGCGGTACAAACTTTCGCATCGGAATGGTCGGCCGTGACGGTGAAATTATCAACTTCGAAAAAAATTCAAGCAGAATTTTTGATAAAGGCGATGTAATCGAGACCCTGTATCTTAACATTTCGGATTATATGAAAAGATATAACGCGTCAGATTCGATAAAAGCGGTAGCAATTGGATTGCCGTCCATGGTCAGCAAGGATAAAAAGACTGTTATATCCACTCCTAATCTTAAGGGATTTGATAATATACCGTTCGGAGATACGCTCAGCAAAAAGCTTGGCATACCCGTATATGTTGACCGCGATGTAAATTTTCTTCTTCAAAATGATATTGTTACATTGGGTCTTCCGAAAGATTCTACTGTTCTCGGTTTTTATATCGGAACCGGCTTTGGAAATGCCATTTATTTAAACGGCAGCTTCTACTGCGGACGCAACGGAGCGGCAGGAGAGCTCGGGCACATACCGTTTCCGAATATTGAGGAAAAGTGTACGTGCGGAAATGTCGGGTGCAGCGAAGTAATTTGCTCAGGCAAGTATCTTGAAAAGATTACCGCGGAGCTTTTTCCCGAAACAGATATAAAAAATGTTTTTTTCGAACACGGCGACGATCCGAGAATAATCAAGTATGTTAAAGATCTTGCCATTCCTATAGCTACCGAAGTCAACATACTTGATCCCGATTATATTATAATCGCCGGCGGAGTGGTATATATGAAGAATTTCCCGAAGGACATTTTGATAGATTCGGTACACTTTCATACACGAAAGCCTTACCCCGAAAAAAATCTCAGAATCCTTTTTTCGGAGCATACACAACAGAGCGGAGTTTACGGGAGTGGAGACTTTGCATGGCATCAGCTTAAACAGTAGTTTCGACTGCTGAAAAAATAAGTAAAAAAGAGAGAGGAATTTATTATGAAAAGGAAAATTTTAAGTATCGTTTTGGCATTGACGGTAGTTATCGGCATTGTTTTCGCTGGTTGCGGAAGTAAGACCGACGACAAGAAAACGACCGACGGTTCGGGCTCTTCTTCCGGAACCGCAGAATATGCAATCATTCTTAAACCGCTTTCTAACGATTTCTGGGCAAATATGAAAGCCGGAATAGAGAAGGAAGCTAAAGAACTCGGCGTAACCGTTGACATTTTCGCTGCGCAATCCGAGGATGATACCGAGGGTCAGCTTAAAATTCTTGAAAACTGCATCTCCAAGGGCTACAAGGCCATAGGTGTTGCACCGATTTCCCCGACTAACCTTATTAACGGTATAGTTGAGGCAAACAAAAAGGGTATTTATGTAATGAATATTGATGAAAAGATTGATATGGATACCCTTAAGAATGCCGGCGGAAGTGTTATAGCTTTTGCTACAACCGATAACGAAAAAGTCGGTGAAAAAGGCGCAAACTATATAATGGAACAGTTAAAGGACGGCGGCGAGGTTGCAATAATCGAAGGTAAGGCAGGTAACGCATCCGGTGAGTACAGAAAGAACGGTGCAACAACTGCATTTACCGCAAACAGCGCATTCAAGCTTGTTGCTTCTCAGCCGGCTGACTGGGACAGACAGAAGGCTCTTGATACTGCCGCTTCAATGATTCAGAAATATCCGAATCTTAAGGCTATATATTGCTGCAACGATACCATGGCTCTCGGTGCTTTACAGGCAGTTAAAAACGCTAACAAGCTCGGTAAGATAATGGTAGTAGGTACAGACGGTGCAGCCGAAGCCATAGACAGCGTAAAAGCAGGCGAGCTTTCAGCAACAGTTGCTCAGGACTCAGCGGGAATCGGTGCTGTTTCACTTAAAACGATGGTTGAGACAGTAAAAGCAGGCAAAGCAATTGATGTTAATGCTACTCCCGAAACTATCCCGGTTGATTCTTATATAGTTACAAAGGATAGCTAAAAAGGTGTTTTCCATCCGTTTATTAGATAAACGAACTCCCTAACTCACAAGCTCAGACAGCACCGATTTTTCGGTGCTGTCGAGCTGTATAACGGAATATTGAAAGAGGTTTTAATATGAAAATAGCAATAGGTAGCGACCATGTAGGATACGAACTTAAAGGCAAGGTTATTGCTCACCTGAAAGAAAAGGGTATAGAGGTAAAGGATTTCGGAACGAACAGCACCGAGCGTACCGATTACCCGATTTACGGTGAGGCTGTGGCAAACGCGGTAGCATCAAAGGAATTTGACAAGGGTATACTTATATGCGGTACAGGTGTTGGTATTTCTCTTGCGGCAAATAAGGTTAACGGTATAAGAGCGGTAGTTTGCAGTGAGCCATATTCGGCACTTCTTTCGAGGCAGCATAACGATACCAATATTTTGGCTTTCGGTGCAAGAGTTGTCGGCCTTGACCTTGCACTTATGATTGTTGACACTTGGCTCTCCGGTGTTTATGAGGGCGGAAGACACGCACGTCGCGTGCAAATGATATCCGACATTGAAGAAAGACAGAAAAATAAATAAGCTTTTATTTAATTAAACAAAAGGAAGCCGCAGAAACTGTGTTTTGCGACTTCTTTTTTCTTGAATTAGAGCTTTTTTTCTGATACAATATCAGCGTGTTTTCTACGGAACTGTAATGTTTGTAGCGATTGGTTTTTATTCTGTAAATGGAAAGGCTATGTAAGAATTATGAGTAAAATGTCAGAAGTAATGCCTAAATGGGGGCCTTATTCAAAAAAGTACAGCGGTGTGTCAAGAGTCACAGAGCACGAAACGGAAAAAGGCGTCAGGTTTGATTTCATTTCGCTTCCCGCAGTTTCAAATACCGATGCCAAGGCTCCGAACGTGACTATACCGGTGGGTGTGCATCCTTGGGATGTAAAAAGTGATTATTCTTTTTATTCTTACAGACAGGACCTGGAGTGGAAGGATGTTATTTATTCCGACGTTTCTTTTACAAAACTCAGCGATGAGAGTGTGCTTGTCAGGACCGAGATTTTCAATAATTCAGAACTTATGCAAAATTGCCTTGTCAATTATTTCTCTTCGCTGCAATTTCCGTTTTTAACATCATACAGAGTTTCTCTTCCCAATAAATCGCTTATGTTTGACGCGCTTGATTACAGCGAGTTTACATATAAAACAAGCCGTCCGTGGGATAATGAAACTATGGACGCCATGCATAAAGGCGAGTTCTTTGACGATCGCTTTACTTCTCACAGAGGGCTCGGAGACCGTGACGACAACCGATATATATTGCCGAAATATCCGCGTCTCGGAGAAGAAAAAGGCGACAAAATCGTATATAAAATAAAAAATGATTTAAACTTTTCAGATGCTGCTTTATATGTCAGATACCGTACCGTTGATAATAAGCCTTCGGCTTTTACCGTGAACGGTGACAACGTTGTGTTTCCGCCTGCACAGGATATGGGTGAAATCACGATGCCGATAGGTAATGTGGATAAAGGCGATTATACTCTCGTTCTCGTTTCCGAGGGCGAAGGCGGCATAGAATTTGATTTCTTTGCAATATGCGAAAAAGACGAAACCAATAAAATATTAGTTGAAGCAAAAAAGAATAATTTTGTCCCGGATGTTAAGGTTCGCGACGAAATAAACGGTAAAACCATTGAGATAAAATACGAGGGCGTTGAAAAGCCATTTGTTTTAAGAACATTTAATGATGAAACAAGACTTCGCAGCATACCCTCCGGCTGTCTTGAGGATGTACCGACTCCCCGTATATCTCAACCGGATAAAAGCTTTGACAATATGATGGAAACTTTTTCCGGAGAATTCAGTTGGAAACACAGTGACGAGGGATACTATCAGAATACTCTTGTTCACACCTTGTACATAGAGCCGGGGAAAAGTCATACCGAATATGCGGTTATTTCGTATGGCGGTGCAGAATATGAAACGCCGGAAGATTATGAAAAGATCTATTTATCGGCGTCCGGCTCGGTTGAAAAGCTAAGCTATAATGACAGCGGAAAAAAATATGAGTTTTCAAACTGCCTTTTGCGAGCTGCAATGTTCCAAAACACCGTGTATCCGCTTTATCATCACGGAGAATATGTTATACATCACACTCCCGGCAAGAGGTGGGATTCCTTTTACACATGGGATTCGGGCTTTATAGGGCTTGATATGCTTGAATTTTCACCGAAAATAGCGGATTATATCCTCGATTTGTATTTGAGTGATAAGGATAATAAGGACTATGCGTTTTTGCTGCATGGTTCTCCTGTGCCCGTCCATCTTTATCAATATTATGAAATGCTCCAAAAAACATCTGATAAATCCGAGCTGTATGATTATTACGACCGAGCAAAGATGTTTTATGATTTCCTTGCGGGAAAAATAAACGGTTCAACCACTGCTAAATTTAAGAGCGGTCTAACAACTACATTTGAGTATTTTTACAATTGTTCCGGTATGGACGATCTTCCGCCTCAAGTTCTGATGTACAAAAATAATTTGCAACTTAAAACCGCACCGTGTATTTCTTCTTCTCAGGTTATAAGGACGGCAAAGCTTCTCACTGTGATAGCCGAGCATCTCGGTAAATCCGAAGATGTAAAAGCCTATTCGGAAGATATAAAGAGAATATCAAATGGGCTTCAGAAATATGCGTGGGATGATGAGGCGGGGTATTACTCATATGTAATTCACGATGAAACCGGCGAAGCAAAAGAACAACTGCGCTCCGAGTCGGGCGAAAATATGAATAAGACCATGGACGGTATATATCCTCTTATAGCCGGAATAACTACGGACGAGCAGACTGGCAGAATTCTGTCTCATTTGAAAAGCGAAGATGAGATGATGAGCAAGGTCGGTATAAGTGCCGTTAATATGAAGGCCGGCTATTATGCCACTAACGGCTATTGGAACGGCAACGTATGGTTTTCGCATCAATGGTTTGTTTGGAAAACCATGTTAGATATAGGTGAGGCTGATTTTGCATATAAAATAGCCAAGGTCGCGCTCGATTCGTGGAAGCGTGAGGTGGAGTATTCGTACTATACTTTTGAAATGCTTTCGATAACTACGGGCAGAGGAGGATGGTTCCATAATTTCGGAGGCCTTTCCGCTCCCGTGAACATTTGGGCTTCTGCATACTTTAAGGCGGGCACGTTTAATCTCGGCTTTGACAGCTTTTGTGAAAATTACAGCTTCGAAAACGATTTCACTCATTTTTCCGCAGACGTTTCGCATTATAACGGTAAAGACAGCATAATGCTTGTTGTTATGAATGACAAAAATAATTATGTGGTAACAGTTGACGGAGAAAAAGCCGTTTTTAACGAGCGGAGCAAAGGAACATTTGAAATAAAATTACCATCCGATAAAAAACGTGTAAAAATTGAAATTCAGCTTGTGTAATCCTCTACAAGCTTTTGTGCTTCTTCATCGGAATAAGCCGTAACACCTACTATTATAAGCTCCCTGTCGCTTTGCGGCAGGGAATTTGTATTTACGTCAAAGATTTCCACCGGCATAGAGTATCCGCGTTTAAATAAAGCTATTTTACCGTTATAGTCGGTTATGGTGTAAAGTGCTGTAACGGTAGTTTCTTCACTTTCCGTAAAGCTGCTTTTCTTTTTAGGAGATTTTAAAATTATCACTGTTACTGCACCTAATAAAGTCAGAGCAGCCACCGATGCGGCGATACATTTAAGTAAGGCTTTTTTCATTTTATTCACTTCCGTATATTATTTTTGACAAGAATAGGAAAAATATAATATTTTTTCAAAATTATGATGAAATAATCAACGGTTTGTGTTACAATAAATCAGTATAGTTATATCGTATCCGATCTTTTAAACGGAGGACTTTAAAATATGACTCAAAAGCGACGCGCAGTCACAAAGAGAGTACCTAAAAACAGAAAAAAACGCAGTAAGGGCGCAACGGTTTTGTTGTCGGTTCTTTTTACCTTTTTGCTTACCGCGGTTTTTGTATGCTTATATCTTCTTGTGTTTATGGTGTCTTACGTAAACGGCGACAGTAAGATAAATCTTGAGGAATATAAAGAGAATCAAGATCAAACCACAATTATATATGCGTATGACACCAACAACGAAGTCACCGAGCTTTCGCGCCTTCACGGTGAACAAAACCGAGTTTGGGTAACATACAGCGAAAATCCGGATGAAAGCGTTATACCGCAAAATCTTGCGAATGCGTATATTGCACTTGAGGATAAGCGTTTTTACGATCACGGCGGTGTCGACTGGTTCAGAACATTATCGTCGGCGGTTAAATACCACTTCAAGCAGGGCGGTTCGACCCTTACTCAACAGCTTATTAAAAATCTTACGGGAGAAAACGGCAAAACCGTAAATCGTAAATTTTATGAAATACTGTCTGCGCTGAACCTTGAGAAAAATGCCTCCAAGCAGACCATACTTGAGGCGTATATGAATACGGTCTATATGAGCCACGGCTGTTATGGCGTACAGACCGCCTCCGAAAAGTATTTCGGAAAAAATGTGCAGGACCTTAATCTTGCTGAGTGTGCGTCTTTGGCGGCAATAACTCAATCTCCGTCAAAATATGATCCGCTTATTCATCCCGAAGAAAACAAAAAACGCCAAAAGGTCTGTCTTGACAATATGCTTAAGCAGGGCAAAATAACAGAAGACCAGTATAATGAAGCAATAAATTACACAATGGTGTTCACGAACAGTGAGGGCTATGTGCCGAGCGAAAACCTTACAAGCGCTCAGCAGCAGACCACTACCACCATTCAGAGCTACTATGTCGATTACGTTATTCAAAAAGTTATCTCAGACCTTATGGATAAATACGGCTATACAAAGCCGCAGGCGTCTACGCTCATTTATTCGGGCGGACTTCGCATCTACTCCGCTGTGGATATGAATGTTCAGAATATTCTCGAAAACGTATATGTAAACAGAATATCATTCCCGTCCTATAATAAAAATGTTCCCGATGCTCAGTCGGCTATGACAATTATGGATTACAGCGGCAGAGTGCTCGGTATGATAGGCGGAGCTGGAGAAAAGACCGAAAACCGCGGACTTAACCGTGCGGCAAATTCGTATAGGCAGCCCGGTTCATCAATAAAGCCCCTCTCTGTTTACACACCGGCAATAGAGGAAAAATATGCTTATTGGAGCACAAGAGTTAAGAACTATGGTATTCCTCACTATTACAGCGACGGCGGAGTGGGTCCCGTCAACTACGGTAATGACCCCGGTTCTCCCGATTCGTATGTAAACGTACAAAAAGCTATTTGCAAGTCTTACAATACAGTACCGGCGCAGCTTCTTAAAAAGATGGGTTATGAATTGAGCTTTAAGTATGCCAACGGCAAATTCAGACTCGATCATCTCTATGATGTTGATAAGAACGCCTCGTCACTTGCCGTAGGCGGTACAAGTAAGGGAGTATCAACTCTTCAGATGGCAGCCGCATATGCCACCTTCGGAAACGGCGGTAAATATTACGACCCGTACTGTTACTATAAAGTCACGAATTCAAGCGGTACTATGGTATACCTTCAACACGACGAGACCGATGGCGATCAGATTATGTCTCAGGATACTGCGGATATTATGAATGAGCTTCTGCAAACCGTTGTTACTGATACGGCAGGTGAAGCTACCGCGCGCAATTACGGCCTTAACAATATGAAACTGTTTGCAAAAACCGGTACCACAACCGAGGATAAGGATCGTTGGTTCTGCGGAGGTTCTCCGTATTATGTAGCTGCAGTTTGGTATGGTTGCGATACTCCTAAGCAGCTTTCGAATTATGTTTCGGGCAATCCGGCGGGTAAAATATTTGATGAGGTTTTGAACAGAGTTCATAAAGGACTCGCTTCTAAAGATTTTACAAAATTCTCATCTATTGTTGAGCAAAAAGAGTATTGTACAAAGACGGGATTGCTTGCGGGCAGCGGATGTTCGAGTCGCGCAACCGGCTGGTTCTCAAAGAGCAATATGCCGGGCTATTGTACATCTTGCTCCGGCGGCGGAAGTAAGGATGGCAAGATCGAGGGAGAGACCAAAAAGACAACCGACGGCAGCACTAAGCCGGCAGAAACAACAAAGGCGGCTGCTGAGACGACAAAAGCTCCCGAGGCTACAAACGCCGCAGAGGCTACCAAAGCTCAATAATCAAAGGAGTTTTTATGGGCAATTTGCTGTTTAAAAATGCACACGTTATAGACCCTTCACAAAAGCTTGATACTGTCGGCGACGTTCTTGTCGTCGACGGTAAGATTGCCGATTTTGGCAAGGCTTTAAGCTGCTCTGCCGATAATATCATTGATGCTTCGGGGCTTGTTTTGGCACCGGGGCTTATTGATTTACATGTGCATTTGCGTGATCCGGGTCTTGAATATAAAGAGGATATAATTTCCGGATGCCGTGCGGCGGCGGCCGGCGGCGTGACAACGGTTTGCGCCATGCCTAATACAAAACCGGTATGCGATAACGCAGAAACGGTAAAATATATACTTGAAAAAGCGGCTAATGCCGATGCTCACGTTCTTCCAATAGGTGCCGTTTCCGTCGGCGAAAACGGTGAAAAGCTCACCGATATGCAGGCTTTAAAAGAAGCCGGTTGCTGTGCTTTTTCGGATGACGGCGTTCCGGTTAAAACCGCAGAGCTTATGCGTGAAGCACTCAAAGAGGCAGCAAGACTCGATATGCCTGTTTTTGCCCATTGCGAAGAAAAAACAATTTCACGCGACGGCATTGTGAATGAATGCGATGTTGCAAAAGACCTTAATATGCCGCAGATACCGGTTTCGGCAGAAGACGTGGGAACTGCACGCGAGACGGCCCTTTTAATGTCAGCCCCCAAAAATGCACGGTTGCATATTTGTCACGTCAGTACGGGCAATTCAGCACTTCTTATAGCCTCTGCAAAGAGAAACGGATTTAATGTAACTGCTGAAACTTGTCCGCATTATTTTATATTTAACGATGAAAAGCTTTTGTTAAAGGATGCGGATTATCGAATGAATCCTCCGCTTCGCAGTGCCGTGGATCAGTTTTCCGTTCTCTACTCGCTTATTGACGGTGTAATAGATGTAATTGCAACCGACCACGCACCTCATTCACCGGAAGAAAAGGCAGATTTTTACAAAGCTCCCAACGGTGTTATAGGTATGGAGACATCTTTTTCCGCTTCATATACCGCGCTTGTTGCGTCGGGACTTATCAGTCTTTATGAGCTTGTTGATAAAATGGCGTGTAAACCGGCCGAGATTTTAAACAGACCGATAGGCACGTTAAAAAAGGGGAGTGCTGCGGACATTATTTTGATAGATGAAAGTGAAAAATTTACAGTAGACATAAATAAGCTTCACGGTAAATCCAAAAACTGCATCTTTAAAAACCGTGAACTTCAAGGCAAGGTAAAAATGACCGTTCTCAGCGGCAGAATAGTATATAATGATTTAGGAGATTGACAAATGGCTTTTGACAGACTTATCCGTGCAATTGACGAAAAGAAAAATCCTACTGTGGCAGGGCTTGACCCGAAGCTTGACTACGTTCCCGAGTTTATAAAAAAAGACTCGCGTGAGAAATACGGAGATACGCTTGAGGCTGCGGCAGATGCGCTTTTGACATTTAACAAAGGGCTTATAGATTCTCTTTGCGATGTTGTGGCGGCCGTAAAGCCGCAATGCGCCTATTATGAAATGTACGGGTGGCAAGGAGTAAAAGCACTTTATGACACAATAGCTTACGCAAAAGAAAAAGGCCTGTTTGTAATAACCGACGGTAAAAGGAATGATATCGGCACTACCATGGAGGCGTATGCCGCCGCACATATCGGTAAAACAGAGGCTTTCGGTAAAACCTTTGAAAGCTTTTCCGCCGATGCCCTCACAGTTAACGGTTATCTCGGAAGCGACGGTATAAATCCTCTTTTAAATGTTTGCAAGGAAGAGGACAAAGGCATTTTTGTGCTTGTGAAAACTTCTAATCCATCCTCCGGCGAGCTTCAGGACAGATTGCTCGGCGACAAAACCGTCTACGAAACCATGGGTGAAATGTGCGAGAACTGGGGCAAGGATTCTATAACGGATTACGGATACTCATGTGTCGGTGCGGTCGTCGGAGCAACTTATCCGAAACAGCTTTCAAGCCTTCGCAAAGAAATGCCGCACACATTTTTCCTTGTACCGGGTTACGGTGCACAGGGCGGAGCCGCCAAAGATATTGCAGGTGCGTTTGATGAGAACGGACGCGGAGCTGTAATAAATTCCTCAAGAGGTATAATGTGCGCATACAAAAAAGGCGGCTTCGATGAAAAAGATTATGCCGTTGCCGCACGTAAAGAAGCTATCAGAATGAGGGACGAAATCAATTCCGTTTTATAAAGGGTGATTTATATGAAAAATAAAAAGGCTTACCTTGTTTTGGCTGACGGAACCGTATTTAACGGAATTTCTATGGGTAAAGAGGGAACAGCTTTAGGAGAAGTTGTTTTCAATACTTGTACGGCTTCTTACGGAGAACTGCTTTCAGACCCGACATATTACGGTCAGATAGTGGCGCAAACCTATCCTCTTGTAGGCAACAGAGGCGTAGAAAAAAGAGAAAACGGTTCAAAAATAATGGCAAGCGGCTATGTTGTGCGTGAATGGTGCGACACCGGCGATCTCGGCGAAGAAACGCTTGACAGCTATTTAAAAGAGTGCGGCATAGTAGGAATCAGCGGTATTGATACACGCCGTCTTACGCGTGCCGTCCGCGACAAAGGCTATATGAAGGGCGCTATAACCGACAATCTTAATGATTTTGACGTGCTTATTAAAAATATCAAGAATTATACAATTTCCGGGGCGGTTGAGGCTGTTACCGTAAAAGAGCCGCAGAAATTCACGGCGGAAAATCCGAAATGCAATGTTGCGGTGATTGATTACGGTTCGCCGCGCAGAACTCTTGACGGCTTTTTGTCACGAGGCTGTAGTTTGACCGTCGTCCCGGCTGACTTTACGGCTGAGCAGTTAAAGAACATTTCACCGGACGGTATTTTCCTTTCCGACGGTCCTGCCGATCCTGACGATAATCCAAAGCTTATAGAAAATATCAAGGAGTTTAAAAAACTCGGTGTTCCGATGTTCGGAATAGGTCTCGGCCATCAGATGCTGGCTCTTTCGGAAGACTTTAAAATTGAAAAAATGCCGCAGGGGCACCGCGGCTCAAATCAGCCAGTAGTTATAAAATCTACCGGAAAGCTTATGGTTACAGAGCAGAATCACGGTTATTCGGTTGAAGTTTCGAGCATCAGTTCCGATAAAGCCGATATTACAATGATAAATGTCAACGACGGCTCCTGTGAGGGACTTGAGTACAAAAATTTCAACGGTTTCGGGGTTCAGTTTACACCGGACAGCGACCGCGACAGCAGTACATCTTGGATATTTGACCGCTTTGTTGATATGATGGGGGAATGAGTTATGACAGAAAATAAATATTCAAAAATACTTGTTCTCGGAGCTGGCCCCGTGGTTATAGGCTCTTCCTCTGAATATGATTATTCGGCTGTATCTGTTTGCAGAGCGTTGAAGGAAGAGGGCATTTCAGTAGTTTCGGTAAACTCAAATCCGGATACAATAATGACAGATAAAAATGTTGCGGATACAGTTTATATTGAGCCATTAAACGGCGAAACAGTAAAGAAAATAATTGAAAAAGAAATTCCCGATGCCATTATCGGCACCACGGGAGGAGAAGCGGGGCTCGAAATTTGCCTTGAGCTTTTACAAAACGGTTATCTTGATGAGCACGGTACCAAGCTTCTCGGAATTAAGCCGGAAACCATAAAGGCAATAAGAAACGAGCAGGCTCTTCGAGATACTCTTGAAAATGTGGGCGAACCGTATGTATCCGCAAAGGTGTTGCCGACAGATGCGGAATGCGTGACATTCGCCGGTGAAATCGGTTTTCCCGTACTTATAAGTCCGGCATTCACGCCTGATTTTTCAGAGCCGATACGTTGCGAAAATGCAGATGATATTTTGTCAGGCTTCGGCAGTTGTGCCGAGCGATCTCTCGTAAACGAGGTATACGTAAGAAAATGCGTCGATGATTATAAAGAAGTGGAATTTGTCGCAATGCGCGATTCCTTCGGCAACTGCATAAGCGTAAGCAGTACCGAAAATATTGACAGCGTCGGCATTCATTCCGGCGACAGTATTGTTGTTATTCCTGCGCAGACTCTTACAGACAGCGAAACCGTAAGGCTTCGCAGAGCCGCAAGAAAAATAGCCGATTATTTAAATATTGAAGGAAGCTGCAATGTCCGTTTTGCAATAAATTCGGATGGCAGCGAGTATATGGTTTTGGCAGTTGAGCCACAGCTTAACCGTACTACCGCTCTTGTTTCAAAGGCTACGGGTTATCCCATAGCGCAGATCTCTGCCAAAATTGCTCTCGGATATAAGCTTTACGAAATCAAAAACGATATAACAGGCGTTACCACAGCGGCAAATGAACCTGCCATTGATTATTGTGCCGTAAAGGTTCCGAGATGGTCTTTTGAAAACTTCGATGCCGCCACCAGAAAGCTCGGCGGAACTATGCAGGCTACGGGTGAGGCACTCGCAATCGGCACTTCGTTTGAGTTGGCTCTTATGAAAGCGATACGCTCGATGAATCCGCGTACCGAATCCGTATCAATGCCCAAAATGAAGCAAAAAACCGACAATGAGATAAAGGAGTTGCTGTTAGGCTCCGATGATGAGCGAATTTTTGCTGTTTACGAAGCTATAAGACGCGGATTTGACATTGCTGAAATACAGTCTCTTACAAGAATAGATAATTATTATCTAACTAAGCTCAAGAATATAGCCGATACGGAAACATCTCTCGGTAACGGCTTTTCGGATGATTTGTATTTCCGTGCAAAAACTCTCGGTTTTCTCGACAGTACAATTGAAAAAATAACCGGTGAGGAGATTTCGGCACCCATAGCTGCAGGATATAACACCGTAGACACTTGCGCAGCCGAATTTGACGTTAAAAAGCCCTATTTCTATTCTTCGTTTGACGAGGATAACGAAGCCGCAATGTTCGGAAAAGCGCACCCGACATCGAAAAAGAAAATCCTTGTAGTGGGTTCCGGCCCTACATCAATAGGTCTTGGAACAGACCGCGATTATGCGGTGGTAAACTGTATAAATACACTTAAGGACTTTGGTTACTCCACTATTTTGCTTAATAATAATCCTGCGGCTGTTTCCACAGATCCCGGAGTTGCCGATACACTTTATCTTGACCCCATTACAGACGAAGATGTCAGAAATGTTGTGCTCACCGAAAAACCGTACGGAGCTGTTTTGCCGTTCGGCGGCGGTAACGCCGTCAGAAAAGCCGAAATGCTTCGTTCATTAGGCGTTAAGGTTTTCGGTTCGGATGACGAGGCTCACCGCAGACTAAAAAACAAAATAGAGTTATTTGATATTCTTGATGATCTCGGTATACGTCACACAAATAACCGTCACGTTATGATTGGTAAGGGTGCCGAGGTGGATGTCCTGTCCGATGGCAGCGATATACTGGTTCCGGGAATTTGCGAGCATATTGAAAAGGCCTGTGTAAATCCCGGCGATACTACTACGGTTTTTCCGTCGATAACGCTTACCTCATCTGATAAAGCAAAGATATACGAATATACCGAAAAGCTTTGCAAAGAACTTAAAATTAAAGGGCTTATAAATATCCAGTTTGTTATATATGATAACGAAGTTTATGTTTCGTCGGCAAGCGTCGTGGCAACGCGAAACGTGCCGTTTATGACTAAGGCATCGGGGTTGCCGATAGTTGCCATGGCTACGCGGCTTATGCTCGGCGAGACGCTCGGTGATATCGGTATGGGATGCGGTATTTTACCTGAGCCTACAAGGTATTTTGTCAGAGTACCGGTATTCAGCTTTGAAAAACTTCAGGGTACCGATGTTCAGATAGGCGATACCGAAAAGTCAACGGGAGAAGTTATGGGCATAGCAGATACATTTGACGAAGCTCTTTTGAAGGGCTTGATAGCTTCGGGAATGCGTATAAAGCGCACAGGCGGAGTGCTTGTATCCGTTGCCGATACCGATAAGAGGGACAGCGTTATGCTTGCCGGTGAATTTTTAAAGCAGGGCTTTAAAATTTATGCTACCTCCAATACTGCTAAGCTTTTAAATTCAAACCATGTTGCGGCAAATTCCGTGCGTAAAATACATGAGGGCGAGCCGAATACAATGTCGCTTATTAAGAATAATAAATTATCATATGTTGTTTCAACTGCGGAGCAGGGACCTAAGGTGAATGAGGACGACATTCGCATACGTCGTACCGCTCTTTTGCGCCGTATTCCGGTGCTTCCGTCGGTTGATACCGCCTTTGCATTTGCAAAGTGCCTCGAAAATAACAATATTCTTGAAGAAATAAAGGTTTACAAGCTATAATTATAGGTGAATGATTTATGTTTCAAAAATCGTATAAAATCCTTTCGACCGAAAAACTGAATAATACAACTTTCAGCTTTGTTATTTCCTGCCCGGAGCTTGCCGAAGAAAGCTGGTGCGGAAGATTTGTAAATGTCTTATGCGGAGAAAAAACTCTGCGCCGCCCGATTTCAATTTCTGAAATTGACAAGCAAAACGGTACAATAACAATCGTATTTGAAGTCCGCGGAGACGGAACAAAATGGATGTCGGAGAGAAAAGCAGGGGACGAGCTTGATATTTTAGGACCTCTCGGCAACGGATTTTTCCCCGATAAAATAAAACGCGGAATTTTTATCGGAGGAGGTATAGGCTGCCCCCCTATGCTCGGTGCTGCAAAAGAATACGGCAGCGATGCAGAGGTGATTCTCGGCTTCAGAAGCCAAGAAAATGCAATACTTACAGATAAGTTTAAGTCTGTCGCTAAGCGGGTGGAAATTACAACAAACGACGGTACCCTCGGCGCAAAAGGCTTTGTTACCGATGTGCTTAAAAATATGGTTCAAAACGGTGAAAATGCCGTAGTTTATGCCTGCGGACCCACACCAATGCTAAAAAGCGTTGCCACGCTCTGTAAGGAAAAAAACATTAAGTGCTACGTTTCGCTGGAGCAGCGTATGGCGTGCGGAATAGGTGCTTGCCTTTGCTGTGCACAAAAGACTCGCGATGAAGACGGCGAGCATATGAAACATGTTTGTAAAAACGGACCCGTTTTTGATTCCGAGGAGGTCGTATTCTGATGGCTGATTTAGGTGTTAATATAGCCGGAGTTCATTTTAAAAACCCAGTAATTACAGCGAGCGGAACTTTCGGATTTGGGCAGGAATATGCCCGTCTTTATGATATTTCGCGTCTCGGAGGTATATCTTGCAAGGGGACTACGTTGAAAGAACGCCCGGGAAATCCGGTTCCGCGAGTTTGTGAAACGCCGTCAGGTATACTCAACTGCGTCGGACTTCAAAATCCGGGCGTTGACGCGTTTATAAAAGATGACTTGCCTTTTTTGGAAAAGTCAGGTACCGTTATAATCGCTAACATTGCAGGAAGCGCAGAAGAAGATTACGTTGAAACCGTATCAAGGCTTAACGGTACGAGTGTGGATATGATTGAGCTTAATATTTCGTGTCCTAATGTTAAAGAGGGCGGAGCTTCTTTCGGAACAAGTGCCGCGAGCGTCGAAAAGATAACGTCGGCTGTCAAAAAAGCATCCGAAAAGCCGCTTATGGTAAAACTTACGCCTAACGTAACCGACATAACAGAAATGGCTCTTGCCGCAGAGAGTGCCGGTGCAGATGCCGTTTCTCTTATAAATACGCTTACCGGAATGATTATTGATATAAACACAAAAAGACCGCTTCTTCGCAATAATACAGGCGGGATGTCAGGTGCGGCGGTTTTTCCCGTGGCACTTCGTATGGTTTGGCAAACCGCATCAAAGGTTAAAATTCCCGTTGTCGGTCTCGGAGGTATAACAAAGTGGGAGGACGCCGTACAGATGCTTTTAGCCGGAGCAAGTGCGGTTCAGGTCGGTACCGCAAGCTTTACAGACGCATTCGCACCGCTTAAAATTATAGACGGTATAAACAATTATCTCGACAAAAACGGGTATAAGAGTGTGTCCGAGATAGTCGGAAAGGTTGAACCATGGTAATACTTTCGGTTGATTACGGCGATGTCAGAACCGGAATTGCCGTTTGCGATAAATTCGGTATGTTGGCGTCACCCGTTAAGGTTATTGTTGAGCGCGACAGCGGCGCTTTGGCAGATGAGATAACTGAAATAGCCACAGAAAAGAAGGCTGAAAAAATAGTATTGGGGCTTCCGAAAAATATGGACGGTTCAGAGGGCTTTCGTGCCGAGGCTTGTCGGCAACTGGCAGAGCTTATTTCAGAAAGGATTAATCTTCCGATAGATTTTGAAGACGAGAGATTGACTACCGTTTCGGCGCATAATGCGCTGAACGCCACAAATACCCGCGGTAAAAAGCGTAAGGCGGTTGTTGACGCTGTTTCTGCAGTTATAATTCTTGAAGATTACTTGAGAAAAACGAAAAATCAAAAATAAAATCAAAAGCAGCCCGTATGTCATGTGATATACAGGCTGCTTTTGGCAAAAGAAAAAATTAAATTGTTTAAACACAATAGAAATTTGTATCCCATCCGGGAATGTACGGATGATGTCTGAAGTATATTTTATATTCGGGATTTACCTCGAGTATTTTTTCGGGCAAAATAAATATATCTTCGATTCTGTGGTATGCCGCAATGTTGAGTTTGGGCTTCAACCTTTTTAGCGTAATTTCGGCTCCGTCAAGCATTTCGCTTTCCGCTCCTTCGATATCCGCTTTGATATATGTAATATTTTTACTTTTGGAAATCTCATCTACGGTAACAGTATCTGTCTTTGTTTGTGCGGCATTTAAAAGATATGAATTTCTGCCGCCTTTTCCCGAAAAACCCATAGTCAAATCTCCGCTCCAAATGCCCTTGTTCACAAGAGTTATATTGCTCATACTTTTTGTGTATTCCATAAGCTTTTTAAAATTTCGCGGAGCAGGTTCGACAGCTGTTATACTGCCGTATTCATTGCCGGAGAAATGCAAAAATTCCTTTATTGTGTCGCCGTTATAAGCACCGAGATCAAGGTAATTTTCGTTTTTGCCGAGCCTTAATATATCGCTAAACACTTCTTCTTTATCGCTCTCGCAGGATAAAAGTATGTCTAAGCCTCCGCTGTATTCAAAATTGACAAACTTAAAAAATACATCTTTGGATTTTTCGTCTGCAAGCAGCGAATAAATGTTACAGATGCGGCTTTTGTTGCGCTCAAAAAATTCTCTGTTTGCTATGCCGTTTCCGTAAACCGACACGCTCGGTACAAAAGTTTTGTGCTTTGCTGCAACGCTTTTAATGTTATCGGTGACCGATTTAAGCTGAGAACCGAAGCATATTACACAGTAAAAATCGCCGAATTCATTTTCGCAGTCAGAGAGACTTTTGACTTTAAATCCGCGGAAGCTTCTGTCCCTGACAAATCCGTCACTTGCCATAACGGCAGATATTTTTATACCCAGTCTTTCAAATTCGTCAAATATTTTATCGGCACCGTTTCCGGTTCCGTAGCAAACTATCGGCAGGTCGGCGTCTTTTAATTTTTCCCATACAGAAGGAGATTTCAGCATTTTATCAAGCATTATAACCACTCTTTTTATTTCTGCAAAAGTTCGGTATTAATTGTAACATATAACGTGAGTTTTCACAAATGTTGTTATTTACTTTGATAAAAAAAGATATTATAATATGAGTGATGAATTCTAAGGAGGTATTATTATGAACGATATTAACTCTCTTTATAAATTATGGTGCGAAAAAGCCGTGAATGATAAAGACCTTATTCCGGAGCTTAAATCAGTTGAGGGAAATCAGGATGAGATTCTCGATAGATTTTATAAAAACCTTGAATTCGGTACGGCAGGTCTGCGCGGAGTTATAGGAGCCGGTACAAACAGAATGAATGTTTATACCGTTAATCAGGCAACACAGGGTCTCTCGGATTATCTTAACAGCGAGTTTAAAGAGCCGAGCGTTGCCATTGCCTATGATTCGCGTATAAAATCGGATGTATTTGCACGTTCCGCGGCTTCGGTGCTTGCCGCTAACGGTATTAAGGTATATATCTATCGTGAACTTGTACCGACTCCGATGCTGTCATATGCGGTCCGCAAGCTTCATTGCAGCTCGGGCATAATCATAACCGCAAGTCATAATCCCTCAAAGTACAACGGCTATAAGTGCTACGACCCAAACGGCTATCAGATGACCGATGCAGCCGCCGCCAAAACCTATGAGTTTATAAGCCGTGTTGATATGTTCTCAGGCGTTAAAACCGCCGACTTCGAAGAATGTGTCGAGAGCGGAAAAATTGAATATATCAGCGATGAGGTTTATGAGTCGTTCTTTACCGAAGTGCTGAAAGCAAGAGTCAATCCCGGCATATGTGAAAAAGCGGGACTCTCGGTAATTTATACTCCGCTTAACGGCACCGGAAACAAGCCTGTCCGCAAAATTCTTAAAATGATAGGCGTAGAGGATGTAACCGTTGTTCCTGAACAGGAATTGCCCGACGGAAACTTCCCGACCTGCCCGTATCCCAATCCCGAAATCAAACAGGCCTTTGAGTGTGCAATAAACCTTTCAAAAACAAAAAAGGCAGACCTTCTTGTTGCAACCGATCCCGATTGCGACAGACTCGGCATTGCTGTGCTTGACGACGGCGAATATAAGCTTATGACCGGTAACGAAGTGGGAGCAATGTTTACAGAATATTTGCTTGAAACTCTTACTGAGCAAAATAAACTTCCGAAAGCTCCTGTTGTTGTTAAAACAATAGTTACTTCTCCGCTTATCTCGGCCATTGCTGCTGCCCACGGCGCAACTACGGCAAACTTGCTTACCGGATTTAAATATATAGGAGAGCTTGTTACAAAGCTTGAAAGTAAAAATGAGGCTGACCGTTTTGTAGTCGGTATGGAAGAATCCTACGGCTATCTCCGCGGCTCACATGCAAGAGATAAGGATGCCGTTGTAGCTTCGATGCTTGTTTGCGAAATGGCGTCATACTATAAGCTTAAAGGTATGAGTCTTTATGACTTTATGCAGAGCATATACAAGAAGTACGGCCTTTATCTTAATACTCTTCTCAATTTCGGCTTTGAAGGTGCCGCGGGAATGAAAAAGATGGCTGAAATGATGGATTCACTTCGCGCTGACGGCCTTAAAAATATTGCGGGTATGGATGTCATAACATCTTCGGATTATGAGGCAAGCATCGAGACAAATCTTAAGACAGGCGAGAAGGCTAAGATTACTCTGCCGAAATCAAATGTGCTTGCATACACCCTTGAGGGCGGTAACAGCGTAATAGTTCGCCCGTCGGGAACAGAACCGAAGATAAAGATTTATATTACGGCAGTAGGTAACACGCGCGATGAGGCTAAGACTGTTACCGATAAGATAAGCGACGATATGGAAAAAATACTCGGTATTAAGAATTAAAGGAAGATTCTGAAAATGATGCAAAAGAAATGGGCCGTTCGTGTTATAGCCATAGTATTGGCTGTGCTTATGGTGGCAACAACACTTACGGTTTTGCTTAATGTTTTTTACTTTAAATAATTGAAATAACACGTCGCATTTGTCGCGGCGTGTTATTTTATATGTAAAATTTGTCATTATTGCTCGCGTTGTGTAATGTACACAAAAAGTGTGGTTGACAAATGCTTAAAATATGCTATAATAATTAAGCTTGCAGTTTTATTAGCAATGTTTAGCCAAGGGGTGTGCCTGTTTTGACTGATAATGATGATCTTCTGAGGTTGGTCAAGCTGGCATCTTCGGGCGATAATGAAGCTTTATCTCTGCTTGTATCAAAAATGATTCCCGATGTGCGTCGTGAGGCTTCTAAGTTTTCCGGAGCTGTCGGCGTCGATTCCGACGATCTTTTTCAGGAGGGTATGATAGGGCTCTTGTCTGCCGCGCGTTCCTATAAAACTGATTGTGGCGCGTCATTCAGAACTTATGCCTCGGTTTGCATACGTAACAGAATCATTTCGGCTGTAAAAAAAGCGTCAGGCGGCAAAAGTGTGCGTCGTGACCTTTTGGTTCCTTTGGAAACAGAGCTTTTATCTGTGCCGGAGCTTTCTTATGATGACGGTCTTGTTGTTAAAGAGGAATGTGACAGGCTTTTTGGCTTTATCGAAACACAGCTTTCCGAAAGAGAACGCAGCATTTTAAAATTATTCCTTAGCGGGTTAAGCTATGGCGAAATAGCCCAAAAACTCGGTTCTTCATCCAAATCCGTTGACAATGCGCTTCAAAGGGTTAGGCGAAAGCTGAAGAAGTATAACTAAGGCGGTAATTAATACTTCATCAAAAGCCCTTTTCTCATTAGGAGAGCATTTTTGCGGCGGTGCAATTCCGCTTAGGGTAAAAATAATTTTTTCAAGCGAGGTAGCAAAATGTACGAAGACAAAACCCTTATTTGTAAGGAATGCGGTAAAGAGTTCGTTTTTACAGCAGGTGAGCAGGAGTTCTACGCTGAAAAAGGCTTTGTAAACGAGCCCCAGAGATGCAAGGCTTGCCGCGATGCAAGAAAGAACGCTGCTAAAGGCGATAGACAGATGTACACAGCAACTTGTGCACGCTGTGGCGGCGAGGCAAAGGTTCCTTTCCAGCCCAAAGATGATCGTCCTGTTTATTGTAGCGAGTGTTTTGCAAAGATGAAAGAAGAGCAGGCATAATTTTAACATAAATTAAATATATATGTTTCGCTGAGTCTGTTCGTTAATTCGAGCAGACTTCTTCTTTTTGTATTTTTTTGAAAAATTTATGCTATTATAAATGTGGTGATATAATGAAAAAGACTGTTTCTGTTTTGCTTGCTGCAATCATGCTTTGTACATTTTCTTTTTGTGCCTTTGCGGTGGATAATACCGCATCCGTAAATATAGTTGAAACCGCAAGTAACGAATATACGGTTTATCTCGGATTTATCGATAACGGTAACGAGGTATGCGGCGGCAGTATGAATTTAGTATATAACAGCGACAAGCTTAAACTTGTTGATTATTCGACGGACTCCGAAAGGTGTATGATGCTGATAAATCCGGACTATCAAAATAAAGGCAATACTGTTCGTTTCGTTTTTGCCTCGACCAACGCTTTAAGTAATGGGGGAAATTTGGCAACAATAAAGTTTTCGTCGAGCGGTGACAAAGTTACATTGTCGGATTTTTCGGTATCCGAGTATAGACTGTATGATGTAAATTCGTCCCTCATAGCCAACGAAAAGTCGGTCTCTCCTGCTATTTCGTTTAATGCTTTGTCTGATAAAAACAGTGTTGACACATCTGTTGTTGCTGACGGTAAGAATACAGATTCTGTTAGGGAAAGCACCGATTTACCAAGTAATGATTCATATTTTTCACCTGAGTCGATTGCCGAAGACATTAACAATGTATTGTCGGACGAAACTTCTGCCGGTACTCCGGTAAAATATTCTTCCAAAAGCCGTAAAGCGCTTATCATATCGCTGATAGTTTCATTGGCTCTTGTTATTATTGCCGCAGTTATAATTTTAATTATGCGGAAGAAAAAAGGTAATCGGATTTAAAATAAAAAATATAATTTAGGGCTTGCAAAATCCCCCGTATTATGTTAATATATTCGGGCAGTAAAAAAGCATACGATTTATCGGGGTGTGGCGCAGTTGGTAGCGCACTAGACTGGGGGTCTAGGGGCCGCAAGTTCAAGTCTTGTCACTCCGACCATAAAAGGATTTAGCATAAGCTAAATCCTTTTTTAGTTTTATTAGCTTTTGTTTTTGTAGAATCGGAAAGTAAGATGTGATAAAATAATAATTATTGTTGAGCGAAAGTAATTAGCTTTTTGGAATATATTGTTGCATTTCCCCAAAAAGCTCGTTTGTTTTTTGATTGTTGAGAAATTCTTGCATCGTAACAGGTGTTTAGTATAATTAATATATGAAAACGTGAAAGGGGTTAAAAATTATGAGCAACAAAAAAGAACGCCGCAGAATAGTAAAGGAATTGCTTGACGTTACGGATAAGGAATTTACGGATGAGGAACTGATACATCAGCTTATCAACACCGAGCTTTCTAAGGATTCGGATAAAACCGACAAACTCACTTTCGGTCAGCGTGCGGCGGATGCTGTTGCGCGTTTTGCCGGAAGTTGGGCGTTTATATTCAGCTTTATAGCTATAATGGTTATTTGGATGGTTCTGAATATAGTACTTAAAGATAAGGCTTTTGACGCATATCCGTTTATCCTTTTGAATTTGGTGCTTTCTTGTATTGCGGCAGTACAGGCTCCGCTTATTATGATGAGCCAAAACAGACAGGAGGCCAAGGACAGAGAGCGTGCGGAAAATGATTTTAAAGTCAATTTAAAAAGTGAACTTATAATCGATGATTTGCACAGAAAGATGGATCTTGTTCTTGAAAACCAAAAGAAGATAAATCGCCGCCTCGATCTTTTGGAACAGGCGGAAAATATAAGTCCCGAGCAAAAAAAGAACATCGTTTCTTCGTCGAAAAAAACACTTCCGCAGGATAATGATTCTCTCACATAAAAGTATTATATTGAGCAATGAGATTTTTTGGGGGTGAAAAATTATGACAGAAAAGGATTATTTAAAACAAATTGATTACGTTATCGAATCGGGACCTTATACAGACAGTTGGCAATCTTTATGTAAACATAAAACACCGGAATGGTATAAGAATGCTAAATTTGGAATCTTTATTCACTGGGGAATTTACAGCGTACCTGCATTCGGCAATGAGTGGTATTCGCGTGAGATGTATGATAAATCAAAGCCGGCATATCGTCACCACCGTGAAAAGTACGGTAATCAAAAGGACTTTGGATATAAGGACTTTATACCGATGTTCAAAGCCGAAAACTTCAATCCCGAAAAGTGGGCGGAGCTTTTTAAAAACAGCGGCGCAAAATACGTAATGCCGGTTGCTGAACATCACGACGGCTTTGCCATGTATAATACCGAGTTTAACCGTTGGAACAGTGTAAATATGGGACCGGAACGAGATGTTCTCGGAGAACTGAAAACGGCTGTGGAAAATGTCGGACTTGCCTTTTGTGCGTCAAATCATCGCGCCGAACATTATTTCTTTATGAATATGGGTAGAACATTTGACAGCGATGTGTGCGATGAAAGATATGCCGACTTTTACGGACCTGCTTATTATTGTAGGGAGCTGTCATACGATAAAATGGGTGTGACGGCATCAAACTGCCGTTCTGTACCTCCGACGGAGGATTTCTTAAAAGATTGGCTTGTCCGCATATGTGAGCTGATAGATAAATACAAGCCGAAAGTTGTTTACTTTGATTGGTGGATACATAACAGGGCGTTTAAACCGTATTTAAAGAAATTTGCGGCATATTATTATAACCGTGCCGCAGAATGGGGAACCGAAGTTACGATAAATTATAAGCTTCAGGCTTTTGCTCCGGGAAGTGCTACGTTTGACGTTGAACGGGGAGCTTTGACAGATATTTCGCCCGTACCGTGGCAGACCTGCACTTCAATAGCAAAAAATTCATGGGGATATACCAAAAATAACAAGTTTAAGTCGGCATACCATATTATATGTGATTTAATCGATATTGTAAGTAAAAACGGTGTTATGCTTTTAAATGTCGGCCCGAAACCCGATGGTACGATTACAGATGAAGAAACTGCGGTTTTGAATGAAATCGGCGATTGGCTGAAGACTAACGGTGAGGGGATATACGATACGGTTCCGTGGAAAACCTTCGGCGAAGGAAAAGTCAATACAAAGGACGGATCCTTTAAGGATAATAAGACAAAAAAGTATACCGAAAAGGATTTTCGTTTTACATATAAGGACGGAGCGGTCTACGTTTTCCAAATGAAACCGACACATGACGGTGTAATAAGAATTAAGAACTTTAAAAAGATAACGCAGGACGCAATTGTATATTCGGTAAAGCTCCTCGGTAATCACTCACCGATAATAATCAGCCGAACCGAAAAATATATGGAACTTAAACTTATGGAAATTCCGCAAACGACCTTGCCGTTATGCTTTAAAATTGTTCTTGAATAAAAAGAGTCTCAATGATTGCTTATAGCAACCGTTGAGACTCTTTTTTAGCTTATTCGGTAATTTCGGCATCCTTTGTAAGTCTGCCGTGGTATATAGCGTTTGATATATTTGTCGGTGATAAAAAGACCTTGAGCTGTTTAAACTTTGTATCAAGCTTATTATTACTGAACGGTATGTCCGAGAGGGAGTATGTCGTAATACTGTTTCTGAGCTCGGTAGTTGAAATAGACATGTCATTTTTAATCGTTACAGTCTTTTTCTGACCCGGAAGTAGGTCAAAAAAGTTATCGCTGAACGGCAAAGTGCTTTTGCTGCTTTCAACTTTGACAAGGCGAGCATATTTGTCGGATGATACAGTAACATTCAATCCGTCTGCCGTTTCCTCAAAAACGGTTTTAAGCTCGGCTTTTGGCAAGCGAAGCTCGTTTTCGCGGCAGAAAAGAACAGTTTTTTGCTGAATAAGGGCACTATTTTCATAAAGTCTTACTGCAATGCCTGTTCTTTTTTTATCGTATTCCGAGCAAATGAACGGAACATTTAAATCAAAAACAACAGAATTTTTTACGGCACCGACGGTTAATGTTTTTTTGTTTGTTTCAAGAGTTCCGTTTTCAAAATCAAATATTTCATATTCCGCATCAACTGTTTTGCTTTCGTTTAAATCATTCAGCACAAAAACACGTATATAGTCGCTTGTATTCTCAATCGATATGCTGAGCGGCGCGTTAAAGTGCTTTGCACCGTATTGTAAGGCCTTGTAATTGCCATAGTAATCAAGACTTGACCAAGAGCATACACCCCAGCAGTCATTAAACTGCCAATACATTGAACCGTTGCATCTGCCCTTGTTTCTGCGCCAATGTTCGGTGGCATCTGCGATACATTCGTTTTGCGTTACCTGTGACAAATAGACATAATCCTTGAACTCCTTTGGTAAATTAAACCTTGACGCAATATAATATATCATTTTGTCATTGCCGTTGGCACATTTTTGGTGAGATTTAAACACATCGCTAGAAAGAGAGTAGTCGGAAGGTTTGGCAAACTTTTCGATAGCCTTCATATCAGGCAGGCTTTCAAAGCCGAATTCGCTGCAAAAACGTGTCATACGTTTGCGGTAATAATTCATCGGCTTCAAACCGTGCCATACGCCCCACAGATGGGTGTCGCCTACATTATCGCTTTCTACTCCGACGTTATGAGATTCACCTACAGGCGAACCGGGTGTGTATGGAGTGTTTTTGTCATATTTTCTTATTTCGGGTTCAAGTATATGATAGAAGAATTTCTCGGTCCATTTGACATACTTTTGCATATGTACCCAAGCCATATGCATATCTTCAATTTCATTGTTGCCGTTCCATACAGCGAGAGAGGGATGATGACAGAGGCGTTTTACATTGTATTTAACCTCTTCTTTTACATTGTCAAGAAAGTCATTATCAAAGAACGGATAGGCTTGACAGGCGAATTGAAAATCTTGCCAAACAAGTATTCCTTTTTTGTCACAGAGATTATAAAACTCGTCGCTTTCGTAGTATCCGCCGCCCCAAATGCGTATCATATTTATATTTGAAAACAGGGCTGTGTCAATTAAATATTCGATCTTGTCGGAAGTAAACCTCGTTATGAAGCTGTCGGGCGGGATGTAATTTGTACCCTTGATGAAAAGAGGGACACCGTTTAATCTGAATTGGAAATTTCTTCCGTATTCATCTTTTTCTCTGTTTAATTCAATTTTTCTGATTCCTATTTTTTTAGAAGTGGAATCGACTTCTTTGCCGCCGGATACTACTGCTGCACTTATTTCGTACAACGGCTGCTCTGTTTTGCCGGATAATTCGTATGTCCACCAAAGCTCGGGATCGGTTATTGTAAAGTCAGCTTCTGTGCCGCTTTTTTCAAGTGTGCTGCCGTCCGGCAATACAACCTTTAACGAACATTCGTAATCTTTATATGCCTTTATATCGGCTCTTACGGAGATAACGGCAGTACCGTCGGCATTGAGCGCTTGTGACGCAAAAAGATATTCAATTTTTGCACCGTTCACAAACTCAAGGCTTATTTCCTTTGTTATACCGCTGCACGGCAATACGGGTCCCCAGTCCCAACCGAAATGGCATTGCGGTTTGCGTATATGAACAATACCGTTCTGACCGTTTGAATTTACGGGAGTAGGACAGGACTTGTATTTTTCTTTAACATAATTTACCGGGGAACGAAACAATATTCTTATTTCGTTTTCACCCTTATCAAGACGTTCTTTTATTGATACGCTGTAAGCTTTAAAACAATTCCTAGCGGAAAAAGCAAGCATATTATTTACAAAAACATCACATATTGTATCAAGCATTTCACAGGTCAGCAGTATATCATCACAGTTTAATTCTTCATCGGTTATTTCAAAGGTCTTTTTGTATTCCCAATTTGTTTCGCCGACCCAGTATACATCCTTTTCATTAAGGCCGATAAATGGGTCCGGAATATCTCCGTTTGCCATCAGGTCAAGATAGTTGCAGCCGGGTACGGTGGCTTCCTTGTATAGCTTATCACCGACTTTTCTGAATTGCCATTTCCCGTTTAGTGTCTTTTTCATTTTTCCAAATCCCTCTCTTTGAAACATCATTGGTATTATACTTTATCCCTCTGTATATTGTAAATGCTTTTATATGCTTTTATTTTATGATTTTTTACCTGTAAGTCTAAATGCAACTCTGCGGCGGATATTTCTATTGACAATTTAATATATTTCATTTGAACTACAACGGTATTTTGTGCATTATGATAAAACAATAAGAGATACGTTCAAAATCAGCAGCACTTAAAGAAGCGTCAAAAGAGCTTGATCATTTCCATAAAAAAGCATATGCGTATATTCAGGCGCGAAAGCTTTTAAAGCAGCTTGAATACTATTCGCATTGGTCTGATATCTTTAGTTCGGAATCGGTTGAGATTTCGGAATGATTTCAGTTCCGTATTTCAGAGCGGTGTTTAACAACACCGCTCTTTTTAAGAAAAAGTTGTCAAAATGTTAACAATTTTTATTGCACACTTTAAAACAAAGATGTATAATAATTTTCGGTGATGTGAAATGAGTAAATCAACAATTATTGCAGTTGCGGGCAAAGGCGGTGTAGGCAAAACTTCATTATCGGCTACTATCGTCAGGTGCCTTACAGAAAAGTATCCTGATAAAAAGATACTTGCCATAGACGCCGATCCGGCAGTAGGTCTTTCGACCGCTCTCGGAATAGACGTCAAAATGACCATTGATGATATTCGTAAAGAGATTATAGCTTCCGTGGACGAGGGCGATACCAGAGGAGCCGTTGAGCTTTTAGGCGAAGCCAAGTACCGTATTTTCGATGCTCTTGTCGAGACAGACGGATATTCGTTTATTGCTGTTGGAAGACCAGAGAGCGCGGGGTGCTATTGTAAAATAAACTCATATCTTAAAGAGGTTATCTCTATACTTTCCGACGAATTTGACTATGTTGTTATTGACGGTGAGGCGGGAATAGAGCAAATTAACAGACGTGTTATGGAGAGAGTAACGCATCTTATCTTAATAACGGATCCCAGCAAAAAAGGCTGCCAAGTAATAAAAACAATAAAAGGTGTTGCCGATGATCTTGTTATGTATGATAAAATCGGTGCAATAGTTAATCGTATGACGGACGAGTCTTTAAAGGATTATATTAATATCGACGGTGTTGAAGTTCTCAGTTATATTCCGAATGATACAAATCTCGCTATGTTTGATATACAGGGCGAAAATGTATTTAATTTGCCGGAATCTTCACCGGTGGTAAAGGGAGTACGGGAGACTTTAACAAAAATAGGGGTGCTGTAATGAAAGATCTGAAACATCTGATTTATTTTGAGAATCTGCTTCAGGAGGCAAACAATGAACTTGTGCAGCGGGCAATAAGCGATGGCAAAAAAGCGATTGCGTATACCTGCTATCATATCCCGGAAGTTCTGCTCAATGTCGATAATTGTTTTTCGGTAAGACTCAGAGCTCCGAGAACAGGTTCTATGGATATTGCAACTTATTATCTCAGTTCGTATCTGTGCGGATATTCCAAGGCTCTTTTGGAGCGCGGCATTGAAGGCGGTTATAATTTCCTTTCCGCTCTTATAGGCTCGGAATCATGCTCGGAAATGAATCGTACATATGAGCATTTCATGCTTTTGAATCTTGTACAAAACGATAAATTCTTCGTTTCCATTGCCGATATTCCTTTTAAAATTGAGCCGCATACAGTAAGGCATTATACAGAGCAGATGAGAGTCAAGGTGCTCGATAAGCTACATGATGTTTACGGTGTTGATACAAGCGATGCTATGCTTCGTAAAGCTGTTGAAGAGCATAACGAAGTTTGTCGTCTCATAACAGAAATAGGTGAATATCGCAAAGAGGAAAATCCGCGAATAACGGGATATGAATTTCACGTCATAAATCTTGTTACATATTGTTGCCCCAAGTATTTGATAATCGACAAGCTCAGAGAAACCGCAGAGGAGCTTAAAACAAGGGTTCCTGACGAAAAGAAAAATTATCGTGCTAAAGTTGTTGTCGTGGGTTCTGAAATGGACGATCCGGATTTCACAAAGCTTATCGAAGAATCCGGTGCTCTTGTAGTTGCCGATCGCTTTTGCTTCGGTTCGCTTCCCGGCAGAGAAGAAATAAAACTTAACGATACCGATGATGTTTTATCTCAGATTGTATTGCATTATATGGAAACATGCCAATGTCCACGTTATATGAGCAAGGAAAAGGTGCAAGGCAGAAAAACCTATGTTCGTGACCTTGTAAACACGTATCACGCAGACGGTGTAATATATGAGCAGATAAAGTTTTGTGAATACTGGGGATACGAAAGGGCACTTGCATCACATATAATAACAAATGAATTCGGAATTCCGTCGGTTTCGGTTGACAGACAGTATACGGCAAGTGCATCCGGTCAGCTACGAACTCGTGTTCAGGCATTTGTAGAAAGCCTTGAAATTAAGAATATTCAAAAAGCAAAGGAGGCGAAGTAACGTGGCAAATCAGCCTAAAAATCTCGGTCTGTTGCATGAAGATAAGACCGGACTTTTAAAGCACCGCGAGTGGCGTGGGCTTAAAGACACTATGTATGATTACTATCGTTGGCTCATAACTTGGAAAGATATGATAGTTATGGTTTTAAAAGCACCCGTGTCGACGATAAAGGGTCTGTGGAATTATCGCTGGATGGCAAGTTATCTCGCGGCTCCTGCGTGGATAGACCGTCATACGGAGGGTACGCGCGGAACACACCTTCGTATAGCACATCTTCATTTTAACGCGATGATTAAGCATACATGTAATATGATACATATGCTTTTTAAACATGATAAGCATTTTCATCCGAATGACAAATTTTCAGATAAAACAGTTTGTATGGATGAACTTTTCTCTTTTGAAATAATGGCGGGTTTTCCGAACTTATATGGTGTTCCCGTACAGACTATACCGATTTTTTTGTCATCGATGGTTGATCAAAACATAACGCCGCCGTATCTTGATATAACCGAGAGTTACGGCGTTCCCGCCGATGTTTGTCCTCTTCCCTCCGCGGAGGCAGGCGTGGCAATAAACGACGATTACCCGATGTTCGGTAAATGCTTTTTATCATGTAATATGCCGTGCGACGGCTCAACAATGAACTCGTCATATATCGACAGGCGTTTTAATCTTCCGTCTCATGTTGTTAATGTTCCGCTTAGATACACCGAAGAAGAAGTACAGAAATATGCTGTTGACGAGGTTAAATCTTGCATCAGATTTATCGAGGAACAGACAGGCGAAAAGTTTGACTGGGACGCATATTTTTCCGCTATGAAGATATACAACAAACAGCTTGAATATGAGCTGCAAAAATGGGATGTCAACAAAACCGATTATCCTCAGATGACCGGTGCCACATTTTGGCTGTACAGACTTTTTTACTTCCATCTCTCCGGCGGAATCGATAAGATATTTATTAAAACCGATAAAAAGGTTAATAAGCTTATGATGAAAGGCTATGAGAGAAAAGAACATGTTTCCAAGGAAATGCGACACAGAGCTATAGTTTGGTCATGTCCTGCAAACTATTATACGAGCCTTGCAAATTGGCTCGAAAATTGCTGGGGCATAAATGTTGTTATGGATATGGAGACGATGATATCTTATATAATGTATGATACCGAGGATAAAGAAAGATCGCTTGCCACATATGCGAAAACTCTTCAGCGCACCACAATGCGTAAGCATACCAAGGGCGGTTATCAAAACGTACTTGATGAACTTTGGCGCATTTGCGATGAATATAATGCCGACACCGTAATAATGTATAATCAGATTTCATGCAAGGGAATGGATGGTCTTAACGGTATATTTGATGACCAGGCAAGAGAAAGAAATATCAATTTCATTTGGGTCGATCAGGACCTTATGGATCCAAGAACCGTTTCGCGTCGCGATATGCGTGAGCAGATCAACAAATATATGACAACTGTTCTTCAGGAAGAACCCGTTGACCCGACGCTGGTTGATTTCGACGATACAATGGCTTGGTAAAAAGATAGGAGAGTGTTTATGAAATATTTTGGCGGATGCGACGTTGGTTCAACGTATGCAAAATGTGTAATTTTGGATGAAAACGGTAAGATTATTGCCGATGCTACCGTAAGGAGTAAAATAAATCCGGTGAAGAGTGCCGAGCTTGCTCTCGGTGAGGCTATATCGAAAGTCCCGGAACTGTCTTCTCCAGAGGATCTTACGTATCTTATAGGTACCGGCTACGGCAGAAATAAAGTTCCGTTTGCCGATGAAAATATATCTGAAATCAGTTGCCACGCAATGGGTGTACATGTTACAGACCCGAGTGTAAAGGCGATTATAGATATCGGCGGTCAGGATGTAAAGGGCATTGCAATAGACACCGACGGTACGGTTAAGAATTTTGCAATGAATGATAAATGTGCCGCAGGCACAGGGCGCTTTTTTGAGGCGATGGCAAACGCATTTGAAATGTCACTTCCGGATTTCTGTAAATTGTCTCTCCAAGCAAAAAATACTATTCCTATAACGGCACAGTGTACTGTATTTGCCGAATCAGAGGTAATTTCTCTTGTAGGCGAGGGCAAACCCATGGATGAGATAGCGGCGGGTATTCAGCTCGCAGTTGCCAAACGTTGTTTCGTTATGGCAAAAAAAGCAGGTGCTACCGACAGCATAACGCTTACCGGCGGTTGTGCTAAAAACGAAGGTCTCAAGCGTGCTATTGAGCACGTTCTGAAAATTAAGGTTGTTGACCTTCCAATCGACCCTCAACTTATGGGTGCGCTTGGTGCTGCCGAGTATGCAAGGCAAAAGGGGATGGCATAAATGAAAGCTTTAATTATAATTTTAATCGTTCTTGCAGCGCTTTTTGTGCTCACATTTTGCATCTATTTTTTCAATCTCGATATGAAACTTGTTCGTAAGATATATGATGCGCTCGGCAAACATTATGATTTGCTTGAAAAGGACAAAAAACTTTAATGAAACTTTATGACAAGCTTATCGGGCAAATAAAAAACCTTTTGCCTGAAAACGCCAAAAGGTTTTCTTATAGTGAACCGACGCTTAAAATAAAAAAAGACAATTCAATACTTTTATTGAAAGAAACGGCGTATGAACTCGGCGGAAGTCAAAAGCCGTGTGTAAGCACGGTCGCGGTGAGCGACAGTATAAAGTTTGACAATTGCACATATCTTTACGGAAAAGATATTCCGGAAATAAAGTCTGATTGCTGTTTCGGAAAAATAGTTTTTCTTGAAATCAAAGATATTGGTGAAGAACAATCGGCTTTTGATAAGATAAAAGAACTCGAACGTCTTAAATATAGCTTTTGCCCTGAGGAATTTATGACAAGAGCATCTGCATTTAATATGCGGGAGCAGATAAGAGTCAGCAAAAAAGCGGTAAAAAACGGTGTGACATTCTCGGACTACGGCTCATCGCTTATTAAGGCTTATCTTGAATTCCCTATGGTGAAGAGTGTGCAGATAATATTTATTACCGATTTCGACCGTTTTAATGAACTCGGTATGATTTGTGATAAAGTAAGGCAAACAACCGATGCTCTGAATCACATACTTGACAATGTGCTTCTTGATTGCAACACATGCAATTTAAAATCAATTTGCGACGAGGTTGAGGGTATGAAAGAACTGCATATGAAAAACGCTGCAAAGAAACAGTAAAAAAGCAGGCAAGGCCTAAATGCTTTGCCTGCTTAAATTTTATTTGAATTCGTTTTCAACAGCCTTTTCAAGTTCTTCTTCTTTTTCTTCTTCAATTTCAAGGCGGATAAACATAATGATAAAGCTTATAAACAAAAATGCACATGAAAACCAAATTGAGCGTATACCCCATCTGTCTGCCGCAAGACTACCGAATCCGGCACCTACAGCAAACATGAATATAATGCTGAAATATTCAATTGCCTTTATAAGCAGTATTTTTTTACGTGTTTTAAAATAGCCGCACAAAGCTTCCGCGCCGCTTCTCATATTGCCGATGCACATTGTGCTTGCATAGGCGTTTCCGCGCAACTTGCGGAATGTTTGAACCTGCATTGCCGCTACAAAAGAAACAAGAGCATTAGCGAGTATGTTTAAGTTAATCGGGATAAAACCGACGGCCAAAAGTATAACTATTTCAAATGCTAAAACTATTTGACGCCAATGTATCTTTTTGTAATTTTTAAAGAAAATGTGCTGTATTTCGGCAACGCATATCCCGAATATAAAAGAAATTACCGGTATAAGATAATGTAATATTAACCCGAATTCTCCCTCAAAAAAATGTGTGCTCATAAGCACAATATTTCCGGTTTGAGCGTTTGCAAAAACTTTTCCGCGGCAAAGATATGTATAAGCGTCCTGAAATCCTCCGGAAAGAGTCAGAAAAATTGCATTTGTAAAGGTGTCTGACATTTGATTAGATTTTAATCTTTCTGCCATTTTGGTTTTAATCATATTTACCTGTCCTCTAACAAAGTTTGACAATCCCAATCTTTATTATTATAATACATACATACCTATATTTAAAATATATTGTTGATATGGCTAATATGTAATTTTTATATTGAGAGGAATTAAATGTTGGTAAATTACGAATATTACAAAATTTTTTATTACGTTGCGAAATATCAGAATTTCACAAGAGCTGCGGTTGAGCTTGATAATAATCAGCCCAATATATCAAGGTCTGTTAAAAATCTTGAAAACACACTCGGATGTGTACTATTCAGTAGGACAAGTCGCGGAGTTAAGTTGACACCCGAGGGTGAAACCCTATATTCCCATATAGTTCCTGCCATTTTACAAATTGAAGCAGGAGAAAAAGAACTCTTGATGCAAAAAGAACTTAAAAGCGGCATTGTTTCAATCGGCACTACCGAAACTGCTCTGTCCGAGGTGTTGCTTCCGGTTCTTGATATGTTTCATAAGAAGTTTCCGGATATTCGCATAAGGATAAACAATTCCACAACGCCGGCGGCTATGAACGCGCTTAAAAGCGGCTCTGTTGATTTTTCGGTCGTAACATCTCCGGTTGAATATGACGATGAGTTTGAAATAGTTAATATTAAAGATTTCGACGATGTACCCGTTTGCGGAAAAGAAATGGCTTTTTTGAAAGAAAAGATAATCGGCATTGGAGAGCTTAAAGAGCATCCTCTCATAAGTCTTAGCAAAGGTAGCTCGACATATGATTTTTATAGCAAAATATTTGCCGAAAACGGGCTGAAGTACGCTCCCGATACTGAAGTTGCGACAGCCGATCTTATATTACCTCTTGTCAAAAACAATCTCGGTATAGGCTTTTTACCGAAAAATCTTGTAAAGAGCGATCTTGAAAGCGGCGAAATATTTAAACTTAATTTAAAAGAGAAAATTTCGTCAAGACAGATTTGTATTGCCGAAAATAAAAATGTCAGTCTCGGCGTTGCTGCGAGTGAGTTGAAAAATATGCTGCTCGATTATAGCCACAGCTTCGGTAATTAGCGTTTTATAAACATATTAATAATTTGCTGTTGTTTTACTGAAAAAAGAAGTATAAAAATGAATAAAAATCTCGAAAAAATCTGTGTTTTTTGTTGACGAATGCACGCAAAACAATTATTATTTATTTATTATTTTTTATTGAGAGGATGATTTTTTTGGGAGCGACAACAGAGAAGCATATGAATTTTAAAGAAATTGCGGCATATTCGCTCGGCCTTTTCGGGTTTCAGGCGATAGTCGGTCTTTTGAATTCATATCAAGCGGAATTTGATGCATCTATTTTAGGAGCTGACATTGCGGTTGTCGGCATACTTATTCTTGTAGCAAAAATATTGTCTGCGGTTTTTGATCCGGTTGTAGGTAGTATGATAGATCGTTCAAAAAGTAAACGCGGAAAGTTTAAGTCTATGATATTGAAGTCAATTATCCCTCTTCTTGTTATGACGGCAGTCGTTTTTATTAATGTCCCGTTTAAAGAGAACCGCACGGCATCGTACATTTGGATATTTGTTACATATCTTGTATGGAGTCTTGCTATGACGCTCGGCGATGTACCGTCTCAGGGTATTGCTTCGGTTTTAACGCCTAACCCCACAGAGCGCACAAATGTAGTGTCGATATCAAATACATTTAAGCAGATAGGTTTTTCGGCTTGTGTTGTTATTGTGCCGATAGCTTGTCTCATAATTCCCGGAGGGTCAAAAGTATTTGTTAAATCCGGCGAAACCGATATGCCTATGATAGCTTCGGAATATCTTTGGACGGCTATTCTTACGGCTGTTTTCGGCTGTGCGTTATTTGCACTTATACCGCTTTTAAACAAAGAGCGCGTTCCGTATGTATCCGGTGAAAAAACTACTGCCAAGGATATGTTTAAAGCTCTCAAAGACAACAAGCCGCTTATGCTTGTTATTGTATCATATTTCCTCGGATTCGGCAGACAAATGTCAATGGGTATACAGGTACAAGCTGCAAATACCATACTTGGTTCACAAAATCTTGTTGCGGTTCTCGGTATAGTTACTGCTGTCGGCTCTATGATAAGTATGGCGATTTGTCCATTACTTATCAAAAAGATGGGTGAGAAAAAGGTATATATCCTTCTCTCGGTATATGGCTTTGTCGCATCGGCACTATCGTTCGTTGTAGGGCACTTCTGGTTCAAAAATCCTGATAATACAGTGCTTACTGTATTATTCTATGCATCGCTGTTTTTAATCGGCCTTCAGTTTGCCGCTGTTACGCTTATGCCCATGATAATGACAGCCGATTGTGTTGATTATTATGAGTTTGAGACCGGCAAACGTATGGAGGGCGCAGCATACTCTATTTTAACCCTTACCATAAAGGTTTGCCTTGCACTCGGAACTGCTCTAGGCCTTGTGTTTATACAGGTATCGGGCTATTCGGATACTGTTGCTCAAATTGCTGCCGGTACTGCAAGCGGATTTAGTGAGAAAACAAAAGACATTGTGTTTTTTGCTTATACCGTGGTGCCCGGCTTTCTTGCTCTCATTTCTATATTCCCGATTTTTAAATATGATATAGTCGGGAAGAAAAAACAAGATATAGCCGATGAGCTGCAAAAAAGAAGAACAAAAGCAACTGCGGAAATCGATAATTGAGATATATTAAGCTTAGGGCTGTACCGTTGAAAAAGCGGCACAGCCTTTTTGCTTCTATATGTTTAAAATCCCATTGTTTTCATGATACTTTCCGGAAATCAGAAGAATTCCGGCCGCAGTTAGAAGAGTGTGAATGTCGGTAATATCTGATGTTTTGGATTTTATTTCACACGGATATATATTTTTCCCGGATAAATCCTTGATAATCGTTTGTATTCCGAAGTAAATTTCTTCATCATTTAAGCTTGACAGTGTTATATCGTCTTTGAAATCTGTCCCAATGTTCAGCCTTTGTTTTATCCCGGCAGAATCATTATATATTAATGCTTCGTTAATGATATCGCCGTTTTTTGATATTTCCACGGAAATTGTATTTTTTAAACTGTTGTCAAGTTTTGCACCGATGTCTGTAATTACATATTCGGGTGTATCAATATAGCTTGCCTCTATTATATTATTTCCGAGCAGCAATACGCCTCCGTGCTTGCTCAGCAGCTGAGAAAGTTCACCTGATAAACGGCTGTTAAAATCCTCGGAGACTACAATAAGCTTCACTTTATCACCCCGAAATATTATTTTCAAATAACATAAGGTTATTCAATGGTTAGAAACGTTTAAAATACTAGCTCAAAATATTAAAAAAATGCTAAAAAGCTATTGGAAAGTCTGTAATAATAGATTATAATATTACATTATAACAGTTAAATAAGGGAGGCTATGGGTTGGCTTCAAAGTATTCCGTTTCATTAGATAAACTAATAAAAGAATTCGGCTTTGAAACATTGTATTTGCCGGAAGACGCACACGACCTATCCGTTACATCGCAGGACGTTAATAGGCCGGGTCTTATTCTTGCCGGACGTGATGATTATTTTGACCCGGAACGTGTGCAGTTTTTGGGGCTTTCGGAAATAGAATTTCTTAAAACTCTAAGCGATGAAATGCGTTATGAAAGCCTTAAACGGCTTGTCGAAACTCAACCGCCGTTTATTTTAATTACACGGAATTTAGAGATCCCGTCGCATCTTTCTTCACTTGTAGAAGAATACAAGGTACCGCTCTTACGTACCGGTGAATCCACATCGAGCTGTATGTCTGCGCTTATTTCTTTTTTGGGAACAGAACTTGCCGAAAGGATAACACGACACGGAGTGCTTGTAGAAGTGTACGGCGAGGGCGTGCTGATTGTCGGCGACAGCGGCGTAGGTAAAAGTGAGACTGCGATTGAACTTATCAAGAGGGGGCACCGTCTGATTGCGGATGATGCCGTTGAAATTCGTAAGGTTTCTTCAAAAACACTTGTCGGTTCTGCACCGGACAATATCAGACATTTCATCGAACTTCGCGGTGTAGGAATTATTAATGCTCGCCGCATTTTCGGTATGGGAGCCGTAAAGCTTACCGAAAAAATAAATATGGTGGTTCAACTTGAGCCTTGGGATTCCGCTAAGGTTTATGATAGGATGGGCCTTGATAATGACTATATTTCAATTATGGACATCAAAGTGCCTGTTACTGTTGTGCCTGTAAAACCCGGCAGGAATCTTGCGATAATCATTGAAGTAGCCGCCATGAATAACAGGCAGAAAAAAATGGGATATAATGCCGCGCGCGAGCTCCTTCATCAACTCGGCATGGAAGAGGGCGAGTCTAAGGACGAAGAGCTTGAGATTTGGCAAAATTATTAAAGAGAATATAAAAACGGAGGATTATGATGTATAGAATTGGTGTTGATCTCGGAGGAACAAACATTGTAGCCGGAGTTGTTGATGAGTATTATCGCATAGTGGGCAAAGGAAAGATGCCTACTGCTTGTCCGCGTCCGTCATGGGAGATAATCAACGATGTTGCTTTGTCAATAAATATGGCTCTCGAAGAAGCAAAAATTTCGCTTGATGAGGTGGTTTCTATTGGCATAGGAACTCCCGGCTCGGTAAATAAAAAATACGGAATTATTGAGTATGCCAATAATTTAGGATTCGATAATGTTCCGGCAAAAGATATTCTTCAATCTAAGTTCAGCAAACCGATTTATCTTGAAAACGATGCTAACTGTGCGGCACTCGGCGAAGCAAAAGCAGGTGCCGGCGAGGGAGTTGCAAATTTTGTTGCAGTTACTCTCGGTACCGGCGTTGGCAGCGGAATTGTTGTAAACGGCAAGCTGCTCAATGGCTGTAATGATGCAGCAGGCGAGGCCGGCCATATGGTTATTTTTGCTGACGGAGAGCAATGCACCTGTGGCAGAAAAGGCTGTTGGGAGGCATATTCCTCAGCAACGGCACTTATTCGCCAGACGAAAGAAGCTATGGGCAAAAATCTCGATTCTGCTATGTGGACTCTTGTTGACGGAGATATAAATAAGGTCGACGGCAGAACAGCCTTTAATGCTATGCGCAAAAATGATCCGGCAGGCATAAAGGTTGTTGATACATACATACATTATCTTGCGATGGGTATTACAAATATGATTAACCTTTTCCAACCGGAAATACTCTGTGTTGGCGGCGGTATCGGTAATGAGGGTGAGTCACTTCTTGAACCTGTACGTAAAATAGTAAATCAAGAGCATTACAGCGTGCACAGCGTTGTTCAAACAAGAATATGCTCTGCTAAGCTCGGAAATGATGCCGGTATAATCGGAGCAGCACTTCTTGACGAATAATTTTGAGGGGAAATTATTTTGCTAAGTAATATAAAAGCTGTTGCAGATAAGTTTGGCTGCGAATTTCGCGAAGACGCTCCTATGAGCGATTATACGTCGTTTAAAACCGGTGGGCCTGCCGAGCTTGTTATAATGCCTAACAGCATAGAAGCTCTTTCGGCACTTATATCTGCTTGCCGTGAGAGCGAAATAAAGCCGTATATCATAGGAAACGGCAGTAATATACTTGTATCTGACAACGGTTTGCGCGGAGTTGTTTTAAGGCTCGCAAAGGGTTTATCTGAGCTCAAGTGCCTCGGTGACGGTGTGATATATGCCGATGCCGGTGTTTCTTTGTCAAAGCTTTGTGCTTTTGCTCTTTCCAACAATCTCTCGGGACTTGAATTTGCCTATGGAATTCCCGGCACAGCCGGCGGAGCCGCATATATGAATGCCGGAGCTTACGGTGGGGAAATGAAAGATGTTCTGTGCTCTGTGTCGCACATAAATTTTGACGGTGAGGTAGGGTGCTTTGAAAAAGAGAACTTAAAGCTCGGCTATCGTTGCAGCGCGTATACCGACAGTAATCTTATTATAACCGGGCTTACACTTAAACTGAAAAACGGCGATTATGATGAAATTAAGGCTGCAATGAATTTAAATCTCAATAAGAGGAAGTCTAAACAGCCGCTAGAATATCCGAGCGCAGGCAGTACTTTCAAGCGCCCCGTGGGATATTTTGCCGGTGGACTTATAGAGCAGTGCGGTTTAAAAGGATACAGTATAGGCGGCGCCGAGGTTAGCGAAAAGCATGCCGGTTTCATAATAAATAAAGGCGGCGCAACAACTAATGATGTTTTAAGTTTGATAAAATATGTACAGAATAAGGTGTTTACCGAAACCGGTGTGCATCTCGAAACGGAAGTGAAATATATTGGGTAAGAAATCTGCAGAAAAGACAGAGCTTGTTATTGTTACGGGACTTTCGGGAGCAGGAAAGTCAAGAGCAGTTGACGCTCTTGAGGATATAGGCTTTTTTTGTGTCGATAATATGCCTCCGAAGCTCATACCTACTTTTGTCAAGTTGATTTTTAATTCTAACGAAAAACGTGACAGGGTAGCTATTGTTGCCGACATCAGACTCGGCGACTCGTTCTCTGATATTTTCGGAGTGTTGGATGAGTTAAAAGAAGATGAGATTAATTACAAAATTCTGTTTATAGATGCGGACAACGATGTAATTATGCGCCGTTACCAAGAGACAAGGCGTAAGCATCCTCTTGCTGATGAATTTAACACACCTTCAATACTTGAAGCCATCCAAAAAGAACGTGAGATACTGTTGCCTGCACGTTTACAAGCGGATTATATAGTAGATACGTCGAATGTTACAAGTTCTCAGTTTAAGGAGCGTATTGCAAAGCTTTTTCTTGATAATGCTTCAAGTTCTCTTAAAATTTACAGCATATCATTCGGCTTTAAATACGGCATACCGAAGGAAGCAGATCTGGTGTTCGATGTCAGGTGCTTACCCAATCCGTTTTATATTCCCGAACTTAAAGAGCATACCGGGCTTGAGACTCCCGTGCGTGATTTTGTTATGAAATTTGACCAGTCAAAGGCTCTCGAGAAAAAGCTGTTTGATCTTCTTGACTTTTTGTTGCCTCTTTACAGAACGGAAGGGAAAAGTCAGTTAACTATTGCGGTCGGTTGTACAGGGGGAAAACACAGGTCTGTTGTATTTGCCGAAGCAATAAATAAACATATTCTTGAAAATGGAGCTAATTCAAGCGTATTCCACAGAGATATTAAAAGGTAGTGCTATGACTTTTTCATCCAAGGTTAAAGATGAATTATTAAATGTTGAGACAATAAAGCCTTGCTGTATATTGGCTGAGTGTTACGGGCTTCTGCTGTTCGGCAGGGGTTTTTCGGCAGGTGAGGTTTATATATCCACAGAAAATAGAAATGTTGCGCTCAGATATAAAGAACTTGTTGAGCGTTTTACGGAAAACCCGTGTAATGTTTCAGAGTCGGCATCCGGTAAAATTAAAGTCAGCGTCGGAAATAAACAGGATCGCTTAGCTGTTTTAAACGCTTTCGGATATAACGGCAAGGAGCGAACACGTAGGCTGAATTGGGCAAATATATCAGAAGACTGCTGTATAGGTTCTTTTCTGCGCGGAGTCTTTTTGGCGTGCGGAACGGTCAATTCTCCTGAAAAGAATTATCATCTCGAATTTGTTGTTCCGCATATGTATTTGAGTCGAGACCTTCAGAAGTTTTTGTCTGATAACGATATGGCGGCAAAAGAGGTTACGCGGAACGGCGCCTATGTTTTGTATTTTAAGGATAGCGGCGAAATCGAGGATATGCTGACGGTTATGGGCGCTTCAAACTGCGTTCTTGAGCTTATGGGCGTAAAAATGTATAAAGATATGCGAAATAATGTTAATCGTCGGCTTAATTTTGAAAGCGCAAATCTTGACAGAACCGTAAATGCGGCACTTGTTCAAATTGATGCGATTAGCAGACTGAAAAAGTGCGGAATGCTAAACGATTTGCCATCGGAGCTTCGTGAAATTGCCGAGTTGAGAACAGAAAATCCAGACTTTTCGCTGAAACAGATAGGCGACAGTATGAGCGTTCCAATGACTCGATCCGGAGTTAACCATAGGCTTAAAAAGCTTTGTGCTTTAGCGGAAAAATGTAAGTAGAATATTGCTGCGAATTCAGCCGTAAACTTGAGTTGTTTACGGCTGTTTTTATGTAGATATAAGAAAATGTACAATTCGTTTTTGCTGTATAAGACGTTTTAAAATATAACCAAAACATCATAATTCGGACAAAATTCACAAAATATATTGACAATATATATATCTGTCTCTTATACACATCTGACGCT